>Ga0209215_1000001_pt1 | contig 603147 bp, 500 predicted proteins | sample TexAe_OM2H0_M2_FD_187938 | JGI IMG/M metagenome (GOLD analysis project Ga0209215, IMG submission 187938) | Forest soil microbial communities from Davy Crockett National Forest, Groveton, Texas, USA - Texas A ecozone_OM2H0_M2 (SPAdes) (version 2) | ecosystem: Environmental > Terrestrial > Soil... | reverse complement strand
GTGGTGGTGGTGGCTACAGCGGTGGCGGCGGTGGCGGCGGCGGCAACCGTGAACCTCGTTGGTAAGCCGTTTTGATCTTTTGATGTCCGACGAATTCGTTAATTCGTCGGACATCAAAAAAGGCCGTAATGAATAACTTAAGGAGACGTAGTGATGGATAAGCCGGTATTTACAATTGGTGAGCGTGTCGAGAAGCTTTGTATTGTCTGTAATGAGGTGCGCGGTCACGTAGTCGTCTCCATAACAAAGCGCGGACAAATCTCTCGTGTGAGTTGTCCGAAGTGTGGAGAGCGTAGTGCGTTCAAGAGCTCGGGGACTGCTGATGCTGGTGCAAATCGAAGTACGGCTAAAGCAGGTGCGCCGTACGACCGTACACGTACATATCGAACAGGTCAGGCAATGATGCACCCAACATTTGGATTGGGTGAAGTAACTAAAGTGATCGAACCAGGAAAGATTGATGTCCTGTTTGCGGATCGCATGCGTCGCTTGATCCACTCGATGCCTGTAGAACAACAAGGCTAGGTTCATGTTCGCCTCATCTAATGCTTACGAAGATATTCGTTGACTCGCTTTAGTCCTTTGGGGTAAAGAGTCTTCCTCTCGGATTCCCCAAATCATGAATAACAAATATTCTCCGTTCCATATTGGAACCAGCATACTCATACTGCTGGTTCTTACATTTTCAAACTTCAAAACAACTCATGCTCAGGATCCCAGCGATGCAGCCACACGCTCGCTACTTTCGTGGCTCTCGCTTGACGCTCCTCCAGGTGCGGAACATCTGACAGCGGATGTAATTCAGAAGTCTACGCCGGGCTGGAAACGCGACGGATTGGGCAATCTGATCTTGAGCAAAGGCAGTGGCAGTCCGCGACGAGTTGTTGCATGTGGTTTGGATCGTCCTGGATTTGCCGTTACTGAGATCACTGAATCAGGTTACTTGCGTCTCCGTGAGAGTGGTACCGGAAGACAACATCCACTTTGGGTTCAGTTTCACGAGGGTCAACGCATTAGAGTGCTGACACGACACGGGGTTGTTCCCGGAGTCGTAACGGTCAAGAGTACTCACTTGCAAAGAGGGCGCGTACCGAACGCTCCGCTGACAAATCTCGATGATTTATGGGTAGACGTGGGTGCCGAGTCGAAAACAGATGTTCGACGACTGGGCATTGCGTTGCTCGATCCAGTTGTACGCGATATGGCGCCGTGGGCCTTTGCAGATTTTGTTAGCGCACCTTCAAGTGGACTGCGAGTAGGTTGCGCAGCTGTAGCAAGCGCCGCACAAGGTACTATCAAAAGCGGCGAAACAATCTTTCTACTCACGACACTGCGAAGTATGGGCCACGACGGACTCGAAGCTGCTCTACGCAGTTTAGGACGCGTCGATGAAGTTTTTCTTATCGATCAAGCTGCGGAAGGCGCAACGCAAAGAGACGGGATATTGCAACGACGAGTGGAAAAGCCTACCTATCTCCCGGAGTCAACAGGCCTCACTTCACTGGCAATACTCTCAGCCCGAGTGCGCTATGCCGGCTCGCTCGTCGAAAGCGTGCAACTCACAGATGCAAATGCTCTTTTAACTGCGGTCGAAAAAGCGGCAGCAGTATCAGACTCAAATCACAATTGGATCAATCTGGCCAAATCAACATCGCCAGTGAAAACAACCCGATCTTCTGTGGATACGTTTGCCGAAACGGCAACTCTGTTAAAGACACTCGCAGATGTTTACGGGGTGTCGGGTCATGAACATAAAGTTCGTGAACAGATAATCGCCAGTTTACCTTCGTGGGCGCGCCAGAAAGCAACGACTGACAACGAGGGCAATCTGGTTGTTGAAGTTGGACCAGACCGTGATCCAGTGATCTTTGTAGCCCACCAGGATGAAGTGGGATTTGAGATCACAAGTATCGCCAACGATGGGACGGTATCGCTGAGAACTCGAGGAGGGCTCTTCCAGTCTCTGTGGGAAGGCCAGCCCGCGTTGCTACATTTTGACGGTTTGCCAAACTCCAGTTCGTTACGCGGCATCTTTGTTCCCCGGGAAACGGCCACCGCCAAACAGCCCGAGGCACTTACAGCCTGGTTCGGGGTCGATGCCGCTGGTCTAAAACAACTGGGGGTAACAACCGGCTTATCAGTTACTGCGGACAAACATTCCACGAGACTTGGGATAAACAGATTCACCGCGCGAGCACTCGATGATCGCGCAGGCTCCACTGCGCTCATCATGGCCGCTCGTCGCCTCGATCTCCCGACTCTAAATAGAAAAGTGATTTTCGCGTGGTCGGTACGTGAAGAGACGGGGCTTGAAGGAGCTATTGCATTAGCGCGACGCTATGGAACGGTAAGGCGTGTCTACAGCATCGATACTTTTGTTTCTTCGGATTCGCCCGCGGAGAGCAGTCGCTTTGCCTTCGCACCATTGGGCCAAGGTGCAGTGATTCGTGGATTAGATAATGCCACCGCGATACCAGCAGCAGAGATTGATCGGTTAATAAATATGGCGAAGCTACAGCGGATTCCATTGCAGGTTGGTGCGACGAACGGCGGAACCGATGGCTCAGAATTCACTCGCTACGGAGTAATAAACATCAGCTTGTCCTGGCCCGGTAGATACAGCCACTCCCCTGTTGAGGTACTGGACCTACGCGATCTGCAATCATTGTCGAGACTTATCTACGCAATCGCGATAGCGAAATAAATCAGATCCTTTCTACGAAGAAGAACTCCTTAAACTCTGCAACCCCACCAACGGCAGTTGGTGGATTGGTTCAGATCCTCTCTACAAACAGCATCTTTCTAAGTTCATAAAAAAATCCCACCAACGGCAGTTGGTGGATACTTCAGATCCTTTCTACAAATGGCTCGTTCTCTCTCCTCCGGCGCGCTTAGCGCGCAGCATTAAGGGGACACACTCTCAGTAGAAAGGATCTGAACCAATCCACCAACTTCCGTTGGTGGGATTTGTCGAACTGCGGGCGGTCGCTTTTCGGTAGAGAGGATCTAAACGATCCACCAACTGCCGTTGGTGGGATTTCTTGAACTTAAGGAAGTTGCTACGCTCGACGTAAACCCTGACCTAATACTTCGCTACTCTCGGATCGACGTCATCGGACCAGGCAGTAATGCCACCCTTAAGATTGATTAGACGTCCACTGAAGCCAGCTCGTTGCAGTGCTTCAATTGCTTTGGCACTTCTTACGCCTCCCTTGCAATGGACCACAGTCTCAACTTCCGGATCTATCTCGTTCATCCGACTAACAACGTGACCGAGAGGTATTAATCTCGTCCCCGGAATTTTCGCGATTTCAAATTCGTGCGGCTCTCTTACGTCTATGATCTGAAGCTTGTCGCCGCGTAACCTGCGTGCGTTGAGTTCTGTCGCAGTAATCTCATCGAGCTTTGGACCAGGAGGCGGCACTTGATGTGGAGCTACCCCGCAAAACTCTTCATAGTCGATTAGTTCCTTAATTGTGGGATTCTCACCACAAACTGGGCACTTCGGATCCTTCCGCAACTTGAACTCGCGAAACTTCATGGACCATGCATCAAACAGTAATAACCTGTTCACCATGATGTCTTCGGCGCCGAGGATCACCTTGATCGTCTCGTTGGCCTGAATTGCTCCGACAATTCCAGGGAGCACTCCGAGTACTCCGCCCTCCGCACAGGAAGGAACCAGGCCCGGCGGCGGAGGTTCAGGATACAAACACCGATAGCACGCACCTTTTTCTGCCCAGAACACACTTGCTTGTCCCTCGAAACGAAAGATCGATCCATACACATTTGGCTTGCCACTCAATACACACGCATCGTTCACCAGATACCGCGTTGGAAAGTTATCGGTTCCGTCAACGATGATGTCGTAGTTCTTGAACAGACGCATCGCGTTTTGGCTCGTCAGACGCGTCTCGTGTGTTTCTATTTCAATATGTGGATTGATGTCGCGAAGACGATCGCGTGCCGACTCAATCTTGCGACGTCCAAGATCCTTGGTACCGTGGATGATCTGACGTTGCAGGTTTGATTCCTCAACCACGTCAAAATCCACGATTCCAATTCGTCCGACACCGGCGGCTGCAAGGTACATACCTACTGGTGCGCCTAATCCACCCGTCCCGATCATCAAGACACTTGCGGCCTTCAGTTGACGCTGTCCGTGCATGCCGACCTCAGGCATGATCAAATGCCGGCTGTATCGAAGGATCTCCTCGTTGGACAACTCCGGTAGACCGTGCTCCACTTCAGCATCAACCACCGCACCACCTGCAATCGAAGGAACAATCATAATCGAATCGCCGTCCTTAACTGGCGTTTCAGGCCCTGACGCGTGACGTATATCCTCGTCGTTCAGATATACATTCACAAAGTTTCGCAGCACGTTTTGATCGTTATACAGGTGGCGTCGCAGAGCACTGTGCTCGGTCGTCAGCAGATCCAGAGCTTCTCCCGCGGTCTTTGCCTCAACGACAAATTGAGACTTTCCGGCCGCAAACTGTCGTAGCGGCGCCGGAATTGAAATTGTTACAGCCATGATGATTCCCCTCCGATAACTGTCCGACAACTAATGTCCGACAAACTTTAGTTTGTCGCTATCTCACATAACATTCAACTTCCACCTTCCACACTTACTCTTACCAACCATCACGACAAGCTAAAGCTTGTCGGACACTATTTCTTCCTGATCAAACTGGGAACGATCCGGACGTTGCTCCCACGAGAATAGATCTGTTGCACTGTCTTTTCTCGTGGACACTATGATGTAGGAATAAGTAGGCCAAGCGTGCTCAAGATCGTATTGCGAGGGGACGGCGGGCGAATCCGGATGCGAGTGATAAAACCCAACGACCTCCAACTTATGCTCCCGCGCGTAACGCTCTCCTCGCATTAATTCTTCAGGTTGAATTAGAAAGCGGTTCCGCTTTGCACTCTCTTCCCTGGAATTTGAGATAGGATACGTCTCCTCGACTACTTTTCTTCCACTCTCCTCGTAGCGTCCCAGCAATAAGCCGCAACACTCATATGGATAGTCGCGGACACCGTGCTCGCGAATTTCACCCAGCCGCTTTTCGTTAAGACTGATCACTGTTGCTGCCCTTCATAATCTAACTCAATGCCAACGCCTGCTCGATATCTGCTATCACATCGTCAACACTCTCGATGCCGATGGAAATGCGAACGAGCCCGTCTGAAATCCCCAACTCTTTTCTGCGCGCAGGAGTGAAGTCTCTGTGTGAAGCCGTTGCCGGATGCAACACACTTGTAAATACATCTCCCAAACTTGTCGAACGTATACACAACTGCAGTGCATTCATGAACTTGAACGCCGACTCGCGAGTGCCACTAGCAAGCTCTATGGAAACAAGCGCTCCGGCGTGCGGTGGTCGGAGCATTCCGTTATCAGAGTCGGGGTAATACACCTTAACTCGAGAGTCGCGACCAAGGTGCTTAGCCAGGCGACGAGCATTGTCGCATTGCCGTTCCACTCTTAAAGCCAGCGTCTTCATTCCACGCATTATTTCGTGTGCCTCCCAAACTCCAAGCACACCTCCAACCAGTTTCATGACTCCAACCAGTGCGAGCTTGTCCATCTCGTCACGCGAAACAACCAGTCCACCCATCGCGTCAGCGTGTCCACTCAAGTACTTGGTGGCGCTATGGACCACCATGTCAGCGCCAAGCTGTAGAGGTTGACAGAGGAAGGGGGACGCAAAAGTATTATCAACAATTAGTCTTGCCCCGGCTTTGTGCGCAATTTCCGCGCACGCGGGAATATCGCAGATCTTCAGCAACGGATTTGAAATCGTTTCCGCTACGAGTACCTGTGGTCTGACTTCGTTCGCCTTTTCCTGAAGTAGCGGCAGGTTGTTGAAATCGGTCGCGACCGTTTTTATGCCAAAGGTTCCAAAAATGTTTTGCAAAAGACCCGTAGTTGCGCCGTACAGATCCTGCGAAGCAAGAACAGTCGAACCAGGCTTCAGGTCACAAGCGAAGAGTGCCGCATGAAGTGCAGCCATTCCGGTCGAGTAAGAGCAAGCCGTCGCCCCGTCCTCAACTACCCGTATCGCTTCTTCAAGAGAAGCAAGTGTGGGGTTACCGTACCGAGTGTAGAGGTAACCAGGTTTCTCACCTGAGAATACCTGGTCGATCTCTTCCATTGAACTATAAGTGAAGGTCGCGGTGGTATAAATCGGAGTAGCGACTGGATTCACGTCAGCAAGCTCTTGTCTTTCACCAGCATGTACGAGCTTTGTGTTGATGTCGTACTTTTCGACCTTGTCAGTCATTCGTGGGACTTTCTCAGTGGACCTTATTGTTCGTTGAGATATCTTTCACCACCATCGCACAGTATGGTAACGATCTGGGCCGGTTCAGTCAGAGATTTCGCTAATTCACGCACCGCAAAAACATTTGCTCCCGAACTTGGCCCAACAAAAAGACCCTCTTCCCGAGCGAGTCGACGGGTCATCAACAATGCATCCTCGGTTTGTACTTCCAGCGTACCATCTGCAAGGGTCGGGTCAAAAATGCCGGGCAGCCTCGCGGTCGCCATGTGCTTCAATCCTTCCAGCCCGTGAAGTGGTGACGATGGCTGTACCGCAAAAGCCTTGAGAGTCGGGTTCAATTGTCGGAGTCGTCTAACCACACCAACAAATGTTCCCGATGTTCCCAGACCTGTAATGAAATGCGTTACCTGCCCGGAAGTTTGTTCCCAGATTTCGTTAGCAGTACCTTCGTAATGGGCCAACCAGTTTGCGTCGTTATTGTATTGGTCAGGATAGAAGTACTTTTCGGGATCTTGTTCGAAGAGTTGTCGAGCAATTAGCTGGGCGCCATCAGTGGAGAGCATCTGATCTGTCTCGACAATCTCAACCCCGTAACCACGAAGAATTGTCTTTCGTTGTGAACTCGCGTTCTCCGGTAAACATACTGTGACGGGGTAACCACGTGAGGCGCCAATCATCGCGTAAGCAATTCCGGTATTTCCACTCGTAGCGTCCACGATGGTCATGCCAGGACGCAACTTGCCACTTCGTTCTCCTTCAAGAATCATCGACAAGGCTGCGCGATCCTTGATTGAACCCCCTGGGTTTAAGTGTTCCGCCTTTGCGAAAATCTCAACGGCTTCGGGTAAGTCAGTCGTAACTTTGCCAAGTCGGATCAGTGGTGTTTGACCTATGTGCGACTCGATCGAGCCAGATGCCCGACTTATTCCACATTCGTCCAGAACAGCGCTTGCCATGTCCCTATATCCTTCTGATCCCTTGATCTTTTCCAGCCAAAAAGAAAACGGCCGCGTCTTTTCTTTGAAAAACGCAACCGATTTCGCCGTTATTTTTTGCTGTCAGTAGTTAGCTCATTTGCTTCCTCCTGCTGCACACGGCCCATCGGTCGCGCTGCAATAGCAGCACCAGGGACAGTAGATGTGACAGCAGCAGATGTTGATCATCGCTATGAATAAAGACTGGTTGTTACTCAAGACTATAGGCTTGGCGTATTTTGCTGTCAAGGCACCCATTGTAGGGGCGTCCCTCCGTGGGCTCCCCAATTCTTCGCAGGCTAGTCCTTTCGGTTTCGCGAGCCTACTAGTTGCGAGGTGCGCCCACGGAGGGACGCCCCACAAATCAGCAACGGGACAAGATGCTTTGTTAGACAACCTGTCATATATTTAGCAATCACTAAAGAATACTCGAGGTCAAAAAAATGTCATCTCCAGTGAATCAACTCGAAACCTGGCCTGCACTTCCTCTCGAAGAGTGGGAAGCCACCCGCGCCACATTACATATGTGGACACAGATTGTGGGCAAAATACGTCTGGCACAAACACCGTTAGTAAATCATTGGTGGAATGTACCGCTCTATGTATCAGCTCGCGGTCTAACCACGACCGCGATGGCTTACGGGCAAACTTTCTTCGAAATGGAATTTGACTTTATCGATCACAAACTCGTGATCAAATGCAGTGACGGCGCGTTACGCACTATTTCGCTGAGTCCAAAAACTGTGGCCGCGTTTTATCGCGAAACAATGGACGCCCTCCGCGACCTTGGTCTGGAAGTGAGTATCTGGAAGATGCCTGTCGAGATTCCGGATCCGATCCCCTTCGATGAAGACGAAATACATGCGTCGTATGATCCTGTATACGCAAATAGATGTTGGAGGATCCTTCGCGCGTCAGACAGAGTTATGCAAGAGTTTCGCTCGCGCTTCATCGGAAAGTGCAGTCCAGTGCATTTCTTTTGGGGAAGTTTTGATCTAGCCGTAACTCGTTTTTCTGGAAGACCCGCGCCCCCAAGACCTGACGCGGATCCGGTTACTCGCGAAGCCTACTCACATGAGGTAATTAGTCATGGGTGGTGGCCCGGACAAGGGCCACTCGGAAAGCCGGCTTTCTATTCCTACACAGCGCCAGCGCCAGAGGGATTAAGTGAGGCACAGCTACGACCCGCCGGAGCGTTTTACAGTAAGGATATGTCTGAATTCTTGATGCTGTACGACGACGTCAGAAACGCAACCAACCCTAATCAGGCGCTGATCGACTTTCTTCAGAGTACCTACGAAGCCGGCGCCAATATCGCCGGCTGGGACAGGTCAGCACTGGAACGGAAATAGGTGGACAGGATTACTGTCTTGCGCTGGACGGTTTGAGCGGCCGCCAAAATGTACTGAGTCGCCTTCCGCTGGCGGATTGCAACAAGCTCATGACTCCCATGTAGCCAAAGCCAAAGAAGAAGAGAAACAAAAACGGAATTGTCCCCCACATGTGAAGCCTGACCGCGTAGGCGATCGCCAACAAAAAGTAGATCGCAAAGCCTAACTCAAGTAAGGGCAGGAGCCCGCGCTTGCGTTTGTATTTCTTTCGTTTCCAAGTCGCGTCGGTAGTGTTCTCAACCTTGTATTTCGGAGTACGAACAAACTCCGTCTTAACTCCCAACAACGCTTCGAGAACCGCACGGGCATTTGAGAAAGCCAGACCTATACCTAACGCCATAACCATCGGCAGATGGAGTAATCGTGGAGCTCTCTTTTCGTCGAGATACCAAACCGCTGTGCCGTAGAAAAGCACGACTGAAATTGAAGAGAAAAAGAGGAGTGGCAAGTCTAGCACCATCAGGTGATAGAAAGGCTGATTGTACCGGACCAGCAGGAGCGGAAACTGCAGGAAACTCGCGATGATCATCAGCGGATAACTGATGTTGCCTGTTAACCGGAAAAACATCTCGAGCTTTACACGCAGAGGTAATGGAGCCAGCCAAATCCGCGGATAAAGCTTAAGTCCGACCTGCATTACACCCTTCGCCCAGCGACGCTGTTGGGCTTTGAATGCATTTATCTCTACCGGAATCTCTGCGGGAGATTCTTCGTCGAGCAAGTAAACAAACTTCCAGCCCATGAGTTGGGCACGAAAACTAAGGTCCGTGTCTTCAGTTAGGGTATCGTGCTGCCAACCTCCACTCATCTCAATCGCCTGGCGTCGCCAAATACCGGCGGTGCCGTTGAAGTTGAAAAAGCCACCAGTTCGATTGCGTGTTGTTTGCTCTACAACGAAGTGACCGTCGAGCATGATGGTTTGCAATCGTGTCAGCAGGTTGTAACCGCCGTTAATATGAGCCCAACGCATTTGGGCGCAACCAACTAGCGGATCGCTAAAGAAGTCGACGAGCTTCCGCAAACAATCTGGCTTGGGCACAAAGTCGGCATCAAAAATTGCGAGCAACTCACCCTTTGCAAACTTGTTCCCGTTCTCGAGCGCTCCAGCTTTAAAGCCAGTACGATCTGAGCGGTGAATGTAATGAATGTCGAAGCCCTGCTCGGTATATTTCGCTACTACTGCCTCAGCAACCTCTACAGTTTCATCCGTAGAATCATCGAGTACTTGAATCTCCAGCTTCTCACGCGGGTAGTCAATCGCGGTGACAGCTTTCAGTAAGCGATCAACGACGTAAAGTTCGTTGAAGAGTGGCAACTGCACTGTTATGGCTGGCAGATCTTCTTCAGCAAAGTGGCCGGCAGGCTTTGGCACAAACTTTCGATAACGCCAGAAGTCAATGACCTGCTTGATTCGGTACGCGCCGTAGATCGCGAGAGTCGTAAGAATGGTGAAGTACGCTAGCAGAATCACCCAATCGAATGTGTCCAGCTTGTAGAGCGGACTGATGTTGCCCCAGGTCTTGTTTACCAGATCATGAAAATACTGCTCGAAGAGCTGTTGGGGTGCTGGACCCATCGGCGTGGGCCACGGCGTTGGAGCTGGAGCGGGTTGGGTTTGAAAAATCATTTTGTTGCTGAATCCAGGACTAGCGTTAATACGGGGCCTTTTGTGTCGCCACATTGAAAACGCCGTCAGCTTTCAGCCAGACGGCGCGCCCAGAATTGCCTTAGATGCGGTATTTCTTGTACATGAACCGCTTTTTTTACAGCCCAGATTCTACCTTACTTGGGGGTTAATCGAGAAGCTGCCATGTCTCATCGATACTCTTTAGCGCTAACTAAGCGACCACCGCTCAAGCTCTTCTGTCGGAGCGCGTACGTCCTCGTGCGCTTACTCTCGCTTCAGACTACTAAGAATTCTTCATGCGTACCATGCGCACGAGGACGTACGCGCTCCGACAGAAGAGCTTGAGTGATGATCGCGACAGCTTAGACTGAAGGGTGTCCTTCGTGCCTTGACCAAGCCACACCTAAATTCGTCTGGACGGAGCGCTATAATCACTCGGTGCGCTCGCAATACTCTCGGGCGAAACAAGAGTAAAAGTGTCAGGAGTTCGCAGCTGCTTACCCCAGGTTCTTTGACTCAACTCAACCATTCCCGGAACAACGTAGAGAACTGTTACGCCACCTAACAACAGACCCGTCAAAAACCGGGAAGTGTGAGTGTTTTCCCAGATACCGAAAAAGGTCAAACTGAAGTCGACCACCAACGGAACGGCCGCCCAGAACAGGAACTTACGATCCGGAGTTGTAGTCACTCGTAAGGATCGAACCAAAGGGTAAAGCATAAGCACGAGGACAAATCCAACATATAGTCCAGTACATCGCGCGCAAACCGCTAATTGGTGTCCGGCTATGAAGAACGATCGCTCAGGCAGCTGGTGACACAACACCCCGAACGGCCGATAAATTGCGAAAGCTAGTTTGTAATGATTCGAAGCAGCCGCGAGTGGAGCAACAATTATTTGGGCAACAAATAGCAGAACACCAGCGAGTGTGAGCAGCCAAACTGTCAGCGGACGGCGAAGCGACCTCGTCTGTGACTGATACTCAGCAGGCGGAAAGAGCATTGCTAAGCCAGATCAAAATCTAATTACTGTATCGGGACCGCCTTCGATATGAAGCGTGTCGACGAAGCGAATGTGTCGCGACTCGGTCGTCATCACGACTGAATGCGTACGTTTTCCAGCTCCGAAGAAGCGCACACCCTTCAACAATGCGCCGTCAGTTACACCGGTAGCGGCGAAGATGATCTTTTTCCCGGGCGCAAGATCGTCTGTATCGTAAATCTTGTTGGGATCTCTTATCCCCATCGAGGCCAGCCGATCGAGTACCTCTTCTTTGGACGGTACTTTGTTCTTGTCCACGCCTAGCTTGTCAGGATCAAAAACAAGCCGCGCTTGAATTTCACCGTTCAAACACTTCATGGCAGCTGCCGTAATCACTCCTTCGGGCGCGCCACCAATTCCCATTAGCGCGTGGATGTTTGTTCCCGCGACCGCTGCTGAAATACCCGCCGATAGATCGCCGTCACCAATCAACCTGATGCGGGCGCCAGCTTCGCGAACATCCGTAATCAGCTTTTTGTGCCGCGTCCGGTCCAGAACAATGACTGTTAGATCTTCGATATCACGTCCAAGCCGGCGAGCGATGTTCTTCAAGTTGTCCTTGACAGGCGCATCAATATCCACAACCCCGCGTGATGATGGACCTACGACAATCTTATCCATGTAGATGTCGGGAGCATTTAGAAGCCCGCCACGTTCAGCGGCGGCCAGAACCGCAATCGCATTGTTGGCCCCCAGGGCACAAAGGTTTGTTCCTTCCAGCGGATCAACCGCAATGTCAACCTCGGGGCACGATTGGCCAATCTCTTCTCCGACGCCAAAACCGCCTCCTACCTCTTCGCCGATATAAAGCATTGGGGCTTCGTCACGTTCACCTTCACCAATGACCACTCGGCCGCGCATCGGAACAGTGTCCATAACCTCGCGCATTGCTTCTACGGCTACGTGATCGGAGTATTTGCGATCGCCCTGGCCCATTGTTCTGGCCGCGGCGATTGCTGCGGCTTCGCATACTCGCAAGAAATCGAGAGACAACTCTCGCTCTGTCCTCAGCTCGTGACCCATTCGTTCAGCGCTCCTGTTTCTTGAGTTTTAGCTGCTTAACAAGGAATGATTCCGGCTCCTGCTAAGAAGGAAATGCGCGGCAATACTAGCAGAGGGAACTACAATTTTGTAGTAAGGCTCGACCGGACCCGCGCGTACCTCGTTCACTGGTTCCGGAAGGTGACTTACCTTAAAACCAGAATACTTTTAATAGAGTAGTCATTCCTGAAAGGTAGCGAGTATCTGGGAGTTGTTTTGCGATTAAACTTGTTTAGAAATTGAAATCTCCACCCCATCAACACTTTTCCATAACTAATGAGTGAATAGTATGCTTCCCATCTGGTTCCGCTGGCTGAACGCTCCTATTCACAAATCAAGCTGAACCACGTAAGTTAGATTCGATTCGACTCTTGTACATTGCCGAGTTCCCGCCGGAGGTAGTTTATTTATGAGTAAAGACTCCATCCCTCTAACCCTCGATCTTAGCCAGGTAAGTGCTGACGATGTTGAGCTCGTCGGCGGAAAGTGTTCCAGCCTCGGTGAACTCTTTCGCGCACTATCGCCGCGGGGCGTCAGGGCTGTTGATGGTTTCGCAACCACCAGCACCGCTTATCGACTCTTACTTGAGACGGACAATTTGGGAACACGACTTCGAGAGTTGATGAGTGGACTGGACCATAACGACATCCGCGCGCTGAACGACGCCGGACGGCAGGCGCGCGCTTTAATGCTCGACACTCCACTGCCCAAGGAAGTCCACGAGTCAATCATCGATAGCTATCGACGTCTTTGTAAACGTCTCGGCCGGACGCCGGAAGTCGCCGTGCGTTCTTCTGCCACTGCGGAAGACCTTCCAGACGCCTCCTTTGCGGGACAGCAAGACACAATTCTTAATGTACGCGGCGAACAAAACTTAATCGAAGCATGTCATCGTTGTTTTGCTTCACTTTGGACCGACCGAGCAATCTCGTACCGAGCATCACGTGGTTTTGATCACTTCGACGTCGCCCTCTCGATAGGTGTTCAACCCATGGTCCGCTCTGACCAGGCCTGTTCGGGCGTCATGTTTACACTCGACACTGAGTCAGGCTTTCGTGATGCAGTTGTAATCAACGGGGCCTGGGGATTGGGTGAAGCCATCGTGCAAGGCATGGCAACGCCGGATGAGTGGGTAGTTTTCAAACCAACACTCAAAGAAGGTGCGCGCCCAATAGTCAGTCGGCGGATCGGCAGCAAAGAAGTAAAGATGGTATACGGACTCGATGGACGTGGCACCCGTACTCGAGAAGTTGTCGAAGCCCAGCGACTCCGGAGCTGCCTGAGTGATTACGAAGTACTCGAACTTGCACGATGGGCGTGTACTATTGAAGATCACTATTCACAGCGTGCGGGCAAATCGACACCGATGGACATCGAGTGGGCCAAGGATGGTTACACAGGTGAGTTGTATATCCTTCAGGCTCGACCCGAGACTGTTCACTCCACCAACCACCAAACTTTTCTCCAGACCTATCGTCTCACAGGTGAACATAGTGATCCTTTGGTTACCGGAATCGCTGTGGGTGAAAAGATTGGTCAAGGGCGCGTTCATGTGCTGGCCGACCCGGATCATCTGGCCCAATTCCAACCGGGCGATGTGCTGGTCACTTCAATGACCGATCCTGCGTGGGAACCAATCATGAAGAGGGCGGCAGCAATCGTCACTGACCGCGGCGGACGAACGTGTCACAGCGCGATTATCAGCCGCGAGCTCGGTCTGCCATGTATCGTTGGAACTGGCAACGCAACGAACATCTTGCAAACGGGAACCCAGGTAACTGTTTCATGTGCTGAAGGAGCGCAGGGAAACATCTACGAAGGCGATATTGAGTTCGCGATTGACAAACGATTAGTGGGCGAAGAGCAGCGTCCTCGCACTCAAGTAATGATGAACGTGGGTGATCCCGATCATGCTTTTTCCGTGGCGGCCTTGCCTAACGACGGCGTCGGACTCGCGCGACTCGAGTTCATCATCAACAATCACATTGGAATACACCCGATGGCACTTGTCCGCTATCCAAGTTTGCAAAGTCCCGAGGTGGTCCAGGAAATAGAACGACGTATTGGCGAAGAAGATCCGCGCGATTTTTTCGTTAGACGATTGGCCGAAGGAATCGCACGTATAGCAGCCGCTTTCTATCCCAAACCTGTCATTGTCCGGATGTCCGACTTTAAGTCGAACGAATACGCAATGTTGATAGGTGGAAAAGAGTTCGAACCAGTTGAAGAAAACCCGATGCTGGGCTTCCGCGGTGCGTCAAGGTACTACGACGAACGTTATCGCGAAGGGTTTCATCTCGAGTGTCAGGCACTTCATCGTGTGCGAGATGAAATGGGCCTTACTAACGTCAAGGCAATGATTCCGTTTTGTCGGACAGTTGCAGAAGCTGAGAGAGTGATTGCGTTGATGGCAGATTTCGGATTGAAGCAAGGCGAACAAGATTTAGAGATCTATGCGATGTGCGAACTGCCCGCCAATGTGATTTACGCTGACGAGTTTTTGAGGGTGTTCGACGGGTACTCGATTGGATCAAACGATTTGACTCAATTAACACTTGGACTGGACCGCGATTCGGAAATGGTGGCCCATTTATTTGATGAGCGCGATGGCGCGGTTGAACGAATGGTGACCATGGCGATTGAAGCAGCACAAAGGGCCGGGAAGAAGATCGGGATCTGCGGTCAAGCTCCGTCTGACTACCCTGAGTTTGCTGAATTCCTCGTAGAAAAAGGAATCTCCTCGATCTCTTTGAATCCGGACACGGTTATTCAAACCACGCATAAGATACTCGAGTTTGAAGCGGCGCTGGCTAATCCAAATGCGTCAAATCTCCTGGCCTCCAAAGCCAAACCCTGATTCGTTTCCAGATGTCACTTGAATCGTTATTTGAGTCATTTCGGGGTTGTTCACACGCGCAACCCCGAACCCGTTTTACCCCAAATCAGTGACCGCACTTCTCCAGCCTTGACTTGCCAACACCGAGACGCTAAACAACAGTCCTCTTTCCCCTATAACCTTTCTTTTTGGGAGGCCTTCTTATGTCAACACCGGTTCAGAACAGACAGATAGATGAAAACAAGATGAATGAGTTTCTGGGTAGAGTGGTAACTGATTTTGGCGCGTCCCTGGGTTCAGCCTTGGGCTACATTGGCCAAAAGCTTGGGCTCTATGACTCTCTGGCTGAAGGTCCTTTAACTTCAGCCGAATTGGCGCAAAAAACGTCTACAAACGAACGCTATGTCCGGGAATGGCTGGTAAATCAGGCAGCCGGCGGTTACGTGGAATACGACGCCAAGACTGGACGATACAGCCTTAGCCCGGAACAGGCGACGGCGCTTACCGACATTAACAGTCCGTTCTATGTCGGAGGTGGTTTTTTCGTGATCAAAGCCATGACTCGGGCCGTCGATCGTATTGAAGATCATTTTCGCAATGGTGGCGGTATGCTTTGGGGGGAGCATGATCCTGACCTTTTTGTAGGTACTGAAAGATTCTTTCGGCCCGGTTACACGGCACATCTAATTGCCAATTGGATTCCGTCGCTAACCGGAATTGAGGCGAAGCTAAAAGAAGGTGCCAAAGTCGCAGATGTAGGGTGCGGACACGGAGCCTCGACCATCATAATGGCCAAGGCGTATCCGAAGTCTGAGTTCTGGGCTTTCGACAATCATGAAGCGTCGATCAATCACGCTCGCAAAGCAGCTGAAAAGGCCGGGCTTTCCGATCGAATTCATTTCGAAACGACCAGTGCCCAAACCCTCCCTGACAAGCAATTCGATCTGGTAACGTTTTTTGATTGCTTACATGACATGGGCGATCCGGTTGGTGCGTGCAAACGTGCGGCCGAGGTGCTCAACGATGGAGGTAGCGCATTAATCGTTGAACCAATGGCAGGAAACTCCATCGAAGAAAATTTCAATCCCGTCGGTCGCACTTTCGCCGGCGCCTCGACACTTTGTTGCACGTCCAATTCACTGGCGATGAATGGACCAGCCCTCGGTGCAGTAGCAACTGAAGAGGCCCTTCGCGACACAGCGTTGGCAGGAGGTTTCAAGAGCTTTCGTCGTGCTACAGAGACACCATTCAATAGGATCTTCGAAGCTCGAAAGTAACCCAATCTAGAAACGCAAAAATGAATGTCCGGGGCGAAGCAAGCATTCGCCCCGCTTGTTTTGTCTACCAAAGATTTGAGGTAGACAAACGAAAGTTCTACGAGTAATCTCAGCGCCACGCTCTTGAGTCCTCACGACAGCAACGAGCCCAATCCACTTTGCCCTCCAAACTAATGAGCGCGCGTGCTCTCTGTCTGTTGGTCCTTATTTGTTATGGATCGAAGAATAGAACTCGTCATCACGCGGATTGAGAGTGATAGTGTTTCAAATCAGGATCTAAAACAGCTGGGGGCGTTGGTGAATCTATCATCATCGCGGCTGCGTCATTTGTTTAAGCAGGAAACAGGGACCACGCCAACCCACTATCTGAAGACTCTTCGAGTGCGAAAAGCTGAGTTATTACTTAGAACAACGTTTCTCTCAATAAAAGAGGTCGCGAGTAAAGTTGGGATTAACTCCAGCAGTCACTTTGTCCGGGAGTTTAAGAAGATGTATGGCACGACACCAACTAAATACCGGGTTTTGGTGAATAGGAAACGGCGCAAAAGTTGATAGCCACTTTCGTCACATCTTAGCCATTTTCATCAACATAGTTTTGTTGACACAGTAAGCACCGTGACATAAATTCTCGCCCGTCCAAATCGTCAGTATCAACCTCAACCATACTCACTTATGGAGCCTATAAGAAATGCCGTACTTCTCCTCACGACCAGCGAACTCCAGATACAAACACGCATTAAACAGCTTCACCAAAGCTCTTTTTGTGATCGTTTTGATTCTTGTTCCTAACGCTTCATTGATTGCTCAAGCACCCGATTCAATCGTCGCGTCTGTCAATGAAGGAACCATAACTTTGAAGGACGTTGACAAGGCGATCGCAACGCAGATTGATCCCTTACTCCGCCAGTTGTACGCGTTGAGGAGAGCGGCCCTCGAAAATCTAATCACCTCCAGGATTCTCGAAAACGAAGCGCGAAAGAGAAAGATCTCTGTTGAAACATTAAGGCAGCAGTTGATGACGGGCGAAGTTAGCGTGACGATTTCGCAGGTAGAAACTGCGTATCTTCAGAATGCTTCGTTCTTCGGCGCGATGAGTCCCGACGAAGCCAAAGAACGTCTCCGTCTCGATCTCGAGAATCAGGTACGCATGAAGTACTACCGAACAGCACTTGAATCCTTAAAGACAAAGGCGAACATCAGAATTTTGTTGGACCAACCAGACGTTCTAACACTGGACGACGGTATCTCACCGACACGCGGAGGGGCAAAGCCGCTGGTGACAATTGTTGAGTTTTCCGACTTTGAGTGTCCCTATTGTCGATCCGTACAGCCGACGCTTACGCAATTGCTCAAAACCTATGGAGATCAACTGCGTCTGGTCTACAAGCACTTGCCGCTTGAAGGACACAAAAACTCTATGTCCGCTGCACGCAGGGCTTACTGCGCCGGTGAGCAAAACAGATTCTGGCAATATCACGATGCCATCTTTGCATCAAAATCACTCTCACCAGAAACCCTTGACCAGATTGCGGCGGATCTTGGCCTTGGTTTGGAGAAATTTCAGAAATGCCTCGCCTCTGAGGCTTCCAGGTCAGCCATTATTAAGGATATCGAAACCGCCAGGTTGGTCCACGTGAACAGCACGCCAAGCTTTATGGTCAATGGGAAAATCTTAACTGGCGCGCTAAGTTTCGCTGAATTTCAAAACGTTATCGATCGCGAATTGAGTCAACTCAATACCAGTAAACCTTCCTCAACCAAATAGGAGAATCCTCATGAAGTATCCTTGCTCTACACCCTTGGTAGCGGTGTTGATGTGCCTGTTGTGTGTTCAACCATTGTGGTCCCAACAGACCTTACGACAAATCGAGAGAAAACCTTCGGCCAAACCAATTAGAACAACGCCTCAAGAAAAGCTCGTAAAAGAAACCTACGAGAAGTTAGTTAAGTATTACGAAGCAGCGCAAGCTTACAAGAGCGGAACAGCAACGCCTTCTAACACCCCGGCACCGACATTGTCATTCCAAGTAACGGGCTTTCACACCGGGCCAATTGAAGAGATTCTTTATCAAAAGTACGCTGAGCTGGTGACGTTGCCGACAGGAGATGTCATCTCGCTAACTCACGGTGGCATTCGTATGGATGGGGAGGCTGAAGAAGCTACCTTTGATGCGGAGTGGGTAGCTGGGCGATACGGATCGGTTTTTGACCCGCAATGGTCCATATCGGACGTCCTCCATTTTGAAGCAGCCAGATATCATGACGTACGAAACTACACCTCCTATCAGGTGAAAGTTTCACTCGGGGAGAGGACGCGAACTTATCGTGCACTCGTTGTATTCCACGCTGGCGCAGAATCTCAAACAGGACGACCAGATTTTTGGGATGCCATAGTCAATGACATGACACGCGTATGGGAAGAAAAATCACCTCCATTCCGTAACAAGACTCCTGAAGTAACGTCAGGACTGATTCCGTCCAAAGAAGCAAACAATAGCGTCAGTTCTGACCTGTCTGCCGGAGGCGGCGATTCACTTAATAGTAATACCGGTGAGAATTCGTTCACGATCCCATTAAGTTTCTGGTTGGCAGGTGATGAGACAGAACATGCCTCAGGTCGACACGGTGGAACCGCCCAGTTCTATGGAAACTGTCGTGAGCTACCTGCAAGTTATCAACGATGTGATGTGACCCTTACAAACTTTGAGCACTTTGAGACCGGAACTCTCTCCAATATGACGCCCCTCTTCTCACACGTAGGAACGAAGGATACTCGGGCTGAAGGATCGAGTGGACAGATAGGAACGACAGTTAGGTGTGTGGCGGCAGCGGGGGTTTCGTTCTCTTCCTGTCTTTTTGGCACAAATTGCGGCGGTTCGGCCACGGTATCACTCGGCGTAAATGTCTTCTCGGCCGACGCAACCATCGCGGGTGGAAACATGTGGAAGGCTGTTGAGACAGAGCACTTCACTTGCAGCCTCAGTGTAGCGAGTGGGGGCACTTGTACAACGCCCAGCTTTAACGGTTCGTGTCCTATTGGAACAAGCCCGAACGGTTTGGGATTGTGTTGCTTCTCTGGCGCCGTGGGTGGTTCATGCAGTACTGCCTTTGCAAATCGTTGTCTTAGATTCGGAGGCGACTACGATTTCACACTTTGTACCTGTACTGGGTGTGACACGTGTGGCGGATCGCCGATCTTAATAGACATCAACGGTGACGGCATTGCTTTGACTGGGCCAAGTGGAGGTGTTGATTTTGATCTCAATGGCAATGGAACGCGGGACAAGCTAGGTTGGACTCAAGCTAATTCAGACGATGCGTGGCTGTCACTGGATCGTAATGGCAACGGTAACATCGATAACGGTGCTGAACTCTTTGGAGACTTTACGCCCCAACCACCAGCGACGAATAAAAACGGCTTTCTGGCTTTGGCGGAATACGATAAGCCCGCCAACGGCGGAAACAATGATGGCCTCATCAATCGGGAAGATTCGATCTTCAACAGCTTGAGACTCTGGCAAGACACTAACCATAACGGAACCGCCGATCCAGGTGAGCTTCATACTCTTGCCCAACTAAACCTGAAAGCACTCGAATTAGACTACAAGGAGTCGAAACGAGTGGATCAGTTTGGAAACGAATTTCGATACCGTGGAAAAATCAAGGATACAAGAGAAGGTCGAATAGGACGATGGGCTTGGGACGTCTTCCTCTCCCATCAAAGCCTCGATGAAACTGCTCAATAATTAACTAACTGAAACTCACACAAGAAATCCCGGGCTCCAATGTTGGACCCGGGATTCTTCTAATATGGACACAAGGTTCTACTTCTTCCAGGTTGGAAGAACTTTGCGGGCGGGTTTCTCTTTCTTCAGACCTAAAGCCCAGTCGGCCTGCATTAAGGTGTGAATATCGCGAGTTCCCTCGTAGATAATCGCGGCTTTGCAATTTCTAAGATAGCGTTCAACCGGATAGTCGTTTGAATAGCCGTTGGCACCATGTACTTCGATAGCCATTGAAGCTGCCTTCTCACTACGGGTCGTTGCCTGCCACTTTGCCAAACTTGTCGCCTTAGCATTTGGCTTTCCTTCATTCTTCAAATAACCCGCATGCAGCCAAAGCAAATGACTCATTTGATAATCGGCTTCCATCTCCGCAATTTTTTGCTTTACAAGCTGATGGTTTCCGATCTTCGTGCCAAATGTTTCGCGGGTGTTGGCGTAAGAAACAGAGGCGTCGCGAGATGCTCGTATTATTCCAGTCGCTCCAGAGGCCACTGTGTAACGTCCCTGCTCAAGGGCGAACATCGCAATCTTGAAACCTTCGCCTTCCTCGCCCACCATGTTCACTTTGGGTACGCGCACATCCTGCAAAGAAAAGTAACCGGTGTTGCCGGCACGGATTCCCAACTTGCCGTGTATAGTGCCCGAGGAAAAGCCTTTCATGCTCCGCTCGACTATGAAACAGGACATGCCGCTATGATCTCGATTACGACGCTTCTCTTCGTCGGTCCAACAGAAGAATAGAAAATTGTCAGCAACATCAGCGAGACTGATCCACATCTTCTCGCCATTCAACACCCATTCGTCACCATCACGCCTTGCCGTTGATCGCGCGCCCACCACATCTGATCCAGCGCCCGGCTCGGTCAAACCGTAAGTGGCCAACTTGTCACCCTTCGCCTGTGGAACCAGATACTTTTGTTTCTGTTCCTCGGTGCCCCACGTGAGAAGGGTCAGAGAATTAAGGCCCGTATGGACAGACATTACGACCCGCATGAACGTGTCGACGGCCTCCAATTCTTCGCAAACCAAACCTAACGATATGTAATCGAAACCAGCGCCGCCGTACTCCTCAGGAATACAAACACCGAGCAGATTTAATGCCGCCATCTTCTTCAATACCGACGGTTCAAAGTGCTGCTTTTCATCCCATTCTTTAATAAACGGCGCGACTTCCTTCTGCGCAAACTCTCGTACTGTCTGCACAAGCGCGTTATGGTCCTCAGTTAGTTCAAATTCGATCATCTTTCCACTCTTTTCAATCAGGTTCTGAAAATGACCGGACATCTTACTCAAGTCCAAACTCCTATGTCCAAAGTCGGCGGGTAGGACTACTGGGTTGTTATTAGGCGCCTGTTACCGGTACATCGACCTGCGGGAGTTTTTTTTGAGAGCTTTGCTATACTTCTTGCCATGCCGAAAACTAAGCGAACCGCCACCGTGACCACGGTCGGGTTGGTACAAATGAGTTGTGACAAGAAGCCGGAAGTAAACCTGAAGAAGGCGATTGCCGGCATCAACGACGCAGCCAAACGTGGTGCACAGATCATTTGCCTACAGGAACTTTTCCGATCTCAGTACTTCTGTCAAACAGAGGACATCGAACTCTTCAAACTGGCAGAGACTATTCCTGGACCGTCCACTGAAGCGCTAAGCAAGGTCGCCAAACAGAAAAAGGTAGTCATCGTAGCCTCGTTATTTGAGAAGCGCGCAGCAGGTGTTTACCACAATACTGCCGTTATGATCGATGCCAACGGAAAGATCGCGGGTAAGTACCGCAAGATGCACATACCTGATGATCCTCTCTACTACGAAAAGTTCTACTTCACACCGGGCGACCTCGGTTTTAAAACTCACGACACCGCTTACGGAAAAGTAGGCACGCTTGTTTGTTGGGACCAATGGTTTCCTGAAGCGGCGCGGCTAACCGCCTTAAGCGGCGCCCAATTCCTATGTTACCCAACCGCAATCGGATGGCTTCCAGACGAAGATCAGGAAATGAATACTGCGCAACACTCTGCCTGGGAAACCATTCAGCGCGCCCACGCTATTGCAAATGGAGTCTACGTGGTAGTAGTAAATCGAGTTGGACCAGAGGGCAAATTAACTTTCTGGGGACAATCATTTGTTGCGGATCCCTTCGGTCGAATCATCGCCAAAGCGTCATCCGATAAGGAAGAAGTAATGGTGGTTGAATGTGATATGTCAAAGATTGAAGAAACTCGACAGAATTGGCCCTTCCTACGGGATCGTCGCATTGACGCTTACGATGGACTAAGGTTTCGCTACGGTGAATAACAATGGACTACGGATTGTTCGACCTGCTAGGCAGTATCGGTGCATTACTGTTGATGATTACGTACCTTCTGTTGCAACTCGATCGGATTAGTTCGAGTAGCATTGCTTACTCACTACTGAATTTGATTGGCGCTACCTTGATCACAATCTCGCTGACATCAAAGTTTAATTTGTCAGCATTGGTAATCGAGGTGTTCTGGATTCTTATCAGTCTCTTCGGAATATTCCGTCATCTAAAACTACGAGTCAGTAACTCCTAAAACTCCTCATGGGATCGACAGTCAATAACACACCATCTGAACTTGGGTTCCACATGCCGGCCGAGTGGCGTCGTCATTCGGCAACCTGGCTATCGTGGCCGAAGGATCCTGAAACGTGGCCCGGACGCGTACATGAAGTGGAAGAGATTTTTCTACTGACGATGGCGGCGCTTACGCCTCACGAGGTTGTGAATTTGTTGGTTGATGACGAGCCAACAGAATCTGACATCCGTGCCCGGTGTACCTTCGCAAGTGCGGCTAACATTCGCTATCACAGAATCGAAACAGTCGACTCGTGGATCAGGGATTATGGGCCCAATTTTGTTGTCAACGATAAGGATGGAATTGGCTTTAACGACTGGGTCTTCAATGCGTGGGGAAACAAATACGAGGAACTAAAGCTCGACGATCAAATTCCCAAAACTTTAGCAGGTCAACTTCGCTGCCAACGTTTTGAGCCGGGTATTGTAATGGAAGGCGGCTCCATCGAAGTCAACGGAGCAGGATGCGTTCTAACTACTGAGCAGTGTCTGTTAAATCCGAACCGCAATCCGGATCTCAACCGGACTCAGATTGAACAGTATCTAAGAAACTATCTGGGCGTGACCAAAGTCCTGTGGCTTGGTGAGGGCATTGTCGGTGATGACACTGACGGTCATATCGACGATATTGCGCGATTTGTCTCGGCCAATACCATTGTTTGTGCCGTCGAAGAAGATCCAATGGACGCGAACTATCACCTCTTACAAGAGAATCTCACACGTCTCAAAAAGATGACTGACGCTACGGGAAAACCATTTGAAGTCGTGACCTTGCCAATGCCTGGAATCGTTGGCGGTACGAGTACTGACAAAAGAGATCTGGAACGACTACCAGCCAGCTATGCCAACTTCTACATAGCTAACAATGTAGTACTCGCGCCCATTTTCGGTCATGAAAACGACTCGCGGGCAGTAAAAACACTACAGGGATTATTTCAAAACCGTCAGGTCGTTCCAATTTACTGTGAACCGCTTGTCTGGGGAATGGGCACCATTCATTGCGTCACTCAGCAACAGCCTGCAACTTAGTTATTGAGATGTTCCCGCGCTGCGGCGATCGCCTCATCGACTGATCTGACCCGACCATCGAGCTGCATTTCGTAAATTGCCTTTGTTATCTCGCCAATTCTTGGACCAGGCTCCAGTCCCAGCTCCAGCAGATGCCGGCCCAGTAGAAGGGGAGCTGGCGCGCCACTTACAACTTCAAGATCTCTTGCTTTTACGATAAACCACTCCTGAGCTTCAGCGTCATACCACTTCTCTCGCGGTACCCACTCTGCGTTCCGACCCAGGGAGTCTGCCTTTGCAACTCGATAAAGAAGATCGGGTTCGCAGCGGCGTGCCAGTCTCCGAAATGCCCCATCACCTACTTCGTCCCGCTTCTTGTAAAACTCACCTGGCTTCAGGTGTTCACGGACCAGTGCTACCACTTGCTCCCGCGCATCGTAGCCTTCAATCGTGTGAATATTTAGTCGATCAAGGAATCTCTTCGTCGGTCCAACTCCCGCCTCCTCGTGACCTCTCGAGCGCCAATGGCCCTCAATGAACGCGGTGGTCGGTGGCTTACCAAAGTCGTGAGCCAATGCCGCCAACATCACCGTTACCTGTCTCGGATAGTCAAGATCACCAATCAGATTTCGCGCGCCATCAACAACCAGGAGCGTGTGAACAAATACATCGCCTTCAGGGTGCCACTGTGGATCCTGAGGGACGCCAATAAGACTCTGAATTTCCGGGAAGAGCTTCTCAACAGCCTTCAGCTCGACCAGGTGGTTCAATCCTATCGAAGGTCGCGTCGCAAGCAGCAGAAGCTTTTCCATTTCGCCCCATATTCTTTCAGGGGGCAAATCACTTAGGTCGATATTCTGACATAGCGCGACCGTAGCTGGATCGATTTCAAAATCGAATCTAGCAGCGAATTGAGCCCCACGAAGAACTCTCAAACTATCTTCGCCAAACGTCTCACTCGATACAGCGATTAACTGTCGTCTCTCAATTGCTTCGCGCCCGCCGTAGGGATCGATCACTTCGCCAGTCAAAGGATCCAGGAGAATCGCGTTGATCGTAAAGTCCCGTCGTTTCGTTGCTTCCTCGATACTCATCGAGGGATCACCTTCAACCACAAACGCACGGTGGCCTCTGCCGGATTTGCGCTCTCGTCGCGGTAAGGACACATCCAAATCACGACCCAACTTGTAAACTGTGAACGATTCACCGACAACGTTTACTGGTCCAAAGTCATTAAGCAGTGTTCTTAGAGTCTCAGGCTCCACATTGTAGACTTCGACATCCCAATCTTTGGGTTCAAGACCCATCAGCGGATCGCGAACGCAACCGCCAACAAGTAACGCTCTCCCGCCGGCATGACGAATCAACTCTGCTAGTCGCGTAACTTTTTCAGGAATCTCATTCACGGCTAAACTCTCTGACGTTCGTTGCCTAATGTCAACGCGTAACTCAACCTGTTCTTTATACGGAAATCTTACGAAAGTTGGATTGAAGCGAACCGCTTGGGGACTATTCGTCGATAGGATCAACGACAACTTGCAGTCCGCGAGTGGATGGCAAACAACTTATTATCTGAGCTCTATCTATCTTCGTCAGTTCGGTTCCGGCTGCGTGCCAGATCTTTACCCAAAACGTCCGACTCGGACCATGAATCGCAAACGTGGAACCATCCAGCATCACAGGAACCGGCTCAGCGACGGTACCATTGCGCAGGGTTTCAAGTAACTCCGGAACGTAAGGCTTGAACTTTTCAAACTGGACGAGGACTGACTGGTCTGCGATTTCAGCAGGCGGTAATTCCACCGGTTCAATGGATTCAAGCAACAACCTTGTTTCGGTTTGCTGATTACGCTTCTTTACAACTGGCATAATCCAATCTCAGATATTGGTTTCGGGAAACGGCTTAAGCTTTTTAAGTAAGTGCTCAGCCAAATCCGAAACCTTGATTCTCTCCTGTTCCCAAGTGTCGCGATCCCGCACCGTCACTGCTTCGTCTTCCAATGATTGATGGTCCACCGTGACGCAAAACGGGGTGCCGATTTCATCCTGCCGCGCATATAACTTTCCAATACCACCAGTGTCGTCGTAAACCGCACGCAAGACTGGTTGCAGCGAACGCTTAATTGCTTTTGCCATTCCGACTATCTCCGGCTTGTTCTTTGCCAGCGGCAGTATTGCGGCTTTTATCGGCGCGAGCTGTGGACTGAGTTTCAAAATAACTCTCATCTCGCCTTTGTCGTTGGTTCGCTCCGAATAGGCGTCCATAAGAACTGACAGAGCTGTTCGATTAACTCCTACCGCAGGCTCTATGACATGCGGATAGAATCGTTGCTTGGTCGCCTCATCAAAGTACGACAGATCTTCCGTTGAATCAGGATTGGCTCTATTTCCTTCTTCATCGAGCGCCTTGCTGGAATGAGATCTCAGATCAAAATCGGTCCGGTAGGCTATTCCCATTAGTTCTTCCCATTGACGCTCCTCTTCAGCACGCTCCGGAAAATAGCGGTACATGATATCGACTGTCCGTTTTGAGTAATGGGCCAACTCTTTCTCCGGAACCTCATACAGCTGCAGATTACTACCATCAATTCCCAATCCTTTAAACCAGTCGACGTACTGTTCAACCCACTCGTCAACAAGCTTGAAGTGTTCGGCGTCAGGCTTAACAAAGTACTCCATCTCCATCTGCTCGAACTCACGCGTTCGCAGAATGAAGTTGCCCGGCGTGATCTCGTTTCGGAATGATTTACCAATCTGCGCAATACCAAACGGCAACTTACGCCGCATAGTCGTCTGCACATTCAAAAAGTTGATAAAGATTCCCTGTGCTGTTTCGGGCCTTAAGTACGCCAGCGCAGTCGGATCATTTTCATCAGCGGCAGCACCCAGGGTGGTGCGAAACATCATGTTGAATAAACGTGGCTCCGTAAGATCCGTTGAACCACAGCTGGGACATTTGAGCTTCTTCTGTCGAATTAGTTCCGCGACGTCGCCACTTCCTGATAAATCCGGGGGTATCTCAAGCTTGTCTGTTCGGACTCGCTCTTTGCAATTTCGACAATCGGATAGCGGATCGTGAAAAGTCGCTTCATGTCCCGAGTACTGCCACACCAGCCGGTTGAGAATGATGGAAGAATCAATTCCTTCAATGTCATCTCGCTCATAGACTAACCAGCGCCACCAGGACTGCTTTATGTTGTTGCACAGCTCGACACCAAGCGGACCGTAATCCCAGGCACTGCCAAGACCGCCATATACTTCGGAGGAAGGAAAGACAAATCCTCGTCGTTTAGCGAGGGATACTATAGTTTCGATGTTTGGGGCTGCCACTTGTTAGTAACCTTTACCTTTAGTAAATCGTGAAATAGTAGAAGACCAGGTCTAAAAAGAAAAGAAGAGAGAGAGATAAATCGCTCCCTCTTCTTCTTCTGATGTAACGATATCTATTTACTTGGGGTTTGGATATTGACGTCGATCTTCTGTGTCCCACCACCTCCAAATATTCGACCCCTAAAAACAAAGAGCCCAATCAATATCACAATTACGAAGATCGCAAGCACTGCCACAACGCCTGCACTTCCACCGCCACCACCATCTTCAGCCATTGAAGTGGTCCTCCTTTGACATCGGAAATGTAGCAGGGGGCAAACTGTGGGGAATCTGACGGTGAACAGTTAACACATCCGCTTCGAGACCGTCAAACCGCAAATGAAAAGGGCAAGGGATTGACTCCTTGCCCTTGGCGCAACCTAATTGGTTAAGACTATCAGTTCTCGACGCGTCGACGTCTGGGTGCCGTTGACGGTTTGGGTCTGACATCACTCGGTTGCAAAGTCGGCGTGGGCCTTGGCGGTGTGGCTCCCTGCGGTACAATCCAAACTTCCAGGGCATCCTCCTCGCGATAACCGCCGTTGCTCATCACTATGCGAGAAGCATCGATACCACGTTGAGTCACCAAATATTCTCGCGCTCGAGTAAGGAGACGATCAGCTTGTCCAACTGGACTGGTGCGACCTCCATACCCAAACAGGTAAGTTGTGGTCGTCGGGTCTGACTGCATTTCAACAGCCAGGTTGTCCAAGCGCGCCTTCTGGTCGTCGTAGGTACAGCTGTAGCAAGTGTCGAACTCTCGACCGACGATCGTTCGTTTTTCCTGTGGCGGTATCGTAGTGAATGACTGAGCCACTTGCCGGCAGTTTCGATCGCCTGATCCGTCATCAACAACCAGCGTAACACTGAGTCGTTGTCCACTTATGCCCGTTGAATCGACCGTGATGGTCGGAGTTCCTGCGCCACTTATGATGTGGGCATTAGAAGGGCTAACGGTCCAAGTGTAAGTCAAAGCGGACGAGCCGGTGTAAGTAGCATCAGCCGCGTACGTGATGATCTCTCCCTCGTTAACCTGTGATGGCGCGGACACGTTAACCGGAAACGGACACGGTGAAATCGGCGGCGGTGGTGTTGGTCTATAGTTAAGGGCGATGCATTTAATGCGGCCGGCCGGAAGGTCGATATCCCGAACCCAACTCTTACCGTTAGGAAGGACAACTACGACGTTATGTACTCCTGGTTCTAGATCAATTGCCCGATAGTCCGAAGTGGTCTCACCATAAGCCTTTCCATCAACTGAGAGCGCCAGTCCTCCCGGATTTGAGAGAATCTTGATCGTTCCGTACTTCGCCTTTTTATCCTTGGCTTGCGACACGGATGTGGGGTTTGCAGCAAGGAACGTCATCGCAATAGAGGCGACGAACGCAATTTTCAACAATTTGTTGATGGCCAGGTTTTTCTTCAACATCGTTATGCCTCCTCGCTGGACTTTATTTCAGCTTCAAGCTTCGTCCTTGCGTATCGTCTACGCGCGCCAGCCCCCAGAGCTGCAAGACCAGATGCCAGGAGAAGTATTGAGGCTGGTTCTGGGACTTCCGTAGGTGGTGGTGTTGGAGTTGGCGAGCAGTTCAAACACGTAGGTGTAGGCGTGCAATCCAAACATGTGGGTGTGATGCAATCCTCACAGACTTCTTCGTCACCGCCGTGATTAATGAAGAAGAATGGAATCGCTGCAAGAAAAAGAAGCGGCCACTTGGGGAACCCTCCAACTACCGGAATCTCGCCACAATCGCAAATCGTCCCATCGACGTCCGCAGTAACAATTGCCTCGACACCTTGAGGATCTGATGAGTAAAGCGACATTCCAGACATTAGAGAATCAAGGCCGTCTCCCCCCTGACCCGAGTTAATCGACGACGCATTCACTTGTAATGATGATTTGAGTCCGGAAGGCAGTACACCATTGTTCTCGACTGAGTTGCGCAATCTAAGATCAGGTGGATTCTGATAATTACTCAGCACCTGGACCACATCGCTAATCGCGATTGGTGCAGCATTCGCCGGCACACCGGTCAAACAAATGATACTGATTAGCGCAGCTATGGAACGTAGTAAATGATTCCTCATGGGGGGCGGAATCTCCTCTAATTTCCCTAGCTTAATTTTGGGGGCTTGGGAAAGGATTGGTGGATTAACAACTTCACAAGGCCGTCTATTCCGGGCTTCGGCTCATCTAGTGATAGAAGGAGAGTATTAATTGCCTGAAGTTTCCAGCTTCAGGGACGTGAGATGGACCAGCAGTTCAAATATACCGAGGTTTGCGATGTGAGCTGCAAACCCCGGCTATCCGCACTCTTGAGTTATTTACACTAACCAAACTTGATTAAACGACGTTTTACTCCGAATCGCTCGCGCTGGCGGCCTCTGCGTTACGGTTCTCATCGCGGAGTACTGCCTTACGAGACAGCTTGATCTTGTTACCTTCTCGGCCGATGCACTTAACCAGGATTTGTTGACCCTCTCTTAACTCATCACGGACGTCTTTGACGCGGCGGTCGGCAATTTCCGATATGTGTAAAAGGCCATCAGTTCCAGGAAATATCTCAACAAAAGCGCCAAAATCTACAATTCGCGAGACCGTGCCCAGGTAGGTTTGCCCCACTTCAGCTTCAGCGGTGATGCCGCGAATTCGCTCTACGGCTGCATTGGCTGCATCTCCACTCGAAGTAGCGATTGAGATAGTTCCATCATCGGAGACGTCGATCTTCGCACCTGTTTCTTCAACAAGTGAGCGAATGACTTTTCCGCCTGGTCCAATGACGTCGCGAATCTTGTCAGGATTGATTTTGATTTGAATGATTCTTGGTGCGTACTTGGAAATACTTTCGCGCGGCGCTGCGATCGCCTGCTCCATGACACCGAGAATATACAGTCGACCTTTCTTTGCCTGCTCAAGAGCCTCTGCCATGATCTGAGCGTTGATACCAGCGATCTTTATATCCATCTGCAGAGCTGTGATTCCGTTGCGTGTACCTGCAACCTTGAAGTCCATGTCGCCATAATGATCTTCGGCGCCTGCGATGTCGGTGAGAATCGCGTACTTGTTACCTTCCATCACGAGACCCATTGCAACTCCGGCGACCGGAGCTTTCAACGGAACTCCTGCGTCCATCATCGACAACGTGCCTCCACAAACAGTGGCCATCGATGACGAGCCATTCGACTCAGTGATATCAGAAACGATTCGCACGGTGTAAGGAAAATCCGCATCGTCGGGTAAAACCGTTTCCAGCGCGCGTCTTGCCAAAGCTCCGTGTCCAATCTCACGCCGACTAGACGAACCAAAACGACCAACCTCGCCCACGGAATACTGTGGGAAGTTGTAATGGAGGAGGAAGCGGCGTTTGACTTCACCCTTCTCCAGATCATCCATGAACTGTTCGTCTTCTTTTGTACCCAATGTGGTTGAGACTAACGCTTGAGTCTCGCCACGTGTGAACAAAGCGGATCCATGAACTCGGGGCAACCAACTAACTTCGCAAGTTATCGGCCGGATCTCTGAGAACCGACGCCCATCGGGACGACGTCGCTTGTTGAGAATGTCGTCGCGAAAGACCATCTCTTTGAGTTGATCGAACACCTGCTTTGCCGTCTGTCTGGCTTCTGGTTGATCGTCGGGATAGGATTCGACGACTTCCTTCTTCAGCGCATCAACCGCGGCATAACTGGCGCGCTTCTCTTGATTCTCCGTATCCAGTGCTGTTCTCAGACCATCGCTGTACTTCTCAGTAATCTCTCTAACCATCGTCTCATCGAGCTGCTCGGTGACGACTTCACGTTTCTGAATTTCGAGAGCCTTGTACAGTTCTTTTTGCCATCTGCAGAGACGGTTGATTTCCTTATGGGCGAGCATGAGTGCCTCAACCATAATCTCTTCGGACACTTCACTGGCCCCAGCCTCAACCATGACGATAGCTTCTTCAGTACCTGCCACGACTAGGTTCAAACGCGACTCGCGAACTTCATCATAGGTAGGGTTAACAATATAACGACCCTCGATTAATCCAATTCGTACTCCGGCTATTGGATTCATGAAGGGAATATCAGAAAGATAAAGGGCACATGAGGCGCCCGTAATTGCAACAACGTCTGGATTGTTATCTGGATCGGCTGAGATGACGCTAGCTATGACTTGAGTCTCGTTCTTATAGCCCTCAGCAAAAAGAGGTCGACAGGGACGATCGATCAAGCGGCTTGTCAGGATCTCTTTTTCATTCGGCCGCCCCTCTCTCCGAAAGTAGTTACCGGGTATCCGGCCAGCCGCATAATTTGATTCACGATACTCCACCGTGAGAGGAAAGAAATCAACACCTTCTCTGGGCGTCGGCGCTCCTACTGCTGCTACCAGCAACATAGTGTCGCCATAACGGATGACAACTGAGCCATCGGCCTGCTTAGCGACGCGACCGGTTTCTACGGTCAGCTCTTTATCACCAAGTTTGATTGATTCCTTCAGGTATTTCTTTTCTGCCATTTTTCTTCTCCTTCGTACATTAACACCTGAATGGTTTTTCAGGTCGCGGGCGTCTCATCCGCCATCGCTGTTTAGGCAAGTTTTTGCTTTGAATTCCTTTGAACCGCGCCAACGTGAGGCGGGGTGGTTTACCGCTAAAGAAAAAGCGGCACGAGCTCCTAAGACCGTGAGCTCATGCCGCCTCTAATGCTTGAAGCCAGGCCAAACACGTCTGCTTGTTTCCAGTCAAATCGCCGTCACGTTCGGCACTGCCACAAGCTCTTCGATCGACGTGGGCTTTACAAATCAGAGATTCGAAGATCTCTCGCTTTTTCAACTAGGTATCCAAACTCAAACTTATCGACGTAGTCCGAGACGACTAACCACCTCGTGGTAACGCTCGATATCTGTTTTCTTGAGATAGTCCAAAAGACTTCTTCGTTGCGAGACCATTTTCAGCAGGCCGCGTCGCGAATGATTGTCCTTCTTGTGGGTTTTGAAATGCTCGGTTAGGTCGTTGATCCTATGACTGAGTAACGCGACCTGAACCTGTGGTGATCCGGTGTCCGATTCATGAGTACGGAAGTCAGACACAATCTGCTCCTTGGCTTGTTTTGCTAACGCCACTTGCTTAAATGATCCTCCTCGAACGCAGTAAACTCCGCTAAAACGCGGGAACCGCTAAACTTAAAAATCGGTGTCAATGTAACACGCACGATTAGCACTGTCCAGTTAGTAACTATTCAGACATGTTTCAGCTCACTAACATCAACTGTTACCTAAGTTTAGCCGTTTCAAACGCAATATACCTATGATTAGTGCCTCTTGATTCGTAGTTTGCTACTATCCCCCTAAACCAAGACAGGGAAAATTTATTATGTCGAAGCGCAGAATCTTAATCCTCGGCGGTGGCTTTGGCGGACTTTTTACTGCCCTCGAACTCGCCTCCTCCGCAGACGTGACACTCGTGAGCGACGAGGATCATTTCCTCTTTACGCCGATGCTCTACGAGTATCTCAGCGGAGAGGTTGAGGCCTGGCACATAGCGCCGAAATACTCTGAACTGCTCGACAAAGGCGTTAATCTCATTCAAGGCAGCATCGCGGAAATCGACCTCTCGTCCCAATCGGTGTCCCTCGAAAATGTCGACGATAAACTTCAGTATGACATTCTTGTACTCGCAGTCGGTGGAATCACAAACTATGTCGGGGTTAAAGGCGCCGAGGAGTTTTCTCTTCCATTTCGCAAACTTTTACATGCTGATAGACTTCGGCAACGAATGGTCGAGGCATTGGACCATGTCCCTCCTGACCAGGCGCCTCAAGATATTCGCCGTGATCTGACTTTCGCGGTTGTTGGCGCTGGAGCAAGCGGCTGCGAATTATCAACAAAGATGGCCGACCTTCTCCTGGATGCGTTCAAGCGTCGTGCATTAAAAGGGGAACCACGTGTGCTGGTTCTTGAAATGGGACCAAAGGTTGTTCCGGGGATGGGTGATCAGATTCGCGCGTTTGTCGAAGACGCTCTCCGACACTCTCATGTGGAGGTCCATACACAAACAAAGGTTGTTGATGTGTCCGCAGACGGTGTCACATTCGAACATGACGGGAAGCAGGAACACTTGAAGGCTGCGGCCGTTGTTTGGACAGGCGGTGTGAAAATGAGTTCGGCAATTGAACAACTGCAGGTTGAAAAGAATCAACGGGGTCTGCTTCGAGTTCGACCAACTCTGCAACTCATTTCACACGATAATGTTCTTGCGCTCGGTGATATTGCATATTTTGAGGATGCTACCCCGATTCTCGCGGGTACAGCGCAGCTTGCCTTCCAAGAAGCCTCGCTGGCTGCGCGCAACGCGTCAGCGCTACTCGATGGCAAAGAACTACAAACAAAACATTTTGAAGAGTTGGGCGAAGCAATGAGCCTGGGTACTGAGCGTGCCGCAGTACTTACCGGTGGAAAGGCTTTCGGTGGTGCGCTCGCGCGACAGGCTAGATTCGCGCTTTATACTTCGAGACTTCCCACCTGGCACCATCGACTGCGTGTGGGCGCAAGTTGGTTCTTTGAAGGAACTACACCGCGGCCGCTTCTACCATTGGGTCTGGAGCGGTCAAGCTAACTTTAGGCCACCGGCTTGCCCGGTGGTGGCTTACGTTCGCTGCTAACTCGCAAGTTGATTCTACGACTGTGCGCGCAAGCGCGCTGCCTAAAAAAGGAAGCTCTTTGTAGCAGCGAGCGTAATAACCACGGGACAAGCCCGTGGCCTTATTAGCTCAAAGCACCAATCAGTTAGGGAACTGATTTTGAGATTAGGCGATAGTTGCAGCTTCGCAGGAATCTAGTTCGGGCGCTGGCTCAACAGCAACGCCGTGCTCGCCGTAGTAAGGCTTGCCATTCTCAACGGCGTCGAAGTACTCCTCGATCCGATTGAGAACTTCATCAACCGAGTGAGAGTGGTAGATAGAAGTCCGAAACAGTGCTCCACCCTGGAGCCCGCGTGTGAATTGTCCGGCGAGTTGCTTCATGCGGTTGATTGCGGGGGTCTCGGGCATGTCTTCGCGCAGCAGGTCGAAGTATTCATGAAGAATCGCGCGCTTATCTGCAAGAGTAGGTGCAAATATTTCTCGACCATTCATTGAATCTTCTATCTGCCGGAAAATCCACGGATTCGCCATCGCACCCCGGCCAATGAGTACGCCATCGCACCCAGTTTCACTAAACCTGGCAAAAGCACCTTCAATCGTAGTCACATCTCCACTTCCAGAGACCGGGACTTTTACTGTTTCCTTGATCTGTTTCACAAGGTCCCAGTTTGCTAGTCCTCGATAGCCTTGTTCCTTTGTGCGACCGTGCAAAGCGATATGCTCAACGCCACATGCTTCAGCTAACTTAGCAGTCTCGACAGCATTGATTGTGTGATCGTAAAAGCCTGCCCGAATTTTTACAGTTAAAGGAATCTTAATCGCCTTCTTGATCTCTTTCAGAATCGATTCAAGGCGTGAGTGGTCTTTCAACAAGCCAGAACCGCCGCCGTGCTTTACTACTTTTGGTGCAGGACATCCACAGTTGACATCGAGGATGTCGGCACCTATCTCTTCAGCCATTTCCGCAGCCATTCGCATCCGTTCGGGTTGACCGCCAAATATTTGCACCGCAAACGGTCGTTCATCCTCATAGAATCGCATCTGACGCTTCGACTTCGGATTATTTCTTGTCAGACCTTCAACGGAAATAAACTCCGACACCGAGAGCCCAACTCCCCCGCGACGTTTTAATAGTCGTCGAAAAGAAACGTCGGTCACTCCGGCCATTGGTGACAAAATCAATGCCGGCTTAATTTCTACGTCGCGAATCTTGAAAGACTTTACTTCAGGCATTACGGCAATATCGTAACTGGAGTACCTATCTCAACAGCGTCGAACAACTCCTTGATATCTGCATTCTCCAACGCAACACAACCCCATGTCCAATCGCTTTTGGCACCTTCACCGTGAATATAGATGAGCCCACCCAAATTTGTGTATTGCGGCGGCCCTGTCTTTTTCTTGATGGCATCAATAATTGCTTCGTACTCACGGCGAGTGATCAAACGATTCTGGAGGCCGCGTTCAGCGTCTTCAGCGTTTGGATAGCTGACTCCGAGCGACAAGTAATACGCACTTTTCCTGTTCTTAACAAAGATATAGAAATCACCTTCCGGCGTAGCCCCATCACCTTCTCGCACTTTATCGGGCACGGGGTTAAACCCGAGGCCTACTTTGTAGGTCTTGAGCAAATCCTTATCTGAGTAAAGCTCCAGTTTCCGTTCCGCCTTGCGGACAATTATCCGCGGCTTGTCGATCGGTAAACTGAAACTGGCAGCTTCGCTCCTGGTCATTTGTTTGATCGGGACACTCGCAGTCGTTTGATTAGTCGAACATGCGAGGCAGACTAACGAGACAACTCCGAAAACTAGCATAGTAATGTATGCGTTGCTCTTCATTAGCACTCCAGCGATCACAAAGGCTAGGAGTTAGTTTGCACGCTCAGCAATTCATACAAACTAGAGGCGTCCTGGCGCGAGGTTTGGCGAGTATCTGGAACGGACACAACTCTAAATTTTGACGTCGTATCACGTTTTTGGATTTCTATAACGTCGTCAGGCTTAACTGGATGAGCTGACTTCGCTAACATCCCGTTAAGCCTGACTAAACCTGCGTCGCAAAGCTTTTGAGCGACGGTCCGTCGTGGACAGAGGCGACTGGCTTTGAGGAAAAGATCCAGACGCATAAGTTTGGACCACTGTTTAGCGTTATGGTTTCTTACTCTTCTTGTTGTCTTCCTTTTCAGAACCCTTTGCCGCAGCTGGCGGAGTGAGTTTCAATAACGGCAATACGCTTGCTTGATAGGAATCGGTGACCTTGATGAATGCTTCGTTTCGTAGCGTCTGAACGTATAACTCGCGCTCCTTATCCTGATGTTCCATCAACATTGCCTCACGCACTTTGTTTTCATTGAACGTGGGTTTTGTTCCAGCAGGAGTTCTGGCATCAACTTTCAAAATCTGATAACCCTCCGGGGTCTTAATCGGTTCAGTTACACCACCGACTTTAACATCCTTCAGGGCTGCGATCAGATCGTCGCGAAGATTTGTTACTTCAAACGTCCCGACAACACCTTTGTCTTGAGGCGCCGTGCGCTGGCCATTCTTTTCGCGTTCAGAATTCGCTGAGGCAAGTGCGGCAAAGTCCGCACCCGCGCGAGCTTGGGCTGCTAGCTCAACTGCTCTCGCCTTGACGCTCGCATCGTCTTTACTATTTGAGGATAAATAGATCTCTGACAGCGTGATACTTTCAGGAGTGCGAAATTTGTCCTGATGCGCGTCGTAGTATTTCTTTACTTCATCAGGGGAGAATCCAAGATAGACTCGACGATCAACTTCCTGTTGCAGCACAGCCTGCTTCATCATCTCAGCTCGCATCGTTTCACGAACTGAGGTTGGATCGATCTTACTCTGACGCATCGCCTCTTCAAGCTTTTGAATTGAGTTAATTCCCTGCTCTTGCGCAATACTCAACATTCGCCGGTTTACTTCAGCTTCAATGTCAGTGGCGAGATCCAATTCCTTACCTTTTTGTAATAAGAGTTTTTCGTTAATCAGCGTGGCAATCAATTCGGGTTGATGCTTTGCAACCTCATCAGTGGCCTGCTGCTCCGTCATTCCTCTCTGCTGCATCAATGTGTCGACGCGTTCTTTAGTCTCGCGTTTTAGCATCGAGAGCGTGATCACATCGTCGTTGATCTGAGCTATTACTTCATCAACAACAACTACTTCGCCTTCCTGAGCCATCACGCCAGCAGGTTGAAAACTGAAGGCTGCGATCACAAGTGCAAACATTCCGGCAAGAGTGAAAAATTTAGATCTCACAAAAATTCTCCTGTAAATCAAATAATACCTGGGTCAAACGTCGAGTCCTAAAATTATTGACTCAACTTGCTATATCGGCTGGGGATTCTAATCGGAGGACTTTAGTTCCAGCAACACTCCGCGGGCTACCTCAACAATATTGTCCTGGTCATCCTCGCTTAGCCTGAGTCGCAAAACACCCGTTGGAGTGAAAACCGCATCCGCGTGCGAGCCAACGAAATGTGCGAGCTTTTCGGGCGAAATACGGGCCTTTTCACTGAATTTAAAGGCTACTCCGTCGGGAGTCTTATCAATGGATACCACGCCAGTTTCCTCGGCAACTCGCCTTAATTTGGCGTAAGAAAATAAACGGTCAACTGATATGGGAACTCTCCCATACCGATCCTCGGTTTCCGCCCTGATACCTGCCAGTGTCGTCTCGTCCTGGGCCGAAGAAACTCGCTTATAGGTGCGAAGACGTTGTCCCATATCCGAGATGTAATCATCTGGAATTGCAACATCTACTCCGAGATTGAGTGCAACACTCGTTTCGTCTACAACCGCTTCGCCTCGTAGTTCGGCGACCGTACGTTCGAGCATTTGTGTGTAAAGATCAAACCCGAGAGCGTCCATATGCCCGGACTGCTCGCCGCCTAACATGTTTCCGGCACCTCGAAGTTCGAGATCCAGGGCGGCTATTCGAAATCCGGCTCCGAGGTCGGAAAACTCCCTAATTGCTGCCAAACGACGTCTGGCAATAGGTGAAAGCTCGAGTTCACCCGGTATTAAAAGGTACGCATAAGCCCGGCGACTGGAGCGCCCAACCCTGCCACGGAGCTGATAAAGCTGAGAAAGTCCGTAATGATCAGCGCGGTTTATGATGATAGTGTTCGCTCGGGGGATGTCTATTCCGTTCTCGATGATGGTTGTTGCAACGAGAACATCATATTTGTAATCGATGAAATCGAGCATAACTCGCTCCATTTCCTTCTCATTCATCTGACCATGACCAATAGCCAGTCGCGCCTGGGGAACAAGACGTTGAACGAGTGCCGCGATCGTTTCAATTGTCTCAACTCGATTGTGAATAAAGAACACTTGCCCACCACGAGATAACTCGAGGTCGATCGCAGACTTAATTACATTGTCGGAAAACTGTACCACCTGAGTCTGTATGGCTAGCCGATCGCGTGGAGCCGTTTCAATCAACGACATATCGCGCATTCCACTGAGAGACATATTCAACGTCCGTGGGATTGGAGTGGCTGACAGCGTTAGCACGTCAACTCGTTTCTTTAACTGCTTCAGTCTCTCTTTATGAGCGACTCCAAATCGTTGCTCTTCGTCAACCACTACGAGACCCAAATCTTTGAAGCGAACATCTTTGGAGAGCATTCTGTGAGTACCAATGATTACGTCCACTTCTCCTGCTTCAATCCGCTTCACAACTTCTTTCTGTTCCTTTTGTGAACGGAAACGAGATAGCAGTTCAACCTTGACCGGAAAAGGCGCAAAGCGAGAGCGAAATGTGTCGTAGTGCTGATAAGCAAGGACCGTGGTCGGAGTCAGCACGGCTGCCTGTTTACCCTCCATTACGGACTTGAACGCCGCCCGCATCGCCACTTCAGTTTTACCGTAGCCAACATCACCGCATAACAAGCGGTCCATGGGGATCGCCTCTTCCATATCCTTCTTTACTTCATCGATGGCGGTTTCTTGATCGGGGGTCAGGACAAAAGGAAAGCCGTCTTCAAATTCCTGTTGCCAGGGCGTGTCGGCCGAAAAGGGATATCCGCCCACCAGTTTTCGTTCTGCGTACAGGCGTAACAACTCATCAGCCATATCGCGCATCGCGCGTTTGGCCTTAGCTTTCGTTTTTTGCCAGCCCAGGCCGCCTAGTCGATCAAGTTGAGGCTGATGTCCTTCAGCACTCGAGTAACGTTGGACCAGATCGAGTCGCTCGACGGGAACAAACAGCTTCGCCTCGTCAGCATAGAAGAGCAACATGAACTCGCCACTTCTCGTTCCGAGGTCCAACGTCTGTAATCCGCCGAAGCGAGCGATTCCATGATCTATGTGAACAACATAGTCGCCTGGTCTAAGGTCTCGAAAATCAGAGAGAAAAGCTGCCGCCTTTGATCGTCGCTTCCGCTGCTCAGTCTTCGGTCGTTTACTCTCCGGGCCAACACCTCGCCGCTCCACCGAGTCGGCTGACTCATCAAAAACATCAGATTCGACGTGGACGATGAGTTGAGCCCTGGGAAGCTGAAAACCTCCGCTCAAACGTCCCACCGTAACAACGATGGGGTGTAGAGACTGTGAGACTGAACTCTCGTCAATCAGAGACAGACGAGCAGTTATCTGATACTCAGCGAGGATCTCAACGATTCGTTCTGCGACACCAAGGCTAGGCATTACGAATAGCGCGAACTTTCCGGCTTCGGTTGAGCGCACAACCTCAGCTGCAAGATCTGCGACGCGTCCGTGGTAACGCATCGTCGACTGCGCCACCCATTCGACCTCTGTGGCAGATTCGACCAGCGGAAAAAGGAACATTGGGACTCTGGTTGAACGACTTCGCCCGATCTGTACCGTTGGCGCTTCTGCTTCCAGCGCAAGATTCTGATCAATCTCGGACGCCGCCCGGCCCAATGTCCGTAGCTCGATTCGTTGTCTCGCCTGGATCAACTCCCGAAGTTCTTCGATTGATAGGTAGAGTTCACTGGCGGGCAAAGCAATATCGTCAGCCTGATCGATCTCTTCATAACGCTCAGCCAAATTTTGATAAGCGTCTCCCAGATAGGCTTCAATGCCTGACGGCTCGTCGATAACCAGGACTGCGTCGCCGATGTGCTCGAAGATGTTTGAATCACAATTCAGAGTAATCGGAATCAGCCATTCCCAACCTGAGAAAGCTTCACCCTCTTCAGCGAAGGCCGTTCGATCTCGAAGCGAGCGAGTGTACCGTTCATCATTCCAGCGCTCTTTTGCGGCCATGGCCCAGAGACGAAAATCATCGGGAGTCACCGACAGCTCGTGCATAGGTGGAACTTGCACTGACGACAGCTGACCGGTCGATAATTGTGTTTCAGGATCAAACTCGCGTATTGAGTCGATGGTGTCGCCAAAGAACTCGATGCGTACGGGTAGATCATTACCGGGAGGCCACACATCAAGTATGCCACCGCGACTTGAGTACTCTCCGACGCCGCTTACGGGATCTTCACGAACGTAGCCGGTTGAGATCAACTTATCCACCAGCTCTTCGGGTGAATGGTCTTCGTCGCGATTGAGAACAGCGCCAGCCGCCTCAATTGCTTCAGGCTTTACTGTTCTCCGTGCAAGTGCGCGAGCCGTTAACAACACAAACGCAGGAGGTCGTCGGCGAAGACGCCACAACGACAGTGCCCTCTTCTCCAGAGTTTGCGGGTGTGGCGAAACACCGGCGTAAGGGTCAGTCTCCGACGCCGGTAGAACCAGGATCTCATCATCGCAACTGTTCTTGCGTGCAAGCGCACAAAACCAGAAGCGCAGGTCGAGTTCCCACGGTTCCAGATCTCTAGTTGCGGTAGTGACGATTGCAAACGTCTTACCGCTCTCGCGCTGCAATGCCGCAACTGCGAGTGCTCTCGCCGCACCTGAGACCAACCCGCTAATTGAAATAACCCGCGCATTGTTACGAATATCCGCCAGGAGTTTTTGATACTCGGTTGACGCAGTTATTTGTCGAAGTGTGTCCTGCAGAGTGCTATTGCTTTGGGTAGTACTGCTCATCTTAATTACTACTTCTCTTAACTCTCGGGAGTAACGACTCACTTCCCCTTGATCTTTTCAATCATCGAGGTGGTAGAGGCACCATTTACAAACGGGAGAGAGACGACTCTCCCACCAGCTGCTTCAACCTCTTCTCGACCGTGGATCTGGTCCAAATTGTAATCGCCACCCTTTACCAGAACATCTGGTAACAGTTGGGCAATCAGACTACGGGGCGAAACATCGTCGAAAATCATGACGTAGCTAACTTGCCTTAGGGCTGCGAGAATTTCGGCTCGCTCAGCTTGAGTAGTGACCGGTCGCCCTTTTCCCTTGAGTGCTTCGACAGTCTTATCGCTATTGATAGCCACCAGGAGTGTGTCTCCAAGTCTCCTAGCTTCAGCTAGATAACGGACGTGTCCGACGTGCAAAAGGTCAAAGACTCCGTTTGTAAAAACGAGTGTCGATCCCTCGGAGCGCAGACGTTTGCGCTCTCCGAGCATTTGTTGGAGGCTCAGAATCTTGTCGACCATTTAAGGCAAGAATCTACCACGGTTGGATTAGTGAGCTGAAATGCAGCTTGCGATTTCAGCCCCAGCCACCGAGGCGAGGTCATTGCGCCGATCAGTCGCGCTCCCTATAATCACCTCCTTTTCTGGGGAGAAAACGTTGTCATTGCCGCTCATCGAAGAGAATGATCAAACTCTCGCGCGCCGCGAACATCTCGACGCGCTGCGACAACTCGTGGGTAATGTTTATCCAAACAAGTTTGAGAGAAGTCAAATCGTTCATCAAGGTCGAGAAGACACAATTAGTGCCATTGTCGAGAAGTTCCGTACTTTTGAGCCCGAACCAGGCGAAGACGGCCGGCCAACCGCTGAAAGTTTGGACTCGGCAAATGCAAAACTCAACCAGCTTGTCGTGAGACTTGCAGGTCGAATCGCGTCACCGCCGCGAATTATGGGTAAAGCGGCGTTCGTACATCTCTCAGACGGCCTTTCTCGTCTGCAGATCTATTTGCGCAAAGCAGACATCGTGGGAATTCATAACGACTCGGAGGGTGGTGAAATTGACGGCTGGTCTCTGTTTCAATTGTTGGACCACGGAGACTTCATTGGTATTGAAGGTTATCTCTTTGTAACCAAAACGGGCGAACTCTCCGTACATGTGCAAAAACTTCAATTTCTGGCGAAGGCTCTCTTACCACTGCCGGATAAAATGCACGGCATCCACGACCCCGAGATTCGACAACGTCAACGTTACGCTGATCTTATCGCCGGCAGCTTAAAGCTGGAAAAAGATGAGGGTCTCACCTCGCGCGGAGTGTTTGAACGACGGGCTACGGCGGTGAGTGAGATGCGACGTATTCTGGAAGACCATGGTTACGTTGAAGTCGAAACGCCGATGTTGACGCCGCTCGCAACTGGAGCTGCCGCGCGACCATTCAAGACACACCACAACTCTTTGGACATCGACTTATACGCGCGAATTGCTCCGGAACTGTATTTGAAGAGACTGCTAGTCGGCGGTTTTGAAAAGGTCTTTGAGCTCAATCGTAACTTCCGCAACGAAGGCATTTCGACCCGACACAATCCGGAGTTCACGATGCTCGAGTTTTACTGGGCGTATGCAGACGTAAATCGGATGATGGACTTCTGCGAAGCAATGCTCCGCTCGGTTGTCTTTACTACCCTCGAACACACGCATGCCCAGTTTGGAGAACACACTATCGACTTTGGTGAATCATTTCGCCGAGTTGGTATGAAGGAAAGTTTGGCGGGTTTCGTTGAAACTGATCAGATCACAAATGAAAATGTAGTGGAGTTGTTTGAAACACACGTAGAACCTGGTTTGATTCAACCAACCTTCATTACTAAATTTCCAAAGCAGATCTCTCCACTTTCGAAGGCATCACCTGCTGACTTGAACGTTGCTGAGCGGTTTGAGCTCTATATCGCCGGAATGGAGATCGCTAATGGGTTTTCCGAGTTGAACGACCCGGTTGAGCAGTACGAGCGGTTTAGTGACCAAATGAAAGCGCGTGAGCGTGGCGATGAAGAGGCCATGCTGATGGATGAAGATTATATTCGAGCTTTATCCTATGGAATGCCACCCGCAGCCGGAATTGGAATCGGCGTTGACAGGTTTGTCATGCTGATCACCAACAAGCAGTCGATCCGCGACGTAATTCTGTTCCCCCACCGTCGTCCTGAACGAAAAGACAGTTAGTCCCTGACGAAAAGAATCATTGGTCAATCGCGCATGACCAACGTTTCTTACCTGTGTGATGGATCGGAAGGGGAATATTTCCCCTTCCTAAGAGACGCTTAATTCTTTACTTCGCGGGAGTTTCCTGATGCGACGCGGCGTACCATCTACCGCCACGTTTGACGTAGGCACTGCTGGCCCAAACTGCCGCGGGGACCGCCTGACCGCCACAAGTGGCGTCCTGTGTTCCTTTGTAAGTAACTATGGCAGCGTCATTGTTCAGGAAAGTAACTTTGATATCGCTTAGGTCATACGACTTTACCTCGCACGCCATTCCTTCCATTGCCTTCAATGAATCCGACTTGTTTGCAATACCTTCGTCACCAATCATGACGCTGTCGGCGGAAAGGTTTGTCTTAAAAACTTTAAAGTCCTTCTTCTTCCAGGCTTCCCAGAGTTTTCTTTCGGTTCCAATTATGAGCTTTGTGCTTTGAGCTTTACTCATTGCGGGTTTTGGCGCCGGGGAGGGGCTCGGAGTAGCTTCCTGGCCAAAAGCCAGAGCGGAAAAGATGAAGATCAGACCCATCACCAAGGGGAATCTAGTGATCATTGTTTGGGGCTCCTTAACTGTGTTCACAGGGATAGCAAAAGCGGCCTACTTTTACTACTGCTGTTAAGGGGTGTCAATAATAATGGGGCCAGTATTTCAACTGGCCCCATCCCTGGATCAATAAAAATTCTGCGATGTTACTTAGGCTGAGTTCCTGCCTTCTGACGCAAGGCGGTGAGGCGTTCATCAGACCACACTACTTTCAATCCATCACTTTCGATCTGACTCACATATTTTTCCATTGCTTCGAGCGCACCCTTGTAATCTCCTTGCTTCTCGCGGACTCGACTCAAATCAAGCAGGAACTGGGCATTGCCGGCCCCGTATGCCGCAGCAGCCTGCGCAAAAGCTTGCTCAGCTTGTTTCAAGTCGCCTTTCGCCTCGTAAGCACGCGCGAGATGAAAGTAACTGATCGGATAACGTGAACCATCGCGACTTGCAACTTGTTGCAAGTTCTCAAGGGCTTCGTCGTAACGTTTTAGACTGATCAAGACAAAGCTCACTTCAAGATTCGCGGGCGCAAAATAACCGCCCTGGCGACTAATCAATCGCCGATAACTATCGATTGCATCTGACAAGTTTCCACGGTCAGATGAATTCCGGGCACGTTGCAAGTAATCAAAGCTGGTTTGATCAATCGTGAGAGTATGTGGCTGTCTGACAGCTGATCCAGATTTCGTAGTAGAAGGTTTTTCCCCACTTCGTTTAGCCACGGGGGCATTACCGGCGCTGTTTTCGGGAGCACGCGACGTCCCTACTGTCTGGGGCTCAACAACGATTCTCTCTTCATCTACTGCATGTCGCGACAACGCGAGCGCCGCAGCTTTGTGCTGTGGATCGACTTTCAAGGCCCTTTGCCATTCGCGCACGGCAAGATCCGACTGACCTCGCGCAGCATACACACGACCGAGGTTATAGCTCGCTTCGGCATAGTGAAAACTCTCCAGCTTTAAGGCCGTCAACAGCGCGTCAGACGCTTCGTCCCAACGACCCACGCGCAGCATCACCACTCCCATGTTGTTATATGCTCGAGCGTAGCTCCCGTTTCGTTGTTCGATTGCCTTGCGATAGGAGTTGATCGCAGCGTCAGTCTCTCCTAATCGCGCATACGCGTTGCCAACATTGTAGAAGGTGGTAGGGTCGAAAACTTCTGACTTTGAGATGGAGTTCAGTTCCTGCAGCGCTTCAGACTTCTTCCCTATCGTTACCAGTTGTTCGGAAAGCGACAATTGCAAGCGAAGTTTGTCTGGATCTTTTGCAGCGTTGATTTGCTCGCGCAGTACAGCTACTGGATCTTGATCGGCCGTGACAGGTTTGGCCTCTGCTGGTTTGCTATCTGGAGTCGTCTCAGGCTTAGCAGCAGGCTTCGCGGCCGGAACCGCACTGACTGCGGACGATGGTGTTGCCTCCTTTTGAGAAGCCTCTTTTGCGGTAGCCGCCGGCTGGGTCACTTCTTCTTTCTTGGTCTCCGTCCCTTGTACCGCTTGAGTCTGGCTCTCCGAGGAAGATGTGCGGCGGACGCGTGACGAGGAAGTACTCGCACTCTTGGATTGTGACGAAACCTTCTCTTTGGAGGTTCCTTGTGCGGATGCATCGGCAACGAGAACGCTGCCTGCAATAGTGAGACCGATAAGAATTGATGTTGTCTTCATTGCTTCCCTCTTGTCCCGATGTCCGACAAACCTTAGCTGTCGTTAATTGAGATAGTTCAGCCGTGTCATGAGCCAACCCTGGTAGAAGATAAATCTGTTTATTGCGCCATCGTAGGAGAATAACTCTTTACGTAGGTAACGATGGTGCCACCAAACCCGACGGCCCAGCCGTGAGTTCGGTCAGCGAAAAAAACTCTTTCAAGAGGATGAGTGGTATCACATGACTGTGTGGACCAATTGAGTCCGCCGTCAGTCGTATGTATTACCGTTCCCTCAGCCCCTACTGCCCAGCCTTCAAGAGCGTCGAGAAACTTCACATCGAACAGATCGGTTTGCACACCGGAGTTTTGTTGTTGCCAGGTGCGACCACCGTTTGTGGTGCGATAAATTACGCCGCCGCTACCAACGGCCCAACCCTGACGGTTATCTACAAATGATGCGGCCGAAAATCGCGTTGCGGTTTCTTTGGTTTCAGGTAAACGCGTTTGGTGCCAGGTGTTTCCACCATCTGATGTTTGAATAATGGTAGCGCCAGCGCCGACCAACCAACCCCTGTCATCATCGATAAAAGTTCCACCGAGTAACAAGTGACGCGTAGGCGATGGCAGCCGTTTCCAGTTTTCTCCGCTGTCACGCGTGGTATAGATGACACCAGCTTCACCAAATGCCCAACCACGTCCTTGACGACTAAAGACTGCGCGAAGCAACAAAGCATCAACATCAAGGCCTTTGATGTCAGTACGTTCCCAAGTCTCGCCACCGTCCGTAGTCTTCATTAGATATGTTCGGGGATCTTCTTTTGTTTTCAATTGATAGACGTTTACTTCACAAACCATCCAACCAGTTGAGTCATCGATAAAGTAGATATCCCTTACGACGTCGGGAGTTGAGGATCCATTCTGGGTCCAGGTTTTTCCACCATCGTTGGTCGTGAGCATTGTGCCTTTGCTGCCCACGGCCCAACCACGATTCTGGTCCAGAAAGAAAACTGAATGCAGCCAGGAGAACGTTCCAGAACGCTGACGAACCCACGCAGATGTTTGAGCCGAAGCTGAAACTGAGATGAGTATCAGAAGCGAGGTACAGACAAAGGAGAGTCTTACAGATCTATCAACACCAATTGATTTTACTCTCCTGAGTCTGCTGAGAACGCTACCGATCATAGGTTGCTCCGGAAGCCTTCAAGAACTAGTAAGGCACCCCGAAGATACGAGCAAAACTGAGAACCGAGGCAAAACTCATGATCTTCTGGAAGGTCTTAAGTTTGTTACCTGGGACGATGACTTGATCGCCCGGAACCAGGTAGGTGGTGTCAGGAGCTTTCCCCTTATAAATTGCGTCGACATTGACCTGAATAGGAGTAAGCACACCGTTGGGAGTGCGTCGCAGCACAGTTACCTTGCTCTTATTCCCGGTAACGAGGACGCCACCAGCTTCGGCCAGTGCTTCAGTAACAGTCATGCGGTGGCTCATAAGACGAATGCCTGGTTGGCCCACATCACCAATGATGCTGTAGCGGTACGAAGCAGCTTTATCGAGCGAAACGGTCACCTGGGGATCGATAATGTATTCGTCGTAACTCTTCTTGATGATTTCGGCTACTTCATAGACTGTTTTGCCGTTCACGAAGACGCCGCCCTGAATTAGGGCCAGAGAAATACGTCCGCTCGGCGGAATAGTGATCCCCCCGCGAGAGTAGCGATCCTGGTTGAAGACTGAAACTGAAATGACGTCTTCTGGTCCAAGTCGATAGGTGTCGAAGAAGTTGTTATAAAAGGGAACAACAGCGTTCTCTTCGGACAGTTGTTCCTGACGATTCGCCTGTGTGACTTGTGGTATGTCAGTCGGAGTGCGAGACGCCTCGTCTGGCTCAAGTCTGTCGGTCGGTGTCTGAGTTTTCTTGTCCTGAGTACTAGTTGTCCGCTGGCGCGTCTTTTGGGGATCAGTCTGAGTTTGCCCAACTACACTAATTCCGGTCAGTAGTACGACCAGTGCCAGTGCTAAAGCAACTCGTTTGTTGTTCCGCTTCATTTCAAAAAACCTCCAACAACTGTCGTTATTGGGCTCCTCGCCCAAATAGAATTATCTTGATCGTCTCAAACATTATTACGGCATCCAGTAACAAACTCTGGTTCTTTATGTAGAACAAATCGTACTGAAGTTTCTGCCGTGCATCTTCGATAGATGCTCCATAGGGGTACTTTATTTGTGCCCAGCCGGTCAGACCCGGCGCGATTAGATGTCGCTGCTCGTAAAATGGGATTTCTAAGGCCAATTGCTCCACGAAATGTGGTCGTTCAGGACGTGGGCCCACGAAACTCATTTCGCCGCGCAGGATGTTCCAGAACTGTGGGATCTCGTCCACTCGGATCTTTCTGATTATCTTTCCCACCCTGGTGGTTCGATCATCATCCTTACTGGCCCAAACAGGACCAGACTTTTCAGCGTCAACTTTCATCGAACGAAACTTAGCCAGGACAAAGGGACGTCCATTCTTGCCAACACGCTCTTGTTTGTAGAAAACCGGTCCACGCGAATCCAACTTAACGAGGATGGCGGTGACGATGACTATCGGAAGAGAAAGAACTGCGCCGATGAATGCAACAAAACGGTGAACAGCGTTGCGAGAAATGGTAGAGATGCGAGTTTGTCGCCCACGACCCGTAAAAATGAGCCAGGAAGGACGAATCATCATCAGCGACACACGACCCGTAACTCGCTCATAAAATGAGGCGCCCTCTTCGATCGTTACGTCGCCTGCCAAACTAAGCTGAAGCAATTTATCGGTGGGAAACTGTCCTCGTCGTTCGCCCATAGCGACAACGATGCGGTCAATCCCCTCTTTCTTCACGATGTCACCGAGTTGTTCAGTTAACCCGATAACTCTCGGGTTGATTAAACTCTTACCAAGTAGTTCGGCATCAGTACCAACAAATCCAACAATTCGATACCCCGCATCTGGTCTGTTGAGTACTTCACGCGCAACTTCAACCGCGAGGTTTCCAGATCCTACGATTAGAATTTTTTCGCCAAAGTCAGGATGGCCCAGGAACCAGTGAATAGACACTCGCCATGCAACCATTAATCCGAGAGCGAGTGGCAGGGCTATCACGGCAATGCCGCGACCGAGCATTAGGTTGGGGTAGGCATAGAATGTGAGCGCCAAACCGATCCAAGCGAGACCGAGGGCTTGTATCAGTCTGAGGGTCAGTTCACGTCTATCGTGAATTACAACGAAGTCGTAGAGGTCGAATAGATAAAAAGCCGCCAAACAGAAGATCGTCGCAACCCCAGCTTTCCAGTAACCGTTTCTTGTGACCAATTCATATGGGGCTTCCGCAATTCCTATGCGCACATAGACTGCTGCCACTATCGCGCCGAAGATTAAGGCAGCTTCAGCACAAAGTAACAGAACGGTTCTTCCATTTAAGCGCAGGACTCTCAATTAACGACCGCGGCTTCCGCCTCTTGGACCTCAGAGACTTCTTTATCCTCTTTCGTCACACGAGGCTTGCTGTAATAGCGTTCTTGATAGTAGTAAGAAGTCGAATCGGGTTGCTCCTCAGCGCGGTTGAGCACTACACCCATTAGACGTTCTCGAGGTATCTGTTCCAGCAGCTTCTCAACTACTGAATAACGGGTCTTGCCGGCACGTACCACCATAAGTGCAGCGTCTGCTCTCGTCATCAACACGTTTGCGTCGGTGAATACACCTAGCGGAGGCGCATCGATAATGATGTAGTCAAACATTCTGCGGACATCAGTCAGCAGACGTGCGTAACTTGGACCAGATAGCAACTCGGCCACGTCATCTCGTGGCTGACCGCCTGGCAATAGATACAAACCTGATGGCTCAAGTCGAACGATCGCGTCTTCTAAACGCAACTGACCGCCTAACACTTCTGAGAGTCCAACTGGAGCCTCAATTCCCAGATATGAAGTTGCACATGGACGACGCAGGTCGCTATCGATTACGAGTGCCCTTACACCCTCGGTTTGCGCCAACAGCCACGCGAGGTTCAGCGTTGTAAGGGTTTTACCCTCTGCGATTCCAGCGCTGGTAACGACGAATGCGCGCATTTGGAGACGCTCGCCAGCCTGCAGTATGCGGGTTCGCAATGAGCGGAATCGTTCAGCATAAGCAGAGCGAGGCTGGCTGACCGCAACAAGATGTGGTTCGACGCGCGCTGGGGAAATATCATAAGTTAGAAATCCCCCAACACGCGTCGACCCGGCAGCGTCCAAAGTTGCCCCAGCATCACGCGAAGCTATTCCGTCGGGGAGTGCCGACCCGCCGGGTACATCCGCAGTGTGCGCAGTGGACGCTGAACTTCGCACCGTCTCATTCGAGGCCGACATGATCGAGGATCCGCTGAACAGCTGTTCCTCAATTTGCCTGGCTGAGAGCGCACCCTTGACTACATCGGGTCGCTCGTTACGGCGCTCTGAATTGCCAATTTGGTTGATAGCGCCACTGGGTTCGGGGGTGGCGCTTTGTTGTCGTTTTAGGGCGTCAAAAACTCTTCCCATCTTTTCACCTCACAACTCCTTCAATAGGAGTCGACGTTTCAAAACTAAGAAGTCTGTTCTACTTGAATAGCAGGTGTCTGTTCTGATTCCTGCTCAGTGGTCGATTTGCCGGCTGCCCACAACTCGGCGCGGCCTGCTGACGTGAAAATCGGAGCTGGAGCTTCGCGTTCTTCTCCGGCCTGCACACCTCGATCTGAGCGGGGCAACATGTCGAACGTCTCAGCAATGTCCTGAATGATTCCGCGATTGATCGTCGTCTCGCCAGCGGCGTATCCGGCCAACATCGCGTTATCGCAAAGGTTGTTTATGTTGCGTGGAATGCCTTCGGAACATCGGAAGATGTAGTCGATCGAACCTGGTGAAAAAACGTCCGTACGTTCCGCACCCGCAACCAAAAGTCGCGAGGTGATGTACCTGTCTGTCTCTTCGACGTTAGGCAGCGGTTTGATAATGCATCGCAACGCCACTCTCTGTTTCAACTGACGGAGATCTGGATTGTTCAGTACATCGCGTAGTTCGGGTTGTCCGGTTAAGACGATTTGGAGCTGCTTAGCTGTATTTGACTCGAAGTTTGAGAGCAGGCGAATTTCTTCCAGGACATGTGGAGAAAGCCCCTGTGCTTCGTCGATGATCAGGACTGTACGTAGACCACGTGAATGGCGTGATTCAAGCGCGCGTCCCAGTTCAAGTAATAGTTCTGATTTTGTTTCCCACTTCTGCACGTCGAGCAACGTAGCCACGTGCTGGTAAAACTCTGAGACTGACAGACGCGGGTTAAAGATGTAGGCGACTAAAACCGTCCTGTCCAAACGCTGCATCATCCAGCGCAGAATTGTGGTTTTACCGGTTCCTACTTCACCAGTCACCACCACTAACCCTTTTCCGCTCTCAATCCCGTAGTGCAAATTCGCCATCACTTCCGTATGAGACGGAGTGAAATAGATAAAGCGCGGATCGGGTGTAAGGGCGAAGGGTAGTTCTTTTAAGCCGTAGAATTCTGCGTACACTTATCTTGGACCTCCAGTTAGGGACCCAGTGTCCCTTAATAGCTTTTAGGCACGTCCTGATGACTGCGAAAGCAGCTCGAAAACGTGAGTAAACTTAAGCGCCAGGGCGAGTAAAGGTATGCTGACAATAGTTGCCGCAACACCGGCAGCCAACAATAAACGTCGACGTCTTGGAATCGACCGGGCTTCCTGCGGAGTTAATAATTCAGGGACAGCGATGAGCACTGGTAGACCAGTGTAGTGCCGTGCATCCTCGCTGGATTGGATGGTCAGCAATCGGGGTACTTCGACAATCGCAGTCAACAGCAAACCAATTGCCAGTCCCAGGCCGAGCCCAATCGCTGACAAGAGGAATCGTCGGGGCGCAACGGGAACCGACGGAAGGTTCGCTGGATCGATTATCTTGATACCCTCACCTTGCTTTTGGGAAACGGCGTCGGACGACAAATCAATCTTGGCTTGTTGGTCCAGTAGCTGATCGTAGGAAGCCTTCTTCGTCTGATATTCACGCTCAAGCGCACCTAGGAAAACTTCTGCTCCGGGCACCTTGTTGATTCGCTCTGTAAGCTGAGCGATCTGTTTATCGTTGTCGTCGAGCAGCCCCTGAAGTCTTTTTACTTCACCATCTATCAGCTTGATGTCATTCTCAAGCTGGATAACACCAAAGTCCGGGCGGCCTGCGAGTTTCTTCGTCTTCTCTGCGATCTTCTCTTTCCATTCGCCGACCATGTCCTCCATATCACCCTTTACCTGATCGATCTCTTTCTGCTTGGCAATTACGTCCGGGTGCTTGTCTTTTAGTTCCTGCCTCAGACGCGTGAGTTCGCCTTCCAACGAGGCCTTTCTCATTAGTAGCTGTGAATAGGCCTGAGTGGTTTTTGGATCGGTCGTGTTCTCAATCACATCGTCTTTGATTTGCTCAGAAGCTTTCTTTAACAGCGCCATTTGATTTGCGGAGGTTGATCGTCGGTCTTGTAGTCGACCGATCTCTGTCATCAGTCCCTTTTGACGATCACGTAATCCGGCAAGTTGACTGATCAGTGATGGACCTTCCGAGGGGAGGCTCCCAAGATTCTGATTCATATAGTCCAGACGCTTCTGATCGGCAGCATCCAAATCAGCTTTTGCTTGTTGGACCTGGTTGGCAAAGAACGCTCTAGCTGCTGTTGTCTTGTTTACTGATCCGGAAAGGTGCTCATCTATGTACTTGCTGGCTAACTCAGCGGCCACTGCCTGGGTAGTTTTTGGATCACGATTCTTAAAAGTGATGTTGAAACCGTTGGTGATATCGTTTCGGCTGTTATTGATTTCAACGTTGATATCCCTACGCATTAGTCCTATTACAGATTCCATTGGCTCACCGCGACGTCGTTCAGTAGCATACAAGTCATAATTCTTGACCAGTGGTTCGAGCGAACTTCGGCTGGTTACAACCTGCGCGATCGTGGTTAGCTGTCTGGAGATATTGTCTTCGCCGGAAGTTCCCACCACCGAGGTTGGTAGGGTGGATGGTGTGACTACAATCAGCGTAGTTGACTCATAAACATCTGGAAGCCTATACACGACCAGCGCTACCGCCGACGTGACAGCGATGATCGGAAGGATGATCAACCACTTCCGCCGGCTAATGATTTTCAAATACTCACTTGGGGTTCGCTGTCGAAATTCGATACTCATATCAACTCCTGATCTCTAGTTGCTGTTGAACTCGTCACGACCAATCCTAAGTCTCAGTTGTTACAGTGAAGCTAAAGCCTTCTTGGCGTCTTCCAAATCAGGAAAGGGCGTCTTCTCACCAAGCTTGACTGACTCCTGCAAGGCTCTCCGAGAGGCATCTTTGTCGCCTTTTGCTTTCAATGCTTCGCCAAGGTGGTACTTATAAGTCGGGCTTGGATCGATTTTGGCCTGCCTTGCCGCTGCTTCATCAAGCGCAACTGCTTTCTGCAGCTGCTCAACCGAGGCGGCATAGAGGTTCTTTTTGTAGTAAACCCAACCTAACGTATCGATAAAACCGGCGATGTTTGGATACTTCTGAACGACACCCTGCGAGAGTCGAATGGCTTCGTCGAGATTGCCCTTGCCATAAACCGCATAAAGCCAGGCCAGATTATTCGCAGCGATAACTGAGTTCGGGTCTTTCTCGAGCGCCTTGCGGTAACTATCGGCCGCAGCGTCATAATTCTTCCGGGAGTCCTCGAGCATTCCGATCATCGTGTAGGCTGCGGAATTGTCAGGTCGCACCTGAGTTATCTTCTGGTACTCTGCGATGGCGCGTTCTTCTTGACGGGTATTGATAAAGAGCGCCCCCAGAGCGGAGTAGGCGGCGAGATAGTTCGGATCGATTTCCAATGCCTTCATCATCTCAGCTTCGGCTCCCGGTAGTTCCCGCTGGTAACCGTAGACTTGACCCTTCAGATAATGCAGTGAGGGGTTTTTCGGATTAGCATTGATTGCCTGATCCAATACCCCATGCGCCTTATCAAACTCCTTGTTCTTTGCGTAGGCGGTCGTCAACCCGTTCAGAGCCACAAAGTTCGTCGGATCGAGTTTGAGCGCAGCCTCGAAGAAAGCGATCCCATCCTGAGGTTTGCTTTCATTCATCGAGACGATTGCCAGATTGTTAAAGCCAGATGGATCGTTAGGCAGCGTATCCCGTGCGGATTCAAAATCTTTCCGAGCTGCAGCCAGGTTGCCCAACTGCATTTGCGCGGTACCGCGTGCAAGGTAAGTTCGTTGGCGAATCTCACTCAGTAACTGCGGTGAGTTTTCATTGTCCGGAACTGCTTTGTCCAAATCAGTAATTAGAGAATTCGCGAGCGCTAGTGCGCCTTTTGCGTCTCCGCTAGAGAGAGTGATCTGTACCCTCAACAGTCGTCCTGGCAAGTAAGCGGGATAGTTCTTCTCCAGGTCGCCTGAATATGCGCGAGCCTGGTCCATGAGGCCCAGGGAGACATTGGTCTGTGCCATAAAGTAAAGACCGGCACGAGAGTTTGGCTCCTGTCTAAGGACCTCCTTTAGATCTTCGACAGCGGCTTTCAAGCCATCAGAGTCACCACTCTGAGATCGTAATCTCGCGCGGAGGAGTAGCGCCTGACGGTCCGACTTGTCTTTTTTGAGAGCTTCCTCGACTTGAGCATTGGCGCCTTGAGTGTCACCTTTAAGCAACAATATTTCCGCAAGCCGGTAACGACCCTGGGTGTAATCAGGTGATTTACTGAGGATCGATTGATAGATTCTTACCGCGTCGTCTGTACGATTGACCGAGGAATAAAAGTCTGCGAGAACCGCCTGACTTTCGGGCTTGTTTGGTTCGAGATCTGCCATGGCTTTGTACTCGGCCTCGGCCTTATCGAACTGCTTGTTAACCATGTAGAAGCTCGCCAGCACAAATCTCGAGTCACGGTCTTTTGGAGCTACATCAACACCCTTACGTAACTCAGCTTCGGCTTCTTGAGGACGATTGACTTGGACCAGAAACTTTCCGTACTCGGTGTGCGCCATTCCGGAATTAGGATTGATTGAAATTGCTTTCTTAAATGTCTCTTCTGCTTTAGCTACATTTTGACCAGCGACATGATAGAAACGAGCTAGACTTAAGTAAGACTCGACTCTCGTCGTATCCAGGTCGACTGCCTTTTGCAGTTCCTTTTCAGCGTTCTCCTTGTCACCGTTGGCGAAGAGAACAGACCCCAGCAGGATATGACCCTCAATATTGTTTGGGTCCTTCTGCAGTACGTCGTTGGCTAGATTCTCGGCTTCCTTGATTGCGGATTTGTCACCTTGGGAACCAGCCAGATAGTAGTTGCCGAGCTTGTTGCGAGCCTCGAGATTCTTCGGATCAAGGTCCTTAGTCTTGCGGAGTTCATCAAACATTTCCGGGAAGCGCTGGAGCTTTTCATACGCGCGTGCCAGACCCCAGTGGGCTGCGGCGAGGCTGTCATCGATTTGCAGCGCATTGCGGTATTCGAGCGCAGCTTCCTGCCACCGGGATTCGGCCAGGTAAGCGTCGCCCTTGCTGAGATGTTCGGCCTTGGCTTTTTCGGGATTAGTGCAACCAGCTAACGAGAAAATGGCTGCTAGTAGAAGGCAAAGAAAGGTCGGGTAAAGGATACGTCCGCGGCACTCGCTACTCATGTTATTCAGCTCCGTGATGCCGCTGCCTATAGCAGCAGCAGATTATGTCGTAGGCTTTTTCTGACTCATCTCCTGCGGGCAATTGCCTGAGATGTGTCCAAACCCAAGACAACTATCAAAAAACACCAATCCAAGTCAGATTCCCAAAACTTACTGTCTAATTAGGTACAAAGTCAGGCAGCACCGACGACGTCGTGGCAGCAAACTGCTTTGCGGTTTCCAGGGCTTCAGCCTCTGAAGTTCCCACATGTACTGTGACACGCACCATCGCGGCATCAGACCGCCGCATACTTATGCTATCGAGCACAGTAAATACTTTCCCAAGATACTCGTTTACAACCACTCGTCCCCGGCCCTGGTACCAGTAAAGCATCAACTCCCGGGTACCCTCATTTTCGATGATGTACTTGTTCGCCTGGAACGATCGTCCATCCGGCATTGTGACCGTTGCAATAGCAGGTTCACTCATCGTCCATCCCGCACCCGGCAGACAGTTGAGCGGGCTATGAAAACTTGCGCCATCACGTTGAGTTGCGTAATAACCCACGTAGTAGTTGGCGGTCTTACCCTGACCATTTCGATAATCTCGAAGCAGATAATCTGAAGCTCGCAAAATGGCCATTGTTTCCGCGTCGAGTCGCATATCTTTGCCGGTCTGCTTCCATGTTCCGAGGTCCGTTGGAAAGTCCTTCAACTCTTTGCGATCTACGTGCGCTTCTCCGAGGGATGCCCACGAATTGACTAAGATGCCGCCGGCGACCAGTAGTACAAACAAAATCCAAAATCGACGTGAGCTATTCATCTAATCGTTTCCTTCTGATTCCGCGACACGACCTGTAGCAACAGCAGCCTTGACTCGTTTGGTTCCCAAAGTTACTTCCTTGGTGTTCGACTTGCTCGACTTTCCTCCATGAAAACGCTCCAGCAACCAACCCACCGCAAAAAGCAGCAGGAATGCCACAATGTAAACAACCCAGCCTGAAAATGAATGAAAGAAGCCGTCGGCTACCTCGGTTCCGTAGTAGTGCGCAAGGACACCAGTACCACTTACGCGTGATGCATTAGTGATGATTGCTATCGGTATAGCCGATCCAACCAGGATAAATGACCGCCAGAATCCATAGCTCTTCAACCATGAAAAGCGCCCCGAGCTCTTATCGGAACCATCAACCTTGGACCCACTAGACGGATAGGTGAAATAAGCGAACACAACCGCAAGCGTCAGTAGCGTCATTAGAGATCGAATGCCACTGCACGCTTCGACAACTTCAAGTTTCTTTGTTTGCAGGGAGTTCAGCGGCAACAACTCGATCACGTTCCCCTGCCGCAAAACGGGGATATCCATGGCTCGCATGGACCAGACAGCACAGCGCGACGCAAACAGCTGAAGCGGGAAAGCGATCTTGTTAAAGACAATTACCGGAATCGGCATTGCCAGAAACAACAACGCGAAAGGCACAACCATGTAGCGAAGCAGTCTGGCGCCCCAGAAGTAGATAACTATTCCAGCAAGAAGAAGGATGAACGAAAGACGCTGTACATACAGTTCAGCGCCAGCGACTCCCGAAAACAGTCCCATCAGGGCCAGGACTATTGCGCCACCCCCGAGCCACGTTGACGGATGGGCTGGTTCTTTGGCCAGACGTTCACGCTGACTCCAAAGGATGTACCCGATGATGAATGGGATTAGAAGGCCGTGAGAGTAATTCTCGTCGTTCCACCAGTCTTTCGAGAGCTTCACGAAGACTTGAAAGTAGACGAAGGCTACGGCTAAAGCGATAAGTAAGGCGCGCCAGAGATTCTTGGTGGCCAAGACACTCATACAAATTCCCTTTATATTCCCGCAAGAAAAAGGGCAATTTCCCCTTGCGAAAACGTGGGCGTTGAAAAACTGCGCCCGATTGTTTAACTCGCGACAAAGCTTATATCAAAGCGGCGATGGTGACAATCTGTAAAGCGACGTCTCCGATTCTAATAAAGTATTAATTCTGTGACGCTTCCAGCATTTCGGCTCACATTATCGGAAGCGCCTCTTCCAGATCGACTTCTTCCGGACTTCCGCTCGTATTTGGCGCCCATCTGGGCATATTTCCCCCTGAAAAGTCGCCCGTAATCAAACCTCGAGCTTTTAGAGTGTCAGGGTCAACGCCATACGGTAACCCTCGCGCTTTCACGATTTGTCCGGTCAGTTCTTTTAGCTCGGAATCAATCGTCTCTCCTTCAGACAGTCTGTACTCAGTGGTAAAGAAACTGGGATAGTAATCAGCCTGAGAGTCACCAGAAGCTAGACGGTCCAACATGTATTGCGCAACGTTGACCCGATCGTGATGCTTCTCGACGAACGGACGACCAGCCTGGGCCAAACCCAGCCTGAGACTCTTGTCGGTGAGCAGTCTCCTCAGCTGATCGTAAAGATTATCCGGATTGAGATGAAGCACCGGAACGTTCTTTGGAATAGGAACCAAATTAGAGTGGTTGCCACCAGCTACCGCACAACCAGTAGCCATTCCTTCGAGACCCAACATGCCGTAGTGAGCTTCGTTTAACTCATCGACTACAACGTCGGCATTGACCAACTGTCGAATCACTTCTTCGTTCGGCAGACCTTCCATCAAGGTCAGTTCAAACTCAACCCCTTCACCTTTCAGCCTTTCAAACGTAGCCAGAATCTCAGCGGTTCCTTTTATCTGTCGATTCGACGGCGCATGTACCACAACGGGTACATCACGCGCTGGCACGTTATGCGGATAAAGCTCGAGATTTAGTGCAAGGTAAAGGTGATGATAAGGCCTGACTGCTAGTTCGCCGTATGAAGGTTGAAAGAAAATAACGTCAGCATACTTTTCTGCCATTCGTAAACGTCGCAGAGAGTCGTTGATGGAGTTCTTGTTTCGATAGGCAGGATATGCCTTCAGTCCAAACGCTTCACGTAATGGTTCGGTTGCTGACCAATGTCGAATATCACTCCCCTGAAAAATAGAAATGATCTTTTTGCCCGCAGCCTTAAGAAGCGGGAAGTCTCTGTTTTCCGGTAACAAACTCTCACCAAACTGAAATACGTAGATGTCGTAGGCGTTGAGAAAGTCAGGGAACCTCAACTTCTTAAAAGTGCGGTAAGTCTGATTTAGCAATCCTCGCGGATAGCGAACGATTGGGTTTTGCGACTCTGCAAGCGCCTTCGGTAGTGGAAGCTCAGGATCGAGAATAAAGTTGTAGGAGAGTGCGGCGTAAAAAAGATGCCGGCTAAAGAGTGCCGTCTCGGCTACGTAACCCAATCTACGAAATGCATGAGACAGCTCATGAAGCTGACGAACTATTTCTACGGTGCCAAGAAAGATTCGCTGTTCCGACATGCTTAATAACTAGGCGCGTGTTCCACTAACCGCTCGGTTATTGATCTGTGAGCCTTTGAGAACATTTTCGGCTGGAACCTTCGCCGGTTTAGGTTGCGGCTGAGGGTGTGGCGCTGTGTACTTCAAGTAAAAGCTCTTCGGTACGCGCTCCGCTTTATACAATAACCAGAAAAGCCAACGCAGGCGCTCAAACGTTTTCTTATACGTCTTGAAATCATGATAAGTCTTCTCGGGAAGGTTCATGATTTCTTCAAACTCGAGGTCAGAATATCCCAGGCGCTTCTTAACCATTTGTACGAGGTCAGGATCATATTCAGGAGGTACGCTTAAAAGATCTAAACCCTCTTCACGAGACATCTGGCCCGAACGTACAAGTGCGGCATGACCCAGAAGCCGGCCATCAATACCAAAGCGCTTGTACATAAAATAACTCCAATAAAAGGCGGTAAATCGATTCTCAAGATGATGACCGCCATACCATTTCCACCCAAGTTGGGTCGAAAGCATCTTCTTCACGTCCTCTTTCTGATAGTTCATGTAGTAAAGGGGTCTGATCTTTTTGATACTTGAAACGGCAGTCCATCTCAGAAATGAGCTGAGCCAGAGGTTCGGAAAGGTTTTGAGCTTTCGAGTACCGTACGTTTTTTGCACGCTCTGGATGTATTTTCCATCCATGTACAACCAGCCCAGCGGGCAAATACCTTCAGTGCGAAACGAATGGCCTTCAAACATGTACCTGACTTTGTAGATATCGCAGGCCATATTGAGTGTGACAGCGAGTCCGATGTCAGTCGGGCATTCAACGTCTCTAACTCCTGCTTGTAAAAATGACCGATAGATATCGTCGTACTCTTCGTTGTCAACAACATAGGTATAGAGATCGACGTCTAACGCCTTGAGGACGTTTTGAATATTCTCCACCGCGACGGTTGAATCCCACGTATTATCAAAGTGGACCGCGACTGGTCGAAGTCCCAGTTCTTTTGCTTTGTATAAAAGGTAAGAAGAGTCACATCCTCCGCTCACTCCAACTACCACGTCGTACTGTTTGCCGCGCCCTTCACGTCGAATAGCTTCTGCTATCTCGCGTAGTTTTTTCTCTCCTTCTTCACCCGCAGGGTATTCTGCCTCCATTGCGTCGTGTTGATGGCAATAGTTACAGACTCCGGCTGCGTCGAAGGAGATCGACGGCACATCGTCATCGTATAAACAGCGAGAACATCTAATCGACATTTCACAAACCCCGTTTGCTAACCCTGTGTTTCGTCGAGCACACTTCGCAATTCTGCCCTGGTGGGAAAATTAATCAGCACCGCACGATTGCGCCCGTGATAGACCACCATACTTCCAGCGGCCACTGCCGAAGCCCCACCCTGCTTAACGGCGAGACCAAAGTCTTCGATTTTACCTGCGCCACCGCCAGAGATGACGGGGATACTGACTTCTTGAGTAACCATCTTGATCAAGTCGATGTCGTATCCAGACATTGTCCCATCTCTATCGATTGAGGTAAGCAGTATTTCACCAGCTCCCATCTTCTGCATCTCTACAGCAAATCGAACTGGATCAAATGAAGTGGCTTTGCGACCTCCATGTGTGAAGACCTTGTAACCTCCGAACAACGTTTTCTTTGCGTCAATGGAAACGACGATGCTCTGGCTACCAAATCTGTCAGAAGCCGCTTTTACGAACAAAGGGTCTTCAGCAGCATGACTATTCAAACTAACTTTCTCAACTCCCAGACTAAAGATTTGCCGGATGTCTTCAAGCGACTTGATCCCGCCGCCAAATGCAACGGGCATAAAACATTCGCTGGCTATTTCCGAAATTATCTTAAATGGCGGTTTCCGATCTTCAATCGTCGCGGTAATGTCGAGAAAGACGAGTTCATCTACTTCTTTCTCGTTATAGATCCTTATCGCGTTTATCGGGTCGCCAACATAACCCGGGTTCTTAAACTTGACCGTCTTGACTAGAGCCGATCCCCGTAACAAAAGACAGGGCATGACACGCGTAGTCAGCATTCAGCCCAACTCCGCGAAATTCTTAAGTAGTTTCATGCCAAATTTATGACTCTTTTCTGGGTGAAACTGTGTACCCGCGATGTTTCCGTGCTCGAGTGCCGAAACAAAAGCACTACCGTGGTGAGTGACCGCAAGTACGTCTTCGTCACGATTGCACACTACTCTGTACGAGTGGACAAAATAGAATCTGGCCTCACCTTCGAGATCTCTAAACAGCGAATCGCTACGCTTTACCGTAACGGTATTCCATCCCATATGCGGAATCTTCAAGTCAGGTTGATTCGAATCCAGATTAAACTTAACGGTCTCTCCATCGATCCAGCCTAGTCCGGGTAGTTCACCTTCTTCACTACGTTTGGTCAACAACTGCATTCCGAGACAGATTCCCAGCGTTGGAGTTTTGCGCACAAGGACTTTTTCATTCAGAACACTCAGAAAACTCGATTCGTGCAAATGCTTCATTCCTGTGTCGAACGACCCAACACCCGGCAAGATCAACTTGTCAGCACTTTCGATGTCTCGAGGATCATCGGAGATCTTTGCTTCTGCGCCAATCTTCCTGCACATGTTGAGAACAGAACCGATATTGCCCATCTTGTAATCAACAATAACGATCATTGAATGAATCTCTGTTACACCAATCGCGAGATAGTCACATTTCCATCGTCGCTGATTTCAACTCGACCATTCGGCCGACAAGGAACACCAACTGCCACTGTGTAAGGAGGAATATCCTTATTTACAAATGAACAGGCACCAATTACCGAGTGAGCCCCAATCGTAACGCCTTTTTTGATCACAGATTGACTTCCGATGTGCACACAGTCGCCAATCGAGACCGGAGCGTACTCATACTCGGCTTTACCGCGGGAGAGTACCCATTTCACTGTGTCGTGAGTGTAGATCTGAACGCCTGCACTAATGTTGCAGTACTCGCCGATCGTCAGGCCACCAGTCCCATCGAGAAGAGTAAATGGCCCAATCCACGTATGGTTGCCAACTTTCACGTCACCATACACATAACTGTTGTGGTAAATATTTGCTCGCTCTCCAAATCCCAGAGTCTTAGCTCGCTCCCAACGGTCAAACAACAGTTCTTCAAAAGGAAGGTCTCGTTGCCAACGCTCCTGCATGTTCTGCCGAAGTCGCTGGTATGAATCCTGAACTGACTTAACGAATTCTTCGTGGTCCATGTCGAATAAAACGCGCTAGATTGCGACCGTTGCTGACTTCGTACCCAAAACTTCTAAAAGCTCAGAGATGACTAGTTCCTGATCCGCGGTTGTAAGACCGTCATACAACGGCAACGTAAGCGATCGTTCGGATATGTCATCAGCCACAGGGAAATCTCCTCGTTTATAACCGCCCTGCTCACGGAAATACCTGGTCATCGGTAGATGATAGGTTCCTATGGTTGTTTCTACGCCCCGGTTTTTAAGGTCGGCAATGATTTCGCTTCGTTTTGAAGCTATCTCACCTGGCAACAACACCACGTAGGATTGGTAGACATGATTTGACTCGGGCAACAAAGTCGGAGGTCTGAGTTCAGTGCCATCGAGCAGTGAGTTGTACGTGTGAACCAACACTTGTCTTTTGGCAATAATCCGGTCCAACTTCTGAAGCTGAGTAAGACCGAGAGCCGCCTGGAATTCAGTGAGTCTTAGGTTGTAGCCGGGAAGAATAAAGTCAGGTTTTGGTGCATCGGGATCCTGACCATGATTCCTTAAGGCACGCATGCTTCTGACGAGCTGCGGATCGTTGGTGGTAATCATGCCGCCTTCACCCGTAGTTAGTGCTTTGCGGGGATGAAAACTAAAACATCCCATTGTGCCCCACGTTCCAGCAGCCCGCTCAGCCAACGAAGCGCCAATCGCACACGCAGCATCCTCAATCACAATTGCACCATATTTGGCAGCAATTGCATTGATTCTCTTCATATCGGCGATCCCGCCAAACGTGTGAACAGGGATAACTGCCTTGACTTGCTGAGAGCTCAAACTCGTCTCGAGCGCATCAGGGCTCATGTTAAAGGTGTCAGGCTCGATATCAACAAAAACTGGCTTTGCGCCACTGAGGACAACGACATTAACTGTTGCAGGCCAGGAGTAAGTCGGCACTGCTACCCAATCACCTGGTCCAACTCCAATCGCGAGTAACGACAAATGAAGTGCGGCGGTACAGTTTGAAACCGCTACAGCGTAAGTTGTACCGACGTAATTCGCGATGCTTTGTTCAAATTCCGCTACGCGAGGGCCTTGAACCAGAAAACCAGACTCCAGTACATCGCGTACTGCTTTTAGGTCGTCCTCATCTATCGATGGAACTGTAAGTCTAATCACTCACCAAACTCCTGGTAGTAACGTGCTGTGAGACGAATTCCTTCTTCCAAGTCAATTTTCGCCTCAAAGCCTAACAGGTCTCTCGCTTTTGCCGCTGACGGAATGCGTAACCCAACGTCAACTTGATCGCGACTCGTGAAACTAATGGTTGATTTCGAGCCGAGCTCTCTCACCACAGTTTTCGCAAGATCGTAGATTGTCGCAACCACCCGTTGATTGCCTATATTAAAAGTCTCACCAACTGCGCTCGGCTCAGTAAGAGTTAACATCAGGGCATCTAACATGTCGTCGATATAACACCAGGCCCGAATCTGTGTACCGTCACCGTGGATCTCGATCGGTTCATCTTTGAGTGCTCGCAAGATAAAAGTGCGAAGCGCTCCTTCACCAACCTGACCTGGACCATAAACGTTGAAAGGACGGACCACTGTTGTTCGCAGCCCTTTTTCTTGATAGTACGCGATTGCAAGATGTTCTTCTGCCAGTTTGCTTACTGCGTATGTCCATCGTGCTTCTCCAACTTTTCCGACGATGGCTTGATCCGTTTCTGAGGATCGAAATGCTAGCTGCCCGAATACCTCACTCGTTGAGAAGCAAACCACACGTTCAATATTCGGTAAGGTTGCAGCCGCATCCAAAACATTTACCGACCCCACAATATTAACTCTCATCGTTGTAACCGGACTTTTGATTACTGTGTCGATTCCTGCGACGCCTGCGCAGTGTACGATCAGATCAGAGCCCTTCATCGCCTCACATAATTGCGAGTAATTCAATACATCGGCTTGCACCAATTTGAAGTTGGGGTGACTTGTGAGCGGTTTATGTTTTAGAGAGTTTCGCTGAAGGTGATCGTAGGCAATCACCGTGTTTTTCTCTATCAGCCGGGTCGCCAAGGCAGATCCAATAAACCCAGCTCCACCGGTGATAAAGATAGTTTTTCCCTCGATCATGTTCTAGTTTCGCTTTCAGCCTGCTGTTTTCTTATTTGACTGTTCAGGTTGCTATCATAGAGGCGACAACGTGCGAACCCTAACTAGTCTGGTGAAATTTCCCTGTGTAAGCGTCAAGCCCTCCGAGAAGAAGGAACGCCTTGGGTTCCTGGGAACCTCGTTTAGTTTGACTCAGATTAGCCCGTTTGAGCGCTCCTGCCAAATCTTCTGACAAATGGAATTTGACCACTATTAGTGCTTTGAGTCATTTAATGTCCATGAGGTCACAAGCAACAAAGGTCTTTTTCGACTCCCTCGCTACACCCTGATCTTCATATAAATGTTTAATTTGCGCGAGATTGCGGAGAAGCAGGCATAAAGGGGTCCGGTTGGCACCTTTCCGATCTGATTTCGGTATATTGGTTGACGCTGCATTGATCCGGCTAAATAATCACCAATAACGGCTAAGGCATGGTTATCAGGCTACAGACGAAATGGCCATAGAACAGCAACAAGCACACAATCTCGCGATTGCTAACCCAAGTGGTCCTGTCGGGTCGAAGGAACCACTGGTCAAAATTAGGCCTGCTACGTCGGGTGTGGCTCTCGACCTGGGTCGAGCCTGGGCCTATCGTGAGTTGCTGTATTTCCTAATTTGGCGAGATGTGAAGGTTAGATATAAGCAAACACTGCTTGGCGCGGGTTGGGCCATCATCCAGCCCCTGTTCACGATGCTGATCTTCACGCTCTTTTTCGGCAAACTCGCGGGAGTACCATCGGACAACGTTCCTTATCCCGTTTTCGTTTACGCAGGTTTGCTCCTGTGGACGTTTTTCTCAAACTCGTTGCTGAACAGTGGAAACAGCCTGGTCAGTAATCAGAATCTTCTGACAAAAGTTTATTTCCCTCGAATCATTATCCCCGGAGCCACGGTAGGAGCAGGTCTTGTCGATCTGGCAATTGCTTTTCTCGTTCTAATCGGATTAATGATCTACTACCGTGTAATGCCAGGTTGGCAGATCTTATTGGCGCCGGTTGTGCTCGTAACCATAACGCTCCTCGCCGTTGGCGTTGGAATGTGGACGTCGGCCCTGAACGTGAAATATCGAGACGTTCGTTTTGCACTCCCGTTTGCCGTACAACTCTGGATGTTCGTTTCGCCTGTTATCTATCCAACCAGTTTTGTTCCGGCCAAATGGCGGTGGCTACTCATGCTGAATCCACTCACCGGATTGATAGATTCCTTTCGCTCAGCGTTGTTCGGGCATCCAGTCAATTGGATCAGTCTGGCAGTTTCTATCGCGATCACTCTCGTAGTACTTGTCTACTCAGCCTACGTCTTCAGAAGGATGGAAAGGACGTTCGCCGATATTGTCTAAGCCATGACGCCGATAATTGAGGTCCGAAATCTGAGTAAGGAATATCGTCTTGGCGAGGGTCAGGAAAACTACGGGACGCTCCGAGAAGCCATTGTCAACGCAGTACAAAATCCACTCAAAAGTTTGCGGACCAGAACGCCGCCAAAAACGATATGGGCACTGAAGGATGTCAATTTCAAGGTTCAACCAGGCGAGGTAATTGGAATCATCGGCCGGAATGGCGCAGGCAAATCAACGTTACTGAAGGTCCTGTCGCAAATCACGGATCCAACTTCAGGAGAAGTTGACCTGCATGGTCGAGTCGCAAGTCTGCTGGAAGTTGGTACTGGATTCCATCCTGAGCTGACTGGACGTGAAAACATTTTTCTTAATGGTGCCCTGCTCGGAATGAAGCGAGCGGAAATCGAAGAGAAGTTCGATGAGATAGTCGCTTTTTCCGAGGTGGCAGAATTTCTCGACACACCGGTTAAGCGTTACTCCTCGGGTATGTACGTTCGCCTGGCTTTTGCCGTCGCAGCCCATCTTGAACCCGAAATACTAATCGTTGATGAAGTTCTTGCGGTTGGCGACGCTTCGTTTCAAAAGAAGTGTTTGGGAAAGATGAGCGACGTGGCGAAGCATGGAAGAACAGTCTTATTTGTCAGCCACAATATGGTTGCGGTTAAGACTCTTTGTACTCGCGCGATACTGATCGAGTCGGGGCAACTCAAGCTGGATGGTCCACCCGACGAGGTGGTCAACCAATATCTAACAGCCGACACCGACGATACGTCTGGCCAGGGGATCATTCCGGACGAGGCTCCTCGACTGCATAGCACGGATGAAGCTCGACTCCGCAGAGTGCGATTGACAGACGTAAAAAACAACGACCTTTCACAACTGTATCTTGGACAGCCATTCCGAGTTCACTTAACTTTCGAAGTTTTCAAAGAGATACCTGATGCCGTTATCGAACTCGGTATCATTGCGAGAGATGGCATAAGAGTGACGCACTCAAGCACGATCGACGGAGGTTATCCTCCCTTTGTACTACCTGCCGGCTTCCACACGTTTACCATCGAGCTCGATGCAGTACTGATGCCATTACAGTACACCTTTCTAGTTGGGCTTCATCACATCGGCGGTCTAACAATCGATTGGATCGAACGGGCGATGGATTTCACCGTATTGCGAGTCGCTGAGAGTAGTCGTGACGGCTATAAGTGGTCCAATGTACGAGGCTACATTCGTCCACCCGCACGCTGGCTCGCGAATTCAGTTTTGGATCTTGAAAACATGAATACCGATGAGGATATAGCAGCGAAACTCGCTGTTGGAGGTGAAGAATAATCTCAATAGGTGAAACTAATATTGCCGTTGTCGGATGCGGTTACTGGGGGAAAAACCTGGTCAGGAATTTTGCACAACTGGGGGTCCTCAAGTCCGTTTGTGATATGGATGAAAAATCAGTTCAACGTCAGGTTCAGTTATACCCGAATGTTCAGGGCACAACTCGTTTCGAAGAGGTCATTGCCGATCCAACGATCCGCGGAGTTGTCCTGGCGACACCTGCAGCCTTGCACTATGAACAAGTAAAGGCGGCTCTAAAATCAGGCAAAGATGTTTTTGTGGAAAAACCTTTGGCGTTGCAGTACTCGCAAGGTGTTGAACTAGCGGAACTCGCAGAAAAGCAACACGCAGTCTTAATGGTTGGCCACATTCTCGAGTATCACCCGGCAGTATCGTTGCTGAAGGATCTAGTAAGACGTGGCGAGCTTGGCCAGGTTCTCTACATTTATTCCAACCGTTTGAATCTCGGTAAGGTAAGACAGGAAGAAAACATTCTCTGGAGCTTTGCACCGCACGACATCTCGGTGATTTGCAGCTTGCTTGACGCGGAACCGATTGAGGTGAGCGCCTGGGGTGGGAGTTATCTGCAGACAGATATCGCAGATGTGACCGTTACCACACTCGTGTTTGACAAAGGGATACGAGGCCACATTTTTGTAAGCTGGCTACACCCTTACAAGGAACAGAAATTAATACTTGTGGGTGATCGCAAGATGTCAGTGTTTGACGACACTGCTCGGGAGGGAAAACTCAAAATCTATGACAAAGGAATTGAGTGGCGAGCTGGGCTCCCGGTACCTCGCCAGACTGCCGAAACCACCCTGTTCTTTGAAGAAGTGGAGCCATTGCGACTTGAGTGCGAGCACTTTGTTGAGTGCATAAGAGACCGGAGTCAACCACGCACTGGAACAAAAAATGCTCTTACGGTACTAAAGGTCCTGGAAGCCTCGCAGCTCTCATTAGAGCGACACGGCGACACAGTTCGTCTCGAAGAATTAACAAATGGAGTTATTTGATGAGCGACTACTTTGTACATGAGTCGAGTTACGTCGACGAAGGAGCAGAGATCGGCGCTGGCACAAAGATCTGGCACTTCTGTCACGTAATGCCTCGAGCTCAAATTGGCGAAAACTGCAATATCGGTCAGAACGTATTGGTGTCATCGGATGTACAGTTGGGTCGAAACGTTAAGATTCAAAACAACGTATCGCTCTACACCGGCGTGATCATCGAAGACGATGTTTTTCTCGGCCCATCGATGGTGTTTACGAATGTAATGAATCCCCGGAGTCACGTTAATCGGAAAGACGAGTACATGCGAACACTCGTAAAACGTGGCGCTTCAATCGGAGCAAACGCAACTGTCGTATGCGGCACAACTATAGGTCAATATGCCTTCGTGGGCGCGGGATCAGTGGTTACACGCGATGTGCCAGATTATGCATTGGTTCACGGCAATCCTGCGCGCGTACGCGGCTGGATGTGTCAATGTGGAATCAAGTTAGAGTTCCGCGACTCACACGCTACGTGTAACAGCTGTAACTCCACGTACCGCAAAGAAAACGACATCGTGACCGCAACAAACGACAGAACTTAAATCCTTCACGAGATCGTTTCCCAGAAACAGAAAGCAGACTTGTCTTGAGTACAACTGAACAAATAACTAAGCCAATTCCCTTAATGGATATGGTCGCCCAGTACCGTTCTATTCAAGCTGAAATAGATGCGGCCGTGCGGCAGGTATTAGAAGCGGGTCAATTTATTCTCGGACCAAATGTCGGTTCGTTGGAAAAAGAGGTTGCTAGCTACCTCGGTGTTGGACGTGGCGTCGGAGTCGCTTCGGGAACAGACGCCCTGTTACTCGCCTTGAGAGCTTTGGGAATCGGGGCAGGCGATGAAGTGATTGTACCGTCATACACATTCTTCGCTACCGCGGGCGCAGTCCTATTATCCGGTGCAAAACCAATTTGCGTTGATGTTGAGCCCGCGGCTTACACCATCAATGTGGATCAAATCGAGTCTGCGATTACAACGCAGACCAAGGCGATCATACCGGTCCATCTGTATGGCCATCCTGCAAACATGAATGGCGTGATGGAAGTTGCACGTAAACACGGGCTAAAGGTAGTTGAAGATAATGCGCAAGCGTTTGCTGCTGAATATGAAGGAAAGAAAACCGGCAGCATCGGTGACGTAGCTTGTTTAAGTTTTTTCCCGAGTAAGAATCTGGGAGGGTATGGCGACGGAGGGATGGTTGTGACTAATGACGACGCCATAGCTGATCGAGTAAAGATGCTACGTGCGCACGGTTGGCGTAAGAAATACTTCCCCGAGGAATTGGGTTACAACAGTCGTCTTGACGAACTCCAGGCGGCAATCTTGAGAGTAAAGCTACGCCACATCGACAATTGGACCACGCAGCGCCGTGAACTAGCAGCCAGGTACAACAAATTGCTGGCAAGTTCCGGCTTGAAGTTGCCATCCGAAGCCCCGGGGTCGAGTCATTGTTATCACCTCTATATTATTGAAGTTGAGAATCGCGATCGCGTTCAGCAAAAGTTGAAAGATGACTACAACATCCCAACGGCTGTTTACTATCCGCAGGCACTTCATCGTACGGCTCCACTTGCTGGACTCGGATATCGAGCTGAAGACTTTCCTATCTCAGAAGCAGCCAGTCAACGAACCCTATCAATTCCGTTCTACCCGGAAATGACGGACGACCAGGCACGAGTAGTAGCAAACGCGGTGCTTGGTGCGATCAGTTCTTAATCTATCTCTAGAATGGTCCATTGGTGCGAATGAGAACAGATGCAATGAATACATCAAAGGTATTCGAAAATCGGGAGCCAATTCGCGAAGAAAGTGAATTTCTCGACACCTGGCGAGAAATACGCACCTCAATAGCGAAACCTTAAGGCAAGCCAGCCAAGGCAAAATAAAGAATTTGATACTACCAAGATGGTCTTAGCTCTCAAGGACAAGGCGATAGTCTCACTCCAACTAGAGAGGTGGACTGACGTATGGCGTAGTCGGCACCATATAATGTCGAGACTGGCGACGCAGAATACGGTCCTCTTTGCTTCCGCTCCTTTCTACGTGCGTGAGGTATTTGAGAAGACCGATCGGGACGGACTATCAAGGATTTCAGAGAGTTTCTATTCTTACGTTCCGCCAAAATGGCTTCCGTATAACTATCGCTTCTCACGATTGAACGATGCTGTTGCTTACCTGCGAAGTCGTCATTTACAACGAACCCTAAAGAAGCTCGGCATGCAGACTCCAGTTCTGTACATCTGGCATCCATCAATGTTGGACCTGGTTGGAAGATTCAACGAGAGTCTAATCGTTTATCACGTGTACGACGAGTATGCGTCATTTACAGAACAAACTGATGGGGAAGTCGATTTGATCAAGAGACAGGAAACAGAATTACTTCAAAAGGCCGACATTGTATTCGCTGCGTCGGAAGAAATCCTCGAGCGTAAGCGAGCAACGAACCAGAATACTTATCTCGTAAGAAATGCAGTCGACTACGATCTGTTTTCCAGGGCTGTCGATCCGGATATGACAGTTCCTGAAGATTTGAAATCGATCTCACGCCCAATTATCGGATGTGTGGCAACGCAAACGGCTTACATGGATCTAAAGCTGATTCGTGATGTGTTTACGATTAGATCTGACTGGTCGTTCGTATTTGTTGGTGTTGAATTGAAGTCTAAAGAGACTGCGAATGATGAACTGCTCGCGTTGCAAAAAATGCCCAATGTGCACTTCATCGGCCGACGGAAAATAGCCGAGATCCCCGGATATCTAAAAGGGTTCGACGTTTGCGCGATTCCATGGCTGCTAAATGACGTCACTCTGGTCTCGAGTTCGCCGCTAAAGTTGTATGAATATTTTGCTGCAGGTAAGCCGATAGTTTGCAAGCCGCTTCCGTTACTGGCCCATCTCAAAGACACTCTCTATTTCGCAACGACTTCGGACGAGTGGATTACAGCAATTGAGAAAGCCTTGCAAAGTAACAGTCATAACGAAATCGAGAAGCGGCAGGCTTTGGCTCGCGAAAATACCTGGGACCAAAGAACTGAATTTATAGCGTTAAAGATTGCTGGAGAATTAGCTGCCCGACAGGGACGTTAGACAACTTTAAGATAGGATTTCGGTCAGGGTACTTACGATTTTCTGTGCCGCGTGCCCGTCACCAAAAAGAGTTGGGGATGCGTTTGACGGCCAATCATTCTTACGGACGGCGGACAAAATTTTGTCTGGATCAGAACCGACCAAACGGTTCCATCCAGCCTCCACTGTTTCGATCCATTCAGTTTCGGAGCGAAGCGTTACGCAAGGGACACCAAGGAAATAGGCTTCCTTTTGCATGCCGCCTGAATCTGTAACTACCATTTTGGCATTCTCTTGAAGCGCCAGGAGATCGAGATACCCAACTGGCTCGATCATTTTGATATTTGAATTTGGTGAAAAATTGAGCTCTTTAATTTTCTCTCGCGTACGAGGGTGGACGGGGAACACAACTGTCTCGCCTATTCCGAAGAGTGCGTCTAGAATGTTCCTTAAATTGCCCAACTCGTCCGTATTGCCGGGCCTATGAATCGTGGCCAGTAGATATGTTTTGGGTCTAAGATTCAGGTCACTTAGTATTGATGAACGCTTCTCCGCAATTTTCCGGAATTGCTGAACGGCATCGAACATTGTGTCCCCTACGAGAAAAACATTCTCGGTAATTCCCTCTCGTAGGAGATTGTTGACGGCGGTCGAGGTTGGACAGAACAAGAAGTCGGCACAGTGATCAGTGATTACTCGATTGTGCTCTTCGGGCATCGCTCGATTATAGGAACGCAAACCCGCCTCGATGTGAGCAATGGGTCGACGAAGTTTGCATGCCGCCAGAGCGCCTGCTAAGGTTGAGTTGGTATCGCCATATACCAATACACAATCATAATGGCGTTCTTGCATGATCTCTTCCAGGCGTATCAACATCTCGGCGGTTTGTTTGCCATGAGTAGCTGAGCCGACCTCAAGATTCACGTCTGACGGACGAATCTCCATTTCTTCAAAGAAGATCTTCGACATGTTGTGATCGTAATGTTGTCCCGTATGCACCAGAAACTCATGATGCCCAGCTTCTAAGAGACACTTTCTAACCGGAGCAGCCTTTATGAATTGCGGACGGGCACCCAGAACCGTCAGTATTCGCAGAGGACTTTTCGCCAAATATTCAGGCATTTGATATCGAATTGGTTGGATAAAAGACGACGAAACAGGGTTGAAGAACCTTGTTTGGAGACGAACATGCAGCCCCAACTGGCTTACGATATGATGTTTCAGTACTCGTCGCAAGACTCATCGCTAGCGTTAATATCGTTCCAGAAATCCTAAGGAGTAATACTACCGAATGTGTGGAATTGTCGGAGTTGCGGGTAATTTCAGCCACGATCAGGGCCTTCAGATCGTGCGCCGAATGAATGATTCGATCATTCACCGCGGACCCGACGATCAAGGCGAGTGGGCCGAAGATGGTTTCGCCTTTGGAATGCGGCGCCTAAGCATAATTGATATTGCAGGCGGTCATCAGCCTATGTGGAGCGCGTCCGGCGACCTCGGTATTGTATTTAACGGTGAGATCTACAACTACAAACAGATCCGCGAACAACTCATCAAAGACGGCCATTCGCTGCGAACGCAGAGCGACACCGAAGTTGCCCTCGTAAGTCTGAGTGATCAGGGAATAAAAGCGATTGACTCGTGGAATGGGATGTTTGCCATTGCCACCTGGGATCAACGACGTAAGCGTTTGTTGCTGATCAGAGATCGAGTTGGCGTCAAGCCTCTCTACTATTTCTGGGACGGCAAAACGTTTCTTTTCGCTTCCGAAATCAAAGCGATTCTGGCCGCAGGCATCGTAGAGAGAAAACTCAACACTCAGTCAGTCTGGGATTACCTCACCTTTCGCTATGTACCTGGCCCAGAATCTATCTGGAAAGGAATTCACAAGCTCAAGCCCGGTCATGTCCTGGAATTCGACGCCGTAAAAGGACCATGTGAACTTCGTTACTGGCACACGGATGTAGTAGACGAGGCTGACTCACTGCAATCCGAGGAGGAATTGGATCGCGAGTTCGAAGAGCTGTTTCTCGATGCGGTTGAATTGCGCCTGGTCGCCTCAGATGTCCCAGTTGGCCTGCTGCTAAGCGGTGGTCTTGATTCAAGTGCAATAGCCGCAGCCGCCGTCGAAATGGGACACCGAAACTTCCACACCTACACTGTTGGCTTTGAAGAGGGTGGTCCATATTCAGAGCTTCCCTTTGCTCGCCAGGTCGCACAGCACGTTGGCGCGCATTATCACGAGGTTGTAATCGGGCAAAAAGAATTTCTCGACATGTTACCAGAGGTCGTGTACCAGTCCGATGAGCCTCTTGCAGACATGGCTTCCATACCACTACTAGCCGTTAGCAGGCTCGCACGTGAAGGCGTTAAGGTCGTTCTTTCTGGAGAGGGTAGCGACGAGATTTTTGCGGGTTACGATCTTGGAATCGAAGAGAGACGGTGGGAGATCGTGCGACGTCTGCAGGGTCTGCCGAAACCTCTTTTGAAAATGGCTTCCGCACTGTCTGTGCTCCTTCCTTCGAAACAAGAATCGAGAATCCGGAGGGTTGCAGAAGTTCCCTTGTCTGACTGGTACAAAAGGGACCACCCATACATGACTAATCTGTTGGACCATGATGAGAAATCATGGTTGTGGCCTTCAGTTCAGGCTGAAAACTCGCAGAGAATACTTGCCGAGCTCTACCGTTATGCTTCCTCGAGCGAGCCTTTGCAACAGCTGCTGTCCGCCTATCAGCGTTCATGGTTGGTAGAAGACTTGCTGATGAAGGCCGACAAGATGAGTATGGCAACTTCGCTGGAGCTGCGAACGCCTTTTCTCGATTATCGTTTAGTGGGATGGGCCAATCGCAATCCGAAGTGGTTAAAAGTAAAGCGAACGGGTTGGTTCAATTACGAGACTAAGAGTGTTCTGCGCCGCTTTTGTGCTACCAGATTGCCGAGCGAAATCCTGAGCCGTCCAAAGCAAGGGTTCCCTGTGCCGGTTAATCGTTGGCTCACAAATAGTTTGGCACCATGGGCTGAAGATACGTTGCTCGGTAACGAGAGCAGGATAGCTGAGACATTTTCACGCGAACAATTGCAACAACTGTTACGAGGCGCAAAGCAGGGACATGCTGATTCAGCAAACAGCACGTGGCTTTTGATAGTGCTGGAGTTCTGGTTACGAGCGTGGGATGTGAGATTAGTTTAAGAGACCGCCAAAACGAATGTTCGGCGGTCTCTTAGTTTGTTGAGCGAGATTGAAAACGAGACGAGTTGTGCCCCTCACTGCACCACTATTGTCGCCTGGTTACTTCTTATCCCTCCCGCGATCACTGTAAGCTGCACGTTTCCCGCTCCTGCCAGTTCTGGTATTAGGACCACTGTTATCTGATCAAGACCAGGTATTTCCCAGGTTGTTCCGGCAAACTCTACTGGCAAGTTGAATACCCTGCCATCTGGTAGTCGAGCTTCACAGGAAACCGTCTCAGCCAGATTCTCAACTCGTTGTCCCGTACTAAGGAAAACGTCGTTGTTGAAGTCCGTGTTGAGCAGGCCCGTACTAATGCCGGTTGCCATGATGGAAACACGGGTTCGACTGTCTGAACCAAATAAGACATCGGTTGTTGTCGAAAACGCTCTCGTTTGCAACCCAACTGAATCCAACACTGCGCCAGTGCCACTGAGGCTACCGATGCCTTCAAAAATCGTAGGATTCAATCCGGCGATACTTGCCGTTGTGTGAGACATGTAGCCTTCACGGGATGTCATAACCACATCTGACATTCCACCCCACAGACCGGCTGGAACAACGAAAGTAACTTCTGTCGGCGAGACCGTTTTCACTATTGCAGCGCGTCCACCAATGGTGAGACTGATGTCGCCCAACTCGAAGGAATCTGAAGACGAATTCACGGTTTGGCTGCCAAAAGGAATTGACGAAGTGGCGGATATCTTGCCGATGCCACCTGAAAGCAACATGTTGCCATTCAGACCCACCGGAGTGACGTATGGCTGGGTGATAGTAATATTTGGCCAAACGTTTATTTGCTCACCACTTGTTAGATCTGAAGCCGAAATACTTCCCTGAACCATCAGATCTTCACAGAAGCTCAAATACATGTTGACCTTCCTTAGACGGTCAATCACTCCTGTGCCAGACGTCGTTTGTCGCGACAGGATCGAACTTGAACGCGCCAGATACAACGAGGCAAACAAGTACCTTCCTAAATCCGGCGTCGACGCAAACATATCCCGCTCACTTACGTAATCGTCGTAAGCCTGCTCTATATCAGATACCAATGAATCGAGCTGAGTTGATGCTTGCTCCATAGAGCTGCTCGAGGGATCTATAAACGATTGGGGGATCGAAGTCTCGATATTGTTAGCTTTATTTCTTCCATTACCGACGGACTTTAGAGTCTTGCTAATCTTCACACTTACTGGACTGGAGGAAACGGTGGCCCCAGAATTGTTTTGAGCGACCGCGCTCAGCGTGTAAGTTCCTGCCGACATGGTGGACCAATTAATGCTGTATGGCGCCGCTGAGGAACTGCCGATCAACGACGTATTTGCGTAGAACGACACGCTGTTTACACTACCATCCGTCTCAGTTGCGTTTGCGTTTACTGCTACAGTGGTACCGACACCATAGGTTGAGTTTGTTCCTGGACTCGTCAGGTTAACGGTCAGCGTTGCCGGAGTCGCTGAAGGTGTGGGAGTCGGCGCAGGACCCGGACTACCGGTCCCAAAATAAAGACCACTTATTACCGCAGTCTTAGCTCCCGTCCTGGTTACTGTGATCTTAACGTGACCTCTGATGTCATAGACCAGGTATTTCCCTCCATTAAATTGCGAGAGTGACCTGGTATCTAACTTAATGTTTGTATCCCAATCATAGACCTCAATGCGCTGGGCTCTGTTGTTGCCATCCCAGTCCAAACTGTACAGCGCGACGCGATGGCTCAAACCGTCAGTAATATTTAGATCTATTGTGAACGTTGAGCTTGCTTCCCAACGCGCCGCAACTCGATCACTTGTTACCGCCTTCTGTAAGGCTCTCACATCTGTGGTCGACGACGTCCAAGTCTGCGTGTTGTATCCGGTAACGTCCACTTGAACATAGCTCGGATAGGTCATGGTGTCGTTGACAGTATTGTGTCCGTCACCGCCGTACGTGTTTTTCCAGTTACCCCTGGTAGTCGTGTCTTGTTGGACAAAGCTCAGACCTGCCGCAGGAGTTGGCGTAGGGGTTGGCGTTGGAGTCGGTGTCGGTGTCGGAGTTGGAATTGGCGTCGGCGTCGGTGTTGGAGTTGGTGCACCAGAGGCTGGCCCAAAGAACAACCCACTCACGACAGCATTGGAGCCACCTGTCTTGGTCAAATTGATCTTGACGTGTCCGCTGACGTTCCAAACAAAATACTGACCACCCGCAAACGACGCAACGGATCTAGTATCGAGTACGGCGTTGTTCGAAGCGTCAACGATATCGATCGTTTCCGATCTGGGCATGTTGTCCCAATCCAAAACATACAAAGCCATTCTGTGGGTTTGTCCATCAGTCAAATTCACATCGATGCTGAAGGATGGACTTTGATACCAACACCCTGCTATCCGTCCCGATTGAGTCGCTCTTTCCAAAGCCTGAACAGAACTAGTATTGGGATTCCAAACAAACGCTTCCTGCGATTGTGCTGAAACTTGGGCGTACGACGGATAGTTAGTCGTATCGTTGATTACGTTGTAGCCGTCTCCGCCATAAACACCCTTCCAGCTTCCCTGCGTTGATGAGTCAACATTCACAAAAGAAGCAACTGCACTACCCGGTGGCGCCGGCGTTGGTGTCGGAGTTGGCGTTGGTGTTGGTGTCGGAGTAACAAAGGGTGTCGGCGTTGGAGTCGGAGTTGGTGCCGGCGGAGCGCCACCGAGCGCGGCCAACAACAAGTCCATATCCACGCCAATGTCTTTTCCGTCTGTCGCTGCTCGGAAGCCTGGTGACGACGGAAGCAGTCTGTAGTCACCACCTGCTGGATTAGTAAAACCGACCGCACCCAGGGACCCTACCGTCAAACTACCCGGCCACCACAGCTGCACTGTCGCGTCAGTGGCTTCAGAATTGTTTCGAATGATCAGGTTTTTGTTACTCGAATAGCTCGAGAGACATGCGGAAGGAGACTGCCCCAGATAACAATTGACGCCGTAGTTATTGCTATAAAGAATATTGTCTTTGATCGTGGTAGTTCCATTAACCCCGTAACCGCCACCGCCGAATTCGATCTGGCCGCCACCACCGTTTGTATTCGAAGCCATGATCGTATTGTGGGTTACCGTAACAGGACCATCTGCACCACGACCGCCTAGAGCAAAGAACAAGGCAGAATTTCCGTTGATATCATCATTACCACCTGGACCATAAGCGAGGTTATTGGTGATAAGAATGTTGCCACCTGTTTCAGTTAAACGTGAGTACCCGGTGATGGACATTGGGCCATAGACATAAGAGAACCGCGTAAACAGGTTGCTCCTTAACGTTACATTTCTGATGGCCGACCACGGTGCGCCACCCTGTTGATTTTGCAGGCCAAAACCGATCGTATTCGGATATCCCTGACAAGTATTTCCTTCAAACAGAATATTGACGCCATTCTTGAATTCGATGTAGCCCTTTGAATTGGAGCCATTGACTGAACGCCAGTACGACGCGAAAGCGTAATCCGTATTGAAGGTGTTATGCGTTATCGTCACACCATTGATCACGTATCCCCGCCACAAGACAGGCTGACCAACTTGAGGCGCAGGTGCCGGCGTCATTGCGTCAGGACCAGCAGGAACGTCATTTACTTGTCCGTTCCACACTAACGGTGCCGTGCAAGTAATAGTGTTGCCTACCACGGACGCAATTTTGCAGGCCGAGTATTCTTTACCAGGATTACCTACAGCGATCATGTCACCCGAGACTGGCATTGAACCACCACCCAGGTTGATCGAGAACGACGAAGGCGTCGTCGCCCCAGTTATAGTTCCGAAATTGTCGCTGCCAGTGTCCGTACCGCCGATGAGCATTCCCGTGTACCAGGCATCAATGTAGTTGTTGTCTACAAAGATTGGACCTGGGCCTAACGAGTAAGCAATGCCCTCAGAGTCCATCGCCATGGTTGAAGCATGCCGGTACGCACCAAAGAATCCGCTAATGCGGCAATTACTAACCGTTAAGTCTGCAACGTTTAGTGCGATCGCATGAGAAGCTGTGCGCAGATTGTAATTGGGATCGCTTGTCGGTAGGCCGTCCTCTTGTGGGTGCAAATAGCAACGGTCGACTATGAAGTGAGCTGGTTTACTGTCGCGCGAGTAGACAGCATCAGCTGAACCAATTAAGTCTTGGACGTGTTCTCCCGGAGTGCCGCTCGACGAATTCGTGATCTCAAGACCTACGAGCTTCCAGTACTTCGCGTTAGGACCGACCTGAAATGCACCTCGACCACCAAGCGCAACTATCTTCGCCATATTCACTTTGTCGCTAGCTGAGACACGTCCAGACGGCAACGAAGCAAAATTCGAAGTAGTTATTGTTATGTAGTCTGCAGCGGTTCCGGTTCCCCCACTCTTTAGCGGCAGGCTGTAAGCTACCTGACCACCAGGCGCAACATACGAGGCTCCCGCTTGAAGAACAATTGTGTCTCCAAAGTTAGCAACATTTATTGCTGCCTGAAGATCTCCTCCAGCTGGCACGACGAGCGTTGCGGCTTTGAGTGAAACAAATCCAGAGGAGACTAGAATTACAAGTGCGGCGAGAAGTCTCGTATAAGTGCGCGATGAAATAAAAGTTAAGTTATTTGATTTGGGGGTCATTCCGATACCAGGCTCATCTGCGTTCTGGCGCAGTTCCACATACTTGGTCCAAGAGCGATAACGTTCCGATTAAAGGATTGCTAAGTCAGGGCAGGAACTTGTTCAATCTTCGACATTAAAATGCGAAGGGAAAGACAAAATACAATACGAGATACGTTTCAATATTGCATGAGTCTTGCAACGCTCTTCTAATGCCAACATCAGGCGACGCTTGTAATTGCTGAGACGGATCTCAGCGACAAGAAACTACATCGAGACCTGGAAACAGGTATCGAGAGTTAGTCGGAACGACTTAACGCCAATCTAAAAATTGATAAAGAAGGACTGAAGGAAGGAATGGACCGATCACGTTCATGCCAATGCACCAGTTGAACAGGTTGGCTAGGCTAAGCGAACTCCTGGAATCACCGAGTAAGCTTTTTCGAAAATTGGAAGGTCCCTTTTCTTCGATCGCCTTCGGCAACCAGACAATCTTCATTGCTTGTTCAAAATCAAACTCTGCACTGAAGACTCACGGCTTTGCGTCCCTATCTCTCGATAGGTTTGCCTTTATCGGGTGCAATCGTAACGTGTAAAAGAACAAGGCCAACTGGTCTTATCTTGTGGCCGTCGACATTAAACAATGATTAGCATTCTTTGTCAACGCTTTGCGATAGGAAACTGTCAAAAACTGGTAACACGCTTTCACAAATGCGGATAGTGTTAAGAAACTACTGAGCCCATTGGGTTTAGTGGCTCACAGTAGGCGCTACTTTTGTCGCCTTCAGGCTACAAATTTCGATAGGTTGTAGGCTTGAATCAGACGGCTGACGTTCTTGCGAAGATCGAAATCGATCCTCGTATGCTGCTGCCCATTTTCTCCCATTCGAGTCCGCAATGCGGGGTCCTTTACTAATGCCAAAATACGGTCAGCAATTTCTGTCGCATTACCTCGCTCAACCAAAAAGCCTGACTCGCCATCAACAACAAGTTCAGGAATACCTCCGACTCGAGTTGCGACGACTGGCTTAGCGTGGGCCATGCCCTCGGCAATCATCCAGCCAAATAGTTCTTCCCAACGAGATACCTGACAGATAATGTCCGCGGCTTCATACACGCCTTCGCTAAACGGATCATCTACAAGTCCGGTCCAAATCACATTCTTCTCAAGACCTAATTCCTTCGTGCGTTCCATGTATTGGGGACGATAGGAACCTTCGCCGACGAGTACAAAGCGAACGTTTGAATTCTGACTGACAACTTGCTTAGCGGCCTCCAGGATGTCGGGAATACCCTTCTCAGGAATTATCCAACTGACTTGGATCACCACTGTACTGTCATCGGGAATTGAGTACTTCTTTCGAAACGCCACCCCACGTTTGTTGTTGTCAGGTATTCGAGCCAAATCGACGGCGTTGTAAACCAGCTCAAACCGATCCTGCGGCAGCAAGCCCAGTGTTGTCATGCAGCGATAACCGTAGCCACTGACACAAATCACTTTTGTGAAAGGTAGATTGATCATTCTCACAATAGCTTTTTTCCAAACCGGCGCTGCCTGAGGAACGTAGCCAGCTGGTCGCGACGAATGATCAGTAAAGAACACCTTCCTGGCAAAATAGAGTTTGGCCAACCACGGGTATATTCCTAGAAATCCCGTGAAGTGGAAATGAACGATATCTGGTTTGTGTTGCTTGAAGACTCGTGATAGGGCACTGCGTGCTGTTGCGTTGTAGGAACTTGTATCTCCTACCACTTCCAGCGACGTGTTTGGTAAATCAAGAAAAGCACGGACATCCTCAGGTGGCGCGCTCTGAAAACACAAGACACTCTTCCAGCCGACTTCGGCAAGTTGACGGGACAACTCGCGAGCGAACGCTTCGGTTCCTCCAATACGAAACGGCTCAACGCCGAAGACAGACACTAAGGTAGGCATAGAGGGATTGTGTGCGTTGCCACGATGGAGCGTTGAACGGAGAACTAACCTCCTGAAGCCTTTTTTAACCTGGCTGAGATTCGCTCACGAAGCTGACGCACTCGAAGCTGAACGCTGTAGGCTCTGGCTGAGGCGTTATAAAAGAAAGAAGGCTCTCCACGTCTTTCAAATGCGGGAATGTAATTTGTTTTGTTACCAAATCCGAGTACGCGCCTGTCTTCGCTTGATAGGTCTCCCAGCAATGCAGCATTTAGCAACAATGGGTGGTACCTGTAATAGCTAATATCCTCTTCTTGTAAAGGCACGTTCGGGTCGTGGTAGTTGTAGAAGACTGCCTGACGCGGTTCGAGCATTGGAACACCCTGGCGGTGTATCCCGGAGGTATCAAAAATGAAAGCTGTACCGGCGGGCCCTGTCAGTTTCGCAATCTGCGATTCGACCAAATCTGAAATCTCATCCTTCTTGACTGGTCGAGGGTGTTGCTTGCGATGACTGCCTCTTATGAAGTTAAAGGCTCCGCTGGTGACGTCTGTCAAATACATTGCCAACTTCAGTTCTCGATAGATCTCACGAGCGCCTGTCTTGTCGTACCAGGCATCACCATGCCAACCGTGAAAATCCCGATTGGTGGGCAACGACTTCCATCCTTTAGCTTCCGTTAACTCATAAGAGCTGCCCAGGTATTCTGTCATGATCCTTTGGACCAACGGATGAAGCGCAAGATCTACGAACCCCTGGTCCAACAGAAGCACGTCTTCGACCATGTGACGATATGGTTCAGTCTTCTGATAGCCATCGAAATTATTCCAGCGAATTCTCCTCAACTTCGTGGCGAATGCTCGCTGCATACTGGCAAGATTTTCAGCCGTGAGTAGACTGGGCATAACAACGATTCCGTCAGTCCTCAACTCACTCAACAATCTCTTCACCAGAGCTTCATCTGGCGGAGACTGGATCCTTGTTAGAAGCGAGCGCTCGGTTGAAATGTCTTGTTTCTTTTGCACAGCTATATGACTAACTTATCCTACCACGATGGCTGACTCGCGCTGCTGCTCGGCGGGTTTCTTCGGTAACTCTTGCATTATCTGCCGCAACTTGTAATCACGATACTCGTGCGGGTTACCACTGCGACCATCTACAGCCGCCATGACCATGTTGAACGCCTCGCGAGCAGACGCGAAATGAACCTTAAACTCGTTGGACTTATTGGCAAACTCGAGCAGTTCGCTCATGAACCGGCGCATTTGTTCGCCAATCATCGCGTCCTGGTCCCATTCAAAAAATCCGTGAGAATAGAGTTTGATAAAAATCCAGTCCGATCTTCCAAAAACACCAATTCGGGCTCCTTTCCAGCGTTGAAAGCGAGAAAGGGTCAAGGGATAGTTCTGCGCCAACGCGCCATCATCAACTCTTGGTATCGGCAACCCCTTAAGCCTACGACTCCAATCGAAAACCAAAGGCCCATTAAATATCACCGGTAATGATGGCTGATTCCCAACTCTCAAATCCGGACCTGATCGATGAGGCCGCGCTTCGGTGAGCGGATTACCACATTCGTAAATTGCATTTATTCGCGGTACCTGAGATTCATCCGGCGCCGAAGGTAGTGTGAAGTCGGCATAGCAACCCGTATCAGCGAGAATCTGCATTTCAGAGTCGACGCCACAGAAGCGATTTGAAGCCGAGTTTGCGAGGGCCCAGTTACCGTGAACAAAACCGTACATCACGGGGCTGTTTTCATTCTCGCGAGATAAACACTTGTGCTCATACGCCAATTTATCGCGAAAGTCTTTGAGGATGCTGGTGGTGTTTTCTGCCGTGTCTGGTTTGTCTACTCCATGATGAAAGTGAACCTCAACCTCACCATAACCCTCCGATTGGAGCGCCGCGATCATCTCCAGGCAACGATAGTCATACTGTTCGGCTGGATAAAAATTTGTGTGACGAAAGGGCGTCCCATCGTGATCTCTGACAGCGTTTCCCGTTGTTCGAGCAAGGTTGCACCAACTCTCAAGATCCTTAAGTCCTTCTGGATCACTGGTCGGCTCGAAGTGATTAGCTACCAGGAACACGACATGACGTGGTCCTGTTTGATGTCTCTCTCGACCTCGGAACTCGTTAAACCGCCACAACGGATAACGAACTAACCATGGCAGAGACCAGCGTAGCTTTTCGAAAACATTGTCTGAGTACATAACTAACTAAGTAGCCGTCAGAAGAGTAGATCTGTTTGAGATAGGTTTCTGTGCTACTAAAAAAATTCCTTCAACCATCAATTCATCGTCTGAGAGTCTCTTGAACGAGTTCCCGAGTGTGGGACGAATCTGGTTTATCAACTCCAGGGTGGATCCAGAATAGTCCTCCGAAACTCTGATCGTCTCCTTGTGCGGCTCAAGTGTGCCCTGACCGAGGACGCTGGTGATAAAGAACTTTGCTGCGTATCCCAGCCGGCTCACTTGATCCCGATAATACCCGATGCGTTTGCGATTTGGGATTCCTGAGTCTGACGCCATCAACCGGTAGACGCGATCCGAAATTGTCAAAAACGTCAGCGGGTGCATTCCGTTTTCGCGAAACATCCCGTAGTCGGTCAAATCAATTTTGTGAAGCATGTACCCACCCGGTGCCAGGACCTGATCCATCGCAACGAATAGTTCGTCGGGCTGATAAATCTCTTCAATTACTGCACGCGAAATAACCAGGTCAAATGGTCGTTTCAGTTCAGCAACGTGGTGGAGACCCTGCTCAAGCGCAACCCCGTTTATAGATCTCAGACGTTCCGGATTAAGAACGATTTTGTCAGCTAACGTCACAGCCTGATCAAACGCCAGTCTCTCGTCATCATTCAGCGTCTCTCGCAACGCGAGATAAACCTGACGTTCATAACCGGAATCTCTTGCCGAGTAAAACTTATCGATACCAACTACTTGGTCCGCACCGGCACTCAAAAACTTGAGCGCGATCCCCAGGTTGTCGCCAAAGCCAAGCTCAAGGATTCTCTTGCCTTTGAGCCAGTCACCGCTGAGTTCACCATACTTGAGATAATCAGCAAATTGCTCTTCGATATAGTCGATACTGGTTTTTATTGTTCTACCCGAATGACTCGAACCGTGTAACGACTCGATGTCGCCACGCTCGAGGCGCTGTCGTGTTCGCCAATTCTTAAGAATCGTGAACGCAATCAACATCGATCTAGAGCGCTTCGCTGAGCTCTTTAGCTTTGTGAGCATGACGTCAAATAAGCAGAAGGAGTTGGTTACTCTTTCGCTCCCACCTCCGCTACTTGAGTAACTCCGGAAGCTTCCATCGCCATGAACACTACACCGGGATCTTTGCCATCTGTCGCACGGCCTCGATATTTACTTTTTTCACTGAGGCGCCAATTTCCCTGTGCAGCATCCGTAAACCCGACGTCAGCGACTGACCTTGCAAACCAGTTGCCTAACGGAAAGTTCTGGTCCAAGGCGTAATTCGCCCCGACACCCGCGTTATCAATGATCAGATTTCCTTTAATCAAAGGTCGCGCAAAACAATTGCAGGCCATATTTTGCGAACACGTTTGGCCTTGAATAAAACAAGCCATTCCATACTGATTGTATTGAACAATATTATTTCTAAACACAAAGGCTGTGGTCGGCTTGTCGTAAGCGGAGGTGATGTTTCCCGCCTGCTCAACAGTATTGTGTTCGATCGTGACTGAGTCGCCGCCATTTATTTGTACGAAGTAAGCGATATCGCCCGGTGACACAAGGTCCGTAAACAAGTTGTTCGAAATTGTAATCCGCTTGGCCATTTGACTCGGATGATAGGTATCATTCCCGAGAATGTTTATTCCCGTGCTCGCATGGCTCACGATGTTGTTAGTGATCTCAACATCTTCAATTGTGCTCCAGGGTGCGTTTCCCTGCTGGTTGCGAACCGTTAGCACAAACGCGGTTTCCCTGATCGGACTGTTGATGACATTTCCATCAATTACCACTCTCCGCGCATTCTTCAACTCAACATTGCCTTTGATTGTGACCTTACCCTGCCAACTGGGTTGCCGATAGAAATGATTGCGACGAATCTCAATGTCTGAGGGGACAAGGTTAGCTATGGAGGGGTCGGCCCCACCAAACATGAGTATTTCGGCACCCGCTTCAAGGTAGTTATTGAGAATGTGAAATGGGCCTGGCCCATTCCAACCGGCAACGGCTTGCGTCTCGTCACCATCGCCGGCAAAGCCCGAAACATAAGAGTTGAGCACAGACGTTTCGGCGCTGTTAAGCGCAATGCCACGTCTAGCTTTGTTCAAGCCAGTCGAGTGGACATAACAGCGATCGAAAACTAAGTGATGCGGAAATTGAGATTCGGTTTTGTAATCGGAGCGACCCAGGTCGATGAGGTTATAAACGTAATTTGCATCAGCGGCGAGTGTGAATTCAATGCCAACAAATTTGAAGTGGTGAGCCTGTTCATCGGTTGAGACTGCTGACTGCTGATTGGGCGACACAATTTTTGGCATTGCTCGAGCATGCTCTGGTTTTACACGCTGTCCTTCTGCCGGGATTCCAGCAAGGTCAGACGTTCGAATTGTTATGTAATCAGCATCAGTGTTTGTTCCGGCGCCCTTGTTCATCAGCGTAACAGGCCCCTTGAAAGTTGCGCCGGCTTGAAGAATTATCGTGTCGCCAAAACGAGCGGCCTTGAGGGCTGCTTGAAGATCGTCACCCGCTTTAAGCGTCACCTGCTTTGTCCCTTGCGTTGGAGCCACTTCAGTTACTGGTTGTGTTCTCCTGCTGCGCTGGCCCAGAACGTAAAAAACTCCGACTACGGCGATCAGTGCCACCGCAGTAGCCGAAATCCCAATCTTCAAACTAGCCTTCATAACGTTCATTGCCACAGAAATTTAAGTCCAACCGTAATTCAAGTGACCAAGTAGATTCAGGTTGCACTCAACCTAAACTTGCGAGATTAGTTCCGAGACCTGCCGGTCGAATTCTCTCGCGACATTGTCAGCAGAAAATCTATCGCGAACTGTAGCAACACCCCACGTTGAGCGTCCCGCGGATTTCGACTTACGAATAAATCCCAAGAATGATTTGAGCCCGGCTATCGTCTTCTCAGTGTCTGCTGGATCACTTACCCAACCACCCAACTCGGTTATGAGTCGGGTTGCAGTTCCCGGCGGCGTTATTCCGAAGATTGGTCTAGCAGCTCCAACGTAGTCTATTAGCTTCGAAGGTAAAAAGACGCTGGTAACCGCGGGTGCGTCGATCACAAGCAGTCCGTCTGCAGAAGACATTAATGCAAGGCTCTCGACGTAAGTCACTGTATTCCTAAAAGTGACCAGTCCTGGAGGTAACTCAGTGAGCCCCATCTCATTCAACTTGAGGTCATGTAAAGAGCCAACGAACTCGACATTTACATTGCTCAAGAGTTCAGGCTCAGTGTCAAGAATGCCCTTCAACGCCGCAAAGAGTGGCGCAGGAGTTCTCTCACCATACATATCCCCTATGTAACGTATCGTGATTTGTGAATCGTCGAGTTCCACCTGTTCTGGATATAGGTGACCAGAGTACGCGTGCGGTAAAACTCTCGCCTTCCTTCTCAACTCATCCGGATACTTCGCCATCACCAGTTCAATAGTCTCTTCAGAGGTAAAAACAAGTCGATCAGCGTTCTCCATTACCTTCCGTTCTAGAGAAAGATTTATTGAACGAGTTAGCCAATTGAAGTTTTTGAAGATGTTGTCGACCCACGGATCGCTGAAGTGAGCAATCCAGGCAAGCCCGTATCGCTTCTTTAACTCGAGTCCGAGCACATGGTCACTCATCGGCGATCCAAATGTAACCAGTAAATCGGGTTTTTCGTTGGTTGCGAAATGCTTCTCAATCGCTCTCAGAACGGCCGGTTTCCAGTTTATGTATTTGTCAGGCCGTTTGTCGCTGAGCAGAAGATCAAACCGGTGAGCAAATCGACTCGAAAGCTTCTGCAAACCGTTCTCGACATAAGGAACGCGCAAACACTTGTCGATCGAAGAATCCTCCGAGGCTCGAACGTGGTCCATACGTTCATTTGGTTGGTCATAGTCTGCGCAGACTAGTAAAGTTCGCATGTCAGAGTGGCGCAGCAAACGCGAAACCTGAACGGCTCGCGGATTATTTGCTGGAGGGTAATAGAACGAGAGCGCTAACAACTTCGCCGCGATCGACTGCGGCGGCGGTGTTTTTTGGACCAATTCGTTGCGTTCGACTAACATCGCACTAATTACCTTGAGCCAAAGCCTTATTCAACGCATCCATATCTACACCCGGATCAGTTCCATCAGAGGCTTTACCTTTGTAGCGACTGTTAGAGTTGAGACGAAAGTCTCCGTGCGCAGCATCGGCAAAAGCGGCCTGGTTTAAGGTCGACAAGAAGTAATTACCGGCGGGGTAATAATCAGCAAGGTTAGCTGACCGGTCCTCTCTGGTATCAACGATCATGTTGTTTGACATTTTCATTCCTGGCCAGCAACTTCGGAAGCCACCAGGAACCATGCAGTTCATACCGTACGTACCATAGTTAACAAGATTGTCTCTGAAAACAAAGCTCTTCGTTACAGGAGAACCAGATATGATATCCCCCTGCTGAAAACAAGTGTTGTGATAGATCTGGACGTTGGTACCTCCAGCAAGCTGCACAAATTTGGAGGCAATACCGTAGTCTTCAGACCCGCGCGCGCCAGTACAGAGATTGTTCGCGATAATGATATTGCCACCCTCAGTAGAAACTCTTAATTCATCTTTCAGATTGAAGATGAACGGGTAACTAAAACTATCAAAGCGATTATTTGTAATTGTCACATCCCGAACGGTGGACCATGGCGCGCCACCACTCTGGTTTTTGACACTCGAACCTACGACCGACGGATAACCCTTAAAGACATTACCTTCAATGAGCAGACCCGCAGCGAGCTTGATCTCGATCCAAGCTTTGGGTTGATTGCCGCCCATAAGCGCTTTCCAGGCGATCGGTTTATCGAACGTGTTGTACTTCACCTGAATGTCAGCAGGTAGTTCTCCGTTCCATTGAGCGTCCGCACCTTTTGCTGGTGCCACACCATTCTTCAAACTATTTCCGCCGTTGTTATTCACCTGGAGTGGGGTGAACGTGATCGAGTTTCCATTCTTGGTCAAAACCTGACCGTTAGCGTTTTCACCGGCAGGCTGCTGAAATGAAATGAGGTCTCCCACCGATAGATTTGCAGTTTGACTCAAGGTTGCACTGGTGAGCGTTGCAACGTCTATCACCTTAGCCTGGTTCGAAGGAGGAGCTGGCGGATCGGTCCCACCAATCAATATGTTGTTGTACCACGCTGAAATATAGTTGTTCTCAATCAGGAAGGGTGCACTCGTAATGACGAGTCCCATCGAATCTATATTTTGATTCGGGTCGGTGTTATAGCGACCCATGAAGCCAGAGAGATAACTATTAGTAAGTTTTACATGCTTGGCGTTGAGGGAGATCGCGTGTGACACGCTCCGAAGCGGACTCGAAGGATTCGTAGTCTCTTCGATTGGGTGAAGAAAACATCGATCAAATTCGATGTGATGCGGCGTTTGTTCGTAAGTGGCATAGTCACCACCAAGAACTAGATTCGGTACGTGTTGGCCAGAGGCTACGACGTTTGTAAATTCAATTCCTACAAAACGGTAGTGATGGGCGGAATGATTGACGTATACAGCCGGTGTGCTCGACACCGTCACAACTTTGGCCATGGCTGACGCGTTGTCTGGGCTGACTCGTTTTCCTTCTGGCAGACCTGCGATATTAGAGGTCGTTATCGTTATGAATTCGCCTTGCGCACCGCATTGAGGTTTATCTGGCAGACCAAACGATCCTCCTGAAGGTGCAGCGTATGTCGCTCCCGCCGTCAAGATAATCGTGTCACCACACTTTGCTAACGAGATCGCCTTCTGTAAATCATCTTTCGGTGAAATTCGAATTGATGAACTGTTTCCCTGACTCGTTCCCTGATTTGTAGAGGTTACTGTTCGCGGCCGAGTCTTTTGTTCAACTCCTGACCGTCTTTGAGCCAGAGCGATGATCGAGCCGATCACTACCAGCGAGGCTAGTATCAGGATTATTCCGACAGAGCGCTTTCGGAGACGTTCCAGCATGATGAAAATTGGTCCACACCCAGCTTTATATGCCGAGACTGCATTGTACCTTTATTCAACTACGTCTAGACATGTGCGGAAATGGATGACAATCGATGCGGCAAGTCTTGAGGGAGTGGCGGGAGTAGTTGGGGTTGCAACCATTCAAGCTTTGCGACGCCTACGAGCTGCTAAAGCGATCAACCCACTCCCGAGACCAATTAGCGTTGCTGGTTCTGGGACGGGTTGGGCTGTTACAAATGTGTATGTGTACGAATCTGTCCATTCACCCGCTCCGTGACCTGAAGGAATTACGAAGTCGGGAATGCTGCTCAACAAGTCGAGAGCCAGTGTTGCTTCGAGGGGTTTGCAAGTCGTGCAGATTGAATTCACGGTGAAAAATAGGGTGATTGGCGGCTGCACTGTGCCAAATACCGGAATTTGGAAAGTCTGCGTAACCGGTGCACTTCCATCCTCGTGATAAGTGATTCTGAGAGTGTCGGTACCACCCGGCGCCAGCGTACCCGCTAGGTCGACTTTGAAACTCAATTGTGGCCCGGTCAGGGTTGCGCCCGGATTCGAGAAAAGGTCGATTTGAGTCGTGCCGCTGTTTTGCAGCGCCGTGAGATTGCTAAATACCAGTGGGTTTGCCTTCGTAGGGGAAGCGCACACCGCAACGAGTAGGAGTACGAAAAGCGTCGCCGCTGAATAGCGGATTTTGGAGTAAGTTGTTGGTATCATTGACATTATGATTTGAAATGGCCACTCCTCTAGGAGTATTTAAAGGCCTAATGCGATTCGTATACCAGAACCTCACCCAGAATTCGTGACTCCACGTACCAGGTAAAAACCGAACTTAAAATACTCGGTCGGGATAATTTGCCAGCCGCGGATATGCAGCCACCAAGTGGTCGGGAAGGGTGTTTGGATGCCAGTTCCGACCGGATCCATACCAACTCTTATTGTGCTGCCGCTAAAAACTCTTCGAAAGGTCCAGAGCGCACGTCTCGAGTGATAGGACGATGTAACGACTAGTATAGACTGTAAACGCCGTTTTTGCGCAAATTCATTAACTAGCTTGGCTTCATCCCACGTGCTGTAAATCGGAGGCTCTATTAGTTCAATATGATCGGCAGGAACGCCTTGTCGAATCAATTCTTCCGTCGCACGTTCGTAGGAATATGGATTTCGCTGAAGCGGTTCAGACCAGCTGCCTTGTTGATTGTCGGAAGTAAGAAGAATTCGCTGGGAACGATTCTGAGAATACAAAGCCGCAGCGTGTTCCGCACGCTCTCGGATCGTCGATGAACCACTCAGAACAACTATTGCATCAGCATGTTCAAGCGGCGCTCGAACAATCAGGAATTGAGCTCCTAACCAACTCAGTAACCACGCACCAGCGAGAAAAAGGACGGCAAGGAATGCACGGTGCAATTTCCGAGACTTGGAACCATTGCTAAGCCGTACTCCTCTAGCGGCCATCTTACCAACAAATTCCCTGATACGCAGGATCCGAACTCTTCGTAAATAAGCGAACCAGATCGATTACGATCTGACCATCGCGCTGTTTGGTTTCGATCTGTGCGAATTCCTCAGCTTTGTTTCCAATCACGAGAACTTCTCCGAACTCCAGAACCTCATCAATGGTTGAACGCATCAACTGTGAAATGTGCGGAATCTCGCGTTCAATGTATTCTTTGTTCGCACCAAACAAGCGAGCTAACGAAACGTCTCGATCGTAAATTGCCAACTGGAGGCCCTTACCAATCAACGCTTCAATCAACGTAACCATTGGAGACTCGCGCAGGTCGTCCGTGCCGGCCTTGAAACTGAAGCCCAATATTCCAACTCTTTTTTTGCCAGTGCGCAGCACCATGTCAACCGCGCGCTCAATCTGCAATTTATTACTTGGCAATATTGCCGAGAGTAATGGCACTTCAACGTCAACCTCTTTAGCCTTGTAATTGATCGCCCGTAAGTCTTTAGGCAAACAAGAACCGCCAAAGGCAAATCCCGGTTTTAAGTAGTACGGCGAAAGGTTTAGCTTCTTGTCCTCACAGAAAATATTCATCACCTCGTGACTGTCTACACCAAGGGCCTTGCAGATATTTCCCACTTCGTTGGCAAATCCAACTTTGAGTGCATGGAAGCAGTTGCAGACATACTTGACCATCTCGGCGGTTTTGACAGACGTCGCAAACACGGGAGCTTCAATTCCGCTATATAGCTGACGAACTGTAGCCGCGGTCGCTTCATCGTCTGCGCCGATCAGAGTGAATGGTGGTCCATAGAAATCCTTGACCGAAGTTCCTTCACGTAGGAATTCTGGATTGATGCAGACGCCAAAATCAGTTCCTGCCTTTTTGCCGGAGTGGCTTTCGAGAGTTGGGATAACAACTCCGCCAATTGTTCCAGGCAACATCGTGCTACGAATGACCACGACATGACGGTCCTTTTTCTGCCTTAGTGCCGCACCGATCTCAGCACAGACCTGGGTAACGTGAGTGAGGTCAAGACTCCCGTTGGTATTACTCGGCGTACCAACGCAAACCAACGAAACTTCTGTGTTCTGAATTGCCTGATTTGTATCATCAGTCGCCCGCAACCGACCTGCTTTAACTTCGTCCCTGATGATGTCACCAATTCCCGCCTCAACAACCGGACTGGCTCCTTCATTGATGATTCTTATTTTGGTGAGGTTCACATCAACTCCGACAACCTCGTGGCCCTCTTTGGCAAAGCAGGCTGCTGAAACAGAACCCACATAACCTAAACCGAATACACTAATTTTCATTCGTCAGTCACCGATCACTACTTATTGACGCTTGGCGATGCGTCCTGGTTTAAAAGCTCTTTGTTATGTTCCGATGGTAACAGCAGGACAAAACCATCATCGCCTCCGACGGATTGTCCAACTTCAAATCTTGAAAAGTAATTGTAAAGGTCGGTCCATGAAACCCTTGGATCGTCCCCCTCCACCCAATTCCAATCAACACGAGGACGAGGTGCCAGTAAGCGTTTAGCCAGCCAGACATCCCCGCCTTTACCCCACACTCTGTAGACGCCATCAGCAGCATCACGCTTCCAATGATCGACCTGCGAAGTATTGATCGCCAGTATCGCACCATAATGCAAATTACCGTTCCGATTGATCGGATTGAAAAGGTAATCGCGTGTGAAGTTTGCCAGGTCGTCCTGAAGGTGACTTACCAGGACCAAACTATTCTGATTTAACAAGGGCAATAGCTCGTTTACACGAGCTGAATTACGCGATTCTCTTGCCTGCAGCTTGCGATAGGACATCGCCGAGTAATTGGTAAAAATCAAAGCAGCAATGAATGCCACCGACAAATATCTGATCCACGGTATAGATTTTTCGTTACTAAGTGAGTACCCAAACACCAGGAACAAGAGAGGAAGCGTTGAAATGTAACGACTGGTATCGCCGGCTTCAAAAATGAACAAGGCAAAAATCACCGTTGGCAAAAGATCCAGGACTAGCAATGTAATGAATTGCCAACGTCGAGGAGACCGAAGCAGACTGATCAACATCAAGCCGAGCACTATGTAGCAGATAATTAGTTTCCAAAGACTCGAGCGAATCAAGCTTGCCGCCGAGACCGGGTTTAAAGGGTCATGTTTTAGATATCGTTTAAAGACGGAACCATCACCACTGAGATCGATCAACGAGTTCGCAAAACCAAACACCATTCGCGGAACGCCACGCATTCTATCCATTCCATGCGAAGCTGCCGTCACCCAGACCTCAAGTTGGGCCATACTCCTGATGTTTATTATCCCAATAACTATGAGGTAGCTGATGGCAGTACACACCGCCAAACTGACGCACGTCCAAAACAACAATTTGATCTGCAAAGTATCGAAACGAACCAACAAGAGCGGCGCTGCCAGAGCAGCTGGAATAAGGAGTACAAACGGTATCCACAAACATGTCGCGGCCGAAAGTAGCAGTCCGGCAATTAAAGCATTCTTTACACTTGGCACCGCGCGTTCAGCGTTTCTGACGAGTACGAGGATTGCTGCCAGGATCAAAGCGATGCCAGGGACATACGCGCTTCCGGTTTGACCATAGTTGAGAAACGCGGCTGAGAACACAAATCCGATGGTTGCGACGTCCGCAATCCACTCACGCTTGCAAACGCGCGACATCAACGACCTCAAAATCAAAACGCACGCTAGTCCCGCAAGCCAGTTGATGGCCATTAACGTGACCGTTATCTTTGCTCGTTCATCTCCAGGGAAAACCAGGTTCGTTAAAGGACTAAACAAGCGATAACTCAGCCAGCCAAGCGGACGCCAGAACAGATGGCCAAATTCCCAAAACTGAAGATAGCGTCCCTCGTTGTATGCCGAAATCGAGTCGACGTAATCGACGCTGTCGCCCATTAACCACGCATTTGTAAAAGTGGTTGAAAGAACAAATGCAATTAGCACCACCGGATAACGGCGGAACCATGAGCTGTTCGACCTGTCTCTAAAGTCTGAGCTAATCATGCAATGACTGGATCGACTAGCGCTCAGCAGCTCTACTCGACAGACACGGTCGAGGGTTGAAGGCGCGTTACAAAGTGAAGCGATCTGCCGAAGATCAAATTCATGGGTTGCGCATACAGCTGCAACCCGCCGTTCCACAGATCAATCTTAAGATTTAGTTGTTTGAAGGCCGCATCCCACTTCTTGCGCGGCCAGTAATTGTATGGAAGTACCACGCCGTGAGGAGCATTCCCCACCAAATCCATAAATCTCAGTGTTGGACCAGCCAGCACTCCATCACGCAAGTGATCTTTGATGATCAATGCCTTCCGAGCGACTCGCTTCGCTTCACTCAACAACACCATCGGATCATCCGTGTGGTGCAAGACATCGACGAACATCACTACGTCGATGCTCTTGTCGGGAAACGGAATCTGCGAACCATTGAACTGCGTTACTGGAATCCTGGTTTCGTTTCGTACCAGCACATCCATCCCGCTCAATTGCAGATCTCCGCGTCTCTCCATGATCAAACTGGCGAGCAGTCCGTCGCCGCACCCGACGTCCAGAACGTTTGAATTCTCTGGAATGAAACTCGACAGGCAGTCGCTTAAGACACGGACGCGCCGACTGTGTACGTACTGGCCATGAAGTCGGCCGACAAGATTCATTTACGACGCATCCCTAGAATGCTGATGAAGAAGCCGGACAGAATTGTTTGAAAACCCAGAGCGGTCAGCGTCACACCGGGTATCACATACCTCATAGTGTGGGCGTAATCCAGGTGCCCAAAATGCAGTAAACGCCATTGGTTAAAAGCGAGAAAACAGAGTACGACGCCAATAAGAAGTGCCGCCACACCTACTATTAATCCACGTTCAAGATTAACGATCTCGTAAAAACGTTGCATACGCCGGTTTTCAGGTAACAAGCCTTCGCTGATAGCGAAGGTTTTTGTGAAAACCGCAAAGAGAATCGATTGATAGCCGAGCAATACAAACAAGCTGGAAAAAAGCAGAGTGTGCGCGTCGAATGTGACGCCAATCGTTGTTACACCTGGTAGCGCCAAAGCGTATCCGAGTAGTCCGAGCAGAATTAGAAACACCCCGGGATACAGAAACAGCCAACGCGGGCTGTACATCATGAAGAAGCGCAGTGTGCGCCACCCATCGCGGAACGTTTTTAAGTGTGGCTTGTGAGCCTTTCGTCCATCGGGGTGAAGCGTGATTGGGACTTCTGTGATCTTGCTACCGTAGATGTTCGATTTGATGATCATCTCAGTAGCGAACTCCATTCCAGTACAGCGCAGTCCAAGTCGATCGTAAAGATCTTTAGTAAAGCCTCTTAAACCACAATAGACGTCGTGGATCTGAGCCCAGAACATATGGCGAACCAGAATCGAAAACATCGGGTTACCTAACCAACGATGGAGGAATGGCATCGCGTTCGGCATCACTGTCCCGCCACCAGTGGGCAAACGACAACCCTGAACCAACTCATATCCTTCTCTGAGTTTCTCAACGAACTTTGGTACTTCCAGAAAATCGTAACTGTCGTCTGCATCTCCCATGATGACGAACTTGCCACGAGCAGCTGATATCCCACCCATCAATGCGTTGCCGTAACCTTTCGCCGTCACATCTACAACTCGTGCACCCAAACTCGATGCGATTGCTTGAGAACCATCATCACTGCCGTTGTCAGCAACAATAACTTCACCATGAATGTTGTGCTCGCGCATCGCCTTCTGAGCCTTCTCAATACAGATGGCGAGCGTGTCGGCTTCGTTAAGACAAGGCATCACAATCGAAAGCTCGACGGAATTTCCATTCTCATCAAACTTACTGCGAGGTGAAATTACCGTATCGATCTGTTCGGATATCATGAAACTCTCCAATCGAGGACGCCGTTACGTCGCTCAGGCATACCCATTGAGGGCAGCGCACGTCATTTAACTTTGAACTTTAGGTGCAGTCCTGGCTGGCACCAAGATACGAAATAGAAAACTAGTTCCCCAGGTCAGGTGAATTGTGGCGAATATCACTGGCATTATCGGAAGCATTGCCAAACTAACTCGGGCTTTACGAAGCGCTAACCAACCTGCCACCAAAGCAAAGAATAGGTATGTCACGACCTCAGCCAACAATAGCCACCTGGCCAATGGCAAGAACAAACTGAGCAAAATCAGTAGAAAAAGCGACAAAACAAAAAGCGGCGCCACCAGGTGGCGTAGCTTTATTGACCCGGGCTGTAGCCTGATCATCTCGGCTTTCCAACCACCGTATCTGAGATATTGACGGCCGAGCGACCCCAGACTCGTACGTGCAAAATAGTCACAATGACCGCTTCGATCCAGAATTACCTCTTTGCCGGACTGACGAACTCGATAGTTAAAGTCATAGTCCTCATTAGTTAAGAGTGCTTCATTGAAGCCGCCCAAATCATTCCAAAGCGACTTTCTGAAACACGCAAATGCAACCGTGTCGACTGGCTCCTGAAGCGGGCCAGACTTGCCGAGTCTATAAGTCGCATCTCCAATTCCAAACGGGTGTGAGACGGCAACGGCAATTGCACGTGCCATCGAGCTGTTGTCCCCCGGGAGAACGTTGCAGGGCATTCCAACAACGCTGGCCCTTCCCTCTTGCAGCACATCAACACAGCGACGGACGTATCCAGCCGTAGGCACCGCATGAGCATCCATGCGTGCAATGATCTGTCCCCTCGCTGCTCGCACGCCAAGATTCAGAGCAGTTGGAATGTTACGTGCTGGGTTATCGACGACGGTTACTGTTACGTCGGATCGGCGTTGCCTGAAATCGTCAATTACGTCACGAGTGCGATCGGTTGAGAGACCGTCAATTATGATTATCTCGTAGCTGTCGGAGTCGTACTGATCTGCGAGTTGATCAAGGGCCTGTCCGATGTAACGTTCTTCGTTGAAGCAAGGGATCACCACCGACACAGTTTCCCGGTCCGAACGATGATTCATACTTTCTGGCGACGTTTCCACGTCTGCAGTTTGCACTTGCAACTCTATTGGTCCTTAAGCTGCCGGCTGCTTCCGGCTCCGCATTCCACCACGACCAAAATCACGAAGTGTGCCTTCGCAAATTCCTGCGAATTGTTTTGATACTCCGTACCAACCAAAATTCTCTCTAACCAATTTCGCAGCCCGCTGACCGAGTTCGCGAGCAACTGCACGATTTTTGATCAGCTCGACGACCGCGGAGGCGAATGTCTCAGGAGTATCTGCAATACGTATTACATTTCCGTCTGAAAGGCCGAGCCCTTCTGCACCAATCGTGGTTGAGACAATGGACTTCTCCATTGCCATCGCCTCAAAAATTTTCAAGCGAGTACCGCCGCCGATTCTGAGTGGGACAACATAAGCGGCAGCTTCTTCCATGTAAGGACGCACGTCATCAACCCGCCCAGTGACGATGATCGATGAATCACGCTTACTCAGTTCGAGCAAACTTGGATAAGGATTACGACCCACGACTGTCAACGAAGCGTCGGGAACAGTCTTGCGGACAATCGGCAGTACGTCCTCGATGTAATAACGAATGGCATCTTCGTTTGGTAACCAGTCCATCGACCCTGTAAAGACAACATTATTCGGATTGATCGTCTCCTTACCACTGGGCCGGAAAAACTCTGTATCAACACCAGTAGGAACATCGAAGACGGAGTCGACCGCGTACTGCTCTTTCATTTGCTCCTTGTCTTCAGGTGAAACCGCAATGACTGAATCAAAACGCCGGCACATTTCTTTCTCAGTCTTTTGCATTTTTCGCCATTGACCATAAAGGAACTTCTTCTTTAGCGGATTCGATTGAACAGTAAAGTGTCTTTTCCAAATCATTGCTTCTACATTGTGCTGAAACAGAATTGAGGGACACGATATTTCCACTGGAACATTGATGGCAGGTGCCAGGAAATCACAAATCACAATATCGACTGTCCCCTTGCTCGTCATTTCCACGACTCCTTTGCGCATCGCAGCATTCTCATATTTCTTGATCGCATAGGGATACGACGACGCAAGGTTTAGCAGAAGATCTGCATAGAATCCGGGTGAAAATTTCTCTCGTTGTTGATGAGGAACACAAACCAATTCGTGACAGTACTCTGTCGCGCGCTGACGAGCCTTAGCATCAGCGGTCCCGTCATCCAACGCGAGATACGTGATGTGATGGTCGCGCTTGAGCTCTTTCAACATGTTGTAAGTTCGGATCTTTCCTCCCTTATCAACAGGGTGAAGCAATTCTGTTTTTAACCAAAGTATTCGCAAAGTAAACTTAGTCCAATATGACGGGTTACTTCTCTTCAAGAAGTACAGTTGGCGAGTTCAGCCAAGGGAGAATTTGATGCGTCGTTGAATTCACCGTCGAAGAATTGGCGCTGCCACATTTCGAAGTTCACCAGAGCCCAGAGCCGTTCGTCGTGGTTCTCACCTGATTGATGACGTTTGACCAATTCCCTGACGGTTTGAGGGTCAAAAATTCCACGATTGAGTGCGCGTTCACTGAGTACATATTCGTCAATCACCGAACTGTAAGGACCACGGAACCAGGCACCAATAGGTACTGGGAATCCCATCTTTGAACGCGACAGTATCGCCTCCGGCAACAGTCCCTTCATACTTTCACGAAGTACATACTTCGTTGTTCTTCCACGCAATTTCATTCGCTCGGGCATACGACACGTGAACTCAACGAGCTTGTGATCAAGAAATGGCACACGGCTCTCAATCGAGGTCGCCATGCTCATCTGATCCTGTTTCATTAATAACTCATGAAGATACGTTTTTATGTCGGTGTAGAGCAGCCGATCCAAAAACGATTCAGCATCAGTTTCGCCCAAAACTCGACGGACTCCTTCGTATGGATCGATCCTTCCTACGCGCTCAAGCGACTCGGGCGACAGCAGATCGGCTTGTGTGGCCAATGGGAAAACCGCGAAGTTATCAAAATAAATGCTCTCGATATCTGGTGCGACATTAAGAAAACTACGCAACAGTTTCTGCCTGGCTCGAGACGAGGGTAAACCCTGCACTCCGCTTCTCAGTGCATTTTGCAACGGGGAAGGAGTCAGGCGTCGGTACTTTGCGCCAAGCGAAAGATTCAGAATGGTCTTTCGATAGCGACCATAACCAGCTAACAGTTCATCACTCCCCTCACCCGTCAAAACCACCTTGACGTGTTCTGACGCAAGCAAGGAGACGAAGTACAGGGCCACGCTGGATGGATGAGCTAATGGCTCGTCCTCATGCCAAACGAGTTTTGGTAAAGCGGCGAAGAAGTCGTCAGGACTAACAACGACCTCATGATGATTTGTTTTGAAGGCGTTTGAGACAATCCGAGCATATTCGAGCTCATTTGCTTCACGCTCATTAAACGCCACTGAAAATGTTTTTATCGGCTCGTTCACCATGCCGCTCATCACCGCGGCTATTGCTGATGAATCGATGCCTCCTGAAAGGAACATTCCGAGTGGAACGTCCGCCATCAGTCGTAGTTTCACCGACTCGCGAAAGAGTTCGTACCACTGAGCTACGTACTCGTCGTCGCTTAGTCTCTCCGCGTCCTGATTGGCAAAACTGACATCCCAGTAACGCTCAACCTTTAACTCTCCATCACGCCAGAGTATTCGATGCCCCGGTAGCAGACGCTTAACTCCAACAAACAAGGTCTCTTCACCGGAAGTGGCGTGATTCGCAAGGTAATCTGGCAGTACCCGGAAATTCAACTCGGGTTTGACTGCACCAGCTTCAATTACTGTCTTGATTTCTGATCCAAAGAAGAGCGAACCGTCTGCGGTGTGTACATAATAGAGAGGTTTAACTCCCAGTCGATCGCGTGCGATGAATAACTGCTTACGTCGTTGATCCCAAATGGCGAACGCAAACATGCCACGGAGAAAATCAACACAACGCTCGCCGTACTCTTCATATAAGTGAAGAATTGTCTCGGTATCGCAATGGGTCTGATAGACGTGACCTTTGGATTCTAGTTCGGAGCGGAAGTCAGCGTGATTGTAAATCTCGCCATTGTATGTAATCCGTAACGACCCATCTTCGTTGGTCATCGGCTGATGACCGGCGGCTACGTCAACAATACTAAGTCTGCGATGGCCGAGTCCGATTGGACCGTCAATGAAGAAACCACTATCGTCTGGCCCTCGATATGAGATGACATCGCACATCCTCGTGAGGACGGATGGATCCACCGAGCGGTGTGATCTACTGGAGAAAGCTATGCCGTTTATTCCGCACATTTTCTATTTCGAAACCCTTTATTCCTTGTCTAACGTTCCTGTTCCTCACAAAAGGTATCGGCTAGGACGGAAAGTCATTGGCGCCCATGGTAGCTCAAACCCGACTTGTTGATAACCTTTCGCGACTTTTCAGCAATTTGTTACGAGCTTGACAGGCCGCGGAATCTCGTTCGGACAAGTAGGAGATCGAGCATTTTAGAGGGATTTGACAATCTTATTAGCCGTTTGAGTTTCGCCCGACGCAGACTCAAGTCTCGATTCGAGGGCTCCCCCTCTACGTACATAAAGTACGAATGGGCCCCTTTCTGCATTCTTCGGAAACGGGCGATAGTCGCTCAGGACCATTTTCAGAACCTCGTTGCTTTCGTTCCCTACAACCCAAACCTTTTCCGCCACAATGAGTTCCGGGCGAGTGCGTTTAAGATCCTCAACTACACGTTGAGAGAGAGCGCCTCTTAAACTTCCGCCAAGAAGCAGTTTTGCCCAGAGTACCCCGGTAGGTGGGGGACGGTTGGCAAACAAATAGAATTGCGAGTTACTGCCATACTGGTAGAACGATTCTTCAGGGCGCAAGAGGGTCTGAATCTCGGTAGCCAACGGCCGCGCCAGATCCATGTCTGCTGTACTTAGACCCGTCCATTGCCGCTGGAAGTCCATGCGGTACCAGGAATATTGGGAAACGAATAGGAATACGAGAACTGCTAGACCGGCCAACTGAGGTACCCACGAGACCCGCCATCGCGCAAAAAGACTCCTCAACTCAGTGATGGTCCAACTAGCCCCGATTGCGAGTGGAGGCACCCAGAGTTGGTAGTAGTGTGGGTAAAACTGACCGCCAAGTGAAACCTCAAGCCAAGTCGCAAATAGAAAAACAGAGAGGAGAACCCATTTTGAATGTTTTCGGATGAGTCCTATCACGATCCCAATCACTGACAGTAGAAGCAAAGGATTGAGAGCGTCAGCTACAAACTCCGCCTTCCCATAGAACGGCGCCAAGGCGTTTCGCAGCAAGACACCTGCAACTCCAGCTCGTTCATTTGATATGACACCGCTTGAAGCAGCGTAATCGAGTGCATTCGAAATTAAGAGGTCGCGAAATATCGAGAATCGACCTGTCAACGCGAAATAGCCAAACAGACAGAACCAGGCACCTCCGATGAGCAACAGAATAACTACCGCTTGCTTGATCCGTTTCGAACGCAAGTTGTGCCCGTCTGAAAGCAAAGCGTAGGTAGGCACCAGCAGCATTGGGGCAATCAATGAGAGGTGTTTACTGAACGACGCTAGAATAAAAAAAGCTGCAGCGGCGAATACATTTTGCCAGGAACTGGCGCTATTGATTCGAACCAACATGACGAAGGCCCAAATCTGAAACATGTTAATAAATACTTCTGTGTCAGGATCACCAGCCTGTAAGTCACCGCAATTGCTCAGCACTACCCAAAAAGCGACAGCGAATAATCCACCGATTGCACCACCGTCTCCTTGTGAACCGCCGCTGTACAAACCAAGCAGGATTACAATCGTCGACACTACAAACACAAGGACTACACTTCGCTCGCCATGCTGAAATAAGTTGGCGAGTTCAAACATGATCATTGCGACGGGAGGTCTTATTTCGACCAGATCAGAGTAGAGAGGACGCCCAACTAACATCTCCTGACCCATTACGGCTAACGCAGCCGAATCTTTAGTGAAAGGCTTATCTTTCGCCCAGACTCTTAGGCCGCAGGCAAACACAATGAGTGCCAGGAGAAAGAGAAGCGGCAAACAACGCTTAAGACGATCAGCGGACCGTGGTGAACTAGTTCTCTGCGGCTCTGAAAGCTGCATTCCGGGAACCTCCCTAATCAACTTCAGCTGGGTTAGCCGGGGAACCGCCTATTATCGGGCAGACTGTAGCCCACATGGGCCAATCGGGAAACTGAAATCAGTGTTTTTTACGCTAAAAGGATGGATTATTGAAGAAGTCGTGTCAAAACAAGGTTTAATGGGAGTCGTAAGGGTCAGACGTAAGGTTCCCAAATTCTAACAATTCGGCAAATTCGATTGGAATTGAAGGATTGCTGTCGACTACAAATGAATTGCCTTCTCGCCGGGCTGTAAGCCACTCAACATGACTCTCGCTCTGAAACACGTTCACTCCCCGGAACTCTAAAGAAGTGCCGCTGAGTAATAGGATCTCTTCCGGTAACGCTGAGTCGCGCGACGCAAATCTCAGCCACGCCCATTCAAAGTTGGTAGTTAGACTCGCAGTCTCAACGATGCGTCCAGTACGAATTAGGAGCAGGTCTTTTGAGTCCTCTCGTAGCAGTTCAAAAGCCATTCCACCCACCGCTTCAACCTGACGCACATCAAATCTTTTCTCAAATTGAACAGGCAAAAGAAAACTGACGAAGTTCTGCGAGTCCTTTGCTCGAGCCGAAAAGATATAAGACCGCGCTGGTTCTCGTTCACCGTAACATTCTGATATCCAGGTATCTTCTCTTCTCCAACGACCCTGTTCGAGTGTGTCTGAGAACAGCCTGATATCCAATCCCTGTTCACCGTCAATATCCGAAATGAAGCCGGGCTCCTTGTCGCTGGTGGCCTCAATCAGAGGCTTTCCCGTCTTATTGAAGTGAAAATGAAGGTCGATGTTTTGCGCTATTTCGGTTTGAACACGATCGCGCACAACCCAGTAATTATGTTTCAAGAATAGAATAGATCTTTCATGGATTGACGGCAGATAACCGTCATGCTCGCCCGAGGCAAAATCAAAACGGTCTCTGCTTATCCATCGATTCAATTTACAACGCGCAATACTCTGCCACGAGAATGGACCATCTGAAATCGAAGACGACTGACCATTTATCGTTAAAGTGTTATGGGCTGCTGAACTGCGAAACCAATCGCGCAAGTCTCTTGCACCCGTGTACGTAAAAGTCCCCGGGTCGACAAGAACGGACCTGCCGGCAACAGCCAATTCGTAAGCAAGCGCGTCAGCATGCGCATGTCCACAGTTAGCATATCCGTGTGGTCCACAATCAAAGAACAAGTAGTTGGACTCTTTGCTCCAGCCGTCCCTCATCACGTAGTAACCACCACTATTGAATGCGACGCTTTGTTGCGTAGGCTCATGAGCCTCAAGTTGATCGACAACTCTTAGACCAGCAGTTCCAGTCAGAAAGAGGGTCTCAACGGAAACATCGCCAGCGCCGAATTTATAGTCACCTCTGGCGAACAAGGCTGCACCCGTCGATAGTGCGGCCCGAAAGTCATTTGCCGCGCTTCTCTCCAACATCAACAGTTTTCCGCCATCGTCATCTCCAAACAGAGGCGACGTCCCGTCAGGACGCGCTATAAACATCAGGTGTTCCAGTAATAGGTTCAACCGATCCTCAACCTGATGGGGAAGCGTCGCGCCATTTGCCCGTAATAACAATAGGAAGTGAACGTAGAAGTCAGTGGTGTAGCGGTGATAATAGCTTGTTTGTTCGAAGTAGACTCCGTCGGGAAAAACGTGAATCGGGAGCTGTTCAACCAGTATCGATTCTCCTACCGACCTCCATCGAGCTGCATCTTTAAACTCCGGAAACACAGTACCGATGTAGAAAAGACCTAGCGCTTCTCCGGTTAGGTGAGTGTTGGGACTGAAATAGGTGGAAAGATAAGTTTCCAGATGTCGCGCATGAAGGTACAGAAACTTGAGGAGACCTGAGAAGAAACTCGGGCTTATTGATTGGGAGTCTTTAAAGAAATACAGCGCCCATAACCATGAGATCGACCGGAACGACACTTCTAAACTACTGGCCCAGTTTATTCCAAATTTGGGTGGATTCTGATCCATCCAGGAGGTGAGATGAGAAACAAATGCGCTAGCATAAACCTCGTCGCCTGTTAACCAGTAAGCTTGTCCGAGCTTTGTAAGATATTGGTGCCGATTGACCTCCCAGATGATTTTTTTGTCACCAGCAACTTCAGCGTCGAGATAGTCGAGTTGACTCCAATGATCAAGTGGAGCGCGCTTCTGCGAGACTGGCTCGAGGTGCCAATCGATCGGCATTCCAAAAGATAGACCATTAAAGCCTAAAAGTTTGAAGCGACCCTTAAGGATTTCGTTGGCTTCGTCAATTGTCTGCTTTGAATGGTCAGGCCAGCGAGATCTCAGGACTTCGGTGGACTCTCTTCTATCGTTAAAGCCAGCAAAAAAGGCTGGCTCCGTACGAGTTCGAAAACGATCTAGTAACTGTTCCGTCGAGTTTGTTGAGGTTGTGAAGAGCTTTATGAGAGCTGCATCGTCAGGAAGTTTGTTTAAAGTCGAGAGCCCGTGACGTTCGGCGAGACTAGACCACTGCTGCGCAAGACGAACGCGCACCTCGTTTGCGCTAAGAGACTTTAGCTTTCTCCAATTCGGCATGTACAGTTTCAACCTTCGGCAATGGATTCGCGTGTACTTGTCTTTGACTGCGGAGGCAAAGCCTCAACCCAGCCCAACATTTCGCGATAAGTGCGCAACCATTGGTCCTTAACAGCCTGCCATGAGTACTTCCGACATTCAGATAAACCATTATTGATTAGGTGATTCGACAAATCATGTTCCCGCAAGAGTCGTAAAGCATCAGCTGCCAGCGCGTCATGGTCGTTCATCTTAACAATCATCGCTGTTTGTTCGTTGTGAACCATGTAAGGTATGCCGCCTGCATTTGTGGTCACGATGGGTAAACCACATGACATCGATTCAAGTAGCGAAAGGGGTTGATTGTCGATCGTTGAGCCATTTAGAAAAATGTCGGCCCGATCATACAGCTCGACCGCTTTGCTGTGATCGACGCGTCCCAAAAACTCTGTTTGTTGCAAACCTAACTCGGTTGCTAGTTGCCGGAGACGAGTCCTTTCTGGACCATCACCGGCGACTGTTAGGCTTGCTTCAGGGATTGCTCGCTGAATTAGAGCGAAGGCGCGTAGAACGATGTCAACACCATAGTGAATCTCGAAATTTCTATTGGAAAGAAATGCGGGTCGGAGCGGGTCACGTACACGAAAATGAAATTTCTCGGTTTCTATGATGTTAAAGATGGGCTCAGCCGGAAGTCCAAACTGCGCAAAGACGACAACCAGATAGTCAGAAGGGACAATAACTTTGTCGACGAGTTTGATTGTCGGTATGGCCGTTCGGCGCCAACGCTTTAGATGGTCCTCTGCTTCCCCGCTATGGTAGTTGAGCAAAAGCTTTCTACCAAAAAGTTTACCAACGAGAATCGCAGGCGTCGGCGACAGCAGAAAGGAAAGATACGAGGCAGAGAAAATATGGAGGACATCGTACTTCGGAACCTGGACAAAGAGACTTAGGTAATAAGCAAGCGATGTAACCAGAGTCCGAACATATTTTATTGACTGGAGTTTTCTAAGCGGTCCGGGTAAGCGTGGGTTGATCGGTAAGAATCCGATTTCGACTGTCTCTTCGTTCGCCAGGTTCTCCATCAAACGAGCAGCTTGTACCGCCTGGCCGCCGAGAATATCGAACGACGGGGCAATTACAAGAACCCGCATTGGTCTCACGTCAGAAGCCATTTCTTTTATCGCCTGGCCCGCACACTTAACAGTCTATCGTACAGCGCTTCAGTGTTTCTGACTTGTGCCTCACACGAAAACTTCTCTTCGACTCGTTCACGCCCGAGTTGACCCATTGACTGCGCCAGCTCCGGTTGCTGTAACAAGTCAATCAAATGTTTCGCCATGGCAACATGATCTCCGGATTTCACGAGATATCCTGTCTCGCCTTCAACAATTGCTTCCTTCGCGCCACCAACATCCGTGGCAACTACAGGACGTCCCGCTGCCATGTATTCAAGAATTGAGTTGGAGAATCCTTCTGCTTTGGAACTCAATACGCATATCTCGGAAACACTCAGGAGTTCAGCGATCTTCTCACATCGACCTAAGAAGTGTGTGCAATGATTGACGCCTAGCTCTTTTGCAAGGTCGGTTAATGACTCCGTGAGTTCACCTTCGCCGGCAAGCAGGAAACCGGCATCTGGAATAGTCTGACGAACGATCTGCGCCGAACGTAAAAACATTGGATAGTCTTTAACATCGTGGCGCATGTTGGCGACGATGGTGATATAGCGCTCGTTCGTAAGTGGCAGGCCAAACTCCCTTAGGACTTCCTCACGCGTTCGACTCGTCAACAACCTCTTAACATCCAGCCCGTTGTAAATAACCGAAATTTTTGTCGGATCCATTCCGTCTTGAATCAGTCTGTTTCTCACAGCTTCCGAATTGCCAATAACGTGGTTCGCGAGTGCGAAAGCTGCTTTCTGTAACTGCTTCTGTTTCCCGGTTCGCATTCCAGCTGTTTCTCTCATGGAGGCAATTCGCACCGGCACACGCGCGATCGCTGCCGCGGTAATGCCAAAGATATTGGTATAGAAGTCGTGCGTTTGGATGACATCGACTTTTAACCGGCGCAACAAGCTTACAAAACGACGGAGTTGGACCACGGCATTAGCATCATAAAAACTGTTCAATGGGAAGCAGGGAATTTCCGGTAGGTGAAGTTTCTCAACCGAAGCTCGCAAGGGTCCTTCCGGACTTAAGCTCGCAAGATGGACTGCGAAGCGATCACTCTCACAAAGAAGACGGGTTAACTGAACCGCCTGGAGTTCAGAACCGCCTTGATTAAAACTATCGATCAATTGGAGTACGGCTCGCTGCAAAAGCTAATAGCTCCGCGCTCAGACTGGAGTCGCCAGGAGACGATCAAAATTGGGCTTGCGTGACGACGGGCGTGCACCATCGACAAACCGACGGTGCCACAGTTCCAGCATCAACAAGGCCCAAAGACGTGAGGAGTGATCTCTACGACCTCTAGCGTGTTCATCTAACAGAACATCAAGATACTGAGTGTTGACGTACCCACGTTGGCGAGTGCGAGTGTCACTTAATGTGTCGCGCATGCGATCTCGCAACTGCTGGTTAATCCACTCCTGAACCGGAACGCCAAATCCTTGCTTAGGTCGATTCAGGATCTCATCCGGGACTAATCCAGTTACAGCTCGCTTGAGAATGTGCTTTGTTTCGTTACCCATCAGCTTCATGCCTGATGGGATTCGCGTAACAAAGTCGATCAACTTATGGTCCAACAAAGGAGCGCGGGCTTCCAGCGAAACCGCCATACTCATCCGATCGACCTTAGTCATGATGTCGCCAGGCAAATAAGTTTTGCTGTCGAGATAAAGCAACCGATCAACTGGAGAACCGGTTTTCACTTGCGCGGCCAGGGCGTGAAAGCTTTGCGAAACCGCATCCACGTTTGTCAGGTGCGAAGTGAAATGATCTGAATACAGCGAACGCTTCTGTAGTTGAGTAAAGATCGACACACTATCCAAATACCGATCGATCGGGTCGAGCGAAACGTTGTAAATAAAGTTGCGACCGAGTGCACCATGAGGCAAGGCCGAACTCAACGGCTGCATCATTCCTTTCCTTACGACCCCAGGCATATAAGAGAACGCGTTCCTGCGCCGATCAATCGCGTAACGCGTGTAGCCGGCAAATAATTCATCGCCTCCGTCGCCAGAGAGAATGACCGTGACATGATCGCGGGCCAGCTTCGAAACCATGTAAGTGGGAATCGCGGACGAGTCTGCGAAGGGCTCGTCAAAGTGCCAGGTCAATTCATCAACTATGTCACATATCTCCGGAGTCACGAAAAACTCGTGGTGATCCGTTCCATACTTGCGCGCAGTTAGGCGAGCATATTCCAGCTCGTTGTAACTGTCTTCATGAAAGCCGATAGAAAAGGTCTTCACTGGTTGGCTTATATTTTGGGCCATGAGGGCAACAATCGTACTCGAGTCGATCCCGCCAGATAGGAATGCTCCTAAAGGCACTTCAGACATCAAACGGATTCGCACCGATTCGTCCAGGAGTGCACGCAACTCCTCAACGTATTCAGCCTCGTCCTTTTTGCCGACCTCGCTGAAGTCAAAATCCCAGTAGGAAGCGATCTGCAAACCACTCTCACTAAAGGTGAGATAACAACCCGGAGGCAGTTTCTTAATCCCACGAAAGATGCTTTGCGGATCTGGTACGTATCCGAGAGTGAGATAGGCATCGAGAGCGTCAAGATCTACTTCACGCTTGACGTCCGGGTGTTGCAGCAAAGATTTGAGTTCTGAGCCAAAGACCAGAGTTCCGGCAGGTGTAACCGTATAGTAAAGGGGCTTCTTACCAACTCGATCCCGGGCCAGAAAGAGTTGTCGCGCACCCGCATCCCAGATTGCCAGGCCAAACATGCCGCGCAAATGTTGCACACATGATGGTCCATACTCCTCGTAAGCGTGAACGATCGCTTCAGTGTCGGAATCGGTTTTGAATTTGTGACCGCGCGCGACCAGCTGCGGTTTGATTTGAAGATAGTTATAAATCTCGCCGTTGAAAACTATCGTGACCTTTGAGTCTTCTCCTGAGATAGGCTGATGCCCACCAGCCACATCAATGATCGACAGACGACGCATGCCTAACGCAACACCTTCCGTAACGAAGAAGCCTTCGTCGTCAGGACCTCGGTGACGAATTACATCGCACATCGACTGGACAAGTTGAGGTCGTTCCTCTCTCGCCAGGCCCTCGCCCTCGTTCCAAAGGTCAACAAATCCTGCTATTCCGCACATATGAATCCACTACGTCCTACTTGTTCCACTCTCAATGAGAGTTAGACAAGCACGACTGTATTATGCTCCACAAATTGCCAAGACTCTTTTCTCTGGTGAATTTATCCCGCACGTGTTCTCTGGCCTTCTCACCAAGGGACTGAGCAAGTTCAGCATTACGCGCCAGCTCCAACATGTGCCTGGCCATACCGTCCTCGTCACCTTCATCAACCAAAAACCCAGTTTTACCTTCAATGACGACATCTGGAATTCCTGCGTGACGGGTAGACACTACAGGCAAACCGGTAGCTCCCGCTTCCAGAATTGAGACCGGAGTGCCTTCAGAATCACCAGACGCCGCTATGATTGAGTGTTGCACAAAACAGCGAGCGTTGCGCATTTCCGCTTCAACCACAGAATGGTTTTGCGCTCCTAAAAATGTAATCGTATCTGCGACACCGAGATCGGCAGCTAAGCGTTCACTTTTCTCCAGGAGAACTCCGTCACCAATCATTCGTAATCGAGCCTCGGGATGTTCTTTCACCACTTTCGAAAACGCCGAGATAGTAATGTGCGGCGCCTTCTTGTCAGTGAATCTACCCACAGCAATAAATGTTGGTGGAGCCTCACCAGGCTTCGCGCCACCAAAACGATCACAGTCAACGCCGTAAGGATTGTAGTGAACCTTAGTTTCCGGAGCACCCATTTCGATCAACTTAGTTCGCATTGGTCTTGAAACGGCAATGATTGCGGCAGCCGCATCAAACATGCGCGGATAGCTCTCGCGATGCTCCTCTAAAACTGACTTCAAACTCGCGTCGTATCCATGAAAATGAACAATCAAAGGAATGCCTGCCATGATCGTCGCGTTCATGACCTGGACTCCCATTTCGCCATACTCAGCAAGCACCGCGTCGATCCGTCGATCGCGGAAGAGCTTTAAGTAAGCGGCCGCTGTTTCTCGTTCCAAATCGGCTCCCGTTAAGGTTCGCCAGGCTTTGTAACCAACCAGCATCGGCCAGGAAAGAATGGGCTTGTCTCCGACGCGGGGGCGCCAGCCATGAACGAGCGTTACGTTGGCTGGTAATTGTTCGATGTGAGCGCGAATGAATGTCTCGGTGAGCGAAGGAACATAGGAAGTAGCGACACAAAGATTGGTCATTGCCGATTTCGATGTATGGTCTAAGTGTAAGCCGTTTTCCATAATCGACATCGAGATTCTCTAGCCTTCACCAAGGCTGGTCAATGTTTTGCGCGCCAGAATCACAAAAATCATTGAATCGTTACTTACTCGTGCCGTCCTGCGTCCCTCAATAAAACTGATACAGGTCTGAAAGAACCACGCGTAAGCCGGACGAACGAAGGAGGGAATTCGATCGTAAGTTGAGTCCTGCCACAACTGTAGTGCAGCTGATTCAAGTCCAAGTACGCCTTGCACATCGACAATGTCGAAGCCGCTCCGTTTGATCTCTTCCTGCAAACCATCAATGGTCCAGCGCCAGAAATCAGTTGGATCCGGATGATACGGCCAGATACCGTGCGTTGACAGAATTAGCGAACCACCCGGCCGCAACACCCGACGCGCTTCAGCCAAATATCTTTGGGGACTCGTAACGTGTTCGAGCACCTGCGACGACAGGACACAATCAAAACTATTATCGGCACACTGCACTTTGCCTTCGGAATCTATTAACAGATCGGCATCAGGGTTTCCAACTAAATCTGCACCCGTGTACGTCTTGAATTTTCTACTGAAGAGTGTTTTGTAAGGCTTGTTTCCGCAACCATAGTCGAGCAGGCTGTCTCCTGTTGGCAGCAGATCAGAATTGACCAGATACTCAATGCGCTTAAGTAAGACCAACAGCGAACAGTGAATACGGTTTGAGCGTTTGGGCGCGGTACGATCGCCTCGATCCAACATTGGCTGCGCCTGACTCATCGTATTTTCCGTACTCAATGGACCGCTCCAATCAATATGCTTCACGGAAAATTTGTTACCGCGAAGGAATCGCCTCGGACTTTGGCTTCCACAAAAGTGTTGAAGCTCGAATTACATCACGTAAAGCTCTGCGGCCCGAAGGAAGCAAGCTTAAGACTGCTATTACAGTTGTTCCCAGAATCAAGCCACACACCAAAACACCGAAGATCGGATTGGAGGGTTGAAACCAATGTCGATAAGCAAGCGCAGCCAGAATCCCACATCCTGTTGCGGATCCAAATGTCCCGATCACGCGGTACATATCAGACATTCTGACTGGCCCCTTGCGCCCCATGTACCAGTAAACCATGTGAGTCAAGGCAAGATGAACTGCAACGTACGAGATAGCTACTCCGCGCGCTCCCCACGGTAACCCCGCGACTATCGAGGCCATCGTAATGGGACCGCCAATCATAGCGACATTGAACATCTCCTTGGTCCTGCCTTGAGTGACAAATAGCCAGCCGGTCGTGTTTGTAATCGGCTGAATTAGACCAGCAATCCCGAGAATAACAAGTAAGGGAGCAACTGCCGACCACTGAGAACCTAAAACGATGGACACGATCCAATCAGCTGTCACGATCATCAAGGCAATACCAGGCATTGTTATCAGCGTTATCTTCTCCAGAATTCTTAGGTAAGCCCGACGATAGTTCTCATCGTTCCCCATCAATCGACTCAAGGAGGGCACTGCGACAGAAGTCACCGGATCATTAATCTGGTCTATTGGCAGCATCATTAGCTGATATGCTCGTCCGTAGATACCTAACTCCTGGGCTCCCCACACGCGACCAATCAACAGATTGTCGAGGTTTCGGGAAAAGAAATTAATAGTGGCAAAGCCCGTCAGGTTTCCACCAAACCTTACCATTGACCTTACTCCAGTATTTCGCTTCGGCAGACCTGGCAGCCAGCGACACACAGCTATCGTCATGAATGTAGTGGTCGCGGTGACTGCCAACTGACTGGCGACGAGCGCCCAGTAGTGATAGCCCTTTAAGGCCATAAAGATTCCTACGGCGTAGCCGGCAATCAAAGCAAAGAGCCCAATCATCGACAGCCAAACATAGCGCATTTGTCTCCTCAAAAGCGCTTCGTGCTGGACAGTGAGACCGCTGATAAGAAACCCGCACGCCGTCACGACGGTAATTGCCGTCAATCTTGGCTCACCATAGAACCGGGAGACTAGGGGCGCGATGGCAATCGTGAACAGTGTGATACCTGCACTCAAAGCCAGGTTTATCCAAAACAACGTGCTGATCTGGTCGAGTGTAATTTCATCCTTTTGAATTGTAGCTGCCGCCAGTCCCAGATCTTTGTAAGTGGAAACAAAAGCAGTGACAAAAGCGACCATCGCAATGAGACCATAGTCCTGCGGCGTCAACAAACGAGCCATTATTGAGGTGGCGACAATCGTGATGACAAACTTCACCGCCTGAGATGCTATGGCGAGGCTGCCACCTCGTACGGTCCGACTTCCCAGGTTTTGCTTCAGATGGTCAGTTCGAAAGTACTTGTGATTGTCCGAAGGCTGGACGCTGTCTGTGGTCATTGACGTGCTGAGAGTGGGGCAATTGTCATCAACGCTCGATGCATTTTCAAATTCCAGCCAAAGATTTGGAAGCTTCAAGGGGAGCTTGATCTGGAGATTGCAAAGGCATTTTTCCCGACGCTATCCAGAAGCGATCGATACAAATGATATATGCGACCAGGTAATAGATGTACCAAACAAATGCGACCGAGGCGAAGAAACTCGACACCATAAAGCCGACCAACGCAGCTTGTAGACCTATTGCAAGATAGGGTAAGCCTCGATCTCTCTTATCAACTTCTCTGGGGTGCGGCATTCTTCGAGTTCTCTTAAACGCCGCCACAAGAAATAGAACGTAAATCACACCCGCTGGAACTCCGACCTCTGAGGAAACCTGAGTGTATGCGTTGTGGGTGGCGTGTTCACTATTGGAATACACGACAAAGTTGTTCATCCCCACTCCAAGTAGAGGATGACGGATCGTGATATAGATCGAACGCTTTAACTCGTCGGTCCTGGCAGTCGCAGAATCATCTTTAGTGGTTGCGAGCCGACTGCGATAGGCTCCTGGTGCAAGGGCCAGAAAAAGGACTACAAGCAATGCACCACCTATGAAAACGATCGGCTTGTTACCTCTCATCAATCTCCACGCCAACACACCAAACATACAGATCAATCCGAGAAAGCCGGCGCGAGAAAAAGTGACTACAGTCCCCGCCAGGAGAATAAACGACGTTCCAAAGTAAAGCAGTTTTGAAAACGGATTTCGTGAACCCAGCCCAAGGGCAATAACGATTGGAATGACAGTTACAAGGTGTAGCGCGAGGTCGTTTGGATTCTCAAACAGGTTACCGATAATTCCAGTAATGCGCTTCCCTTCTACCGCTAGATTGCCGGCTCGATATTCGTTGAGCCCTCCAATGCTAACTATGCAACTTGCGACAAGGATCAAAAGTATTAGGGCTTTGAGCCTTGATTCGTTACGAATAACGTTCACCATGACGATGAACATGATCACAACTTTGATGTAGTCGACGAATGCGTTCCAGGCGCGCAGTTTGTCCGTTGCTAGTGGGACCGAAAGAAACCCCAACAGCAGCAAAAGAAGAACGAGATTTACTTCGCGGGGTCGAATCGTGAGTTGATTTTCAAGTCCTAACTGCGTGGGAACAAAGAAGAGCAAAGTGGCTATTGCGGTTATCAAGGCTCCCTTTGATAACCACGTCATCGATGGAGACCACTCATAGGGACGAAAGAAGACTAGAAACGTAAAGATGAAGAGACCCAAGAAACTGACCAAATGGCCAGCCTTCAAGGCCGTTTGACCGGTCCTTGCTGGCGTTGCGAATACCTGGCTAGGGTCCACCTTTGCGCTGATCACAGCTTCGGCAGCCTCATTTTCAATTGGCCCCGTCTGGTCTCCAAAAGTCTTTGAGCGACCCACACTAAATTCGTCTTCCTCAAACGCCTCCGAGCGTTTGGGGTTCACGAGCGGTTCGTAGTCTGCGAAGTTGGATTTACCCGACATCTAGAGTTTGTTCTAAGTGGGGAAGGACTTTGCCGGTATAACGCATCAACAGCATCTTAAGTCCCTTTGTCCTAAAAGCAAAAGAGCTGCCCTTGCCTCAGAGACAGCAGCTCAAAAGAAATTCAACCTTATCTTACGGCCAAGCCAGAAAGAGCTCTAGACTCCGACCTCTTTGTTAGCGAATTCCACTACCAATACTTTGACATGCTCGCGTAAAGCCATCTCAAATTGTTTGGCTTCTTCAACTTCGCTAAATGACAAGGCACGCAGCTCTTGTTCTATCCGACGCCGATAATCCGAAACCAGCGAGTCAGAGACTCCGAGAGCCGCTGCCACTTCTAGTTGCGTCGAATGTTCGGGACTCAAGTAGCAGTGCCACAAGACACCCAGAATTCGGTTGTACTGCTTCACCTTGCCACGAACCGCTTCATGAAGGTTCTGCAGAAACTGGTCTACAAACGCTGCGGCCTCACGATGTAACTCACGACGAAGCAAACCCTCTTCCGGGTTCTCCCTCTTGTCTACTGGTTCATAGCTATTCCCGTTTTCTGAATCGCTATCATCTCCGTCCAACGGCACGAGATAAATATCCATCACCGGAAGTCGTGACATAACCAGGCTGCGCAGAGTTCGCACATCGACTGGAGAGTCAACAGCATCCAGTACCGACATTATCAGGTCCTCGAGATCAGGATTACTTATCACGACCTGAGAGTCGCCGGTACAACCAACCATTCTTGTGTCTCGTTGCCGCACAGGGATCATTTGTACGCGCTGTTCGACTTCGTGAGATCCACGTCGCGGCTTTCGATCATTCCATTCACTTAACCCGTAAACTCGATCCGCCAAACGACGATGCGGCTCGTCGTCGATTCCACTTGAATCAAAACGACGGAAGTTTGAGCTGGATTGGATGAGTGTGGAGATGCGGCGCGCAAGACGATAACTCTCCGGGTGTCGTTTGCGAAGTTCAGCGGTCAGCAGGTTCGTAAGTTCGATCTGACTTATCTCACACTCAATCTCGTAATCGGTCATCTCGGTGTCGAGATAGTGTTCGAAACGGTTCTTGCTAAGTAGTTGGACAAAGAGTTCCTGGGTGAGATCTGAATATGCTGAGCCCGCCCCTTCTTCGATTAAGAGGCCAGCACTTCTCGAGGCCCGTACGAGTGGATGATGTGAAACGATGCGATGAAGTTCGCTCCACAGTTTGGTGACATCCGACGAGCGCAGGCTCTCAACCCACTTCGCATTCTTTCCGTACCGCTCGGAACCCTTGCGACCGCGTGATTGCTGAGATTTTTCAGCCTGGCCCTGCTCGAGTGCTTGTTCGTGATCTTCGCTGGTTGATTTCACAGGATTGTCCGTATTGACCCTATTGTCTCTGGGTGGTCTTTCTGCATCTCTCCCGGTGTGATGAGTCGGTATTGCGGGTTCCCTGTTTGGCCACGGGCATACAGTGTTGCTCAGACAAAGGTGATTGCGTGGATTTGCTTCCAAGTTACGTGAGTACAGAGGATGTACCAGGGCTGGGCCTTGGGGATCTCTTTAATCTTTCGGTATGGATACTTCAGACGCCAGCGTTTTGCCAGGCGGAGAAAAGGGTTGATTTTTGCCCAAAACTTGACCGCACTAAAGCGGGGCGGTTCCTGGAGATGCGTCAGTGAGCGATAAGCCCTACTGACTGAACAGAACGGATAGTAACAACATTTTAATCATTGAGCAACATTTTTTTACCCCAGAAAACACCATGTTCGGCAAGAGAGATGGGAATTTTCTCAAAAACTTCTGGAAACTGATGCTAATTGGCACTATCCGACTGTTGAACAAACTGAAGTTCGCGTTTCCGGTCTCGGCCAGAACCGTTCTTGTCCCCAGTATATAGACCTCATTTTCGCAGACAGAGGAGTTCCTCTGTTTGAAACATGGATATCACTCGCTTGGGGTGTTGGGGAAAACAATGAAAGGCCAAACCAGAGCTTTGCCTTTTAGAAAATCAGAGAGTTGCCCATCTTCTAGTATCCTGCTTTCGTTCAGGCTGGATCGTCTCTCACCGGTAATTACCAACCTTGTCCGCTACCACTTGGGAGTGTGTGAGTTTTGCAATGCCGAGCTACCCTTGCTCAGTCACTACAAGCGTGGCAAGAAGAGGTTAGAAAAGGTGCCCGAAATACCGATGAATCTTCGAATACTGGCCGAAGCGATTCTCTCTTCCCGAAGAAAAAGCGTGAGCTAAAGTGGTTCTCCACGAGTGGGGTCACGCGTAGAGTTCTTCAATAACGTCGCCAAACTTCTCGTCAATTATCCGTCTCTTAACCTTAAGAGTAGGTGTCAATTCACCGGAATCAATACTGAACTCATGAGGTAGTAAAGCTACGCGACGTATCCGTTCATAGTCGGCAAGCGAGGCTGTGAGTCCGGAAATGTCTTTTTGTACGAGCTTGATGGCTGCCGGATTCTTGCTGAGTTCGACTTTGTCCTTCGAGACCGATTCCCCACCATCTGCCAGCGCCTGGATGACATTTTCCCAATCGGGAACAATCAATGCGGCCGGCTGTTTTCGACCAGCTCCGACAACGACAACCTGACTCACAAACTCGCTCTCTTTGAGCAAGCTCTCAATGAGTTGTGGCGCGATATATTTTCCATTTGAGAGCTTGAAAAGATCTTTCTTGCGATCGGTGATGTAGAGACGACCTTCCTTATCCATGTGCCCAACGTCACCAGTATAGAACCAACCATCCTTCAAGACGGCTGCGGTGGCTTCAGGTTGACCGTAATACCCACGCATAACGTTCGGTCCTTTGATTAGAATCTCGCCATCCTCAGCGATCCTTATTTCTATTCCTTCAAAAGGGACCCCAACGGAACCAACCTGATTATTACCGGGTCGATTCGCACATACGATACAGGTCTCCGTAGCTCCATAGCCTTGAAGAATCGGAATACCCGCGGCCATGTATGAGTATGACAGAGCCGGAGCAAGCGGTGCGCCCCCTGAAACAAAGTATCGGAGTCTCCCACCGACCCCCTCACGCCATTTAGAAAAGACAAGGCGGCTCGCGAGTCTCTGTTTCACACGCAAACCCGCCGGCACCCACTTTCGATTGTCTTTGAGCTCACCGTACTTTTGTCCGACGGCAAGAGACTCCAGGAAAACTCGACGCTTCCAACCCTTTTCAGCCATCCCTTTCTTGATGATCCGGTGATAGACCTTCTCAAACAAACGCGGGACCGCAGTCATCACAGTTGGACCAACCTCGCGCAGATTCTCGCCGACTTGATCGAACGAAGCTGCGTAGTAAACAGAAAGTCCGCCGTAACAGAACACATAAAACCCGGCCCGCTCAAAGATGTGTGAAAGCGGTAACACTGAGAGAGCAACATCGGTCGAATCGATTGGCAAACCGTTTGTGATCGATAGCACGTTGGACATGAAGTTGTTGTGAGTCAGCATCACGCCCTTTGGTTCACCAGTTGTGCCCGATGTGTAAATTATCGTTGCTAGATCGTCAGGCCTAACGACCTGCAGATACGCTTCGAATGCGTCGGGACGTTGCTGGGCCTGTGCATATCCGCTAGCTTCAAGGCGTTCGAGCGTAGTCGATTTCTCAATATCTTCCGCAAAGTCCTGATCGAAAAAGATCAGATGTTCCAACTGGCGATTTGCCAGGACGGGACGAGCGTGGCGGAATAGCTTACGGCCGGAGATGAATATTGCACGACACCCTGAGTCAGTGAGGATGTATTCAATTTGATCAATTGCCTGGGTTGTATAGATCGGAACGTTGATTGCACCCAAACTCAGTATTGCCAGGTCAACAATCGACCATTCAGGCCGATTCTCAGACAACAACGCGATTCGATCGCCCGGCCGGATACCAAGATTCGCAAGACCGAGGGCGACATTCTGAACGCGCTCCACAAATGTCGCTGCTGAAATATTGATCCACTGCCCTTCATGCTTGTAATTGAGGGCATTCGGTTTTCCATGGGCCAACGAGGCATTGAGACACAAGCCCGGTATCGAAGTCGCTTCCTTCGCTCTAGCCTTCCTTTCTTCAGTTTTGGCAGAAGCAGCCGAAGCCAAAGCAGGTGTTCTCCTTTGAGCTTTCTAATTACAGGATTTAGATCAATTAATGCTGGAAGAGATGAGTAATCATACTACACCATCGGGATCAGCTTCCAAGGCCGCCGGACTCTCGACAACTGCGTGACTCCGTTTTCGTCGTTTGCGTTTGCGCGTTACTTGCTCGACTCGTCCGTTTAGTGTCGCCAGGGCTGCCATTATCAGAAACAGAAGCGCGTTGGAGGTTGTGTGTAACGTGAAATCAAAAAAGCTGTGTACTAAAACAGCGAAGCATCCACCTAAAGCGGCAAGCGCAATGCCTCTGCGAAAATCATCCAGCGACCGAGCACGAACAAATGCCCGGTAAAACAGGATCGCAACGAAACAAAAGGCCAACAGCGCGCCGACCACTCCTGCATCTGAAAAGATTTGCAGGTAGTCGTTGTGAGCTTGTTCCAAGCGAAAGAGTCCGTTTCTGGAATCGTACCGCGTATAGATAACTCCAAACGCCCCAAGTCCTGTGCCCAGAAGCGGGTGCGCCTTGATGATATCTAGCGTGACTGCCCAGAAATGCGATCTGCCAGTTGAGGGATCATCGGTGTTTACAGTGTCAATGAAGCGATTTATCGAGAACTCGCCACCTAACAGAATAACGCCAAGGAAAAGACCAACGATTAATGCCAAACCCAACCCAACCCGAATCGCTGCCCCGCGCAGTCGATTACTACTTCGACGATGATGCTCGTCACTCGGCTTTCGCCATATCGTGGTCACAATCACAAAAAAGCCTATTTCAGCTATCAGGCTGACGATTCCACCGCGTGAGGCCGTCATAACCAGTGCAACTGCCATCAAACCGGCCATGAACAAGTAAAGAAGAATCTTCTCTCTATCGACCGCGCCCGCAAAGAGCAACCCTAGAGGCAACGCAAGAGTTAACTCCATGTATCCAGCGAAGTGGTGCCGGTTAATAAATGGACCAAACGCGGTACTTTGACTTAACTCGCGGATGCCATAGATCTTTGTGGGGCTGGCAATCGATTGGGTTAGGCCAAAGAGCGCCAGACAGAACCCAAAAATCATTATTGTGCGGACAATAATGTGTAATCGATGAGGCGTATCGATGAACACAAGTGTCGCTGAAAAATAGATGAATAGGGTTGTAAGCTGAACCAGAACGAGGCGAGTCGAGTATGGATCGAGTGATAGACTCCGGACCACTCCAAGAGATGCTGAACCCCCTGGATCGACGTCACGAAGAGGCAGTAGCTGAACCACGCCCAGCAGAATTATTCCAAGCAAAGGAAGTTGGAGCGGGTTCCTGCTTATTCTGAGAGTTTTAAGTCCCCACGCATCAATCACCCAGAGGATGAGTACTGTTACAGCTCCGAGATTGAACAATCCGAGCGCCCAATAATGAACGGTGCCGTAGGCAAGAGCGGTCGACACGATTGCAACGCAGATCACCAGAAACGCAAAGCGGCTGGCGAGTGTGTGCTTGATGCGATAGCCGCTCCGCTCTTCCGAGCGAGCCTCGACCATCGGTTGAGCCGGCTGCACTGCCGGAACGCTAACCTCGGCGTTTGAAACTGAAGTCGTCATACCAAACTGCACCGAAGATTGGACATAAAGCAGTGTAGTCGTCATCACACGGTGATCGTAATATCCTTATGATTACAGCCTCTGATTTTGGTTTTGTCTTAAACGTAAAACTAACCTGACTCCAATCGTTAGTGCCATTGCGCGTCTGATTTGAACCGCCTAGCACTGAACTATCGGTGGCATCAATCACTTGAACGAATGGAGTGGAACCACTCTCGAGTCGCTGAGTGCTTACGTAACATTCAAGTTCGTACTCGGTGTCGGGAGCCAACATAACTGTTTGTGAAGCGTTGATACTATCGAGCCTCGACCTCACCTGAAATTGCAATCGCAAACTCCGCGAGCCACTATGCCCTTTGCCTGGATCAATTCCGATCTGCACCTGTTGAGTCGTTCCAACCTGCCAGCCAAAGACGGTCGTGCCTGCACTCAAGTTCTGTTCAAAACCTCCATCGAGCACTTTGCCTACTTCAGCGCGGTAGGAGTCGTTTGGTACCAACTCGTTGTAAATGTTTGCGGCATCTCGATAACGTCGCAAGTTGACCAGTGACCCAATGATTGCATCACCAGTTTCCTTGTTGGCTCTCTTTTCCTCAGCACTGAGCGTGTTCCAGAGACGCAATCCGGTCTCGAAATTCTTTTGCTCAACAAGGTACCGGGAAAACTCTGCTCTTAAAGCTGGCTTCTGACCCAACGCGTTCTGCAATGACTGAAAATCGGTGTCGTAGATGGCCCAAACTAGATTGAAGAGTTGTGGTCGCAGCTCAGTGTCGGCGTCACTTGCTTTTAACAACTCGGGAAACGCCTCGCCGTAACGCGCCTGCCTTAACAGTAAATTGCCGAGGTACCAACGAGGATATGCGTACGATGGAGCCAGTGACACTGCCTTCCTAAAAGCAAATTCACTCTTCGTGAGATCTCCAGCCTGTTCCTGAGCCGTACCTAGTGCGAGCCAGAACCGATAATCGTTTGGGGAAAGGGCGACCGCCTGCTGGTATTCAGCAATCGCGGTAGAGATCTGATCTGCTGGAAGTTTCTGTTGGTAGATCTGGCCCAGACGCCAATGCGGTAAAGGATCTTTTGGAGCAAGGGCGCTAGCTGTTTGTGCGAGATCGACATTATTGTCGACAGTGTTGAAATACTCTGCGAGCGTATTACCGAGATACCAACGAATTACAAAAAAAGACCAGACCAACACGAGGATCAGGAAAAGTATTAGAAGAATCCGAGTAATCGGCTTGTGTGAGTTGATCTGTAAAAGCTCTTGCGGCATTTCAAAACAACGACCAATGAACTTCGCTACCTAGTCCCGGCCCAAATCCTCCATTACGATTCGCATTCTCTTTACTGCGATTCGACGTTCAGAACAACAGCGCAACACTTCATCCACTCGGTCACTTGTCATCTTCAAGCTCGATATTACTACTTCGTCAACTTCCTGCTCTTCACATACAGATCCTAGATCACCATTTCCGCCGAACACACGCAAACCGTGAATAACTTTGCCGCTCTTGGACGGATCGTCATCAAGAAAGCCGACAGGTGACAGATTCAACTCGCGATTGTTTCGAAGTTCGCGCAATAATAGTTCACCCGCATCTCCCGCTCCGTAAATCAATACCTTTCTTCCATCCTTAACACTCGCAGCCGGCACGATTTGTCTGAACAGTCTAAAAGCCATCCGACTGCCAGCAAGAAACAGCAGCATCAAGACGGCGTCGATAACAAATACGGTGCGTGAAAATCCCTGAAACCGGAAAGCGAATAGGACCACCACCACGCTGGCGACTGAGCTTAGAAAAACGGCCTTTGCGAAGACGATAAGATCGTCAACACTCGTATAACGCCAGAGACCTCTGTAAACACCCATCGCCAAAAAGACGGGCATCTTAATAAAGACTAGCACTGGCAGCGTGCGAATAAAGAGATTCCAGGCTGGACTACCTGCTGGAAAATTGATTGCGTAGGAGATCCAATAAGCCAGAATGACGAGCACGACGTCCAACAGGACCTCAAAAATGCGACGTTTGTACGAAACGTCTACCAGAAATGTGTAGAGTGGCTTGTCCTTAAACGCAATCTCGGCTTCGCTTTGATCGTAAACCTTTACCCCTGCGAGATAGACACCGATCAGCGTCAACAAGATCGTAAACCCGGCGATAGCGGCGAGACTGACATCCAGTCTTGCTCGCTGCACAACAATCGCCAGCAAGCCCGACAGTGCCGCGAATCCGTAAAGCATCCAGACGGCGTGTCGTTCAGACATCCCCAGAGCGACCAAACGATGCGAAGTATGATCGCGACCACCTTGAGAAGCGGCACGTCCAGACAGTTTCCGAATTACGGTCACAAAGGTCGTGTCGAAGATCGGAATGAAAAGGACCAGGATAGGAACTGCGAGTACAGGCAGAAAGCTTCTCGATCTGCCTCCGCTGACATTGATAAGAGCTGAACTAGCAAGAAAGAAACCGACAAACATCGAACCGCAATCGCCCATAAAGATCGATGCTGGATTTGAGTTGTAAATGAGAAAACCCAGGAGTGCGGCTGCGAAGATAAGTAGTATCAAAGCTTCCAGGTACTGCCCGGAGTTAACAAAGCCAAGGGCCAAAAACCCCGCAGCGATTATCGAGATACCCGACGCAAGGCCATCCATGTTGTCAAGCAAGTTGATCGCGTTGGTGATTCCTATCAACCAGAATATCGCCAGAGCCATGTTCAATAGCGTGGAACTGGTCCAGGGCAAACTAAGACCGTAATAGACCACGAGGGCGGACCCCAGTATCTGTCCGATCAGTTTTTGATAGGGCTTGATATGCAGGATATCGTCGACAAGACCAACGAGGAACAAGAACGAAGTAGATAGAATAATTACCCAACCGTAAGTCGAATTGGGAACAAAGATTAGTAAGCTGACAACCACTGACAGCCAGATTGCGACGCCACCCAACATGGCAGTCGGCTTTTTGTGCCAACGATCAGTCTTTGGTGCTGCCACTGCGCCAAAACGGCGAGCGAATGCTCGCACCGTTGGAGTTAGAACCAGTGCGAGACCAAAGGAGACGGCGACCGCCAGCAAAGTGCGCGGGCTATAAGGCATACTTCACGAGGTCTGGATATCGTCCAAACTGTTGACTTAACTAGAGCTTTCTACGTGGGAAAACTATTCGATATGCAGGATCAACGCAAGTGGTAATGCCGAAGGGCGTTGAGGATTAGGCCACTGCCGACGGCGTAGCGCCGGATATGAGGCGGCGGCTATGCGTCACCAGCGGTAGCAGGTACTTTGAGGCAAAGCCGCTTACTTGCGGCCGCTTTGATAGTCAATCACGCTTTCGAGTATTCCATCGAGACTCATTTCAGGACGAAATCCAACCAACTCCCCAACCTTCGAAATGTCCGGAATGCGGCGAGGCATATCCTCAAACCCTTCCTCGTACGCTTCGTCGTAGGGCACGAATACAATTTCTGAAGTTGAATGCGTTAATTCTTTCACGCGCTCAGCAAGTTGCAGGATCGAGATCTCTTCATTTGATCCGATATTAAAGACCTGTCCGACCGCGGCCTCGCTATCCATTACCTTGACCAGGGCTCCGACTACATCCCCTACATAACCAAAGCAACGGCTCTGACGTCCGTCGCCAAAAACTGTTATCGGACGTCCGGCGAGCGCTTGCTTTACAAAAGTGGGAATGACCATCCCGTACTGACCCGTTTGTCGCGGACCCACAGTATTAAATAGCCTTACGACTATCGTCGGCAGTTTCTTTTCACGCCAATAGGCAAGTGCAAGAAACTCATCAATTGCTTTGGAGCACGCATAACTCCAACGACCTTTCGTCGTCGCGCCCATCACAAGGTTGCCGTCTTCCCGAAATGGTACGTCGGTGCTTAGACCGTAGACTTCTGAAGTAGAGGCAACAAGAACTTTCTTCTTTTTCTTGTTAGCAATTGAGAGCACAACTTCAGTGCCGCGAACGTTTGTCTCGATGGTCCTAACCGGGCTCTCAACGATGAGCTTTACACCGACTGCCGCAGCAAGGTGAAAGACGACATCCGACTGATCAACCAACTCAGCAGTTACGGGATGATTGTGAACACTCTCAATGGTGTAGTGAAACTTAGGATTTCCTTTGAGATGTTGAATATTCTCCATTCGGCCGGTGGATAGGTCGTCAATGATAAAGACTTCGTCACCACGTTTAAGATAAGCGTCAGCCAAATGCGAACCGATAAAGCCAGCTCCGCCTGTGATCAGTACTCGCAACCTGTAAGCTCCTTTTTGTTAGTCATGCTTTTGATTGAACGCGATGTCCTTCGGGCTGCGCCTTGATAGCGGCGAGGTCCGGCTCAGTCAACTCACGATACATGTTCTTGATGTCTTCCAAAAGCCGTTCTTTTCGATAAGTTCGCTTAACGAATGCTTGTGCTCGTTCACCAAGTTGTTTTTGGAGTCCGTGATCGCCGATCAGTCTTGCGAGAGCCTCAGCAAATGCCTGCTCATCGTCTGGCGGTACGCTGATTCCTCGCTCACAAACTTCGTATGACACGCCATCGAGCGGTTCTCCCAGCAAATCGACAACCCCGCCAACACTGGTAGCGACAACCGGAAGACCATTCGCCATCGCTTCTATGAGTGTCAGAGGCGTACCTTCATTTCGCGATGTGAGCGCAACAATATCGAGAGCCGGATAAAAATACTCAGGATCTCTTCTGCCGCCAGCGAAGATGACGTCTTGCTGCAATCCTAATTCATTGGCTTGACGTACGAGCGATTCACGTAATGAGCCATCGCCGATAACAACAAATTTCACTCGTCTTTCCAAGTCCATTTTTTTAAAGCGGGCGACTGATCGTATAAAGAGCTCATGGTTCTTGATCTCTGTAAGTCTACCGACTATCCCAACAAGAGTTACGTTCTGGTCTATACCATGTTCGTGTCGAAATCTCTCTCTGCGGTTCGAACCATTTGCGAATAAGTCTAGATCCAGACCCAGTGGAATGACGCTCATCTGGTTTTGCCTGCCAACTCGAAACTCATCTGCAATTTCTTTTCGCTGTTGTTCGCTAATCACAACAATTCGATTTGTAACCAGGCGAGCGAGTAGTTTCTCGATCGTGATAAAGAATTTCGTCTTTGCTGCACCGTAGTAGCTGTGAAAAATGTGGCCATGGTACGTGTGAACAAACTTGCAGCGACGTGGTCGGCCCAACAGCACACCTGGAGTGAACCAACGATACATGAAACCTGCGGCACGCCCAACGGTTCCGGCTTTGGCGGTGTGAGTGTGAACGATGTCAGGTCGTTCGCGTACAAATAGGCAATAGAGTTTCCAAACAGTAGTCGCGTCTTTCAACGTCACCTCACGGCTCATCTCCGGGATGTACAAAGGCTTCACCCCATTCTGCTCGGCGAAGTAACTCATATCCTCTTCACCGGGAGGAACTGTGCCAGCAACGAGCAACGTGTTGTACTCGGATTTTGGAAGGCCGGCAGTTAACCAGACGACGTGTTTAGCGGGACCTCCGACATTAAGTCGCGCAATAATCCGGATTATTTTGGTTGGTCGGTGGTCAGACATAAGGAATTACAAACTGAAGTGTTCTTCCCTGTTCGACAAGCTTTAGCTTGTCGCCAACCTTCGTGAATTCAACCGCGACAAGCTAAAGCATGTCGGACATTGCGGTCACCCAGAAACGACTGATGCATTCGTGGCCACCTCAAGCGACACCGGCTCTAGTTTATTAGCACCAGTTTCAGCAACAAGGTTCGACGCACGTTGCAAGCTTTCAAATGTTCCAGCGTCGGTCCACCAACCTTGCAGCTCTTCCCAGGACATTTCTCCGCGGTCGATGTAAGCATTGTTCACGTCTGTGATTTCCAACTCGCCTCGACCTGAAGGTTCCAATGTACGGATGATATCGTAAACCTCAGCGTCGTACATATAGATCCCAACGACCGCGTAGTCAGACTTTGGAATCGCCGGCTTTTCCTCAATGTGTATTACTTTGCGATCTTCAAATATGGGGACACCAAAACGCTGCGGATCTGTGACCCGTTTCAGCAGGATCTTTGCTCCATTCTTCTGTTCATAATAGCTTTGCACAGCCGAATGTATATTTCTTTCGATGATGTTGTCTCCAAGTACCACACATACTGGATCGTTCGCCGCGAAGTGCTCTACGAGTGATAACGCTTCGGCGATTCCGCCCTCGCCTTCCTGGTAGGCATAATTCAGATGTTTCAGTCCGAACGCTTTACCATTGCCGAGTAGCCTGAGAAATTCTCCTGCTGAACTACCACCAGTTACAACCATGATGTCTGTGATTCCGGCATTGACCAGCGTTTGAATGGGGTAATAGATCATCGGCTGGTTGTATACGGGAAGTAGATGCTTGTTTGTAACTGCAGTTAAGGGACGCAATCTCGTCCCTAATCCTCCTGCAAGGACTACACCTTTCAAGAAGGAACCCTCCTTTTCAGTCGATGAATCGTTGGAACCACAATTCGAGCATTAGCAGTGTCCACAGCTCGTGTGAGTAATCGCGTCGGCCCGCGGCGTGTAGATCGATCAATTGACGCACGACTTCAGGTTTGAACATACCTCGACCCAACGCCCGGTCACTGAGCAAGACTTCGCGCAAAAATGGCTGCATCTTGCCGCGGAACCAATGTCCAATAGGAACGCCAAAGCCCATCTTTCGTCGATTTATATTTTCACTAGGCAAGAGTCTGCGCAGCACTTTCTTTAGCAGGTACTTTGTCGTCAAACCTCGCAGCTTCAGATTCTCTGGTAACGACGCCGCAAACTCGATTACGTGATGGTCAAGAAACGGAGACCGTGCCTCCAACGAAACGGCCATCGTTGCTATATCAACTTTGACCAGGAGATCGTTGGGCAAATATGTCATCAAGTCAGCTTCCAACGAAGCGTCTACTATCCCATGACCATTTGCGCGCTGAAACCATGGTTCCAACAGATCGCGAGCCTGATTTGAACCAAGCTCATTGCGAAATGAGTCTGAGTAAATGGATTCTTTAACATCGTTCTTAAACACACTTACCCAGCGTAAATACCGGTCCACTTTTGACAGCGACGCTGCCTGGAGAAAACGTTTTGCTGACCTGAGACGGCTACGCGATATTTCTGATGAGGGTACTAGGTTAGCTGCCTCTTCAATGATTGACTTACGAAGGAAGTGTGGAAGCCTTCGATATCTTTCGGCCATTTGCATTGCGGCATACCGCTCATACCCCGCAAACGACTCATCACCGCCGTCACCGTTCAGGGCTACCGTTACGTGTTGTCGTGTTTCTTTCGCCACGTAATAAGTTGGCAGTGCCGAAGAGTCTGCATATGGTTCCCCGTAATGTTCGACGAGGATTGGTATAACTTCGGCTGCGTCAGGGCGAACGATAAACTCGTGATGATCTGCACCTACATATTCTGCAACCCGACGTGCATGATGAAGTTCACTGAAGTCCTGTTCGTCAAATCCAATTGAAAATGTCTTGATGCGATCCGTTGACTCCTGGCTCATTAACGCAACTACAGCACTTGAATCGATGCCACCCGATAGGAATGCACCAAGTGGCACTTCCGACATCAATCGGACCTTCACAGCATCTCGCAGGATCTCAATGGTGCGTTCTCCCGCTTCCTCTTCACCAATCTTCTGCTTATTTGAAAAGTCAGGCTGCCAGTAGCGTTGGATGGTCACGTCGCCCTTACGCCAGCGAAGCCAGTGTCCCGCCTCGAGTTTCTTTATTGAGTTGTAGGCGGTAAGAGGCGCCGGGATGCACATGAAGGACAGGTAATAGTCGAGGGCTTCGGAGTTTATGTCCCGACTAACGTCGGGATGTAGGAGCAGCGCACTGAATTCAGACCCGAATACAAGTCCACCATTTACTTCCGAGTAAAGGAGCGGCTTTTTTCCAACTCGATCCCGAGCCAGGAACAGTTCCTGCTTCGCCTCGTCCCAGATTGCAAAGGCGAACATTCCTCGCAAGTGTTTCGGACAATCGGATCCGTAACGGTCGTAGGCATGCACTATCGCCTCAGTGTCACTGTTTGTGTAGAACACGTGGCCGAGCTTTTCCAATTTCTCGCGCAGTTCGAGGTAGTTGTAGATCTCACCGTTGAAGACAATCCATGCGGATCGGTCTCGGTTGTGAATTGGTTGTTTGCCGCTCTTGAGATCGATGATAGCAAGGCGTCGCATCCCTAAACCGACGGAACCATTGACGTAAAAGCCATCATCGTCAGGACCGCGATGACGAATTGCCGCACACATACGCGACAATAAGTCTCCGTCAATCGGTTTTCCGTCGTTTCGAACTAGCCCTACGATTCCACACATTTTGTTTGGTCAGAGGTTCGATTTGATCAAGTTGGTGCAAGGAGGCGACAAGCGTGTGCTTTTTGTCATTGGACCTCGAAAACTATAATAGCCAACCTTCGTAGACCTGTCCAAAACGGGGAATCTCAAAGAGCAGATCTCCGATCTCAAAGTAGCTATGCTAAGATTTTCGCCTTCTGATTGCAGATTCAGCATATTGCTTCAATTAGTTCCAATTCATTAAGACACCAAAGGTTCATTCGAATTTGTGACTGATATTCCAGCCTACAGTACTAACGCTTCCATCGGTGAGAATTCCATCGCTAACAATCTAATTATTCCGTGCGGCGGACGGGTGATTGACCTGACAACCCCACACGAACAATATGAAGAGGCACTAGTACACGCTAAGAAACTCCCTACGCTAAAGCTTTCTGAGAGAGCACTATGTGATCTCGAACTACTCGCCACTGGTGGATTCAGCCCCCTTGATCGGTTCATGGGATCCAAAGACTACGACTGCGTTGTAGAAGAAATGCGACTCGCAAGTGGACAGTTGTTCCCAATTCCGATCACTTTAACGATTGGAGACGATGAACGAGTCAGTCTTGACGAAAAGGTTGCGCTAATTGATTCAAGAAACGAAATCGTGGCAGTGATGACCATCGACGAGATTTACGAATGGGATCACAGGAAAGTGAGTCAGTTGGTATTTGGTACAGCCGACCTGCGTCACCCGTTGATCGCGGAGATGCATCAATGGGGCAAACGAAACATAGCCGGAACTCTAAATGTACTGCAGCTGCCTCGGCACTTCGATTTTCGAGAGTTGCGACTTTCACCGAATCAAACTCGTGAACGACTCGAAAGCTTTGGCTCTTCTAAGGTTGTCGCATTTCAAACCCGCAATCCTTTGCATCGAGCCCACGAAGAACTCACCAAACGTGCATGTGAGTCAGTTGACGGAGTTTTGTTACTTCATCCGGTGGTTGGCATGACCAAGCCAGGCGACATTGATCACTTCACCAGAGTTCGAACCTACAAAGCACTCGCAAGCAAATACTACGAGCCCCACCGAATTCTTCTTTCGCTCTTACCCTTGGCGATGCGACTCGCTGGTCCAAGAGAAGCAGTGTGGCATGCGCTCATCAGGCGGAACTACGGCGCTAATCACATGATCATCGGCCGTGATCACGCCAGTCCTGGAAGCGATTCGAATGGAGAGCCGTTCTATGAACCATATGCCGCGCAGGAGTTGGCCCAGAGTCTTGAGGATGAAATAGGTGTGAAGATACTACCGTTTGGTGAGTTTGTTTATTTGCCAGAAGAAGATCGGTATGAAGACGTAACCAAGTTGAAGAAAGGGTCGGTGACGGCACAACTATCAGGGACACTCGCACGCGAATGGTTTCGCGAAGGAGGTACAGATCTGCCACACTGGTTTTCCAGGCCGGAAGTGGCCGCAGCGATCGCCGACACACACCCACCCCGTCATAAACAGGGTTTCTGCATTTGGTTTACGGGCCTAAGCGCAGCAGGAAAATCAACAACCGCAGAGATTCTTACGGTCCTTTTGCAGGAATATGGCCGTCAAGTAACCCTGCTCGACGGTGACGTTGTTCGCAATAATCTTTCCCGTGGTCTCGGCTTCAGCAAAGAAGACCGAGATTCCAACATCCGACGCATCGGCTTTGTGGCGTCTGAGATTGTCCGACACCAGGGTGCAGTCGTCTGCGCGACAGTTAGTCCGTATGCCGCTACAAGAAACGATGTTCGCAACTTAGTGGGCGCAGACAGATTTATCGAAGTGTTTGTGGACACTCCGATTGAAGAGTGCGAGCGGCGCGACATGAAAGGGATGTACGAAAAAGCGCGTCGAGGTGAGATCAAGAACTTCACCGGGATCGATGATCCATATGAAGTTCCACTTCACGCAGAGATTGAACTTGAGACGATAGAGAACTCGGCGTGGGAGAATGCGCAGTTAATTCTTAAGCATCTCAGCGAGCGAGGTTTTATCAAGGCCTGACTGAGTCGGGTGTTTCAAATTCTGTTGCATGTCGTCTGGCCCTTCTAGCGGCTTGTAGCTCCGCCAGATCCTGTTTTGCCTGCATTGCTACGCGGCGCCGATCCTCTTGCCGCTCTCTGACAATGATTGCTCCTACCGCAACAAAAATAAAGTAGAAGACCAGCAACTGTGAACGCTGCCTGTATGCGGTGCCGACGTTACCCTGGAAGAGTGAGTAGGCAAGCGTCAGCATAGTGGTGAACATTACAATGGGCGCGACTTGCCTCAGCCGGTGTTTTATTGCAAACCACAAACCAAGGACCAGCAACGGGAAACTGAACCACCAAATAATCATTTCGGGAAGAGCCAGACTCTGACGTACCGAAGCAAGTTGCCAGGGAAAAGGTGCAAAGAGGAGGTAAAGAAAGCCTATAGGTATTGCCGTAAGTGCTCCTTCAGTCGTCTGCACGTCTACGTCTTTAGCAAACCCCGATTCCGCGGAGCGCGCCTGGTCCTGTCGGGACATTTGTACCATCCGCATGTTGCCGAATCGTTCAAACTGGACATTTGCATAACGCACAACACCAAACCAGGTGAAGGCCATTCCAATCGCAGCGACGGCCACAAATCGGCGAAGAAAACTCTGCGCGTCCATTGCCTTCACGCCGATTATGAAGCTGCCAGCAACGGCAGCAGTCATCATGTAAAAGATGTAGAAACGCAAGCTTAGTAGAGCTAGCAGACAAGCAGTGAGAATACACACGTAGGTCGCACTCACTCGTTCCATTAGCCGGAGCGTTGCGAGAATTGCGAGCGCCAGCGCCATTACGATCAAGCCATCTTTGAGCGCTTGTGAAGACCACAAAATCAAAGAAGGGTAGAAGCAAACCAGAATGGCCGCGACCCGAGAAACACGCTCGTTGTTGAAAAGAGTCTTTGCGGTGAAATACACGACGCAGGCGGTTGCCGAACCAATGGAAGCGTTTATGAGCTGAATCGCGTAAAGGTTCGTCCCGATAACTTCATAAACCCCCGCAACCAGGTAGAGCATTCCCCAAGCGCCAGCGCCCGATTGAGTGAAGCTAGCGTAGCGAGCTGCGTGATAGATGTCTCCGTGCCATGAAGCCGCTAACGATTCGCCAAAAGCGCTGTACGTGTTTGCGTCACCACCAAAGAACTCCTCCATGTGGCCGACAAAGATCACCGTACCAAGTACGATTCTGACCAGGACTCCAAGCACAAACACTCTTAGTAGGAACGTCCTTTCAGGACCAGACCGCATGAGAACGATGAGCGTTGGGATAGAGGTCAGAATACAAAACGACAACGCGCCGGGCGCATAACCTGGGACGAGAAACAAGACACCAACGCAAACAAGCAGCGTCAGAAAAATTAATAGCGCATTCATGCTTAATTAGTTCAACACGAAACCTGTCACTCAGACGTCGTCGGGGAGATCAGGACGAGTGCGGCGTTCAATCAGAAACTCGTCCTCTTCACTTAACTGCTTAATTACTCGAGCTGGCACGCCTGCGATTAGTTTACCCTCTTCTTCGAACTTAGTTGTAATTACGGAGCCTATCCCCACAATAGTTCTGGCGGGAATTCCGCTTCCGGGCGCCATTCGAATCTCCGAGCCGATATAAGCCTTTTCACCAATGACGATTGGGAGTGTCCTTTGCCGGTTGTGAGTCCATAACGACGAGTTTCGCCCACCAAGAATCACCCGGCGTCCGATCTCTACTCGATCCGTAAAGTCTATTTTATGACCTGTTGTAACAATACTTCCGTCACCAAGGATAAAACGTGGATCAATCTCATTTACAACATCTGGATCGGGAATTGAGTTGATCTCATTCAGTCTTATTATTTCAGAGTAACGACCGAGGCTCACTTCGTCGCCCCCACGAATAATATTCAAGTGGCCGATACGCGTATGATCTTTGATCTCGAGTTTATCAACTAGCACGATTACGTTTAGATGTCCGATTGAGACATCGTCTTCAATCCGGCACTCACGAGCGTCGATGATGCTGAAACCTAGTTTTACTCGCTTACCAATGTGATAACCGAAACACCAACGATACAGCGCTCGCATAGCGAACGATGGCAAAAGTGCAAAGAACCCCATCACCAGCAGTCGTGGTTTGCTTATTCGTCGCATCCAGTCCGGCGCTAAACCTCACCAGCGTATTAAACACCAATCGATCAGCGTACCAACTGCCTGCTTGCAAGTTCAGCGGTCGCGCTCTCAACTTGATCTTCAGCAGCTTGCGCGCGAACCCACTTTAACAACTCTGGGATTCCATTCTCGAGAGAAACTTTTGGTTCGTATCCAAGTAACGCTCTTGCCTTCGAAATATCTGCCACGCAGTGACGAATGTCGCCTTCACGATACTTCCCGACTATCTCGGGTTCAATATTCAGACCGAGTCCTTTAGCAAGTAATTTACTCACCGCACTCACCGACGTCGCAACACCCGTTCCAATGTTCACTGCGTGATAATCGGCTCGGTCTGTTGATAGCGCCCGCAGATTTGCTTGCACAATGTCACTGACATGAACAAAGTCCCTCGTTTGTCCGCCGTCCTCAAATATCATGGGCGGATTGTGGTTAAGCAACCGTCCAGAGAAGATCGCGCAAACTCCAGTATAGGGGTTTGAGAGTGCCTGTCGCGTTCCATATACATTGAAGTAACGAAGAGCAACTGTTGGGATACCGTATGAACGCCCGACCGCGAGACAAAACTGTTCCTGATCCTGTTTTGTCACTGCATAGATGGAGGTTGGAAAAAGAGGTTTCTCTTCCGTTGTCGAAGTCGGCTTAGCGTCTCGACCACATTTGGGACATTCGACTTCCCAGCGACGGTCGAGTAATTGAGAAGATGGCCTCAACTGTGGAAAGACTATCCCACACTGCTCGCAGTCGTACGCACCCTCGCCATAGATAGACATTGACGACGCTACTACCAACTTCCGAATCTGTGATTTCCGAGCAAGGATTGCTTCGAGAAGAACCGCGGTACCAAGGTCGTTGGCACGAACGTACCGCTCAATCTCATACATTGATTGCCCGACACCAACCTCAGCGGCCTTATGAAAAACAATGTCAACGTCTTCGAGAGCGGCATCAACAGCCTCTCGATCACAAACATCCGCTTTGACAAACTCGGCTGCCGGATTCAGGTACGACGGTTTGGAATTCTCACCATGCACTTGTGACACAAGCGAATCCAAGACACGCACTGTGTATCCTTCAGTGATCAGAGCATCAACCAGATGTGAACCGATAAACCCTGCGCCACCCGTTACCAAAACATTTGCTTTGTTCAAATAGAGTCCTCGCTTCTAATTTTTTTAGCGATTCTGAGTGGCCGCCGTTTGTGATTTCAACACGGAGTCGACGCTAACGTTCGCATTTTGCAGAACAGATTGGAAAACTTCATAGACTCTCGGAGCCTGTGTTCTCGCCGAGTAACCTTGCTCAACGGTAAGTCTACCGGCTTTACCAAGTCGTTCACGTAGTTCCTTCGATTCGATCAGGCTCGTCAGTTTTTCAACCCATTCCTTTTCTGACGAGGCGAGAAACCCGTTTTGTCCATCGCGAATGATGTCAGTGTTGACACCTACCGGCGAACAGATAGTGGGAATTCCCAGGGCCATAAACTGCAGTGCTTTTAGAGCACACTTTCCCTTACTCCAATCATCGTCTGGCAGTGGCATAACACCGATATCGATGACACCCAGATCCTCGAGTTCGGTTTCGGATCTCCACTTCATAGCCTCAATCTCAACTCCTTCAAGTTGATAGTTTGGCGTACCAATAACGCGAACGGTAAAGCGCTGGGATTTTGCGAGAGTCTCCAGAGCATTCCTTAGAGTATCGAGATGTTGAACTGTACTGTGGCTTCCGGTCCAACCTACTACGGGAATCGCTGAATTCTGTTTTGAACTTACAACCTGATACTTGTCTGTATCGATGGTAGTTGGCACGACTGTCACACAGTCATTTACTTGTCGCGCATATTCCGCGAGGTAGGGATTGCCGACCATGACATGAGAGGCCAAACGACAAGTGGTCTTCGTTTTCGTCGCAAATTTCAAGTAACTAAGATAACCGTTTGAAGGACTGCGATACGAAACAAAGATCGCGTCGTCAAAATCAAAGACGATTGGCACTCCTGCACGGTGGATTAGTCGCTCCAACACTGCGGGTCCAAGCAACGCTGCTTCGCGAAAGATGTAGACGAGATCAAAATTCCTTGCTCTCTTTAAGGCGCCTAGACGCCGGCTCAGACCTTTTGTTACCAGCGACAGCTTTTGGCCCAACAGTCCCGGTTTGTAAAGCAGAGAATGAAGCTCCTCACATTCGAAGGGTTCGTAAGTTATCTCTACGCCCCGCTCGCGCAAGAAAGGCTCCCACTGTTCGAGCCGATAACGCTGGCCCGGCGACGTATCATAAAGTGCTGGCATCAACGCAAGTACACGCATACTTATCTCTCTAAACCTTTACCATTCCCAGTTTGGATCAGGATTCCCTTGCACAGAATCACTTACAGAGCGCGCGCATCAGTATAAGAGACGGTGCTCACATCGTCTATCGCACCAAAATGAAGGTAGTAGGTTGGTCGCGATTTTTATGAGCTACAAATTGGTTTTGCCTCGAAGGGCGATCTCTCTAGACCAGGGTTGCTTCGGCTGCTTTGGGCTCTGAAGCACGAGAGTTTCAACGGCAACGCGGAGGGCGCAGAGGACGCTTTTATTTGGTTACCGGACCGCCGGCACATGATTGACGCGTTGCAGGTGTGGGTATAGTATTTGGTTTCTCAACACAACACATTTTTCAGGATTCCCCCCTCTCAAACGAGAAGACTGATTCCCCCCACAAGCGAGAAAACTACGGGCACTGGAGTTGTGCCTGGCTATTTTCCCTTACCTGAAACGAATAGGCTTCTGGCTGTATCGGTAAATCCCACAGCTGACGAAATGAGGTCTCGATATGAAGAAGATGTTCGCAAAATCTCTACTCGCAATTCCCCTTCTAATCCTCGTTTCCGCTGTTCCTGCTTATGCTGACCCGCTGCTGGTCGATCCAATGCTAGACTTTATTCCTAGCTATACTGGTCCGCACAATGGGGATCTGGACGTGATCGGCACCAACGTCAACCTTATAGGAACTAATCTTCTCTTCTCCGCCAGACTAAATGGGAACATTGGATCAACTGACCAAGCGTTTTATATTTGGGGAGTCAATCGTGGAGCGGGTACGGCGAACTTCGCCGCCCTGGGTCTCCCGAATATTGTGTTCGACACAGTCATCCGAATTAATCCTGATGGGACAGGAACGGTAACAGTAATTGGCGGAGCCACCACGCCACTTGCCGCGGGAAGCATTACCATCTCCGGCGACAGTTTTCAGGCACTGGTTCCCCTCTCACTCCTTCCGTCGAACGGATTTAACGTCTCTCAATACGGCCAGAATTTGTGGCCACGCTTCGGAGGCTCGGTGGGCAACGCGCAGATTGCCGATTTTGCTCCAGACGAGACGGATGCGGCTGTAACTACTCCCGAGCCGGCGACTTTGCTCTTGTTAGGCACCGGCCTGAGCGGCTTTATTGCTATGGTTTGGAAACGCAAACCTCGGTAGTCGTTTTTCGTCTGCCGGAAAAGCGATGATAGGTCGCGTCGATGCGGAAATAATAGAACTAGGTAGCCTTGCGGCCAGTAGCAACCCAACCGTAGTTCTCACCCACACTGGTAGATTCGAGACAGGCTCTTAATAACCAGTCTTGCACGTCGGCGCGCGTGTATCGATTCTCAATTGGCGCTGAAAAACGATCCAACTGATCGTTGACGCAGACGCGAAACGGAAAACTCGCATACTGTTTCATCGGTAACTCCTCAGCCAACCTGTCTACAACTGGAAGTTGCTTCAAGATTCGATAGGGCCAAACAAAAAAGAAAAACGCCGCTATCGCGCTTGGATAGGCAAAAGCATAAACAGCCTGATGTGGCAGACGAGTTGTAAAAGCCCGCACCGCGCTTACGCCCGACAAAAGTAAAGCTTTGATTGGACGTCGCTCCGGTTTCCAATACAAATAGATTTGGACTTCGCCGCCCGGCTTTAGAAAACGCAGCAGATTCTGAAACGCCTGCTCAGGATCTGGTAGGTGGTGTAACACGCCTATTGAATAGATGAAATCAAAGCTCTCAAGTGCAAACGGAGGGTTGTGCAAATCTGCCTGAACTACGTGAGTACTACCGAGCGCCTCCGTATTTCTTCGCGCAACTTCCACGGCTGGACCAAGGTCGATGGCCCAAACCTCGGCTCCATACTTTGTGGCGTAGTAAGCAAAGCGTCCACTGCCACAACCAGCATCAAGTATTCGTTTTCCGCGGAAGAACTCAGCCGGATGTGGCTGCATGTAATCGAGAAACTGTTTTTCCCATTCCTTGTACATTTCCGGGAAGCGATGCCATTCAAAACCAAAACTCAGCGCGGTCTCAACCTGTTTTGCGTCAAACCCACTTGCTTCGCCGCTGCCAAGGAGAGCTTCACGTAACGGAGGAAGCAACATCCTCGGTATACCGTTGATAATGGGAAATGATGTCTCGCATACGCTGCAGCGCAGCTCTCCGGAGTTTAGATCGTCCGAAAGAGACTCCGCCGAAAGCGTGCCCCGACACTTGGGACATCTCAGCGTATCTAATAGTTTTGCACGGTCCACCATGTAGTTTTGCGATATCTGCCATGCTATTGAACGTCCAACACTCTCTCGTAGAGGTCGGCGTAACGTTCACCGCCTATGCTTTCCAGATCGAAAAGCCGCTCAGCAACGTTTCGCGCTTCTGTTTTTGCTTCCGGATCGCAGGCGATCGCTTCGATTTGTCGAAGCGCCCTTGAATACTCATCTCGAGTAAAGTTATCGACCAGAACTCCTGCTTTCCACTCCTTAATCAATTGATCCGAGTCCCCAACGCCTGAGTTGAGAAGCAGGGGAAGCCCACAAGCCAGATACTCGCCATTCTTTGTTGGCGAAGAAGCGAGCTTCGAAAAGCACTGCTTAATAAAAGCAAGGCCAATGTCGCCAGCAGAAAGATACGAAGGAACTGTCGCTGCCGCAACTGAACGAACACTATAACTGTCTTCAGATATACCACGGGCAGACATCAACTCTTTGACTCGTTGTGGTTTACCGTTGGTGAGCCAGAGCATGTGCGCTTTACTTCGTTGCCCCAAAACGTACCCAAAGAAGTCCGCCATCTCCTCAGTTAAATACCAGCCGTCGAGCGAGCCGCTATAGACGAATGTGAACCGGTCACCGAGATTAAGCTCGGTGCGAATTCGGGACCGATCGTCACTGTTGAATTTGAAAAGGGTGAGATCCGCACAGCAAGGTATGACTGCGTGATGAATCGTTCTTCCTCGAAGTCCGTCCCAATCTTTAATGATGGGCCAAATTCTTTCAGTCAACGTAACGATCGCGTCTGTGCCCGCAAAGATCCGGCGTTCCGCTGTTTTGGTGATTCGGTACGCCGTACTGCCCTTTTTCCAGTGGCCCGCATCTACATATTCCTCCGCCATTAAGCCTCGGAGATCAAAAATCATCTTGATCCCCAGTTGCTTCTTTAACGAAAGGGCAATGGTCGCCGGAATATGACTTCGAGCATGAATCAATTCAATCTTATTATTGCGTACGAGTTTCCTCGCGTACCGAATTCCGGCCAAAACGTCATAAGCGGTGGCCGGCAACGAAGGTCGTTGGTGATAAGGTAGCCTGTGCCAATCAATCCCTTCTGCTGACAACTTTGTTTGTAACGCTTCACATTTTTCCACTCCATCTCGCTCGTAAGCCTTTGGTCGCTCAAAACTTAGTAGAGTGTATTGCACGCCTTTCTGTGTGAGCGTTCTCAGGTACGGTAGCACCTGAGTTTGGCCCAACGGATCGAGCATTCCATTGTAGGAGATAAATAGGACGCGACGGCCTTCAAGCCCCATTACCGGCCTCCACCGTCGCCTTGCGGCTCCAGCGTAACCAATCAAGCAACAGCCACTGAATACTGCCAATTATCGCAGCAGCATCGATCACGGCGAGTACGGACATAACTACGATTCCACGAAAGATATTGCGCAATAACGAACCTGGATAACAGGAGCTGTTGCGCTTTATGGACACAGCCGCCCGAGCTGCCAACATTAAGAGCCAACACGCGACCGGTATCCAAAACCAGACTGGATTAATAATTAGAGTCGCAACCAACAACATGGCAAGCACGACATATCGACCGAGTATCCTTGCTTGCCATTGTCGCCACAGACCAGCGCGAATGTTGTTACGAGAATAGACAAGAAAGCGACCGAAGGTACTGACGAGACCTGGTCTAAGGTTCCAAAACACCTGCGCTTTCGGCTCAAAGACAAATTGGTAACCAGCGCCTTCAACCCGGTCCATAAAGACAAGATCTTCACCTGACCGCAAGTCTTCCGGAAAACCTTTTACTGCTTGCCATGCTTTCCTGCGCAACAACGTCGAAGCAATAGACCTTGGTCTGGAGATGATACCGTTTCTTAATGACGGGGGAGGAACGTATGCGATTGCCGCACACTCTTTAAAGAATGTATCTGTCACTGGAGCCCACGAACCATAGACCATGTCGATTGACTCGTCATGCTCGGCACGTTCGGCCAACGCCTGCAGCCAATCTTTTGCCGGACGAATGCCAGCATCAGTAAAGCCAAGCCAGTCAAATCGAGCTTGAGCAGCTCCCAGATTTCTACCCCGGCCCGGCAATGCGGCTGACGTGCGAATAAGTCTTACCGGTGCTCCATTGCGAACATACTCCTCGATTATTTCCGGAGTTGCATCGATTGAACCTCCATCAGTAATGACAATCTCGTCGGGCATGCGAGTTTGTTCGAGCAACCCGTCGAGTAAGTCACGAATTGATTGCTCCTCATCACGCACCGGGACGATCACGCTAACTTTCATGCGGTTTGTCCGACAAATCTAGTTTGTCGATTGAAGTAGTTGATTCAAGCACGGGACAAACTAAGTTTGCCGGATAGATGGTAGTTCAATCGAGTTTGAATTCTGATCGCCAATCCACCTTCTCATCCAGAGGTGGCTGCCCTTCTTTGCTCAGCACAAAATTCTCGAGCACGAGATAGTCCATCTCAGTTCGCATGAAACACCGATAGCTGTCGGCAGGTGTACATACTATTGGTTCACCTCGAACATTGAAACTTGTGTTTACGACCACCGGACAACCCGTTTTATGTCTGAAGGCTTCGATGATTTCCCAGTAGAGCGGATTCGTTTCCCGACGTACAGTCTGTATTCTGGCCGAGTAGTCGACGTGTGTAACTGCCGGAATCTCAGATCTCTTCACATTAAGTTTTTCAATACCCCAAAGTGCGCTCTCACTCTCACTCATCTTGCGCTGTTTGGGTTGCGCGATGTCAGCGACAAGTAACATGTACGGGCTGTCAGTATCGAGATCAAACCACTCGGCGACGCGCTCTCTGAGTACGCTCGGGGCAAATGGTCGGAAGCTCTCGCGGTATTTAATCTTCAAATTCATCACCGACTGCATTTTTGGAGAGCGGGCATCGGCAATGATACTTCGTCCACCCAACGCACGTGGGCCAAACTCCATTCTACCCTGATGCAGTCCAATAACTTTTTCGCTCGCGAGCAGTTCGGCAACTACACCTGGAAGTTCTTCACGCGCGTATCTCGTGTAAGGTAAGTTTCGCGAGTGAAGAAAATTCTCAATCTCCTCATCACTGTCTCGTGGTCCAAGGTATGAACCCTTCATACCGTCAGCGTAGGCACTAAGACCATTATTAGATGCTCGGGACCTTGGCGAGATCCAGGTACCAGCACGCTCAGCACTCAGTCGTGGTTTTTCAAGATAACGATGCCAGATGGCCAAAGCGATTCCGAGTGCGCCACCAGCGTCGCCAGCCGCAGGCTGAATCCAAATGTCCTGGAATGGAACCTCTCTGATAACTCGACCATTGGCGACGCAATTCAGAGCTACGCCTCCGGCTAGACATAAATTCTTCATACCAGTTTCGCGATGGGCATACGTGGCCATCTTTAGCATCACCTCTTCGGTGATGACCTGAATACTCCGCGCCAGATCCATTTCGCGTTGGCTTAATTTTGTTTCGGGCTTGCGAGGCGGGCCGCCAAACAGTTTGCTGAACGCCCTGTTAGTCATGCGGAGGCCTTGCGAGTAACTAAAGTACTCGTGATTCATCCTCAAGCTTCCGTCGTCACGTATATGCAGCAGTTTGTCCTTGATGAGGTCGACATACTTGGGTTCGCCATAAGGTGCGAGTCCCATAACCTTGTACTCACCGCTATTCACTCTGAACCCTGTGTAGTAGGTAAAGGCGCTGTAAAGCAGGCCAAGGCTGTCAGGATATCGTAGTTCTTTTAACAGCTTCAGTTCATGGCCTTTGCCAATGCCAATGGAGCTAGTGGCCCACTCGCCAACACCGTCAATCGTGAGCACCGCTGCTTCTTCAAATGGTGAGGGATAAAATGCACTGGCGGCGTGACTCTCGTGGTGATCACCGAAGAGCAGCTTCCATTCAAACTTCTTGCCGAGTTTCTTCGCTCTACGCTCATCGTCTTCACCATTTGTTTTGGCCATCTCAGTTCGTATGAGATCGGGCATCCAAAGCTTTTCTCTCATCCAGAGTGGCATCGACTTTAGGAATGAGCCAAAGCCAGACGGTGAATAGTCGAGATAGGTTTCGAGCAGTCGATCGAATTTCAGGAGAGGTTTGTCGTAGAACCCAACGAACTGGAGTTGCGAAGCATTGAGGTTTGCCTCTTTCAAACAGTAGCGGGCTGCGTTTATTGGGAAGTTGTGATCGTGTTTTACTCTAGTGAATCGTTCTTCCTGAGCTGCGGCTACAACTTCGCCATCAATCACCAAACACGCCGCGGAATCGTGGTAAAACGCTGATATACCAAGAATACTTATCATCAGCCGAGTTCAGGCTTCCCCAATCGCTAAAACAGTGTGTATACAAAAGGAGCAATCGCTGAGCTCTTCGCAAGCACTAACAGGACGCCAACCAAAACAAGAGTGATAACAATCGGTGCGAGCCAGTACTTTTTGTTTTCTCTCATGAACTGCCAGAGTTCACTTACGACCTGTGCTTTTGACATTCGAACTCCTTAAAACATTTTCTCGTAGTGCTTCTTGTTCAATTGTCGCTCAGAGTAAGGGCGCCAGTACGACTCTCCCGGTTTTGAGCGACGGTGCAGGGGATCCCAACCCATTGCTCGTTTAATTAAACCGATCGGCGTTAGCACAAGAAAGAAAACAACTCCCAGAATAATTCTGGTCGACACATACGACATTCCTTCTGCAAGGGTCATCCACGCCTTATTTGGATAAACCAGTGCCCGAGGAACAATCAAACCCAGGAGAACAAGTGTTACGCCGAGCGCGACAACATAATGGGAAATGGCGCTCAGTTTGCCACGATAGATCCACCAGACTCCGAGAAGAGTGAAGACTCCACCAACGATTAAACCGAATTCCCGTTCTACGCGAAAAGTTCTCCGTCTCATCCGTTTCAATCAGTTAGTGACACCGGCAGTTTGCCTCGCGCCAGACTTTTCCAGCTCTCCGGCAATCCAGTGATAGGTACGATCCAGACCATCTTCCAGTGAGATCGTTGGTTCCCAGTTCAACACTTCACGTAAACGAGTATTGTCGGAATTTCGACCCCGAACGCCCTGAGGTTTGGTTATATCGTAACGCTTGCCGATCTTCTTGTCGGCTATCTTCGATACCATATCAACGAGTTCGTTGATCGAAATCATTCGATCTTGACCAAGATTAATTGGTTCCCGATGCTCACTACGCATTAAGCGATAAATACCTTCAACGCAATCGTCAACGTAGCAATACGAACGCGTTTGTTCACCGTCACCCCAAACTTCAATGTCGTCACCATCGCTGGCCAAAGCTACTTTGCGACAAATTGCCGCCGGCGATTTTTCTCGTCCACCGTCGTAGGTACCGAGTGGCCCAAAAATGTTGTGAAATCTGACGACCCTTGTATCTAGTCCGAAGTCCTCAGTGTAATGACGGCAAACTCTCTCCATGTAGAGTTTTTCCCATCCGTAGCCGTCCTCAGCGTCGGCGGGATACGCATCTTCCTCGCGCAAAGGTGTAATGTCAGTTTCTTTTTGCTTATACCCTGGATAGATACAGGCGCTCGAGGTATAGAGATAACGTTTGACGTTATTCATTCTTGCCGCCTCGATGGTGTGCATGTTGATAAAGGTATTGTCACGAACAATAACGGCTTTGTTGGTTTCTATGAAACCAATTCCACCCATGTTCGCCGCCAGACCGTAAACTTCGTCAATGCCTTTTGTAGCTACCAGACAATTGTCAGGCGACGAAAGATCTAATAATTGAAAGTCGTGAGCAGATGTGGGCTCGTATTCCGGTTCCTTGACGTCCACGCCACGAACCCAGTAACCGCGGTCAACTAAATACTTTGTTAAGTGATGACCGATAAAACCACCAGCTCCCGTTACCAAAACTTTAGTCTGTTGTGCCATTAAGAGTTTCCCCAATTTGATCAGTTCAAAAAAGAAAGAGACATTAATTACCCGCCCAAAGAAATGCAAGTGATCGATTGTCGAAGGAACGATTACGAACCACTGCCGCTCAGAGCAAGCCGACGTAAACAACCCCAGAATGGCCGATCAATCACTCCTTCGGGATGGGTCCCTAACGCCCTGATCAGCCACTTGGCCGCCTCAGACTTCCGGCCCGCCTCACTCGCTGCGTACGAAAGTCTTAGAAACCGGGTTGCGCGACACCAACGTTTGTCAGCCCCCTGCAATTGGGGCTCATAGAACTCCGCGATTTGATCAAACTCTTCCAGTTGTCGATGGCCTTCAGCGATGGTCTTGCTAACCTCGTGTAAACGGTAAGCCGCCATGGGCAGCGGAAGATACTCACAAGTGTGTCCGTTTAGAAGTAGACGAACGTAGAGATCATGGTCGAAATCGTAATTCCAACGCTCCTGAAAACCGGATCTGACAATATTGGTTTTCCAAAAGTGTCCTGGCTGAGGGGCCTTGTACGACCAGGCAAGACAATGTGCCGCCGACTTGGGAACAACCGAGTGAATCACCTGGGTTTCATGGCCTTCTCCGAACATCACTGTATCACCGCAAACCCATTCTGATTTTTGGTGCTGCTCGAAGTGTTTCATTACTGCGTTGAAGGTTCCGGGCAAATAAACATCATCACTGTTGATGAAGCCAAACACGTCGCCAGTCGCTCTTTCCAGACCTTTATTTATCGCGTGTACCTGACCGCGATCCTTTTCGCTAACCCAGTAGGTAAGTCTGTCTTCGTAGCGTTTGATTACAGAGACACTGTCATCGTTACTGCCACCATCAATCACCATGTACTCGAGTGGCTCATAGCCCTGATTGAGAACCGACAAGATCGTCTCGTCGAGAAATCTGCCTTGATTGTAAGACGGCGTAACAATAGTGAGTTTGAGCGACATGCAGTCTGGAATCCTAAGGTCGAAAATTCTTTATTGTTTCAACGACGTAATCTTGTTGTTCTTCCGAGAGCTCTGGAAAAATTGGTAGCGCAAGAGTTTCGCGAGCTGCTCGTTCGGCTTCCGGAAAGGCTCCTTCATGGTAACCAAGATAAGAGAAGCAATCCTGAAGATGAAGAGCAATCGGATAATAAACTTTTGTTCCTATTTCGTGCTGCTTTAGATGACTACTTAGAGCGTCGCGAACCTCAGGGACGCGCACAACATACTGATGGAAGATGTGACGCGCCTCAGGTCGAACGAACGGCACGGTCAATGAGAAACCAAGATTGGCGTCGGTCAACAATTTCGAGTATCGCTCGGCAATTGCAGCACGTCGGTTAGACCATGTATCGAGATGTGGCAACTTCACTCTTAGTATCGCCGCTTGCAGCTCATCCAACCGGCTATTAACTCCAACCTCGGAGTGTTCGTACTCGGTTGCTCCACCATGTGCACGAAGTCTTCTTAAACGCGCCGCAAAATCGCCGTCGTTAGTAGTCAACATCCCGCCATCGCCGCCTCCACCGAGATTCTTGGTTGGGTAAAAGCTAAAACAACCCACCAGTCCCATGGATCCAGCACGACGGTTCTTGTCTTCGGCACCAATAGCCTGCGCCGCGTCTTCGACGATCGGAATGTTATGTTCAAGTGAAATGCTCAGCAACGGATCCATTTTCACACACTGACCATAAAGGTGGACCGGAAGGATGGCCTTGGTTCGATTGGTTATGGCACCGGTGACCTGCGCAGTGTCGAGATTGTAAGTTTGGGGATCGATGTCAACGAAGACCGGTCGCGCGTTCAGTCTGGAAATCGCAGCAGCCGTTGCAAAGAATGTGAATGGAGTGGTGATGACCTCGTCGCCTGCGCCAATATCCAGGGCCATCAGTGCGAGCAGCAGAGCATCTGATCCAGACGCACACGCCACTGCATGCTGTGTATTTGAGTATTCGGCAATCGAACCCTCCAAACTATTAACTTCGCCAGCAAGGACAAAGCGTTGGGAGTCCATTACTCGTTCAACCGCCTTGAGCAGTTCGCCACGTAACGAGACGTACTGCGCCTGTAAATCCAAAAGAGGGACCATCATTTGAACAGGAGATAGTTAATTTGAAAAGAGGATCGTTTGGCTAGCAAAGCAAACTCAACCCCACAACGCGTGAAAGCGACGTCTATAAAACTACGCAGTACAGACGTCGCCAAAATCTCGTGTCACGCAGTTTCGCCCGCTGAAGTATTCTGGTTGCCGTCCGCTTCTGAGTAATAGCTTGAGTAATATCCCGAGTAGTAGTAATCCTGCGATTCGAGCCTGACATTATTCAAGACCACGCCAAAGATGTGCGCTCCCACATCAAGCAGCTGTTGCTTGGCGCGTCGCACGACAGCCCGTGAACTCCGACCGCCATGAACTACCAGCACAACTCCGTCAACCATGGTCGATAGAATCGAAGCATCCGTGAATGAAATTGCCGGCGGCGAATCGATAATGATGTGTGCGAAGCGCTCGCTTAGTCTGGCAAGGAGTCGTCGCATTTCTTCCGATCCCAGTAGCTCGGCTGGATTTGGCGGTACCGGACCAGAAGTCAGTACTTTGAGATGCGATCCCGCACGGTGAACCTGCAGAGTGGAATCAATATCCTTTTCGCCTGCCAATAAAGTAGTCAGCCCTTTTGAGTTAGGTACTTCAAACTGAGCGTGTAAGCGCGGACGTCGCAAGTCACAGTCGACGATCAGGACTTCTGCTCCCGTCTGAGACAACATGAATGCCGTATTTATTGCCGTCGTGGTCTTGCCCTCAGAAGGCTGACTCGAAGTGACAAGAATCGTCTTTGGTGGCTGACCCGCAGATGACAACAACAGGGAGGTGCGTAAGTGTCTGTAAGACTCCGCAATTGGCGACCGTACATCATCGATCATGGCGAGAGCCGTACTGTCACCCGGAGCACCGGGGACTGGAACTGCGGCTTTCAAACGTCCTCGCTCACCTCGTCCAGCAGGGATCAACGCCAAAGCTGGCAAGTGAATGTACCGATCGATGTCGTCTACTGACTTAACAGTGTCGTCAAGGAAATGCAGCAGGAACGCCAGGCCGATACCGGCAACCAGTGACAGGATGAACGCGATCATGATGTTTCTGATGCGCGCTGGTCCAACTGGACTTCTCGGCACACGACTGTAATTCTCAACGCTTACTTCATTTCCTCTATCACCCGAGGTGGCCAGCACTTCACGATAGCGCTGCATCAGTGTGTTGAGATACTGCTTGTTTGTCTCAAGCTCCTGCGTCATCGCCGCCATCTCGATTTGATCTCGAGTTTGTTGAGTAGTTGTTCCACGCTGCGCGGAATACATGGAGAGGAGGCTGTCCTCGTGAGCTTGAGCAGATTCATAGGCAGCTTTCAGGGCGCCGATAGTTTCCGCAGCTGCGGTTCTTACTTCCTCTTCAAGCGGCTTAATAGTGACATCAATCTTCTTAACTTCTGGCCACTCTGGAGTGTAGGTAACGAGGAGGGCCTCGCGTCGTTCCTTTAGACCTGAAATCCTATCTCGCAAAGCCTGAACCCGAGCGGACTTTTGCACCTCGGGAATCGAAAATGGATCGGTTGCAGATTTTGCATTGTTGTAGATTGCTTGGGCGTTCTTACGATCGTTTTGTGCTTGCAAAAGCTGCGTGCTTAATTGATTGACGCGTAACTCTTCAACGTTCACTCCCTTATCGGAGAGCGGAAGATTATGACTCTTAGCGTATTCGAATTGAGCTTCTTGATCAGTCTTAATCTTGCTCTGAAGCGTCGCAATCTGCTTCGACAGCGCAACGGCGGTTGCATTCGAGCCCAACTCGGACCGCAGTAAGTTGTTATTTGAGAAAACCTCGGCAAGAGTATTGGCTATTTTCTGAGCCAGTTCAGGATCGCTGTGTCGATATTTGATTGTGAAAAGATTGGTCCCTTGAATACCGGCGATGGTCTCACCACCGATGATCATGTCTTCATACGGTTCAAGACGGGCACGTTCTTCTGGCGATAATGGCTTGTCTTTGAGCTCAGCTTCGCCGACGATCTCAAGTCCCGTTGGACCAGCCGGCGCTGGGACTGCCGCCTTCCGCGTCGATCCGCGCGAAAACAAATTTCGAATTGCGGAAAAGACCCCGGCCTGAGATGAAGCACCAAAAAATGCTGGATTGTTTTGCAAATCGAGAGTCAGTACAACCTGACGTGCCAGCGCAGGACTTTCAAGGAGTTTTATTTGAGTTCCCCAAAAGTTTGGGTCCGGTTGAGCGTTCAGCACAAACTTGTCTGTCGACAATACACTCTTGTTTCTTTGCTCGATTCGAATCGTCGCCTCGGCCTCATAAATCGAAGGCTGACGAAACATCTGTATCGCCACCAGGGACGTCACGACCAGGCACAAACTCAAGATCAGCCATTTACGCTTTAATATGACGAAGAGATAGTCCCTCAACTGGCTCGGCTCATTAGCCGCAGGTCCATACGACCTGACCTGGTTGAGGTCACTTAGCGGCTTGTCGAGCGTTCGCTCGACAGCAGACATCGGCATCAATCGATTATCTTGCATTGGCTTTTAACTCTCGGTTACCTATTAAACCTTAGAATAATAGCAGAGACTCGCCGTCTGGCAAGCCGTTTAGCGGCCCTAACCGCCGAAAAAGTCTAGAGAAATCCTAACATTGTGGAACTCCAGCTCCCTCACACTGTACCCGGATTCGGGTATTTAAGTCAGGGAGTTCCTCCCCGGGTTTGGAACTTGAGCTCTCCTGAGACAAATTCCTCAAGCCCAGTGCGCCAGGAGGGCATTGGCGCAAGACCAACCTCCTCCGTTTTAAGACATTTGAGCCTGGAATTCGCCGGGCGCGGTGCCGGACGATTTAAAGAAGCGTTCGTAATACTTTCAACCTCGTAATGCTCCAATCCAGACAACATCAGCGCTTCATTAGTGAAATCCAGATAGCTCGCGCCCTCGCCGGTATTGACGACATGAAATATTCCCGGCTCATCGACGTCGGCCAACTCACGGAGCCGTTGAGCCAGGTGTCGTGCATAGGTCGGCGTTCCATACGCGTCTGATATCGCCTTGATCTTGAGTCCGCGCACAGCGTTTTTGATTACGCTACTTAGGAAGTTTGGGCCGTCCGGTCCAAAGACAAACCCAGTCCGCACAACTACTGTTCGCTCATTTGCCTGTTGTGCTCTCTGCTCACCAGCCAATTTTGATTTGCCATAGACGCTGAGTGGATTCGGTCCGTCACGCTGAGTATAGAAGCCCTCCTTAAAACCATCGAAAACGTAGTCAGTTGAGATAGTTATTAGTCTTGCGTTGACTTTGCGACTCGATCTCGCGAGATTCTCTGGTCCTTCGGCATTGGCCGCGAACGCATACTTAGAATCGTTTTCGCAACCATCTACATTTGTCCATGCGGCACAATTAATCACTACGTCTGGACGGATTGTTGAAATAGCATCCTCGACCTGATGAGTGTCGCTGATATCCAGTTGAGAATGATCATAAGCAACAAAGTCATCGGCAGATTCCTGACAAACCTGCACTAGCGCACGGCCCACTAAGCCACCGGAACCTGAAATCAGAAATCTCAATTCTTCACCTCAGTCCCGTATTGTCGTTTGTAGTAGTCGCGATAGGCACCACTCCGAGCCCTTTCAACCCACTCAACGTTTTCTCGATACCATTCAATCGTCTTTGCCAGGCCGCTCTCCCAGGTTTCAAGCGGACGCCATCCGAGTTCTCTTTCAATTAACTCCGGATTGATTGCGTATCTGCGATCGTGACCCGGTCTGTCGCTAACATATTTAATGAGCGAATCAGACTTGCCGACTGCAACGAGTAACGAAGTCAGTACATCCAGATTTTTTTGTTCGTTACGCGCTCCAATATTGTAGACACCACCAGGCCTTCCCTTCTCAAGAACCATGAGCAATGCGCGACAGTGATCTTCCACATAAATCCAATCACGTACATTGAGGCCGTCACCATACAGTGGGATCGGGTGATCCTGCATCGCATTTGTAAGTGCAAGCGGCAAGAACTTTTCAGGGAATTGCCTTGGGCCGTAGTTGTTGCCACATCGTGTTGTCAATGTATCGAGTCCGAAGGTGTGATGGGCAGCCCTCACGAGATGTTCCGCAGCGGCTTTCGATGCTGAGTAAGCATTATTGGGAGCAAAAGGTGAAGATTCATCGAAAAAAGCTTCGTCATCCTCAGCCAAACTTCCCATTACTTCGTCAGTCGAGACTTGCAGAAAGCGTTTCACTCGCTTCTCTCTAGCTACGTCCAGAAGTAATTGAGTGCCTATAATGTTTGTCCGCAGAAAGTCATCAGGCTCTGTGATACTGCGATCGACATGCGATTCGGCAGCGAAGTTTACTACCGCATCAACGTCAACTGGCAATGCGTCCAGCACATTCTGATGATTAGTGATGTCCCCTCGCACAAAGTGGTGCCTGCTCGAATTCACATCTTTGAGGTTATCGAGGTTACCGGCATAAGTAAGAGCATCGAAGTTGATCACTTCGCATTCGGACCAACGGTCCAGGACCAAACGAACAAACGCCGATCCTATGAACCCGGCACCACCAGTGATGAAGATGTTCCGCATTTACGGTCGATTCTAGCAGGCAACGTCTTACATTAAAGGGCGTCCCTCCGTGGGCGCCTCACGTTTGCACAATTACTTACCTATTTGCTGCAAGTTCACATAAGATGGGGCGCCCCCACGGAGGGGACGCCCTGCAATCTTACTTCGGTTTGGGCCAACCGTGACACAATCTCAACATAATGATCAGTTGACGACCCAGATCGAAATGCGGTATTTAACCGCGACACCCTTGGACGGGCTGATTTCTTTACTAAGCATCCTGGGGTCTTACCAAGGTAGCTTTGAGGTTTTAGTAAGTATAGCTAAGACTTTACCAGTCATCCCGTATCACACTCTTAAGGTAGTTGCTGGCCTCCACCTCGCTAATGAGCACTACTGACTGAGTCGCTAACCCTTCAGAGGACAAGATTGCCCAAAAATGTACCGGGCATTTAATCCAATGGCGGATCCATAGACTCCTTTCAAGGTAACTCGCTAGTCAGCAATACGGTCGCGGGTACTTTTAGTTCGACTACAAGTAAGCAGTAGCACCAAGGTCAGGCATTACCCTCGTTAGCTGTTTCACCTAATAGCGAACGGGATTCTCCTCGCACAACACGAAACACGGGAAAGCCCGAAGTCAACTGCAGAGTGACGCAATATTTGTGTCGATGCTTCGGATCACTCTAATCAGATCGCTCGCGCTTTGATTAGTTGATGCTCGTCTGTCGCGTCGCACTCTCGCACCTCGAACTGACGGCTTGAAGGAGAAACGTTCAGATGAAAACCGATCATTTTCCCACCAACTCTGCGCAATCTCAGACACTGATCCCTCCATTACGACTCGGAATGATCCTGGCGTCAGTGATCGCGCTTGTTGTCGTCACATTAATACCGACCTCCCTGGCCGAATCATCAAGGACAAGACTTGAACCACGGAGCAATAGAGAGTCGACGAACTCAATAGACCTGAAAAGGAAATCTCATCAAGTTGAAAAGCGTCTTCCAGACAGGTCCGGTAGTCGAATCTTAAACGCATTGTTATTACCGCAGGGCATACCAGAAGACATTGGCTCGTTTGAAGCCGACTGTACGACACCGAAGACTCATTTCACCCTTGGCGATACAGTTTGCTTGAAAGCAACGGGAACTTTTCTTGGCCCAAGAAAAATCTACTGGATTAGTCCCGATGGTGGCGTTATTCAGATTGATTCGAATTCTCAAGCCACTCGCACTGTGAGCGTACTCGGAAATTGGCGAGGTTACCTGGTTGCTGCAGATGATGGCACCCTGCGAGTTCCATCAGCATTCACTGTCAGCGACCCGCAACAACCGCAAGTTGATCTATCAGTGTTAAAGAGTATCGCTGACGGTTCACACACTCCTGGCGGATTCGTTAGCTATCAAGTTGTGGCAGCAAACCTTGGACCTGATACAGCAGCAACTGTGGAGATGATCGAGAACATTCCAAACAACGCGACCCTCATCTCTTCAAGTCAGGATTCCGGTCCAACCTTTACATGCAATTCAGACAGTACGAAGAGTACTTGTACCATCGGAAGTCTCGCTTCTGGCGCCTCTGCGACCTTTACTTTTATCTATCAAGTGCAAGGGGCCACAGCAATCGGAACTGAGATCGCCAATACGGCAACGATTACAAGCGCGACCTCGGAAAACCATCCCGGAGATAACTCCTCAGAACTTGTGAATAGTGTCGTCAGCGGTTCCGCTGGAGCAACCTGCACACTCGATTGCCCCAACAACAAAATCGTTTCTGCAAACACCACTCAGGGCGGAACCTCCGGCGCAAACGTTAGTTTTGGCACACCCGAGTCGTTTGGTGATTGTGGGTCTATAACAACAAGTGCTCCATCCGGTTCATTTTTCCCGGTCGGTAGCACAACAGTCTTTGTATCCTCAACCGAAGGAGGCGGAAGTTGCTCCTTTGTGGTTACGGTGACGGAAGATCAGGCGCCTGATATTAGTTGTCCTGCAAACGTGAATGTTCACCTAACCGATTGCCAACCGGCTACTCTGAACGTAGGTACACCAAACGTTTCACCCAGCAGCGCCACGGTTGAAGGCGAGCGAAGTGACGGACAACCTCTGGATGAACCTTATCCTGTTGGCACGACAACTATCACCTGGACGGCGACTGATGCTCAATCGCGTTCAGACACATGTACACAAACAGTCACTATTACAAGCGATGATAATCAAGCGCCAACGATCACGGCTCCGGCCGATGTAAATATCGCGACACCGGATGGGACGTCAGGCTCTTGCGGATTAGTCGTTGGTGAAACCGATCTTGGTAGTCCTGACGCAAACGATAACTGTTCCGTTAACGTTACGCGTTCGGGAGTTCCGGCGGGCAACTTCTTCCCAGTTGGAACAACCACTATCACCTACACCGCCACTGATGGTTCAGGTCATTCGGCTTCCGCCACGCAACGAGTAATTGTCACGGATGGAACTGCACCAATCATCGTTGCACCACCTGATGCGAGTTACGTCTGCTTGAGTGAAGTTCCTGCGGGTAACCCGAATCAGGCACATGGCGGAAATGAAAACCTCCCCAACGGTGGCCCTGTCACGGACAATTGTGGGATTCCCACAGTCAGTGTGGCCGACGCTACAAATGGCGGAAGTGGCTCCGTTGCTAATCCACTTGTAATCAGTCGCGTCTTTACTGCAACTGATTCGGTTGGTAACAGTGCGAGCGCAACCCAAACGATCACGGTGATCGATCCAACACCACCGACGATAGCTCTCAATGGACCAGATCCACTGATCGTCGAGTGTCATACCAGTCTGGTCGATCCTGGAGCAACGGCAAATGACAACTGCACTGGTAATTTTGCAGCAACCGCTTCAAGCAACGTAAACGTCAACGCAGTTGGTAACTACCAAATCACTTACACCGCCAACGACCCAGCTGGTAATTCAGCCACGCCATTGGTACGAGCGGTCACTGTGGTAGACACCACTGCGCCGACGATTCAATTAAACGGTGTAACTCCATCACTCTGGCCAGCCAATCATAAGTACAAGACCTTCCAGGTAACGAACTTTGTGACTGGCGTAACCGACAGCTGCAACACCTCATTAGGTGTTGGCAACGTTGTTATTGAACGAGTCACGAGTGATGAAAGCGAGAATGGGAACGGCGATGGAAACACAGTGAACGACATCATCATCTCCGCGGACTGCAAATCAGTTCAGTTGCGAGCCGAACGGAATGGTGGAGGCGACGGGCGTGTGTACACGATTACACTTCGTGTTACAGACGCTGCTGGGAATACCAGTACCGCCACCGTCAATGTCGTCGTGCCACATAACCCAGGTGAAACGCCAGTCAATAGCGGTGTCAACTATACCGTTAATGGCAGTTGTCCGTGACGGCCATTGATTCGCGTTCAGCATCCGGGCAGGTGTACCTCGACACCGGCCTGGTGACAACTACATTGAGGAGTAAAAGAGAAATGAAAAACTCACAAAGATATAAGATGGCACGTCGCCTTCTCGTTCTTGGTGCAATTGTGAGCGCTCTAATGGTTCCACTGATGTCTCGAGCGCAACCTCAGTACGCATCAATAACTATCGTAAATAATTCAACTCGCGAGATTCGGCACGTGTTCCTGTCACACGTGAACTCTGACGACTGGAGCGCCGATCAGCTAAACAATTCGACGATCCAGGCCGGGCAGACTCATACATTGCCAAACGTTTCTTGCGATCAGGAACAGGTTAAGGTCATCGGTGAGGACCAGGATGGCTGCTTCCTTTCGGCGGTAATCGCGTGCGGCAACGCCACTTGGACCATTACGAACCAAACCGTACCCGACTGCGGTCTACAGTAGATGGCCCATTAAACGATTTCAACTTTCACGAGCATCCCTCGAGATAAAAAGGAGAACGCAATGAACAAGTTCCGCTTTTTCTTAACAACAGTGGCGACCCTTAGTTTTACCCTGGTTTTGTGTTCGGTTGTACAGGCACAGGCAACTCGTACCTGGGTTTCAGGAGTTGGTGATGATGCCAATCCCTGCAGCCGCACAGCTCCCTGTAAGACTTACGCTGGCGCGATTTCCAAAACAGCAAAAGATGGCGAGATTAGTACTCTTGATCCAGGCGGTTTTGGCGCCGTCACGATAACAAAATCGATCACGATCAACGGAGGCGGTGGGGGACAAGGTTACGGATCGATCCTCGCCTCTCTTACAAACGGGATCATTATCAATATCACCGATGTAAATGATGTGAGAAAAGCAGTGCGTCTCGATTGGCTCAATATCAATGGCGCCAGTACGGGTATTAACGGAATTCGATTTGTTGCCGGTAGCCAGTTGTTCGTCGATAACACCCTCATCGACGGCTTCACTACTAACGGTATTGACGTGAACACCGGAGGTAACCCACAGATTCACATACACAATACGGTTATCCGAAACTGCGCCGGCAGTGGAATAAGCACGGTAGCGACCGGCACTAACTCAACTGCATTCGAGTTTAGTGCTGTGACAGTTCAAAAATGTGGTACTGGATTCTCGGCGCAAAATGGCTCTCGCGGCAGTATTCACGACAGCGTCTTTGGTCTTAACACAACAGGGATTGCGTTGACCCAGGGCTCTGGTCCAACCGAAGTCAATATCAACAACAGTCAATTCACTGGGAGTCAGACGGCAATCAATGTGGGGGCAAGCACACGTGCCCGCATAGCGAGGTGTGCGATCACGCAAAATGCCAATGCACTCGGCCTTGGAGGTGGTTTTGTCGACACAGGAGGAAACAATACCATCATGGGTAATACTACGAATCAGGCACCAAATGGCACTCTGTTCGCACAGAACTAAATGCTCAAACTGAAATGCGAGTCCCTCCACTCTCTTCAAGGGTGGGGGGACTTCCTTTGAAGTGCGGCGCTTCTGGCGCCGCTTTTCTATGCAGCGCACTCCAATCCTATCTTGATAACCATCTTCCCGTTGTTTACTCTGCTACCAACGCTGACGAATCAGACATTCTCTTGAAGAGATGCAACCAATTGTTGTCGTAGAAAACCTCAGCAAGCAATATCAACTGAGTCGCCGAAACGCTGCTTACAACACGCTGCGCGAATCTATCGTTCAAGCCGTGCGACCGTCTGCGAGAAACTCAAATCAAAACGGAAGTTCGAAGCCCGGTACCATATGGGCGCTGAAAGATGTCAATCTTGAAGTACATCCTGGAGAAGTTATCGGTATCATCGGGCGCAACGGCGCTGGAAAATCCACTCTCCTGAAGATCCTCTCACGCATCACTGAACCAACCACTGGCAAGGTCGAACTCTACGGACGCGTCGCCAGTCTCCTCGAAGTTGGTACAGGGTTTCATCCAGAATTGAGTGGTCGTGAAAATATTTTTCTCAATGGTGCAATTCTCGGCATGAAAAAGTCGGAGATTGAACGACAATTCAAAAACATCGTCGACTTTGCGGAACTCGACACGTTTATTGACACGCCGGTCAAGCATTATTCAAGTGGCATGTATATGCGACTTGCTTTTGCAGTTGCCGCACACCTCGAACCTGAAATACTTCTCGTCGATGAAGTCTTAGCCGTTGGCGATCATGAGTTCCAGAAGAAGTGTCTTGGGAAAATGGACGAAGTAGCAAAAGGAGGGCGCACAGTCCTTTTCGTCAGTCACAACATGACTGCCGTTAATCAATTGTGCTCCAGATGCTTGATGTTAGCGGACGGTCGAGTCGCCCAGAGTGGTCCAACTGGATCGGTTGTAGCTGAATACCTCAAAGTTGGCACAGGTGGTGCCGGCGAACAGGTTTGGCTGGATGTCGCGAAAGCACCAGGAAACGAAAAGATTCGATTGAGATCTGTTCGGATACTATCTGAGGGACAAATTAGTAATGACGTCGATATTGATAAAGAAATTTCCGTCGAAGTCGAATTTTTGAATCTTGCCCCGGGCCTGCGGAAGATTTGCACCAACATCTACCTTGTCGACGCTTTAGGCACAGTCGTCCTTAGCACTGGAAACACTCCAGCCGCGAATTCTCTGCCGGAAAAATGGTTCGATCAACCTCATCCCAAAGGCGTCTTTCGGGCTCGTTGCACATTGCCGGCAAACTTTCTGAATGAAGGACGCTACTATGTCAATGTATACGTCGTTACACTTGGACCACTCAGCATTGAAGTAGAAGCCTTACAAGCGATCGCTTTTACAGTCTTCGACACTGGTGTGATGCGCGAACCGGGAGGCGGTAGCGACTGGGCTGGAGTGATTCGTGTTCGGCTTCCCTGGGAAACCGATTTTCTCGAACAGTAAACAGCAATGGCAAAGATGATCATTGTCGGCGACGGTGAAACCGCTGAACTAGCGTACGAGTACTTCACTCACGATTCGCCACACGAAGTTGCGGCCTTTTGTGTAGAACGTACCTATAAGAAAAAGGACTCGCTGTTTAGTCTTCCGGTGGTAGCTTTTGAAGACGTCGCGGACCTGTATCCGCCGTCAGAGTTTCAGGCCTTCGTAGCAATTTCCTACACACAACTTAATCGCGTTCGCGCACGGCTGTACCTGGAGACCAGGAGAAAAGGTTACTCGCTTCTGAGTTACGTAAGTTCGAAGGCATTTGTCTGGCATAACGTGGTCCTTGGTGATAACTGCTTCATAATGGAAAACAACGTCTTGCAATACAGCGTCAAGGTCGGCAACAACGTCGTACTGTGGAGCGGCAATCACATCGGACATCAGTCGATAATTCATGATCACGTCTTCATTTCATCGCACGTAGTCGTTTCGGGTTATTGCGAAGTCGGCGAGAATTGTTTTTTAGGCGTCAACAGTTCCCTGGCTAACAATCTGAAGATTGCCAAAGACTGTTTGATCGGAATGGGCGCGGTGGTCCATAAAGACACCGAAGAGCGTAAAGTCTACGTGGGCAATCCAGCAAAGCCTATGGACAAAGATAGCTTCGAGGTTTATGGAGTCAAAGAATAATGCGGTGGACCAAGAAAGGCCGCATATTCGTACCAGATGGCTCGCAGTGGTGGGCTAAGAAATATGCCTTTCCGCCAACACCATACCGGTTGAACGATGAGGTACTGAGGATTTACGTGGCGTTCTGCGATGAAAAGATCGTAGGTCGAATTGGCTTTGTTGACGTCGCCGCGGATGATCCTTCTGAAATTGTGGCGGTCTCAAAAGATCCTGTGCTCGATATCGGCTCACCCGGTGCTTTTGATGAAAATGGAATTCTCCCAACCTCAATCGTAGAGGTAGGCGAGCGGTTGTACCTCTATTACGTTGGCTATCAACTCGGGATGAAGGTTCGCTACTATCAATTTGAAGGTCTTGCGATTAGCGAAGATGGCGGAAACACATTTCGCCGGCACTCCAAAGTGCCAGTGACCGATCGAACAGACGCCGAAATGCTAAACAGAACTTCCGCGTTTGTCCGTTTACGCAACGGACTTTTTGAGATGTGGTATGTCGGAGGCAGTGACTGGACCACCGTAAATGGTAAAGAATTGCCTATGTACAACATTAGATATTTGACATCTGTAGACGGAATAAGCTGGGGACCTGAAGGGAAGGTCAGCATCGACTACAAGGACAACGACGAACACGCGTTTGGCAAGCCTTTCATTCTCGAAGACGGACCACTACAACGCATGTTTTATTCGATTCGAACTCGCTCAAAGGGATACCGGCTTGGCTATGCGGAATCTGAAGATGGACTTAATTGGACCAGGAAAGATGACGAGATAGGGATAGATGTATCTGAAACGGGATGGGACTCAGAGATGATCGCCTATTCCAGCATCGTCAAACACAAAGATAAATTTTACATGTTCTATAACGGCAACAATCTCGGTGAGTCTGGTTTCGGATATGCCGAGTTAGACCATTGGTAAGCGAGCAGACGAGTACGATCTTGGAGAGCCTTTCCTCAAAACTCTGATTGCGAGAGCTCCAGCGCCAAAGGCGCGGAATATTGAAAGCCAGGGGCAATCCCGATTCATCGGGAGTCGCCCCTGGGTAAACAAGTCTCCAGTTTGCAGCTCTGAAAAGAGCGCAATAACTGAGTTTAGAGTCATGATACTTTGCACTGTCAGTGCTCCCGAATTGTTGCGACTTGTCCAGGGGCGACTCCCGATGAATCGGGATTGCCCCTGGCTTTCATATTTCGCGCCTTTGGCGCTTGTTAGTCTCAATTCAGACTTTTGAGGCAAACCACTTTGGAGCAAACAAAAACTCACGCAGTAAGAGAGTTTCACCAAAATGAAAGTCCGGACGACTTTCATGCCGAAGAAATCCGCAATATCGGATATACCGTGCTCGAGAGTGATTTCGATCAAGACGAACTCGCTCTAATTCGTGACAAAATCGATCTCGTCTATCAGCGACAGGTTGACGAGATTGGCGGTGAAACCAGGCTGACTGAAATCAACGATGCAAGTGTTGGACGCTGCCTGCTTGGTTATGACGATTATTTCGTAAAGCTCGCGGCTCACTCGCGGATTGTTTCGATCGTTAAGCGATTACTAGGCGAATACTTCATTCTCATGTCGCAAAACGCCATCATTAATGATCCCAATAATGAGCATTACCAGGTTACCTGGCATCGCGACTTGAACTATCAACACTTCGTAAGTTCTCGGCCACTTGCTGTCAGCGCTCTATATTCAATTGACGAATTCTCAGAACAGACTGGAGCCACTCACTTACTTCCGGCATCGCACAAATCCGAGACGTTTCCTTCTGCCGAATACATTGCCAAACACCAAAAGACAATCGCCGTCCCGCCAGGATCGATTCTTCTGTTTGATTCAATGGTCTTCCACAGAAGTGGCAACAATGTTTCAGGAAGACCTCGACGCGCGGTGAATCACATCTACACGCTTCCTTTGATCCGGCAACAAATTAGTCTGCCACGAATGCTGCAAGGAAAGTTTTATGACGATCCTTTTCTACGCAAGCTGCTCGGTTATGACATCGAAACAGCTGACAGCACAGTGGCGTGGCGGGAAAACAAAATTCGACTGGCACACCAAGTTGAGAAGTGAATCACCGACGATCTCGACTTGTGGCCTGGCTTAGATGACCGACAGCCAACAACAACTCGAGGATCTTCTCGCGCAGAGTCCTGACTCTGTGGCTGATCGAGTTCTAAAGAAGCTCGAATGGTTCAAAGAGAACACAACCTCATTTGTCCTTTACGGCGCCGGTACACTTGGTTGTGCGGTCCGAGAAAAGCTGCGCGAACTTGCTATCGAACCGTTAGCCTTTGCGGACGATACACCTGAAAAGCAGGGTGCCTTGATTGCAGGCTTGCCCGTCATGTCGCCCGGCCAGGTTGTTGAACGTTTCGGTTCGGACACAGCTTTTGTGGTGACAATACTCAATCCGCAACTCTCATTTATTCACGCACAAAAGAGATTGCAAAAAATTACAGAGGCACCTGTTATTTCCTTTCTGTCGTTGGCCCACAAATATCCAGACGTGTTGCTTCCCTATTATCAGTTTGAGAAACCGACAAGCTTACTAAGTAAAGCCAGTACAATTCGTGATGGATTCAAGTTATGGAGTGACGAGGAATCGCGCCGACAGTTCGTAGCGCATATCAAGTTCCGGTTGGATCTGGATCACGAATACCTGCCAGCTAACAGTCCTGAGAGTTACTTCGCCACGGATGTACTTCCGTCGCTTCCAGACGATACGATCTTTGTCGATTGCGGTGCGTACGATGGCGACTCAATTCGAGAATTCCTGCTGAGACAGGAAGACAGGTTTGCACGCATCTACGCGCTTGAGCCGGACCCGAACAATTTCGAGCGGTTGGTGGAATACGTAATCAGTTTGGACTCTAGCGTGGCCGGCAAAATCGAACTCATAAATGCTGGCGTCGGCAAGGAACGAAAACGGGTGCCGTTCAAGGCAACTGGAAATATGAGTGCAGCCTTCTCTGCAAATGGCTCGTGCTCGGTTGAGGTTATACCCCTCGATGAAGTTGTTGCGGAGAGAGGCAACACTGTGTTTCTAAAGTTTGACGTGGAAGGGGCGGAGTCGGAAGCATTAGCAGGAGCAACGAAGTTGTTTGCTCAACAAAAGCCTTTTGTCGCGATCAGTGTTTACCACCGGCCTTCGGACCTCTGGCAAATTCCACTTGAACTAAAGACGTTGGTCCCAGATTACAAACTCTATCTTCGTACTCACGGCGAGGACGGTATGGATGTTATTTGCTATGCTGTGCCGACGCGAATCTAAACCGAACCTGCCTTCGTCGATGAGCGACACAGTCACAATTCAACGATATAAGCCTGAGAACAAGAGTGTCTGGGATGACTTTGTCCGCGAGTCGAAAAACGGCACCTTCCTGTTTCTGCGCGACTACATGGATTATCACGCCGATCGCTTTCCCGATTTTTCTTTACTCGGCTACGACGAACAAGGAGAGCTTGTTGGGATACTGCCGGCGACTCTTTCGGGTTCGCAGCTATCAAGTCATGCTGGTTTGACCTACGGTGGAGTGGTTTACGGCGTTCGGATGAAGACCGAGTTGATGTTGGATTTCTTCGATTCGATGAAAACCTTGCTCCGCTCACAGGGAATTGAAAAACTGTTCTACAAGGCGATTCCACATATTTATCATCGCCTTCCTAGTGAAGAAGATCTATACGCTCTCTTTCGCAATCAAGCCCTGCTTGTTCGACGCGACCTGTCCTCAACGGTCGTTCTTCGTGATCGTCTGTCGTTGACTAAAGGTCGGCGCTACGCATTGAAGCAAGCACAAACAAATGACTTGGTTGTGGCGAGGAGCTACGATTTCATATCTTTCATGCAACTCGAAGCTAGCGCACTCGAAGAAAAGTACGGAGTGGGTCCGGTTCATTCAGGCGCAGAGATGACTCAGCTTGCGGCCACTTTTCCTGACAACATAAAGCTGTTCACCGTACATCAGCACAACCAGTTGCTTGCCGGAGTGTTGGTCTATGAAAATCCAAAGGTCGTTCATGCGCAGTACATCGCTGCAAACGAAACCGGCAAACGTCTCGGAGCGCTCGACCTCATTATCGATTCACTACTCGAGTCGTACTCTTCGACTAAGCACTACTTCGACTTTGGAATCTCGACAGAAAACGGCGGTCAAGTTCTTAACAGTGGATTAGTCCAGAACAAAGAGAGTTTTGGCGGTCGTGCTATTGTTCATGATTTCTACGAACTTGATCTAGCGAAAGGCCTGTAATGAGCGTTAACGACTGCCGGATCATCGAGCTACCCAAAATTGCCGACCCTCGCGGCAACCTGACTTTCGTCGAAGGCGAACGCAACATTCCTTTTACGATCAAGCGTGTGTACTACCTCTACGACGTTCCCGGAGGCGCCGTGCGGGCCGGCCATGGGCACAAGAAACTTGAACAGTTCATGATCGCCATCTCCGGTAGCTTCGACGTACTGTTGGACGATGGTTTCGAGAAGCGCCAGGTACATCTCGACCGATCATTTTATGGTCTATATATCTCGCCGATGACATGGCGTGAAATAAACAACTTCTCTTCTGGATCAGTCTGTGTGGTGATGGCCTCCGATTACTACGATATTGAAGACTATTACTACAATTACGACGAGTTCCTCGCAGCGGTCAAAAAACAACTTTCCACTTGAGACAAGAACTGATGAGTCGTCCGGTACCTCGAGTAAGCGTTTGCGTCCCTTCGTACAATCACGGACGCTTTCTCGCAAAGAGTCTGGACAGCATTCTTGCTCAAACATTTCGGGACTTTGAAATCTTGATCGTCGACGACGGCTCAACCGACGACAGCTTCAAAATTGCGGAGTCTTACGCCGCACAGCATCCATCCATAATTCAACTCTTCACACATAAGAATCAACACAATCGCGGAGTCTCAGCAACTGTGAACGAGGCGTTTAGACACGTGCGCGGTGAATACTGGATGGGTTTACCGTCTGATGATCTTCTGCAACCAAATAAGCTCGAACAGCAGGTGAAGTATCTGGATAAACACACTGACGTCGGGTGGGTCTATTGTCCTGCAAGTGTTGTAGACGAACACGACAGACCGCGACCAGGATTCGGAGATTTTGGCTTCGACATCAACCAAACAGAAGAGCCGATGGATACGCTCATTCAGGGCAATGTAATTCCAGGTATGTGTTGTTTGATGCGGACCGAAGTGTCGCAGCGCGTGGGTTTACACGAGGAGTCGCTAATTTACAGCGATTGGCACTATTGGATCCGAATGTTATCGCAAGCTAAAGCTGGATTCATTAATCGCAAGTTGGTCCAATATCGAGTTCATGGCCAGAACACGAGTCTCGGCGTCGATCCGGTTGAGAACGCAAAGCGCTGCCTCGATGTTGTCAACGCTTGTATTCGAGACGTTTCGAGTGGTGAGCTAAAACTGCCAACGGTGCGCACAAACGCCTTACTTCATTTACAAGAGAGTTACTTCCAATTCTGCATTCATCACAAAGACGAGGCGACAGATGCACTGAACAGGGCTTTCGCGATCGATCCGTCGTTGACTGATAATTATCGCTTCCTGGTCCAATGGCTACGCGGCCGAGCCGCCGCCTTAACTTACCTTTTTGATGAGAATGCCAGAGCGACGGAATTCTTAGATTGGTTAATGACTAAGCTCCCGAATCATTTGACTCCAACTTTTCGCAAGCGTCTTGAGGCTGAACGATTGGCTGAGATCGCCGTTGCAAAATACGCGGACGATCCGGAAGCCACTCGCAATCTGGCATTTCGTAGCGTGCTTCTCGATCCACGGCAAGTCGCGAACAAAGATTTGCGTGCCGTAATGATTCGCTCAGTTGCGGGGAAACGCGTCATGAAGGAGTTGAAGAAACTGAAAAACGCGAAGAGCAGGACTACCGGCGGCAAGTAAGAACCTCTGGGTAGCGCGCTTTTAGGCCACTGGCTTGCCCAGTGGTGTTGACGCCTGTTGCTACAAGAAACCCGGTTTTTCCTTCCGACGCGCTTGCGCGGAGGAATGAAATTCTAGATAAGCGATTTAGCAACAAACGTAAGGCCCACTGGGCTACCCAGTGGCCTTGAAAGCAACACCGCGAATCCGCAAGCACCAGAACCCTTACTTTGAGGCAAAGCTTCTCTAACCTGGTTTGCGAAACATTGCGTCGTCAATCGCGACGTTGTGCTTCACTTCGTCGAGCTTCATTAACAACTCGAACGATTCAAAAGCAAAGCGAATTGAAAACGGTACCTTCAACCCTTGAACAGCACGATAATCATCGAGATGAACTTTTACGAAAACCGTGCCGCGTCCAGGCTGTTTCCGGGCCATGTCCCAGCGCTCAAGCAATCCAGTCTGAACGTTGAAGAATAACTTTTCGCTTGGGCCCTTCGCTGGTTTTCCTTCAAGTATGTAGACATCGTGACCGTTGTTACGTGCCTTCATGTCGAAGCGAATACTTTCGTAGAGCTTTGCGAGTTTTCCGGCCCGGTAGATGTCCGAATCGCGCTCGATTTCGGCCATGGCTGTTGGACTTTGCTCACTCGTTGTACCCAACGGTGTCTGTACCCAACGGACATCTCCATCCAGCCCCTTCTTTAATTTACCTAAACGAGGAAAATCGATCGTCATCAGTGACTTGTTAGGCTCTTTGCTCCACGTTTCAAATGTTCCTGCATCACGAAACACAGAGGTCGTAAAAGTACCGCGCGTAGTGAGAGTAGTGACAGCATCAATTGCCGCTTTTCCTCCGAGTGCCTTTTCGTAGCTATCAATTATTTGTTGGACAAGCTCAGGTTGAGGTGGAGTTGGTTCGGAAGTAGCGCCTGAGCGTTTTAGATATGAACAAGCTAGCTGAAGGGTTAAACAGGCTGTAATGGAAACAGTTACTACGATCCGGGTTCTGAATGACATCTATTAATTGTCCTCTTGTCCTTTGTCCGACGAACTTTGGTTAGTCGTCTTTTGGTCGGTGACGAGAGCGTCAGAACAAATGATTCACTAACTAACACCAGAAAATCAATACTTAGTTTGAAGAAGAGAGATCCAAAGTAGGTGCTTGACGCATCTTCCATGTGTCAATAGACTGAGTTTGCCGAAACGAGCGAAATCCATCCTGCGAAAAAGTTCAACAAGTGTGAGTCAGTTGCCATCGGAAGTTACACAGATCACCGAGTCCTCTCTAGCTGCTATCTCAAGCCCACAGCTTCCCAGCGAACCACTCGTCGTTATCCAGCCCAACAGCAAGTGGAAGCTTCTGAAACTTAGTGACATCTGGGCCTATCGCGAACTCTTGTACTTCCTTACCTGGCGAGATGTAAAAGTGCGATACAAGCAGACTGCACTGGGCGCGGCCTGGGCAATCCTGCAACCGCTCTTCATGATGCTGATCTTCACGATTTTCTTTGGCAGGTTAGCCGGAGTGGCGTCCGACGGAGTTCCGTACCCATTGTTTGCTCTGGCAGGCTTAGTGCCTTGGACCTTCTTCTCCAATTCTGTAACCGCAAGTAGCAACAGTCTCGTTGGTAGCGCAAATCTAATTACCAAAGTCTATTTTCCTCGTTTGATCGTTCCGGCGGCCGCGATGCTCGCCGGTCTGGTCGATTTTGTTCTCGCCTTCATTCTCCTAATCGCACTGATGGTCTACTACCGCGTTACACCGACAATTAATGTGCTAATGCTACCGGTGCTGGTTTTTCTGACGGCACTATTTGGACTTGGCGTCGGCACATGGATGTCAGCACTCAACGTTAAGTATCGCGATGTTAGATTTGCTCTTCCGTTCATCATTCAACTCTGGCTATTTGTTTCTTCCGTTATTCTTCCGTCGTCCTCCGTATCGCCCAAGTGGCGCTGGATCCTGATGTTGAACCCAATGTCTGCAATCATCGAAGGATATCGAAGCGCCCTCTTCGGACTTCCCTTCGATTGGACAGCGCTTGGAGTCGCCTCATTGCTTGCCGTCGCTGTTCTCGTCTATGCGATCTACTCATTTGGACGTGTAGAGAGAAGCTTCGCTGACATCATTTGATCAATCCTCGAAGCCGGTGACGGCCGCTTTCAATTATGAAGATCGCGGAACAAGAAACATCGTCACCTCTCGCAGAAAGATCTGTGCTGTTCGTAGCTGGCGTCGAGGAAGCGCCGTTGCGTTATCGCGTTTATCTTCCAGCGGAGGCGCTCAACCTGGTTGATGTTAAGACTCAAATCTACTTCCACAGCGCCCCGGAACTTGAAGTAGCCGCCGCAAAAGCCGAGCTAATCGTTCTTCACAGAGTCAAAGCTTCGAAACGTATTCTCGAACTCATTTCGTCGGCTCGTGGCAGAGGGGTTCGGACTCTGTTTGATGTAGACGATCTAATCTTCGATCCAGAGAATACGGGCAACATTCCGTGGCTGAGATTTCAACCACCCGACCAGGCTGCTGCGTTCATTCGCGACATTAGTCGCTATCGAAGTGCCATCGAAGCGTGCGATGGTCTGATAGGAAGTACGCAAACTCTCTGTGACGAGGCCGAACGGCTTATCGGAATTCCGACGCGATACTTTCCAAATGGAGTTGGAGTACGTCTTGCGTACTTATCGGAACGCGCACTCAATCAGCCTAAAAACAAGAAATCGTTGCGCCTCGGTTATCTGAGTGGGACCAAGACTCATCAACTTGATTTTGAATTCATCGAGCCAGCGGTAATCCAGGCGCTCGAAAAATTCAATGACGCCGAATTGTGGCTCGTTGGCAATATCGAGACGAGCCGGCATTTGAAAAGATTCGGCGATCGGGTGAAACAACTGCGGATTCAACCATGGCAACACTTGCCGCTCTTAACCCGACAGCTCGATGTAAACCTTGCACCACTCACTCTCGATAACGTCTTTAATGAGACAAAAAGTGCAATAAAGTGGCTCGAGGCTGGGCTTGTATGTACGCCCACCATAGCAAGTCCTACTCAGCCTTATCGCGACGCGATAACACACGGTCGGAATGGTCTATTAGCGACATCTACTGCAGATTGGTACGAATGCCTTGCTGCGTTTCTCAATGACGCGGACCTTCGCGAGCGTGTCGGAAAGCAAGCCAGAGAAGACGCACTTACGAACTTGAATCCGGAAGCGCAGGGTAAACGATATTTGAAAATATTGGAGTGGGCCACACAGCTTGATCGTTCTCCGAGTGTTCACTCCTTCCCGGAAATAGACGACGGTTTCGTCAAGCCTCATGCGCTTGAACCGTATGACATGACACTGGTCACGCAAAGGACCGATCCAAAAGTACCTACGATGGATTTGAGTATCGCGGAGCCTCTGGAATTTGAACTTTCGTTGTGCGGAGCGCAACAAGTGCGGCTCGACCTGCTCTTCGCGACTTATGGTGGACCAGGCGGCGCGGTCGAAGTTGTTATCAAAGATTCAGCTGGAGAACTCATTAACGCAACTGTACCAGCGTCGCAGATCGCGGAAGGGACCTGGGCGGCGTTCGACTTTAACCTGAGTGCGCCAACAAACCATGCGACTGCTTACGTCAAGCTTAAAACGCCGTCACAAGGAAGACGATCGCGCATTGCGTTATGGGCGGATTTGAGTGGAACGCATTTATTTGGAAGTAAGTTAGCAATTGGATCTCCCTGCGTTCGTATTTGGATATGTGAAGGTGATCAGATTGCGATGTTGCCTGATGGTTCTGTCGCAAACATCGGGTCGTACGACACTTTGATGGCGCGATTCCGGCTTGCGAAGTACCTTTTCCATGTAAATGGATGGGAAGCAATGACCAAGCGTACGGGTGAATTTCTGGTTCGACGAGTGAGAGCAAAACTAACATCTTGAGTTTTCCATTCAACTCTCTGCGTCTCAGCGTTCTCTGAGTCTCGGCGCTGATCCTGGTTGTAAGTTACTGACAACGCCGAGACGCAGAGAACGCCGAGACGCAGAGAGTTGAAACTGACCGCTGACACTGCCGTGCCATCTGAACTTGCCATTATCGTCGTCAACTGGAATGGAGGAGACCTCCTCAAGAGTTGTCTCGCCAGCGTCGCTCAGTTTCCTCCCCAATGTTCATATGAACTGGTCGTTGTCGATAATGCTTCAACCGACGGCAGTCGCGAATGGCTTACATCTCAAGGTTCAAGAGTTCGATTGATTGCCAACGACGAAAATCTCGGTTTTGGCAAAGCAAACAATCAGGCTTTCGGAGCGACGGCAGCTCCTTACCTCTTCCTGCTCAACAGCGATGCGGAGCTTATGGCAGGTACATTAGACACGCTACTTGAGACTCTTAAGTCTGATAAGACACTCGGCGTGGTTGGTCCAAGATTGCAAAATGCCGATGGCAGTCTACAAGCTAGCGTTTGGCCCAACCCAACAACACCGTTCGAAACACTGGCGAATGCATTTCGGCTCTACAAACTGATGCCTAAGAATCTGCGCGCAGAGCGATTGTTAGGTTACCACTGGGACCACTCGCATCGACGCACGGCAAATTTGCTGAGTGGCGCTGCCCTCATGGTTAAACGAGAAGTGATTCAGGATGTCGGCGGCTTTGAAGAGAGATTCGACATGTACGGTGAAGATACCGAGTGGTGTCTACGAATTGTTCGTGGAGGATGGAAACTGGTATTTGAGCCAGCCGCGAAAGTAATTCACCATGGGGGAGCGAGCTCAGCAAAACGTTGGACCGACCTGGAGAAACGCCGCGCTGAATACCTGGCATTCTTTTGCTTTCAGCGAATGGCTCTGACAAAACGACTCATGATTGGAAATCTTTTGAGCGGCTGGTTCGCAAGTTCGGCACAGTTGTGCTGGCGGTTTATCAGACGACAACCTCGCGAAGAGCCTCGCATGGTGGCCCAACTGTATCGTAATGAATTGCGTGACGTGTTACGCAATTTGGAACACACGTCAAATGCCAAGTAGAAGGACTTTGCTGCTTTTACGTTGAAACAAAAAGTCGAATCCCAACCAACGGGATAAACTGTATAAATCCCCCACACGGCAGTGCGGGGTTTGTTCAGATCCTTTCTACTACGAAGAACCACTCAATTCTGCGCGCGGAGCGCGCCGGAGGATAAAGAAGAAGCCGTTTGTAGAAAGTATTTGAACCATCCACCAACTGCCGTTGGTGGGATTTGCCTTTTCAGGTTGGCGGGCTTCTGATTGAACACGTCCTTAGGTGTTTCTCTACTTTCTTAAGATCGCAATGACGAAATAGTCTCATTCAGACGATGCCTATCAAGGTGCTTCACATCATTCCTACCCTTGGTCGCGGAGGCGCCGAACGCCAACTCTTAAACCTGGTGTGCAATACAAGATCCGCCGAGCTTGAACATGTGGTCTGCTATCTACATCCTCCCGGAGATTTTGGAGAAGAGTTGCAACAGACGGGCTTAACAGTCATCTGTTTGAATCTACCAAATCGCTGGCCTTTTCTATTCGCACCTTTTCGACTGATACCGAAGCTCAAGGACCTCAAACCTGACATCATTCAAACCTGGCTATACGAAGCGGATTTTTCAGCACGATTTAGCACCAAGCGTCGATCGATACCCATAATCAATACCCTGCACCTGACCAGTTATGAGCCTGAGACGGTTGCGGCAGCAGGGTGGCCGCGCTGGAAGATGGCTGCCTTGCGACACGTAGATAGGTTAAGTGCACGTTGGTCACGACCCTTGTTTGTGGCGGTCTCTGAAACCGTCAGACGATCGGCGATTCGCCAGCTAAACATTCCAGCTCCAGAAATTCGAGTTATCTACAACTCGATCAACCAGGAGACATTACGCAGCGCACCAGGAGACGCCAACAACCTGCGACGCGAATTTGATCTTCCTTCAAAAGGATTTGTTTATGTGAATGTCGGACGACTAGCCCCGCAAAAGGGTCAACGGTTCTTACTCGAGGCTTTCAGGGTAGTTGCACAGGACCATGACGATGTTTTCCTCGCCTTTGTTGGTGATGGACCACTACGTGACGAGTTGCAGACACTTGCTGAAGAACTCGGGATCATCGATCGAGTACGGTTTCTCGGAAGTCGACAAGATATTGGCGCCTGTCTCGAAATGGGAGACGCATTCGTTTTTCCCTCTTCTTTTGAAGGTCTTCCTTTGGCCCCTATCGAGGCAATGCTCAAAGGACTTCCGTGTATTGCAACCAGAATTGGTCCAATCGAGGAGTTCGTAACTAATCGAGAAAATGGAATCCTAGTCACACATGGATCTGTGACCGAACTCGTGGATGCAATGAGGGAGATTTATGCTGACCCGGAGTTGCGAACCAGGATTGCTGCCCGCGCACGACAGCTTGCCTTCGAACGTTTTGATAGCAGTATTGGCATGCACTCGTGGAAAAAACTTTATCGTGAAGTTGCACTGTCTAAAGGGAATGGGTTAAAGCCTTAGTTATTGAGTTCCTTATGACTCTCAAAAGCGCTCTAAAACGGGTGCGCAGCTCTCAGCCCATCAACCAAATCAGCACTTCTCTTCTCCGTGGTTTCTCCAACGCAACCGGTTGGAAGCCCAAGGGCCTGATAAGTCACCTTCCCAGGGTTGGAGTGATTGATGTTCGACTTCCCAATGGTCACGTAATGAAAATGGTCTCAGATGGTGAAGATTGGATCCCAACTCAACTTTTCTGGCACGGGTGGTTGGGCTATGAACCTGAAGTAACATCTATCTTTTACAAACTGACGAGAGACGTAAGAGTTGTTTTTGACGTCGGAGCCTATGTCGGTTTTTTTAGTCTTCTGGCTGCGATTGGGCAACCGCAGTCGAGGATAATTGCGCTTGAGCCATTGGAACGGATTCACTCGCGTCTCTCACGCAACGTATCCCTTAATGGCCTTAACAACATTGATTGCATTCAAGCCGCCGCCGGTAAAGAGAGAACGCAGCAGGAGTTCTACTACCCCGACGATATCTCACCTGTTGCATCGTCATTACGCAGTGATCTACTGCTGGCGACGATGTCTGCAGAAAAGATCAAACATGTAAGTGTCCAGGTTGAGACTCTTGATGATGTCGCCGCTCGTCTGAACCTCGGACCGGTTGACTTAATAAAAATGGATACAGAGCGAACTGAACATGAAGTACTCGAAGGGAGTAAGGTGATCCTGGAAAGAGATCGGCCCGCAATTATTTGCGAAGTCTGGCCCGATGCCAACAACAGCCAATTACTTGAGTCGATGCTAATTCCTCTTGGCTATCGGTTTTATCACCTGCTACCAGATGGTCCACAACACAGCGAGAGAATCATCGGTGATGTCAACGCGCTTAACTACCTCTTCACGACAGCCAGGTAGGGACGTCCTTCCGCGGGCCCTTCAATCAAGAGCGGACGCCGACGGACGGACGCACCGACAAATTTGCTACACTGGTTGGACGTGGATCAAACCGTCGCGACGCATGAAAGGGCTGTATGAGTAATATTCCGTTAGTTGGTCTGCTTGATCAGTACCAAACGATCAAACCTGAGATAGATGCTGCCATTGAACAGGTAATCGCTGCCACCGCTTTTGTAGGAGGCGAGCAAGTTCAATCTTTTGAAACCGAGTTTGCAAACTATTGCGAAGCCAAATCATGTGTGGGTGTTGCTAACGGAACAGACGCTCTCTATCTATCTCTGCGAGCCCTCGGTATCGGTCGTGATGATGAAGTCATCACAGTGTCACACACGTTCATTGCCACAGCAGAAGCCATATCACTTACGGGAGCGACGCCCGTTTTTGTCGATATCGACGAAGACACAATGCTGATGGATCCCGCGTTGATTGAGGCTGCAATCACAAGCAAGACCAAAGCAATTATTCCAGTCCACCTTTACGGTCAAATGTGTGACATGGATGCGATCATGGAGATCGCCCGCCGTCACAATCTTAAAGTGGTTGAGGATGCAGCCCAGGCCCATGGTGCGAGATGGAGAGGCAAACGCGCTGGTTCGATTGGGGATGTCGGTTCTTTTAGTTTTTATCCCGGAAAAAACCTTGGAGCATTCGGTGACGCAGGTGGGATAGTTAGCCAGGATGAGGAGTTAATAAAGCGTATCAGGCTTATCGCCAATCATGGTTCATTCGACAAGTATACGCACCTGACCGAAGGGGTAAACAGTCGATTGGACAACTTGCAGGCTGCGATACTTAGAGTGAAACTGAGACATCTCGAGAGCTGGAATGAAAGCAGACGATCACATGCCGCATTCTATAAAGAGAACTTTGTCGATTGTGAGCTACCATCGCAAAGTGTCGCCGAAGAAGCGTTGCCAGTTTGGCATTTGTTCGTGGTTCGAGTGACGGATCAGGAAGGTATTCGCAAGAGGCTTGCCGATCAAGGTGTTGCGACGGGGGTTCACTATCCACTTCCACTTCACGAGCAGCCAGCGTACAAACACCTTGGAATACCTCGCGGAAGTCTGCCAATTACAGAAAAAGTAGCGAGAGAGGTCGTGAGTCTGCCTATGTACGCCGAACTCTCGCGGACACAACTTCAAACGGTTGTGAATGCGCTGGCGAACTATCGGGCCGAGGTCGCAGTCAATTGAGTTGTACTAAGACAAGTTCTTCTCAAATCATTTAATAGTCGACTGAAACGATGCAATTTATTCCGACGAAATTAGCCGGGGCTTTTATCATTGAGGTAGATCCAATTGAGGATGAGCGAGGTTTCTTTGCGCGCACCTGGAGTCACGAAGAGTTTTTGAAGTTAGGATTAAATTCAGAAATCGCGCAATGTAGTTTGTCGTTCAACAATCTACGTGGGACGCTTCGGGGCTTGCACTATCAGGTGAATCCTCATGAAGAAACAAAACTCGTGAGATGCTCAACTGGTAGAATCTTTGATGTGATCGTCGACTTGAGAAAAGAGTCTCCAACCTTCCAACAATGGATTTCGGTGGAATTAAGCTCGACCAATCACCGTATGCTCTTTATTCCGACGCGATTCGCTCACGGCTTCCAAACACTCGACGATAATGTTGAGGTCGTCTATCAACTTTCGGAATACTATCATCCGGAATCAGCACGAGGTGTCCGTTGGAATGACCCCGTATTAGATATCAAATGGCCTTTACCTGTCAGCGTCATATCTCAACGTGATCAAACTCTTCCGCTACTCGAGGATGCTGAAATCTAGGCGGGCCATGTTTTTGGTGAGGTTGCAGTTTTAAGGTACCTTTAGTTTCTATGGATCAAATCATTAAGGTACAGGGGCTCGGCAAACAGTACCAGATTGGCGCACCAGCGATAGCATACTCGACGCTTCGCGAAGCCGTAACGGACCTCGCCCGTAAACCATTTCGTGCGAACAGGAGTAATGGCGACCAGACATTCTGGGCTCTGCAAGATGTCAACTTCGCTGTAGGACCAGGAGAGATTGTTGGAATCATTGGTCGGAATGGTGCTGGTAAATCGACGCTGCTCAAAGTGCTTTCGCGGGTCACGGCACCAACAACAGGTCGCGTAGAACTGTTCGGTCGCGTTGCCAGTCTGTTGGAAGTCGGAACCGGTTTTCATCCTGAACTCACAGGACGGGAGAACATTTATCTGAACGGCTCATTACTAGGAATGGCCCGCAACGAGATTGCATCAAGATTCGATGAGATTGTTGCCTTCGGTGAAGTTGGAAAATTCATAGATACTCCGGTGAAGCGATACTCGAGCGGAATGTATGTACGTTTGGCATTTGCAGTCGCCGCACACTTAGAACCAGAAATTCTTATCATCGATGAAGTGCTAGCGGTCGGCGACGCACAGTTTCAAAAGAAGTGTCTCGACAAAATGCGTGATGTGAGCCAGCATGGCCGCACTGTACTATTCGTTTCTCACAATATGCCCGCGGTCGCTCGACTCTGCCAGCGAGCTATTCTGCTCGATCAAGGGCGAATAATCGCAGATGGCCCCGCGCACAAGATCGTGGGTATGTACCTACGAAGCGATCTGGGAACAAGTGCTGCGCGGGAGTGGCGGGAGCTTTCAACGGCGCCCGGGAATGAGGTTGTACGACTGCGGGCTGTTCGCGTTCGCAATCACAACGGCCAAATCACAGATGTGATCGATATTAGGAAGCCAGTATCGCTGGAAATGGAGTATGAAGTTTTGAAACCTGGTTCAGTGCTGGTGCCATCTCTTCGGCTTTTTAATGAAGAGGGTATTTTTGTATTTGCGACCTTCGATTCAGATTCAGAGTGGCGCGCGAAACCACGCCCCGTTGGACACTTCTTGAGTCAGGCCGAGATACCTGGAAATTTCCTGGCTGAGGGTTCCTTACTCGTCGCAGCCGCAATTACTACAATGGAGCCGCTGGTTGTTCATTTCAATGAGACTGATGCAGTGGCTTTCAATGTAGTTGACAGCCTTGAAGGTAACTCAGCGCGCGGTGACTATGCAGGACACATGCCTGGAGTGGTAAGACCGTTACTGCCGTGGAAAACCAACAGATCTTCAGCGAAACGGAGTAATGAGTCTTAAGTTATATGCAAACCGCGATTAAAGTAAAAAATGCTGTAATCAACTCGGCTGTCCGTCAAGTCAGAAGGATGGTTAAACTCAGTCAGGTTAACAGCATGGTCAGTTACCTGGCCGGCGAATACGAACTCGTCGAAGGTCCCCTGAATTACAACGCAGATGGATTGGCAGTAAATAATAACTGCGATTTCTTGAGTGACGAACGCTTCGTTAGAGCTTATGAGTGCGGGAGAAGGACGGGTTCCTGGGGGGATGCCGACGTGCGTTGGCGGGCATATGTCGCTTGTTGGGCGGCTAATCAAGTTCGGAATCTGTCAGGCGATTTTGTAGAGTGCGGAGTCAATCGAGGTGGGCTTTCAAGGACCGTCATCGATTACGTGGATTTCCCAAGCTTACCGAAAAAGTTTTATTTGCTTGATACGTTTCAAGGTTTGTCGAGCGATTGCATCTCGGAGGCGGAAAGAGCCCGAGGCGTTGAGCCAGGCGGCTACGAGGAATGTTATGAAGGAGTCGTGGAGACCTTCAAGCGCTTCAATGTGGAAATCATTCGTGGAGTGGTGCCCCACACGCTGGAAACCGTGAAAACCGAACAGGTGTGTTACCTGTCGATCGACATGAACTGCGCTGCACCCGAGATTGCTGCAGCAGAATTCTTTTGGGACAAACTAGTAAGCGGAGCGGTAATAGTGTTGGACGACTATGGCCGTGGAGATAGATACTACGAGCAGAAAAGCGCCTTCGACCGTTTTGCGTCGGAGAAATCAGTACAAGTCTTGTTGTTGCCAACAGGCCAAGGCCTGATTTTCAAACCTTAGTGATCTCAACTCAGCAGATTATATGAAAGTAGTGATCCTCGCGGGCGGTCTGGGAACGCGCCTCGCTGAAGAAACAGAATTGCGGCCCAAACCTATGGTCGAAATTGGTGGCCATCCTATGATTTGGCACATCGCAAAGCATTTTTCCCATTTCGGTTTCAAAGAATTTGTCGTCGCGCTGGGTTACAAAGGCGAGGTTATCAAACGGTTCTTTCTCGACTTTCAGTCTTTGAACGGAAGCATGACGATCGATCTCTCGAGCGGTCAGATCAACCGCCACGGTTCCGAAGGCGAAGGGTGGAAAGTTCACTTGATTGACACCGGTATCGCCACGAACACGGGCGGTCGTGTCAAACGACTCGAACCTTGGCTAAAAGGTGAGACTTTTATGCTCACCTATGGTGACGGCCTTTGCGATATCGATTATCAGCAGTTAATAAGCTTTCATCGTTCACATGGGCGTATTGCTACAGTCAGCGCAGTCAGGCCACCCTCTCGGTTCGGAGGTCTGATATTTGAAGGTGACCTGGTTACTCAGTTCATTGAGAAGCCACAGATCGGCGAAGGTTGGATCAACGGCGGATTTATGGTGTTAGAACCTGAGGTGTTCAACTACCTAAGAGGCGACGAGGATAGTCTCGAAGCAGACGCCCTTGAACAGCTTGCTGGGGAACGTCAGCTGGCCGCGTTTCGTCACGACAAATTCTGGCAATGCATGGACACTCTTCGTGACAAACGACTGTTAGAAAGTCTCTGGCACGACAAAAAAGCACCCTGGAAAATATGGCAATGAACAACTTCTGGCTAGATCGTCCGGTACTGGTAACCGGCGGCACAGGGTTGGTAGGTAGCTGGTTGGTCCACCGACTATGTGGTCTAAAGGCAGAGATTATCTGCCTCGTAAGAGATTGGGTCCCGCAAAGCGAGTTGGTTCGAAGTGGTGATATCGATAACGTTGTTACCGTTCGCGGAGATGTTACAGACCAGGTGACACTGGAACGCATTCTGGGTGAATATGAAATTGACACTGTTATCCACCTCGCAGCGCAAACCATTGTGACCATAGCGAACCGGAACCCGGTGTCCACCTTTGAAACCAACATCAAAGGCACATGGGCCCTTCTCGAGGCTTGCAGGCGCAGTCCAAAGGTTAAGCAGATTGTGATGGCGTCCTCTGATAAAGCTTATGGCGATCAACCAATTCTTCCTTACAACGAAGATACTCCTCTTAACGGAAAGCATCCTTACGACGTCAGCAAATCGTGCTCGGATTTGATCTCCCAAGCGTACGCTGAAACATATAATCTACCGATTGCTGTAACGCGCTGCGGCAATTTCTACGGTGGTGGCGATCTCAATTGGAACAGAATTGTACCGGGAACTATTCGCTCTGTATTAAGAGGGCAACGACCAGTGGTAAGGTCTGACGGAAAGTACGTGCGCGATTATTTTTATGTCGAAGATGGCGCTGCCGCCTACACCTTATTAGCAGAACAATTGCACAACGACTCGGGTCTTCGCGGCCAGGCGTTTAATTTCTCAAATGAGATTAGAGTCACGGTAATCGAACTGGTTGATAAAATACTCGAGCTCATGGGCTCAAACTTGAAGCCGGAGATCCTGAACGAAACTACTAATGAGATTCGCGAACAGTATCTTAGCGCTGAAAAGGCTAAGCAGCGTCTTGACTGGAGACCTCTCTTCTCCTTAGAGGAAGGACTTCGCCGTACGATCGACTGGTACAAGTCCTTTTTGCAGTCGTAATGATCAGCAAATGAGTTTGAATACTACCGCTACCGATCCGCAAGTGAAGTTCAAAGAAGAACTGCCGAGTGAAAAGACCTGCAGATCCTGTCTTCAGCCAACTCTTCTAAACATTTTGTCATTGGGTGAAATGCCACTCGCAAATTCGCTGCTGACGGAGGAGCAACTGAATGAGGATGAGCCCCAGTATCCGTTGGACCTGGTTCTTTGCTCAAACTGTCTGCTGGTGCAAATCACCGAAACAGTACCTGCGGAGAAGATGTTTCGCGAGTACCTCTACTTCTCGTCGTTCTCGGACACAATGCTTGAGCACGCTCGTGAGTTGACGGAACGTTTGACCCAATCGTTCAAACTCAATGATGAGCACCTGGTTGTCGAGATTGCGAGCAATGATGGCTACCTTCTTCAGTATTACAAGAAGGCAAACATTCCCGTGCTCGGGATTGAACCAGCGCTGAATATCGCGAAAGTCGCTCGCGAGGAACGTGGCATTCCTACGATTAGTGAGTTCTTTGGAGAGAAACTTGCTCAGGAACTTACAGTTGAAGGAAAGCTGGCAGATGTCGTGCATGCCAATAACGTGCTGGCCCACGCGTCTGACATAAACGATTTTGTCAGCGGACTCGCACGCATCTTAAAAGAGAATGGCTGTGCAGTGATCGAGGTGCCCTACGTTAAGGACATGGTTGAACGGTGTGAGTTTGACACCATCTATCACGAACATCTCTGTTATTTTTCTTTGACTGCTCTGACGCACTTGTGTGCGAGACATGCACTAGTTATTGCCGATGTAGAACAAATCGCTATACACGGTGGGTCGCTACGTATTTATCTGCGGAGAAATACGTCAACAATGGAAACCGCTGCCGGATTAGAACGAGTCGAGAAGCTACTTGAAAATGAAAGAGAGTGGGGCCTGACTTCTTCTGCCTATTACCTCGGCTTCGGCGACAAGGTTGAGCGACTGCGGCACGACTTAGTGTCGTTGTTGGACAGTCTGAAATCACAGGGAAGCAAGATCGCAGTCTACGGAGCATCGGCGAAAAGCAGTACCCTGCTGAACTATTTTGGCATTGGTAAAGACACCGTTCAGTTTGTTGTTGATCGAAGCACAGTCAAGCAAGGTAGATTTACTCCTGGCACTCACATCCCGATTTACCCTCCCGACAAACTATTGCAAGAGATGCCGGACTACGTGCTTTTGTTAACCTGGAATTTCGCAGACGAGATCCTCGCGCAGCAGGCTGAGTATCGAGCCGCGGGCGGACACTTCATTATTCCGATTCCAGAACTGGTTGTCGTGTAAGGCATATGTTGCTCATTTCCGAACACGCAAAGATCTCGCGACTGGCAGATATTGAAGATTCAGTCAAAGGCACCAGGATCGTCATCGCCGAGAATGTTACGATCGACGCCTTCGTGAAAATAAAACCCGCCGGTGGAATGGGCGATGTGACGATCGGCGCCGGTACCTATATCAATTCCGGTACGGTGATTTATTCGGGTAACGGAGTCACTATCGGACGCGACGTCCTAATTGCAGCGAACTGTACACTTGCACCGACAAATCACGAATATGGTTCACGAGATAAGCGCATTGTGGAACAGCGCTTCAGACCTAGCAAAGGCGGCATCGTCATTGAAGACGACGTTTGGATCGGAGTGAACACGGTGATTCTGGATGGAGCAATCATAAGACAGGGTTGCGTTGTGGGCGCTTGCTCTTTGGTAAAAGGTGAGCTGGAACCGTATTTCGTCTACGCCGGCATTCCTTTGGTGAAGATTGGTGAAAGGAAATGACACTGATCACAGTGCTTGGCGGGTCAGGTTTCATTGGTTCACACCTGATCGAGGAACTTAAACAACGAAAGCTCGAGTACTATGCCCCCAAGCGTGATGAGATTCTTTCCGGTCGCGATCTAGGCTCGATCATTTACTGCATCGGATTAACGGCTGATTTCAGATCTAAATTGCTTGAAACCGTTTCTGCCCACGTTTGTAAGCTCATCGAAGTAATCAAAGAGTGTCGCTTCGAGTCGCTGATCTACCTCTCGTCAACTCGATTGTACGGAGTTAACTCAACCCCAACACTCGAAGACAGTCCTCTTCAGATTCGTCCCTCAGACTTCAGCGACCTGTACAACATTTCCAAAGCGATGGGTGAATCGTTGACTCTGACAGCCACTGCCAACGGAACTGTTGTCAGGCTCTCAAACGTCTACGGAACTGACCGCGACTCCGGTAACTTCCTCTCGGAGATAATTCGCGCTGCCTTGAAAGAAAAGAAAATCCTGCTTGCGACATCATTAGATTCAGAAAAAGACTATGTTGATCTGGAGAGTGTTGTGAAGTTGCTTATCGAAATGGCAACAAAAGGATGTCAGGAACGAATTTACAATGTCGCCAGCGGAGTTAACTACTCAAATGCTACGCTGAGCGAAAAAATCTCCACGCAGACCGGGTGTAAAGTCGAGGTTACGCCAAACGCCGCATGTCTTAAGTTCCCTCGAATCGACATAACCAAAATCCAGCAGGAGTTTGATTTTGTACCAGGTAATCTTCTCGAGGAACTGCCAGGCTTAGTTAATTTCTATAAGAGTCTCACGACGGAGTCTTGATGATCTCAATTGACCTTGAAAAGGGTGTCCTTACGGTTTCGGACGCGCAGGACAATACCACTACTCACTCACTTGGTTCGCCAGAAGCGTTTGCGATTATCTCGGATGTCTGGTTACGAAGCGGATGGGACGCCAAGTATGTCTACAGCTTTACCTGGATGGGACGGCCAATCATTCAACTGCCTGAAGACATGATGCGTCTTCAGGAGATCATTTATTCAGTCAAACCTGACGTAATCGTAGAGACGGGGATCGCTCACGGAGGTTCGTTAATCTTCTATGCCAGCCTTTGCAAAGCAATGGGTACCGGAAGAATTATTGGCGTTGACATTGAGATTCGACCTCACAACAGACAGGCAATTGAGTCTCACGAACTGAAGTCTTACATCACTCTCATCGAAGGCGGTTCCACTGACGTCGAGGTGGTCCAACGCGTCAGCTCGCTCATCAAGCCCGGTGAAAAAGTAATCGTGTTTCTTGATTCGAATCACACGAAAGAGCATGTTCTGGGCGAACTCAATGCGTACGCCCCATTGGTAAGCAAAGGCTCGTACATCGTTGCGATGGATGGAATTATGGAGCAGGTTGTCGGAGCTCCACGTACGCAGCCAGATTGGACCTGGAACAATCCGCGTCAGGCGGCATTTGAGTTCGTAAAACAAAACAGTGACTTTGTAGTTGAAGAACCAGCGTTTTTGTTTAATGAAGGAAGTATTTCGCGGCGAGTTACCTATTGGCCCGACGCTTTCATAAAACGGGTCGACTAATGAAATGGTTTAATCAAGGGGGTAGGTCAAGTGAGTCATCGTCCTTTGGTCAGTGTTGGTGTACCGGTTTATAACGAGGAGGCGTTTGTTCGCCAAACGCTCGATTCGCTGTTGGCGCAGGATTATGACAATCTCGAGGTTGTAATCTCAGACAACGCATCTACCGACAGCACGCCGGTCATTTGTGAAGACATAGTAAAGAAGGACTCACGTGTCCGTTACTTTCGGGCTGAGACCAATCAAGGAGCAATTAAGAATTTCAATGCCGCGTTTCATCATTCCAAAGGAAAGTATTTTATGTGGGCCGGGGCTCATGACCTTTGGGAGCCAACCTTTATCTCGCAAGCTGTCGGGCTGCTCGAATCAGATCCGTCAGTGATTCTTTGTTACCCTGAAACGATGCTGATCGACACCGCGGGCCAAAGAGTAATGAAGGTTCCCGATGAGATGGATACGCGCGAGATGTCATCCGTTCGTCGCTACTTGAAATTCATTTCGAAAGTACACTGGTGCAACATGATCCACGGGCTGATCAGAAGCGAAGCGATCAAAAGCTCAAGTATGCTCAGGAGTGTCTGGGGACCAGACATATTGCTGCTTGCTGAGCTTTCACTACGAGGTGAATTTGCACAGATCCCTGAGGTGTTATTCTATCGACGCGAGAATCGGCCAGGAGATCATCAAAAATCCGATGCCGAGTCGGCCAAAAGGTACGTCAAAACCCTGGAAGGCTCCGGTAATGAAAATCTGGAGATGCCTGCGCCTGATTTGCGGCGTGGATTACGTGACGCAGTTTTGAAAGTAGTGAAAGAATCGGACCTTGCATTTCCAACCAAGTTGTACGCACATATCAAGACCGTTGTCTGTTACAGAGTTCGTTATGGAGTATCATTTCCCGGAGAGTTCTTAGTCCTCAATATTATGCGGGTAACTCATTCTTTGAAGGAGCACTAAGAAAGGACACCTTATTGTCAAGCGACCCCGACAGATCGAAGCGACAATTACCATATCCACTCAAACTAAAACATCAGCTGGGTACCAGACTTTTCAAGAGACGCGCCCAGAGAGAGCTCATTCGAGAAGTAACGCGAAGAGTCGAAACCGGTGAGTTAATTAAGCTGGTTGTAGGAGCAGGATCTAGTACGTCAATGTTCGGAGCACCAAACAGCATTTATGAGGGCTGGATCCTGACTGATCACGCTACGTTGAATGCTCTGGAAAAATCGGATTGGACCAAAGTATTTACTGCCGGAACAATATCCCGAATTTTCGCCGAGCACGTCGTTGAGCACTGGACCGCCGACGGGTTAAGGGAGTTTCTAGGGATAACCGGTAAATACCTCGTCCCCGGAGGCAATCTAAGAATTGCCGTACCCGACGGCTTTCATCCTGACGGTGGTTACATCGAGGAAGTTAAGCCGGGTGGTACTGGTCCAGGCTCGGACGATCACAGGGTGCTCTACAACTATCAAACGCTAAGCAAAATCTTTGCCGATGAGAACTGGGAATATGATCTTCTCGAATACTTCGATGAACATCACGAGTTCCATAGTAAGGCATGGAATAAGGACAACGGTTTTGTAGAGAGAGCGGAGCACACTGATCCACGAAACGAGAACAGCCCCCTGTCGTACACGAGTCTAATTCTGGACGCTCATCCCCGTAGCTAGGGAATTATCCGAATTCGCGCTTACTGAATTAGAGCTGCGCTGTTGATTCTATGAGAATCCTGATTCTTGACACGTACTATCCGCCGTTTCTTTCATCGCTTTATGCCAGGATTCCCGACCTTGGCGCCAAGCCATATGACGAACAGCTGAGCCTGATTCTTGATGAGTGTTTTGGGACGAGTGATTTCTATTCTGCAAATTTGAAAGAACTCGGTCACGAAGCTACCGAGATAGTGGTCAACTGCGAACCGTTGCAGAGGCAGTGGGCGCGTGAACACGGTTTACAGCTCGACGACAAACTCCGTTGGACCATAACCCGCAAGGGTCAGCTTCCCTGGCTAATACGAAGCAAACAATCAGACTGGTTCTATAAAGTACTCGCACGTCAAATCAGAGAGTATCAACCCGATGTCCTCTATGTGCAGGACATGAACATGGTGGGTGAGAACTTTGTTCTGGAAATGAAAGCCTATTGCGGCCTGATCGCTGGACAGATCGCGTGCCCGATAAAGCAGAATTCGAATTTCCGGGTTTATGACTACATAACCTCGTCGTTCCCGCATTTTGTAGACAAATTTCGTGCGGAAGGAATTGCGAGTGACTATCTCAAGTTGGGTTTTGACCCAAGAGTGCTTGAGCACACACATCCCACGGAAAGTCACCAGGCCGTTTTCGTTGGCAGCTTGTCAGTAGCTCATCAGAGTAGAATAAAACTACTCGAGAAGTTGTCGGCTGATCGGAAGATTGATATCTGGGGTTCAGGTATCGAGACACTTAGCAAGAACTCAACATTGCATCAGGTCTATCACGAGGAAAGCTGGGCGCTCGACATGTACAGCGTTCTGCAAAACTCGAAGATAGCTCTTAATCACCACATAGATCTGGCCGGGGTAAATGCCAACAACATGCGGTTATTCGAAGCAACAGGAGTTGGTACGATGTTGCTTACCGACTGGAAGGTGAACATCGGCGATATGTTTGAACCCGGCAAAGAGGTAGTAACATATCGCTCTCCAGAAGAGTGTGTTGAATTGCTTTCGTATTACTTGTCCCACGATGATGAAAGAGCAACGATTGCGCTCGCAGGGCAGTCACGCACTTTGAATGAGCACACTTATTTCCATCGCATGCAGGAACTGTCGGAACTGTTATTGAAGCAACTCGCAATAAAAGGAAGTGCCGTCGGCACTTCAACTTGAACAAGATAGGGCCAAGGAATGCCAAATGTGATTTCCACAGCTATGCAACTTCAGGCTAAGGCGAAGAAGATTGCATGGAAACAATTGCATCAAAAAAGAGTTGCCTCGTATCTGAAGTCTGACCGGAGGCCCTGGAGTCTCGGTTATGACGAATACCGCCTCCAGTACCTTGGTGAGTCAATCAACGATTCAATACTTGCTCAAACGTTCAAGAATGGTGGCCAGTTACCTGAAAAGTATGGCTATCGTCTCGATGCAAGGGTCATTGAGATTCCGTGGGTCTTGTCCAGATTGCCGGAAAGGGACGGTAGTTTTCTCGACGCCGGCTCGGCATTGAATCACGAATGCGTCCTTGAAGCTGCTCCACTCAAAAATAAGCAAACGACGATCGTGACGCTCGCTCCCGAGGGTCAGGCATTCTGGCGCCTCGGTGTCTCCTATGTGTTTGGCGATATGCGCAACCTGTATTTCAAAGATGAATGTTTCGATCAGGTCGCTTGTATTTCGACCATCGAACACATTGGTATGGACAACTCAATGTACGCAGGTAATGCTGACATTGCGCGGCGCGGAGATCCGACGGAGTTTCTTCTTGCGGTCAAGGAATTACGTCGCGTCATGGTGACAGGAGGAACGCTCTTTATCACCTTTCCATTTGGCAGGTATGAAAACCACGGCTGGTTCCAACAATTCGACTCGTCGTTGGTAGATACCCTTGTATCAACTTTTAGTCCATCGGATTTCAGGGAGTCGATCTTTCAGTACCATCCGACTGGCTGGCAACTAAGCGACCGGTCCTCTTGTCAAGCGTGTGAGTTCTTCGACATACATGCGCACTCCTCAGGTGATTACCCACCAGATTATCCTGCCGGTGAAAGGGCGCTTGCATGTCTTGAACTAGTGAAATGACTTCCTAAGTGAGGAGTGATTTTCGTCATGAACATTCGACGACTAGTACCACCTTCCGTGGCAGCGGTTATCGGACGCAAGACGGCTGAGATGCGTGAGTACGAGAGTTTTAATCACGCGTTAAGCGACTCTGATTCTTATGAAGATCCTCGCCTCGTAGAAATCGTGTTGGAAAAGACTCGGAGATACAGAGAAACGTTAGCGGGCGACAACTTACCTTCTATCAAGACCAGGCAAACAGCCCAAAACATGTTCGTGTTGTCCTACGTGGACCAGCATCGTGGACTCAACGTAATTGAGGTTGGAGGAGCGTGTGGAGCCGCATACTTCGAAGCTAATCGTCTCTTGCCTGGACGAATTGAGAGGTGGTCTATCGTCGAAACTCCGGCGATGGCCGCAGCCGGGAAGAGATTGGCAGACTCACACAAGTTATCGTTTCACACTGATTTAGACTCAGCTGCGGCTGCACTCGAGACGCGTGACCTCGGGATTGCTCAAGGTGCAGTCCAATACGCGAGTGATCCTCTAGGGCTCTTAAAAGCTCTGTTCAATCTTGGGCTAGGTTATGTTTACGTCACCCGAACTGTTGCGGCGCGTTCAGAGGGCGCAGAAATTCAATCGCCAATCTACACCAAGCAAGAGACTCAACTTTCTGCGCATGGACCGGGAAGCTTGCCTGCCGGTATGGCAGATAGTCGGTCGAGTCAACCCCTCACGATCGCAAGTGAGAATTCTATTTTTTCGGCCATACCACAAACCTACGAAGTACTTTGGCGATTTGAGGAGTCGAGCGATGAGTCTCGATCGATTGGTGGCAGAACAGTGACTGTTCACGATATAGGTTTTCTGGCTAAAGCCCGACATTGACTTTAGTAGTCTGGCTATATCTTTTGGACGTATTATCGATTTTCGACGCGCTTTCTCCACCAATTGACCATTTAATGAGTCGATGTCCTTAGGTTTTACAGCATCGCGACAAACGTTTATATTCAGCTACTTAATTAATCCTTCAAATATGCGCGGTACTGGGCGAACAGTCGGGCTCTACTTGGCAATGAAGTAACCCGAAGCACACATGAGTAAAGACACTGAATCGCGACCCACAGAGGGAATTGAGGTCGTCGAACACAATGGAACGAGGTATGCCGAAATTCTATGGGCTGATACTCGCGTGACTCAGACCAGATTCTTTTCTCCCGCCGATTCATCTTTTCAGTTTGGACTGCTGGCGCATGAGGCTGGATTTCTTGAGCCAGCTCATTATCACAAGACTGTAAAAAGGACGATCGATGATCTCCAACAGATGTTCGTGGTCCAACGTGGCGTTGTCGGAGTTGAGTTCTTTGATGACCAGGGTAATTTGTTTAAAGAGATTCAGCTTAGGGCCGGGGACGGCATTGTATTAATTCACGGGGCACACGCAGTTCGAGCGATCGAGGATTTTCAGTGCATCAGCGTCAAGCAGGGTCCTTTCCTGGGTGCAGAAAACGATAAGGTTAACGTAGAGGTAAAAAGTAAAAATGATTGAAGTTTTCGAACCCGTCATTGGAGATGAGGAAATCGAGGCCGTCGTAGCTGCGTTGCGACGAGGCGAGATTTCTGGTTCGTTTGGCGAGTCGATTCCGCGGTTTGAAGAAGAGTTTGCGGCTTATTGCGGTTGCAAATACGGTGTTGCAGTAAGCAATGGAAGTACCGCATTACATGTCGCCGTCGCCGCTGCCGGAATAGGCCCAGGTGATGAGGTGCTCATCAGCTCCAGCACGAACATCGCCACGGCACTCGGAGTGATTCATAACGGTGCGATCCCCGTTCCCGTCGATTCTGAAGATCTCACCTGGAATCTCAATTTGGATCTCATCGAAGATCTAATTACAGAGAAGACTAAGGCTATTATTCCCGTACATCTTTACGGACATCCAGTTGATATGGACCGGTTGATGGAGATCGCGCGCCGGCACAACTTACTCGTGATCGAAGATTGTGCCGAGTCCCACGGTGCAACTTGTCGTGGAAAGATGACCGGCAGTTTTGGCGACATGGCGTGCTTCAGTTTTTATGCCAACAAGATCATCACCACTGGCGAAGGCGGGATGGTGACAACGAACGACGAAAAGCTTGCCGACCGGCTCCGACTGCTAAGGAATCTCGCGTTTACAAAACCACGGTTTCGTCACGAAGAAGCCGGATTCAATTTCCGCATGACTGGTTATCAAGCCGCGATGGGTCTGGTGCAAACACGCAAGATCGACAAGATCTTGACCGAGAAACGAAGAGTGGCTCACACCTACAACGAGCTGTTGCGTGACGTTGAAGGCCTGCAGTTACCGTATGAAGCCGAATGGGCCCGTAACGTTTATTGGATGTACGCCGTGGTGGTCCACCCGGAATTTGGCATGACTCGAGATGAACTGATGGGTTGGCTGTCAGCCGCAGGGATCGATACCAGAACGTTTTTCTGTCCGATGAACCAGCAACCCTGTCTTATCTCCAGAACTGGTTTTCGAGAGATTCCGTGCCCCGTCGCTGATGACTTATGGGAGACGGGACTTTACCTGCCCTCGTCCTACAATTTATCCAGGGAAGATCTTTCCTTGATTGCTGACCGAATTCAGGCAGGTGCAAGAGAATCAAAAAAGGCTGTTCGCGCCTAGAATTGTACCCGGCGCCAAACCCGTCGACGCCTGTTGCTTCAATACATTTCCGCGCTGTCTTCGGAATGAGGATTTCATAAACGATGGTCTCTTATGCCGGTCGCCATGCTGAATTGTATGACCTTTTCTACGCAGACAAGGAATACGATTCTGAAGCGCTGTTTGTACACAAGTGTCTGGAACGCTTTGGTCGTGGACCAGGTAGCAAATTGTTTGAATTGGCTTGCGGCACCGGCTCACATGCCTTCGCGCTCGAGAGGCTCGGATATGAGATCACTGCGACTGACAATTCCGAGGGCATGTTAGATGTGGCCAAAGAGAAAGCTGCGGCAAAAGGATCTCGCGTTCAGTTTCGCTTACAGGATATGACAGAGTTGTCTACCGACGGCTCGTACGATGCTGTTATTTGCTTGTTTGATTCAATTGGTTACGTGCGCACAAATGAAAACCTTGGAAAGGTGTTCGCAGGAGTCAAGAAACGACTCAAGACCGGTGGACTCTTTGTTTTCGAATTTTGGCATGCCGCCGCGATGTTATGTCATTACGATCCAGTTAGAGTACGTCGCTGGAAGACTACGGCGGGCGAACTTCTACGAATTTCGGAAACTTCTCTCGATTGCGCAAAACAACTGAGCTCTGTGTCGTACTCAGTCTATGAATTGAACGACGATCGCACTTATTCAACCTTGCAGGAAACACACACGAACCGATATTTCCTCGTCCAGGAAATGGCTCAGTGGCTTACTGCCAATGGTTTTTCCCCGCTAGCATGGTATTCAGGATTTACTGACATTGAAAGCATTGATGATCAGACCTGGCACGTAGTAGCTGTCGCGAGAGCGTTATAGCCAGCGAAGAAGATGGTCCACAATCACCGTACAGGATTCACCAAATGATCGTAGGCGTTGTGCTCGAGGACTTCAGCGCTCATGAGGGTGGCGGCTATACGATTCAGGGAGACATTTTTCACTGGCTGTCTGAGCTCGCGGGAGAGAGTAGTCACTCCTTCGTGTTGTTTTGCAATCGTCCCGATGAAGTGCGGGCTCAACTGAAGAGTGAGCATATCAGTGTCGTTGCCTTCCCTGGCAATTTTGCTGACCGTGTCGTTTCAGTCGCGAGAAGAAAGCGCACCGCCTTTCAGCGTGGCCAGCGTCAGGAAACTAGATTTGAGGAGATTGCTCGTCAAGCCGGAGTAGAGTTTGTCTGGTTTGTTTCAGCTCAAGCACTGCAGGTCGACTTACCATATCTCGCAATTGTGTGGGATTTGCAACACCGACTACAACCATGGTTCCCCGAGGTAAGTGCAAACGGAGTTTGGGATCATCGGGAAGCTTTTTATTCGAGGTTTCTTCGTCGCGCAGCCTTTGTGATTGCAGGCACTGAAGCCGGTTCAAAAGAGATTCAAACCTTCTACCAGGTTCCTTCGGATCGAATCCGGTTATTGCCACATCCAACTCCGACCTTTGCATTTGCAGATACTAAAGACGCGAAAGCGAGTAACAAGAAGTTTCTTGAAGACGCAGGTCTGGCAAATGATTATTTGTTTTATCCGGCCCAGTTCTGGTCTCACAAGAATCACGCAAATCTATTGCTTGCGTTGAAACACTTGAAGGACCAACATCAATTGGATCTTTCATTGGCGCTTGTCGGTTCCGACAAAGGAAATCAGGAATACATCAAGGAGCTAACTCAAGAACTAGGTTTGAGTTCGCAGGTACGCTTTCTCGGTTTTGTTTCGGAAGCCAATCTAATTTCACTCTATCAAAATGCACTGGCTCTTACTTACATATCTTTTTTTGGTCCAGAGAATCTTCCGCCGCTCGAAGCATTTGCCCTGGGATGCCCGGTGGTCGCAGCCGACGTCGCTGGCGCATTAGAGCAACTGGGTGATGCAGCTCTACTAGTTGATCCGCGGAAGCCTGAAGAGATTGCAGCCGCGATAAAAAAAATACATCGAGATACCACAATTCGTTCACAGTTGATTGAGCGTGGCAGAAGACGAGCGCTGAAGTGGACGGGTAAAGAATTTACGAAAGGCGTATTTGCCATGCTGGATGAGTTTGAAAGTGTTCGCCGGTGCTGGCCTCGCGGTGCACACTCCCAGCTGGATTCCTGATTATCGAACGACAGATTGGAGAGGGATGAGAAAGAAAGCCTTAATTACAGGCATAACTGGTCAAGACGGCTCGTTTCTAGCTGAATTATTACTTGCTAAAGGATATGAAGTACACGGGATTATACGGCGTTCGTCATCCTTCAATACTCAACGAATCGATCATCTCTATCAGGATCCGCACAAGACTGATACCCGCTTGTTCTTGGTCCATGCTGATCTGAACGACTCGAGTTCCTTAAACACAATCATGCGCGATATTCAGCCGGACGAGATTTACAATCTTGCGGCACAGTCTCACGTGCGTGTTAGTTTTGATATTCCTGAGTACACAGCAGAAGTTGCGGGAGTGGGTACAGTCCGCATCCTCGAGGCAATTCGCGGATCCGGAATCAAGCCTAAATTTTACCAGGCGTCGTCGTCAGAGATGTTTGGACAGGCAGCGCCTCCGCAGAACGAAAAAACGCTATTCATGCCTCGCTCGCCTTACGCATGTGCAAAAGTCTTCTCGCATTACATAACAATAAATTACCGCGAAGCGTATGGCTTATTCGCTTGTAACGGCATTCTCTTTAATCACGAGTCAGAGCGTCGAGGTGAGACCTTTGTCACGAGAAAAATTACTCGCGGTGCAAGTCGAATAAAACTCGGGCTTCAAGACAAGCTATATCTTGGTAACCTCGATGCGCAACGAGACTGGGGTTACGCAAAAGATTACATCGAAGCGATGTGGCTCATCATGCAGGCCGAGAAACCTGATGACTACGTAATAGCAACAGGCGAAACCCACTCGGTCAAAGAGTTCGTCGAAGAAGCTTTTAATTATCTTGGTCTCGATTGGAACGAATACGTCGAGATTGATCCGTGGTATTACCGGCCGAGTGAAGTTGACCTGCTGCTCGGCGACGCGAGTAAGGCGCGGAAGGAATTAGGGTGGGAACCCAAAGTTGGTTTCAAGGAGCTCGTCCGCCTCATGATCGATCATGATCTGAGTTTGGCCGAACAGGAAAAACGACAACGGGACCTCAAGTAATAATCGTAACTTTAGAATGCATTACCACTTGATTGGAATTTGTGGAACCGCGATGGCCTCGCTTGCCGGAATGCTTCAGGCGAGAGGTCACCGAGTTACTGGCTCAGATCAAAATGTCTACCCACCGATGTCGACGATGCTTCAGTCGCTCGGCATCAATGTAATGCAGGGTTATGAGGCTGAACATCTCACACCCACGCCTGATTGTGTCATAGTTGGCAATGCTATTCCTCGAGGAAACCCGGAAGTCGAGGAAGCGCTTAACAGAAAAATTCTCTATCGTTCTCAGGCGGAACTTGTAAAAGAAGAGTTTATCAGGGGTCGACATTCGCTCGCTGTTGCCGGCACCCACGGCAAAACGACAACTACAAGCATCGCAGCATGGGTCGTTGATCAGGGCAGTCTGGATCCGAGTTTCCTAATCGGCGGCGTCGCGCAAAACTTTGGTTCAAGTTTCCGTGTCACCAACAGCGAGTACTTCATTATCGAGGCCGACGAATACGATACAGCGTACTTCGACAAGGGTCCGAAGTTTATGCACTATCTTCCTGAACTCGCAATCGTAAACAATATTGAATTCGATCATGCTGACATCTATGCTGATCTGGAAGCGGTTAAACTCGCCTTTCGGCGTTTCATGAATCTTGTTCCTGCTAATGGTCGACTGATTGTGGGATGGGATAGTCCAAACGTACGAGCGATTGTCAATGCGATGGGTAAACGACTCTTCACCAGGGTCGAGACTTTTGGAACTTCTCCTGAAGCAAAATGGCAAGTGCGAAATCCGCAATACGATGAGGGCCTGACAACTTTCGATATCTTTTGTGAGCAAAAATCATGGGGAACATTTCGCACCCCTTTACTGGGGGAGTTCAATCTCCTCAACTGTCTCGCAGTCGTAATCGCAGCAGACTCATGGGGCATAGACAAGGAGACAATTGCTGACGCGCTTGCCAGCTTTAAGAACGTGAAACGAAGAGCCGAGATCCGCGGTGAAAAGCGTGGTGTCGTCGTAATCGACGACTTTGCTCATCACCCAACAGCGGTCAGAGAAACGCTTCGTGCATTACGTAATCGCTATCCAAAGCGCAGGCTCATAGCCGTCTTTGAACCACGGTCATGGTCATCCAGACTTGCGGTGTTTCAAGAGGATTATGCACAGGCCTTTGCTGCGGCGGACTATGTTGTTATTGCGAGCGTATTCGATAGCCAAAGAGTCTCAGAGAAGGGTCGGGCACTGGATACGGGCCAGCTGATCAAGTCAATTTCGAGTCAGGGGAAACCGACATTTGCGATTCCGGATGCCGATCAAATCGTGTCACATCTGACCCCGGTGCTCCGTGAGGGTGATGTTGTCGCGATTATGTCGAACGGTGGTTTTGGTGGTATTCATGACAAGATTCTTCAGGTACTTGGGGATGTTTCCCCAAAACCTACAAACAATAAGTAAGGGACACACACTTTAACGAAATATTCGTAACGCTCTCGACGTGTTGCCGCGTTACACAGGAAGCTCCGCTGCCCAGGAGGCCCTCAGTGGAAAACTTCTCAGTTTTCGAACAAGCCCTAAAGTATTCCGCGACCGAACACACGGAAGACTTAGGTGAAATTGTGTCAATTTCGCGACGCACCTTCACCGAACGGGAAAGTTTCATCTGCCGCACTTCGCAAACTTCGCTTGAATACGCCTGCTTGATGATTGAGAACGCCTTACTTCTGAGGACCAATCGAACAGGTAGGGTTTACGCGGGATTTGAGAAGTTGTCGGCTATACAGCCCATTATCGATCGATACTTGCGCATCGCCGATGTGTCCGATTCCGTTTATCTTTTTGGTCAGGATGATTGGCGAGTTCCGCGACACCCAAACATAAGAGTGATGCCGCTATCGCCCGACACCCGGCTGGCTCACGAGACTTTCTTGATTACCCACTCGTCGACTCTCAACATTGCGTTAGTTTCCTTCGCGACAGAACATGTCGTATCCGAACTAAGGAATTCGGATGCGTTGAAGTACTGGTTGTTAAAAACAAGCAGTCCTCCGGTGGTGAGCAAACTCGCGAATGCAATGGAAATGCTGATCGACTGGACGCTAGCTGCGTAGCCAGGACTTTCCCTTAGTTTGTATGTTTGGATTCCTGGGTCGACTTTTCAACGAGTAACGGCATTGCTATGTCACTTCGACCCGCTCGCGGATTTTTGGGAGCTTCGATCTGGGCAGTTAAAACGCGACGTATCCTCTTCGGCAGCAGTCTTGCGGCAATCAATGCTGTAGATCCGATAAGTTCAACAACATCTCCGCCACCTCTCCAATGTTCACGAACAACTCTCGGTTCGGTAACGGTCATTAATCGTAGCAGTGTAAGTGCGATCAAATACGCGTCGTCTACCTGGCCAACAAAAGGAAGCATGTCAGGTATCAGGTCAAATGGCAGGACCGCATAAACGATCGCGCCACCAACTAAAAGTCTCTCCTTGGCAGGCACACGGGGATCGACCATCAAACGGCCGCTGAGATAGACCAGGTTTGGAACAAAGAGCAACAGATTCTTCATGCGCCGTTGTAGAGTTGTGTCCGCCATATTCGCTCCAGTAATTTTAGTTGGCGTTAGCTTGTCGCACTCGCCCACTAATTGCAACCAGGAAGTCCTAATTGTAGGGGCGTCCCTCCGTGGACGCCATTCTTAGCGAGCAGGCTGTAAAGAGTTAATGAGCATCCTCTGCAAACGTGGGGCGCCCTTGGGAGGGATGCCGCTACAAACTGGCTTGTTCTCACTAGTAGCATTCGTTAGACTTCGCATTCCGATAACCTACAAATCATGGACATCCTCGAACGAATTCGCCAACGCGCCACCTCAAGACCACAACATATCGTGTTGCCCGAAGGAAATGATCCGCGCACGGTCGTTGCCGCTGCTGAATGCTCGAGAAAACGCATTGCGCGTATCACCTTACTTGGTGAAGAAGAAACTGTTCGTAAACACGCGCAAGGGCACGGTGTTGATCTAGGTGGCGTTGAGATCATCGATCATCGACGAGCTTCAGATTTTGGAAAGATGGTCTCACTGCTCCATGAATTGCGAAGAGCCAAAGGCCTCACAACAGACGAGGCAAACACGCTTGTGTCGGATCCTCTCTACTACGGAAATCTAATGGTCCGAATGGGTAAAGCCGATGGCTCCGTTGCAGGTGCCACTAATACTACTTCGCATACAGTGCGTGCAGCACTTCACTGCATCGGTGTACGCCCAGGTTTTAATCTGGTGTCGAGTTTCTTCCTGATGGTTCTGCGCAATTCCGACTTTGGCCATGGCGGGGCTTTGATCTTTGCGGACTGTGGTGTGGTGATTGAACCGAGTGCAAACGAGTTGGCGGAGATTGCTCTTGCATCAGCGGACTCATGTAGAGCGCTTCTCGGTACTGAACCCCGCGTTGCAATGCTGTCGTTTTCGACGAAAGGCAGTGCTAAGAACAAGCTTGTAGACAAAGTGGTTGAAGCTACTCGAACTGCCCGAGCTCGGGCACCGGAACTTCAGATCGATGGCGAACTTCAAGCTGATGCGGCTCTCGTTCAGGCGGTTGCTCAATCAAAAGCCCCTGGGTCACCAGTCGGAGGTCGCGCTAACGTTCTCATCTTCCCTGACTTACAGTCTGGCAATATCGGTTACAAGCTGACTGAACGACTTGCTGGTGCGACGGCAATCGGCCCCATTCTTCAGGGTCTCGACAAACCGGCGAACGATCTATCCAGAGGCTGCAAGGCTGAAGATATTATGGATGCCGTAGCAATCACTGCCGTCCAGTCCCAGGCACGGCAAACCCCTCAGTAACGGGCAACTCACCAATCGCCGGGGCATCAAAACAACCAACTTTAGAAGCATTGGTTTAGAATCGTGTTGCTCTCTTACTTGCTAAAAGCTGCTCTTTTTGTCCTGCTCGTTTCGTGCCTCGTGTCTATTGGCAGAATCGCGGCACAACAACCCAAAACCGCACCTACAGCTGTTCCTTCCCCTTCGCCTTCGCCAACTCCTGTCACTGATGACCTGGAATCCGTCAAGGTTTTTACGGAAGAAGTCCGACTACCCCTGGTCGCGCTGGACGCATACGGCCATTACGACCCAACACTTGTTCCGGATGACGTGCTCGTTTTAGAGGACGGAGTTGCACAACAGATACGGAGTATTCGACATATTCCAGCCAATGTATTGTTCCTGCTGGATACTGGCGGTGACTCCATCGGACTCGGCGGAATGTCCAAGAGTAGTTCTTTGACACGCCAGGTAGCGACAAGTTTGGTGAATGGTCTAAAGGAAGGTTCGTGGATCGAAATAGTGCAATCGGGAAACTCGACCGATGTGCTTCAACCTTGGACCACAGACAAAGAAGACGTACTTAAAACTCTGAAGACAAAAATATTTTCAACTAAGCGCTCAAGGTTTTCCGATTCTGTAGTCGTCGCAGCTCAACAACTGGAAGATCGACCAGAGGGAAGCCGACATGTTGTCATGATCACCGACGGAGTCGACTCGCCGGGAAGCAAGGTTGAACGTGCCGAAGCTGTCCGGAAACTAATTGCAGCTCGAGCCACAGTTCATATTCTTAGTTACACCGAGTTTGTTAGACAGAAAGCTGAGAACCGAGCACCAGCAGTTACGACTGGACCTCGGCCCACAAGTTCAGATCCGATCACCGCGACCGATCCGACAATGCCTCCTGGCACTACACGTTCGCCCAGTTTTGGAGTGGGAATTCGCTTTGACCCTGCGATGCGTCGGGCCCGAAAGGCGTATGAAGCCGAGGTCAAGAAAAGTCAGCAGGTGCTAAGCAACATTGCCGAAGAAACTGGCGGAAAAATTTTTCTTCCGCTCGATAGCTCAGAAATGCTCACACGCGCTTCAGAAGTCGCTCATGCGATCGAAGCAGAATATGTCGTGACCTATCGACCGAAGCGTCCCCTAGCTGAAGCGAGCCCCGGAGAATACAGACGTATTCAGGTCAATTCACGCAGAGTTGGTTTGAGTGTGTATTCGCGAAGAGGATATGTAGTGCCAGCGCCAAAAGGTGAGTAGACGAACTTAGCCGATCACTGCCTCAAGTTGGTTTTCTACCGACTGGACCATCTGCCGAACTTCAAACTCATCGTGCTTTGGAAGTAATGACAGCCGGTGCAATTCTTCCCAGTCTTCCTTAGGAACGCGGTGAAATGCTTCGACTACTTTCGGATCGAACTGTCGTCCTGCCCAATCGTCCAGCTCCTTAGCAGCTGCTTCGTAAGACTTGCCACGTCGATAGACGCGGTCGCTGGTAATAGCATCGAAAGCGTCGGCTACAGCAAAGATGCGAGCACAAACGTCAATCTCTGCGCCGCGAAGTCCAACTGGATAACCCGAGCCGTCCCATTGTTCATGATGTTGGGCCACAACTTTGGCCGCGCCCTGCAGAAACTCGATGCCACGAAGTATCTGTTGGCCATGAAACGGATGCTCTTTCATTTGGACCCACTCTTCGTCAGTAAGCTTGGCAGGCTTGCGAAGAATAGAATCAGGCACTCCAATCTTGCCAATGTCATGTAGCAGTGAGCCAAACTCGAGCGCCTTCATTTCTTCGCGACTCAAGCCGTACTCTCGTCCTAAACGCAAACTGTAACTAACAACTCGTTCGGAGTGACCATGAGTTTCTGAGTCTCTAGTTTCGAGTGCTGTAGTAAGGGCTCTTAGTGTTGCGCGATAAGCGTCTTCCAATGAATCGAGTGCGCGATCGAGTTCTACCGTTCGTTGTTCGACTAATTCTTCCAGGTGGTTTTCATAACGTTGCTTGGCAACGATCAGTTCGTGATGTTCCAGCGCGCGTTTTACAACCGCTTCCACCTGTCGCAGGTCGAACGGTTTCATCAGGTAATCGAAGGCTCCAAGTCGGAGTGCGCCGATAGCACTTTCGACTGTCTGCATACCACTGATCATAACCACGACCGTGTCTGGGCATATCTCTTTGATGTGAGGAATCATATCGAGTCCACTCATGCCAGGCATGGTGATATCGCTGATGACTAACTCAAATTGATTGTCCCGCAAACAGATCAAAGCTTGTTCAGCTGAGCCTGCCTTCAGGCATTGATACTCTTCGCTGAGCAGGTCTGCGAGAATCTCGGTAATCTCCAGCTCATCATCGACGATAAGTATGCGCGGCAACGCGTTGGTTGGCATTTGTCCCTCCTGATTAGGACACGACGGCAAGTCGAACGGAATTACTAAAGCTCAATATATCGGTGAGTTTTTAATAGGCAGGGTCGGGAGTCCCTAAGCCGCTTACAAGGCTTCAGCATTTTAGCGGTTTTCCACAACCGTGGCAAACAAGTTTTTACTATCAGGGTAAGTAGTTTAGAAAAGAGGGGTTTTAGGTTCAGCGGACGGCTTTGCCCAAAGTCTGAATAGAAACAACCAACAGCGCCAAAGGCGCGAAATATGACAGGCAGGGGCAATCCCGATTCATCGGGAGTCGCCCCTGGGTAGGTTAGGCTCCAATTGCGCAGCTCTGAAAGAGGCGTAATAACTAGGAAGGCACTGATATTTCGCACTCTCAGAGCACTGCCTGAATTTGATGCGACCTGTTCCAAGGGCGACTCCCGATGAATCGGGATTGCCCCGGGCTTTCATATTCCGCGCCTTGCCTTTGGCGCACTCCTCGTCTCACTAATCTGACTTTTGAGGCAAAGCTAAGGCAGAGTTTCGGCAATAGCGTCCGCTAAGCTACCGGCATCCAGGCCCAACTCAGCAACGGACTTACTATCAGTATTCAATCAGTTGCGTGGTTGCAGACGAGGCTTTATCATGTCTGCCCCACGAAGCCGGAGTGGCGAAATTGGTATACGCACCAGACTCAAAATCTGGCGAGGTCACACTCATGTCGGTTCGAGTCCGACCTCCGGCACCAAACACACACGCATCCTTCTAAACTTCAAAATCACAACATTCAAAACGGAGTCGTCGGGCTCAACATCTTGCAAAGCTAAAAGGAAGAGAGTGGCTCTGTTTGCAGGCCGAATGCCAGCGGATTCTCGCCAATGATCGCTGCCGCGAAAAAGCGTGGTACGTAATAAACACTTTCGTTTTGGAAAGTCGGATCCAGTTTGTCGCTATTCTCAGTTAACACGCAAATACTGCAGCCACGATTCTCATCCGTAACGTACAACATCAAGTCACGCTCAACAGTACCTGCGCCCCGATTGTAAGCCAGGATGGCCAACGCCTCTTTCATAGGGTCGTCTTTAAACTTTTTGAGGGCACGCATGATATAGCGCGCTGCGGCATCTGCAGATTTCTCGACATCCAAAAGATCGCCTTCGCTTAGCCCGAATTGTTCGCCAGTCTTCGGTAGAAATTGAAACATGCCGCTTGCGCCCGACGTGCCAGAGGAAGGGATGTTCGTGTATTCGGATTCAATTAAAGGAATGTAGAGTCCGATTAATGGTGAAACTTTGCGCTTCTTGAAGATGGGATTCAAGATGCTCGCCAATGATTGACCTCGCTCAAAGATGGGGCGGGCGTCACTCCTTCCGACACTGCTATTACCAATACGCTGAACGTAAAAATCGACACTCCGGTGGATTGCTGCTTCAAAGGCCGGGGTGAATTGATAGTCGTTTCCCGACATCTCGCGAGCTACTCGACGAGCCTGCTGCGAAACAAATGTCGAACGCTCCAACACACTCATCTGTTGATAAAGCTTGCCTGACTGAGCGTTCACGACGGCAGAATTCGGCGTGGTCGCCAAACAGGTTGTGATTGCCAGTAAAGATAAAAACGTCCTCTTAAGTCTCATCGCTTACTTCTCCTCGGTTTGAGATTCTGTGGGAGCGCGCAAAGCATCCCCACCTTGATAAGCGAGTTCGTCATTCGAATGTGTTCACAAGTAGGACCTGTTTCGAAAGTCGTGCCAAAAAAAATAACTAGCACCTAATCCGCGGCCACGCGACAGTCCGCAAGCGAGAATCTGCACCTAAAGTGTTCATCGATTATAAGAAAATGTTTCGTTAATGCTGACGAAATCATCCAGAGCTTGGGCTCGAATAAAGGTGATAAGATGCGGTACTTGATGCTTGGTTTGGTACAAACTGACTTGGTTGGCGATGAAGTCAATTCACTGTCAGTCGAGAACATTGACTCTCCACGGTGCTGATTGGTTCCCTAACTGCCTGCTTTGCAGGTGGTACCGATTCCGGGCCGAACTATGATGACACTCGCGCCATTAGAATTCACTCGTCTGTTGGATAATTGGAAAAATGGCGATCCCACGGCGCTAGCTAAGTTGACCCCTTTCGTCTATGACGAGTTACGACGCATTGCACATCGTTACGCACAACGCGAACGCAACGGTCATACGTTGCAGACGACAGCGCTTGTTAACGAGGCCTATCTGCGTCTAGCGGCCACTGAAAAACTCGATTGGCAGGACCGGTCTCACTTCTTCTCCGTGACGGCCCAAGTCATGCGGCATATCCTGATCGATCACGCACGGCGCCGCCGGTACCTCAAACACGGCGGTGATGCGCAAAGAGTCTCGCTTGCAGAGGCCGCTTTGATGGCTAGCGAGAGGGCTGCCGAATTACTGGCACTAGACGAAGCCTTGGAAGAACTTGGCAGGCTGGATCGACGCAAAGCGAGTGTAGTAGAGCTGCGCTACTTCGGCGGATTAAGTTTGGCTGCCACGGCAGAGACATTGGGAGTGTCGCAGATGACAGTTAGGCGAGACTGGCGAGCAGCAAAGGCGTGGCTGTTTAGGAAATTGAATCCTCAAAAGGTATTCAACACAGCCGAATCCCAACACTCTGCTGGCCACTGGTGATCATCTGTAATCGGAAATCGGTTCTATGATTCCTGAACGTTGGCAAAAGGTCGAAGAAGTTTTGCAAGCCGCTCTTGATGTTCCCGAGACGCGGCGTCCGGCACTCCTCGCCGAGGTGTGCTTCGGAGAACCGGAATTACATCAGGAAGTGTTGTCCTTGCTCGCAGCTCATGAAGAGGCTGGAGACTTCATGGAACAGCCCGCAATTGAGCAGGATGCACACGTACTCCTCCGTCATGATGCACAAGAGTTCATTGGTCTCGAGATTGGACCATACAGAGTCATGAAGCGGCTGGGAGGAGGAGGAATGGGCGAAGTTTATCTGGCGGAGGATCGCCGGCTCGGCCGCCTGGTCGCTCTTAAAGTTCTTCCGCCTTACTTCGTTTCTGATGATGCCCGCCTGCGTCGCTTTCAAACTGAAGCAAGAGCTGCATCCGCCTTAAACCATCCGAACATCCTTACGATCTATGAAGTGGGACAAAGTGATGACATACATTTTATTGCCACGGAATATATCGAGGGGCAAACGATTCGCCAGTTGATCGGTAACGGAAACCTCACTCTCGGAGAAGTCTTTGAAATTCTCATCCAGTTACTCTCGGGTTTGTCGGTGGCCCATGCAGCTGGGATTATTCATCGCGACATCAAGCCTGAAAACATCATGCGTCGCAACGATGGCGCTGTCAGGATCCTGGACTTTGGAATTGCCAAGCTGATCGATGGATCAACGTCCGAAGTCAATACATTGACAGCCTCAGTGGCAAACAGTCAGACGCAAACCGGCACGATGCTCGGGACAATTGGCTACATTTCACCCGAACAGGTGCGCGGCTTACCCGTCGATGAACGCACAGATATCTGGAGCACTGGAGTAGTGCTTTATGAAATGCTGACCCTCCGTAGGCCGTTCGTGGGAGTCACCAACGCAGACACCATCGTAGCAATCCTCGAAAAAACGCCGGCGCCACTTTTCGCAGGTAATGAGCTGAACGCTCGAAGCTTACGACTAATGCAGCAGATCGTCGGCAAAGCTCTAAGCAAACAAGCTGACGAAAGATACAAATCGACCGCAGAAATGCTCGAAGACTTGAAGGCTGTGAAAAAAGAATTGGAGCGAGCGCAAAAGACAAAAGGGTTGTCGATTGGAACTGAGACCAGTGTCGATGAAGTGCAGCCGGTTGTGGCTCACTACGTTTCAGCGAGACGTCGTAATCGTCTTTTAATCTCGACGATCATAGTGTCAGTCGTTCTCCTGGTCATAGCCGTCTTTCTCTACCGGCTTTCGAGGTTCAGCGGCAGCAGCCCCAGTCCGCCTGCGGTTCAGAAGCTATATGCGCAGATGACCGAAGCCGAGCAACTCAGTTTCGTGAGTGAGCAGGAACAGCGCATCTCGTCGATGATTGGAGATCGCCCAGTAAAACTCAACGACGAAGCACTGCGAGCCATTAAATCTCATGTCGATTATTACACCACGCGCCAACGCGAGGTTGATGCCGGCCTCCCGGTCGTTTATGGACGAGCGGTCCCTTACGTTCCGGTGATCGCCAAGGCCTTTGCCGACCGCCGGATTCCGATCGTTGTCGGAATCTATCTGCCAATGATCGAATCGGCATACCGGCCATGCATGGAAAGTCACCTTGGCGCAAAAGGGTTGTTTCAATTTCTGCCTCAAACGGCGCAAGGTTATGGTGTCGCTCGTGATGAAATGTGCGATGTAAACAAGATGGCGCCTGCCGCCGCTCATTACATTGCCGATCGCATGGCTGAGTTGGGTGACGATTCGCAAAGCATGACGCTGGTCCTACTCAGCTACAATAGCGGAGCAGAACCTGTGCGCGACGCGTTACGGAAGCTGCGAGAGAGCGACCCTGGCTCTGAGAGAAATTTCTGGATGCTATTTTTGAACCGCGACAAGTTGGACCAAGCGCTCACCTCTGAGAGTTTCAAATATGTTCCCGGTTTCTTTGCGGTCGCGATCATAGGCGAGAATCCCAAAGCCTTCGAAATCTCAACGCCGCCGCTGTCAAGCCTGGTTACCATGCGCTAAATAGCACAGCAATGTAGGCCGTCCTGCAGGCAAAACCCAAGCGACAGACGCGATGCTTAACTAAAACACCGTCGCCCGCGATCAAAAACCAAACCGAAAATACCGCTCGAATCTACTTAGGCTGCGCCGGCAAGCTTTGCGACTCGCTCGGGAAGCCCCTTCACTTTGAAGGCAAGGATGATCAACAGTAAGCCGATGAGCAGAGCGTACGCACCGATCACCCAAATCAAGGCTAGTGCTCCTGCTCCCGGTCTTGCGAAGAGCACCAGTCCAAATACGATTGAGAGTATGCCGCTAAGAATAAGAAACCACTCGTCAGTGATTTCCTTACGCAGGCTGATGGCGGTCACGATCTCGGCAATTCCTCGAGCAATAGCCCAAAACCCAATCACGAAAACTATGGTCAGTGCTGCTGCGGCAGGCGAAAAAATCGCGTAGATGCCGACGATGGCTCCGATTAGCCCGAACAGCAACATTCCCCAGGCTTTTGTTCCGACACCAACCCAGATTGAGCTAAGTCCATCAATCAGCGCGTATGCACCAAATGCCAGTGCCATGGTTATAAGCGTTAGACCAGGCATCGCGAAAGCTATGATGCCAAACAGGATGGCCAAAACTCCTCGCAGGAGAAGAACCCACCATTTCTTTGCGAAAGCATCGACCAGAGGGAAAGTAGGCATGGTTTGTTTCCTTTCGTAAGGGGTTAGCCTTCAACTCCAACAAATGGTCAGCAGGAATAAACGTCCATGACTTGATCATATGGTCGATCAGAAGTGAATAACAAGCTTTTGCGAGCATTTCGCGGAGCAGCTCAACTACTTAATGCTTCCTTTCGGACTGCGGATTCAGATCCGTTAACCCGCTAACGGCTTACGATTCGAGCCGGCGCAATTGGCAGCAGGCGCGATTCGAGCTTTAGCTGATAATTAAACTATTCATATGGTTTGGCCTTCCGTGATAATACTATTGTGACTTGGGCGCTGGATTTTGCGCTGACCTTTGATCGCTGAGCATTGATGTTAAGAAAATCCATCAGTGACTGCCGTGACCTCACTAATCAATGACCGACATATCTAATCCTGCTGATAGGCGAACGCGCCAACGGATACTGGAAGCCGCATTTCTTCTGATTGCGCAGCGTGGACTGTCAGGTGAACTACTAAAAGATTCCGCAACTCTCGCCGAATATCCATTGCAGCGAGCCGAAGTCTTCTTTCGACGCGATGAAGACCTCGTGCTGTCTTTTTATGCAAGGCTCGCAGCGCAACTCGAATCACGTATCGGCGAATTACCCCAAGGTGATGTCGCCACACGATTCAAGGCGGCGATGTTGTTTAAGTTGGAAATAGTAACTCCTCATCGGAAAGCGCTTGCCTCTCTTCTTGCGACTCTGCTTGATCCGCGCCACGAACTGGGAGCTTTAAGCCCACAGACGCAAATCATTCGCACTCGCGTCATGAGTGTTTTTTACGCAGTCGTACTTGGGGCAACCGACGCGCGAAAGAAAAGTAATACTGAACTTGTGCGCAGCCTTTATGCAGCACATTTGGCTCTGATGCTTCTGTGGAGTCAGGACCAAACTCCAGACTCAGTTGCAACGCATGCCGCGCTAGACTTCGTGTGTGATCTGCTTTCTTTGAAAGGCAAGCTCTCATGGCTGCCAAACATGGATAGAACGCTCGGCAAACTCGAGGCGATCTCCACCCAGTTCGTCGATCCAGAACCTGATCCCGAACAAACGAAGCTAGCGAGCAGGATTCTTACGACACTCTTTCGTCATCGCCGTTTGCACTCCAACGCCGGTGGCTGCGCTGAAAAGCCTTGTGATCAGTGTTTAGCAATTCATCTTTCCAAGCTGCGACGCTCTATCGCAGCGGGTGAACCGATACACTTTCTGCTGCCTTCTTTCCCAGCTAAGTCTCCTAATCCGCAAAAGGTCCTTGGACGATTGCCCGATATGGCTGAAGAGCTCGCACTGATCTTTCTTGAACGCGTTTGCGCCGAGATAAAAGATTTGTATTCGCCAGGGGCACAGATCTCCATCTGCTCTGATGGCAGAGTCTTCAGCGATCTCGTTGGTGTTTCAGATACGGATGTTTCTGACTACGGAATAGAACTCAAGCGAATGATGAGTCGTATCGGAGTCAGGTCACTCGACCTTTTCAGAATGGAAGATCTCTTTGATACTCAGGATCACACGGCCATGCGCAAACAGTTGATAACTCACTATACTGAGACACTCGAGAGTATTCACGAGCGAATCCATTCATACGAACACCATACCGCACTCTTTAATGGTATCCAGCGGTTCCTCTTTGAAGACCGTCTGGCGATCGAAGCTGAGAAGAGCAGAAATCAGGTACGCAAGGAATGCAAAGATCTTGCGTATCAGGTTATTCAACGAAGCGACGGTTGGAGCCGGCTTCTAAACGACTGTTTTCCAACTGCGTTACGACTTTCAATTCATCCACAGGGACCACACTCTGAGAAGATCGGAATCCTTCTCGGTGAAGCCAACGACACATGGTTAACGCCCTGGCACGGTGTCGCAGTCAAGCAGCGAGACAAATTCATACTGATGCGTCGACACGAAGCTGAGAAGCTCGGCGCATCAATTGTCGAGCGCGAAGGTCGTCCAAGTCATTATCAAATGTGATGGATCAAATGAGCGAAGAGAAAGTAAGAGTCGGGCGCGATCGCTATCTCGCTCAAAACGGGTTGGGGATTGATAGCTATAAAGCGAAGAAGTTTCCGGTTTACTTCTTCCGGTGGGCTGTCTGGCTGCCTAACCCAGGGTTTCTTCCAACGCACGATCTACATCATGTTGTTACTGGTTACGGTACGGGTTTAGTTGGCGAAGCTGAGATCAGCGCTTACGAACTGCGCGGTGGCTGTGGATCGATCATGATATTTATCCTTTGCGTCGGAGCCATCACGTTTGGAATGTTTGTAGCGCCCAGACGCATCTTAAAAGCGTGGCAGCAATCTCGTGGAGCGCACAACCTCTACCATTCAAGTATTCCTTATGAAACACTTCTCGACATGAGCGTTGGCGATTTAAGACATCAGCTTGGTCTACCGCGGTCAGGATGTGGTGGAGATAACTAAATGACAGAGCAGCAAAATCAGTACTGGCAGCTGGAAAAACTCTCACCATTTGGGTTGATTGTCCGCTCGGACGTCGCTGAAGCTGACATGTCCGTAGTAGACCCTTCCTACTTGAAAGGGTTGATTGAGAAGCATCGAGTTGTGGTTATGCGCGACTTTGCTCCGCTTTCAGGAATTAACTTTCCAGAGTTTAGTCGACAGTTTGGAGAGATCTTAGAGTGGGAATTCGGAGCCGTGAACGACCTCCGAGTTCATGAGAACGCTCGGAATTATCTTTATACCAATCACGCTGTTCCCTTTCACTGGGATGGAGCTTTCCTGAACCGCGCTCCTCACTACATAGTATTTCACTGCGACGTTGCACCACAGCCTGGGACCGGAGGTGAAACTCTGTTCTGCGATACAACTCGGGTTCTTAGCGAGGCATTAGCCGAGCAACAACAGGTTTGGGATCGAATCAAAATCACGTACACGACCGAAAAAGTGGTCCATTACGGTGGGACGTTCAGCTCTCCAATGATCGCCACGCACCCAATCAATGGAGAAAGAATCCTACGTTACGCTGAGCCTGTTGAAGATCTAAATCCAGTGCGCCTCGCTATACACGGCCTTCCTGACGAGGTCCAATCAGACTTCATCAAAGAGATGAACGAGCGTCTAAACGACAAATGCTGTTGCTATGCTCACCAATGGATTGATGGGGATGTGGTCATTGCCGATAACTACACTCTTCTTCATGGAAGGCGTGCTTTTGAAACAAGCGCCGTGCGACACATACGACGCGTCAACGTTCTGTAAATAGCTCGGACTGTTGAAAGATATGCTTCGTTATCTTCTGTACATGTTACGCATCCGGCGAGTGGAATTCCGTATCGCTGAAATACCGATTCTCGTTATTCCTCTACTATTACTACTGCACGACACAACGCCTTTCAAGAGTTACTTCCTTTGGGAAGGAGTCTTCATTTTCTTTTTGTTGTTTGCCTTCGGAGACATGATCAACTGTCTTGCGGATAGAGATCTGGATGCGGTTTATAAGCCCCACCTATCCGAAGCGGTTTACGGTCTAGGTGTTGGATTCGTTACCTTTCAGGTACTTGCGACCGCAGTCCTGGCCCTCGCCTTATCCATACATCTTTCACTGGTTATGAATCGCTGGTCAATTGCTGTTCTCGTTGCAATCGGACTTCTACTCGGTGCTGCATATTCAGTTAAACCGATTCAACTCAAGGGACGAGGTTTGGCCCAACTAATCTGTTTGTGGCTCATAATCTTTGTCGGGCCCATGCTCTTTGTTGCTTTTCTTATCAATGCCGCGCTCTCCTTCACGGTACTCATATTTGCGGCCGCATATGGAACTCTTCAAATGGGAATAATTCTTGTCAACACAGCCGAGGACTATCCCGAAGACCTCGAAGCGAAGATTACGACGAGCGTTGTTGCCCTCGGATTACATCGTGGGATAGCGCTTGCGTCCTGGCTGGTGGCAGTTGGCGCCATTGGAGTGATAGTGGCACTAGCGTTGATGTTAAGAGAACGAGGTGCTGATTGGCGTTGGGCGATTGCGCTGATTCCATCGTTTGCCGCGTGTTTGTATGTCCTGTTTGCCATTGTAGGACTGAGACGGTCGATCAAATCTGCTAGTCTCAGTGACAGTATTCAGCAGGTAAAATCCAAAGCGAAACAAGTTCCATTATGGGTCACTCTAGTGGCCTGGTCCATACTCGGTGCAACCTACGCTCTCTTCCGAGTAGGTTTCGCGCAGTTGTGAAGCGAAGATCGGATGAAGGTTCTTTGGTCAGGTCACGCCACTCCGAACTTACAGTTTCCCCAACATAGTTGAAACTTCCACTTGATACAAAGGATTTGATTTAACCCCTCTGAGACCGACCTTTACCTACTCGATTAATCCCGATCCGTACAAAGATTCGTATTGCGCTGTTAGTCCTGCGATAAACTAAGTACCTTCATTAGCGCGCGGTACATTAGAACCACCCCAGCGAATACAGCAACCACCCTATTGCTGACTTTTCCAGGAGTTGGTTCGATCAACTATTCCAGCCAAATGGCTCTTAGCCGCGCACGACGTCTAGTCGCAACTGACAAAGTGCTACCCAGGATTAGCCATGAAAAAAAATAACGACCCGACTAAAACTCCCAAAGGCCAAAAAATCGCCGACAAAAGCGCAGATGGCTCGGCCACCCAGACCGTTGCCGAACAGCCCTTCAAGATGGGTGAAGGCAGATTCCGGCGGGCATTCGAGAATGCCCCGATCGGCATGGCGATTGTTGATTTTCAATACCGAATCAAACGGGTTAACAAGGCTCTCTGCAAAGCACTGGGCTACCCTGCTAAAGAGCTTATCGATCGACGCTTCGTCGATATTACCTACCCCGACGATGTAAGAAAGGACCGGGAGCTAGCTGAGAAATTATTTCGCGACGAGATTCCAAGTTATCGCCTTGAGAAGCGGTTCGTCACCAAGGATGGCGCCATAGCCTGGCTTGATCTAACTGCTTTGATGATCCGGGATGAAGCTGAAAAACCTCTCTATGGTCTCGCGATGGTTGAAGACATCACCGAACGTCGACGAACCCAGGAAGCGTTAAGAACCAGCGAGGAACGCTATCGCTCCTTTGTAGTAAATAGCTCTGAAGGAATCTGGCGAATCGAGAGTGAACAACCTATCGACATCAAGCTGCCCCCTGATGACCAGATCAATCTTTTTTACAAATATGGCTACGTTGCCGAGTGTAACGACGCGACGGCCCGGATGTACGGTCACGACCGTGCCGAAGACCTTATAGGTTCACGGTTTGGCGAATTTGCGCTCACCTCACAAGAACAGTACCTTCATTTCATACGCTCCTTCGTTATGAGTGGTTACCGCCTGCAACACCTACGAACCGAGGAACTTGACCTTCATGGTAACAAGAAATTTTTCGCGTGCAGTCTGATTGGAATTGTAATAAACGACCAGTTACTGCGAGTGTGGGGAGTGCAGAGGGATCGCACAGAACAGAGGAAAGCGGAAATTGATCTAGCTCGGTCACATCAACAGTTGCGAGCCTTGACCGCGTATCTGAACTCTATTCGCGAACGAGAGCGAATCGATATTGCTCGCGAGATGCACGATGTACTGGGTCAATCCCTTACCAGTCTGAAGATCGAGGTCTCGCTACTAAAAAAGAAACTCGCAAAAACAAATGAGATCGATCCAACAGAACTCGATTCCAAGTTAACCGAGCTCAATGAAATGCTCGAGACGACTATTTCTTCAGTTAAGACTCTGTCTACCGAACTCCGGCCCGGTGTCCTTGATAAGTTTGGGCTTGCTGCTGCTATCGAATGGCAATGCGACGAGTTTTCTCGACGAACCAAAATCGATTGCGAATGTCAAATTCCGCAAAACGAGTTTTCCCTCCCTCCGGAGTTTTCTACCGCGCTCTTCAGAATTCTCCAGGAGGCGCTAACTAATGTCGCCAGACACTCGGAAGCGACCTTAGTTCGCGTGATCCTGGCACTCGACGACGAGGGTATTTCACTAACGATCAGCGACGATGGGCGCGGAATAACTGAGGCAGAGTTGCGTTCACCGACGTCGCTGGGTCTATTGGGTATGCGAGAACGAGCTGAATTTCCCGGAGGTAGCTTCAACGTCACCGGCAGACCTGGAGAAGGTACTGTTCTGACCGCACGTTTTCCTCTGACAAAAGCTAAGGGAAAGTCAGCTGAGGGCAAAAAGTGATCAGCGTTCTAATAGTTGATGACCATCCGATCGTGCGCCGTGGGCTGAAAGAAATTCTGACAGCGGAATTGCAATTGTCAGTCGAGGAAAGCGCCGATCCTCATGATGCTTTACGTTCGATCAGAGAGGGCCATTTCGATCTGGTGGTGCTCGACTTGGATCTGCCTGGAATGAATGGCCTCGAGTTATTGAAAGAGATCAAACGAGAGAATGATCGGATTCATGTCCTGGTCCTGAGCGTATATCCGGAGGATCAATTTGCAGTGCGCGTAATTAATGCAGGAGCCGCAGGATTCATCTCAAAAGACGCCGCCCCGGAAGAACTTGTAAGCGCAGTAAAAAAGATTTTGCGTGGAAAACGACACGTCAGCGAACGCGTCGCTGATTTACTTCTCGAGCGACTAAACTCCAAAACAGATGCGCCGGCGCACGAACGACTCTCAGACAGAGAGTTTCAAATTCTCGGGATGTTTGGCGAAGGTAAGACCGTGAAGCAGATCGCCCAGGAACTATCGCTGAGTGCGCCTACCGTTAGTACTTATCGTGCTCGAATATTGAACAAAATGGATATGAAGAGTACAGCTGAACTGGTGAAGTATGCGATTCAGTATGGCATCTCTGGTCCGAAGTGACGCTGCTAGAGAAAGAGACTGGCAAGTTCTTTCAGTATCACTTTTAGAGGGATCGATATAACCACAACTGGAATAAAGGGAATTAAGGTCGCGACAAATAGGAAGATCAAAGCCCTAAGCTCAAACGGGACAAACTTCATATCGTGAACGTTTGCTACGATCTGATAGAGATCGGTTGTGGCAGAAAAATCCGATGCTTCGAGCGCTCCTGGACCGTACTTCTCAAAGTTTGAGAGCCACTTGTTTTCAAACTGTTCCCCCACATCGTGGGCCAGCTTACCGTAACGAAAGATGCCGCCCAACCTTGCAAAATAGAAGTTGAACACGAATATCATGAGTGGTGAAACAAAGAGCAGGGTTACAACAATCAAAAGGCCGAGTACGGTATTTTGGGCACTCTTAAGCGATTGGCCAAAGTTTACAATGTTGTTTGCAACCGAACCTGCCGGGATCACTCCAAGTGTAAAAGCGAGCGTAGTAAAAGCCACCAGACTTGAGTTTAGAAATCCAAGACCAGCAGCGCGATCCGGATGGGCAGCAATCAGCGAGAGTTTCATGCGGGAAACTTTGAAGAGCAGCCTTCCCCAAAGATGGAGGCGCCACAACCATCCAAAGATCAGGATAAGTAACAACGGCAAACTAATAGCTGCGTACCAAAGTCCGGCCCAGGAGTGTCTTAGAACGCCGTTTACAGGTCCCTGGTACCAATCGGGAAGGCGAACTGAAGATGAGTACGGAATTGCGACTGCGGCTATTCCGAAAGCAAGCAAAATCGCAATAGCTTCCACAACTCCCGAATTGATCCGCCTTTTAGTCGAATTAAGTAAGGCGAAGAAAGCTGGTTGGTCAGTTTTCTGAATGATATGAGAATTGACGAAGTACTCGACAATCCTTTCCAGTCGTGGCAGGCAGGTTCGCTCGCAGAGTATTAACAGTGGCACCGCCACGAGTGATCTCGCATGCACTCCAAAGTCCCAGAGAAACGGAGAGAGTTTGGAAGGTTGTGTGACTAGACCCTGAACAAAGACAAGGATCACAAGGGGAGCCCAACCGATCACAATACAAATCCACGCACGCGAAGTTACACTCCGACCAACTGGACGGAAAAGTCCAAGCGCCCTATGAAAGTGTGGAAATGGCCCGGAGTCAAACAGGGCCTCGGATCGTTCTATCTCACTCATCGACAGAACCAATCAGCGACGAAGAATCAGCCACAAACTTCTCCGACTTTTTAGTTATCCAAGACAGGTTGGACCACTATACTTGAACCGGATCAACTGGCCAATAGTGAACTTTGTCGGATGCCTTATCCGAACCGCAACAACCTTTAGGTATGTTACTGATGTCGAGGCCACCTTCCTACTTTAAGTCTCCGAGCTTGAGCCTGATTCCAGTGGTCAGAATCAGATCGTTCTGCTTCAGCCCAAACGGAGGATTGGAAAGATACCGATCGCTAAGCGTCAGCTGCCAGCCTATTCGCTTCGTAATGTCGGTTACCACTGACGTGTCAAAATTGATCCGGTACTCGCCACCATCGCTGAGATTGGGGAAAAAGAATAATTGTTCTTTTAGAGACGTACGCGAATTGAACTGATGCGACAAGGTCTGCCCGATTTGTGCTTCCAGAGATGTACGATCGTTATCAATTCCTTTGAAGTACTCCTTGTTCATGGCTAAGCCGCCAAGGATGTCTAGTTCTGTTCGCTCGTTTCTGATTGCGTGATAACCTGCACCACCGCCAATTACCCAGCGAAGATTTAAGTCTTGCAAAGGGTTTCGTTCGAGATCAGTAAATACGTAACCGAACCACCTCCGATTGAAGTCCCGGTCATAACGAACTCCAAAACGTATGGTGTTAGCCACCGTGCGAGAAGGTCCGCTCGTGCTGTCGCGGTTGTAGATTGAGGCTGCGTAGACACTCGTCTTGTCGTGTAGAGTTTCGCGCGAGACTGCTAATCCAAGGGCAACGTTTGTAGTGTCGGAGTTTCCCTTGGTGAGCGCAATTCCAAGGTCAGCACCTCCAGTCCACTTCTGAAAAATGCCTGGATGCAAACTACTCTCATAAGCCATTTGTTCAGCTTCTGAGCGAATGAATTGAATCGAACTTCGACTAACTGATACCTGACCTCCCGAAGATTTAATTTCGGCTTTGTCGTTCTCAGCAGTGACAAGTCCTGAAACCGTTCGACCATCTGCCAGGCCTACATATAGAGGCTTGTCCGAAACAATCGATGAAACATTTTCCAGTCCGATTGTTATCTCACCAAACAGGTCGCTCTTAACCACGAGACTCTTACCGTCGGCTTTAACAACTGTTCCAGTGACCCGATCACCGTTCTTGAGTGTGACCTGATCAGCAAGGACTGAGCCGCTGAAAAGACTGATCAATAATAGTGATAAAGCCTTTCGCCAATTCTTCATAGCCGTGCCCTCGAGTTCGATAAAAACGATCTGCCGACCTACATACTTACAATCGACAGATCAGAGCAATTGGGGGAATGAAGGGACTACAGAGGTAGGTCATTTTGATCCCTTAATGAAAATGAGATTGTTCGAGTGAATTGTGTTTACCCGACTGACGCCGAGGTTCCCCTAATCAATCGATATAGACCAAGAAGGAGCATGGCCCCAATCACCGACATAGCCCAACTCGTAAACCATCCTCCAGCGACATTTAAGTAACCCGCAACAAATGCGCCTACAAACGCGCCGGCGATTCCCAGAAGAATGGTTATGATGAAACCTCCAGGATCCCTTCCCGGCATCAAAAGTTTTGCGGCTAGTCCAACTAAAAGACCAAGCAAAATGAGACTGAATATCTGCATCGGGGTATTCCTTTCGCCACATTCACTGCGGACGTGCTGCTCCGCTTACAAGCCTCTGAATCTGAACCAGATTTGAAGGCAGCGGTGGCTGCATCGAAGCAGGAAGCCCTTCGTCGTTGTGGCTCAATGAGGTTGGTGAACTGCGTTGGCCGCAGCTGCTTACATACCGGTAACCGGGTCGCGCCCGATCGCCACAGAGTTTTGCCGCTACGGCTTCCGCCTTACGAAACATTGCGAGGTAAACATGACAGTACGGATCTTTCTCAAACATTGTCCCGCTAAAAGTAAAGGTACGAACAGGACAGCCACCATGACATATCGACAGAAAGTCGCACTCGATACAGTCGTTCGGAATGATTGCCGCTGGCCGCTCGATAAACTTACGACGCGCACTGCTCTCACTTAGCATGCGCGTCAAATTTTCGGTCTCGTAAATATTTCCAAAGAAATATTCAGGATAGCTCGTAACCCAACAATCACATTGCGCGACAAACCCGCGGGCATCGATTGAAATAAACTCGTCCGCACAATTGGACTGCCAGATGCACGGCAAACACCCTCCTCCGTCTGAGAATGTCTTTACCAGTTCGTCGATTGGACCAACAGAAACACTGCCGTATCCTCTTTCCATCCACACATCCGTCAAATCCACGAAGAACTGACCTAGTTGATCGACGTCCAGTCCCAACGAACGTTTGGCTGTGTTCTCTTCACCACCCGGGAATGGAGTGTTAACTTGAAAGCTATTGACACCAATCTCGTCTACAAAGTACGAGTAAAACTTCTCCGCACCAACATCGAGCGTTGCTTGATTCGGTACGGCGATGACTCCCATCCCAATTCCTGCGGCCATCGCTGCCTGCACATTGATCTTCCAGATCCGCGTGTAATCCGTCGACGATCCGTTAAAGAGTTTCCGGTGCACGTTGGGATAGTCCATCGAGGTACCTACAGTGTTTCCAAACATGCGGCGAATGATGTCGTTCCAGCGCGGGTTGTATCCAATCATATTCGACTGCAATCCGTGCTCCACAAACTTGCCTCGTTTCGCAGCCGCGTTTTGTATCAAGTCGTAAGCCTGAGCGAACCAATCAGGTGGCATCGTCATGATTTCACCGCCCTGCCAATGAATCGTGAGAGCGGCGATGCCTGATTCGTCCATGTGGTCCAACACCTTATGGATCACTACAGACAGTTGATCCATCGTCATACGATCATCTGTCTTATCTTCGAAACAGTACTCACAATTCACGTTGCACTTGTTCGTGGGCAACAAAATGATCGAAAAATGATTCCCCATCATGATTGATGTTGGACCTCCATCTCTTGTTGAGCAGCAAGATCCTGCTTTAGTTCAGCGGCAGCCAACTTTAGGGTGCGAAATAGTTTCTTAACGCCCCCGCAATCGTAAGAATTGTCGGGCCACTTAAAATAACCACCGCACCGGGAAAAATACTCGCAGTCAAAACACTCGCGCTTTTCGGAAAGGAGGTTCGAAACATAGCCGTCTACAAAATCTTCTGGATCTTCTATCTCAGTGTCTGAAAAACGCCTTGAGATCGTTTTTTGTCCCGCGTCATTGATGTAGACCACCTCTGCTGGATCCTCTTCTGCAACGCTCCAGAGTGACATTGGCTCGCCGCGGAGAAAAGCTAACAGGGCTGATTGGAAAAACTCGACAGGCTGACGTACGTTGCTGCGATGCAGGTAGAGATCGAGAACTGCTTCCAGCTCTCCGATGAGTTCAGGAGTGGGCTGATTTATCTCCAGCTTGACAGAAAAGTCTAATGAGACTGCCGCCTTCACCGCCTTACTGAAACCCGCTTCAACTGGAATCGATATTCTTACCGGATGTGTATCGAGTAAGTTTTTGTATGAGTAAAGCTGCGCGAAATCTGCGGCCGGATTCTCGAGAACTATTTCGATTGGCAATCCAATCGCAGTGCTCTCCAAAGCACTCGTATCCGCGGAGCTGGAGATCAATTGAATAAAACGCACAGCCTCAGGGTCCGCGTGTTTGAGGCTTTCGGCGAGCTCGTTTGGATCGTGTGAGCGAACAATGAGGTTCTGCCCTTGATACGCGTCAATATCCTGGGCGGGAATATTGTAGACGATTGAGTTTTGCAAGATAGGACCTCTTGGAGTAGCGCTGATGTCATATGAGATTGGAGAAGGATGACAGCCTGGGCTGACATCCTCCTCAGTGCATCTCGGTTCTGTTGTTCACTACCAGCCGCGACGATTAACCCAAGCAGCGCCGCCTCCGCCGCCAGAGTGATTGACCCAGGCAGCTCCACCACCGCCCCCATGCCCATTCACCCATGTTGTTTTACGGTTCACCCAACCACCGCCGCCGCCATTTATCCAACCACCGCGGCTATTCACCCATCCTGAAGTTGTTTCGCCCGGAAGTAATACCGCTCCAGCAACTGCGATACCTATAGCTGCGGCTGACCACTTCCTGAGTCCAGCAAGAAAGTCTCGACGCGAAATCAGTTGACGCTCTTCGGCATTCTCATCTGGTTTTTGGATTTCTTCTTCGTTGTCCATCATTTCCTCCTGCGGTCACTACTTAGTGACGGGCGGTGTGAAGGCATTTGACATATGGAGCATCGTAAAGCGCCACTTGCCATCTTGCTTCTCCACTCCAGCTGAGACATTGAGTTTGTAGTCTCTGGGTTTTCCTGCCAGTGAATCTTTTGCTGAACAGCTCGCCGCAAGCCACGCCATGGTCCCGTTCACATCCGCGCCACCGGTTTTCCAGTCGCAATTGGTTTGCAGCGTGTTTGGATCGTAGTCCTTAAACATCTCTGTATAAGCGGCCCGAATTTCCTGTTGACCCTGCCATCTTTCCTCTGCACCTGTGCCGAGTACAACGGTCTTAGGATCTGTGGAAAAGGTAGCCATTAATGCGTCCAGATTCTTTTCGCTGAGAGCCTTGTCGTGCTGTTGGAGCACCGCTCTCACTTCCTCTACCACGACTTTCTGGTCTACCGTAGCTGTGGGTTTTGCATTGTTGGTCGCCGCCGTTTCGGCTTCCCGATTTGTGCCACTGGGCTGACATGCGACTACCAAAACGGCTAATGAAGCTGCCAGCAAGAGAATAGCCACTCGTACCTTCACGACTGTTCCTCCTTATAGATAAATGTGAACTAGGAGTTCACCAATAGTTTAGGCAATCGCGTTTGAGACCCGCGCGGTTTACTGGGGACAGGCGTGCACCCTCTCCCCAATACCATTTAGTCACTTAGTTGGAATTCTTATAGGGAGATTAGGTAATCAATCCAGCCGGGATAATCAGGTGAAGTGTGTAAATTGGATAGGGAAATGCCTTAGAGGGTCATGTCGAAGGCCATACGGAATGACCCCCAATCCCCTCCAAGTGACTTGTCCGTCTTCAAATTAGAATAATGACAGCCAGCAGTGATTATTTCTTGGGCGGGTAGTATTTGAACATCTTATCTACGACTTTTTTGATTTTCTTCGTGGCTTTATCGGCGTCTTTGGCAGGATCTTTAATAGGTTCATTGCTAAGGGTATCAGTACCGGTTGCGCGCCAAAGTTCCGATTTGGTCGAACTGTCTTGGATCTCCAAAATCAGTGCCCCCTTAACTACCAACCACGCAGATTCGACGCTCCCGGTTCCCGCTCCCCAGGTGCCGGGTCGCGCGACTGTTGCCGAGTCAAATGTATTTAATACCGTGGCATGATAAGAAATCGTCATGTCGGCGTTGTCATCCTTGCGAGTCAGACCTTTGGCGGACATGTGCTCGTCGACCAGGGCGATTATTTGTTTGTCGATGGCAGGATTTTTTGCAGGTACACCAGTGGTCCATGAATAGGTTTTGTACTTAGAAAAATCTACAGCGTGATCAAACCCTACCGCAACTTTTTGCGCCTGGGCTGATGACGAAATCACAAAAAGTAGGAGCAGCAAAAGCCAATTACTCTTCGTTAGCATTTAGGAATGACCTCCAGCTATAACAGGGGAACCCGAGTCGCGCTTTGCATTTGAGTGTACTCGTTCTTTGTACCATCTAACCTTCATACTGTGAAGCTCTGCCTGAGCCGGCACAGTTTCCAGGCAAGTTCGAGGCAGTGCTTCACTTTGGGCTGTTCTCACAAACGCGTAGGAATCCCACACACGGGAGTATGAGTTTTTTTCAGATCCTTTCTACAAAACGGCTCTTCTCTATCCTCCGGCGCTCACGGCATATCTTTCAAGACAGTCTCATAGTCAACCTCTTCCCAAGTCTTGTCCGGGTTGTAAGTCGTCATCGCTGCCGCAATGCTCGCTGAGTTTGGTCCAAGATTTTTTTGATAGACTCTTGATGAGTAAATCAGCCATCCGAAATTAACAACCAACTACTAGAAACGTCCGATAATTAATACTATTCCAGCTGTTTACTCCTCTTTCGTCTTCACTAGTGTCTTAGTGCCGTTCTGTCCAAATCTTTCGACTCCTGAGTGAATCGAATAGTAAATGTTGTCAGCTCCAATCGATTCGCTAACCCCCGCTCGATCCATAATCATCCGCACCCAACTGGAAGCGCGTGCAACTCCCAGAACGATTCCTTGATCCGCCAGGCTTGCGCGCAACGATTCAATCTCGTAAGTGCCCGAGACGTCCATAAACGGTATCGACTCGGCGTCAAGTAGAAAATGTTTAGGAGGGGATTTTGAATCTCTCAGCAATCCATGTACGCGATCGCTGAAATAGTCGGCATTAAAGAAAACCAGCGATGCCTCAAATCGGTAGATAATCACTCCCGGGATCGGGATACCTCCGTTCTGCTCTGAGATGAATTCATAACCATCACCACCGGGAATTAGACCAAGGACTTCATCGCGTGGACGTGAAGCTTGCAGCAACAGTTTCAGCAGTGCCAGCCCGATTGCGATTAATACTCCTGGCAACACACCAATCGTCATTACGCCAAGCATGGCCACGAGGGAGTGTCTAAACTCAGGCTTGCTGATCCGGTAGTAACGCTTGAGCGAAGCAAAGTCGAACAAACCCAGTGCAGAAGAAATTAAGATCGCGGCTAGGGTGGCAATCGGAACGTAAGCAAGTGGACCAGTAAGAAACAGCAAAACCAGTGAAATGACCACAGCTGCTACCAGCGAAGTTACCTGGGTCTTTCCGCCGGCTGAATCTGCAACGGCGGTGCGCGAATCTGCCCCGCTTACAACAAATCCGCGATTGAATGCAGATGCGAGGTCCGACACTCCAAGCGCAAACATGTCGCGATTGACATCAATTCTGTAACCATTCTTTGCAGCAAACCCGCGCGCCGTCGTCATCATGCTGCAAAAACTCACAAGCGCGATTCCCCCCGCCCCAAATAAAAGCGGCCAGATCTCTTGTTTGTTGACCTGTGGAACCAGTGGTGAGGGAAAGCCGGCGGGAACAGAGCCCACTACAGCAACACCTTTTGCTGATAGGCCCATAAAAAAGACTGCTGCACAACCAAGTACGGCTACCACTAGCGGAGCAGGAAGACGTGGCACAAACTTTTTCAGAAGGAAAATAAGAACGAGAAGTGAGACCCCGAGTATGAATGTCGGGAGATGAGTTTGGTTCAACCTTAAGAACGTTCCAGCAACGGTATGAAAAAATCCCCCTTTTGGCACCTGGAAGCCACATAGAGCACCCAGCTGACCTGCGATGATGGTCAACGCAATTCCATTTAGGTACCCGGTTAGGATTGGGCGCGATAGGAAGTTAGCGATTACACCGAAGCCTGCGAGACCACCAAGAATGCATAACACTCCAGTCAGCGCAGCCAGGATTATCGACAACTCAAGGTATCGATCGGCGTTACCGGCAGCTAAAGGTGCCACTGTAGCAGCGACGATTGAACAGGCCGCCGCATCGGGATTAACGATTAACTGTCTCGATGAACCAAAGATCGCGTAGGCAATCATCGGAAGAATGCAGGAGTAGATACCGACGACCGGGGAGAATCCAGCAAGAGATGCGTAGGCGATACCGATTGGTAGTGCAACAGCAGCCACGGAGAGACCCGCCATAAGATCACTCGAGAAAAATTCGCTCCTGTAGGTACGAATCAACTTGATTCCTGGTATCAAGTCTTCGACTCTGCGATTAGTGTTCATAGAGGTAATCAACGGGAGTCTTCAGTCGAGGGGTGATGAATCCCAGCGACGGAACGTGAGCTACTGAAAGGGACCAACCTTGTCGGAAACTTCTGCACGCAGGGATGCGTAACTTCAACCTCTTCTCAATTCGCGGCTGGGTAGATTACTTTCCAATCCTGTTTCATATCAACAACGACCCATTTGCGTGCGATCGCTTCGTCGAGGGCCGTACTCAACTTCCCAACCTTTGAATCACGATCGTAAGCCCACTCGCGCACGGCGTCTGTGTGATGGACCAACCCCATGAACTTCAGTCCGTTACCAGCTGCCGTCCACTCGAGCATCTGTTGGTCTCCGTCAGAATTTCCGAACGCAAAGATCGGTCGACGTCCAATGAACTTTTGTATGCCAACTGGCTTCCCTGGTCCATCGTCAACGAACTCTATTTTAGGTTCCCGGATCAGTACAGGAATTCCACTGGATCCCAGCTGAAACTTTGTCACGAAGCTGGTCCCCACAATTTGCTCCGGTGGAACGCCATAGACCTTTTCAGCAAATGCGCGCATGAATTCTATGGTGCCACCCGAAGCTATAAAGGTCTTGAACCCATTATTCCGGAGATACGTTAGAAGTTCCAACATTGGTTGGAAAACGAGCTCGGTATAAAAACGTTTCTTGGTGGGATGCTTTGCCGTTATCAACCAGTCAAACACCGTTTTTGTAAACTCATCCGTCGTCATACCTGTATGAGTTGCCAGGATTAACTCGACGACTCCCTTTTCTCCCGACGCCGAGAGCGCCTTCATATCGCCTTCAAGCACGGCTTGAAAGGGTTGCTGGGTTTTCCACTCAGGATGGTTTGGCGCCAACGCTTTTACACGATCAAGAGCGAAAGCAAACTGAAAGTAGATTGGCTGTTCTGACCAGAGCGTGCCGTCATTATCAAAGGTGGCAATACGTTGTGGAATCGGAACGAACTCTGGACCACCTTCTTTAGTAACGCGGTTAACGAAGTCAATAATTGCGCGTTTGTTCACCCCATCGTTCCATGAAGGCAATGGATCTGTTGTTTGCTGCCCAACTGATGGTTGTGCGTGGAGACCAAGTACAAACGCGACCGTTACAAATAGAAGTATCCAGCGCTGAAGATCTATCTTTCTCATACTCTTCCAACTCCACTAAAGGATTCGGACTGATGGAAAGCGGGACTGACGATAACTACCCTACGCGGGACGGCTTGAATGCCGCCCCGCCATGCACCGCGACCACCTTAACTACGCCTAATTTCTCCACTCCACCAAAACCCCGTGACAATAAATTCTTAAACCGCAATTCTCTGGACCAATCGAATTAAGTCGCTTCCAGCACCTTGACACTACGCCGGTTGAAAACCAGAGATACGGGAATCCGCAAACAAGACCTGAAGTCACACGCCGGCCTAAGAAGTCGTTAGCTATCGCGTGTAACCCAGACTTTCACCTCAGGGCTCAATCTGGCCCAAAAGGCTTTCGGGGAAAACCTGTCAGACCAGCCAACTGTTTTTCGGGCAATGATGAACTCAGGTTAAAGAATTGGCCTGGGTGAAATAATCAGGTGAAGTCGGTATTTCTCGGCGGGGATTCTGGTAGAACTGCGGGGTTTACACATCGTAAACTCCCGGCGCAAAGCAGTCTCAAACGAGCAATCCAAAGACCATTTCGTTAGGTGCTAAAGGACTGAGACACATCGAGATGTCCCCCGTAATTTTTCGGGCTTGTAAGCTTTCGATCTCAAGCGTAGACTCTCAGACAATCCAAGGACGCAGCAGCCCAGTTTTAGGAGTCTCAAATCGAGTCTTAGCTTACCCATAAGAAGGTTTGAGAGACTTCCAGAATTGGGATCTCAGTTAAACGCGCAATTGGTTGTTGCCAGGTTGTGCGGATCGACGAATAAGCCCAGTACAATATTTCCCCCTAACTGCTTGCCGGAAACTAATTCTTACCAGGGATCCGATGCGAGCTAGGAATTGGACTCCCCGCTTGTTAGAGGGCTAGCTGGTCGGAACAACAATCATTGCTGCATATGCGATGGCGCTCCCCACACTCTGCCATAGCTGGCATATTTGTCCCCGCGACGGTCTTTCCATCCCTCGTTAGATGGTTTAGGCGTCGTAAAAACTCTGCCGTAATTGATCAAAGAAGTAAGGGCCGAATACTACCAGTAGTCGTATTTACCCGTCTGAGTTATTTGCGGATGATGTTCAGTCTGGCCCTTCTGCTACTCACAACTCAAGGCGTCTTTTCTCAAAGCACCGACAATCAAAAATCTGTACTGGTGATACACACTTTCAGAAGAGACGGCATGGTAGCCGCAACCGCCGAAAAGACTTTTCAGGAAGTACTGAGTGCTGAACTGGGTGGACAACTCGACTATTACAGCGAATCGATTGACGTCGCACGTTTCCCGGGTTTGGACTATCAGGCAAGTCTCTTCCATTTTCTTAAAGACAAGTACAAAACCAAATCGTTTGAGGTTGTTATTGCAACCAGCAAAAGTTCTAACGAATTTGTGAAGCGGTATCGATCGGAATTGTTTCCGAAAGCCGCTATGGTTTTTGTGGGCCAGCCTGGCTTCGTTCCTGGTCCAGACAGTGCTGCGGTCAACGTCTCAGTTAACACAAAAGGCACCCTGGCCCTTGCTCTTGCCTTACAACCCAAGACCAAGCAAGTATTTGTTGTCAGTGGCTCTGCTGAAACTGATCGTTTTTACGCAGACCTAATCAAACAACAATGTAACGAATTCAACGGCCGCGTGGAGATGAACTACCTCACTGGCCTTCCGATGTCTGAGTTATTAAGCAGACTAGCGACACTACCCACTAACTCCATCATCTATTACTCACTCCTTACTGAGGATCCGAATGGCGGACGATACGTTCCCACGGAGGCGCTTAATAAAATCGCCGCAGTTGCAAATTCCCCGATCTACAGTTGGTACGATTCGGCCTTAAACCATGGCGTCGTTGGTGGCGACCTTTACAGCGTTGAGCGAGTAACGAGAGAGGCTGCTCAACTGGCCCTAAGAATCCTTCGAGGAGAGAAAACCGAGAACATTCCCACCGTCGAAGTGAATCCCAACCACCTCGCGGTTGATTGGCGCCAAATGCGTCGGTGGGGAATAAGTGACAAGCCACTTCCTCCCGGTACGGCCGTCTTTTATCAGGAGGGGACCTTCTGGGAAAAGTATAGGTGGCGCTTTATCGCGATGGCTTTTGTGTTGTTGCTTCAATCCCTGTTGCTTGCAGGCCTCCTGATCGAACGCAATCGAAAAAAGAAAGCGACCAATAGGCTGGCCGAGAGCGAGAATCGCTATCGCAACGTCGTTGAAACGCAGACAGAAATGATCTGTCGTTATACACCCGAAGCAATCCTTACGTTTGTGAATGATGCTTACTGTCGCTATTTCCAGATGACACGAAAGCAGCTCATTGGCTCGTGTTTTCTGGATCTGATTCCAGAACATTCTCGAGAAGCAAGCCGGCAGCACATTCAATCTCTTATTGAGAGTCCGCGCAGAATCACTTATGAGCATGAAGTCATTCGACCAGACGGGACTATTGGCTGGCAGTTATGGACCGATCACCTGATCATCAGAAGCGACGATACTATCGAACTTCAGGGAATAGGCAGCGACATAACTGAGCGAAAGCGTGCCGAGGCTGCGCTCCGCGAAACCGAGGAACGAAATCGCGCCATCCTATTAGCTATTCCTGACCTGATGTTCCTGCAAACCGCGGATGGTGTTTACCTCGACTATCACGCAAAGAATCCGAAGAGTTTGTTTATTGGGCCAGACGAGTTTTTAGGCAAAAACATGACTGAAGTGTTACCGCCAAAACTCGCTGATGATTTTCGCAATTGCTTCACAAAGACTTTTGAGACTGGCGAGACCCAATTACTTGAATTCGATCTTCAGTTTGAAGGGAAACGAAAGTGGTACGAGGCGCGGGTGGCGCGTTGCAATGGCAATAAAGTACTGAGTGTGGTCCGTAACATAACTGAACGAAAGAGGACGTTGGAAGCTTTAATTACGAGCGAGGAATTCAATCGTCAAATCGTTGAGAGTAGTACGGATTGCATAAAGATACTCGACCTCGAAGGTCGTCTACAGTACATGAGTCCGAATGGGCAACGACTGCTGGAGATTGACAATTTCAATGACTTTTTGAATGCGTCCTGGGTTGAACTGTGGAACGGCGACGAAAAACTCCTGGCACGTGAGGCCGTTAAGCACGCACAACACGGGGAAGTTGGGGTCTTTCAGGGTTTTCGCACGACGATGAGCGGAAAGCCAAAGTGGTGGCATACCGTGATCACACCGGTCGAAGGCGCGAGTGGTGGAATCGAGCGATTGTTGGCCATCTCCAGAGACATCACCGACCAAAAGCTCGCTGAAAAGGCCGTGCGTGAAAGTGAACAACGATTTGCCAAAGCATTTAGGGCAAATCCTCAACCGATGTGTATCACGACTCTTTCGGAAGGCCGTTACATCGATGTCAACGACAGCTTTGTAGAAATGAGCGGATACTCTCGTGAGGAAATCATTGGAAAAACATTCGTCGAACTGAATTTCTACGAAACGCCAGCTCTACGTGCGAACATAATCAAACCCCTATTGAAGGACGGTCAACTTCGTAACCTTGAACTTAGGTTCAGAGCCAAATCCGGTAACCTTCGAGTACTTCTATCCTCAGCTGAATTCCTGGACCTTGCAGGCGAACGATGTATCCTGGCTGCTTCTACTGATATTACCGAACGGAAGGCTCTCGAGGAAGATTTGTTACTTAGTGAAAGAGAGTTTTCAACTCTAGTCGAGAACTCGCCAGACATCATTTCGCGTTTAGATTGTAATTTGCGCTACATCTACGTAAGCCCCGCGCTGCAGAGAGTAACCGGCGCTCCACCGGACCGCTTTATTGGTAAGACTCAAAGTGAAGCGTCATTACCGGGTTACGACTGGAAAGGGTTCGAAGAGAGCTGTCGCGAAGCGATCAAGACAAAGAAGGCAGTTCATCGGGCGTTTGAGTTTGCGGGTAAAAGTTACTGGTCGAGGATAATCCCGGAGTTCACGCGTGACGGCGAGGTTGAGTCACTGATGACAATCAGCGAAGACGTATCAGCTCGAATCAGAGCAGAGAAAGAGCTTACTGACCTAACCATCAAACTATTTAACATCCAGGACGAAGAACGACGTCGCATCGCGCGTGAACTTCATGATGGTACCGCCCAAAACCTGTTCGCAATTTCCATAAATCTTGCAAGGTTGGCCCAGCTTGACGTGGAAGAACTTGATGAAATGGAACGTCTGATTTCCGAATGCCAATCGCTGGGGGATCAGTCACTTCAGGAGATAAGAACCCTTTCCTATTTGTTGCATCCGCCTCTCCTCGACCAGGCAGGTCTGGTTTCGGCGCTGCAGTGGTATGCAGACGGATTCAGTAAACGTAGCGGAATTTATGTTGACGTTCTCGCGCAGCCAATCGGACGTCTGGAAGCAGAAATTGAAACTGCGCTCTTTAGAATTGTTCAGGAAGCTTTAGCTAATGTTCGAAGACACTCGGGAAGCGAAACTGCAACAATAAGACTGGATCGAACGAATGGACGCGTAAAGCTTGAAATTCGAGATCGGGGCCATGGCATGAAAGCGGATGGCAGTTCTGCTTCAAATGGGCTTGAAGCAATGGGTGTGGGGATTCCAGGGATGCGACAGCGTTTACGTCAGCTCGGAGGTTCGCTGGAAATAAATTCTAATGGCAAGGGAACAGCAATCGTGGCGGTAGTGCCACTTGCAAATGGAGCTAGCTATGGTGCGAATTCTTCTCGCAGATGATCACGACGTTGTTAGACGAGGACTTAGAGATCAACTCAGCAGACACGAAGGCTGGGAAGTTTGTGGCGAAGCCTCAGATGGTCGAGAAGCCGTCAAGTTGGCGCTCAAACTCGAACCCGATGTAGTAGTTCTTGACCTGTCAATGCCAGACTTAAACGGCCTCGAAGCAACTCGCAAAATAAGGCGAGATCTGCCGAAAACTGAGGTATTAATCTTCACAATGCACGAAACTGAGCAACTTATTCGTGAGGTTCTGGCGGCAGGCGCCAGGGGTTACGTGCTGAAATCAGATGCTGGTAGATCCCTCACAAATGCAGTTGAGGCATTGTCGCACCACAAGCCATTCTTCACCGCCAAGGTTTCTGAGGCATTACTCGATGCCTTCCTGAAATCAAACTCGGACCCCGATGAAGGCTCTGTTTTCCGCACATTAACGGACCGGGAACGTGAGATTGTACAGATGTTAGCTGAGGGAAAGAGCAACAAAGAGATTGCGACACATCTGTCGATTAGCGTAAAGACAGTCGAAACCCACCGCGCTACAGTCATGCGCAAATTGGATATCAACTCGATCGTTGAGCTGGTTCACTATGCAATCCGGAACCAGCTGGTTGAAGCGTAAAACAAAATGCGTCTGGCTTTTACATAATGCTCCCACCCGTAAATACAGGTTCCACCCTATTCCGGGACCCATCTGAACTCTTCTATTCTCCTTCCTGAACAGAGACCATATTTCAGGCCCCAGTCAATCGTAGCGGCCAATGCGCTCTAGTTTTTCCGCCGACAAGATCAACTGAAAACGTGGCTCTATGCGTTGATGTGTTCGCGGAGGAGGTTTGCTTCGAAAGGCTTGAAGAATATCTCGATTGCTTGCCCCTGTAGTGATACCTCTCGTAAAGAATTACCAGAAGTTAATGGTCCTTCGTTATCAGGAATTCAAGTAATGAGCGAACTCGCAGTTTTTGTCTTCAGAGATCAATACCGGGCTCCAGAAGTATTAAACGAACTGCGGCGCCGCGATTGGTTCTGGGTAAGGGATCTCGACGAAGCCGTAGCGGTAAGCTTGGACCACGATGGCAAGGCGACGGTCCAACTCAGCATCAACTTATCAAAATCAGATGCCGGGGATTGGGCCAGAATTTGGGCATCGCTTTTGAGTAGTACGCTCTTTCTGCCGCTTACGAACTTAATGGTTGAGGCCGTCGACGGTATTGCTTTCACCTCGAATCCATTAAGAGGAACTTCACGTAGCGTCATCGAGCCACGACCTGAAGCAAAATGGTGGCGAGACAGGTTACAACTTTCAGATACCTTCATGCGCGACGTTGCCGCGCTATTAAGCCCGGGAGGATCAGCAATTTTCATGGTGTTGCGTCCTGGAACAGTCCCAATCGCACTCGAACAGCTCCGTAACTATGGCGACACCATTCTACATACTTCTTTGAGCGCGAATGAGGGGGACAAGGTGCTCGCGGTAATGGCGCGAGAATAGGAGCGTTTTATGAGTACTCGACACTCAGGGGCGGTTAACACGCTTCCGCAAACAGAGCTATTTGAATTTCGCACAGGTCATTTTGTCTCGGTAAAGTATTTCTTTCGTCGCATCTTTTCCTGCTGGCATTTGAAAATGAGTCGCCCGATCACACGTGGACGAGAGACTTATCGCTCTTGCGTTCGTTGCGGAATGCGGCGGGAATTTGATCTTGAGACATGGACCCTTAAAGGTCGTTTCTATTCCCCATCAAACTCAAATGGAGGACTGCTAGATGAACTTTCAGACCATAACTGACACGCTGCTGGTTTGGCTGGCCGCGTTTGGATTCAAAGTGCTGGGTGCAATTGCCCTCTGGGTGATTGGACGCTGGTTGATCTATTTCTCGGTAGGTCTGGTAACGAAGTCTCTCCGGAAGCGACCCATCGAACCAACGATAATAAAGTATCTCGGTTCAACGATTTCGGTCCTGCTTAATATCACTCTTGTCGTCGCCATTCTCGGCTATTTCGGGGTGCAAACTACCACGTTTGCTGCATTACTTGCTTCTGCTGGTTTAGCAATCGGCCTGGCATGGAGCGGTCTCCTATCAAATTTTGCGGCAGGTGCCTTCTTAATGATCTTGCGTCCTTTTAAGGTCGGAGACTTTATCTCTGGAGGTGGCATTACCGGAACAGTCGAAGACATTGGTCTATTCGTTACGACTATCGACACTCCTGATAACGTCCGCACCTTCGTTGGAAACGGAAAGCTATTTGCCGACAATATTTCTAACTACTCAGTTAATCCATATCGTCGCGTCGATCTGGAAGCGCAGTTGGATCACGTAGTGGATGTCAACCAGGCAACGCAGTTGCTAAGAAAGCGCCTACAGTCGATTCCCAATGTTAGTAGCGACCCGGCTCCAGATATTGAGCTCCTTCGCTTTTCTGAGTTTGGTCCAGTTTTGGCAGTGCGGCCATACACAAACAACGCTCACTACTGGCAGGTCTATTTCGATACCAATCGTTCCATTCGTGAAGAGTTTTCAGCCGCTGGATTTCCCGCTCCGCAGCGTCACCTGGCGATGAAAAACGGCGCGGGCTACGAACAACGAGATAGCCAATCGAGTGCGGCCGCACATTGATCATGAGGGATAAGCAGATGAGGAATATGAAACCATTTCGTGTGCGCTTGCTGGTCGCCGGAGTGATCCTAGCGCTGACTGCAAGCTCGCTGAGCCCTGTCATCTCGCAAACTAAGAAAAAACGCCCACCGGTGTACCACACGATTTACGCCAACCAGGTGATGCGTGTCCGTCTTAACGAAGAATTAGATTCTGAGACTGCTCGGATTGGCGACACCTTCACATCCACGCTCGTTGATCCACTCTATGCCAAAAATGGCGTAATGCTGGCACCGCAAGGAAGCATCGTCAATGGTCGCGTCATCAATGTGACGCGGGCACAGAAGGATGGCAAACCAGCCACCCTCGATGTCACTTTCACTTCGTTACGACTTCCGAACGGCATCGGCCGGACCATCAGTGGTTCGCTTACTGACCTTCAATCGTCAACCGGCAACAGTGACAACGAAGGTACGATCACGGCGCACAAGACGAGCAAACGTAATGTGAAGTTTATCGGTGGCGGCGCGGGCGGCGGTGCCGTCATCGGCGCGATTGCTGGTGGTGGAAAAGGTGCAGCGATTGGCGCAGGTGTTGGAGCAGTAGCAGGAATAATTGGCTCCAAACTGAAAAAGGGTCATGAAGTAAAAGTGAAGTCAGGTACTGAAGTGGGCGTGATTCTCAATCGCAACTTTTCACTGCCTGCTTACAAAGCAGTGAACGGCTAGAAAAGCAACAAGTTTGGGGTGTGTGCGGTGCAACCTAACAGGAGGAGACAGCACTGATAAGCACCCCACCGCGGGCTGGGGATTGACTAAGGTCAGGGGCGCCCCAGCCCGCATTTTCATGTAGTCATCTCAACCTTGTAAAGATCCCGTCCTGCGTTCTCAACAATCAGCGTGTCCTGATCGGGCCGCAGCGCCTCATAATCAAAAGACCTGTAGTCCAAATAATCCAGATTGACTCGTCTACAAGTCGCTTCGTCTATACCGGTAGCCATTGTGATCCGATATCTCGGTACCACCCGACCGCTCTCGTCGGTCCGGCCGGCGTACGCGACATGGGCCAAGTGAGCGGCGATACAAAGATTCTCACGAAGCTCCTGCGAAACCCCCAACATATCGCGAACGGATTCAAGTGGAGCGTAACCATACTTCTCGATCAGCGCACCGTGTGTGTCGGATAATCGTGTCAGGTGAGGGGCGTAGATGATCAACTCGCCTCCATCTTCGATTATTCCTCCGAGTTTGTAACTCGCTTTACCACCGACCCACATTTCGTCGTAATGAGGATCCAATAAAGCAACAACTCTCTTGTACTTTCGTCCTGTATAACGAATGTGAATGCGTCGACTTATCTCAGCGGCCTGCCGAAATGCTCCACGTATGTCCCCGGCAAACAAGGCATGGACATTCAAGTTGCCACTATCGGTGCGGTACACAACTGTGTTCAAGGAAATTATTCTAGCTGTCACCAATTCAGCGGCCGCCTCAATCAGCCGCCGTGTTGGTGTTTCAACTTGTCCGATAATATTTTCAATGCCAGCGAGCGCTCCCAGCCAGTGAGTTGAATGAGTTAGTTCTGGACCAGCAACGCCGGGAAAGAAATACTTCGCACCACCCGCAAAACCTGCAACCTCGTGAGGGACTGTCGCACCGAACACAAGCACCACGTCATAAACACCCGGCGCCAGCAGTTTATTTAGACTCACTGGCACTGCTTGATTCACCAGGCCGCCGGTTAGATCTCTTACCTTCGCGGCTGAAAGTTCACCGAGCGTGATAAGTTCCTCGACTTGATTCCACTCGTGGTCAAACACATTACCCGAAAAACCCTTAAGGCCAATCTTCGCGTACTTCTGATCAATTGACATCGGCGGGTGAGTACCTTGAGCAACAAGCGCGTCAAAGGTGGCCACCCGTCGTTTTGTCAGATAGTCGACCGCGATGGGAAATAGAAAATCAGTATTATCATCGCGCGTCTTGTCAGGAATGATAGCCAGAACTCGAGACCCTGGACTAATGGTCTCGAGAGCCTGCAACGTTATTTCGGTTTGAGTGGCGGCTGTGAGCGGATTAGTGGCCGAACCCTCACCGATAACAGGAGCTGAAATAACTTCCGTTGACACTGATTTTGAATCTTGATTCGCCGCTTTTATGTCGGGGAGACGAGCTCCACGATTACGCTTCGAGCGAAGCCGTCATCGTGATTTCAGCTTTGAGCAAACGTGAAACCGGACAACCAGCCTTCGCATTATTTGCAGCTGTTTCAAACGCTTCTTTAGTTGCGCCCGGAATCTTTGCAGTTACATCGAGGTGAACTTTCGTGATCGTGAAACCGGCGTCAGTTTTCTCTAATGTCACCGCAGCAGTGGTATTGATCTTTTCGGCAGTCATTCCAGCGGTACCAAGCTGTCCTGAGAGCGCCATCGTAAAACAACCAGCATGAGCTGCTGCGATTAGTTCTTCAGGGTTTGTACCCTTACCATCTTCGAATCTCGTGCTGAATGAGTACTGAGTATTGTCGAGTACACCACTGTCTGTTGATATTGTCCCTTTACCGTCTTTCAATCCACCCTGCCAGGCTGCTGAAGCACTTCTCTTCATAAGAACCTACCTTTGTCTCGTCATGATTTTGAGCAGCGTTATTGTCGCTTGATTGGAGCAACCTCGCAACCAGGCAAGTTTGCAACAAGGTTTTTAGACTTCGATATACCTTTTAGATATTACCGCCAGACGAGACTGGACGAGGCGTTACCTCTAGGAATGAAGTTCAACAATTCAAACGGACCCGACGCTACCGCGTTTCGGTACTGACTTCATCACCACTAGGGCGCTTTTATGCCACGCGCGTTATTCTTATGAGAAGGCTGAGAAGAAAAAACTAGAGTGAGACGGTTTGTTCCGCCCAGAACTGAAACTCACGATGTTTGTGAATTTCAGCTTTGGCCCTCACGTCACCGCTGGCGACCTGACAAATCTGGTCAAAAACCCGCTTACCAACTTCATCAATTGTCTCGGTTCCATCGATGACGCCGCCGGCAGAAAGGTCAAGGTCATTCGACATGCGTTCGAAAATTGGAGTGTTCGAAGCAAGTTTGATTACTGGCGCAATGGCATTACCTATAGTTGTGCCGCGACCAGTGGTAAAGACAACCACAGTTGCTCCTGCTGCAACTAGTCCAGGAGTCGATTCCTGATCGTAACCAGGTCCCTGCATCAGGTTCAGCCCGCGTTGTGTCGGAGTTTCAGCGTACTCAACGACACCTTCGACACGAGTTGTACCAGCCTTCGCAACCGCACCAAGAGACTTGATCGTGATATTGAGTAGACCACCAGCGATGTTGCCTGGACTCGGATTGTTGTTGAGCACAGCGCCAAATTTCGAAGCGTATTCTTTATACCAATCGACCATGCGATACACGGCACGTCCAGTTTCGGAATCCTTGGCTCGATTTGCAAGCAAGTGCTCGGCACCGCAGAACTCCGGGACCTCGGTAATAAGGACTGTACCGCCAGACCTAACGAGCATGTCGGCAGCTCGGCCGAGTGATGGATTTGCGGAGATTCCCGAGAACCCATCCGAACCTCCACACTTCACTCCCAACACGAGTTCACTCACCGAACATTCGGTGCGCTCGATCTCGTTTACCTCAGGCAACATGAGTTCGACTTCTTTCAAACCTTTTTGAATAGCCGCCTGCGTGCCACCCACATCTTGAATACCGATCTTGGCGACTGGCTTATCGAACGCTTTCTCTCGCTTTAACAGGTAACTCTCAACCTGGGCCAAATTGGTTTTTTCACACCCAAGATCGATCAGAATGACTCCGCCAACGTTGGGATGATCAGCATAGTTCGAGAGAGTGCGCAACATAACATCGATAGTTGAGCCTTCCTGACAACCACACCCTTTATTGTGCGGAATCGCGACAACACCATCCACGTTAGGAAATTTCTCCCGGCTGTGAAGCGTGAATTCGGCGATAGTTGAAATCTGTGACGCTTCATGACTCGCACACATACTGGTCGGCACAATCAAAACATAATTTCGAGTACCGACTCGGCCGTCTCGACGGCGAAATCCCATGAATGTTCCGCGCTCTGATACAGCCAGATAATCCGGCGGTGGAGTGTGCAAGCTGCTGGGAAGATCACGAACGATTGGTACATCGTTCGTCATGTTTCCGTGAGTGATCTGTTCACCACTCTTAATGCCGAGCGAAGTACCAATTGGCTGACCGAATTGAAGCACGAAGGTTCCTTCCGGAATATCTCGGGTCGCAAAGCGATGTCCCGGAGGAACTGCATTAAGAACCTGAACACTTGAGCCGTCGGGTAGCAAAACTTCCAGACCTGCGGAAGTCGATTTCTTTACGACCGCGACGTTATCGTTGTGATCGACAATGATTGCGTACTCACTGATGACTGCCGCTCGGGGTATTTCGATACTCGACATGATTTGCTTGAACTCAGTCTAAAACGTCCTGAAGAATTAGTGATCGAACATTGGGGTGAAGTCGCAACCAGAGTCCGGGATTTTCATCGAGCTGCGTCGCCTTTTTGCCTGCGTCAGCCGCAATTTCGGTATCCAACAATCGCCGATAACTCTCACGTTTTGCGGGAGCTGTACTTGCGTCAACAATTGATTGGACGATCCGTCGTGCGCCAAGAATCGCTGCTGGCCCCAGGGTCAGGATGTGTTTGGCTGCGCGACATTCTGCCTCGTCCGACGCTGATACGTTAGTGCCTCCCGCTTTGAACTTGGTGATGTGATGTTCAAGAATACTTTCCGAAATCGGAATCATCCCGGCAACGTCATCTGCGGTAGCGCCTGAACCAGGTTTAATATACGCCAGATGGGATGCTCCGCCAGCTTCTGGTCCCATCCCAAGAAAAAAGATATCAATACCGCCCAACGCCTCGAGCTCTTCAACGTAACGAATCAATTCTGCTTCCAGGTCGTCTGCATCTGTTTTTATGCAGCTAAACCTCTTCACCTTCCAGAAGAACTCCGTACCGAGAAGTCGCTCAAAGTCTCTTACAAAACTCAACCCGTTGTTCATCCGCAGAGGCGCCAGGGCGTCTTGAGTGAACACGTGAAGTCGTTGCAGCAACCAGTCCTTCTCCGTCGTTTGGGCAAAAGCTCCCAGCTGACGATGTAAGGCCTGAGCACCTCGGCCTCCCAGCAATACGATTACCAGATCACCAGTCTTATCTCGAGCTGCAGCCTCGATTTCCGCAAGCATCGCACTTCCGACGGCATCCTCTGAAGGCATGACCTCGTACTTTAGCGCTTGCGGCACAAGACGGCTTAGAGAGTCTGTGGTGGCGTTGGTACGACCAAGCCAAATATTATTACCAACGACCCTCCGACCTATTCGCAGTTGACCAGTTGCAGATACCAAATTGCCAAAAACCTTCGACGTTTTTTCTGACTAGCAAAACAAATCAAACATTTATGTATGGAGTGCTTTTGATTCCGGCTTTCCCTTGCAGCAACTGAGCCAAATTGGCGTCAGACTGGTTTGACCAATCCGGAATTGGAAGCACGACTTTACCATGCGTGGCTAAACAACACAAGTCAGATTTTCTGCCACTGGCCACTAACAAAAGACCGCTATTTAGTGCCTGTCATTACACTTTTACCGCTTGACGAGGGTCTGTGCTCAATGTTACACAGTAAGCGCCCGATTAATAAAGTGGTCTAACCTTTAGCCAACAAACTCTCCTGTTAGCGCAAAGGCTTGGGATTCCCAAAAACCGAAGCTGTGGGATCGAACTTCGGTTAAGATAGCCGCTTCAAAAACGTTCTTAATATCCAAAAAGTTACAGGTCTGGAAGCAATCGTATGAGCTATCCCCGTCTCGCACTCAACGACAAAGTTGCTGTGGTTATTGGCGGCACTTCAGGTATCGGACTCGCTATCGCTCGCGGAATGGCAGAGGCTGGGGCCGACGTGATTCCAACTTCACGTCGACTTGATCAGGTAGAAGCTGCAGCAAAGGAGATCGAGGAGCGCGGCCGGCGCACTCTACGAGTGCCATCCGATGTCTCTGAGCGAACATCTTTGCAAAATGTGCTCGATGAAGCCATCAAGACATTCGGCAAGGTCGACATCATGGTCAACTCTGCTGGCCGCACAAAACGAACGCCAACCCTGGATGTATCAGAAGAAGAATGGGACGCGATTATCGACACCAACCTAACCGGAACTTTGCGAGCAGCGCAGGTCTTTGGCAGACATATGTTGGAACGAGAGTACGGAAGCATCATCAATATCGCTTCGCTATCATCGTTCGTAGCGCTTTACGAGGTCGCTGCGTATTGTGCAAGTAAAGCGGGGGTTGCGTCCCTGACTAAATCACTGGCTATCGAATGGTCGCAGCGAGGCGTTCGCGTGAATGCGATTGCTCCCGGTGTCTTTCGCACACCGCTTAACGAAAAGCTCTTGGATGAAACCGAGCGCGGGAAAGAATTTCTAATGCGCACGCCGATGCGCCGCTTTGGTAAAGTCGAAGAACTTGCAGGTGCTGCGATCTTTCTCGCGTCCGATGCGGCTAGTTTTGTAAATGGCGAAGTGCTTACCGTGGATGGTGGATTCTTGGCAAGTGGCGTCAACCAGTAGATCTTAGTTCCCACATTCCCTGGCGATCAGGAGTTCAAAATATGAGTGACGTTAGCGATACAATAAAAGGGGCAAACGTCCCCAAATCGAAGTCCGAAGTATCCCCTCCGCAGGCTGCCGCCTCAAGCGTCGTGGCCGCGGGCGCAGCGGTTGTTGAAGGCGTCGCGGAAAAAATTGGTCGCTACCGTTGGATAATTTGTGCGCTGTTATTTTTCGCTACGACAATCAATTACATCGATCGTCAGGTGCTCGGTATACTTGCTACTGACCCGCACTTTAAAACTGCCATCGGATGGAATGAAGCCGAATATGGTTACGTGAACACAGCTTTTCAAGCGGCCTACGCCCTGGGATTGTTAGTAGTCGGCGGATTAATGGATCGCTTCGGAACACGGAAAGGTTTCTCTGTCGCCATTACTTTCTGGTCAGTTGCAGCGATGCTTCACGCACTCGCTCGTTCAGCTTTCGGCTTTGGAGTCGCGCGCTTTGGGCTCGGACTTGGTGAAGCCGGAAATTTCCCGGCTTCGATCAAGACCGTAGCCGAATGGTTCCCCAAGAAGGAGCGTGCACTCGCAACGGGAATTTTCAACAGTGGCTCAAACGTCGGTGCGATCGTCGCACCACTCGTAGTCCCAGTAATCGCGGTGAAATACGGGTGGCAATGGGCATTCATCATTACGGGAACGCTCGGATTCTTCTGGTTGATTGCGTGGTTACTGATCTACCGGAAGCCGGAGGAACACCCAAAACTATCCGCTGCTGAACTTGCATACATTCAATCAGATCCGGCTGAGCCGACGACCAGAATTCCCTGGGCCAGGTTATTGCCCCATCGTCAGACGTGGGCCTTTGCTATTGGAAAATTTCTCACCGATCCCATTTGGTGGGTTTACCTGTTCTGGCTACCGAAATTTCTCAATACCAACTATGGTCTGAACATCACGCAGATTGGTCTTCCCCTCGTTGTAATCTATGTCACTGCTGACATCGGTTCGATTGGAGGTGGCTGGCTTTCGTCTTCGCTAATCAAGAGAGGTTGGACCGTAAACAAAGCTCGTAAGTTGGCAATGTTGATCTGTGCGTTGGCAGTCGTACCCATCATGTTCGCTGCTAAAGCCTCAAACTTGTGGGTAGCAGTGGCCCTCGTATCACTCGCTGCAGCGGCACATCAAGGTTGGAGCGCCAACATTTTTACGATGACCTCAGATATGTTTCCCCGTCGCGCCGTCGGATCAGTCGTCGGTATCGGCGGGATGGCAGGGTCAATCGGCGGTATGCTAATCGCAACAGCTGTTGGACTTATCTTGCAGTTTACTGGTTCATACCTACCGATCTTTATCATTGCTGGTTGCGCCTACCTGGTAGCGCTATTAATCATTCAAGCGTTGGTGCCTAACATGGATCCCGCAAAACTCGACGATGTTGCTGCCTGATCGAACATGTCAGAGACCTTAAATATCAAAAGTAAAGAGTCGTGTCGTTGGGACATTGTTTCACTTGGTGAAGTAATGCTCCGTCTTGATCCCGGTGAAGGACGTGTTCATACAACCCGTAACTTTCAGGTCTGGGAAGGCGGTGGTGAGTACAACGTCGCGCGTGGTCTGAAACGATGTTTCGGAATGGACGCAACGGTTGTTACAGCACTTGCGGACAATGCCGTTGGCAGATTGGTCCAGGATCTTATCTATCAAGGCGGCGTCGATCAGTCTCACCTAAAGTGGGTTAAGTACGACAGCGTTGGCCGTTCTGTTCGCAACGGACTGAACTTTACCGAACGTGGTTTTGGCGTACGCGCCGCTGCGGGCTGTTCCGATCGCGGGCACACTGCGGTTTCTCAACTGAAACCTGGAGAGATCGACTGGGACGAGATATTTGCGAATGAAGGCGCACGTTGGTTTCACACCGGAGGCATCTTCTGCGCTTTGTCAGAGACGACGCCGGCAGTCGCGCGCGAAGCAATGGAAGCCGCCAAGAAGCATGGCACCATCATTTCCTACGATCTCAATTATCGAGAGTCGCTCTGGAAAGCCATCGGCGGACAAGCAAAGGCTGTCTCAGTTAATCGCGAATTGGCACCACTCGTGGACGTCATGATCGGAAACGAAGAAGATTTCACAGCAGCGTTGGGATTTGAGGTGGAAGGTCAAGACGAGCATCACTCAAAACTCGATGTACAGAATTTTCGGCGCATGATCGAAAAAGCGGTCGAAACGTTTCCTAATTTCAAAGTAGTCGCCACCACTTTACGAAATGCCAGGACAGCTACAGTAAATGATTGGGGTGCTGTGTGTTACTCAGATGGTGAGTTGTATCAGGCTCCTGTCAGAGAAGGGCTCGAGATTTTTGATCGAGTTGGCGGAGGCGACTCGTTTGCTTCCGGTTTGATTTATGGATACTTAACTGAGCGCGGAGCTCAATGGGCGGTTGAGTGTGGTGCAGCACACGGTGCACTTGCGATGACCACGCCTGGCGATACAACCATGGCGACGCTTTCGGAAGTAGAACGAGTAATGAAGGGCGGAAGCGCCCGTGTTGCGCGATGACATTATTCCAACTGACAAACTCTTGTTTGCTCTGACCTACCTGCGACGATTTTCGGGTTCAATCACATGAACAAAACTGAAGTTATCCAACAAATACGAGAGACGGGTGTTATTCCCGTAGTACGCGCTACGACATCCGATGAGGCGATGCGCGCGATTGACGCAATCCGCGAGGGCGGAATTTCAGTACTGGAAATCACCATGACTGTACCAGGTGCTCTCAACGTCATCGCAGAGGTTTCAAAACGGTATGGGAAGGATGCTGTGGTCGGTGCGGGTACGGTACTCGATGCTGAGACAGCTCGATCCTGCATTTTGAATGGAGCACAATTCGTTGTCAGTCCGGCATTGAATGTCGACACAATCGAATGTTGTCGTCGCTATGGTGTTGCGATTATGCCGGGTGCTCTGACGCCGACTGAGGTGGTCCATGCCTGGACCGCTGGTGCTGACTTTGTGAAGGTGTTTCCTGCTGGCGCTCTCGGAGGTGCGAGCTACCTCAAAGCACTCAAGGCACCACTACCGCAAATAGAATTAGTGCCTACCGGAGGAGTTTCACTGAAGACTGCGGCCGATTTCATCAAAGCTGGTGCAAGTGCTTTGGGAGTTGGCGCTGATCTTGTGGATATCAAAGCAATCCGCGATGGCCACGCTAGTGTAATCACCGAGCGAGCAAAGCAATTCGTCGAGATTGTCCGCGAAGCTCGCGGGTAACTTTCCCGGGAGTCTCGAAGCGGAACCAATCAAAGTCGGCGTACCCATGTTCAGGACCTGCTGATCCGGCCAGGCTGAACAATCCAACCTTTGCTCCGATCCATCTTCCTTCTCGCGCCTTGAATGGACTGCCAACTTCTTTGAAGTTGTCGCCATCGCTGCTGTAACTAAACCGGCATACACCGTCGTCTGTCATGGTTATGCGAAGAAAGAGTGCGCTCTCTACCTTTTCGACTTCTGCTTCCGCGACCTCTTCCTTACCAGTTTGCGCGTCTTTACAAACTGTCTTTTCCAGGTTGAATCCAGTATCGGTTCGCACAATAGCAAGATACGAGTAGTCCATGCCCATCATTACAAGTCCGGCTTCTTCGTTGGGCAAGAGGCCCTGAGTATCAATTCGTGTCGTGACTGTGAAAGCAGGCGCCGGCAACTTTTGTAAAAGAAGATTTGGTACCGGCCAAAGATTCGCCGCACTCGCCGGCAACGGCAGCGAGTTCAGACGTAGCCATCCCGATCTGTCTGTCAGGGACCACCACGCTTTTTCAAAGTTCGCATGCCATTGCCACTGCAGACCGAGCTCTTTTGTTTGAAAGTCATCATCTGTTTGCGGCAATTGGATTGGGGAACGTCGGCCAACGTTTGGCTTACGATAACTCGTTACTGGTTCGCCTTTGCCATCTCCGTCTTTGTCGCTACCGATGACAGGCCAGTTATTGACCCATTTCATCGGTTGAAGGTGAACGATACGACCGTAAGCACCTTTATCCTGGAAATGAATAAACCACGACTCACCTGATTTCAACTCAATCCATGCACCTTGATGTGGGCCATTAATCTGGGTGGAACCCTGGTCCATGACAATCTTGTCCTCGTAAGGACCATAAATATTCTTCGAGCGTAAGACAGTTTGCCAGCCGATGGGCACTCCACCAGCTGGTGCAAAGATGTAGTAATAGCCGTTTCGTTTATAAAGCTTTGGGCCTTCGATAGTGGGATGATTTGTCCGGCCGTCGAAAACCGTTTTTCCTTCATCAAGAATCTTCGTGCCATCGCTACTCATCTTGTTGATTGTCAAGATGCTCTTAATACCAGAACGGCTATTGGCCCACGCGTGTACCAAGTAAGCATTTCCATCGTCGTCCCAAAACGGACACGGATCGATCCAACCTTTTGCGCTCTTTATCAAAAGCGGGGCGGACCAAGGACCAGCCGGGTTACGTGTCTTCACCATGTAGATTCCGTAATCAGGATCCGGGTAGAAGATATAGAAGTACCCGTTGTGATACCTGATCGCAGGCGCCCACACGCCCTTTCCGTGCTGAGGTTTCTCAAAAACCCCACGCGGTATTTGTTGTTCAAAAACGTGACCGATGATGCGCCAGTTAATTAGGTCTTTGGAGTGAAGTATCGGCAACCCCGGTACGGCGTTAAAGCTTGAAGCAGTCAGGTAAAAATCGTCGCCCACACGAATCGCGTCTGGATCTGAGTAGTCAGCATAGATGATTGGGTTTTTATAGGTGCCGTTTCCATTGTCAGGGACGTAGATCGCGCCCGGTCGTTGACGCGATTGACCGAAGCAAGGGAAGCAAGAAACTACCAGAGCGATTGTGAGGGTGAATTGGTTTACAGATCTTGGCTTGATCACCTTTAGTTGGTTGAGATCTCTTCTTCCTGTTCCTGGGCTTTCTGAGCCAACACTAAGTGGTCACGCATCGCGTCCCGAGCAGCATCAGGATTTCGATCACGAATTGCCCGATAGATGCTGCGGTGCATTTCCGCAGACTCCTTAAGGTCGCGCGCACGCTTTACAGTTTTGCTTCTTACTTCAAAAAGTATAGTCGCCACCATGTTCATCAACGCGGTTAGGATCCTGTTACCAGAAGCCGCCGCCACTGTTTGATGAAATCGCATATCGTGAACCAGAAACTGTTCTGGCTCATCAAGAGACGCAAACATGCCCGTTACTTCTTCCGACATCGAAGCCATCTGATCACCGGTGGCACGTTCAGCAGCGAGACCGGCTATTGCCATCTCGAGTGAACGCCGCGCTTCAAACATCTCCGCGGGAGTGAATCGCTGCAGTGAAGCCATCAAACGCAATGGACTACTGTCCAGGGCCGGAGAGCCCTCCGCTTCGACAACAAATGTGCCTGCTCCACGACGTGGTTGCAAAACTCCCACGGCTGCGAGTGAACTTATACCCGCTCGCAACGTGGGGCGACTAACACCAAGGAGCTTAGCCAGATCTCGTTCGGGCGGAAGACGATCGCCAGGTCGTAGTTCTCCCTTGTGGATCATCTCTCTGAGTTGAGCGACGACTTCCTCCGAGGTGGTACCACGCCGGTCGGTATCGATCGCTTTGAACAATGCGGTTGAATCACTCATTGCTTTGTGTTTTTAGGTAACCTCTAATATCAGACATTCTTCCTGTGCCAGTTACTTTTTTCGTGTCTGTTGAATCAACCAGAGCGCGAGATCGTTTGCCGCCTTAAAGTTTTCGTACTCAGCTGGCAGCTTACGGCCGTCCACATACTCGTTGTAGAGCCACGGATCGCCAACGGCAAACACAGTGCCCTTTCCAACTTTGGCTACGGCCATAATATTGTCGCCATTATCAACAAAGACCGGATGTGCCGGAGAAACTAGTTGTAGTGTCGAAATCTCCTTTAGGTAGAGAGTTCGCGCTGTTTTGAAAATCGAATGTGGTGGCGTGACCGTGAGTTTGCCTTGTGCAAAATCATTGCCCGGCACTTTGTTACGACTGTCCTTCTTGAATTCAATTCCGAACACTTTTGCCAATTGGTTGAAGTGATCAAACTCGCAGTTGCCCACATCGTTTCCCATCAGAACCAGAACACCGCCAGCCTTTACCCAGTCAGAAATAGCTTTTATGTGTGGTTCCTCAACGTAATTTGGCCTATCAGTTTCCTGGGGTGTGTCAGGATCAACGATGATGTAGATATCTGACCCTTTCAGATTAGCTGCGGTCGGAGCAGCTCTCAGGGTTTCGGTCTTTACACCGAAGGAACGGAAAACATTTCCCCATAACAAGAAACCACCGTTGGGAAGTTCGTCCCATTTGTAATGCCAGGAGACCATCTCGCCGGTCGAATCTTTCTTGATTTCATTGTTGAAATAAGAATCAAGCATGACGGTCTTGCCAGCTCCGACCGCTTGATGTGTGGCGATCTCAATTTCGTTGCTCGCCATTAAGAACGCACCAACACCCTTGGGATCATTTGTGACGACCTTCTCGCTCAGATAGTACTGATAGCTACCGTCACGATATGGATTGCCTCCTAAACCGGCGACAGCAACTGTGCCATCAAGATTCGTCTGACCGTTGGAATCTGTCTTAATAAAGTGCTCAACGAGCCCTTTGTATCCTTTCTGCGCAACTGGTAGATAGGTGGCGGGCAGATATCCTTTGCGAACTCCTTTTGCAAGCGCGTAGACAAACATGCAAGAACCAGACGCTTCCAGGTAGTTGCCCTCTTCAGTTGCCTTGTCCATCACCTGATACCAGAGCCCTGATTTTGAATCCTGATATTTTGCAGCTGCTTTTGCAACTCGATTTAGAATTGCAATCAACTCCGTGCGTTGTGGACGTTGTGCAGGAAAGTATTCGAGTGTGTCGACCAGGGCCATCGCGTACCAACCCATTGCGCGGTCCCAGAAGTTCGGCGATTGACCCGTGGTCGGATTAGCCCAACGTTGTTGCTTCGATTCATCCCAGCCGTGATAGAGCAATCCCGTCTTATCGTCGCGTGAATGCTTCTCCATCAAGACAAACTGTTTAGCTATGTCGTCGAAAGCTGCGTCATCATGAAATGTCGCAGCATATTCAGCGTAGAAGGGCTCGGCCATATACAAACCATCGAGCCACATCTGGCTGGGGTAGATCTTTTTGTGCCAGAACCCGCCATCCGAAGTGCGAGGTTGAGTCCTTAACTGTTCTCGTAGAGATGTTGCGGCCTTCTTGTACTTCTCTTGTCCTGTTACCTTGTAGAGAAGAAGAAGACTTCTGCCTGTGCGGATGTTGTCGAGATTGTAGTCCGTCGAATTGTAGGTGCGAATGGTTCCGTCATTGCTTACGTAGTTGTCGATTCCCTTTTGAATGTAGGCGAAATAACGACCATCACCAGTCTGTAACCAAACTCCTTCAAGGCCCTCTAATACGACACCGTATTCGTATGTCCATCTGGACGGAGTACCCGCTTCGTTCCTGGCGGGGTTCTGCCAGAGTGCAGTCATCGCTGTCGCAGCAACACGTTCGGACAAAGTTTTCTCCTGCGCGCCTGCAACGAGAAGCTGAAGCAAAATCAGAATCGAACTCACAAATAATCTTTTCATATGACTAAGCACTGTGTTCGCGACCTACGGTTGAACCGCTGTTTTTAAATACTTCGCCAATCCCAGTTTTTGCTCCTTGATTCCTTCAACTGCGATTTGGGCCATCACTTCGGCGCCACGCGGATTGAAGTGAGTATTGTCCTCTATTCCTTGAGGATAGTTTGGGTTCTCATTCGGTTTCAATTGGAGAAACAACATCTTCGACTTTTCAGCTCCGTACTCGCGCAGCACAGCTTCACTCTTTCGATGCATGTCGATTAACGGAACCTTGAGTTCGCTTGCGACACTCCGCACCACGTCCGGATATGAACCATGGGTGTCGTAAAAACTTCCCTTTTCATCAAACCGTCGGCGTACGACAGGGGTTAAGAGGACTGGGAAAGCTTTCTTCGCTCGTACTTCCATTACGAACCGGAGCAAGTTAGTTCGGTAATCCGCCGGCGAGGCGTAGCGTTCCGTGTTTTCCTTTTCGTCATTGTGCCCAAACTGAATAAAAACGTAATCTCCAGCTTTCACTCTTTCTATGAGTGTCTGCCACAACTTTTCCGCGATGAAGCTACGAGTGCTTCTTCCGTTCTTTGCGTGATTCTCTACTTTGACTTCCGTTGCATCAAAGTACGGGACCAACATCTCACCCCATCCTGTTTCAGGACGCTTGTCCGCTGTCTTCTCGGCCATCGTAGAGTCGCCGGCGAGAAAAACAGTAATAGGACTCTTCGCATGAACATTTACCAGAAGGACAAGTGAGATGACACTGGCTGCGAACAGCTTCATCAGGGCAACTTCTCCAGTTCCTTGCCATTGATCTTTACGTTTGCCAGCATCGCATTGTTGACGTTCTTTACGATGTTCGCCTCAGCCACATTGTCGAAAGTGCAATTTGTTAATCGCAGATCATAAATAGGCGCTCCCGCAAGACCCTGCACGTCTAGCGCGTGAACACTCTTTGCGCTTTTCAGTCCCTCGACAGTGTAGTTGCGAACTACAGGTGTAAAGCCACCTTTAGCACCTTCTTCATAATTAAAGTCTATTGTGATAACTGCATGAGCTACTTGGCCCACCTCTATGTTGCGAAAATGAAGATTCTCAAGCAGGCCGCCACGCATTGCATTGTTTTTTACTCGCAGTGCATGGTCCAAATTCTGACTGTCGAGTTTGCAGTTTTCAGCAAACAGGTTCCGGACACCTCCAGAAATCTCGCTACCAACCGTAATCCCTCCATGTCCGTCCTTCATCCGGCAGCCACGCACGATGATATTTTCAGTGGGTGCTTTCAGACGTCGACCATCGGCGTTTCTTCCAGACTTTATGGCGATGCAATCGTCGCCGGTGTTGAACTCGCAGTCCTCGATTAGTACGTCAGTGCACGACTCGGGATCGCAACCATCATTGTTTGGTCCATGACTGTTAATCTTTACTCCGCGAACCGTTACGTTCTTACAGAGAACTGGATGGAGCTCCCACATCGGCGAGTTAACGATGGTCACTCCTTCGATTAATACATTTTCGCAACGGTAGGGTTGAACAAACTGCGGCCTGAGATAGTGACCGGCACCAAACTTTCTTTCTTCAACCGGAACGCCTTTCTCGGCCATTTCCAGGAGCGCTGTCCTGTCGGGGCGCTGATTGGGTGTGCCTTCTTTCCAACCGTAGGCACCTCTACCATTCCAGGGCCACCAGTGCCCTGCGTCACTCTGACCATCGAGTGTTCCCTCTCCGGTGATCGCGATATTCTTCTGATCAAGCGCATAGATGAAGGGCGAGTAGTTCATCAACTCGACCCCTTCCCAACGTGAAAAGACTACCGGCAGATAGTCCTCGGGATTCTGGCTGAACTTGATTGTGGCGCCCTTGGATACAACCAAATTTACATTGCTCTTTAGATGGATGGCTCCGGTGAGAAAGGTACCGGCTGGAACAACGACTCTACCTCCGCCAGCTTTGCTGCATGCGTCGATAGCTTTGTTGAATGCTTGAGTTGAATCCGTAAGTCCTGTTCCCTTAGCACCGTAACGAGTTATCAAGAAGTCGCGCTTCGGAAATGTGGGAGGTTTTATGCGCCCGAGGATCTGGGGCATTGTCGTTTCCCATGGATTATTACCCTGGGCCAAGGATCCAAATAGCAATTGGGGTGCTACAGCTACAACAGTGCCACCGACTACAACGTGCTTGATGAATTCGCGTCGTGATGTCATATGTTTAAAGAGTTCCAATATCCCTTGCCCAATACAACTGGCCTCAACCGAGTTCAAGCTGGAGTTCAGCAAACCAAAGGTTCGACCTTTTGGTCTTACCATTTAGCCAAAAAGGTCGGGAGGTTGCGGGCCTTGACACAACATGACGTGTCAAATGGTATGTTTCAAGAAATCTATCGATTGCTATTGTTCTTCGGTTTTTTTGCTGATTGTTAGTGCATCAAATGCACGTCAGTCGCGAACATGAATCGCTTGAGTGAGGCGATTCTGCCCTAGCGTTCAGTTCGGTGTCAAGACTAATAACATTTACCAATCAGCCGAACTAAATAAGCTCCGGTAAGACCACCATTGGTGCCGTTCAGTGTCTTCGCTAATAACACCACTCAAGCTCTTCTGTCGGAGCGCGTACGTCCTCGTGCGCTAACTCACGCAACATTCCAGCGAATTGATCAGTATCAATTGACCAATGACGAGTGCTTCTTTCCTGGAATGTTGCGTGAGTTAGCGCACGAGGACGTACGCGCTCCGACAGAAGAGCTTGAGTGGTGTGCGCGGCGATGCGACTAAAGGTTACCTGATTGTCTTTTGCGAACTAGCGTCCCATCCAGCCACCATCAACAACAAGGACGTGTCCATTTACATAGTCACTGGCGGGAGATGAAAGAAACACGGCGGCGCCGGCCACATCCTCCGGATCGCCCCATCTACCAGCGGGAATTCTCTCGAGTATTTGTCGGTTGCGAGTTTCGTCAGCTTGAAGAGCTGCAGTATTTGTCGTACGCATATAGCCGGGCGCAATAGCGTTGACGTTTATGCGATGTTTTGCCCACTCGTTCGCGAGAGCTTTAGTTAGTTGAGCGACACCGCCCTTCGACGCAGCGTAGGCCGGAACGGTGATGCCTCCCTGAAAAGACAGCAATGAAGCGATGTTCACGATCTTGCCGCCTCGGTCACTTTCGATCATATGTTTACCCGCAAGCTGCGACATACGAAAGACGCTCGAAAGATTAACCTCAATCACCGTGGCCCAATCTTCTTCGCTGTAATCAACCGCTGGTGAACGTCGAATCGTGCCCGCGTTGTTGACCAGGATATCGAGTTGGCCAAAATGATCGATTGTTTGACCTATGAGATTCTTAGGCGTCTCTTTCAGTGAAAGATCGCCTGTAACGGAGTAAGCCTCGCCTTCGTTACCTCGAATAAGATCGCAAGTAGTATCGGGTGAACGCGAGTTGCCATGGCAGACCACTTTGGCGCCAGCCTCTGCTAACCCACTCGCAATCGCAGCACCCAGTCCAGTCGCAGCACCAGTCACCAAGGCTACTTTGTTCTGTAATTTGAAACGTTCCAAGATTCTCCGATTTAAGATTGGGTAAGAGTTTCGTTGAAGATTGAGTTTGAGTTTCTACTGCGCGTCTGGCGTTACGCGGTTTGCACCGTTGCCATTCAGGAAGTCCTCACGGAGTGGGGAGAAGATGTCAATCAACACCACTTCTTCATCCATCATAGTTGCGCCATGCCAGCAATTAGACGGGAAGTGGAGTACATCGCCGGCCGTCGCGATTTGCTCGTTGCCCTCAACAAAGAATCGCACCTTTCCGCGTTCGACAATCGTCATTTGCTCGTGCGGATGATCGTGTTCCGGAGTCACGAGAAATGGCTTGAAACGAAAGCGACAGATCATCATCCGGTTACCCACAAACATCTGTCGCTCGATTCCATCGGCAACTCTCTCCACGGGAATCGTCTCCCAATTAAGATGCCTGGGAAGTCCACCGTTGCCGTTCGCACCATTGTCTGACGGAGTCGTAGACATCTTGTCGTACCTCTACTTTTTGTCGCTGACAGCTTCTAAACCGGACCCGCCAGCGGCGTATTCTGGTTGAACGTTGACGACACCATAGAGCCGATCTTCGCCTTCCTTGATCGCTGCCATCATCCAAAGAAAGTTGATCTGACCACCTGGTGCGGCGACATTCGGATGATATCCCTGCGGCATCAGGACGCAATCACCTTCGCGAACGACTTGGACCAACTCCGGCTTGTTTGGATTCGTGTATACGAACTGAACTCCAAACGCCGGCGCCGGCATGTCAATAAACAGATACGCTTCTTCGAGTAGCTTCGAGTGTTCGTGCGGCGGCCATGAAGTCCAGTTACCAGGCGTCGAAAAAGTTACGCCGGCCATGATTCTTCCCGCTTCAACGTTAGCACCAATTAGCACGTTCAAGTCGCGCTCTGCAGGCGGTTTTCCAGCAATCAAATGCAATTTGGGGTTTTGACGGACATCTTTGTAGGAAACAAACTTTAACGGATAACGTTTTTCTACAGGCGCGGAAACCTCGGCCAGATCGCAGCCTTGATCTCCTCTTGTCTTTACTTCGATCTCGGAATCCCTCGGGACATAAACCGCGTCGTACTGCTCTAGTTGAAAAGTCTCACCTTCTACGGACACGCTTGAGTTACCTTGCAGACAGATTAGACCAACCTCGTGGTCTTTGCTGTTGAACTTAACTGGCGCATCTCCTGCACTGAGTGTGATACGACCATAATGCAGATATCGTGCGGCAGTTGAACCCGGTGCTACTGCCGTGCGACGGCCTTTACCCTCGTGCGTCTTAGGAACGAAACAGGTTTCGGGTGTGATTGGATTCTGAACTAATTCTTCACTCATGAAGATCTCCCTTAATAATTACTCACTACATCAACTCAACAATTAGCGCGGCGAGCTGGTCATGCTCGGCGCAGTACCCTGCGACTCTTGTGCAACCATCAACGAAAGCTTGAACTTGAGTGGCTTGTCCTTCGTTACAACCAGGTTTCGTGCTTCATAAACAACGTGCATCGGTATGGCTCCATGAACTCCGCGACCAAGTGGACCATTGCCGGTTGCGACTATCGATTCGACTACAGGAAATGACGCATCCGTCAGCATCACAGCCAACGAACCTGACGTTGAGCTGAACTTCTCGACCCGATTGGCCTGCGTTGTTTCAGTCTCAACCTTACCATAAGTTGTTGGAACGGCGAGTTGCCAGCGACGAATACTGACTGGTTCGTTTCCACTTACTGTCTCTTCGCGGGTCAACGTTCCGCTGGTAATGCGCCACACAACTTCGCTCGTTAGTCCGATAGGTAGCCACTCTCCTGATTTGCCTCCGATGATGGCCCAGCGGTTCCAACGCACTCGCAAACTTTGTCCATCAGCCGAGGGCTCGATCAAATCAGCACCGTCGCTGGCTACCGCAACTCGACCGTCAGCGAGTTCGACATACGGCACAAGTGATGGATATGTTTGTTCTACTGGAGCCGCAAAACCTTCAAGACCATAAGGTGCAGGCAAATAATCAGACATTCCTGGTTTTGGACCAGTGGTGATTGGCAGAGCGAACTTCAAGACGCCTTGCCTAACCAGCCACACACCAGCGACTCGATCCGAGTCTTTCCTGAAGAACTCAAAACGCGCCACTTCTTTCAGGTGAGGCACTGCGGGAAACGAAGTAACGCCCTCCTTCTCGAGTGCATTCATTATGGGCGTATGAGAGTTTGCTAACTTACCAAAGAAGCCCGTAGTCTGCTGCCACTCTCTCTCACGAGAAATATAAGCATAGTTCCCTCGTCCAAAAGCAAAGATAGAAAGCAGATGAGTATCGGTGCGATAGTCGTGAACCAGATAGTTCCAGGCTTGGTAGTAAAGTGCGGCCAGGTCTGCAAGTGGTGCCGGGCGGAATTCCGGATGCGACGCGAGAAAGCCAACAATCTCCGGAGTGTCGAGATAACTCACTACTCCCTGGCTTCGACCCCAGTTGTAGCCGTAACCATCCTCAGATACCAGGTCCCACCAAAGACGCATCTGAATATTCATCGACGGGCGGAGTTTATCGAGAATGTCTTTGCGACCAGCCATCTCCGCAGCTTCCCAGATGTAGCGCGCGTATTCATTTGAATAGCGATCGTAACGACCTGTTGGTGGCGAGTCGTCAGCAAATAGTTTTCCACTGGTGAATTGAATAGCTGCCCGGTCCAAAAGCTTGTCGAGGAAAATACGATCCGTCGAGACACCGAGGTCGAAATCAATACTTGCGATTCGTGCGGCAACACCTAAATAGTTTTCTGGAAGATCGATTACTTTATTTGTACGCGGATCGTAGAATCGCTCCGGATTAAGCAGCGAGTGCCAGGCCTTCTGTTCTTCGGGCGAAAGGCTCTGCCAAAGTGGATTGGTCTTTAGATCTTTTCCGAAATGACGTAAGGCGAGTGCAGCGTACAGCTGCGAAAAAGCTTTACTACCTGCTTTTGATTCGATGAGACCGATCTGGCCAACAACTTTCGGGAGTTCTCTTCCTCCGAGTTCGCGGTTACCAGTAGTCTCAGCATAAGCCGCCAGCGACCGCATAAAAGTGCCCCACGAAAACTCGCCGGTGGTTGGTACTCCCAGTACTCGACCCGATGGAGGCTCCAAAGATTTGATATCGCCAAGATGAACAGCCAGTTCTCTGCCGAGAAAATCGTTCACATCGGAGCGAAGTTTTGCGGTAGTAACCGTGTCCTTCGAAGTCACAGGAGAAGTTTGACTCACATTCGTGTGCGCAGCGCTTACCAGGCACAACACCACAAGACATCCACGAACGGCAGTCAGTATTAATGAATGGTTGCGAATCATATTTGTCGATGCAAACAAATCAGCCACACAACGAATGCGACCCGAAAGGCGTTTGAGTGGGATCAAGATAGCGGCAGCTGCTCTGTCTGGATGTTCCGAAGTTTTCGAATTGCGGTTCCAAGTTTCTCGATAAAGGTTAGTCTTAAACTCTCACGCCACCATAGGAGCGGCGAAAGCGGGAGCAGCAACTAACGCAACAGCTCCTCGTAATCGCGGATGGTCCTCGGCCGGTACTATATGAATCTCAGTCGATCCACCGACGTCGGTTAGTGTTCTTTCCCGCAAACCACTCCGAACGATTGGTTCGATCAAACTCCACGCTGTCGTTATTTCTCCGCCAATGTAGAGGCGAGAAGGATCGACGGCGTTGACGATCGATGCGAGGCCAAGGCCAAGGTAGCGTGCAGTTGAATTGATGGCTGCGAGAGCCTTAGCGTCGCCGGCACGTGCACGCGCAATTAGGTCCTCAACAGTAAAACCAGCATATTCCGCACTCTGAGGCTTTGGTTCAGACAAGTCTCGCCCAAAGTAACGCGATAGCGTCGCAATGTTAGAGATGTACGCCTCCCAACATCCAGTAGCGCCGCAGGAACAGCGTGGACCATCGATACTCAGGGGAACATGTCCGAACTCGCCGGCGGTATTATGTCGTCCACGCATCAACTCGCCGTTTACGACAACACCTACTCCCACACCGTCCGACACGCTTACAAATACTGAGCTTCCGGCAGTGACGGTATCAGTACGCGTGGCCCATAGTTGCGCTAACGCACAAGCTTTTCCAGAGTTCTCGATTTGTACCGGAATACCGAGCGCGGCGGTAAGTGGATCGCGAAGATTCACATCACGCCACGATAGTGTTGGGGCATGAAGTACGCGACCAGCAACCGGGTCCGCCATGCCTGGCACAACAACTCCAACTCCCTCACACGCGCCGATTTCCTTGTAGTCGATCAGAATCTGTTTGATTCGACGCGTGAGTTCCGGGATCAAGACATCGACGTCTTTGTTAGTTTGAAAACTGCTGACAGCACCTAACTGGTGGCCCATCAGGTCAGTGACCATGATGTAGGTTCGGGATGCGCGGATATCAACGCCAATCACACAACGTTGACGCGAGTCGATATAGAGAAAAGTTGGACGGCGACCTCGTCCAACCGCTTCGCCAACTGCTCCTTCAAAAATGAGACCCTCTTCGAGCAGTTCACCAACCAGGAGACTGGACACTCCTCTTCGCACATTCATCAAGCGAGCCAGGTCCGCGCGGGAGATAGGCTGATGCGCACGAATAAGGTTCAGCGCGATCTGACGGTTAATTTTCCTACTAGTACCGCGTCGAGCAACTTTGAAGTCGTGTGGATTGATCTTTCGCATGACCTACCTATATTGTTCTCTTTCGGGACTTATTAGGTTGAGTTCGCGTCTAGTCGAAAAGTCTACCGACTCTAAAACTTGATCCAGAAGCAACTGAACCTTGCAGTGCCCCGCGAAGATCAGGCGCCGATATCTTACTAAAACAACTAAGTCCAGGTTTCATTCGCTTCGAACCAAGACTGAGGTATTTGGCCGCCAGAGACACGCATTTTTGTTTAGAAAAGATTTTGTCTCAACAAAGAACATATACTCCTCAAGTGGTGAAGCCGTCAAGGAATTTCTGAGTTAACGGAGGATTTTTTTGATTTCGTCGCCAGGAAATTTTTGAGATTTGCCTTCTTTGCCCGGCGGCCCGCAGGATCGCCTAACTACGAGCTCAGGCGCAACCACCCTGTGCTGTTTACGACCGTTTCGCTTCCCGCCAATTGCCTCTAAAAGTAACTCCGCAGCTCCTTGCCCCATCGCCGATGTCGACCAGCCGACGGTCGATAAAGGTATTCGCAACATATCGCCATACCGAATACTGCCTGCACCTACAATTGAAATATCGTCCGGAATTCTAATCCCCGACTCTTCCAACGCTGTCATCGCTCCAATTGCTGCGGGATCGTTAGCAGCAAAGATCGCTGTCGGCAACTTACCTTCAGGTATCCACGTTTTCATCGCAGCATAACCATCACCTTCGGTAAAACCGCACTCTCGAATCATTTTTCGATCGATCTTTATTTTTGCAGCCTTTAGTGCGCCCAGGTAACCCTGTTGGCGTTGCAGCGCTGTGGAGACATTTGGACCAGCCAGGTGTCCAATCCGACGGTGACCAAGTCTTATCAAATGTTCTGTGGCTAACTCTCCAACTCGTACGTCGTCCGTTGTTACTGCAGCACAGCGTAACCCCTCAAGTAAGCGATCAATCAACACTATTACTGCCCCTTCAGAAATAAGCCGACGGTAAAACCTTACTTCACCGGCTGAGAGCGTCGAGGCTACGATCAGTCCGTCCGTTCTCGAGAGCAACGCTTCAATTTCATCCATTTCTTTTCGCGACTCTTCGTCGGTACTACAGATCAGGTTTTGGTACCCAACCGGCCGCGCATAAGACTCGACGCCGCGACAAATCTCAGCGAAGTAGGAGTGCATCAAATCAGGAACGACAATACCGATAAGGAAAGAACGATTGGTGGTGAGCGCCCGCGCAAACTGATTCGGGCGATAGTTCATTTTTCGCGCGGTGGCGAGAATCCGTTCGCGAGTTTCACGACTGATCTCAGGATGGTTGTTTATTGCGCGCGACACCGTCATCTTAGAGACGTTTAGTGCGCGCGCAATATCTTCCAGAGTAGTCGGCATTTACTCCACTATTTTTCGTGTTTGAGACTTTCAGCGATCGCGGCTTCTGCTAAAGGGGCCATCACGATGTAGCCTTTCAAGTTTGGGTGTAAGCCATCTTCACTCAACTCTTCCTTTAGGAAGCCTTTGTCGTCGACCATGGCGGTGAAGTAATCGAGATAAACCAACCGGTTCCTTTTGGCATAGTCTTTCATCCAGCTGTTCAATGCTTTGATTTGATCCGGCGGACGGCGAGCCGTTTGTACAATTGGCTTGCCGTCACGTTTTTCGTAATCACTAACTGGCAATACTGAAGCCAGTACCACTCTAATTCCGTTTTGATTCGCGAGTTCCACCATCGAAGTAAGGTTATCTTCAATAGCTTCGAGCGTGGTTGGACCAGTATTTCCAGCGAGGTCGTTAGTGCCCGCGAGAATTACCACAGCTTTCGGTTTTAAGTCGATTACGTCGGGCCGGAACCTGATCAGCATCTGCGGAGTCGTTTGCCCGCTGATGCCTCGATTAATGTAAGGTTTTCCCGGGAAGAAGCCACCGTAATTCGGCGCATCCCATGAATCAGTAATGGAGTCGCCCATAAAAACCACGCGCTTCTCATCCTTGGTTGGTGGTTTTTGCTTGCTATTGTCTTCAGCGTAACGAGCGAGGGCTGGCCAATCTCGCAACCTTGCCTCAGCGCGGTCCGCTCTAGTCTTTAGTTCCACACAATCGGCGGGCGAAGGCGACGGTGTTTGCGCCGACGCCGATACTACAATCAAGGCAATTGCAACACAGCTTAGAACGGAGCGAATCATCTCTATCAGTCTCCTTAAGAACGAACTATGGTTTTGGCGTTGCTGCGGGGCGAGGATCGGCAAAAACTTTTATCAGGATCATTGTGAAGTTTTGCTTCACGGTACTACGTTGATGCGGCGTACCTCTTGGAACGATAACTAGATCACCTTTTGCTATCTCAACTTTCTGTCCACCAACAATGCGTGGACCACGCCACTCACCGGGCTCAACTTCTTTTGGCGCATCTAGAGTTCCACCCAGGATCAGTGTTGCGGTCCCATCTAATACGTAATAGACGTCATCCGAAGTGTCGTGAAGCTCGGCGTTAGCCGGAGTGGTCTCTTTCTCGTGCTGGATTGCCACGCGCAGTTCCATTCCCGGACCACCAATTAACTCTTCGACCTTATTGGATGGCTGAAGTTTCTTCTGGACTTCTTCCAGCGTTTGCGCAGTTGTCACACTAAACGGCCTGATCGGTTTGCTTGGCTGTCGTTCCGCTTGCGCAAAACTCACCTGAACAGCTACGGTGACAATCGTCGCCGCAATCAATAATCGTATTAAGCTCAGCAACATCTTTCTACTCCTGTTTTTATCAAGACGAGTTTGGACCGCTTAAGAAAGAATCAAGCAACAGCACGTGCGGAACGCCAGCGATCAACTGCAACCGCAATTACGATTATCGCGCCGATGATTATTTCCTGAATGTAGTTGGGCCACCCAACCTGCTGACATCCATTTCGCAGGAACGCCATGATGAGAGCCCCGATCATTGAACCCAGAATGCTACCTTCGCCGCCGCTCAGACTGCCTCCGCCAATAACAACTGCAGCAATGATGTCTAACTCCGAACCGGCAGCAACGGTAGGGTCTCCCTGTCTTAGACGCGACATCTGCATTACGCCTGCGAGTCCAAATAGTAAGCCGGCTAACGCGTAAATCCAGATCTTCAATCTGTCGGTCGCTATTCCACACGCGCGCGCCGCGGCTTCGTTTGAACCGATCGCAAAAACACGTCTGCCGAACACCGTGTTGCGCAAAACCACTGCGGCGGCAATCGCTAAAATTATTGTTATCCAAACTCCGGGCGCGACGAGCAGCCACGACGGATTGGGAAACATCACGAGGAGTTCATTCAACCACGTGTCGCGCATATTCACGGTTTGCTGATTAGCCAACCATTTAGCGGTGCCGCGCGCAACGCCGAGCATTCCCAATGTCGCGATGAAAGGAACTACTTTCAGGCGCGTGATGGCGAGACCATTTATCGTGCCCACCAATCCGCCGACCAAAATTCCAACGATTAACGCGAGCGCAGGCGACAACCCCGCGTTGATACCAAGAGCGGTAACTACGCCGGTTAGGGCGATCGTCGAACCAACAGCCAGATCAATCCCGCCGCTGATTATGATCAGCGTCATACCGATTGCACCTATTGCGACAATTACGGTCTGCGAGAGAACAATTCGCAGATTATTAGGCGAAAGAAATCGGCCTGGCGTGTCCATCAGTAGCGAAAAGATCGCGATGACCAGCACCAGGCCGAGCACTGGCCCAAGCCGGTTCAGCCAATTCTGGACAACGCCGGAGGAATATGAAATGCGGTTGTGACTTATGTCTTCCACTCAGATCTCAGATCTCATTTCAGATACTGATCGAGGGGTGGGTGCAATAGCGTCTGTACTTCCGGCGACTCCAAATTGTCTTTTGTCACTAACATCACGCCGGTATCGATCTTTTTCTGCACTGGCTTACCGAGCAGGTGGTCCACCATAGTTCTCACGCCGAGGTAACCCATATTAAATGGATTTTGCACGACTACTCCATGCAGCTGGCCAGCGCGCATCGCGTCGATAAAAGCCTGGCTTGCGTCGAAGCCAACAAAAGAAATCTTTCCTGCCTTCCCTATATCCTGAAGTGCGAGCAACATCCCTGCGGTCGATGATTCGTTAGGAGTAAAGATTCCCTGCACGTCGTCGCCGAATCTATTCAATAGGTTCTCTGAAGCACGTTTCGCAGTATCACGAGTTGCACCTGCATATTGATCTATTGAGATTAGTTCAATATCCGGAAACCTCTCCTTGAGCTGAGACAGAAACCCCTCTTCGCGTTCGGTGGTACTGGCAGATCCTTCGGCGTAACGAAGGACCATGACTTTGCCTTTTCCGTCAAGCAGTTGGCCCATACGATCAGCCGCGTACATGCCACCTTTACGATTGTCAGTGGCCACGAAACTCACAATGTCATCTGATTCCAAACCAGAATCAATGATCACTGTTGGCACGTTCGCGCGCTTGGCATCAGCAACTGGACGAACGAGAGCCCGATTATCGAGCGGAGCCAGGACAATGCCGTTCACACCTTGCGCAGCGAAGCCTTCAACAACCTGAATCTGTTGTTCCCGGTCATCCTCTCGCAATGGTCCCTTCCAGATGACTTCTATGTCAGTCCCCTGTGAAGTGATCTCGCTGGCAGCCTTGTTGCTTCCAGCGTGGATGCTTTTCCAGAACTCGTGGGTCGTGCCTTTGGGAATCACCGCGATAGTCAGTTTTTTCCTTCCACTTGTCGTTCCATTATTGCCGTTACAAGAGACAGAAAAAGCGACCACAAACCCTGTTAATAACAGAAGGAGTTTTCGCATGAATATGATCTCGTTTCAGAGTTGTTGGGAGAGCTACTTCGACGCAGCCACTTTGCTGCCCAAACCACCAATGCCGTCAATCTCAACGACCATTTCGTCGCCTGCTTGAAGAAACACAGGTGGCTTGCGTGCGAATCCGACACCCGGAGGCGTTCCTGTGGCAATTACATCGCCTGGTTCGAGCGTAATACTCTGCGACAAGAACTCAATCAGCGCCGGCACTCCAAATATCAACTGATTAGTATTGGAGTCCTGCATCGTCTTCCCATTGAGAATCAGCTTGATCGAAAGTTTATGCGGATCGGTTATGACGTCAGTGCTAACGATCGATTGGCCCATGGGTGCAAACGTGTCGCACGATTTGCCTCGTTGCCACTGTCCGTCGGCAAACTGAAAGTCTCGCGCACTTACATCGTTGAAAGCCGTGTACCCGAGCACATACTCATAAGCTCGGTCAGCGCTAACATGTTTTGCGCGCCGGCCGATGACTACTGCTAGTTCTGCTTCGTAGTCAACCTGGCTGCTACCATTCGGTAACACAACTTCTTCGCCGGGTGCGATCACACAAGTTGGAAACTTTGAGAAAACCACCGGGTGATCGGGAATTGGCATATTGCTTTCTTCGGCGTGGTCCCGATAATTCAGACCTATACAGATCACCTTACCTGGTCGCGGCACCGGGGCGAACCAGTACGCATCTCGCGAACTAACTACCCAGCCTTTTTCTTTTGCTTCATTCAGCAAATTTGGGTCGGCCACAATCGATTCAAACATCGCTTGAGATTTCTGAAACCACTTCTCGTCCATATCAAACCATGCCAGCGGATTGGAGGGCCGATCTGCGGGTTCAAACAACTTCTCACAATCCAATCGATAACCGAGGTCGTTGCCGTTACTTTCGAGAATGATGCCCATTCGAGGCGTCTTCCAATCTGATTCCTGCGTTGAAAAGGAGATTATCTGCATCCCAACTATTCCTTTGCTTTATCCATGGCGAGTGAGTCTTAAAACCACTCGACCAATTACAGTAGCCTGAAAACTCCAGCATCCACTCAACTTAGTGGAGGCGCGTCGTTAACGATCACGAAGAGTTCCTGTGGTCCATGAACGCCAATCGCTAACGTCAATTCAATATCAGCTGTTCTTGACGGACCGGAAACAAAAGTAATGATCGGGCTAAGTTCGGCTCCAGCCGAATGCAAGACCGACAGCGTCTCCCCAAGCGTTCGATAGATCTTGTTGGAATCCAGAATTGCAATGTGCACCGGCGGCACTAAAGAAACTAACCGGTGGCGTTCCTGACTCGAATCCAGGACAAGTGTGCCAGTCTCGGCTATTCCAGCCTGTGCAGTAGTAATCCCAACGTCGAATCGAAACAGATCAGCAGCCGACGGCGTGACTTCGAGCTCATCAACGTCGCCGTCGATCATTTGAACCAATCGTCCGACAGAACCACGATCAGAGATCGCAAGACAGCGAGCACGCAATCTGGTCTTCTGCAGATCGGCGATGATTTTTGTCAAAGCCTGAACGATCTCAGTCTCGTTGTGTGCGACGACACAATGCCCATCAACAGCTTCAAGACTTTCTTTGAATAACTCGACAACCGATTCCTTTTTCTGGTCTCCGTTTATTGGCGTTACAAGCGGAAGAGGCACATTTGGGTGACCAGCAGCTTCACGCTGATCATGAATTACACTCTCAGCAAGATGCGAACGTATCGATCGCAGAATCTCAGCGCGCGCTTCTGTACCCTGGCTGCTCATTTGTTTGGTTTCGCTAACTCCTCACGCCATTGTTCACGAAAGCTGCGAGACTCGATTGGTCGTAAGTCGCGACCGCTGGTCCATCCTATAAGTGGAGCAGCGAAAGGGATGGATTTGACTTTCCCAATCTTGCCATTTTTCACCAGGAGTGGCTGAAACAGCCTGGCAACGCGTGCACCCAGCTCATACAAGCGTGGGTTCGACATGACCTTTGCCCACATCTTAAAAACAAACTTTTCTCCACGCCGTCCTTTGGAATGACTCGTACCCGCGGTTGATTTTGGTTCAGTGATTTCACTACGCAAGTGGAGCAATAAGCGGGGTATGTCGATCTTTACAGGACAAACCTCTCGACACGCTCCACACAGACTTGATGCATACGGAAGTTGAGCGGTCTTCTCGAGCCCCATTAGCTGAGGAGTTATTACGGCGCCAATCGGACCCGGATAGACCGAGCCGTAAGCATGTCCTCCAATCTGTTGGTAGACAGGGCATGCATTCAAACACGCACCGCAACGGATACAGGCAAGCGATTGACGGGTGACTGGGTGTGACAACATCCGCGAGCGTCCGTTGTCGAGCAACACTATGTGTAGTTCCTCAGGGCCTTCGTCGTCCGGGTTTCGCTTTGTACCGGTGATAAAGGATTGATATGTGGTCAGTCGTTGGCCGGTACCAGATCTTGGTAGGAGCTTGAGAAAAACATCCACGTCCGCAAGTCGAGGAATGATTTTTTCAATCCCCATAACAGCTATGTGAACTCGCGGCAGACTCGTGGTTAAACGAATGTTTCCTTCGTTTTCGACAATCAGGATTGTACCTGTTTCCGCAATGCCGAAATTGACGCCGCTAATTCCTATGTCAGCCGCTGCAAAACGATCTCGAAGCGTCGCGCGAGCAGTACTTGTCAGCTTGTCGACATCGTCGGTCGGCGGAATACCCAGCTCTGAAGTAAACAATTCTGCGATCTGTTTTTTGGTTTTATGAATAGCAGGAACGATGATATGCGAGGGCGTTTCCTCAGCGAGTTGAATGATGTACTCGCCAAGGTCCGTTTCAACGACCTGAAGTCCGGCGTCTTCCAACGCTACGTTCAGGTGCGTCTCTTCCGTCGTCATGCTCTTGCTTTTAACGATCGTCTTCGCATTGTGGGCCTGGGTCAGCTTGAGAATGATGGAGTTTGCCTCAGCTGCATCGCGAGCCCAGTGAAATTTAGCACCACGACTTTCAGCCTTAGCTACGAATGCTTCGAGGTACTGATCGAGATGTAGCAGTACTTCATCTTTTACTGCGCGCGCCTGTGAGCGAAGATCTTCCCAGTTACTTAAACTCGCTGCTGCTGCTCGACGTCGCGTTCCGAACAAAGATGTTGCATTACGCAAAGCTCCGCGCAATTGCGAATCAGCAAGTGCGACCTTCGCATTTTCACCAAATGTTTCGCTGGTGAAGTGATTCATCCCTAATTTCACTAGACGTAGAAACTCACGTCACAGCTTGAACTTGCGACGCCAATAACTCAGCCAGATGCATGACTTTTACATTTGAGCCTTTACGTGAAAGTCGACCACCAATTTGCATCAGGCAACTCGCGTCACCTGCTACAACCGCTTGTACGCCAGCGCGTTCAATTGACTCAATCTTCTGGTCAAGGATTGCAACGGAGATCTCGGGGTACTTCACTGAGAACGTACCGCCAAACCCGCAACATGAATCGGCATTGTCGAGCTCGACAAACTCTGCGCCTTTCACGTTACTGATCAACTTCCTCGGCTCACTCTTTAGATTTAGATCTCGCAAACCATGACACGCATCGTGCCAGGTCAAACGGCCAGACCACTGGGCGCCGACGTCTTCTTTCTTGAGAACACGAACCAAAAACGAACTCAGCTCGTGAGTCTTTGAAGCAATGTGCTGTGCGCGTTTGAGCCATTCTGGATCTTCTGCAAAAAGTTCCGGATAGTGATGGATCATCGCAGTACAAGAGCCTGACGGACTTACAATCGCATCAGCTTTACTCTCTTCGAATATGCTGATAAAGCGTTGCGCAACCTGACGTGCCTCGTCACGATAGCCGGTGTTGAAGGCTGGCTGTGCACAGCATGTCTGTCGATCGTCAAACTCCACCTCGCAGCCGACACGTCGAAGCACTTCGACTGTGCTGGTCCCAACACTGGACCAAAGCTGGTCGACTAGACACGTTACGAAAAGCGCGACTTTCATTTTTTAATTGGTACTTTGTGTTTTGTACTTAGTACTTTGTACTTTGTACTTTGTATTTGCCTTTACAGTTGTATTGACATTAAGACCGAAATATTCGACTCAAAAATAAGTACGAAGTACAAAGTACAAAGTACAAAGCACTAAGCACAAAGTCCAAAGCTCTAGTCCCGAAAAACCACAACCCCTTTAACATACTCACCTGAATTCATATCAATCGTGAGCGCGTTTTCGATGTCTTCAAAGGAGCTGTACTGATTGGTTATCAGTGGCTCAACTTTGATCTTGCCCTGCTCGATCAAACTTAGAGCTTTTGTGTAAACAGCGGGTCGGCCGTCATGCTCAAAGCCTCCCGATGCTCCGACCGATGCGACCAGGGCTGGTTCCTTAAACAATACATTGTTAAGCAAGCTCAAGTCGTGTCCGGCATGACCATGTCCGTACAGCAACACAGTAGCTTGCTTGCAAACAAGACCGGGAATCGAGCCGAAGATCTGACCAGAGCCAGACGCTTCAATCAAATACTCAATACCTTTGCCACCGGTGTAATCTCGCACGACCTCAACAATGTCGTCGTTAATCGGGTCAATAGACTCATCCGCTCCGAGCGTTTTAGCGAGTTGACGCTTTCGCTCATTTGGGTCACTAACGATTAATAATCCGGTGTAGCCAACTACCGATCGGAGATACTGCGTGAACAGCAAACCAGCGGGACCGGCGCCGCATATTAACACGCCACGAACCCGGCTATCGGGCAGATCAGCATTCAGTGCATAACGCGCGTGAACTTTTGCAGCAGCATTGGATGAATGAATGATACATCCTAATGGCTCCACGAGTGCAGCCTGAGAAAACGAGAGTGTCGAATTAATCTTGACAGTGTTGACTGACGGAACGGCAATGTATTCCGCCAGACCACCCGGTAAACCGGTAATTCCATGTTCCCTGTAAAACTCACATTGATGCGAGTCGCCACTATTGCAGTAGTCGCAAAGCGTTTCGCGATTTCGACTCTTGCAGTTCAACCCCTGGTCTACCACCACGCGATCCCCCACGCTGAGATCGGTAACATTTCGCCCAGTCTCTTCGACTACACCCGTTATCTCATGACCCAGAATCTGTGGTTGTAAATCCAACGAAATTGGCTGGCCAAGTTGATTTGTATTGTAGTTGGCGTGACCAGCAAAGATATGCGCATCAGTTCCACAAAGACCAACTGCGCGAACCCGGACCAGTACTTCATTATCTGAGGTCACAGGACGTGGGACATCTCGAACCTCAAGTCTTCGTACGTCACACAGCACACTGGCTTTCATCGTCAATCCCTTATTTGTGTAACTTGGTGTCCCGCTGGAATGGATTGAAGCGCTCATTTTGGTTCAGACTTCCAGGTCTTTAGTGTCGAGCCGGCCAGAGTCTCGCAGTTCTGCAAACTTATCCATCGTCTCACGCACACCTGTTTGCAGTGGCGTTGAAGGCAATGGACCAATCACGCGTCGGATTGCGGCATCACTCAGCGACTGCGCAACGGGTATGGGTGGACCACCAAACGTAATCAGATCCGCGGCGAGTGAAAACTCATTGATGATTTGAGTAATTTTCTCGACTGATACCGTTTCACCGTGAAGGTTAAAGACGTGAGCTCCATCAGGAGTGTCGTCAGCGCAGGCAACAAATGTGGCCGCGGTGTCGGCAACGTACTGAAAGTCGGTCACACCACCGAATCGTATGTGAAAAGGGCGCCCGACAACTGCCGCTTTCATTGCTTTTGTGGGATCGCTGGTGAGACCTGAGTCACGGTTTACACCGTAGACTGTGAGCGGTCGCAAGCCGACACTGGAAATTCCATGGTCCAAGAAGAAGACTCGAGCAGAGCCTTCGTTCGCTTTCTTGAATATTCCGTAGTGTGTACTAGGTTCTGTCGCGGTGGTTTCATCAACTGCTTCTTCGTCATCGTTAAAACCATAAACGGCAGCCGAGCTCGCATAAGTAACAGCTTTCAATCCGGTTGTTCTGGCAGCTTCAAACAGATTGATGGTTCCAACGACGTTGACCATTGCTCCAGCTACTGGATCGGCTTTACAAGTAGGAACCTGAAGCCCGGCTAAGTGGATCACGCGTGTCGCCTCGGAATCTTTTAAGGCCCTCGTAACTGACTTACCGTCCGTGATGTCACCGACTATGAATTCAACTCGACTGCGATCTTCTGGCCCGATGATCGCCTCCAGACGTCGTGAATCGTCACTTCGGTCAAATACGACAGCAGTGTCACCTCGCTCAACCAACACTTTTACTACCCACGAACCGATACAACCCTGTGCACCTGTTATGAAATATTTTTCCGGCATCAAAACCATTCCTACCCAAGATCGCGGCGGACTTTACAAACTGAGTCGGTAAAACCTTGCTGCGTTACTAAAGAAAATACAATCCAGATCCTCGGAGCTCAAGTCACTCAAGAGTTCCCTAAAGGAATCAAGTACTCGTTCATAACTCGCCGACAACAAACAAACAGGGTGATCGCTACCAAACATCAACCGTTCGCTGCCAAATAACTTGAGGGCCGTGTCGACGTACGGACGCAGAGTCTCTGTAGTCCACGAGCTCCAGCTTGCTTCAGTTACCAAACCTGACAATTTGCAATACAGGTTTTGATGCGCTGCCAATGGAGCCAACGCTTTTGACCATTCTTCAATCTCGCCTTTGGCAATGGGAGGTTTAGCCATGTGATCGAGAACGAAGGCCAAGTCGGGTAACTGTTCAAGCAGCTGTTTGGCGTATTTCAAATGCCGTGTGTGTACTAACAGATCATAAGAGAGTCCATGCGCTGACAACCGCTCGAGACCTCTGACTACCTCCCGCTGGACAAGCCAATCGTCTTCAGGCTCACTCTCGACTAAATGTCTTATACCTTTAAGCCCACTGCGTTTGGACAACTCATCTAACTGCTGGTCCACAGCTGAACTCTTTAGATCGATCCAGCCCACTACTCCTGCGATAAAGGGATAAGTGTCAGCAAGGTCCAACAGCCAATGCGACTCGGCAATACTGTTACTGGCCTGAACCAAAACAGTTTTTGACACCCCGCTATTTCGGAGTGTCGGCTCCAACATCTCAGGTAAGTAGTCACGATAGAGCACTTCGTTCTCAGTACTCATCCACGGGTAGTCAAAGCGGCCAACCTGCCAGAAATGCTGATGCGAGTCGATTATCATCGTCGTCAATACTTATCCACTCTCGGTTTCTCGGCTCGTTTTAGTTCATGATTCTGGCGTGGCTCGCCATCACACTCCAATTCAAACGTAGTCACCAACTCAGGTGCGTCCTTTGGTAGCCCGGTCAAGCGAATTCGAAAATCATCCTGGACAAACTTCACGGGCTGATTACTGCCATGCATCTTGGCTGATGACACCTTATTTAGCAGGTTTCCAATCACAACGGTCTCACCTGGCCAGTAATATACATGCGCGTAAAGCGTGCTCCCCTTACGCGTGAAAGTCACGTAGTTTCCCCGACGAGGTTGGCAGTTGTCAGAAAACCGAATGGTATCTCCATGTTTCGCCATCCAATCGCCCACCGTGCTGAGTATCTGAGAAGATTCGGGAGGTATTGAACCGTCACCCGTTGGTCCAATATTCAAAAGATAGTTACCGCCATCGCGTGCGCAGGTAATCAGATTACGAATAACTGTGGTTGGACTCTTCCAGTTCCGGTCCGAGATCTGGTAACCCCAACTATCGTTCAATGTCATGCAGGATTCCCAGGGACGATTTGCTGACGCTTCAATGCGTTGCTCAGGTGTATCGAAGTCTTCAGGAATCTTCGAGCGATTGTTGATAATGATATCGGGCTGCAGCTTCCGCACCATCGTGTTCATTTCCACTGACTCCCAACCTTTTGCATCGAGCGGCCACGGTACGTCGTACCAGAGAATGTCGACCGTGCCATAATTGGTCATTAACTCGCGAACCTGGCCGTGGATATAGTCAACAAATCTACGCCGCGCCGCTTCGTCTTTCATGCAAAGGGCACCGTCAGAGTGATGCCAATCCATCAATGAATAGTAGAATCCGAAACGCAAACCTTCAGCGCGTGCAGCCTCAACGTACTCGCGCAGAAGATCTCGACCTGGTGCTCGCTTGGTAGCGCAGTAGTCTGTTAGTTTCGAGTCAAAATTGCAAAAGCCCTCGTGATGCTTACTGGTCATCACCATGTACTGCATGCCTGCTCGCCGAGCAAGACGCGCCCAGTCTCTGGCACAATTTGGTTTTGGCTTAAACTTGTCGGCGTAAGGCTCGTATTCTGCTGTCGGGATCCCCTCGTTCTCCATCACCCACTCGTGACGCCCGATTGTGCTGTAAAGACCCCAGTGAATGAACATGCCAAATTTTGCTTCGTGCCACCACTTCATTCTTCGCGCACGATCTGCGATGGTCGAAGTTGTTGGCGCTCCGGGATCTGGAGTTTGTTGCGGCCGGGCCAACGCAAGATTAAATTTGGAGCTTGCAGCCAGAGCGCCGGCCGTCGCGCCCATTAACGAGAGGTATTTACGCCGGTTCATTATTCAAAGTCTCCTTTTCGAGGTTTACTCCAAACGAACACACTAATGCCCTGACATGAAATGAGTCCAAAGAATTGACCAAAAGAGTTTGGCGAGAAGGGATGCAGAAGCTCTTCTAGCTCGACCAATTTCAATGCATCCACTTGGCGATTAACGCTGCGTAACTTGCGTCACGAACCTCAAGTTCCGTTAGCGGTAACGGATACTAGTCGGAAGCGGGACATGTGTCAAGATTTTCTTGCTTAGAAGGGGAATGCCGGGACGAACGCTTCTACCTGGTTGCTCGACCTTCACGGAGTAACCACCTGGTTGCATCGCAGCAAATGTCAGGATTAACGGAACTTACAAGATGATGGAAGGGATGTTAGCCGCCAACCCAGCATTTAGCCACTTTTTGTAGTAGTAGTTTTGCTTTGTGCTTTGTACTTTGTATTTTGTATTTTGTTCAGTCTTCGACGCTCCTCCTTCAGGTTCAAGAACCGAAAGAAAAACAAAGCACTAAGCACCAAGCACAAAGATCAAATTCCACACATCTTCTAATCGTGTCCCTATTTTTTTTATGTGACGGCGGCAACTCCACGGATTCCTTTACCTGTCAACAACCTCGAATTCACCTTGCTGGCGAATGTCTTCAGATGATGAACCAACCATGACCCGAAACATTCCTGGCTCAACAACAAACTGCATACTCCTGTTCCATAATCCGAGATCGGCAAAACCCAAAGTAAAAGTAACAGTCTTTGTCTCGCCAGGTTTCAAGGACACACGCTCGAATCCGCGCAGATTCTTTTCGTAAGTCGTAACACTACTTACAACGTCGCGAGTGTACAGTTGCACGATCTCAGTCCCTTCGCGAGCTCCGGTATTCTGGACATCAACACTAATGGTGATTGGACCATTCGCGACCTGCTTCGTCGGACTAATCTTCAAATTGTTATAACCAAAGGTGGTATAACTCAGACCGTGACCAAAATAGTAAAGCGCGCCGTTCACACGCGATTTTTCTCCTTCCCATTGCGCATTGGGTTTTGTCGGAAAATTGAAAGGGATCTGTCCGACTGTCTTTGGGAAAGTAACGGTGAGTTTTCCACTCGGGTTGATGTCGCCAAACAATGCTTCGGCAATTGCCGTCCCACCCGGAACACCCGGAAACCACCCCTCTATCACCGCAGGTACATACTTATTGATCCAGTTAATACTCAGCGGTCTTCCGTTAAGCAAGACTACGATCACTGGTTTACCAACAGCGTAGACAGCCTGAACTAACTGAAGTTGGCGACCAGGCAAATCCAGGCTGGTCCTACTCGCGCTCTCGCCAACCGTCTTACGCGAGTCACCCAGAACGACTATTGCCACTTCGGATTTCTTAACTGCAGCAACAGCTTCTTGAACCTGCGCTTCTTCTGTGGCAGTCAGTGGCTCCGGCAGCACTTCTGTTTCTGGCCAGTGTTCATCGACAACTTCACATCCCTTCGCATAATTAACCGCAACATTGCTACCGAGCGAATTCTTGATTCCACGAAGCACCGTCACACTTTCAACAGCCGATGGGCCATAGCGATACGGAATCAGAGTTTGGTCGTCAGCATTTGGACCAACTACAGCAATCGACTTGATCTGCTTACTCAGCGGAAGAGTGTTCTTGTCATTTTTTAGTAGCACCAGGCTCTCGCGTGCGGCCCGTAGAGCAACGGACTGGTGCTGTGCCGAATTCACCGTTGCTTTTGTTTTATTTGCGTCCTCAATGTACGGATGGTCAAAGAGTCCGAGCAAAAACTTTACGCGTAGCACATCCCGCACCCGAGAATCCAGAGTCTCGACTGGGACCTTTCCTTCTTTGACAAGCTCACGTAACGGCAAAATAAAATCCTCTGGTCGCGTGAAGTTTGTTTTGACATTCAAACCGGCGAGAATCGACTGCCTGACCGCGTCTTTCATGTCGGCAGCGACAGCGTGTTTGTTATAGAGGTACTCGACAGCCGCACTGTCCGAAACAACATAACCCTTGAAGCCAAAGTCTTGTCTCAATCTCTTTGTTAGCCAGTAGTCGCTCCCTGTGACTGGAATGGAGTCGACGTCGTTGTAAGAACTCATAACTCCAAGCACACCACCTTCTTTAATCGCGGCCACGAATGGTGGCAGCAAAACATTTTCAACTTCACGTGGCGATACCTGAGGATCCGTGCGCGCTTGTCCCTCACGTGCACCTTTAGCGACGCTGTAGACAGCAAAATGTTTGACTGTTGACGCGACCGTGTGATTTTCTTGGAGTCCCTTGACCATCTCGACTCCAAGACGAGAGGCGAGATATGGATCTTCTCCGTAAGTATCTTCGGTGCGGCCCCATCGTTGATCACGAGCCACATCTAGTGTCGGTGCGTAAATGTTTGTATAGCCAAGCGCGCGGGCTTCCACTCCGGTTATCCGACCAACTTCACGAACTAATTCTCGATCCCAGGTTTGGCCCAGACCCAATTGATTCGGGAAACTGGTCGCGATTGGCGCGGCTACTCCTCGCAGTCCTTCGTTCGTGAAGTCAACCGGAATCCCAAGTCGAGTATCCTCGATGAAAAACTTTTGCACCTCATTCATGGCCCAAACATGCTTCTCAATGTCTGTGGCATAGATGCTCTTGGAACCTGGACCCCAACCATTCAAATGCTCGTCAATATTCGCAATGCCGTCTTTCCAGATCTCGGTTTTCCACGCCGCAGTCGGCAATTCGTCTTTCAGCACGCGGTTGTAACCATAGAGGGTTGCTGTTTGACAGCTCTTCTCGTCCAGGTTCATCTGCGAAAGGAGGTCGGTCACGCGGCTATCGAGATCTGCCTTCGAGTTTTCGTAGACGTCCATGCGACCATTCTTGTTCAAATCAATCCAGCCCTGATGGTAGATGGCTTTCTGTGACGTCGATGTTTGAATCGAAGACGCATTGAAAACAAGCGACAGCATTGCTGTCGCAAGAAAAAGGAATTTAGTTTTCATTTTTACTGATTAGAGACCAAGCGTGATCTGTATTGTCGGGAGATTTTCTTTCCGGGCAGGCTGACACTATAGCTTTTACCACTTTGAGCAACCGAGAGTTTTATGAACTCTCCTTTGCAAGCTTCATCATCATTAGCGACGTAATCAGCCGGGGCATTGTCTTCTGGAGTGGTCCTTAGATTTCGATGAATCTGATAGATTTCAACTTCCGGGACACTCTTTAGCGACGCAAACGTTCGACGTTCAGCTCCTTTACGTGGACCATTACCGATGATGGCAACTTTTGGATTTAACGCGTTAACGAGAGTTGGATTATTACTGTTGTCCACGCCATGATGATTCACCTGAAAAACATCGACGGCCCCTACCAGGTTCTGCGGGCACACCAACTTATTTTCAACGTTCCAGGTTACATCGCCACCGTAGAACTTGAAGTCGCCATAAGTCATTAGAAAACCAAGACTATTTGCGTTATCGCTCTTGTCTTCAGGAATCGGTTTGAAATCAGTACCGCAGGGTTTTATTTGAGGAGCACCTTGCTCTTCACCAACCACGGTACCGTTTGCTGCCAGTATTCGAACCTGCACCGACACCATTCCTCGAGTGTTACGTAGAGCAAGATCGTCTCCTGCCTTCAACGCAATGGAGTTATTTCGGGCCGCCTGGCGATAAAGTTCAACTTGGCCCAATGCAATATCGAAGGCGGGTGAAGTCGGTATGCCGTGATCGTAGAAATTCTTTACCGTGATCACTTTAGCGATCATTGGAATGCCTCCAACGTGATCGCGGTGCCAGTGAGTTGTCATGTAGTGATCGATTTGCTTTAACTTCGCAACGTCGCGCACAACATGAAGGATTCGTTGTGCGTCGCGCTCCATCGGAAAGCCTGAATCGACTAATAGAGATTCGCCAAGTGGAGTGACAATTAACGTAGCGGCGCCACCTTCGACGTCAATGAAATAAATGTCGAGTGTCCGTGCTGCTGTCGGTGCCGCTAGCAGTAAGAGCATTACAAGAAGGAATAGGATCTTTCTTGTCATGATATTGTTTGTCCTCCTAATTGCATGCACTGTTTGAAAAACTCATTGGTCATTCGTCATTGGAGATTCTTGATTTATCATTTTGAACTTTGGTGGTCTTGGATCTTTGGACTAAACACAACATCAAAGATCAAATGCCACCAATGACAATTGAGAAATGTCCAATGACCAATGATTCCCTCGAGTCGCAACACCTGCTAATGAATCTCTGGATCAGCCGTTTCCTCGCCCGACTCCAGGAAATCGAAGTCGCAACCTTTGTCAGCCTGAGTTACATGCGCTGCATATAACGCTCCGAAACCTCTTTCATAATGCGCCGGCCTTGGTCGCCAGCCTGCTTTGCGCTCGGCAAGCTCTTCATCACTCAAGTGCAAGTGCAACTTACGAGCCGCTACATCTAACTCAACCAGATCACCATCTCGTACTAACGCCAACGGTCCACCAATGAAAGACTCCGGTGCTACATGCAGTACGCACGCACCATATGCAGTGCCACTCATACGAGCGTCGGAAATCCTTACCATATCCCGTACACCTTCGCGTAAAAGCTTACGAGGTATCGGAAGCATGCCCCACTCAGGCATGCCTGGACCACCAAGTGGACCAGCATTCTGCAACACCAATACCGAATCCTTATCAACAGCCAGCGAGTCATCATCTATGCGTGCGGCAAGATTGTTGTAATCACTGAACACAACTGCCTTGCCACAATGTTTGAGCAGATGAGGTTCAGCGGCTGTTGGCTTGATGACTGCCCCGTGCGGAGCGAGATTGCCGTAGAGCACTGCAGTTCCACCTGAGCTTGAAACCGGATTGTCCACTGAGCGAATCACTTTATCGTTAGTCACACGTGCGGCTTCAATACTCTGACCCAATGCTTCTCCGGAAACTGTCATCGCGTCCAGGTCGAGCAGATCTCGAATCTCTTTCAGTAGAGCCCGCAGTCCGCCGGCGTAATAGAAATCTTCCATCAGGTATTCACCTGACGGACGAAGGTTTGCAATCATCGGCGTATGCGCCGAAATACGATCAAACTTTTGCAGATCAAGTTGAATCCCGGCACGACCTGCCATGGCTACGAGGTGAATGATGGCGTTGGTCGAGCCACCGATCGCCATGTCGGCAGTAATCGCGTTGGCAAATGATGCTTCCGAAAGGATGTCGCGAGGCTTTAGATCGTTCCAAACCATTTCAACAATTCGGCGACCACAGTTTGTCGCCATTCTTGAGTGACTAGAGTCAACCGCGGGAATTGACGATGCGCCTGAGAGCGTCAGTCCCAGGGTTTCTGCAATCGCAGTCATCGTAGAAGCTGTCCCCATCGTCATACAGTGACCGGGACTCCGCGCGATTCCATCTTCCATCTCCGACCATTCACAATCAGAAATGTTGCCTGCTTTCTTCTCTGCCCAAAATTTCCAGACATCGCTGCCACTGCCAAGAACCTGACCATTCCAGTTGCCGCGCAGCATTGGACCAGCAGGCAGATAGATTGATGGCAGATTCATGCTGATAGCACCCATCAACAGACCTGGTGTTGTCTTGTCACAACCACCCATCAACACAACGCCGTCAATCGGCTGACTTCGTAGCAGCTCTTCAGTTTCCATCGCAAGAAAGTTCCGATACATCATCGGGCTGGGCTTCATGTATGTTTCGGTAACTGACATTGCCGGTAGTTCAACTGGAAAGCCTCCTGCCTGCCACACGCCTCGTTTTACTTCCTCGGCACGAGTTCGAAAATGGCTATGACACGTCGCAAGGTCACTCCAGGTGTTGATGATCGCTATGACCGGTTTACCCTGAAAATCGTCGAGTGCGTACCCCATCTGTTTGGTCCGAGAACGGTGACCGAACGAGCGCATGTCGTTCATCCCGAACCAACGATGACTACGTAATTGTTCAGCGGACTTCTTCATTTTTCGGACTGCTGCATTGATCACTATTGTGCTGACGGTTAACCCGGTCGCTATCGCTTTCCGGTACTGACTGCCTGCCTGCCTACTCGTAAATCTTCTCAACGAGCGCCGCTACGCTTCGGCCAATTTCTCCAGCAACAACTGGCTCGCGCTTAGTTAAGACGGCACTGACGAAATCCTCGATCAACGGTTGATGAATGTTCTTCGCAGTTGGAAGCGACTCGGTGCGTTCACCTGACTGCGTAACGATTCGTAGCTTTCCTTCGTTTAAGACTGGGACATGAACAGATCCCTGAGAGCAGAAAAGATCAAACGTGTCCTGTGGTTCTCGAGCCGCATGTGTAACAGTCAGGTTTGCAAAGGCGCCACTTTCAAACTGTAAAGTAGCACTAGCGACGTCTTCTACTTCGCGGTCAAACAAGACGTTCCCAATCTTACCGCTTATGTCCTTAACAGGGCCCATTATGTCAAGCAACACCTCAAGTCGATGACAGCCGAAGTCAAACATTGGACCGCCACCTGATTGTTCGGGTTTTAGTAACCAAAAACGCGGATTGGATGGCTCTGGATCGAACCACTCAAATGCATTTATCTGCGCGACAATTGGAATACCAAGTTCTCCCGATTGGACTACTTCTTTGATGCGGCGAACAATGGGATAGAAGTGCCGGTAATAAGCTACGCCCAACTTCACTTTGTTTGCAGTGCACGCTTCGATCATCTTGTCGCACTCCGCAACATTCAAAGCCATGGGCTTTTCACACAGGATGTGTTTACCAGATTCAGCAGCGGCGATTGTTTGTTCAACGTGCAAGTAAACTGGTGTGGCGACATAGACGGCGTCGATCTCTTCGTCACGGACTAGTTGACGCCAGTCCGAGTGTTTGCGACGCGCGCCAAACTCACTAGCGCACGAATCAAGCAGATCGGTGTTTGCACGACTAACTGCAACGAGTTGGGAGTTTTCTACGACCCGCAATGCCGGCGCGACGCGCTTGCGTGAAATGTCTCCACAGCCAATCAATCCCCACCGAACAACGTTCAAACTAATCTCTCCATTGGTGGTAGCCCACCGGCTTGTCCGGTGGTGATTACGTTCGTTGCTACCGAAAGACCGGCCATTTGATACTTCTTCACATGCGTAGAGGCCACCGGCTTGCCCGGTGGTGCTTTACGTTCGTTGGAACAAGAATCGAACCAATCAAATTTTGGCGAACGCGCCGGAGGTCACTCTAAACATCGTAAAAATTATTTCACTCCTCCGGCGCGTTCCGCGCAGCGAAGTAACAACGCTTGTTTCTTAGCAACCTACGCAAACATCCACCCGGCAGGGGGGCCTTACATCCAAATCACCTGGATTACAAAAACTTGTCCCAGCCTGCCAGGATTTCGCGTAACTCGTCCAACTCTTCATTCCTAACGTTCACGAGCGGTGGACGTACTGGTCCACCATTCAAGCCCACCATGTCCATCATTGCCTTCATCGTCGACACTTCATAACCCTTGCGACGCGCACGAATCGCATAAAGCGGAACGACACACTTCTCGAGCAATTCAGTCAGGTCTTCATTCTGACCTGATGCACCCAACTCGTGGAGTCGAAGTGACAAACGCGGCGCTACTGTCGCAATGCTGGAGGTGAAAGTTCGAATACCGGTGCTGTAATAGGCTGCGACCATATCGTCGCCAGCCCCACCTATCCAATGCAATCGCTCGCCAAGTCGATTCATGATCGCCTGAAGCCGTCGAATATCGCCTTGACCGTCTTTCCACGCAACGAGTGTCGGAATCGAGGCCAGTCGTTCAACCATCTCAGGAGTGAAGGTGGCCCAGTCGCGACTGTAGATCAGCAACCCCAGGTTGGTCGCAGATCCGATCATTCGGTAATAGTCGAGTAGTCCCTCGCTATCGGCCTGTGGGTAGTAAGGCGGGAAAGCCAGAATACCATCAGCACCAGCCTTCTCAGCCGCTTGGGCCATCTCAATACCCAGTCGCTGTCCAAAACCAACTCCTGCAATCACTGGTATGCGACTCTCTATTGCGTGCACCGTCAATTCAACTACGCGAGCGTACTCGGCCGGTGAAAGTGAATACAGCTCGCCGGTTCCGCCGGCAGCAACAACAGCGCAGACTGGATGCTCAATCAACTTTGTCAGGTTGCGATGTAATCCAGGCAAATCGAGCGAGAGGTCGTCCTTAAAAGGAGTGACTGGAAAAGCGATTACCCCTGAAAGCTTGTGTCTAAGTTCTGATGGATACATGTTTCGATGGCGAGAAAACCCAAAGTTAACTAATAACCCTCAATCGACAAATTAAAGTTTATCGAACATCAGTCATAAGTTCACTCACGGCTGTTTTAAGAATCGAGACTTGCTCACTGCCTAACTCCGAAACGTAAGGCGGGATTGGACCAACGCGCGCAATCCCAGCTACTTCAGTCGCATGATGCAGCACCCTGGCCGGCCCCCAACTATCTCGTAGATCTTCGAGCGGAATGAATCTCGATCGCAGTTTTGAAGCTGTTTCGTAATCACGACGAGTGCAAGCTTCATACAGTTGCTGACTCAATTTCGGGGCGATGCAACCGGATCCGGTTGTAAAGCCAGCCAACTGCCAATCGCGCATATGGACAATGGCGGGTCGCTCACCTATGCCGCTGATTACAAACCTGCGTTCGACTCGCTGTAGCAGTGCGGCCAAATAATCATCTGCCTGCGGCTCATCCCTCACTACTGCATACTTGATGCCGGTACAAATCTCGTCATGAACCAAACGCGCAACCACATCAAGTCCCTGTTCTTTATCCGGGCCAAAGTTACTCTCGTCTTTGATGTATAAGATGAGGTTGGACCCGGAAGCTTCTGCGATTTCCCTAAACCCCTGCTCCAGCCCAGCGGCGTCACGAGGATCTGCACAGGGAAGAATCATCGAAGTCTTAATTCCGTATTTTCTCAAGAGGGGCGCCTGGTCCAACGCTCTTCCGAAAGATGGACCAACACTTGGTATCAACCAGAGCTCCTCATAAAGTGAGCCCAACCATTCCAGTAACGATTCAAATTCCGCCAGGGTGACGTGATAAAGGAAGGCGTTGCCGCCATATATCAATCGCGAGATGCCGCCCGACTTGATGTGTTCGACGATTTTCTGGTTTTGATCAAAGTCCAGTGAACGTGAACGATCGTTCTTCCGGGCCAAAGGCGGCACCGCAAAAACTCCCTGTAAGTTTTGTGCAGTCATTTTCTCGTAGAACTATCTCGTTTCCAGGACTATCACAGTAGCGATTGGATCAACGAGAGCTGAGTGTAATTCAAGTGTGATTCCTTCACCACTCTGTGAAACGCGCAAGGTTTCTTTTGGATTTGCTAGCAGATATGCTCGCGTTACCGTCTTACCCCAACGAGGGACTTTCAGCGTACCATCAGCTGGTTTCTCAAAGACGTGTAAATAGACGCGATCTTTTTTGCTAGTAGCTCGACCAAAGTCCAGTTGTTGTAAGAATGGGCTCGCTGTAGTTCCGTAGATCGACTCACCATTCACCTTCATCCATCTACCAACGGCAGCCAATCGCTCCACGCTCGGTCCAGGTATCAAGCCTTCCGCAGTTGGTCCAACATTCAAAAGGTAATTACCGCCCTTCGACGCAATGTCAATCAAGTTACGGATTATGACTTCAGGTGTCTTCCACTTGTCGTCGTAGAACTTAAAACCCCACGTTGTGTTCATCGTCATACAGCTTTCCCAATCGACACCGGGAAGACCGTTTGTAGGTATCTGTTGCTCCGGCGTTCCAAAATCACCAGAGTACTGCCGATCGGTCTTACTCATACCTTGCATTCCCTGGCGACCCTTACCGACTCGATTATTAATGATGATGTTTGGCTTTAGAGCACGCACGTATCGATAAAGGTCCTGACCGTCTTCCTCAGTCCACCAATCCTGCCACTCGCCGTCGAACCAAAGCACAGCCGGATCATAATTTACAATCAACTCGCTCAATTGGTCTTTCATGTACTTTACGTAAGTCTCTTTGCCACCAGGCTTCATTTTGGTCGTGCGATTACCCGCCGTCGGATCTTTACCTGCTGCGTCGACATAAGCTGCCGGGTAATGCCAGTCGAGAATCGAATAGTAGAAGCAGAACTTCAAACCTTGCCTTTTGGCTTCAGCGGCCAGCTCCTTTATCGGGTCGCGATGGTAGGGAGTCGCTTCCACAATGTCGTAATTACTAACCTTGCTTCCATACATTGAAAAACCATCGTGGTGCTTCGACGTAATTACGATGTACTTCATGCCAGCGTCTTTTGCGATGCGCACCCATTCTCTTGCGTCGAACTTCGTGGGATTGAACTGGATCGCAAACTTTTCGTAATCAGCACGCGGGATGTTGGCCCACTCCATAATCCACTCGCCGATTCGCTCAGAACGCTTTCCGTTGTATTCGCCAGCAGGTACGGCGTAAAGCCCCCAATGGATGAACATTCCGAAGCGAGCCTCTCGCCACCAATTCATTCGTTGATCGCGCTGCGCCGTTGTTTCGTTCTCTAAAGCAATGGCGGGTCGTAAAGACTCTTGTGCGTTTGCGATACCGATCGTGGTTACTATTAATAGGGTTACGAATAATCGTTTCATATCAACCTCACATAGATGGTGGAAGTTTGATCAACTACGAAACCCAAAGCACTGGTTGGCGGATGAAAAAGTTTCTGATTACCTCGTCGACTGTCGAATCAGCCGGCAGTTTCTGCCACAACTCCAGGTAGTCACTCTTGCCTAGCGCTTTACCGCCGAATAACAAACCCGGCTGGCGCATGGGCCACTCGGAGTCGTACATGACGTCAGGTTTGAGCGGCCACGCTCGTTTGTCCTTTATGAATGGATACATGTACGCGAGAGCTTTCGCGACGCTGCGGCCATCCGAAAGACTAAAAGTCCAGAGACTGTCACGCGGGGTTGAGAGTATTTCGCAGATCGTACTGAGAGCGTCGAGGTTAAATAGCGAGTAGCCGTAAGGCTTTGTGCGTCTGAGTTCCTCGGGAAAACTCCCGTCGACAGCGATTTGATTGGGCACGAGGACTGTCTTGAAACGGTTTCGGCAATAGATGAGCAGTTCTTGATTCCCAACCAGATCAGCAAAGGCTGCGACTTGCATTACCCAGCATGTTCCGTGATTGTTCTTCGCTTCTCGTTCTTCGATGCCATTCTTGCTAGTTGTCATCCATTCGAGATAGTCAGAGAACCACTGAATAATCCCGCCGAGATCCGACGCATTTAGGGCTTTTGAATCTTTCAACACTTCGATGGCCCGTGCGACTTCGACTAGATGAATGGTGTCGATGATGCCGATGCCCCGACCAGTGGTACGACCGTAAATCGCCTGCGCATATTGCAGATTGGGATTCATCCGAGTTGTTTGGTCTACGAACCACGCTTTGACGTGTTTGACTGCGTGGTTTGCGTAGCGCTCATCCCTGGTCAGTTTCCATGCTGCAACAAGTGCCGGCACTTGAACACTGAGTCGCATCAGGTAACGACGATGATCGACAAAGTTGTTCGGGTTCGTCATACCGTCGCGCTGAATGTATGGGCCATCAGGATTTTGTGGGTCAGGCCACCAGTAATCTCCTTCTGAGAAGAAGTCATGTGGTCCACCTGCACTACGAGTCGACGACGAAGCGGTGATGGTGATAGGTGCTTCCTTCAAGTATTGGTTCGCCGCTTTGAGTACGCGAGCCCGATCAACTTGTGCGACATTCAGTTGCTTTCCTTGCGCCCGCGCAGGGAAAGTAATGGATAGAATTATGGCAAGAATGAATAAAAGACGGATCATCTTATTTCTCTAACTCAGGCCACCGCGCATTTGATTTGTCAGCAAGGCTTTGCCTCAAAGTCTGAGTAGAAACCAACAGCGCCAAAGGCGCGAAATATGAGAGCCAGGGGCAAGCGCGTAGCGGTAGCGGAGCGCGTCGCCCCTGGGTAAGGCAAGTCTCTCCATAGCGAAGCTCTGAAAGAGCGTAATAACGAGGGCTTAAAGGCACTCATATTTCGCACTTCCAGTGCTGCCTAAATTGCTGCGACCTGTTCCAGGGGCGACGCGCTCCGCTATCGCTACGCGCTTGCCCCTGGCTTTCATATTCCGCGCCTTTGGCGCTCCTTGTCTCGCTATTCAAACTTTTGAGGCTAAAGCTTGTCAGCAACGAAAAACGCAAGCCTCATGAGAATCTTCCGATGAAGCCTCCACCTGGGCGCAACTCAATTTGCAACGACGATCTTGAAGTGAAACTCGTATTCTCGATCTTAACTGCAGCAGCCTCCGCCAGGTCATCGCGGACCAACATCGCCTGCGCACTTCCACGAGGTAGGAAATCCAGCGATACAGTTATCTTCTTTGCCTCTGGTCCATTCATGATGGCGAGAAACCAACTCTTCCCATTCCGACGAGCGAACACAGCCAACTCTCCAATTGCCGACGGTGCCAGGACCTTTGTTTCGTCCCAAACGCTCGGAATACTCTTGATTAGATCTACGGCCGGGTTATCAAGAATGCTTCGAGGGTTTGCGGCGTAAATCAGCAGCGGAGACGTGAAGATGGCCGCACTCGCAATCTGGTGAGCCCAGGAAGTCTCGCGTCTACGCTCACCAAAATGCATGGCCGTGTAATCGGCATGGCCGGCTAGGAAACGGGTGAACGGAACGGTAGTGTTGTGCTGAGCTCGCTCACTCATCTTGCTATATTCCATTCCTTTGATCGACTCGCGCGTCATTTCGTTTGGCCACATTCGTGATTCGCCGGCAGGCTTATTTGAGCCATGAAATTCGACCATGATTCTGTGCTCGGCGGCGTCACGTAACATTGTTTGATAGAGATCGATGATCTCCTTGGCTTCATGATCGAAGAAGTCGATTTTTGCTCCAACCACACCAACGCGATTGCAGAGTTCAAAGAACTGGCGCCTCGCGTATGGAGTTCTCAAGTCCTTACTATGTTTCCAAAACCAAGTGCCAACTTTGTACTGGTTGGCATAATCCACAAGCTCCTTCATTTGAGCTTCGGGCCAACGCTGCCAGAACCCCTCGACGACGTTGTACTCAAATCTTAATTCGCCTGCGAGTTTCGAAAACTCTTTCATCCCATCCAGAGTGTTCTGACCGCCATCCAGATATTTCCAGACCGCTCGACCCGGTTTCACCCATGAGGTCTTCAATCCCGTTGGGAACAACTTTTTGTCGGGCGGCGGCGAAACCGCATCGATGATCTGACAGTTCACAAGCATATTCAGATCTCCGATCATTATTACTCGCCACGGCGACGTAATCGTTCCGCGTATCGCTGCGGGTTGGGATAGACGTTTCGCCTCTGCTGCGCCATACCGCAACTCGAAGGGATAACTAACGGGTAACTGATCACCCAGTACGGCGTTGAATCCCAGCTTCCCGTTTGCCTGAAGGCCCATACCGGCATAGTTGATCAATGCCGATTCCGTAATTGAAGCGTAACCAATGTTGTTTGGTAGCTTAATCGTTAACGGAGGAGCGGCCCACTCGCCGGATTTCACTTCGGAGATATCCTTCTTCGCGTGGATCCCTTCATAGTGACCTTGAAAGTCGTGGAACCAAACTACGCTACCTTGTGGAATTGAAAACGACGTCTGTTCGCGAGGTACTCGTAACTGATCGTCACCATCTATCACGTAACGAAATGCAACTCCATCATCGAAAACTCGCACCTCGAACGTGTAGTTTGTGTCGCTCTTGATCGAGAACTTGGCGCCGTTACACCTGTTGATACCAAGTGAATGGACTCCTCGAGTTGCAAATGTTTCCCTCAAGCTATAGGAAGCTACCTTCCGAGCACCGTGTGGGACCGTCGACTTGGACTGACTTATGTTTATACCTAATGCCGACGTCTCAATAACTGTCTGACCCTTGAACTTTATCTGGTAACGTAATTGTTCCTGCTCAAACCCAAGCAATTCAAACTTCATGTTTCGATTCGGACTCCACACCGACCCGACGAGTGACTCTGCGGCGGTTGCGCTCACCCATGATGGAAGCGCGGAGAGAACGAGTGGCCCTGCAAGCGCCCCGGCAATAAACGAACGTCTCGACTGGGTTCGCGGATCATTAGTTAGGGGCTTCTTGTCCATGGTCATTTCAGCTCAGGGTCGATTGTGTAACTGCCTTCGTTCCAGTCCACCGTCACGGTAGTTCCATCTGCAAACGTGGTTCGCTCTTTGCGGAAGAGCGGTTCAAGAAACTCGTGTTTTGTCATCTCCAGGAGTGCTACGCGCTTGTGTAACTTCATCATCGCTTGCACCAACTTAATCGTCTTTTCGGGCACAGCGTTTTGCGTTACGGACATTTCCGGAACACCGCCAAAGAGTAATCCTTGAAGCAAAGCCTTCTCATCACGCGTACTGAACGAGACGATTACCGCATCGTGGTAAACAAGATTGTAGAGCGGGACCAGAATCGCCTTACTACCTCCGCCAGATGAATTGACCACATCTACATATGGCATGACCCAATCTGCGCCAGATTCGGTTGCCACAATGCCAAGCTTTTGGCGCGACCAGTTCAGCATCGCAATCTGAGCCTGCATAGCCTCGGAATGTGAGGTTGGGTGTTCAGGATTGAAGTCCTGATCGGGAGGTACATAACCAACTACATCTATATAGATTCCCTGGGTGCTGATTTTGTGATCGAACAACAGCTGATAGTTTTTGAGGAGATGGCCCAACTGAAATCGTGCGTTTAGGTACGCTTGAGTGCCACCGTCCCAATGACGCATTAACGGGAGAGTACCTTTCTTGGAATCGCCGAAACGAGAGCCAGGAAACTGTTGCGCTGGGAGTGAAGTGTCTTCCTCCTGAACAGCAAATTGTTCGTTAAAGGAAGGTGCATCCAGATAATAGTCACGATACTGATCGTGGAAGATCACGGGATAGCCAATCTCGCGGCAAACATCAACCAGCATCTTCATCCCTTCCCAACCACCAGCTGCCTGCGGTGGCGGCAGCGAGTCTGGATGGTGCCGGTCGTAACCGAGATGTGGCCAACCAGAAAGGAGAATGAGCACTCGCTCAAATCCGGCAGCCTTAAGTTGTCGCAGCTGGCGAACCCGCTCATCAAAGGTTGTCAAACTGTAATTCTTCGAGGGATCTTTTGTGTCATATCGATCGCTATCACTCTTCATGTTGCGAAGAATGCTGGCACGCGCGTGAGGAATACCGATCAACTCGCCGACAGCGGGTGTTCGCGCAATCTTCTCCTTCAGAGAAACAAACAGTCCGCGCTCCATTACATAACGCCGATACCGTTTTGCCAGGTCAACGTAGTTGCCATCATTGACAAAACACACGCGGGCGGAGCGTTGGTAGTTAAAGCGAGACAATTGAGCTCTCCAACGAGGACCGATTACCGTTGGACCACCTGCAGGATGAGAGAATTGATACGCCGCATCATCAGGAGTCTCGACGATCAACATCATCGCCGATTTACCTTTCTGAACCCCCCACCAGGACATTGACCAGGACTCAATTACATGACTTTGCAACAGGCTGTGATCAGTAGTTGCTATTTTCCCTTCGGGAGTGATGCTGCGAATCGGGTAGTACTCTTTGGGCCAGTTATGCGGTAGTAGTGTTCCTCGTCCGTTGCTTAGCAACGTATAGTCAATGTCGTGGGCGTCGAGAGCTCCGGGCCAGTCAAGTTGACGCAGAGTTGCGTCGCGTTCAAGTGCAACTACATCAAACACGAGTTCCTCGTCGCGGCCCTCCAGAGCGACAGTAAGAAATAATTCGAGACCTGGCACTTCATGTTTCCAGCCTGATAACGAAATCTTTACTCCTGTTTTATAGGCTGTGTCGTAAGGAACAACCGTTTTTCTGGCGTCGGCTAGTCGAAGAGAAACTCGTTCTCCCTTTGACATCGCTATCACGTCTCCAGGTTTCGAAGGCATCATTTTCCAGTTTGTCGAACTGGTTTGAATGGTAATCCCCAGGTCCGATTCGTTTAGAACAACCTTGTTTCTTTTGCCTTCAATTATCCAATTGTTGCCGGTATGGGTAACTGTGACTGGTATCGCGCCCCATTGCTCACGACTGAGTTGTTGAGCAGAGGAAACACAAGGTAGGAGCAGCGTGAGCACAATTACTGCAATTAGTCTTAGTGGGAATAAGGTCATCCGCTTAAAGCAATCATGCAAAGCAAGCAACTGCAAGTCTGATGATCAAGTCAGTTTGCTTCTATCCGATTCATCCAGGACCGGTAGCTTGTCTATTGCAGCTTTGATTTTCGGATCCGAATACTTCGCCGCTGCGCGACGAATCAACGGATAGAGCTGTTGCGGTGGCCATACACCAAGTTGTTGGTAGGGCCACTTTTCGCCAAACGCGAACGGAATCAGGTAGTCCAGAGCTTTGTGGATACTTCGTCCGTCCGAAGTCTGGTAGTTCCAAAGATCGACACCAGCGTTCTCACCCAAACGTGCGAGCAACATCAGACCATCGAGATTGCCAATGCTGTAACCCCATGCTCGGGTCCTGGCCAACTCCAATGGCTGGCGTCCATCGGGTTCGATCTGCAGCGCGATTCGCTTCGTCCTGGCAGTCTCTAAGGTTTGTTTAGCGAGCTCGCGTTTATTCAGAAACAAAGCGAACGACGTGACTTGCACGTCGTAGTAGGTACCGTGATTATTTTTAGCGGCTGACTCTTCTTTTCCGTTCTTACTCTCCAACATCCAACGCAGGAACTTTTCGAACCAGTCTTCCATGCCACGCTGATCAGCCTTGGTCCATGATTTGGATCCAGCCAACAGCCCAACGCCATCGACTACGTCGATTAAGCCACGAGTTTCAATCAACCCAATTCCCCGGCCCGTGTTGATCCCGGGAATGTATTGCGCATACTCGAGATTGGGATTCATCCGCGTTTTCGGATTCAGGAAGAATACACGCAACAATTCAGTCGCTTTCGTCGCGTACTTCTCGTCGCCTTTGAAGTAGTAGGCGAGCCCAAGTGTTTCAACCGCGCTCTCCATCTGGTCCTTAACGCGATGATTGTCGATTTTTTCGATTTCCGGGTTTCGTTCGCCATCGCGGCGGATGTATGGAAGACCGTTGGGCTTGTTTGGATCGGGCCAGAAATACGGAGCCTGGCTCATGTAATCACGCTTGTCACCGCTTGGTGGCGTGGCCTCTTTAGTGACAACCGAGAAGGGACCACTTTCCAGCGCTTTCGTCGCATCTCGCTCGAGTTTGGCAAGTGCTGAGGATAATGCCTCGTGACCAGAAGCAATACGCTGTTTATTGGCAGCCAGTCGTTTTGCATCGAGTAGGAAAACTCGAGGCAAAGTCGTTGAAGTTTGGGAATCAATATTTGTTGATGAAAAACTGACAAAGGCTATGAGAAAGATGTAGCGCGCGATGATTTTTACGGTTGTACTAGTATTCAAGTGAATTCCCTTAATTCTGTTCTTCTCAAACAATTATCAAAATGGCGGTGAATGAGGTTATCAATCACCGCCATTTTTACTTTCACTGTGCCGATAGGGCTCTAGAAGTTAATCCTGATCGACGCCTGCATTACCCTGGGTGTACGCGCAGTTGATGTGGTGCCGAAACTACTTCTCGTCTGCCTCACAACCGCGGTACAAGTATTTCCCGCAGCCGTACACGCTTGCGATGGATTTGGATTGACTTGGACCAAACCGAATGCCATCGAACCGTCTATGTCATCAAAGTTAGCGTGGTTGAAAATGTTGTACATTTCCCAGCGCAGCTGGACACCGCGAGTCTCGCCAAACTTGAAGTTCTTAAAGAACGCAAGGTCATTATTGAAGACCGATGGAAGTCTGACGGGATTACGTTGCATATTTCCTATCTGACCCAATCCACTCGGTACACTGAAACAGCCCACGTTAATTACATAAGCTGATCCAGTTGAGTCCGCGCCCGACGCTCCTTTACCTGGATCGCAGGTAATATTAGGTCGAGCATTGACTGTTCCTCCAGTGAAGTCAGTCAGCATCGTGCAAACGGTTGCTGAAGTTAATACGGAACCTGGAGGACACGACTGTCCATTAGTGATCGTCGCCGTACCAGTGGTGTAGGTCACAGCTATGTTTTGCTTCGGTCGACCAGTCGCATACGAAGTCGTACCAGACAGTTGCCAGTTATCAAAGACTGCCTTCACAAAACCGTTGTTCCACTTCCTGCTCAAAGAAGGAATGTCGTAGATATATCCAACGGTAAGAATGTGAGTTTGATCAAAGTCCGACGGAGCATAATTGAACGATTTGTACGGACGCGGAAAGGACACATCAGACGAATCGTCGTTGGCGTAGTCGAACGACTTCGAATATGTGTAAGCCACACCGAACTGGAAGCCACGAGTATAACGACGGTTAATCTGAACTTGTAAACCGTTATAGTTCGAACTACCAGAGTACATCACGAGATTGATGTCACCGTATCCTCGATAGGGACGCAGGAAGTCGTTGTTTTTTGCAGTACTCGCGGTAAATGGATCGCGGTTTTCAACGTGACACGGCACTCCAAATTTTGCTGTGATTGAGCAGTCAACAAACCTTTGAGTGTCGGGTACTGCGTTGATGTTGCGTCGCTCTCCTAAATGTCGCGCAAATGCTCCAACGTAACTGAGTTCAACAACCGTCTTGAACCCAATTTCCTGCTGAATACCCATTGAGAAGTTGTAAGTAGCAGGGATATTCGAGTGAACTTCCAACGCGCTAATGGTTACCGGAAACAGGGCGGCTGTACTCGTAAGATTCGCCACATTTTCTACGTTGCCGTTTAGAATCTGGAAGGTACGTTGTTGCGGGGGATTATTACCAAGGCTGCTGGCGCCACCCGTTCCACCGCCAACTCGCGGCATGTGGTATATGCCTCCCATTCCCCGAATAACAGTCCTACCAGTTCCAAACACATCCCAGGCAAAGCCAACTCGCGGCTCGTAATAAATCGCAGGTGTTTCACGGTAAGCCCTTGGAGTATTTGGATCTGTTGGAAGCGCAAGACCGTTGGTCGGATCGCCAGAGTTGGGAATGATCGCTCGCACGAGGTTCTTGTTAAGCAGCGTGCGGTTGGGATTGTTCAACTCGCGTGGATCGATTGCGAACTGACTTGCTGCTGCGCAGGCAGTACCAAAGGCGGGAACGCCGTTGGGCTGGCCATTACAGTATGGAACATAGAGAAGCGGTGCTTTGCTCGGGTCGAACTCTGATGGATCAAAGTTTGACCCCTGGTCGTCAAGTTGGAATTGTCCAGACGTGTATCCGAAACGCATCCCGTAGTTCAGCGTAAAAGATCGAGTGATCCGCCACTGATCTTGCGCATACCACTGCACCTGGTTGAGTTGGAGATTAGTAAAGGGACGCGAACTCTGCTCGGTATATGTATTAAAGTTACCAAGCAGTGCATTTGCGTAAGCATAACCGGTATTGCCGGCGACCGTTGTAAAACCGTTTGTGTTACTCGTACCAAAATCTAATTGACCTGACCAGGTTCCACCGGGCGCCTCACGATTGTAGAGTCGTTCATAATACAGACCAAACTTGAAGCTGTGATCGCCTCTTGTGTAAGACAAGTTATCGCTTAAGGAGGGCTTGATGTGATCGGCAGCGACCTCACCCCAACGATTCAACCAGTTTATGTTCGCTGGATTGCCGGCAACGCTGCTCCAACCCGTCGCGATAGGAACCAGGTTAAGCTCATTGTTTTGCGGGAAGAGTTGAGGTGCGGTGTAATTCAGTGCGGTTCTGGATAGGCCTTCGGCAAAACCGGTTGTCGGAACAAAACCTTCCGTATCGGTTCGCCAGCCTACGTTAAATTCGTTTACGACGCTGGAGTTGAAAACGTGCACCCAGTTCGCCGAACGACCATCATCTGTGTAGAGATAGTGTGATCGAATTCCCCAACGATCAACACCATTCGCACCATTGGGCCAACCGGAAGTAGCGGTGCCTTCGTTATCCGATGTCCACCACTGTGCCTTGAAGTAAACGTTGTCTTTCTCGGTCGGTCTTAGATCGATGCGAAACAGGTAGCTATGCTTAGGGACATCAACACTTCGTTGAAAAACGTACCGGCCCGGATTACTCGCAATGGGAGAATTCGGCAGTGGATAGTAGTTAAGTAGGTTTTGTGTGCTCTTATTGAAGCGCTGCGAAGGAATGATGTTACCTGGAAACTGCACGCCAGTTACCGGATCGAGGACAACGGGCACAGCACCACTTGAATTTCTAGACTGTGAGAAGTTTCCAATTCTTTCCAATGCCGTTGGCACGGTAACGAACACCGGATCGGTTGGCGTAATCGTGTGTGGCTTTTCCAGATTAAAGAAGAAGAACGCTTTGTCCTTGAGCCACATCGGACCACCACCATCACCGAAACGCGGTAGCGGGAGCGGACCACCAACATTGAAGCCCCAGTAATTGAAGCGATAGAGCGCTCGCTTAAGTCCAGCTTTGTTGTTGAAGAAGTTCGCCGCGTTGAGCGCTTCATTCCGTAAGAAGTAATAAGCCGTACCGGCATAGTCCTTCCCACCACCCTTGGTAACAATATTGATCATGGCACCGCCGTTGTTACCGTATTCTGCGCCATAGTTGTCCCTTAGGACTTTCACCTCACCAATCGCGTCCAAACTTGTGGTCATACTCAATAAGTTGCTACCACTTGGTTCGCTTGCATTGAGTCCATCGACCGTCGCCACGGTTGATCGTGAACGCTGACCAGAAAAATTCGGCAAGGTAGTACCAAAGCCATTGCCGACGGCTTCGACGTCGGGAATATTTGAGGTACCGGGCAGTAATCGAAGAAGCGAAGTAACGTCGCGTCCTTTTGTCGAGATCAAGTTGAGCTGGTCCGAAGTGAGCCGAGCGGTAAGATCACTGCTTTCTCGTTCGACAAGCTGTCCTTCACTGGTGATGCTAACCGTCTCACTAACTTGGCCCGGCTGTAACTTGAGTTCGCCCAGAGCCAGATTCTCATTAGCACTCAGGATAACTCCCCGTTGCTCGAGCGCTTGAAAACCTTGTTGCTCGACCTTGACGGAGTAACCACCTGGTTGCAACGCAGCGAAATTAAATCGCCCTTCGGTGTTAGTGAGACCAGTACGCGTTTGACCAGTTTTGTCGCTCGTTAGAGAGACCGTAGCGCCCGGAATAACTCCACCGGTGGAATCAGTAACCACGCCTGAAATTGAACCAGTAATTGTCTGGCCGAATGTTGCGGCACTCAGCGTCATCAGGAGAATGACGGCCAGGAAAACAACAGGCCTAAGACTCAAAGGACTACTCATGGGACTTCCTCCTTCGTATTAAAGAGCTTGAAGTTTCTTCGTCGTACTACCCGGGGATGATTGCGTCTTTTGGCTAAACTTTTGTCCCTAGTTAAGACAATTTGGACCAGAACAAAAACGCTATTGAGATTTTTTTGTTTGTCGGTGCGAAGTTGACGTTACTGGACTGAGGCGACCGACTCGCCTCCCTGGCTGGATTTGTTTCAGGCGCGATCTTTTTCTAACCGCTCCTGCTGTTGCTTTTCCTCGAGCGCGAATGCGCGCTGAGCTCGCAAAATGTGCTCCTGCATTGCCTCTCGAGCCGCTTCAGGTTGTCGAGATCGAATAGCTCGATAGATTCGTCTGTGAAGGTCGAGAGCTTCATTGAAGTCGTGCGCACGCTCGATCGTGTTGCGTCGTCGTTCGTAAAGAATCGCCGAAACCATTTCGACCAGCGTTGCCAACGTTGGATTTCCCGAAGCTGCGGCTACGGCGCGGTGAAAGGCCATGTCGTGAACCAGAAACTGTTGCGGATCGTTGAGTGCCGCAAACATTTCAGCGATCTCTTCAGCCATCGTTGCCAGGTCTTCGCCCGTCGCTCGTTCGGCTGCCAGACCCGTTGCGCCCACTTCAAGAATCGATCTGGTTTCGAACATGTGCTCGTAGCTAAACCCGTGTAGCTCGGCCAGCAACCTCAGAGGCTCGCTGTCCAGCGCGGGTGGCCCATCAACCAGGAAAGTGCCGGCGCCCTGGCGAGACTTGAGCACTCCCATCGAGATCAGCGATCCCAAACCTGCTCGCAAAGATGGCCGGCTAATTCCGAGCTGTTTGGCCAACTCTCGTTCCGGAGGAAGCCGGTCGCCAGGCTTCATTCCCTCCGTTTTTATTAACTCGTACACCCGAGCAACCACTTGCTCCATAGTCTGGCCGGTGCGCATCGGCTCTACTACTGACAGCTTCGAGATAGCGGAATTGGTCATAACAATTTCCTCACGAGTGTCGAACTTATAATACCAATTAGGGTCTTCGTCAAGACTTTTTCTAGGCGGATTGGCAGCAACCAATCCGAAACTGGTAAAACCATTCCGAGGCCACATACCAGCAATGGTGAAAATCAGCTGGGTTTCCAGAGACTCTTACTGCTGCCTTTCAACTTCTGGTTCATAAACTTCTCGTTCATGATGAGAAAAGATCCGATGCCGTGAAGGTCATTAGTGTTTCGCTTGCGGGCAAGGTAGTAGGCGAGGTCTGCCACATTTGTCCCTTCGCAGATGTCGATCAGGTTGGTTTGTCCGTCAGAATCCAAAGATATCTTTGTTAAGACGCCAGCGTAGCCTTTCTTAGCATTAGTCGAGAAGGCCTTGCTAACGTAGCCACGCTCTACAGCCATAGCGATCACGTACGTGTACATGCTCGAGCTCGAGGTCTCGAGCCAGTTATTTGGATCGCTTCCCTTGTCCACAATCTGGTACCAGAGGCCAGTTTTTGGATCCTGAAATTTTGCCCACGCAGCAACTAGCTGGTTGAGTTGGGCGATCAATTTTGGCCTCGCCGGATCATTTTTTGGTAGCAGCTCGAGCACCTCGATTAGCGTCATCCCAAACCAGCCCATGGCCCGACACCAAATCTCCGGCGAGTGTTTAGTTTCTTTATCAGCCCAAGCTGACTGGCCGCTCTCATCATAGGCGTGAAACATCAAGCCGGTACGTGGATCATTCAAATGGCTCGCGTAGGTAAGGAGCTGTTTTACCGCCTCATCATTGGTGTATTTGCTCTCTCCAAACATATTTCCGTATCTCACGAGGAACGGCATTGACATGAAAACTCCGTCACCCCAAAGCTGCCACTCACGACTCTTACTGGCAGCGTGCCAGAAGCCTCCGTCTTTGGTGCGAGGGTAAGAATCAAAACGTTTTCTGATTCGATCTGCTGCCAGCTTGTACTTAGCTTCTTTTGTTTCATGATACAAAAGTAACAGCAGATTACCGGGCAACATGCTATCGAGGTTATCGAACTTGAGTTCTGAAACGACACCTTGTGCGTTCGTGTTTGTGACGACGCCATTCGCATCGACGTGAGAATCAACCCAATCTTTGATGTACTTCAGATAACGTGGATCATGCGTGCGCTTGTACACCAGGTACTGCCCGTACAGATAAAGCGCTTTTGTGTATCCCCAAGTGCCGAGATCTTTGGTAGTTGGATAACGCTTCATCGACGACTCAACCATTACGACGGACCAATCGGTTGAATGCGCAGTAGAAGTAGACGTCGACGCTGACGCTCGGATTGCCGCAAGTGGTAGAAAACTTGAAACAACCCCGAGCACGCACAGAGCAAGAAGTCCTCTTAGACTGTTAGAGTTTGGCATCGATTTTTCGCTCAAGGAAGAAATTGTTATTGGCACCTCGTGCGCCGCTTATGTTAATTTAGAGCGACCGCTCATAAATTTGACTGTCCCTTTGAATTCCAGATGAAATCTCACAAATGGTTTTACCAGTCCGGACTAGAAGGGCGAACATTAGAGACCGATCGTTTGGTTTGTCAAGATCGTGAACATCACTTGATCCCGCGGATAGCCTAAGGCTGTCAGGAGAGAAGCAATGACGAAGTCTCGTGACGATAAAGATAAGGAACACTCGCATAATCCCAGTCGGCGCAAGTTTCTTAAGGGTGTTGGAATCGCCGGAGCTGGAGCAGCAGTAGTCGACAGACTGTGGGTAGATACTGAAGCAAAGGAAGTTGAAGCTGCTGCAGAGGTCGTAAACGGAACCCTCACTGTCGATCTCGATTTGAACGGGCAGAAGCGAAGTGTCCAAGTCGAACCTCGGACTACCTTGCTGAGTGCGATGAGGAATTACCTCGAGCCGGCAGTAACTGGTCCAAAGCTTGTTTGTGATGTTGGGACCTGTGGTGCGTGTACCGTACTACTCGACGGGAAGCCTGCCTATTCATGCCTCGTGCTTGCCGTTGATGTAGGCGCAAGGAAAATCACAACAGTTGAAGGTCTGGGTACGCCGGAAAAACCGAATGCGGTACAGGCCGCGTTCGTCGAGAACGACGCGCTGATGTGCGGATTCTGCACGCCAGGCTTTGTCACAACAATCTCTGCTTATTTAAAAAAGAATCCAAATCCGACAATGGACCAGGTACGAGAAGCCTGCAAAGGCAACTTCTGCCGCTGCGGTACTTACCCGCGGGTGTTTGAAGCTGCTTTGGCTGCCGCCAAGAATGGCAAAACATAGTCGGATGATTTGAAATTTTGAGATCTCAGATCTGAGATTCCTAAAACTGAGATTCCCCGGAGGGGACAGGACCATGCAACAAGCACCGGCAAAACCAAAAAAGAAAGTCAAAGTTCCCAGAGTCATCAATGGCATTGAAACGATGGTTGAGATAGAAGTTGATGACGACGCTGGTCCAGGCTGGGGACCAAACGACAAACACACGCTACTCAATCATAAGATGACGCGGGTCGACGGACCGCTCAAGGCGACCGGTGTGGCACGTTATACCTATGACCAACGTTTACCGGGAATGCTATATGGTCGGGTCCTCCGCAGTCCGCACGCACATGCGCGTGTAATCAAGATCGACTCTGAAGTCGCCTCGAAAATTCCTGGAGTTCAGGCCATCATCCAATCCCCGCTGACTGAAGTACGCTTTGCCGGGGCTCCTGTTGCTGCTGTTGCCGCTACGACACCGGAAATTGCCGCTGACGCCATACGCGCGCTGAAAGTCACTTATGAAGTGCTGCCATTTGTGGTCCATGCAGTTGATGCAATTAAGCCTGGCGCACCAAAAGTCGTACCCGACGAAAAAGAGGCGAATCTTCAGCAGAAAAACAAGACGGGTGATCCGCAAAAAGCTGAAACCGCATTTGCAACTGCCGATGCGATCATTGAAGCCGAATACATTTCCCCGCGCATTCATCATGCGTGTTTGGAAACTCATGGAATGGTTGTCGACTACCGAGGTGGAGATACGGCAACTGTCTATGCATCGACACAGGGCACTTTCACAATTCCGGATGATGCAGCAAAAGAGTTGGGTCTTCCGCCCACTGCAGTGACCGCAATAGTTCAGCACATGGGCGGAGGCTTTGGCTCAAAGTTTGGAATTGGTACCGAAGGAATGCTGGCCTGCAGACTTTCGAAACAAGCTAAAGCACCCGTCAAGTTGATGTTCACTCGCTACGATGAATTTGTAATGGCAGGAAATCGCTCAGCCTCATGGCAAAAACTCAAGGCTGGCGTTAAGAACGACGGAACCATCGTCGCACTTCAGGCAAGACAGTATCGATTGGGCGGAGTCGGTCAAGGTTCTCAGGCCGGTCAGCCTTACATCTATCGGATGGGCGATACCTATCGTGAAGTTTACGCGCTGCACACGAATGAAGATTCATCTGTTGCTATGCGCGCACCCGGACACCCGCAAGCTTCGTTTGCTGTTGAATCTCTCATGGACGAGCTCGCTTACAAGATCAAAATGGATCCCGTCGCATTTCGTAAGAAGAACCTTCGCGACGTGGTCTATCACCGTCAACTTGATAGAGGTGCAAAAGAGATTGGCTGGGAACGTCGCAATCCGATTGCCGGCGGCAATCAGGGTCCGTTGAAACGCGGGATGGGCTGTGCGGTTGGCACGTGGGGCGGAGGCGGTAATGACCAGTGTAAGGTCGACGTAACTGTCTCGCGTGATGGGTCAGTTTTGGTGGCCGTTGGTACTCAAGATCTCGGGACGGGCACACGAACATTTACGCGAGCAATCGTCGCAGAGGAGTTTGGTTTGCAGATTACCGATGTCACTGAGCAGATCGGTAACTCGAAACTTGGTGGCGCAAATTCCTCAGGTGGATCAACGACCGCCGCTTCGCTGGCACCGGCAGTCAAGGACGGTGCAATCAAAGCTCGGCTGGCCTTCATTGAGAAAGTTGCCCCGTTACTCGATAACGCCAAACCCGAAGAAATAACTTTCGCTGGCGGGCGAATCACGGGGAAAGGAAAGACATTAACCTGGAAACAGGCGTGTGCGGCACTTCCATCGGCTGGTCTCACCGTTCGCGGCACCTGGCGTAGCGATCTTCAGGCCACGGGAATTCATGGTGCCTCATTCGCCGAAGTCGAGGTAGACGTCGAAACAGGACATGTCAGACCGATAAAGCTGGTCCACGTTCAGGATGGTGGCTTGCCGCTTAACCGGCTGACGCTCGAGAGCCAAATCAATGGTGGCATGATCCAATCACTGGGAATGGCGTTGTGGGAAGGTCGCGTCATGGACGCAAAACTCGGAATGCAACTCAATCCTGGATTTGGAGATTACAAGTTGCCGGGCAGTCTAGAGATGCCTGAGTTGGTTCCAATCATTGACGACGACGACAAGCGTGAGGCTGTAATTGGAATCGCGGAAGGTTGCATCATCCCGGCGCTCGGTGCGGTTGTTAATGCCGTTTATAGCGCTTGTGGCGTACGTGTGCGGGAACTTCCGATTACCCCTGACAAGATTTTGATGGGTTTGATCACCGCGTGATGTTCGACAACCTTTAGTTTGTCGCGTGTGTGAGTAATTGCTGTTAACGACAAACTGAAGTTTGTCGGATATGAATTTGTCGGACCTGAAGAGGACATAGGAGACACCAGATCATGAAAGCGTTTGAGTGGGCCAACCCAACCAGCATCAACGATGCCGTCAAGATGCTAAGCGCGAGTGGAGCTTCAACAGACATCGACGAGGCGCCGCGACCCATCGCCGGGGGACAAGATCTCCTCACGACGATGAAAGACTACACGTCACGTCCGACGCGCGTGGTAAACCTGAAGAGCATTCGCGGGATGAACAAACTCTCCCTCGACTCGAAGGGACTAACGATTGGCGCACTCGTAACCTTAACTGAACTGGAAGAACACGGACCAACTCGCAAGAATATTCCCGGTCTGGCGGAAGCTGCACATTCAATTGCCACACCACAGATTCGAAACCTGGGCACGGTTGGCGGGAATCTTTGTCAGCGTCCACGCTGTTGGTACTTCCGCCTTGAAGAGGTGATTTGTCTCAAAAAAGGCGGCTCTGAATGTTATGCCGCTCAGGGCGAGAACAAGTACAACGCAATCATTGGTGGTGGCCCATCCTATATTGTTCACCCGTCCGATTTGGCACCAATGCTCGTTGCCCTTGAAGCCCGTCTGACAGTTGTTGGCGGTTCAGGTAAGCGAGTAATCCCGATCGATAAGTTCTTTACTCTTCCCGGAGAAGGAAATATTCGACGCGAGAATGTTTTGAAGAACGACGATCTCATTACCGAAATCTTCGTTCCAGCTTCGCCACTAATGAAAAATTCAACTTACCTCAAATTCAAAGAGCGCGAGTCACTGGATTTCGCGATGGCCTCGGTGGCTGCGGCCGTCGAGTTGTCAGGAAATACGGTGAAAGACGCCCGTATTGTGTTAGGAGGCGTTGCACCAATTCCCTGGCGCGTTCCTGCCGCAGAGAGGTTTGTCATCGGCAAGACTCTTACAAAGGATGTTTTAGCAGAGGCAGGCAAAATTGCGCTGGCGGAGGCAAAGCCACTTGAGAAGAACGCTTACAAGGTGCCACTGACGCAGACACTTGTGCGACGCGCACTCGCAAAGGCGGGTGGAGCAACCGCGTAAGAATGTAACTGCCAACTGAATGGAGAGAAATATGGCTGACGAAATAGTTGATACAGCAGCAGCGCCCGCTCCCGTCCAAACCACTTTTTGCGGATCACTAAGATCCAAGAAATTCTTTATGCTCGATCGACTCGCCACCGACGCAGCCGACTACATAGACTCGGCAAATCACGTCTGGTGTCGTGAAACCCAGGAAGTTATTGGGCCTGACAATCGTCGCGTAGATCCTGAGAGTTGCGGACCCACCCGGTCATGTTACCGCTCGGCAATCTAAAGGGTATAATGGGCTCGGAGTTAATAGATTCGGAGGAGTTTAAAGATGCGAAAGGCAATATTTACCGGGTTGGCGATGATCATCGCAATCAGCGCGCTGGTATTTACTTCAAGTGCGGAGAACGTAACTTTGCGCGGCGATTACGTTGAGGTTCGGACGGCGAGCGTTTTTGCGGGTGCCTGTCACTACAACGGTGAGGTGACCACAACTGGCCGCGACGCGATGATGGCATGGAATGTAACCTCTGGAAATTGGCAGGGTGTTGACCTAACTGGCGTGCGCGCCGTGGCAATTGTCAGTGCTGACGCTAATCTCCAGGATGGTATGGCGGCCCGGCAAACTGAACTGATTATTGACAAGAGCGCTTCGCGTGCTCAGTCGCTCGCGATGCTTAACGCGTTGAAGGAGAAGTACGCTGCCTCGCTCGGCAACATTGTTACCGTGCGCAATGCTCCTATTAGTTTTGTTCGCGAAGGACGCACCTACGCGGTTGCCGCAGACGACGCTGCAATCAATGTTGAAGCGATGCCAAACGACCTCTGCTGCAAGATGCCGAATCTGGTTTGGTACAAACCGTTAGTTGGTTTGGAGAATCGGAAGGTGGGTTACACGAATAATGCCAGTTATTCAGGCAAGGCAGTGAGCGATCCCTGGAGCCGCTCTGGCGAGAATAGCGCCTTCTACGGAACGTTCGCGCTGTAAAGGATCGAGCGACAAACTGAAGTTTGTCGCGACAGCGCTGAACTGAAGTTTGTCGCGACAGCGCTGAACTCAGCGAATCTATGGCACTGGAACCATGAACGGTCCCAGTGCCATTTTGTTTTGGCCATTTTTGTTTTGACTCAAGGAACTGTACTCGCTAGTTCTTTTGAGATCTGAGATTTCAGATTTGCGATATTTTTATTGACTCTTCGCCGTGAGAGTTCTAAAAGAGTGCTAGTTGCCACTTCTCAACGTCGAACCGGATGTATGAGAAGTTCAAAGAACTTGACGGCACCCATCCATGGCGGAGCGTAAGTCCGGATGGTTTTGTTGACTACCGTGCACGCTACCGTCCTCATGGTCGTGTCCTTTTTCTGAACTTTTCCCTCGCTCAAGAGCTGGGACTCCTCCCCTCGAACCATCCCGCAACTATAACCAAAGAGCTTGAAGCCGTTATTCTCGAGACCTTCTCACTCATCATCATCAATGAATACGATCTAAAACGGCAGAGCAAATTTCCCTCAGACTCAGTACGCCCCAAGCCCTTCATGGCGACGCGGTACTTGCAGACTCAGCACCGTAACAAACAAGGAAAGACGTCAGGCGACGGTAGAAGTATCTGGAACGGCTGTCTGAGAAACGCTGGTCTAACTTTCGATATTTCAAGTCGTGGTACTGGTGCAACCATACTCAGCCCAGGTGCGCAAATGGCTGACGCCGAAGTTATGACGGGCGATTACTCGTTAGGCTATGCGTCAGGGCTCGCAGAGTTAGACGAAATGCTTGGCAGCGCGGTTATGTCGGAGATCTTTTACCGGCAAGGAATTCCAACCGAACGATGTCTGACAGTTATCGGTTATCCAGATGGAACAGCGATCGGAGTGAGAAGTGCTCCAAACCTGATTAGACCCGCTCATATTTTTCGCTACCTGAAACAAAACAAACTCGCAGAGGTGCGCGCGTCGGTTGATTATTTCATTAATCGTCAAGTGGAAAATGGCACCTGGAAGATCTCTGAAGAAAAGGGGTCTCGCTATTCACAGGCTTTGGATTACTTTGCTCTTTCATATGGAAGACTGGCCGCCGTATTGGAGGAGGAATACATCTTTAACTGGCTCTCATGGGATGGTGACAACATCCTTGCGAGTGGCGCCATTTTGGACTATGGATCGATTCGTCAATTTGCGGCCAAGCACGATAAGTATCGCTTCAAGGATGTAGATCGTTATTCCGCCTCACTGATAGAACAGCGTCGCTGGGCGCGAACGCTTGTGCAGGTATTCGCGCAGACGATGGACGCGATCGAATCAGGAAAGAAACGGAACCTAACTAATTTCAAGGATGCGAAATGCCTGCAACTCTTTGACGAAGCGTTCGATGCTGAACGAGCGTACCGAATACTGTGGAGGATCGGGTTTGATCTCGAGCAAATTGCAATGCTCCAGCAAAAGGCTCAAAAAGAGATCAAAGAATTTCATAAGGCGCTTAGCTATTTCGAGGATCTGAAGATCTCAAGGGGCATCGAACGTTTGCCCGACGGTCTAACACACAAACCCATCTTTCTTATTCGCAACCTCCTGCGACTCTTGCCTGCTTATTTCCTGGCTCAGGCTATACAACGAGTGGATGAAGAGAATGCATACATGCCATCAGAACTATTCTGCCAGGTGATGGCCGCATCATACGCAAAGAAGAAAGATCTTCAACTGACGCAGACGCGGCTTGGTCATATCAAGAATCTACAGCGTTGTTATCTCATGCTGATAGCAGCGTTGGACCAGCCATTCGACGGAGTACTGAAAACAATGCAGGAGCGTTCGGCAATCATCAATCACCGCCACCGAATAACTGGCGATGCCATGGTCTTTATTATTGAAGAGTGTCTCGCAATGAAAGGAAAGTTGCGAGTAAAGGGTTTGCAGGAGGCGCTAGAAGCGTTTATCGATTCCCAGGTATTGATCCCGGGCAAATGGCAGCCCGTCCAGGAAGAGCAACTTAAAGACAAAACACTAAAGTCGCAGCTGTTACTTAAGATTCAAGCCAATCTGGAACACTTCAAGGAATCAATCTAATCCAATGTCCGACAAATCCAATGTCCGACAAATCCAGTGTCCGACAAACTTTAGTTTGTCGGCTGCAAGTCCGACCCGAGATTAAGATGCCGGATCGTCCTACCAATGGTGGATTCAAATTTGAAGTGCAACATTGAATTTTGCCTAGCTCCGGAGGAGCGAAATGTTTATAGCAAACCGAGCGTTAGATAACCCGCTCCGTCAGGAGAAATATGTCTGGCGGTGAAGATTCGCCGGAAATGACATTGCGCTCCGCTGGAGCGCGCAGTTCGGGGGAATCACGGGGCTATAAACATCTCGCGCCTCCGGGGCAAAGCAGACAGAACGCCTTGCGTGGCACTTCAAATTGAATTCGCGAATGACAATTGAGAAATTTCAAACGATATATGACCAATGATCCGACCTCTACTTCCCCGGCACATCACCAATTCTACTTGCGTACGAAGTAAAGTCACCCAGGTAGTAAAGCCTGATTAGATCTTTCTCGAGCTTATCCAGAGATGTGGCGTTGGTTGGTTCCGTTTGCTTTAATTCTTGTATTCGCGATCGAATTAAGCGAAACACTTTCTCCTTGAGCCAATAGCCATGATCGTAGCGTTCGCCGATGGAAGAAGCGGATGCGAGCTTATCGATTTCGGGAGTAGTCAAACCACGTCGCCACGCCGCTCGATATACCGCCAGGCCTTCCTGAAACGACTGGTTAGCAATCCTCGTAAAGAGTTCATTCAATCCTTTCCATCCCGCTGCATGAGTATCAATCAAAGGAACCACGTCTGGATGCGGATTGCCTGGGGTTTTGTAATCAAGTAACGACACTCGCAAATCAACTTTTCGATCGCCGTCATAGTCGTATTCAACAGTGTCTAGGAAACCGTTGTTATCTGTATCGGTGTACTTGACGACCTCTTCAACTTTCGTTGCGAGAGGTTTTGGCGAAGGAGTCTTTACTCCTCCGTGAAACTCAGCATTCTTATCAACGGTCCATGCCCCCCATTCTGCCCCAGCCAAATGAATCTTTCTGTCGAACACACCTACGTATAATTTTCCACCACCTGAATTGTCTTCATCAAACTCTCCTCGGTCACCCAGGGAATCCGATTGCGGGTGTCCTGAGATTCCCGGTCGTTCGTCTGGACCAGCCATAGACTGTTCGGCGTAGTTTCCTCTGCGCCAGCGCTTAGTCGAGTAGATGTCTATGTCTTTTGGTCCACCGAAGCCGTGCATCGGGTAGTACATTTCCACGCGCTCCCAACGATGATCGTCATCATCTTCGTCAAACACCAGGTACATCGTGGTCCACCCGGCGGTAAAGAACGCGTCGTAGCTCTTGTCGTGCGGCATGTACATCAGCTCGTCGATCTTGCGCCAGTTGTTAAATTGAAAGCATCCGTCAAATTTCGGATTACCTTTCAGAGCTGGATACTTATGCACAAAAGAACGATATGGAACCCCCGGGCCGCCAGAACCTCGAAGCGACATGTCGTAGTCAGTTTCGTTGTCTTTGGTGGAATCGTTATCGAGATCGAAGGTCACAAATGCCTCGTTGAGAACTCCAGAGAGATTTGTCTTGTCCTTGTCGAGGGGAGGCACAGGATCAAGCCAACGCATAGCCATTTCACTGAGACCGTCGCCGTCAAAATCAAAGAAAGCGAACGGATTCTCCCAGTTGAGACGCGGATCAGGCAGAGACTGAGGTGGACGATGAACTTTTAGGAAGATGGCGTTCCCATTGTAATCTGGCATCCAGTCTGTTGTACCTGTGTACGCCCAATTGTCATTTCCAAAGTCAAACTTCTCCCAGTTTAAATAACCAAGCACGCCATCCTTTTCTACGTCGATAAAAACCATCCAGTGTGATTCAGCAACACTGAACTTCTCAGGCCCCCATTCGGGTGGCTGGGTTTCAAAGACTTCCAGATCGGCCTTTCCGTCTCCATCGTTATCGGCCCATTTGATACTGATGTCGAGTGGTCCATCGTAGAGACCATCACCATTCTTGTCGATCTGGAGGACGTCTCCAACCTGATCACCTCGTGTGTCGGTTGGTTTCATATCGCCATTCTCATCCAGCCAACGTACACGCTTGCCATTCCACCAGCGCTCGAGGATGTCGGGCTTGCCATCTTTATCGATGTCGGTGCGAACGATCTCGTCCGAAGGAGTAGGAGATTTCAAAGCGGTCTTGCGTAAGTCCGAGACACTCTGTTGGGCGTTCACAGTCCAAGAGAACGCAGATAAGAACAGAACGGTAGGTAGTAGAAGCCTTGAGTTGATCATGATTTGTTCAGCGAGTTATTCGATTGGATTCACTTGGTAAGTTTGTAGTCTATTGTGCTCTTCTTTAGCTCAACCTCTCATTCTCCCCAACCTCTAGGTTGGGGGTTCAGCGGCACCAAGTGATCATGTAACCATTTTAATGGTTTCCCTCCGAGCGCCACCAAGTGGGGTTGAGTTTTGAAAACCATTGAAATGGTTTCCACGGTATCGACATACAGTCTAACCCCAACCTAAAGGTTGGGGAGACTGAGAGGTTGAGTTCTTACACTGTCTCACCGCGCTATGGTTCTGACCACATTGCCACCGAGTCCGAAAACCTTGTCAAAAGACGACAGAACTTAAGAACTTGCTATGCAGGAGTACGCAAGAGACGCAGAAAGTCTTGTTCTTAAATCTTCGTACCTTTGGCCACACGTAGAAACGCACGAGCGGCGTGCGAAAGGGTCGCGCCGCGGCGATAGATTAGATGAAGACGACGCTCGAGTCGCATCTCTTTTACTGTAATGGCTACTAGTTGTTTTCGCTGAATTTCGATCTGTGCGGTTAGTCTGGGAACGAGTGCTACACCCATTTTTTGCTCAACCAGTCGCTTGATCGCTTCCAAGGTCGGCATCTCCATCGCAATATTTAACGGCGTCTTGTACTTCTCAAAAGTTTTTACCACGCGCTCTCGATATGGGGATGCTACGTTGTGAGCAATGAATGATTCTGCCCCTAGTTCACGAACGGATACTATTTGCTTGACGGCGAGTGGGTGGTCCGGGGCAACAATCAACGCCAACTCATCCATTATTACGGGAACCGACGCGATTGCCTGATCGGTGGGCTTAAACGACACCACACCAATTTCAACTCCTCTTCCAAGAACCTCAGAAGCAATCCGGCTCGCCAGACTTCGCTTAACTTCCACTTTGATATGGGGATGACGTGCGCGGAAAACTGTCAGCAAAGGCAATAAGTACATCACCGTGTACTCGTTTGCACTAAGCGCCAGCTTTCCTTGGTGTAAATCCTTGAGTTCTTTGATGGCACGATGAGCGCCCTGGCGAAGATTGAGAATTTGTTCACCAAAATCAAATAGGACCCGACCGGCCGCGGTGAGCGTTCCGTCCTTAGAGGATCGGTCAAAAAGAGGCTCTCCCAGCTCCTGTTCGAGTCGTCTTATTGCCTGGCTCACTGCTGGCTGTGTGCGGTGTAGTGATTGTGCGGCCCTCGAAAAACTCTGCTCTTTTGCTACAGCAATCAGCACTTCCAGCTGGTTCACATCCACTCGATTTACATCCCCGGTTATCAGTATCGGAAGGCAAAGTTATGTTATCACAAGTGCTTATCTTTCTATAAAGATTATAACTTTGACTTCCGACCAGGCCCTCCGTAGGATTCTCTGTTGCTTGCCCAAGTAGGAGGATAAGTATGCAGGATCGAGTTAGAGTTTTTGATACGACGCTGAGAGACGGCGAACAATCACCTGGATGTTCGATGAATCTCCACGAAAAAGTGCGAATGGCGATTAAGCTACAGGAGCTTGGTGTCGACATTATCGAGGCTGGCTTCCCGATCGCTTCGGAGGGCGATTTCGTGGCAGTCAAGGCTGTTGCTGCTCAATGCCGCGAAGTTACCGTAGCTGCACTTTGCCGGACGTCGGAACAAGATGTCGCCCGAGCCGCCGAAGCCCTCGCGAATGCCGTTCGTCCCAGAATTCATACCTTTGTGGCCACGTCGGATATTCATCTCGAACACAAACTCAAGAAGTCTCGATCCCAGGTTATTGAAATGACCAGAGCGGCTGTGCGACAGGCTCGCAATTCCGCTGAAGAGGTTGAATTCTCAGCTGAGGACGCGACTCGCAGCGACATTGATTATCTCTGCGAAGTACTCGACGTCGCGGTTGATTCTGGCGCTTCCATCTTGAACATTCCTGACACGGTTGGATACACGACGCCGATGGAGTTTGGCCGGCTAGTAGAGCAAATTCGTGAACGAGTAGTTCGCGACCGTGAGGTGATCATAAGCGTTCACTGTCATAACGATCTTGGGCTTGCAGTAGCAAACAGCTTGACAGCAATTGAAGCGGGAGCACGTCAGGTTGAGTGCACTATTAACGGAATCGGCGAACGTGCCGGCAATGCATCTCTTGAAGAGATTGTGATGGCGCTACGTGTCCGAGCGGACAGGTTGCCTTTTGAGACAAACATCGTAACGACCGAACTCTATCCCGCAAGTCAGTTGTTGTCGGAGATCGTTGGCTTCGACGTCCAGCCGAACAAAGCAATTGTTGGTCGCAATGCATTCGCTCACGAAGCTGGCATCCATCAGCACGGTGTCATTAACAACCCGCTCTGTTACGAAATCATGACTCCGGAGTCAGTTGGCGTTCCGACTAACTCACTTGTGCTTGGCAAGCATTCAGGACGTCACGCGCTTTCGCTTCGTTATGCCGAGCTTGGCTACACCTTGACGCCGCGAGAACTCGACGATGTGTACGCCGGATTCACTTCCCTTGCCGATCGCAAGAAGCGAGTCTACGACCAGGATTTGCTATCACTACTGACACCAGCGCACACTGTGGATGAGACTGCGGCAATTGCTGCTGCTTAGACAACGGAGCTTCGCAAACGGAATCTAAGGCTTAACATTCAAAGGGTTAATATGAGAATGAGAATTACAGTACTTCCCGGGGATGGTATCGGGCCCGAGGTAACTGCGGAAGCAGTCAGAGTCTTACAAACAATCGCATCGATTCAGGGCTATAGATTTGAGTTTGAGGAACATTTGATAGGCGGTGCAGCCATTCGCAAGTCTGGTTCGCCGTTACCTCGGACGACGCTCGATTCGTGTCTTGCAAGCGATGCTGTGCTACTCGGCGCCGTAGGTGCTCCGGAATACGATCGACTACCTGCTCATCAGCGACCAGAAGCCGGACTCCTTCTACTTCGTCGTGCCCTCGGTGGCTACGCAAATCTGCGTCCTGCGATCTCTTATTCATCCATAGCCGGGTGTTCACCAGTAAGACCAGAAGTTGGTCGCGGTACGGACATTCTCATCGTTAGAGAGCTGCTTGGTGGTCTGTACTTTGGTGAGCCGCGTGGTTTCTCTGGAGACAATGGTACGACTGCTGCTGTAAACACCATGCGCTATTCGGTAGAAGAGGTTGAGCGAATCGCGAAGGTAGCGTTCGAAGCAGCACGAACACGGCGCAGTAAGGTGACATCGGTCGATAAAGCTAACGTGCTCGAGACTTCGCAACTCTGGCGGCAAACAGTTTCTCGCGTGGCGGAGAGTTACCCGGATGTAAAACTCGAACACCTTTACGTCGATGCATGCGCGATGCACTTGATTGTTAATCCGCGCCGGTTTGATGTTCTGTTAACTGAGAATCTGTTTGGTGACATTCTTTCCGATGAGGCGGCGGTAATCACAGGCTCGCTCGGCATGCTTGCTTCAGCAACGATTGGCGGAGATGTGGGTCTATACGAACCCATACACGGCTCGGCTCCGGATATTGCTGGCCAGGGCATTGCAAATCCATTTGGTGCGATCGCGTCTGCGGCAATGATGCTCCGTTATTCAGCTCAACTCGACCAGGACGCCAGTGATATCGAGCTCGCGATCGAGAACGTACTCGAAGCTGGTTACCGAACGCAGGACATTGCGTCGGGCACAGGTGGTTATGTCGCAACTACAGCCGAGATTGGTGAACTGGTTTCAGAAGCAGTGACTGAGGTAGTTGATATGCGGCATGCGTATCATGCGGTTTAGGTTTTTGGTCTTGGGTCTTTGAGCTTTGAGCTTAGTGCTTAGTGCTTAATGCTTTGTACTTTGTGCGAAAGTCATTACAGTACCGGGAGCGCTAGCGACCGGATGCCCAATAACAAGATCAAGTAATTGCGCTCGGCGAACCACAAAGCACAAAGTACTAAGTACTAAGTACTAAGATCAAAAACCTAAAACCCCCAAGCAGTAAATCCCAATGCAAAAAACTCTTTTCGAAAAACTCTGGCAAGCGCATGTTGTGCGTGAGGCCCAGGGTGAACCAACACTCCTTTACATCGATCTACACCTTATTCATGAAGTGACTTCGCCACAGGCCTTTGATGGCCTTCGACAGGCAGGCCGCAACGTTCGTCGACCAGATCTGACAGTTGGAACTGTAGATCATAACGTACCGACCACAGATCGTAGTTTGCCGATCGCTGATGCAGTAGCCGCAAACCAGATTGATGCGTTGCGCAAGAACTGCCGCGAGTTTGGCGTCGAACTTTTTGACATTCACTCGCCTGAACAAGGGATTGTTCATGTAATCGGTCCCGAACTCGGTTTGACCCAACCGGGCATGACAATTGTTTGCGGGGACAGTCATACCAGCACACATGGAGCATTTGGCTCGCTCGCCTTCGGTATCGGCACTAGCGAAGTTGAACACGTGCTCGCAACTCAATGCCTTCCGCAAAACAAGCCGCGCACAATGAACGTGCGTACTTCAGGAGTTCTCCCGGAAGGTGTCACGGCTAAAGACCTTGCGCTTGGATTCATTGGGAAGATAGGAACCGATGGTGCGACGGGCTACGCAATCGAGTACTCAGGCGATGCGGTCAGGGCTTTGACGATGGAAGGCCGCATGACGCTCTGCAACATGAGTATCGAAGCGGGGGCACGGGCGGGAATGATTGCGGCTGATGAAACCACCTTTGCTTATCTCAAAGGCCGCCGCTTTGCACCTAAGGGTGAAGCATGGGATCAGGCGCTCGAGTACTGGAAGAGTCTCGGAACCGATCCCGGAGCTGAGTTCGATCACGTTTTGGAGATCGACGCCAGCAACTTGGAACCATTCGTTACCTGGGGAACAAGCCCCGGCATGGTGGTACCAGTTTCGAGTTACGTACCTGATCCGATGGAAGCAAAAACGACGGCGGACCGGCAGGCAGCTGAACGTGCACTCGAGTACATGGCATTAACACCTCGGACACGTATTCAGGACATCAAGATTGATCGCGCTTTCATCGGTTCATGTACCAACGCACGAATCGAAGATCTCCGTGCTGCAGCCCGCGTGGTAAAGGGCTATAAAAAGAGTTCCTCCGTGAACGCTCTGGTTGTTCCAGGGTCTTACGCGGTCAAGCAAGCGGCAGAACAGGAAGGACTGGATCGAATATTCAGCGATGCCGGTTTTGAATGGCGTGAGGCGGGCTGTTCGATGTGTTTGGGAATGAATGCTGACATTCTTCAGCCAGGTGAACGTTGCGCGTCAACCAGTAACAGAAACTTTGAAGGACGTCAGGGACGTGGCGGCAGAACACATCTCGTAAGTCCGATGATGGCCGCCGCAGCCGCAATAACCGGACACTTTACAGACATTCGTGACTGGCAGTTTAAATAATCATTTATGAAAAGCTTTCGCACTCATACGGGACTAGTTGCGCCGCTCGACAGGGCAAATGTTGATACGGACCAGATCATTCCCAAGCAATTTCTCAAACGCATTGAGCGTACGGGCTTTGGCGAATTTCTTTTCTACGATTGGCGTTACCTGCCCGACGGAAATCTCAATAACGCGTTCGTTTTGAACGAGCCTCGCTACAAGAACGCCTCAATTCTTGTTGCTGACAAGAATTTTGGTTGTGGCTCGTCGCGAGAACATGCTCCGTGGGCACTCGGTGAGTATGGCTTTTGTGTGATTATCGCACCCTCATTTGCCGACATCTTCGCGAACAACACCTACAAGAATGGCATGCTGCCAATCGTGTTATCGGAGAGTCAGGTTGCTGAGATTATGAAGCGCGCAAAAGAGAGAGAAGGCTATGAACTTACCGTCGATCTCGAATCACAAACAGTTAAGGATGGAAGCGGCTTCTCAGCCAGTTTTGAGGTTGGTGAGTTTCAGCGCTACTGTTTGCTCGAAGGTCTCGACGACATTGGTCTAACACTGCGACATGAAACCGACATCAGCGCCTTCGAAGCTACGCGACCGAAATGGACGGTAGCTTCACGCTAAATCGCTTACTGATTACATCAATCTCGCCTAACTATTGGGTTGAAAAACGAAACAGAGTTTTGTGCCGGTAATCTTCCCCGGGCTTCAGTAGAGTCGTCGGAAAATTCACGTGATTGGGTGAGTCTGGAAAGTGCTGCGTTTCCAAACAAAACCCTGCGTACTTGTTGTAAACGATTTCGCGCTTTCCAGTAAGACTGCCGTCGAGAAAGTTACCAGAATAAAACTGCATGCCTGGTTGAGTGGTCGCTACTTCGAGAATACGTCCGGTAGTTGGATCGTACGCGCGAGCTGCAAGCTTCACAGAGCCGTCGCGCTGATTGAGAACAAAGTTGTGATCGTAGCCACCGGTGAAACCAAGCTGGTCGTACGGCTCGTTCAATCTCGCTCCGATCGAGGTCGACGCTCTAAAATCCATCGGCGTGTCGTGTACAGCTCGAATTTCGCCAGTAGGTATTAGGTCCTTTGAAACAGGAGTAAAACTATCAGCATTGATAGTTAATTCGTGCTGCAGGATGTCGCCACGTCCAGAAAGATTAAAGTAAGAATGGTTGGTGAGATTAACAATCGTATCCGCATCAGTTGTTGCGTGATACTCAATGCCAAGTACATTCTCACCATAAAGAGCGTACGTGACGTCGACACTTAGATTCCCGGGATAATTTTCTTCGCCCGCAACGCTCGTATACTCAAGCTTCAGTGAAACTGAGTCGGTACCCTCAATCTCAGTTGCCTTCCATACCCTCTTATCGAACCCTTTTAGTCCGCCGTGCAAATGATTCACACCATTATTCTGCGCAAGTTGATAATCGATTCCGTTCAGAGAAAACTTCCCAAGGCCAATTCGATTTGCGTGGCGTCCAACTAGACACCCAAAGTAACGCGGATTCTTTGCGTACTCCTCGAGTGTTTCATAGCCCAGGACCACATCCTCCACCTTTCCATCTCGATCAGGGACGCGGATCGCTGTGATAGCACCACCATAATTGGTAATTGCGACACTCATTCCCTGGTCGTTTGAAAGTGTAAATAGATCAACCGGTAAACTGTTTAGCACACCAAAGGATTGTCTTTTGATTTTCAACTTGTGCTCAATCTGCCTTCCGTTTCAGTTCTCGAAAAACTTTATTTGCCTCTTCCAATGTCTCTTTGGAACCAACGTCAAACCACACCCCCGGGACTCTCCAGGTGTAAAACGGGACACGGGTGTACATCCATTGCACCAGGCGACCCGGTTGGTCAGGATTGTTTCCTTCGGTGATGTACTGCCGAATCAGTGGCAGGGTTGATTTGGGATAGTAATAAAGTGCGATGCCGGTAAGAGTGCTCTTTGGGTTGGCAGGTTTCTCTTCGAAGAATGTGATGCGTCCCTCACCATCGATCTCGATTGAGTTGTACTTCTTGATCTCTTCCAGATCGCCAACATCATAGACTGCCAACACCGGCGCGTTCTTTTCTCGACAAAACTCGCCAAACTCATAGAGTTCGTCACTAAAGAGATTGTCTCCGCCGACAACGATGATGTCGTCATCCACTTCGTGTTTATCTAATACGAGATGCATATCGCCGATTGCACCAAGCTTATTACTATCATCAGTACTTTTGTCGTTCACAGTGGTAAACCCAAAACGCAGGTTCGGTCGTTGATAACTTTCTGACCAGTTTTGAAAATGATCGGCGAACTTTGCGTTAGTAACTATGTAAGAGTGATCAATGTGCGGAACAGATGAAATGTTATCGAGTACGTGCTCGAGCATTGGTTTATCCGCAACATGCAGCAGCGGTTTTGGTTGGGTAAGCGTTAATGGATAAAGACGCGTCGCGTAGCCCGCGGCAAGGATGATTAGTTTCATGTTTTAGTCACTTTCATAACGCCCTTTTGTTTGAACTCTCGTGTATTGGCTTGCCTCAAAGTCTAAAACGCCACCTCTCATTCTCGCCGGGCTTGAAGAGACTCCGCAAAAACTCAACCTCTCATTCTCCCCAACCTTTAGGTTGGGGTTCACCGGGCCCCCAATGACTTGGGAACCGTTTCAACGGTTTCCCACTTCGTCATTGGTAATCAGACAAACCGTTGAAACGGTTACCTATTCTTTACGGTCATTGCTAACCCCAACCTAAAGGTTGGGGAGAATGAGAGGTTGAGTTTTACCCCTTAGGCCCGGTGCTCCAGCGTAATGACAGATTGGGCCTTTTCGGCGGAATAATATATCTGAATCATCAATGCTTTGCTTTGCCGAAGGGCCAAGGCCAGAAAGCCGAGGGTTGCTGCGCTGGGCAAACCTGATGAGTCAAAAGCGCTTGGCTCTCAAAATATCTCTTCGGCGCCGTTTGCGGCATTGGTGACATAAATCTCCGGTACAAGGTTAGTCGCACGTTGATACTCAGACTCGATGTGGCGAGTAAAGTCTTGAACAGCCGCTTGTTCCACGAGATTGATGGTGCAACCGCCAAATCCTCCTCCAGTCATTCGCGTACCATAAACTCCTGCCTGACCCTTTGCTATATTCACCATCACATCAAGCTCAGGACAACTTACTTCGTAGTCGATTCTCAAACTCTCATGTGACTCCATCATTAACTCTCCAAACTTGTTTACGTCACCTTGTTTCAACGCGTCACCAGCCTTAACTGTGCGAAGATTCTCCGTTACAACGTGACGACAACGCCGGTAAACGACATCGGGCAGTTGATCTTTAAAGCGTTCAAGCTGATCTATAGTCACATCGCGTAAAGCTGAAACGCCTGGAATCGTCTCTCTCAAGGTAACGACACCAGCTTCACACTCCGCACGCCTTTCATTATATGCGCTCGACGCCAACTCATGCTTAACCATCGTATTGCAAATTACTAAAGAAACATTTTGCGGTAATGGTAAGAGTTCGAACTTCAGTGTACGGCAGTCGAGTAGCAATGCATTGTTTGCACTCCCATGCAAGGAAGCAAACTGGTCCATGATGCCTACACGTGCACCTACAAATTCGTTCTCGGCCTGCTGACAGAGTAGGGCCAGTTTTGTTCGGTCGATTTCGAACCCTGAGTTTGCCATGAGTGCGAATGCTGTTGCCACTTCGATTGCGGCCGAAGAACTCAAACCCGAACCGAGAGGTATATCGCTGCTGATTGTGAGACTTGCACCGCGCAAACGGTGTCCGGCCTTTTCAAGTAACAACGCGACACCTAACACGTAGTCACTCCAGTGTCGACGGGGAGTTATGTCCAACTGATCGAGATTGACCTCGACACGTTCTTCAAAGTTTTCCGAATAGATGGTGAGCTTCCGGTCTTCGCGCGGTTCAAGATCGACCCAGGTGGAAAAATCGATTGCAGACGGCATTACAAACCCACCGTTGTAGTCGGTGTGTTCGCCAATAAGATTTACACGCCCGGGCGCGCGAAATCTACGACTCATCTTTACGGGTGTGATCCTCCTTGGAGTACGGCAACTCGGGCCGCATTATTAGACGGGCTGATTCTACTATGACAAAACAGCGCCTCACCGCCAAGGAGATCTAAGGAATGGGGTTTGTTACTTCCAGGACGATGCGCCAGGTACCATTTTGGTTTTTCCAGATTCGAAGATAGCTACCCTTTTCGGTGACCTGCTTCTCAGCAACAGTACTTTTGAGTTCATACGTTCCAACTGTATAACCCAGGTCACCAGAGCGTGAGACATCTCCACTGGAAGGCTGTGAGGCAAGTTCGCCTTTCGATGCTGCTAGTGCTTTTAACGCCTCGTCACGTCCGATGAATGGTAGTTTCTCATTGCGATATAACCGCACATCTGGCGCAGCAAAGGTCTCAAACGCCTTCTCGACTCCGAGTTTGGCGCAGGTTGCAGAATAATCTCGATCTCTATCCGCGAGGGCCTTTTTGGTTTTCTCGACATCGACGCTGCGTACTTCTTTAGCTGGATCAGAATCACTGACTTGCCAGATCTTCAGTGGCCCACCGGAATCCGGATGGGAAATACCGAGATCTACGACGAACTTCCACGAACCATCCGGCTGCTTTTTCCAAAGAGTCACGAAGTGACCGTAGCCAGCGGGCTTCTCGTCTTTGATGTCATTTTTGAATTCCCAGGGACCAGTTGTGAATCCGAGATCACCTGCGGACGACATGTCAGCAAATGCAGGCTGCCACGCGAGCAGCGGCCGCTTCTCGGAGGGCGGAACCGGATGGGCCAGCATCCATTGTTTGCCATTCACGGCACCTGGGCGAAACAGCAAACCGTCGTCAGCGATAAAAGCCATAAACGCGTCGCGTGTGCTCTTTTCTGCAGCAGTCTTGGAAAATGTCTGCTCGGTTTCAACCATTGTTTTCAGTGGCGAAGCGGCCTTCTGCGTGAACGTAATGCCAGACACCAAAAATATGGAAAAGATTGCCAATAGGTATTTCATATCTAACCTCGCAGCTTGATTATTAGTTCTTAGTTGACGCTCTCTTCGCGACGTGACCCGACGCTACTGCGCTTCGGTACTGACTTCATTTCGGATCAACGCGGTAGCGTCGGGTCACTGTCGCGATGAAAGCCTCTCAACCAGGACATTTTTCGTGAGTAACTAAAGATCATCGATTCCTTGATCGGTGCCGATTGCGGTTTGAAGGACGCTTTCAGGAGTCCATTCTCCAATCGGTTTCACTTCGGATAGACGCCCTCGACTCATCACTGCCAGTCGATCACACATTCCAAACAACTCTGGCAGGTATGAACTCACCATCAAAACCGCCTTGTTTTGCGCTGCACATTCAGCGATCGTTTCGTAAACCTGTGCTTTACTTCCGATATCGATTCCGCGTGTTGGCTCATCAAGCAATAAAATATCTGCATCCTGATGAAGCAGGCGCGCTACTATGACCTTTTGTTGATTGCCACCTGACAAGGAACCCACTGCCTGCAATGGTCCATTCGTTTTTATCTTGAGTGCCCCGATCAACTGTTCCGTCTGTCGACGCTGCTTTCCAAGATCGATCCAGCCCCAACGAGAGCATGACGAATACTTCGTCACAGTCGTGTTGTCTGCGACTGAGAGATTCAACGTCAGTCCATCGCCTTTTCGATCCTCACTCAGGTATCCGAGACCTTCGATTAGACGCATCGCGGGCGTTCCGCGTCCGCTCGTTGTTGATTTGTTTTTTACAAGCACTGTTCCATTTTTTGGACGCTCAAGTCCAAAGATCGAGCGCAACAATGGAGTGCGTCCTGAGCCCATCAGCCCAGCAATGCCTAAGATCTCGCCTCGTCTGAGATCGAAGCTTGCTGTTTTGAGCAGGGGGGGTGCACTAAGATTTCGTATTTCAAGGATCGTGTCTTGTGGTTCGATGGATCGTTTACGCGTTGGAAACAGATTTTGTTGCGAGCGACCTACCATTTTTGCGATGAGCTCGTCATCAGTCACCGACGCTATTTCTCCTGACGCTACACTGCGTCCATCACGGAGTACCGTGAAACGATCCGAAATTTGGCGCACTTCTTCAAGAAAGTGGCTGATGTAAACAACCGAGATTCCTTGAGCACTCAGTTTCCGTATGAGTGTGAACAACTGATTCACGTCGTCTCGTTGCAAACTGCTGGTCGGCTCGTCCATTAAGATAATTCGCGCCCGTGCAGCGATGGCCCGAGATATCTCAACGATCTGACGCGCGGCTACTGATAGATCACCCAATCTTTTTTCAGGTCTGATCTCTGCATGGTGAAAGGTTTGTAGAACTTCTTTCGTGCGAGAGTATAGTTCCTCTCGATTAAGCCAACCCATTTGAGACGACTCAATTCCCATCAGGATATTTTCCGCAACTGTAAGATGAGAGCAGAGTGAGAGCTCCTGGTGGATGAGTGCGATTCCATTAATTCGCGCGCCCAACGGACTGGCAGGCTCATATCGCTGCCCGTCGATTTCCATATGGCCCTTGTCGGGACGAAGAGCGCCAGCAATAACATTCATAAGGGTGCTCTTGCCAGCTCCATTTTCACCAATCAGGGCATGCACTTCGCCAGGATGCAGTTCCAATGTCACACCATCAAGTGCGACAGTTGGACCAAAGGATTTTGATACGTTTATTAGGTGGAGGGAAGGCATTTTGTTTGGTTGTGTTTTGGTCTTTGGGCTTTGTACTTTGCGCTTTGTACTTTGTACTTTGTACTTTGCGCCTAGGTTCTTAATTGGGCCGGCAAGCTTCGATGATCTCAAATGACAGATCTCAAATCTCAGACCAAAGCACCAAGTACAAAGCACAAAGTACAAAGCACAAAGCACCAAGTACAAAGCACAAATCTTGGTTTGAAGACTCACCAGCCTACTGAAACAAATTCCTGGCTTATAGATGAAGTACTGAAGGCCGCGGCTATTATAGTTGAGGCTGTGTGTAAAAATCGCGTTCTCAGTCTTTCCAAGCTTCTGCTTGGGCTCTATGTTACGGCTGGAACCGTTCTAACGGGTTCCCGAATAACGATGCCCGCGCCGTAAGAATGTGAGTCACCCTAACTGCATCGGTACCTTGACTAGCCACAAACGAATAATTAACATCCCGCCCGCAGAGCATCCCTTTAAGAACAATATATAAAAGAGGAATCAGCGAATGTCAGTGTCAATTAAAGACCGTGTAACGCTTCCAGAAGAAGTATTGGTATCAGGTCTTGAAGAAGAGTCAGTCCTATTAAATCTTGAGAGCGAGCACTACTATGGTCTTGACGAAGTGGGTACGCGGATGTTTTCGGTTCTCACAACGTCAAATTCCATTGAGGCAGCCTTTGAAACCCTTATCAAAGAGTACGACGTCGACCAGGAAGTATTGCGTCAAGATCTAATCTCGCTTGTGGATCAATTGGTAAGTAAGGGTTTAGTTGAGATATCCCATCAGCAATGAACCTGGTTTAGCATGCTTCCGATTTGAGTCTTTATTTCTGAGCGGACACGCGATATCAATTCCCTCGAATTCATTCACAGTGCTTACGTGGTTGGGGAATCAGTTCAGCTCCGAGAACTGTCGTTCCTCTCCTCGCCGCATGAATCAACCCGATTAACTTAATGAGCGGTATTGTTGGAATCGTCAATCTGGATGGCTCTCCCGTAGATCGTGATCTGCTGTCACGAATGACAAACTTCATGTCCTATCGTGGACCAGACGCCAGGGAACTCTGGATTGATGATAATGTTGGCTTTGGTCATACCATGCTCCGCACAACCTGGGAGGCCGAGTATGAAACGCAACCACTTACGCTAGATGGTTCATCATGGCTTACTGCTGACGCGCGAATCGACGGCCGATCAGAACTAATAGCTAAGCTGGAAAGGAAATTAGGAAGCCCTCTACCTCTTCCGTCACGTCAGGAAAAATCCAGCTTGATTCCTCAAATCTCACCTAATGATGCCGAGCTCATCCTGCTTGCTTATCAAGCTTGGAACACCGACTGCGTAAAACATCTAATCGGAGATTTCGCCTTTGCAATTTGGGACAGCAGACTCCGTCGCCTCTTTTGTGCACGCGATCATTTTGGATTCAAACCTTTTTATTATTCACACAACGAAAAGTTTCTGGTTTTTAGTAACACAGTTAATTGTCTGCGGTTGCATCCAGGAATCCCGAGTCAACTCGATGATCTGGCCATTGCAGACTTCTTACTCTTCGGCTTCAATCGGACTCAAACCACAACTTCTTTCAAAAAAATTGCCCGATTGGCTCCGGCGAATTGTCTAGTTTTGTCTGGTCCGAACTTGAGTTGCGAGTCTTTCTGGAACCCTGAGTTTCCTGTTTCTCCCATCAAAGAGGATCCTGTGGAGTATCTGGAGGAGTACAGAAGCGTGCTTCAAACTGCTGTCTCGGATCGTTTAAGAACAAATAAAGTTGGATTAAAAATGAGCGGTGGTGTGGACTCAACGACAGTCGCTGCCTTCGCGCGTGAGGTCGTTTCACTTAATAGTGCAAAGATTGATCTCCATGCATTCACGGTTGTTTACGATTCACTGTTTCCCGACCAAGAACGTTCCTTTTCTAGTATTACCGCAAATGCGCTCGGGATCCCCATCGCTTACCTTTCCGCTGATTCTTACAAGCCGTTCGAACGTTGGAACCAACCAACGATGCAGACTCCTGAGCCAGTTGAGTCGTACTTCGGCGCTGTCGCCTATGATGCTGACACAATCGCTTCACAACATACTCGTGTGCTCGTAGGCGGTTTGGGTGGGGATGGCTACTCCCTATCCTTACGAACCTACATTTTAGACAGGTTGCGGAATCATCAATTCAGCGAGTTGTGGAAAGAATATGGATCTTACTTGCTAGCCTTTTGGGACAGGCCATCGGCAAGATTGTTGACTAGCTTCAAAATCCGATTGGGACTAGTTAAGCGGCAGGAGCCTACTCCCTTTCCGCGTTGGCTGAACGAGTCTCTGGTAGAAGAATTAAAGCTGCGAGATCGTTGGACTCATTCAAGTCCAGCCACACCTCCAAAGGATGATTTGCGAGCCTGGGCGCGTGCAGCCTTCGCCTCAGATGGCTGGGCAAGTGAGTTTGAAGCTTGCGATCCCGGTGTAACTAATCTGCCCGTTGAATACCGGCAACCACTCTTTGATATCCGCCTCGTCTCGTACTCACTTTCACTTCCACCAGTACCTAACTGGCTCGACAAACGATTTCTTCGTTCGTCATCGCGAGGTCTACTACCAAGGACCGTTCGTCTTAGACCAAAGACGACTCCGGCTGGCGACCCGGTGAAGGAGTACCTTCGACAACCGGAAGCTCAGTGGATAGACGACTTTAAACATATGCCAGAATTGGAGCATTATGTTGTCCGCGATCGCGTTCCAGCTGTGACAAGCTCAAATAATCATTACGTTGACGAATCTAGTGCACGCCCGTATTATTTGCACTTGCGTCCGTTGGCATTAAATAAGTGGATGGAGTGGACGTTCAAATGAGCGACAAAACTGTTGGAGGTTCGATAGATATGGCGGACGGCGAACGGAACGACAAAACACAGAACAGTCAACTCTCCGACAGAAAGCCTTATTCAACCCCGAGAGTGATCGAATATGGATCGATTACGCGTCTCACCAAGAGTATCGGTGCCGGCTTGATAAATGACGGCAATCCAGGTTCGCCCGGCAGGAACAAGAGCAGATGATCAGCGTTGCTTCGCTGCTAACCAGATGAGTTCGACGCTGCTCGACGTATCTAAGCGGAACCAACACCACACCTCATTCAGTTACTCTTTATTTGGTCTATCGATTGTCTCAAACCAGCCTATCCCAGGCTTAATCCCAACAAGAGAATCAACCCGAGCTTTTCCTGAAACAGCGATCGTTCTCGGTAGTTTACCGAGCTGGGATCTCACCGCTAGAAATACAAACTGGTATACGAGCGATCTTCTCGACGAATTCGGCAAGCCCAACCTGATAGTTTCAAAGGTCAACAATGGGTTTTTGTTCGAGTACTGCGACGGAATAAACTTTGTCGTCGAGGAACATGGCAATTCTGTTTGGGCCACATGGCCCAAAGAAATGACTCTTGAAGATACCGTGGTCTACCTTGTTGGGCCAGTTCTTGGCTTTGTACTGCGTCTTAAAGGAATAACGTGTCTTCACGCGAGTGCCGTAGTAGTTAACGATCTCGCATTAGTGTTCCTTGGAACTCAGGGCACCGGGAAATCTACGCTCGCTGCGGCATTTGCAAAGCTGGGTTATGCAGTAATGTCAGATGACGTTACTGCACTTGCTTGCGAGGGGGACGAGATAGTTGCACAACCAGCTTATCCACGAGTTCGTCTCTGGCCGGGTTCAGTAAATGAATTATTCGGTTCGGAAAATGCGTTGCCGTTGCTAACGCCAAACTGGGATAAACGGTATCTTGATCTCACACAGCAAGGATATCAATTCCACGACACGCCATCGCGAGTGGGGGCAATTTATCTGCTCGGAGATCATTCATTAGAATTAGCGACTGTATCTACCGCAAGCATTCCAGCAGCAATCGGCCTCCTGCAACTCCTGGCAAATACTTATTGCGGCTATTTAATAGGTAAGGGAGAACGTGCTGAAGAGTTTGAATTCTTAAGTCGAGTAGCCTCGGCCGTCCCCATTCGAATGGTTCGACAAGGCCCAGATTATTCACGTCCTTCAGATTTATGCGATGCAATCTTGAAGGATTTCGAGCAATCGATTTCAGAAGCTGGCTCATCGCATCCGCAAAAAATCAAACCAGTTCTCAGTACGACCAACTGTAACTAAGGAACGCACAGTGCCCAGGATAGATTTCTTTGTCCGTTTCGGCGTGTTCGCGGTCAAAAACTTCGTTGACCGAAGCGAGTGCGCTGAGTTGATCGAGGAAATGCGGAGAAGTCGAGTTATCCCGGCGACACTGTCAGACGCGTCTGTGAACCGGGATCAACGTCGGGCCAACGAAGCCGTAACAATGAAAGACTCACACGTTCGTTTGGAGCGGAAGCTTTTGGATCTACGACCTGAGCTCGAGAATCATTTTAAAGATAAGTTTAGCGAGTGCGAGGGACCTCAGTTCTTGATCTATTCACCCGGAGACTTTCACTGCCCTCATGTCGATCGACCAAGCGACTCTTCTTATCCTGAGTATGCTAAGAATCGTAAGATCACACTCAGCATTAATCTCAATAGCGATTCCGACCCGGCTGATCATTACGAAGGTGGACTGTTGACGTTATACGGGCTTCCCGGTAAAGCATGGCAATCATGCGGCTTTCCGCTCGAGCCTGAGACTGGTCTGCTGGTGGCCTTCCCTGCTGACCTTATGCATGAAGTCAGTCCGGTTTTACATGGTGAACGCTTTAGTGTAGTAAGTTGGTTTTCTTAAGCCGCCTGGAAATGATTCTGCAATGAGTCTCGATCCAACTACGATCCTTCAGCGCACAAGCGACGTTTCCGTACGTGTCGACTCACACAATAACGCAACCATTACGAGCAGCCAGGGGTCATTCGAATGCGGTCCATACGCACTCATAGTCCTACAGGCGTTCGCACATCCAACTCCGGTTTCGGAAGTCTTTGCGAAGCTAAAAAACTGGGCTACCAAGCCGCAAGAGATGGTGGACCTTACCGCAACAGTGCTACAGCTCTTCCACGCGGGGCTGCTTGTTCAGGAGAATCGTTCTAAGACCCAACTCTCGCCAAGTGCTTCTGGCTTCGATTCAACCTGCGTACACGTTTCACTGCTCAACGATCGTCAACGCACTGACTTATTCATCAAGGCGATTCATGAAGTTGTTCAGCCTGGCGATGTAGTTCTGGATCTAGGAACAGGCTCCGGCATCCTTGCTGTTACTGCCGCTAAAGCAGGTGCGCGACGTGTTTATGCGATTGAGTCCGGTAGCTCTGGCGAGGCGGCAAAAGCTATGTTTGAGGCAAATGGCGTAAGCGATCGAGTCACGCTTTTGCAGGGATGGTCCACCCAATTGGAGCTACCGGAACGTGCTGATGTGATGGTGACCGAGACCATCGGTAATGACCCTTTTGGCGAGCGTATTCTTGAACTCAGCCTCGACGCCGTCAGACGAATGCTAAAACCAAACGCGCGGACTTTGCCGTCTAACGTGAGAGTCTTCGGGCTACCAATCACAATTCCTGACAACGAGCTTGAGGCCCGCACTTTCGCCACGCAGACGCTGGAAAAATGGAAGAGCTGGTATGAGCTGGATTTCACTGCGCTTTCGAGTACAGCTCCTAAATCGAATCAACTTTTCTACACTAGCCCGTACCACGCTCGAAGCTGGAACATTCTTGGCGATCCCATTCTGCTGGTCGATATTGTCCTAAACGAAAGCCAGGGAATTCCAATCGATACGAGCGTTAACGGAGTTATTACGAACTCAGGACTCTTTAACGGCTTGCTAATTTTTTTTGAACTTCAACTCAGTCCGACGACGAAGCTTTCAGTGCATCCGGATCTTGTTAACGAAGACTCCTGCTGGAACGTCCCCGTGTGGATACTCGACAATGCCTTTCTTGCAAATGCACAACAGCGATTCAATGTCTCATACCGTTACAGAAGCCAGTCCCCTGAGACTTTGCTCGTAAACAAGCTTGAGGTCACCGACGCGCATTAGTCATAGTGCGACCTCGAAACTGACAATCACTCTTAACACTGTGCAAGTCATTAATAACGTTCCAATTCTGAATACGGATAACGAACACCTCGTTAGACTTGCCAACGAGTTCAACGCGAAGAACTATTTGATTTTGAAAAATCTCGTCACCACCGATTTTCTCACCAGGCTCTCACCGCGTATCGCCGCAGCGTCATTCTCTGAACGCACAGACGAAGACATTGCAACAGAGCACGTTATGGATGACGAAGCGACAACGGGCATTCTGTTGTTTGCTTTCAATAATCAAAAGCTGTTCGAATTTCTTCAGCAGATAACCGGGTGCGAAGAGATAGGATGCTTTATTGGTCGTGTCTACCGGTTCATGCCTGATTCCAATCATCATGATTCATGGCATGATGATAGAGCAGGCGGGAAACGATTACTGGGTCTGAGTCTCAATCTCGGGAACAGGATTCACAGCGGCGGTGTGCTTGCAATCCGCGAAAAACGCTCCGGTACCATCCTGTGTCAGGTTACAAACTCAGTTTTTGGGGACGCAATACTCTTTCGACTTGGTGACGATCTGGAGCATCGGGTTACAGACGTCACCGGTAATGTAGCTCGTACCGTCTTCGCGGGATGGTTTCAAAACCAACCACATTTCCGCGAGCTATTCACAGTTTCACAACAACCCCAAACGCCAGATTGTGATGTATAGCGTAGAGAAGCACGGACATTTCATAGCAGATAAAACTCGGATGGCCGCTTACTCCGAAGCAATTGCGGCTGCGGTTGGCCCAGGCTCAGTAGTTTTGGATATTGGTACCGGAGTCGGCATATTTGCCATCCTGGCTTGCAAACTAGGGGCAAAAAAAGTCTATGCGGTCGAAAGCGAAAATATTATTCAGCTGGCCTTGGAGAATGCGATCGCGGCAGGTGTTGATAATCGAATCGAATTTATTAAAGGAACCTCTACTACGATCACTCTGCCGGAGAAGGTTGACCTGATAGTCTCGGATTTGCGAGGCGTACTTCCATTCTTTTTTTCTCATATCCCTTCAATCATTGATGCTCGAGAGCGCTTTCTATTGGAACCAGGTCGATTGATTCCACAAGTCGACAAGATCTGGTGTTCACTTGTAGAAGCTGCTGATTTGTACGAACACAACCTGTCCCCATGGGAAAGCGACATATGCGGTATTGTTCCAGAGGCGGGGAGACGATATGAAGTTAACAATTGGTGGAAGGTTAGACTCAAATCTGAGCAGTTTCTAGTTGAACCCCAAAACTGGGCCACCCTCGATTACGCAACGGTTCAGAGTCCGGACGTCAAGGGCGAATTAAGTTGGACGGCAACTCGAACTGGTACAGCTCACGGGCTGTGCGTCTGGTTTGATACAGAATTGTGGTCAGGTATTTCTTTTTCAAATGCGCCTGACGCACCGACTACTGTTTATGGTCAGGCATTCTTTCCCTTGCTGGCTCCAGTAGATATACAAACGGGAGATCAGATAAAAGTTACGCTGCAGGCCAGATTGATCAGCGAGGATTACATTTGGCGTTGGACCACCACAGTTAGCGAATCAGAGACCGGTCGTGAAAAGACAGCATTCACCCAAAATACTTTCTGTGGACAGCTATTGGTCCAGGAAGACCTAAAGAAGTCGGCGCTCACTTACCTTCCGAAGCTAAACAAACAGGGAAAAGCTGATCATCTGATTCTTTCCTTAATGGACGGCAAGAGGTCTGTGGGTGATGTTGCAGAGATGCTGTTAAAAACGTTTCCCGATGAATTTCGCAATCAAGAAGAAGCGGCCCACAGAGTAATCGAATTGGCCAAAAAATTTAGCTTGTAAAACGGACCAGCCTCCGCTTACGGATATTCTATTCTCAGAAATCCCGCCTCAACCAAAGTTGTTACTAACTCCAGTTTCGTTTTGCTTGAGAGTGGGCCAACGATATCGCCAACCGCCATGGACGGCGATCTAAGCAGCGATTCAATAGCCGGTTTCATAAAACGAGGCAACGAAATGTCTTCGCTACCAAATTTTATTGTGAATGCGTCGCCGGTATCTTCGATCTCATACTCAACCTCTCGATTCAATGAAACGATCGAGTGCATGTGAAGCTCGCGAACTCGCAATAAATCACTCAAGCGAGCAAGATTCTCTGCAGGTCGAGCGTCAACACGTGTACGTTCAAGTAGCAGCTCAATTGGGTTGCTTGCAACCAGGTCCCCGAGGAGCGCTGTGAACTCTTTCAAGAAGGCCGCTTTTTCTTCCGCCGAACTCAGGCCATGAGGAAGAGCGCGTCGAAATTTGGGATCTTCTTCGGCTAGAACCGCCAGCTCTTCGATAAGGTTGAACCAGCACTTCGTCAATAAACCGATCGTCACGTGAACCGAACTGCTATTTGTTGATTGCGCCAGGTGCACCGTACCACGCGGCACATAAAGCAAGTCTCCCGATCTTAGGTCCACGACAGTCTCCGGCTCCTTACCTTCGTAATCCTTTGCAGGAAGCGAATAGGACCTCACCGGTTTTTCTTTCTTATCGTAGAATCTCCACTGTTTTGTACCACTGATCTGCAAGACAAAAACGTCGTGAGGATCATAGTGTGCAACAAGTCCTTGCTCCTGCGGCGGGGTGAGGTAGATATTTGCCTGGATTTGCATCTGCAACTCTTTACTGAGCGCTTTGCAAAAGCTGTCGAGCGTGGGAATTCCGGTCTGTGCGGCAATCAGAATTAATGTTGCACCTTCAGAAAACAACCGGAATAGTTTGTCGACGGCAATAACCCGACCGGGATCAGTGTGACTTCTGTACTCGAGATTCGTCCACTGGCTCAACTCGTAATCGACTCCTGCTCTTAATACCCTCACAAAATGAGGCGAGACGTGCCTTGCCTGGAAATAACCTTCCAGGTGGTCCACAGTAAGGATCTCGTCGTAATAGTCGGGTATATCTCGCTGAATATAAAGAAGCTCATTCTCCCAGTGCGACTGAAAGAATTGTATTGTAGAAAAAGGAGCGAGGAGTTTGCGGGTAGTGTCAGAGTTCATTTACTATTTTCGAACACGTGGAAACACGTCAATCTATTTTCCGATTCCAATTTGACCGCCGCTGGATACCGCGAGTACACAAACAATAAAGGCTGAAGCGTTGGGTTCCACGCAATGTAATTCCTGGCGAGTAGAATTTGCAACGCTCGTGGGTGTTTAGGCTTATTGGACTGTCAGCGTAATCTTTGAAATAGCTCTAATGTCTTTTGCACTCCTACCTCAGGTGTCTAAATGAATTTTTCGCGTCGCGAGCAAGACATATTGACCTGTGTAGCGAGGCGTGACCTCGATAATCGTGTCCGCGGACAGCTGCGACAACTCATCGATTCGAATCTGGATTGGGACTACCTGCTATCCCTCGCCAATACCCATGGACTTCTTCCTCTTCTGCACAAACACCTGAACTCAACAGCTTGGGATTCGGTTCCTGGCGAAGTTCTCGCCAGGCTAAAACGCGAGTCAGTCGCCAATCGACAAAGCGTTCTATTTCTAATTGGCAAACTCCTTAAGGCCTGCCAACTGTTCGAGGCAGATGGAATTGAAGTAGCCGCATTCAAAGGTCCCCTGCTTGCAGAAATGGTGTACGGCGAGATGTCTTTGCGTCAGGCTGGCGATATCGACATTCTGATAAGGCCAACCGATTTTGCGAGAGCAAAGGAAATATTGGAGTCACTGGGTTATGAAATGGTGCCCCAGTTAACAACTGCCCAACAATCGTCTCACCTTGCCTCTAATTGCGAAATCCAATTCATGCGCGACGATTGGTTTACTGTAGTCGATCTTCACTGGGGATTAACTCCAAAAAACTTCGTCTTCGGTCTACGCTCAAGTGATGTGATGAATCGCTTGCAGCAGGTCTCATTTGCTGGAGCGCAACTCAAGACCTTCTCGCCGGAAGATCTCTTGTTCTACCAGTCGATGCATGGCGCCAAGCACTTATGGCGCAGACTTGAGTGGATCTCCTCGATTGCAGAGCTGGTGCGTTTAATGGATGCGGAAGCCTGGAACACTTTAGCTGAGCGCGCCGTGAACGCTCACGGCACCCGTATGCTTGCACTCGGCCTTCGCCTGGTCCAAATTTTGCTCGATGTCCATGCGCCGAATCAGGTACTGAAAAAACTTGATGCCGACGAGGCGATGTTGCGACACGCTAAGAGCGTAGCTGAAAACATATTCCGACCACAGTTAATAGATCCGGATTCTACCGATACCAATCTCAAAAACTTTCGCATCATGGATCGTAAGCGCGACGCAATCGCTTCGGCCTTTCGCTCTATCTTTGTACCGACTCTTTCCGATTGGGAAGCACTCTCAATTCCGGGACCACTACACTCTCTTTATTACGCCTACCGTCCATTTCGTCTAACAAAAGCCTACAGTGCCTCGCTCCTGCAACGCCTGAAGAAACGGCGTGATGGCTGAGTTTGAGCGGTACTGTGAGAATTGAATCCGACGACTTTGTGATACTTTCTCATCGATAGTAGCTGTACGATTCATTTTCGACGCATGGCCATCGACCCACAAAGACAAATGAGATCGGTCCAATCTTCCCAGGATCGAAAGCGTCTGGTGAATTCCGCTGATAATCCGACGTTGAAGCCTCCGCTCAAATGGGCCGGTGGAAAACGTTGGTTAGTGCCATATCTTCGTCCTGTCTGGGATTCATTTAGAGACCAAAAATATATAGAACCGTTTTGCGGCGGCCTTGCAACTGCGCTTGGCTTAAAACCGCGAAGCGCATTACTCAATGATGTAAACCCTCATCTGATTAATTTCTACCGCCAACTGCAAACTGGTCTTAGCATCGAGATCGAAATGCGAAACGACGAGTCGCTGTTTTACAAACATCGCGAACGCTTTAATACTCTTGTCAGATCTAAATCCGTCAGTACACCAGAGGCTGCACAACTTTTTTACTATCTGAACCGGACTTGCTTTAACGGCCTTTGCCGCTTCAATCAAAATGGTGAATACAATGTACCGTTCGGCACATACAAATCGATAAAGTATCCCGCCAGCTTTAATGACTACGTGAGTGAACTACGTCGCTGGAAGTTTACCACTCAGGATGTCGCCGAACTGAAGTTCGGTAAAGACGATTTCATCTATGCCGATCCTCCTTACGACGTTGAGTTCACTACATATAGTGCAGGTGGATTTTCGTGGGATGATCAGGTGCGAACTGCGGAGCTGCTGGCACGACATCCGGGTCCGGTCGTAATCTCCAACCAGGCAACCGATCGAATAATAAAGCTCTACCGCAAACTTAAGTTTAGAATCAGTTACTTCGACGCTCCGAGGCGCATCAGCTGCACTGGCGATAGAACAGCAGTGAAAGAAGTGTTGGCGACGCGAAATCTCTGAAGTCACCTAACAGTCACGTTATTAACTTGTCTGAACAAGTCTGGATTCCAAGTCTGATTTATAACGAAGGGCGATTCCTTCGTAACATGTCCCTCGTTTGCGACGATGACGGCCGTGTGGTCCGTCTTGCGTCCGTTGCAGAAAAGGACACAGGAGTATTCCTTAAAGATAAAGTCATTCTGCCAGGTCTGATCAATGCGCACTCGCATGCATTTCAAAGAGTGATACGCGGACGTACCGAATATCGCTCGCACAACACTGACAGCTTTTGGACCTGGCGTGAACAGATGTATGCGGCGGCCAATCGTCTTGAACCGGACGACGTTTATCACGCGTCGCGAATGGCCTTTCTCGAGATGGCCCTGAGTGGCATTACCTCTGTCGGAGAGTTTCATTATCTACACAATGCACAGGATGGATCTGCATATGCCGATCCAAATTTGCTGGCCAAACAAGTGGTGCGCGCCGCTACTGAGGTAGGACTCCGGATCGCCTTGTTGCGGGTTGCCTACGTAAGAGCCGGGTTCCAAAAAGAGCAAGACCCGCTGCAGGTCCGCTTCCTCGAACCATCTGTTGACGTCTATCTTAGAAATGTCGGTGAACTGGCTTCCGAGTTAGAACAGACTAGCGGCATGGCATGGGCCGGAGTCGCTCCTCACAGTGTTCGCGCCGTCCCACTTGATTATCTTAAGTCGGTAATATCCTTCGGGAATGAACATCGCATGCCAATTCATATGCATGTGGCGGAGCAGCCAGCTGAAGTGTCTGCCTGTATAGAAGAGTATGGACGCTCGCCGTTTGCCCTACTCGACACTGAGGGACTTCTGAGTGATCGCTTTACCGCCGTACACGCAATTCATGTCACGCCGAAATCAATCGCTGCTTATGCTAAAACTGGAGCGACAATTTGTGCGTGTCCAACAACAGAGCGAAACCTTGGCGATGGCGTAGTCCCGGTCGATGCGTATCTACAAAACGGCGTTCTTGTTTCATTAGGAACTGATAGCCAAACCCAAATCGATTTATTGGAAGACGCTCGACAATTGGAATATCACTTGCGACTTCAGCGAATGGAACGCAACGTTCTCGCGCCGCCTGATGAAACTTCTCGATCGGCGCTGGCAGCAAGGCTGTTTGCTTGTGCAACTACAAGTGGTGCAGTGAGTATCGGCTCCAACAGCGGAAAGCTCGAACCAGGTACACCTGCAGATTTCTTCACAGTCGATCTAAACGATCCGACAATCGCTGGAGCGTCACTTGACGATTTACTCGCCAATATCGTCTTCTCAACCTCGCGTGCAGCGGTCCGTGACGTAGTCGTCTCAGGAAAACAAATCGTTGCCAACGGAACTCATCGCGACCAGGAAGAGATCGTGAATGCGTTTGGGAATTTGCAGAAAACGTTGTGGGGTTAACTCTCGGATTCAAATTAAAACATGAAAGTAAAAGAAACACTCGCGCAGTTAGTCGCCATCGATTCAGTTTCCTCCAGATCAAATCTTCAAATCATAGAATTCCTGACACAACGTTGCTCAGCCCTCGGGTTTTCAATTCAACGCTATTCATACCAAGACGAGAACGGCTTAGAAAAAGTCAATATGGTAGCCCTTCTCGGGACGGATTTCTCAGCCCCACCACAAATCGAACTCGCATTAGTTGGGCACACTGACACCGTTCCTTACGATCCAAACTGGGCCGAGGCAAAATCCCTCACCGAACGAGATGGCAAACTCTACGCCCGCGGATCGTGCGACACGAAAGGATTTATTGCAGCCGCACTTACGGCAGTCGAGTCAGTCGAGCTCACTCGATTACAACGGCCGCTGGCACTGATCTTCACTGCCGACGAAGAAATTGGACTCCTCGGCGCAAAACATCTGGCGGAGTTAAAGCCATTCCGAGCAAAGTACAGCATCGTCGGTGAACCAACTTCTTTGGTACCAATTCGGGCGGGTAAGGGTTATTCACTTGCGGAAGTAATTGTCAGAGGTCGTGAAGCACATAGTGCCTACCCGGCGCTCGGAGCCTCCGCCATCTTTCGCGCAGCACGTTTGATTACTCGAATAGAATCACTTGGAGTCCAACTAAGAGAACAACAACACGACGCTTTCGATCCACCTTTCACAACTGTGAACGTTGGACTAATTAAAGGAGGTTCGGCAAAGAATGTAATCGCCGGTCAGTGTCGATTCACAGTTGAATGGCGACCAATACCTTCGCAACCTTCCGATCATTTTCTCAGTTTGCTTACGACTGCGATCACTGATGAGAAATTGATTGATCCTGATTTTGAATGTGAGGTTGTGGCAGGCCGCGCTGACGCGGGCTTCGAAACTTCTCTTGATTCCAGTCTGGTATTGCTGTTAGAGAGAGCGACTGGTTTCAAAGCAAGTACGGTTGCGTTTGGCACCGAAGCTGCGCAGATGACCAGGCTTGGAAGTGAATCGGTTGTGATTGGACCAGGAGACATCCGGGAAGCACATAGAACCGGTGAGTTTGTTCCCGTAAAAGAATTAGAAAGATGCGTCGAAGTACTTACACACGCAATCACTTCGCTTTGCTTTTAATTCACTCGTAACCTTCAGTTACTCCTTCGCGATCACCACACAAGCTCTTCTGTCGGACCGCGGACGTCCTCGTCCGCAAATGAGCGCGCAAATCGCTAATAACGCAGGTAGTCTATGCTCATTGAGAAGTTACCCGGATCGCGAGTAGCGGACGAGGACGTCCGCGGTCCAACAGAGGAGCCAGCATGATAAATTCCATCAAAGTCACTAAAGCGCAGCCTGGAGGCAATCCACCGCCTGACTTCGGGAAATGCAAATGTTGCGTTAAGCTAGCGACGCTAGGGCAACCACTTTCGACCGGAATTCCATCGGAAGTATTGATATCTTAAAGCTTTTTCGGCAAAGGTTCTTCAAGGATGTATCCGATTCATAAGTGCTGTTTTGTTATTTTTTTACTGGTAGTCTCGCTTTTTCAACCTGCTCGCCTATTAGCACAGCAGCCTGAACAACCTCTGAGCAGCAAAGAATTTGTTAGCCTGCTCTATCTCCTACCTCGAAACCCCGATAAAAGGGACGAAATCGTTGAAGAGATCCGAAAACGCGGAATCGGATTTCCTTTGACCGACGGCATGCGGTCGCTCGTGGCGACAAAAAGCGGCAACGACGCGTTATTACGACGGACCCTTGAAGAAGCAGAGCGGCGACGAGTTAACCCAACCGCGTCAGCCTTACCATCGTCAACAGAAGGTGACGAACTCCTACAGAGAACGCGTAACGTGACGCTCATGGCTGCCAATGCGATGCCTGACTTCATCGTCAAACAGATCATAAAACGCTCAGTCGCATACGGAACAACCACGAATTGGATCCCACAAGATAACCTCACAATCGCCGTGGGTTACCGTGCTAATGCGGGTGAGGAATATAAACTACTCACCGTAAATGGGATGCCTGCTGCTGCCGAGGCACAGGAAGGCAAGGACTACAGCAAGTATGTAAAGGGTGCGACTTCAAGTGGAGTTGAGTACATCTCTGCCCTGGCCGACATTTTTAAACCCGAATCAAAGACCGAGTTCAGAATGGTTGACACCGACGTGGTCTTGTCCAAACGTACTGTTGTTTACGAATACGTGGTGAAACGGGAATCGTCTCAATTAACTCTTGGCGTTGGTGATACAGGAGACCGTGCGGTTGTAGGTTCTCGCGGCAGAATGTGGATTGATCGGGAATTGGATCGCGTTGTGCGCTTCGAACAGATCGCCACCGAAATCCCGGCGGAGTTCCCGATTACAGCTGCCAGCAGTTTGATTGACTACGATTGGGTAGCGATTAACGAGCGTAAGTATCTCTTGCCGATCCACTCTGAAATTCTGATGACTACGCGTCAACCAAAATTCACACTTCAAAGTCGTAACGATGTGCGCTTTCGTGGCTATCAGAAGTTTGGTGCGGAGCTAAAGGTCGTGGACGAAGTTGGCGAAGACGACGATCCGGTCGAGGAGACTCCAGCCAAGCCAAAAACCGACAAACCAATTAAGCCCCCTCAGCAGTAGGGCTGGTTACCGCAAAAGCGTCTACCTTTGTAGACCAACCAACCCCCGGAGTGTCTTCGAATGGAGACACTCAAGTAAGCCCTTTCGCCGGAAATTCCAACAAAAACAAAGCGAATCCTCTCAAACAGGCTTTGGATCGTCTGTTGCAAATGTGACTGTCGATGAACTTCAGGAATAAACCTTCAATGAGATCCAAGATTTTAGTTGTGGATGATGATTTAGCTATTACCCAACAACTTTATTGGACGTTGTGTAACGAATACGATGTTGTGACTGCCAATGACATTACGTCTGCAATGAGGCGCGCAACGTTTTATAAACCAGACATCTTCATTCTCGACCTGCACATGCCTCCTGAGGAGGATTCGACAAGGATGGGGATGCAACTATTGGAATACATCAAGACCAATCTTCCCGGTTCGAAGGTTTTGATCATGAGTTCTAACTGCACGAAAGACGTCGAACAGGCTTGTCTTGATGCAGGTGCTGATCAATTTTTCGAAAAGCCGTTTGAAATCGAAGATATGCTCGCAAGTATTTGCCGGCTTATGCCGGTTCACAGGTTGGAACTGTTTGCCCAGATTGTTTGAAAGATCCGGACGCCACCACCCACTGAGGTGTCCGCTTGTAACACCGACGGTGACTCCACATCATCACGGTGTGACCAGGCCCTCGCTCCGAATCCCCTTCGCGGCGCCCGGGCCTCCCTTTGGGATGCCGCCGGCATTCGCCGGTGGCATCTCTAAGACTATCTAAAAGTGGCACCTGGTCTCTCATCTTTACCTGACTTCCGACCAACACTCTGCGATAATCAAAATTCTTCTGAAGTAAAATTCAAAATAGTTGTCTGTCCCGTCAGGTTGCTATCAAAACATGAGTGAAGCTAGCGACAGAGTAAGGGGAGTTCTCGAACTCCCGGTATTTCCTTTGCCTGTGGTTCTCTTTCCAGGCGTGCCGTTGCCGTTGCACATCTTCGAACCACGCTACCGTCAAATGCTCGACGACGTGCGGCTGGGTAATAATTTGTTCGGTATTGCATACTTCGACTCGAGCAGTTCTGACTCGGAAATTCCTGCCGCAGGGAATGTCGGGTGTGTCGCTGAAATCACCGATGCGCAGATACTTCCTGACGGTCGTTCGAACATCCTTACGCTTGGTGTGATTCGATACCGAATCGACTCTTATATAGAACGTGGCGATCCGTACCTCCTCGCTCGAGTTAGTTTTTTTGAAGATGCGGAAGAGGATCCGTCGCAACTCGCAGAGACTACACAGGAAGTGGCCGACACGTTTACTCGGATCGCTCAAGCGGTAAGAACTATCAATGATGAGCGCACTGTTTTGCCTGACATATCAGATACCGATCCGCAACGGCTCTCTTTCCTGGTCGCGGCAGCAATGGAGATAGAAGCAGATGTAAAACAGGAACTACTAGAACTTCAATCGACGTCAGAACGTTTGGAACGTCTGCGCAATATGTTAACCCGTGCGGTGAAGAGCTATGAAGAGCGGGCTCGCATACATGAACTGGCAAAAGGCAACGGCCATAGTGGCAAGAAGATCGATCTCGAATGAACCCTGAAGTTTCTGAAGAGACAAAAATTCGTGTGTTGTTCTTCGGAGCAGCGCGCGATATCGTTGCTAGTAACCAACTTGTTCTTTCATTGGGCGGGAGTCAGACAGTGGCAACAGCATTCGCTCAACTGGTGAAGCGTTTTCCCGATCTCGAACGCTTTGGCCGCTCGCTGCTTTTCGCGGTTAACGAGGAATATGCGACGAAAGAAACGCCCTTAAGTAATGACGACGAGCTCGCGATCTTTCCCCCGGTGAGCGGGGGTCAATGAGACAAGCTAATGGCCCAACCATCAGCCTGTGATTACAGGTGCCCACTTGATTTCTTCGAATTGACGACGAAACCCATCGACGTTGGCGCGGTGGCACGACGAGTGGTGCCGCCTGAATGTGGAGCAACAGTTACGCTCGATGGTTATGCACGCGAATGGACATCTGGTCGAAAAACCGACTATTTGATTTACGAAGCATATGAGCCTATGGCGCTTAAGGAAATGCAAGGGCTTGGCTCAGAAGCTCATAAGCGTTTCGAGATTGCGCATGTGGGAATAGTGCACCGGACTGGACGACTGGAGATAGGTGAAACTAGCGTAGTCATAGCTGTGAGTGCACCTCATCGCCGCGCTGCATTTGAAGCCTGCGAGTGGGTAATCAAAGAACTTAAACGAACCGTACCCATCTGGAAAAAAGAGGTCTTTGGCGACGGCGAAGTGTGGGTCGAAGGTGAGTTTCCAGGGACGGACACTTAGAAGCCATTCTGGCACCGATCTCCAACCTAAAGGTTGGGGAGGATCAAAGGTTGAGTTTTTACAGAATCTACGAAGACCAGTATGAATCGTAGTCTTTTAAGATCAAGTCTAGTCACTCCAAAGAACCTTATAAAAAAATCGAGCGCTGCGGGAAAGCTGCAGCGCTCGATTCTTTTACTCATACTGCGTTCGTGTTTATCCGGCCGGAGTCTCCTCTGACTCCTCTTCTGCTGCAGCTTCAACTAGCGACGCACTTGTCACCTTGTCGGAAGCGTCAGTCTTGATTAGCCGCACACCCTGCGCGCTACGACCCGTCTTGCGAATATCAGCAGCTTCTAATCGAATCAACTTGCCCTGCTGAGTGATGATCATGATTTCCGACTCATCTTCAACCGGGAACACTGCCACGACTTTTCCGGTCTTCTCAGTCGTCTTCATGTTGATTACTCCCTTGCCGCCGCGTGATTGCAAGCGATAGGTTGTAATCGGAGTTTGCTTGCCGTAACCCTGTTCGGACACGGACAACATTCTCTCTTGATCCTCGGCAGACACTGCGCAGACTGATACGACAAAGTCGTCTTGACGCAGGTCGATGCCACGCATACCGCGCGTCGCTCGACCCATTGGCCGCACACCCTTTTCATCGAAACGAATCGCCAGGCCGTTGTGAGTTGCGATGAAGATTCTCTTTGTTCCATCGGTCAGAATCACATCAAGCAACTGATCTCCCTCGTCGACATTGATAGCGATAATTCCGTTGGTGCGTATGTTCTGGAAGTCAGCAAGGGAAGTTTTCTTAATGACTCCCTTGCGAGTCACCATAACGACGTGACGCCCTTCCGTGAATTCACGGACGGGAACAACTCCAGCCAGTCTGCGATCCGAAGGAATGTTGATCAGGTTAACGACTGCTTTGCCCCGGGCAGAAGCTGCAGCATCTGGCACTTCGTGAACTTTCAACTTGTAGACCATGCCATCGTCAGTAAAGATCATTAGATACGCATGCGTCGACGCGATGAACAGGTGTTCGACGAAATCGCCATTCTTCGCGGCTGCGCCAAATCTACCTTTGCCTCCCCGACCCTGTCTTGTATAGGTCGTGATTGGAGTACGCTTGATGTAACCGCTGTTCGTGACTGTGATCGCGACGTCCTCGTCAGCGATAAGATCTTCGATTGAGAGTTCCACACCCTCGTCGACGATCTCCGTTTTTCGTTCATCACCAAAGTCTTTTTTAACTTCCTCGAGTTCAGTCGAGATTACGCGTCGTAACGATCTCTCGTTAGACAGAATCTCCTCAAGCTCAGCTATATGCTTGATGATGCTTTCATACTCATCTGTGATCTTCTGTCGCTCGAGGGCTGACAACTTTCTTAACTGCAGATCCAGAATTGCCTGAGCCTGAATATCAGAAAAGGCCAGGCTTTCCATAGTCTTTTGCAGTTTGCCAAGGTGCGTCTTGAGCTGAACGTCTGAGGGAACACCCTTCCAGGTTTTGACTTCGCTCATCGTGCTCATTTGCGCGGTCAGCCACTGGCGGGCTTCATCGACAGAACGAGAGTTTCTGATCAAAGTAACAATGGCATCCAAAGCGTCGATAGCTTTTGTAAGCCCTTCGAGAATATGGGCTCGCGCTTTTGCCTTTCGCAGTTCGTACTCTGTGCGCTTCTTGACCACTTCCCGGCGAAACTCGATGAAGCACTCCAACATCTGCTTCAGATTCAAGACGCGCGGCTGGCCGTTGACGATGGCCAGATTGATCACACCAAAGGAAGACTGCATTGGCGTGAGCTTGTAGAGCTTGTTCAGGACGACTTGCGGTACTGCATCACGCTTCAGCTCAACTACGATTCGCATGCCAGTACGATCTGATTCATCACGCAAGTCCGAGATGCCTTCGATCTTCTTCTCATTGATCAACTCTGCAATGCGCTCAATCAAACGAGCTTTATTTACCTGGAACGGAATCTCAGTAATAACAATTGCATCACGCTCCTGCTGACCACGACCGATGCGATCGATTCCCGCACGTGCACGCAACTGCAGCACACCTCGACCTTCCAGGTACGACTTTCGAATTTCCTCTTTACCATAAATAAAGCCACCGGTTGGAAAATCAGGACCTGTTACATACTTGGTCAAATCAGCTGCTGTTAGTTCTGGATCACCTAGTAGGGCGAGCGTCGCGTTTACAACCTCGGTAAGATTGTGAGGTGGAATCTTGGTGGCCATACCAACCGCAATTCCGTCCGATCCGTTTATCAATAGATTTGGAACACGTGCCGGGAGAACAGTAGGTTCGGAGAGTGACTCATCGTAGTTTGGTTGAAAGTCGACAGTTTCTTTCTCGATATCGACGAGTATTTCATTTGCCAGGCGGGCCATGCGAATTTCGGTGTATCGCATAGCTGCTGCAGCGTCGCCGTCCACTGAACCAAAATTACCTTGACCATCGATCAGCGGATAACGCATCGAGAAGTCTTGAGCCAGACGCACAATCGTATCGTAGACAGGCATATCGCCATGCGGGTGATACTTACCAATCACGTCGCCGACGATGCGCGCGCTTTTCTTGTAGGCCTTGTTATAGGTATTGCCTAACTCGTGCATGGCCCATAACACGCGACGGTGCACAGGTTTTAGTCCATCACGAATGTCAGGCAATGCGCGCCCGATGATTACGGACATGGCGTAATCCAGGTAGGACCGCCTCATCTCGTCTTCGATGTTTATGTGGTTTCGCTCAGAAGTTGTTTCCATCTATTGGCCTTTCCAGTACAATCCGCCAGACTTTAGTTGTGCCTGCTTGCGGGATTCTGAACTCTCCAGAATACAAAGTTCGACCGCTCCCAGAGTCTCTCGGTTAGCTTTGAACTCGGCTTTTGTCAGGCAGTAAAACGGATGGTGCATCGACATTCCAGTAAGCCGTATTTTAGCCTCTTTTGCTGCCTTTTGGCAACCACCGAGAGTTCGGAGAACCCCAATAAAATCAATAGCTTCGTGGAGGTTATGAGGCTAAAATCTCATATTCAGAAAAGACCGGTCGTTGACCTCGTCTGAGCCACAATTGCTGACGATCAGAACCCTTCTCTACCAATGAGCGAAGAGCGCAAATTGAAACGTATTCGTGAGCGCCTGGAACTCAAGCTCCCTGTGAAAATTCAGTGTCGTGAGTCGCCCGACTTTGAGTGGGTAGAAATGACGAGGCTGCTCAACGTAACTCCATTCGGCTGCGGCTTTACACTCAAGCGACCCACCGAAAAAGGACGACTACTCCATCTGACCATACCTATGCCTCGCCAACTACGAGTCTTCGATCACATTGAACCGCAGTACAACATTTGGGGTCTCGTTCGTTATGTCAAAGGCACTAATTTGCCGGACAACAAAGGCGTTACATTCGATGTTGGCGTTGCCTTTATCGGCAAACGACCCCCGAAAAGCTACGATATCGATCCCTCGAAACGTTATGAGATATCGGGAGGCTTCCAGGATCTTGCATCACCCGAAGAGATTGTTCGACCCTATGATCCTACTGACCAACGAAATCATACGCGACACAACATTGCTGTAGACATGCAGGTTGAGTTGATTGACGAAAAAGGCCAACCGTCAATGACCGAGAGTACGGTGACGGAAAACATCAGCAAGGGTGGCGCAACAGTGTTCACCACGTTGGAGGCTCCAATTGGGCGTTTCGTCCGTATAACCAGCCAACAGTACAACCTGACGGTTCACGCCGTTGTTAGAGCCCGAAGTACCGGTCCAGACGGCATTCCGCGACTTCATGTCGAGTTCATCGATAAGGAATGGCCGTTGTAGAATAATTCCATGGGTACAATTCGGGGTATTGGAATACAACGCCAGGTTCTTCTTTTCGAACTTGAACGCCGCTGCAACTTTCCTGAGTGCAACGCGCGAAACTTTATCGGTCTCACAAAAAACGAGGCGAAGGAGTACCGCGGTTTTGAATGTAGCGCCTGCGAACGTTGGAACAATGACAAATTGAGCAAAAAGGACGTTCCCGATTGGTGGGATGAGATTCACTCGACGCAGCAGTCTGACAGCCCTTCCTCAGACCAAACCCCTTGAGCAACAATGGCACATCTCCCGTGAAGATCGCTGCATCGCGACCAGTAAGTGGTCGTACGATGCTGCCGCAATGGGCGCTCGAGATCATCCGGCCAATCGTCGGTTTTTTTAGTAGAGCGCTTTGGAAGATCGAATACTTGGGGATCGAAAACGTGCCGAAAGATGGTGGCGTAATCATCGCCGCAAATCATCAGACCTACATCGATCCGTTCTGGCTCTCAGTTCCAATCAAACGTCCCACTCGTTACCTTGCATGGAGCGCAGCTTTCAACTGGCCCGTAGTTGGACAATGCTTGATCTGGCTGGGCGCGTGGCCACTCGCGTTGGAAGGCAGCGATCCTGCCGCAATCCGAAGATCTCTCCAGTGGTTGAAGGAAGGCGGAGCAGTGGTGATTTTTCCCGAAGGTGGGCGGAGCACCTCAACGGGTTCTCTGGAACGTTTTAAAGCTGGGGCTGTCAGATTAGCTTTGGAAGCCGATGTACCAATCTTGCCGGTGACGATCCGAGGAGGAAATCAAGTATGGCCGCGCGGGTGGCGTTTTCCTCGAGCCGGGAAAGTGGTTGTGATCTATCACCCACTCTATCACCCACAAAAACCTCCCGACGAAGAGACTCGCGCATTCGCAAGAAAAGAAAGCGAACGTCTCGCAAAAGTCATCGCATCCGCTCTCTGAGTTGAACTAGCTGCGCAGAACTTCCAACATTGACGGATGGACCAGGCCGTTGCTGGCTACAATTTTCTTCGTGTAGATACTCAGCGCTTCGTCTTGAAAGTTGGTCACCCGACCGCCTGCCTCTTTAATTAACAACACACCCGCAGCCATGTCCCAGGCATTTAAGCCATCTTCCCAAAATCCATCAAAACGTCCGCACGCAACATAGGCCAGATCGATCGCAGCCGATCCGTCGCGTCTGACAGCTTGCGCCCGCAAAGTAAAGTTGGCGAACTCGCGCGCAAAGTCTGGTCGCTCTCGAACGTTGTAGGGAAAGCCTGTGCACAACATCGCACTGTTCAAATCCTCGACCGAAGAAACTCGAATCCGGCGTTCATTTAGAGTCGCTCCCTGGCCCCGTTCTGCGGCGAACATTTCATTACGCATCGGATCGAATATGACTCCAAGTTCCATCTCACCGGCGCGTTCAAGTCCGATTGAAACGCAAAAACAAGGATAACCGTGCGCGTAATTTGTAGTGCCATCCAATGGATCAATGATCCACTTCCATTCGCTGCGTTGAGTTCCAACCATAACGGCCTCACCTGACTCTTCGGCGAGGATTCCGTGTTGCGGGTAGTGGGAACGTATCTTTTCGATGATCAGTTCTTCCGAAGCAATATCAGCTTCAGTGACAAGATCGATGTCGCCTTTATTGGTAATTCTGGCGGCGCCGAGTTTCTGAATGAGAATTCCTCCAGCTTCTCGGGCTATTTGAGTAGCAAAATTTAGCATCAGCTTACTAGTCGTGATTTTGTAATCTCTTTCCCGGAAGACGCATTCGTTGCGCGGCGATTTTCAGAACCTCTTGAACTTGTCTGTCCCAATAGGCCCATGAGTGATCGCCTGGAAGTTCGCGATATTCATGTGGAATCTTCTTCTCAAGCATCAACGTGGCAAGTTCACGATTGTACGGAAAAATCTGCGAGGAATCTTCAGTGCCACAATCAAAGTAAAAATACGGAAGGGCATTTATGCGTGCCGGGGTCAAACTTCTAATGATCTCAAAAACATCGTTCGCTTTGCGTGTATCGCTGTCGATTGGACCAAACAACTTTAGCGAGGTTTCCCACGGCGCGTTGGTGATTTCTTTTTCACCAAAACGGGTCTGGCCAAAAGCGCCGCTCATGGAGCCGGCAAATACAAACGTTGAAGGTGACTTCAATCCAAACTTGATCGAGCCGTAGCCACCCATCGAAAGACCCGCGATTGAACGGCCATAACGCGCTTCGAGAGTGCGGTAACGCCGGCCAACATCGGGAATGAGTTCTTTTAGAACGTAGCTTTCGTACTTATCCGACGCCGAAGAAACATTATCCGTGTACCAGCTGTCGTTGCCTTCAGGCATGACCACGATCATGCGGTACTGCACGGCGTAGTCCGCGACATTGGTTCGTGTTATCCAATCAGAATAGTGACCGGTGAGACCATGTAGAAGATACAGAACCGGATAACGAGTAGTGGTTGAGGTGTCGTAATCGGTTGGCAACAAAACGTTGTAAGGAAGAGTCGCGCCGACTAGCTTACTCTGAAACTGAACTGTTTCGACTCGCTGTTTTGCTACAGCGTTAACCGCCAAACCTGCAGTCATAATGGCAGCTAAGATGAAGCGCTTGGTTATTCTAGCTTTAAGCGAGTAGTGGAATCTTGATCCCTTTATCACGCGCAGTCTCTTCTGCCTCCTGATAACCTGCATCCACATGACGTGCGACGCCAAGTCCGGGATCATTAGTTAGCACTCGGTTTAGGCGTTTAGCTGCCTCCTCAGTCCCATCTGCCACCGAGACTTGGCCTGCGTGCAGCGAATACCCGATACCAACACCTCCACCGTGGTGAAACGACACCCAACTCGCGCCGCTCGCTGTATTAAGGAGAGCGTTCAGTATGGGCCAGTCTGCAACCGCGTCTGATCCGTCTTTCATTGCTTCTGTTTCCCGGAAAGGTGAAGCAACAGAACCTGTGTCGAGATGATCGCGACCGATTGCGACAGGAGCAGTCAAGTCTCCACGCTTTACGAGGTCATTAATCGCCTCACCCATCTCCGCTCGCTCGCCATAACCAAGCCAGCAAATTCGCGCCGGCAACCCCTGGAAGTGCACTCGATCTCGGGCGAGTCGCAACCAACGATTAAGCGTTCGGTCCTCAGGAAACATTTCCAGCGCCAGATCGTCAGTCTTGCGAATGTCATCTTTGTTTCCGGAAAGCGCCACCCAGCGAAAAGGCCCTTTTCCTTCGCAGAACAGCGGACGAATATACTCCGGAACAAAGCCAGGTATTTCGAAAGCATCTTTACAGCCCGCATCGAAAGCTTGCTTGCGGATGTTGTTACCATAGTCAAAGGTAACTGCACCCGAGTGCTTCAGGTCCAACATCGCCGTCACATGTCTGGCCATCGAATTCATCGATCGTTCGACATATTCTCCAGGGTTCGACTGGCGCAACTCTTCCGCCTCACTCAAGGTCATAGCTTCTGGAACGTAGCCGTTCAACGGATCGTGCGCACTCGTTTGGTCAGTAACTACATCGATCTTCACTCCGCGCTTTACTATCTCCGGCAACAACTCTGCACAATTCCCAACGAGACCTACTGAGAGTGCACGCTTTTGTTTACGAGCTTCTTCGCATGTTTCCAATGCTTCGTCGAGAGAAGTAGCCATTCGATCGCAGTACCCAGTTTTTACGCGCCGTTCGATACGTACCGGATCGACATCAAGTCCAAGGAAGACTGCACCGTTCAGCGTTGCCGCGAGCGGCTGAGCGCCACCCATCCCTCCCATGCCACCGGAAAGAACCAGCCTGCCTGATAGATCACCACCGAAGTTCTTATCAGCCAAAGAGGCAAAGGTCTCGAAGGTTCCCTGTACGATGCCCTGCGTGCCGATGTAGATCCAACTACCCGCGGTCATTTGACCGTACATCATCAGGCCACGGCGTTCGAGCTCATGAAAATTTTTCCAGTTGGCCCAGGCTCCAACAAGATTCGAATTAGCAATCAAGACCCGCGGCGCGTATTCATGTGTGCGAAAAACCGCAACCGGTTTACCGGATTGGACCAACAGAGTCTCGTCGTTCTCGAGTGACTGCAGCTCGCGAACGATCGCATCGAAACAGGCCCAATTGCGTGCAGCTTTACCGGCGCCGCCGTAGACAATCAAATCCTGCGGCTTCTCAGCAACTTCCGGATCAAGATTGTTCATGAGGCAGCGCAGTGCTGCCTCCTGATGCCAGCCTTTACAATTCAGAGTAGCGCCTCGCGGAGCTCGAATGACTCTTTCAGACATTTTTGATCTCAGTTTTCCGGATTCCAGAGCCGACTGAACCAACGTCACATCGTCTCTCCGAGTCAGCTGTTCCAGTTCTCCGGAATCTAACCAGATGCCGCCGCATCTTTCGCAGGTATCTAAGTCAGCATCGCATCAAACTCTCCGCTCTTTATTCGCTCAACGATTTGTTGAATATCCGCAGACATGGCGCGGTCAGCGGTCACCGGAGTAACAATCTTGCGAACAAGTTCGTACGCGCGTTTCACGCCTTTACCGGGAGCTAGCGGCGCGCGAAAGTCGAGTGCCTGAGCTGCGGACATTAGCTCAATTGCAGTCGTCATCTCCGCAAGCTCTACGATGGACCGAAGTTTAGTTGCGGAAGTCATTCCCATTGAGACGTGATCTTCCTTACCGCCATCGGTGGGAACGTTATCTATACTTGCTGGATGAGCAAGCACCTTTGCTTCATTCAACAAAGCAACCGCCGTAACCTGAAGCATCATAAACCCTGAAGAAATACCGGGCTGTTGCGTTAGAAATGGCGGCAGATTGTCGTTTGTGTCCGGATTCACCAATCGATCAATGCGTCGCTCAGTGATACTCATTAAGTCTGTCAAAGCAATTGCAGCGTAGTCAAAAACCAGTGCGAGTGGCGCACCGTGAAAGTTTCCGCCCGACAACACTTCACCAGTCTCAGAAAATACAAGCGGATTATCGGTTGCACTTCCACTCTCAATCTCGACCGTATCTCTAACGTGGTTTAGTGCGTTCCGGATCGCACCATGAACCTGCGGCATACAACGGAGACTGTAAGCATCCTGCACACGCGGGTCATTATCTATATGCGAATCTCTAATTTCACTGTCGCGCAGCAACTCACGTAAATGCGCAGCAACTGCACTCTGCCCGGCGTGCGGTCGAGCTGCATGTATACGTTCATCAAATGCGACAGGCGTACCTCGCAAGGCTTCAAGAGTCATCGCGCCAGCGACGTCGGCGAGTTGGACCAGTCGTTCTGCGCGATACAACGCGAGTGAGCCAACCGCGCCCATTGCTTGCGTTCCGTTTAGTAACGCCAGGCCTTCTTTCACTTCCAGCTTGAGCGGCGCTAGTCCGGCTCGCTGCAGCGCCTCCGAACTGGATAAGCGCTCACCTTTGTAGAAAGCTTCTCCCTCTCCAATTACCGCCAATGCGAGGTGGGCCAATGGCGCTAAATCTCCGCTGGCGCCGACTGACCCTTTCTCTGGAATCACCGGCGTTACACCATGATCAAGCAAACCGATTAAGGCATCGATTACAAGCGATCTCGCGCCACTGAACCCCGTTGCCAAGACGTTCGCACGCAGCAACAACATTGCGCGGGCTTCTGCTTCGGACAAGGGATTGCCAAGACCACAAGAGTGACTGCGGACCAGATTAAGCTGCAACTCACGCAACTGATCTTTTCCGATACTTACATCCGAAAGTTTGCCAAAGCCCGTGTTGACACCGTAAACCGTCCGACCTTCTGTCACAATCCGCTCAACCACGACTCGCGCCTGTTCCACGCGTGCACGCGCTTCCGGCGCCAGTGTTACTCGTTCGCGTCCTTGCGCCACGTCAACGATTTGCTGCAAACTCAGTCTCTGTCCATTAAGGCTTATCATTCTAGAAACTCTGCTACGGGTCGCCCAACACAGCCGAATCCGTAAAGATAAAAATTCCCTTTCAGCAGACACACTCCAACTCGAAATACATCTTTAGCTTAATAATATCGATTTGAAACTCTGTGGGCGAATGCCTAACGGCGTAAAGCCGTTTGGGACGACTTCAACTTACTAAAGTTTTTTCCGCTCGTCGTTCTCGTTCAGGCGTTTCTGATATATCGATCTTCTTGAACTCGCCAGTAGTGCCACCACTGCGAACTCGCTGCCGAGCGCGTTTAGCACGTACCGTAGTCCGTCGAGTCGTTGCTGCGGTCCAACTGGTCATTCGCTTAAATGGTTGAAGGGAAAACTCGTGCTTGGGTAGTACCTCGCCGGTCGCTTCGCGCAGTCGAACCGTACCAATCGCAAAGATGGCGATCGCGGCGTTAAAGACAACTCCAACGGCGAACACAATCCAACCCGGAACGATCCCGACACTGGCACGGTCGATGAACGCATCGAAATCGCGCGCCGCCAAAGGATGAAGGTAGACCTTGAGGTTCCAACTGAGCGCCAGCAAAGCAAAAATCCAGAGATAGTTTCTACGTAGTCGTCGACCAACAGCCTCCCACTCCGTAATGGTGAAATGAGGTGTCGTCAAATCGGCAGCAAGATGTTCAGCCCACGATTCGTCAGCTGGACGACTATCAGGCAGCAACAGATGCGCAAAGTAACCGGTTTCGAGAACGCGTACTCGACTCGACCAAATCTCGTAGTAACGGTAGCGACGAGCCTCCATCAAAAGAAAGATTGCCACGAGAATCGAATTGATGGGGATGACAAAATGCGGGTTGCTTGGGGAGCTAAAGACAAATGAAAGTGTCGCGCCGGCAGTCAGGACAGCCCAGTTTGTGGTGGTATCCAGGCGATTGCGCCAGGTATTAGACCGCTGCACTTCACCGCGATAAAAGTGAATCATCGCAGTGTTAAACTCCGCCGGAGACATGCGACGCATCAACCCGGCCGGCGAGTGTGGCGATGTGTCGGCCAATGGATCGCTGATTGGCGTCGAACGTAGCCTGCCAGTGGCTCTTTCAGTTGAAAGTGGACCGCTTCCTCTTTGATTTGCTTCGGTGGTCATGGGACCCAATGCTTGGAGCTGCGCCTCCAGAGTGGGGCGCGGGACTCTTAAGAACCGATAATAGCACGCGAGTAGTGGGAATGTCTGAATTTAGCGAGTAGTGCGAATGATCTGAATTTAGGAAGCGCTTTGGGCGCCGTACTTTTTGTCCTTGCTGGAAACATTCGCCGGCGCTAAACGGGCATCGGACAAATGAGTGCCAACATCTCGAAATCTCTCGATTCCCATGAAAATTCGGCTCCTTGACAGTGTTTCGGCGGGCACCCTATAGTGACCCCTCGGCTATTTGAAGGAAGTAACGAGAGTGAAGACTGCCGCAGAAACTGAGCTTGATGAGCAATGGATGCGGCAGGCCATTGGTGCGGCGCGTGAAGCGAGCACTCGCGGCGAAGTGCCAATCGGTACCTGCATTGTAAGTGGTAAATCACTGGTTGCAGTTTCCGGAAACCGAACTCGTACTGATTGCGACCCGACTGCCCACGCGGAGATTGTTGCCCTTCGCGAAGCCTCCAAAGTGGTTGGCAATTACCGACTGACAGACGCGACCGTTTATTCGACGATCGAGCCGTGCGCAATGTGCGCTGGAGCCCTAATTCAGGCTCGAGTCAAACGGCTTGTTTTTGGCGCACTAGATGAGCGAGCAGGCGCAGTCGTTTCACACTTTGAGATCTGTGAAGCTGAGTTTTTGAATCATCGCGTCGAGGTAAGTCGGGGAATCCTTGAAGAGGAATGCCGAACCCTGATGCAGGAGTTTTTTAAAGACAGGCGTTAGTGACGCTTGAGTTGACAGGTGAATAGACAACTCGGAGAGGTCGCATAGTGGATTAGTGCACCGGTCTCGAAAACCGGAGAGGCTTAACGGCCTCCGTGGGTTCGAATCCCACCCTCTCCGCCATTCATTTTCAAGGGCTTGCGAGACTTTCATTTTGCTCTCGTAAGCCTTTTCATGTTAAGCGTGGCGGTCTACCCTCAACGACTCGATATACCAAAGCGGTGCCGGGTCGCCACACTCCAAAGAATTCCATCCAGCAATTCGTCTCCTTGACTGCAGCGCGTATGAGAAATATAGTCCGACTCTGTAGAGAACAGGAACAATCACTAAGCGCTTATCACACTGTTCCTATCAGGCAAGACTTAGTGCTCTCCTCGTTGGTGATTTCGAATCACTACTAAACTGAGACTTGTCAAAAGTAAGGAGAGCAGAAGTTGGCCCGACTTAATTATCCTCAGTCTTTATTCCTTTTCGGCATTGTCTCTCCAACTCTAGCCGTACGATCAGATGCAAGACTCAACGTCTGTTTTGTTTTCTCTGAACTAGTTCGGTTGAGGTTTGGATCCGTTGGTTCTGTGAACATTCAAAGGAGGACCACATGAAACCCATCCCGTTTGCGGTTGGCGCACTCGTTTTGATACTGACTTGTGGTAACGCCACCTCAGCGCTCAAGTTCGATAGGCACACTTCAACTGTCGAATCATTGAGCGCTAATCCATTTGTCTTTCAGGATCCCCACGTGCCATTGACGAACGACGATGTCATAAAAATGTTCGGAGCTGGCTTAACCGAGAGCACGATCGTTCAAGTGATTCAAAAAGTTCCTGCCAATTTCGACACCTCACCAGACGCTTTGATCAAACTTAAGCAGCAGGGAGTGACGCCAAGAATAATTGAGGTCATGGTAGCCGCAAGGACCACTCCCACCAGTTCTACACCCACAGATCCGGTCATTAATAGCAGAGGCGTTTTCGCACAAAACGGACCTGAGTGGAAACGGATTGAGGAGGTCTCTTCGATTGAGGTAAGAAGCGTGGGCAACATTTCGAACGCGGTGACCCTGGGTATCAAAGAGACGCGCGTAGTCTGTGTTTTTCGCGGAGAGAAGGCAGAACTACAGCTCGATAACCGGAGACCAGTGTTTCGTATTGCAGGTCTTGGTGCATCGGCTCGAGACATCTACATCGTCTCGATGCGCCTAAATCCAGATCGACGCGACTTGGAGATGGGTCGCTCTGGATTGGTCAAGAAACTCAGTTATGGTTTTCGCAAACGAGATGTGCGGGACGTCCATGTAAACCGACTAGCCGATGATCTTCTTGAAGTCACGCCAAAGCAAGATCTCGAGCTTGGAGAATACATAATAGTTCTTGGCGGAGTCGCCGCGCCTTTAAGCATGCCGGGGAACAGGTCGGGGAGTAGAGCGGTGATGATTCCGGGAAGTAGGTCCGTGATGATCCCAGGGAGCGGGCCGGTGACCATGTCGACTGGCACGGACGGCACAACTGGCTTTGACTTTGGGATCGCCGCGACTAAGGTTGCGTCCAGATAACTTTGGACTGCGGTGCGAGGTAGGGGCTAGCGCAAATACAAGTTTGGTCAATACGGAATTCGAGCCGTTTTCCGCCTTTTACGCCTCTGAAGCCTTCCGCAACAACAACATAGGAACTAGGGAATGGATTAGTTTTCTCCAAGTGATCCTTGGCCAAAATCGTCACCCAGGGTATTTCTTCGGTGACTAGGGACCGAACATCTGCTTCTCAATCTCCTTACGAGATCCGCTCCCGACTCGGCGAGGGCCGATTGGCCAAGTCAACTAAGAATTAACTCTTCTTTTCCTCGTCTGTTCACAAAGTTGGCGCGCGGATGGCGTGATGACGTGACGATACTAGCGGCGATACGCTATGCTTTGGCGACTGCGCGTGGTTGTGTTTATTAGCGTATCTTAGTACATCGTAGTTGGGCGGAGGAGTGAAACCGGTCTCGAAAACCGGAGAGGCTTAACGGCCTCGATGAGTTCGAATCCCACCCTCTCTGCCAGACTTTGTCCGACATGCTTTAGCTTGTCGTCGTGATTAGTAGAGATTCGACGCTCTCGACAAGCTAAAGCATGTCGGACATACGGAGTCGGACATTCGGAGAGGTGCAGGAGTGGTTGAACTGGCAGCACTGGAAATGCTGTGAACGGGAAACCGTTCCGTGGGTTCGAATCCCACCCTCTCCGCCATTGATTGGCAAGCAGTCTTTGCTTGATTACAAGTTCGAAATCCCCGGCCCCCTCAACTGAAACTGTTCTTTGCAACGTGGGGGAAATAAATGGACGACGATAAGCTTGCGCTTGACGAAGCTCGCCGTGCAGCACAGCACGAGGCGGTTAAGTCACAGGTTGAAGGCGACGTACAGGCTGAGATCACACAACGTGCCGCTGAATCCAGTGCGCCAGGTGAAACGCACAGAATTGATCAAGTTGCCGGTGAGTTTCGATCGAAGGCCGTCAATGAAGTTGTCGAAACCGACCGTGAAGTCGAACGGTCACGCGGGTTAGCACGCGTTTCACAAGTTGTCGATTACATTTTTTATGTAATCTACGCGCTGATGGGAATGCGGTTTCTGCTGGCGTTGTTGGCAGCCCGAAGTACTGCAGGATTTGTTCGGTTCATCGTGGCGGTGACAAACCCCTTTTACGCTCCATTTAAGGGTATAGTAGCGAGCCCCAGTACCGATCAAGGACATACCTTGTTACTCCCGGTGCTGATTGCGATCGTCGCTTACATACTTCTTCACCTGGGTATCAACGGACTGTTGCGAATGTTAGCGCATCGTAAGACGCAGATTTGAGATCTTTTCAATTTGAACCTGATAAGCCCCGGGCTTGTCAGACAACCACTTATCAGATCCCGGGCTCCGCACAACGCAAGCCTTGTGAACCCCGCCAGGCCGGGAACGGAGCAACGGTAGCAACGGCAGCGTGTGTTGCGGTAAAGTCCGGGGTCTGGCCAGACAAACAAGCGATTTAGATCGCTTAAAACTCTCTCCTCATTGCCCGCTGTAGTGTTCCTTTGCTAAAGTCGCAAACACACTCATCCTTAAAAGGAGCACCAAGAAATGAGCCGAGCGTACATGTTTTTTGCGGTAGTCTTCACTACGCTTACTTTGTTCTCCACCGCCTCCGCTCAATCAGGTTCTCGAAAGCAAATCCTCGAAGACATCGCTTCCAAACGAGCGGAACTTAGCAAACTTGAAGCGCAATTCCTCGCGCCTGCTGAAGAGGATAGAATCGAGTTCGCCGACTTACTTTCTCAGCCACGTACAGGTCTGATCAGATTACTACCGCGGGACGTCTTTGAAAGCGAAGCTTATCAAAAGAACCTTAAGACCATCGTGATTCGAGGAGGAGGAGCTTACTATTCGTTCACTCGTCTAACTCACGAATACGGTTACGGGTCAGACATTGAGTTGGATTCCAATCACTTGTCAGTTGGCTTTGCCGGATGCGACTACGGACTCCTGACAAAACTCGGTGATGTCCCTCTTCAGTCACTATCGGTGGACGATCCAACTGTGATGCCGTTGGCAAAATACACTCCGGCTGGAACAGAACCCGAGGCTCGGATTGAACAGAGAAGGTTTTCGGAAGGCACGACTCTCGATGGAGTGCCAGTATCGCGACGTAGACCGGTTGAAATAAATACCACTTACGTTTTGCGCTCAATCGACTACCGCGAGTCCGATGTGCTTGTGGGTCTGAGAGTAGTGCGCAAAGATTCAGATGGTAGTGTGATAATTGCCTGGAAGTTATTGGAGAAGTATCCCGTTCCGGAGTTAAATCGAAATAGCTTATATAAATAGCAAACTCTTTACATGACTTATCAAGTTATCGCCCGAAAGTGGCGCCCGCAATCCTTCGACGAAGTAACCGGACAAGAACCAATAACCCGCACCTTGCGGAACGCTATTGAGCACCAGCGTTTACATCACGCTTATCTCTTCTCCGGGGCAAGAGGAGTGGGCAAAACAACCACTGCACGTCTGCTCGCCAAGGCCCTCAATTGTCATAAGTCGAAGGAACCGACGATTACTCCCTGCCGGACTGACGACCCGACCCAGTGTTCATCTTGCAGGGAAATATCTGAAGGCAGATCTATCGATGTTCAGGAGATCGATGCTGCGTCAAATACAGGTGTCGACAACGTTCGCGAAGCCATAATCGGTAGTGTAGGCATTGCTCCCGCTCGCGACCGGTATAAGATCTTCATCATCGACGAAGTACACATGCTTTCGACTCCGGCCTTCAATGCTTTGTTGAAGACTCTTGAAGAGCCTCCACCGCGCGTGGTGTTCATCATGGCGACAACTGAGCAACACAAAGTTCCTCAGACGATCTTGTCGCGCTGTCAACAGTTTGAGTTTCGGACCATTGCCACGGCGAAAATACTTGAGCGTCTGAAACTGATCGCAAAAGCCGATAAGATCAACATCCCCGACGATGCGCTTCGCGAAATCGCTCGAGCCGGTGAAGGTTCAATGCGTGACGCGCAGTCTGCCTTCGATCAAGTGATCAGCTTTGCTGGTAACAAGATCAAAAAAGAGGATGTCGAAATGGCCCTGGGTGTCGCGGGCGCCGACATCCTAACACGCATCATGACAAGTATCGCGGACAACAGACCTGCTGATGCCATCGCCATAATCGACGACATAGTGATGCGTGGACACGATCTCAGAAACTTCTGTCGTGATCTGCTTGCTCACTTTCGCGATCTCCTGGTGACCAAAGTCTCCGGCAATGAAGAACTTCTCGAAGCTGCTGTTTGTGAACCAAAAGAATTAAAGCGCCAGGCAGAACTTTTCTCCGAATCGGATTTAGTGCGCTTCTTTCACTCACTGGCTGAGACTGAGACAAAGCTGAGGACGGCCACGCAACCTCGATATCAGTTGGAGATCGGCATCGTTAAGCTCATGGAGCTTCGAGGCGTAGAAACGATTGGCGAAATCCTTCAACGCTTAGCGGCATTGGAGGGAAACCTTTCGGGAACGCCGCTACCTGCTTCTAGTAGATCATCCTCTGGACCAGGGGGAGGATCAACAACATCAAGAAAAGGTGGCGGTACTCCAACAACCTCTGGAGCACGCGCCGCAGGCTCGTCATTTGCCACGGCGACAGCTCCTGCATTTGAAGAACAATCAGACGCCATTGTTTCGCCAGAGTTAACAGAGACTGCCTCGCCAGTAGTTGTGGAATCAAACGATACGTCTCCGATTGCCAGGATTAAGCTGGCATTGGAAAGTCAACGCAAAATGTTACTGGTGACTGTGCTCGAGTCAGCCGCGACGACATCATTGGATGGAGGTGAACTCTTCATCGAGTTTGCGCCTGAGTCGCGTCACTTTCGCGACACCCTGACCAAACCAGAAAACATCAAGATTCTGCGGGATGTGTGCCGTGAGGTTACGGGGCAGGATACAGGGGTACGTATCGGAGTTAGTGATCCTAAACCCAACACAGAGCCAACAACTCGCGAAGACGAAGCACGCATGGAGAAGCAGCGTCTCCGTTCCACCGCTGAGAGCAATCCGATTGTTCAGGAAATGCTTCGTACATTTCGCGGCGAGATAGTTGACGTGCGCCCCGTCGACGGGAAATAGATCTCCTCATTTCAATGCTTTCCTCATAGCCTGATCTCTCTACTTCTCATTCCAAATCAAAACGCGACGTTCAATTAATATCGAACGTCGCGTCCCTGTAAAGAACCGAACCTTATTTTGGAATGCGTAACTTCTGACCTGGGTGAATCAAATTATAGTTTGGTCCCACTACATCTCTGTTTAAGTCCCAGATCTCCTTCCAGTTCTTACCCCAGTTTTTTCCGATCTTACTCAACGAATCGCCTGGTTGAACCGTGTACTCTTCGTAACCACCACCTTCTACTTCAATATTGAGCACCAGATCTCCAGCGCGATAATCAGGGTCAATCTCGCCGTACTTGTCCCACATTTGTTGTTTGACGGCGCCGTTATTTGTGGTGCCTGTTATGTAAAGCACGCCGTCCTGCTCGGCTATTTGAGGATTGACGCCATTATTGTTGGCGATCTCAATCACTGGTTGGTACTTCTCAGTAAGCTCCATGATTGCCACTCCTTCACTTGATTGTCATCTTATTAACGACCTTCTTCGGATGGGATTCGTTCGCGGCCTTCATTGCATCCTGCAACTTGGCGCGGGGAATATCGCCCGTTAAGGTAACTTCACCATTGGCCACGCTCGCGGTAACAGTGGTGATCCCATATTTGGTCAAGCCAGCCATCACGTCTGTCCTTAACTTCACATCTGGAGAGACAGGCGGCGGTGTCGCATTAACGATTGGAGGTCTTACCGTCAGAGTGTTCGTTACCGACTTAACGCCTTCCACACTCTTTGCGAGCTCCTCTGCGCGAGTCTTATTTGGGTCTGAGTTGACTGTACCAGTCAGGGAGACCACTCCGTCTTTCACACTTACGTTGACCGCTTGTGCTGCAAGACCTGCGTCGGCGTTAATCTTTGCCTTCACCTGTTGTGTAAGGGTTTCGTCGTTTGGCCCGCGGTTACATCCAGCGAGCGCGACAATAAGGGCGAGCATCATGCTGATGCCAATTGCTTTTGCTACTGCTCTCACTTGTTGCTCCTCCTATGCATTTAGCTAAGTTAGTTTGATTACTTTATAGCTCTCGATGAAAGTTACTAAGATCAAACTTGTCACAAAGTGCTATCCGATTAAGGCTGAGCTCACTTAAAAAAGTTACCGGCCGCCCGCATTAAATCGTCCATTGCGCTGCCATCTTTATTTTGGTCGAGCATCGAGCCCAACATTCCCATAACGTCAGGCGCGTTGGCTTGTGCCTCTTGTTCCTGCGTTGAAAGCATGTTGGAAAGCCCTGTGGAACTTAGACCACTCTGTTGTTGCGTTTGACCAACAGCACCCATTACCAATGGAGCGATCATCTCCATAATTCCAGTAGCTGAATTTGAGTCGAGACCTGTTGCCTGCGCCAGATTGTTTTCGACTGTCGATTGTTGGCCACCGAAGACGTGCCCAAGAATTCCAGCTCCATTACCGGCTTGTGGATCTGCTAAATATCCAGAGAGATTGCTAAAGATGCTTCCATCGTGATCGTTGTTAAGAGCCTGGTGCAAATTGTCTGCACCTTGTGGCTGAGCGGCGTTGCGTGCGAGCGCCGTTAGGATCAAAGGAATAGCGATTTGTACTGCGGTGTTTGCTGTCGATTCACTAATACCGAAACGCTGAGCAATTTGTTGCGACGCACCGCCAGCCAGTTGTTGCATGATGATCTGTGTTATTGCGTTCATCCGATTTATCTCCTTATCCGAACAAAATCAGGGTCGATAACGCACCAGAAGGGGAATCGTCGACACTGAGCGCGGAGGCGAAATACCCAACCAACAGATTGAGTCAGAAAAACCGACACTAATCCGAAATCACCCGATGGAATGCTGCCACCTATCCGAATTCGGACCCCGTTTACGTAGTTAGACTTTCGCTTGCGCGGAGCCTACACGAGCGAGGGACTTGTTACGAGACCAACGCTATGGGAAGTCAACGTATGGCATATGGAATTATTGTTACGTGAGACCTCGATTGTCATTGGCCTACGTACTTTTACGGACTACTGTGGGGGAATCACTGGCCACTAAGGTGGCCACTAAGGCAACTTGGCTGCGAGAACGTCGACTTTTTCGATCGATGGAGGCGAGGCTAATAGCTCAGCCGCGTTTGCCATCAATGCGGCTGCGACACTTCCTGAAAGGTGAGCCTCACGGCCGGATTCATCGGGAAACGCATCAAAGATGCCAAACGTAGATGGTCCGAGTTTTAGACCGAACCAGGCTGTTGTGGCGGGTTCTTCTTGAACCAGCTGCAAACCACCTTTCAGAAAATTCTCAACATCCTTTTCCTTGCCCGGCTTGGCTTCAAGACGAACGAAGAGTGCAACCTTAACCATAGTAAATTTCTCCTGCGATAGTGTGACTTCACTATACGCCTCAATTGAAAGTGGAACAAAAGCAATTCCGGGCGTTAGGTCGTCGTGCGCTTAGCCATGCAACAGTCCATGAAGAGAATCATTAGTCATTGGTCATTTGACAGTGATCAATTATCAATTAGCTTAACCGCGTCGCCGCGATCACTCTTCAAGCTCTTCTCTCAAGGCCACCGGCTTGCCCGGTGGTGCTTCACGTTCGCTGCTAACAAAGATCGGTCCAATTGTGTTTAGCGCGAAACGCGCCGGAGGTTGCACTAATCTTCGACAACTTTTTTACTCCCCCGGCGCGTTCCGCGCAGAGAAGAAGATACTTTGAATGTTCTAGCAACGAACGTGAAGACCACCGGGCAAGCCGGTGGCCTATTAGTGATGGAGAGAAGAGCTTGAAGAGCGATCGTGTCGATACGATTAAGTAATTGATAATTGATCATTGTCAAATGACCAATGACCAATGATTCTTTCCTAGACTGTTGCGTAACTTACCGACGGGGGACAGACGCGGAGTTGATTAAGGGAAACGATCAGTGATTTTCGTCAAGGAGGCGAGTGGTGTGCTCTGTCACACTAGCGGGCCTTACTATTTGTGAGGTATCGACTCTGCGCGACTCGTCAAGTGAAAGTGGCGCGCCAGCATTATTGAAGCGCGGTTGCTGTTGCCAGATCGGACCGGCGAACTTGACCTGCTCTTGTTCCAAGCGATCATGCTCTTCAAAAATCAGCGTGTAGAAAACTTTTGCAAGACCGACCAGGAAAACGATTGCGGGAATAGCGAGCGGTCCAGGACTGTCGGCAACAATAGAAGCAATCATTGCTAACGGCAGCAGACAGACGCCCAGGAAGACAACTTTGGAACCGATGCGTACTCCTTTTCGACGCATCAACGGTCCGGATCGCGGCACGAGCATCTGAGGAGTAATAGGGTTTCCGTTACTCAGAACCAACTCGTTGATGTAGGTGAGTTGAAGTCCGCAACTAGAGCAAAACCGCATATCCTCGGTCGGTTGCAGTTGACTACACCTCGGACAATACATTTGCTCAATCCTCCGTTGGAACTTCGGATACCCCAGGATCTACTAGTGCTACGATCAATCACCCCCAACTGTTCACCACGAATTAGTATTCTCAAGACCAATTGTACATTCATGGCGCCTTTGGCACCCATCAACTTCCGAACAAATCTCGCGCGGCCTTCGTATTTGCGTAGAGTTGGAGGGTAAGAACAAAATGCGTGATCCTGTCTTGGCTGGCGTCTTGAGCTTGATTATTCCGGGTGTAGGACAGCTTTACAACGGAAGAATTCTTGCTGGAATCCTTTGGCTGATCTTCACCCCTGGTTTTTGGCTTGGAACCGGTGGAACGTTGGGTTGGATCTGCCACATTATCTCCGCTTACACAGCTTACTCGTATGCGAAGGAATTTCCATACCGAGGATCAAGCGCGACTTTCTAGCCGAAGTTAGTTTGACTTCGGTTTTTTCGGGGGAACCGCCTTGGGAATATCGCTCTCGTCAACAACCTCACTGGCGTCAAACTTTGCCGATCCCCTAAGCATGGGTGGCAACTTTGAAACCGGAATACTGACAGTCGCGATCGGATCCACTCTTCGCAAAATCGCGCCACCTCGACCTGCAACCCAAATGTTGGTGCCACCTCTATAGGCAATTGAAAACAAAGAAGCGCTCGTTATCGACGGTTGCTGTTCCCACGTTTGCCCGCCATCCTTGCTATGAAGAATTTTCCCCTGCTCACCAACGACTAACACGTCGTTCGCACTGGCTGCTGCTACACCAAACAGATTCCCATTAGCTCCTGTTTCAAGATCCTTCCAGGTCGCCCCACCATCGTCAGTACGCAGCACAATACCTTTCGCGCCGGTAATGAATGCGCGTTGATTGTCTACAAAAGCGATTGCATATAGCCAATCATTCAGATTCCGGTCCACTCGTTTCCAGGTCTGGCCGCCATCCTCGGTCCGGAGAATGGTTCCACCCGAACCAACTGCCACACCATGAAGTGGATCAACAAACTTTACGTCTTCAAGCCAGTTGAGAGTGTTCGTTTGCTGAAATTCCCACGTCACACCTTCATCCTTGGTACGCCACACCGCTCCGCGCGCACCGACGACCCAACCTTCCGTTGGAGAAATAAATGAAACTCCAAAAAGGTCTTCCTTTGCAGGACTGGTAATTGCCGACCACGTAACTCCCCCGTTGACGGAATGAAGTATCGTTCCCTTGTCGCCGACTATCCATCCCGAGTGTTCAGTCACGAACGTGATCGCACTCAATGAAGCAGTCGATCCCGATGGCCTGATGGTCCACGACTTCCCACCTGAGTTTGTAAAGAGAATTCTGCCCCGTTCACCAACAGCCCACCCATGAGAGTTATCAATAAAGAAAATGGTAGACAGGTCGTCTCGACCGCCTTCTGTTAGTCGACGCCAGGAGAGACCGCCATCATCGGTACGAACCACGAGCCCGTCAGCACCTGCGGCCCAACCTAATGACTCATCAGCAAAGTAGACTGTTGCCAGCCTCGGATTGGTCCGCACATTAACCGGGAGCCAGATCTTGCCGCCGTCGCCTGTCGTCAACACTACTCCACTCTCGCCTGCGGCCCATCCGTGCAACTCATCACTGAAGAACACTGCATAGAGATCGGTAGTGACCAACGAGTCGAGTAGTTGCCAGGTGGCGCCCACATCATTCGACTGTAGTACGGTGCCCCGGTAACCAACTACGATGGCCCTTTTCTGCGACGTGAAGGTGACACCAGTTAGAGCAGAACTCGTATTAGTGACTTGCTGTTTCCATTCGTTGCCGCCGTCATTCGTTACCAGGAGAGTACCTCTCGAACCTACAGCAATTCCGTTTTTTGCGTCCACAAACGCGATAGAAAACAAGTGGGCGTTTGTGCGACTTTCCTGGGCTTTCCAGGTGACACCGCCATCCGTTGTAGCAATGATTGCCCCGAAGGTTCCAACTGCCCAACCGTGTAAGGGATTGTCGGGAGCAAAAGTGATTGCAAAGAGATGATCCCGTGTTCCACTTTTCCTGATCACCCATCTCTTTCCACCATTCTTGGTGGTTAGGATCATCCCACGCGCACCTGTGATCACTGCTTTCGATCGATCTTTTACATAGAGACCATAGAGCGTAGTACTTGCCGGAGACTCTTGTTCTTCCCATTCAAAGCCGCCGTTGTCGGTGACCAACACAACTCCATTTGACCCGACCGCCCAGCCACGAAGCTTGTCGTTCGTAAACCTAATTGAGTTGATCGAATTGCCCTGGGGTAACGGATTTTGCCACTGCCAACCGCGGAAAGGATCCTGGGCTAAAGAAACGAATGGGAATGCAAATACTGAAAGGATTAGACAGACCAATGCCGCGAGGTCAGCGGGGCGCAAACCGCGGTTTAAGGTGATAGTTTGCGAGGTTCGACGCAACGAGTGAGACACAATCACCAATCCCGGAGCAAGTTACACACAGGGGAGGGTGAATTATAAGGATCAATGACCGGGATTGCGAACTCTCAAATGTTGAGATACACCTTGACCCGGGAACTTAGTCAGGATTTCCCCAGGATTCGGGTATCAAAGAGCTGCCGGATCCGTTGTCCCAACACTCTCCGCTGCATCTTGAAGTATTGACGCATCCACTACACCCGCTGCGGCTATTTTGCGGGCAGCGGTATCCGCGGCTTCCTGCAGAATGTGTCCCACGTGACCGCGAGTCCACTTCCAGTTTACCTCGTGACCATTGGCCGCCTTGTCCAGACGTTTCCACCATTCATGATTGGCCTTACGACGAAAATTTCCATTCATCGTTTCAACCACGTAGCGTGAGTCAGTGAAGATATTAACCTGACAGGGTTGTCGCAGTGATTCCAACCCAATTGCTGCAGCAATAATTTCCGCTTGTTGGTTTGTAGCACTGCCGAGATACTCGCCAACTGCGCGCCAGAATCCTTTATAACCAAGCAGCGCAACTCCGGCGGCGCGACTCGCGGCCTTACCATTACCGAGACTGGATCCGTCGCAGAATATCGTTACTAGTTTCTTACCCGAACTGTTTGTCACTAGAATGTCGCTCGTTACCTTTGAGTTGGAGGCTTAGCCTAACACGCCACCGGGCAAAGTAGGAGCAGCAACAACGCGGTACGGGTTTAGTTTGAGCCCTTCAAGAATCTTCTGAACCAGGCTACTGCTCGTTGATCGCGATCTAACTGATTATTGCGAAGTACATGACCATCTCCAGCGTAGATGATCAACTCATAAGTTGTCCCCTGCTTCTGTAACTTCTGGGCCAGACTCAACGACTGATCAGGATCTACACCCTTATCTGCACCTCCGTGCATGATTAGCAGTGGCACTTTCAACTCATCGGCCCAACGGATTGCTGATCTTGCTGCAAACAAGTCTTCCTTCCTCGTTTCAAAGTCGGGCCAAAGTTGTTTGAAGAATGTTGGCGAATATTGCTTAGGGTGACTGTCTGCAAGTTGCTGCAAATCCGTGAGTGCGCCGAAGACTGCAGCTGCGTTGATTGGAAATCTCTTTCTTATCGCCAGGTAGGTCATCATTCCACCACGCGATTCTCCATACATAAAAAGGTTCGTCGTGTCTATGAACCCCAACTCGCTCATTACTGGTAGCAGATTTGTTATGTCATCAATGTCTGCACCTCCCATTTCGTCGCGACCTTCACCTCCGTCGCTTTGTCTCAACATCGGCGCTACAACGACGAAGCCTGCTCGAGCAAGTCGATTGAAAAACGTCACCAACTCCGGCGCAATGTCGTTTCTCACCGCACTGCCTCGGTTGAAAATAATGGTCGGGAACTTTTTATTAGCCATTTGTTTTGGCCTATATACATAGGCGACGACTTTGAGGCCGTCGCTTAGGTAAGTCATTTTTTCGAACTCAAAATCCAAATCATTGATTGCCTTTTCGTAAGCCGCCTTATCGGCGTATCTCTCGACGTCCGTTGATTTCACTGCTTCCTCGTAAGACGGACAGCGATAGGCCTTTCTTTCGAGGATTGTGGCGTAACTCTTTGCGGCGTTTGCGACGCCCGACAGGAGCAGGACCAAAAGTACTCTGGTGATGACTTTCATGTATCTCATAAATACAGACAGATTCTGACGTGTTATTGAGACGTTACAGCCACTCGATTCGTTAACGCCGTGCTAGAGAGGAGTAGATGTCGACCAGATTTGGTGGGCTTTGAGAATCTCATCCTCACGACCTTCAATGGCTGTTACAGCCTGATCGTGCTGATCAATCAGATACTCAAAGAAGTTTGCTATGAACTGTCGCTGGTCATGGTTTGCAGCCACGATCAACCTATTATCTGGGCCATCACCAAGCATATGAAACAAGAATTGATCGAGGTATCTTTCAGAAGGGATATCAATTGTGCTTAACGTTAGTCGGATTAAGGCGGGCATGTAATAAAAGAACCCATCGACGGAACAGAAACAAAGCGGATCCCAGCCGGGATTGCCTAATTGTTCCAGGCCAATGGATTCGACCGAATTTGAGCGCAGGGTCTCGTCGTGTTCCGCACATTCGCAGCAATGCTGATAGTTAGTAAAGTGATCCGGTTTGGGAGTGCTGAAGAGTTTGAGTGCCTGATTCGTCCAATCCATAAAGGTATTTAGTCAAAGGCGTACACTGCTGATACGACCCTTAGTTGACCGTTTAACTTGGCCATCTGGAAACGGAATGCTGACACCTTTACTTCAAACAGCCTCGTTCCTTTCGGTAAGCCGAGGCACTCTTTAGTACACGTCTTCACGATTGGTTTGAAGAGGTTGTCTTGAGCTTCCGGGTAATCCGCGAGCTGCGCGTGAGTGACCTTAGTTTTTTTGCCAACCAACTCGCCGATCTTTTCCAATAAGTCAGTATAGATGAGCATTCGCTCGACGCTATCAATCTTCTCAGCTAAGTAGTCGTAGTTTCCTGCGCCTGACTTGTATTTAATCGAATACGGATGTTTTTGAATTAGCTGGACCAGATCAGGTGAATTGATCTGCTCTTCCGTAATCGGAACGTCATCGGCATCGGGGAATTTACTAACTACATACAGAGATCCGCGATAGGCCACGTTTAGCAATGCTTCGTAGTATCTTTGCAGATCTCCCGGGCTGGCCTTTGTTGCCGTTGTACGGTCCAGCAACATGAACCAATCTCCTTCATCATCTTTAAGGTAACCTTGCAGATAGTTTGCTTCAAAAAACTGTTTGATGACCGGTTTGATGTCGCGCGTTTGTTCAAGTTTAGTAAGAATGTCGTACGCAAGTTTTGAAACATTCTCTAGCTCAGCTAACTGAGGGTCCGTCGCTTCGTTGCGTTTGTGACGTTTCAGCATTCCGCACGCCTGGTAGTAAAGATTCTGAGTAATTATTCCCTGTGCAACCGAACGCCATTTGTCGACCGGAAATAGTTCTTCCCGAATAAGTTTTTTCCCGGCATCAAAAAATCGTATTTCGCGAGTGCGCATTCGATTTGTACTGCAATCGAAATCGATGATTTCGTCGCGGTACTGATATTCCAGATTTGACAGCTCACCGAGTTGTTGAGGTTTGGCAAACGTCCAGCGAAATCTTGCCCTGACAATTTCTGACCCGCCCACACCAATATCGGCTGTGTTCATATCAATGAAACTGTCATCGTAGGTATGAACCCGAAACCACGTCGGAAGGGTTTGAGAGACTACAGATTGTGAGGTGAGCGCAAAGATCAGTATCAGGATTACGACCTTCATTGATCCGTCCTTTAACGAGTCCAGGCGTTAGCGCTACCAACTTTTAGCCAGCGGAGAGGTTTCGTAATCTTACAGCAGTCTAGGTCGGATTCCTTAGGGCCGATCCTTCCGCACGAGCATTAGCAAAAACTTCCAATACCCGTTCGCGAACATGCGTCCATTGGAACTCGCGCAGCACACGAGTACGACCCTGTTCGCCAAGTTGTCGACTCAGCTCGGGATTATGCAACAAAGATTGTAGAGCTCGGGCAATTTCCGGCGCACTATGAGGGTCTACAAGCAGACCCGTCTCTCCATCAAGAACTGCTTCGGGAACACCTCCGGAACGTCCGCCAACAACCGGTTTATTACAGGCATTAGCCTCTAGAAAAACCAACCCGAAACCTTCCACGTCGTTTCCGGGCAGGTTTTCACGGCTAGGCATCACAAACACGTCGCAGAGAGCGTACAGATAGGGAATTTCTTCTTCCGCAAGCTTGCCGGCAAAAATCACTCGGTCAGCAACGCCGAGTTCCATTACAAGTTTTTCAAGATCTGAGCGGTAAGGTCCGTCGCCCGCAATTAGGTAGACCACGTCCTCAGCTTGATTCTTCAGCAGCTGAATCGCACGAATTACCATGTCGTGACCTTTGCGCGACACCAGGTTTCCAACCGTCAGAATCACCCGCGTCCTGTTTGAGATGCCCTTCAGAATCCGTTCACGAAATCCAGCTCTCACTACGACCGGACGAAAGAATCCCGGATCACAACCAGGATGAACAACCGCAATTCGATCTCGTTCGCTTCCTGCTTCTGCTACCAGACCAGCTGTGTATCTGCTCGGAACAATAATCCTTGTAGCCCGCTTAAATGCCATTTGAGGCTTATCGTAGCGATGACTGATGGCCGACAGAATCTCGTTACCATGAGCAAAGAGGACTACAGGAATTCCCAATCTGCGCTGAAGCCAGAAGCCGAGACTACTATCGTCAGCAGTCCCCAGCACAATTAAGTTTGGTCGTTCACGAGTTCTGACTCTTAGCCACACCTTGGACCACGCAGCAGCTCTTCTGACCCTTTCCTTTCGACGCAAGTCAGGTACGCGATAGACTCTTGGCGCTTCCTCATCAACCGTCGTGTTACTGTTAGCAGGAACGGCTGTAACACAGCAAATCCTGTTTGGACCAAGCGTATCAACGATGTTCGCAAGGTAATTTGAGATTCCACCCACCTGTGGTGGATAGTACGCTTCAGTTATGAGTACCGCCTTACTTGAATCGGTGTGCAGGACTCCAGCTGACAGCGCTTCTCTTTGAGAGGCGTCGCCAGAATCAAGCCGCGTCGATGTCCGCGTTTCTTCTAAGACCATTTAAGTTGGTATGGACCAGGTGAGAGTGTTGTAATGCAGTAGGGCTAGTGCAGTTTTAAGTTACTTCAACCATGGCGGCGGCCCATGATAGACCCACGCCAAATCCGATTAGTCCAATCCTTTGCTCTGATTTTATGAGGTTTTGTTTCCTTGCTGTTTCGAGCGCGATGGGAATCGTCGACGAAACAGTGTTACCAGTAAACCTCATATCGTTGAAAAACTTTTCCTCTGGAATCTTCATCTTGATACGAAGGCGATCAAGCATGAATTTGTTAGCTTGGTGAAAGATAAAGTAATCAACACTATCGAGACTTAATCTTGCTTTCTCCAGCAATTGATGCAACGCACGCGGTACGGTGTGCTGCGTGAACTTAAAGATCGCCGCTCCGTTCATGTACAGGTTACAAGCCGATCTCCAATTACCCTGCTCATCTTTGCGTTCAACTCGTGAATCAGCGTTAAGCGGAAGTCGCATTCCACCTGCCGGAACAATTAGATCTTGAGCTCCGCGGCCATCGGTTCCGAAAACGAATGGTCCAATCAATTCTCGATCTGATTCAACGGAGCCGATTAGGGTTGCACTAGCACCGTCACCAAAAAGTGTACGCACACTACGATCTCGAGGATTAATAAGTTTTGTGTACGTATCAGCCGTTACCAATAGAACATTTTTCGCAGCTCCCGTTTCGATCAACCCCTTTGCCATTGCCAATCCATAAACATAACCGGAACAACCCTGATTGAAATCTATCGCACCGCAATCGGTTCGCAGTCCGAGTCGATCCTGCATCATGCAAGCTGTGGTTGGAAGAAGGTAGTCGGGTGTCTGGGTACAAAACAGCAGAAAGTCGATGTCAGAAGATTTGCAAGAGGACATCTCAAAGAGATTGTGTGACGCCCTGACGCCCATGTCGGAAGCACATTCACCAGCAGCCGCAATGTGTCGAATCGCAATCCCCGTCTTGCTCAGGATTTTTTCCGCGTTCCACTCTCCTAGCTCTTCAGCAAGCTGGTCATTACCCAACTCGCCGGGTGGTAAATACGATGCGATAGCCCGGATCGCGGCCCAAGTACCTCTCATGAACGCTCCTCATTAACCGCGAACCACAACATTAATTTTCTGGAAACCTCGGTCTGCTGCTTGATGGTCAAATCCTGACCAGGAAGGCTGTCGGGCGAGACGGCTCTGCCTGTATTCTACCCCATTTACACGGTTCGCCGCCCGTAGGTGGGGCTGAACTCAATCCAGGAGCTTTGCTTTGACCCGAAGGGGCAATGCCTCAAAGCCCGGGGTTGCCGCTTCGGCTACCCCGCGAAATTTAGGCAACATAGTAATAACCGCAACGCGGTTGAGTCAGTGAGCAGATACGGGTGCAACCGCGTTGCGGCTTCAAGATCGTGGATTGCTATACCCAATGCAAATAGCGTAGGTAAGTTGAGACCAAGCCTCATATTTCCGCAAATTCTGGACGATCCTCAAAATTCTTTCTAACTCATCTAGGTTTTGAAAACCGCCCATAGTTTACGACCAGGAGACCAATGCAAACCTCAAGCACTTCGTAAAGCGCAATCCAAATAACTACGAGAAGGAACACTCGCCCCATATCGTATCTGTTTGCGAAGTTCAGCAGAATTCCAGTGATCACTGCTATTCCGAACAGCAACACCCACAAATATTTTCGAAAATTCTCAATAATGATCTGGGAACGACAGTGGTTACAGAAGATCCTGAATGGTGCAATTGCAAAGGCTACTTTCAAAAAGGAAAAGGGGTGCTCGCAGGTGGGGCAATTTGCTTGGGTTCTCATCTATTGTTTTGACAAAAGTGTTCGTCAGATTAAACCTCAATAGCAGCATACTATGAAAGTGAATGACTTTGAGTAATACAGGAGTAGCTTTTTATCCCCCAACCTAAAGGTTGGGGAGAATGAGAGGTTGTGTTTTAGCCAATGCGAAAACAAGCGAAAAGGCTTTCAGCTACAACTAGCTGAAAGCCTCTTTTCGAACTCACGAACGAGTTTCTACTTAAACCAGATCGTGTCAGCCAACCACTTGCCGTCTGTCTCAACAAGAGTTGTCAATGTTCTTCCATTCTTCATCATGACCTTGGCAGTCTTCTTTCCCTCAGATTCACCCATCTCCGCTGAGGCATAGAGATCATCGATGGTGTACTTGGCTGCATCCACTTTGGCTTTGTCCACGATTTCCCTGGTGACACCGTCACGCACCCGAGGCGTCATACAAGCCTTTACTTTGTCTACATCACCAGCCTTGATCTGTTCAAACTGATAAGCAATGGAGCTCTTGGGATCGCCTAGTGAGGCACTACCCGAGCCCGAAGAGAGGCCCGAACACGCACTCATACTAGCGCCCGCAATGAGTAATACAGCAAAAAGGACCACGGTTCTGGTCATGGTAACTGTCTCCTTCACGTCAAAGTGTCACAGCGTTACTAGAATTCCTCTCAGAAAGAATCACTAATAAGTGTTTAGGTGTGCGCGGAGTATAGTGGGACGAATTAGGATAAGCAACGAGTATTCAAAATGACGAAGTGCTGCTCTCTCAACCTCGGGCCAAAGCTCGGTGAGAATGAGAGAAGTGAGCTCAAACTGCATCATTACGCACTGCTAAGATCTATTTGACGAGCACTCGCGTCATAGATAAGATGCGCCGACTTTATCGGTGAAATTGGACCACCCATTTGAAGGAGACTATTGAACAAGATGAGAACACAACTGTGTTTGCTAATCACCGGCCTGTCGTTGGCTTGTGGGATTGCCTGTCATCACCCAAATTCCGAAACACATAAGGTGAATACGAATAGTGCTGTTGCAACTGCCAGTACTGAGACCAAAGCAAGTACCAATCAAGCAGCGAGTGCCAGTCCTGCAGCAACCACTGCGACAACTTCAACAGGATCTCTCGCGACGCCGACCGACACCTACAAAACTGCTTATGAAGCGCGTAAAAATAAGGACGTGGCCACGCTCAAGCGAGTACTGTCTGCCGACGCGATAAAATTCATGACTGAAATTGGCAAAATGGAAAAGAAATCTCTGGATGATGAACTTAAGTCATTGACCGTGAGACCACAAAATCCATCTAACGCAACAAGAAATGAGAAGATTAATGGTAACCGCGCATCCATCGAGTACTTAAATGAAAAAGGCGAGTGGAAGACGATGGATTTTGTGAAAGAAGGCAATGAGTGGAAGATGGACCTGCCGAAGGCGGGCTAAATCAGCGAGTCGGAAGCCTTGAACGCCTTTCTTCAACCTCAAACTCGCTAATTGCTGACGATGAAATCTGATGTCTGCACGGTTGAGACGCCGGAGTTGTTGTCAGTGATGCTCACGGTCAGTTCATACTTTCCTGGCTTCAAAGTACTGAGCGCAAGTTGTTCACCAAAAGGGATTCTTTCCGGGTCTGGCCCAGGGTTACTGATGTTTCTTTGCGGAGAATTCAAAACCGGGTGACCGTTTAATAATACTCGCGTTTGCAGGGTTAGATTTGCCTTCCCGACAGCATCTCGTTTCGCGTTGTAAACGAACAGCCAGTAACCAAGCGCAGACGACCGATTGAAACGATGATCGGCACTGAGCTGAACCTGAGCAGTTCCTGTTTTGTTATTTGGATCATCGAGCACCTGCCCGCCCAGCAAAAGACTACTGGCCGTCAGCTGACCCTTGGTCAGATCCGGAATAACGATCCATTGCAACGCGCTGCCAACTCTTCCGGACTTTTCATCACGGGCCGCGATTCTAAACTGGTAGATACCCGGTACTAAAGGCGTGTGATGATTGTAGAAAACGTTACCGTCTACATGACCTTCTTTTAGCGGATTTACATTAAGCTGGTTCTTGAAACTCGAAACGATCTTACCTTTGTCATTCAACACCACTCCTGCGAGTTTGATTGTGGCTGGCTGTTTCTGATCATCCCCGAAGCTGACATTCCGACTTGCAATACCAATGGATGAAGTAACAACTGGACCATTCGCAGGTGTATTCAAATAAGTAAGTGACAGATTTGTGGGCAAACCACTGGCTGGATAATAGTCTGCCAGGGCGTCTCGAATTTGCGACTCCGGAGTCTTAGGCGCTTTGTTGTTTGCGAGAGTCTCTTTTGATGCGGTGTTTGGTTGTGGCTGTGGACCATCAACGTAGCCCCGTGGAGCGCGCACTGTCAGGTCTGAGCGACCGTTTACAACAATCTTCACATTCCTAAACTTCTGAGTCTTTTCTTGCTCTGAATCGGGGCGCCACGCCACCATGTAATAGTTTGAAGTCTCATCAAGGACGTTATCTACCCAACGGTCGAAGTAATTTGTATTTCGCAGAGCTCGCCCACCCGTGTCATTCGCAAGCGCATGCAATGCATCCTGTGTGGCCTCGAGTTCACCGATCGCGGCCAGATCCAGGCGAGCGTTGCCATCTATACCTTTTCTGCTTGCGGGATCGAGGTAAGTTGGATTGACTATCCCTCTGGCATGAATCGTGTAGATCACGACACCCGCGCGCTGTGCAGCATCAATAACCCGATCCAACTTATCACGCACAGCAGCGGCATGTGGTCCAGCTTCGAGGAGAAAGCCATCTGAAACGAAGAACGCCAGCTTTCGTCCCGGGGCACGTGCTGATGAACGCATCAGCGACGCAAGCGAGTTGTACGTGTTCTGTGTTATCTGAGCCGATTGAATAAGAATTGTGCGCGCGGAGTTTCGCACCTGGGTTTCACAAGACGCGCGGATTGCGGCAATGGCCTGACTTGACTTCTTGAAAGTCGACGCTCCCTTCATGCATTCCTCAACGTAATAACGCAGGACTTTGTCGTCCTTCGTCGTATCTATTGTGAGCGCCATAAACTCTGACATTTCTGTAGAGTTACCGTAGCTATAGCCCCTGGCGTCGTAGGGAACAGGCATTAAACGAGAGGTAGCTGTATTGAGAATTACTTTGTTATTTGTGAACTGTTCGAGAAACCCAATTTGACCACTCGCGGAGACGATTGCCACGTTGTCCTTCGAGCTCATTTCCTTCTCGATAAAATGCTGCAACATCTGACGCGTGCGGCTCAGACTGTCGAGCTCGAGGTGAAGATCATCGACAAAGAAGACGATTGTTCGTCCAGGCACCGCGACGACTGGAGCCACGGGGTTTGCGGAACCCTCAACTGGGATATTAGCTTGAAATATTGCCGCCTCTCTGGAACTACCGACAGCGATTCGCTCGAAAAAAGTTATCGGTCGAGGCTTACCGTCGACCAGCAGCTGAAACTGATCTCGAGTCAAACCGTCGACGAATTTTCCCTGCTTATCGATCACCGTGACTGCTGTTTGCACGAGATCGACATTAGTGCGAACCACATCTGGGTTCTGAGGGCTAGGTGGCTGTTGTTGTGCAATTGACGTTTGTCTAGAAAGCAGTACGACGAGAATGATCAGGAGAGCAATACCAGACCTTGACGGTGAGTTCATTGGAATAATCCCCTTGCCGGGAGCGGGTCGGCGGGATCTTAACATCCTGACAATCGTGAGGCTATGTCATTAAAGCAATTCGGACAGTCACTCTCGTTTGCTGACTCGACCAATATAGATTCCGGCCCCAAAGACAATAGTCAAAAGGAAAAATACAGGAATTAGCGTGACAAAGGTGCCCCAAATCTGATCCATCGCGGCAATCTCCTCAAGTGATTTTACGAACCAGGGGCAGAGAGGAATGGGTGAGTAACAACAATCTAATTTAAAGAATAGCGGATCAGCAAGACTTTTCCTGCTTATGTTCCACTTACTTGCGAAGGCGTATCAAAATTGGCGGTAAAGAAGCCACTATTTGATAAAACCGGAAGTGCGCAACGCTGCTTCGTACTTTGGCCTTACCTCATTATTGCCTTCGAGACAGATTTCGAGATCATGAATCAAACCGTCACCGATTCCGTAAATCCAACCGTGAACAGCCAGTTTTTGATTTCTACGCCAGGCATTCTGAACGATAGTCGTCCGACCAACACTCACAACTTGTTCGATAACATTCAGCTCACACAACTTGTTTGCTCGCTCATTTTCATCGGTGATCGTCGACAGGTATGCTTCATGTCGATATTGAATGTCCTGCACGTGACGGAGCCAGTTGTCGATGAGTCCAAGTTGCAAGTTGCGCATTGCCGCTTGAACACCGCCACAACCATAGTGGCCACACACAATGACGTGATCTACTTCCAATACTTCAACTGCGTATTGCAGCACTGAAAGACAATTGAAGTCGGTGTGCACAACGAGGTTCGCGACATTGCGGTGAACAAACAACTCACCAGGCTTTGAATCAATCAACTGTGTAGCCGGCACACGACTGTCCGAACAGCCAATCCACAAATAATCTGGCGCGTGTTCGTCGGCCAGGACACTGAAAAACTCTGGATGCTGTGCCTTTATTCCATCGGCCCAGGTTCGATTCTTCTCGAGTAGCTGCTTAATGTTGACCATATAAAAATAGTTTCAGTTTTTCTGTTTTTCGAATCTCATCTTTTCTGTGAACCACGAATCAGATGTGGCCAGGAATTGGGCCACTCTCTGCGACGAGTCGGTCACTTTCGTGTCGACGGTTCCGACTCCGGGAGTGCCTTTTAGCAAGCCGCTTTCAATTGCTGCTTTTACTTTATCTTCATCTAATAACCAAACTGTCAGCGTAGTACCTTCCAATTCATAACGCGCAATCAAGTACCCCTTGCTTTTATCTTCGTCGATGAAACCAAGGTTCATGTAATAACGACTTCCAACCTTGCTGGTAAACATTCTGAACATGGGTTTAGGCTCAGGCTCTTTATCATCAAACAAAGATACATTCATTTGAGTGTCAGAAGTTGCTTCAAAACGCATGTAGTCATTGGTATTCCCTTTGTCTGTTCCTTTCCATCGACCCAACAGCCGTTTATCAGTTTCGGCTCTGTCGGGATCGGAGATTGGGTTTAGAAAAACTGGAGCACAACCTGCCAGACAAGAAGTGATTGTTAGAAGTAGCAATAGCCTGCGGAACTTACGATAGTGTCGCATAGGGAAGTCTCAACGCCTTCGTCGATGGTTTTAGTACTGGTCCAAGTTTTGGAGTTCCAGAGAAACTTTGACGAGACTGGTTCAGAATTCAACCTTTCATTCTCCCACCTTTAGGTTGGGATTTAGGTAGGGTTTTCTATTTAACCAATCTCTTTCTCAAAAAAATCCGGCTATGTCCAGTAGGAAAGTCTTTCAGATCGCCAAACACAACATAGCCTAACTTCTTATAAAAGCCTGGAGCCTGATAGCTAAACGTATCTAAGTACGAGTTCTCACATCCATTGTTCTTTGCTTCTTCCTCGATCTTTAACATAAGCGCGGCTCCGTAACCTTCTCCACGAAGAGATTCGGCAACCCAGAGCATACTGACGTACAACCAGCCAAAGGTCCCATAGTTTCCATGTACACCGCCAACGATGTCGCCAGTTTCACTTCGTAAGAAGTACGTGAGAGGTGTCGTCTTCCTATCACCGACCATTTCTTCAGTAAATCGATCGAGACCGGTTTCAAGAACGCCAAGCTCTTCTACTGTTGGATTCTCTGCGAAAGTTATTTCAAAACTCATAGTCGCGTTACCTCTAGGATACGCAAGAGTAACTCGTAATTTGCAAATCCAACACACAAAACCGGGTAGCCGCAAAACCGCGACGACCCCGGTCCCTACCTTAGTATCGAGCGGCCCAAGGCCACGGGCTTGGCCCGTGGTTGTTCCGTTCGTTGCTACAAAGGAACTCTCTTAGCCTTCCGGCGCGCTTGCGCGCCCAAGAAGAAGTCACAGCCACAGGGATTAGCAACGAGCGACGGAAACCACTGGACAAGCCAGTGGCCTACATTCTGATTGCATGTAGGAGTCACTAGTCTTGAGGAGCTTTGCAGAAAAAGCTCAAAATCCCACCCACGGAAGTGGGTGGTTCGTTCAAATCCTTTCTAACAGGCTTGCAGCGACGTGAGATCGAAAATCCCATCAACGGCAGTTGGTGGATTGTTCAGATTAGCTTCTGGGAATACAGAACCGTCGGAAAGCTCCGGGTTTTCCCACTCTCCGCTAGGTAGAAAGGATCTGAACCATCCACCAACTGCCGTTGGTGGGATTTAAGAGTGACGACCATGAAAGGCATGTCGTAGAAAGGATTTGAACGAACCACCCACTTCCGTGGGTGGGATTTTGAGCTTTTGTGCAAAGCCGTCTTGAGGCGATTATTTTCAAGAGAGTTCTGAAGCTACTCGCTGCGGGCCTCAAATGTACCCTGACTGATTGGACCGCCGTATCCATTGAAACTCCATGTGCCACTAAAGAGCTTGCCTTGAATGTTGCCGATTAGGATTACATTTGCGTCTGACATGTTCGGATTAAGATCAATGTGAATGCCGTCCTTCAGGATAGAACCATCTAATTCTCCCGAACCCACTTGCCCACCGATGTGTTCCTGATTGCCAACCTTCTTCAGTTCCCAGTTCCCCTTGAGTTGAGGTATTTCCTCATCACGGATTCGCTTCTTTTCCACGGAAGTAATCGACAAACGTCCCTCAACTACCTTCTGGCCCTTTTTGTCGTAGCTGACATAGTGATAATCGCCAACTGGGAAAGGCTTTGCCTGTTCGCTGTGGACCGACCGGGAACAGGCAAGTAGATAACAAGCAAGAATCAATACTAACGCCGCATTAGCTATCTTCATTTTGAAACCCCGTAAGGCGAGGCACTAGATCGTTTGCCAACGAATAGTAACTGACTCATTGGGTGTATAAGAAAGCACCTTAAACTTGATGGTCCTACTGAAGTTCTTGTCGTTCGAGTCTGTGATTCTGACAAGGTAGATGTTCCCCAACTTAATCGGAACACTCGCTCCAGATTTACCTTCCGAGAAGAGATCTCGCGATTCTTTCAGCTGCTGCATGGCTTGAGTGCGGTACTCCTTTAGGATGACAACGTCTCCGTTTTCAATGCGAAGTGAACTAAATCCCTGACCGGCACCCACAGTTTCCTCGTAGCCGTACCTTTGCTTTAACTCGGCATCGTTCCCGAGATTAACAATGGTTCCAATTCGTCCGCCCTCAATGCCCACCGAAAAACTGCCAGGAGTGTAAGTGCCAAAGTCGATATCGCTACACCTGTTCTTGACCTGATGATTTTGAAAAACGTGTCCTTCTTTGCCGTCGCCAAAACAAAGAGTCTGTGTTAGCGGGTCGAGAGTGAACATTGCGGCAATTCCACCATTGATTTTTGGTTCGACGAGTTCGGACTTAGTAGTAGATTGGGCGCGCAGACTAATTGGAAAAACCAAAAGCATAAGAAACAGACCGATGTTCGTCAGTTTTGTTTTTCTCATATTGCCTCCTGAAACTAGGACAGAAATTCGCCTCAAGTTGAACTGCACAGAGGAGAGAGTCATTGATTTTACACGCGGCGCCTCGAGGCTGCGTACTGGGCTGCTGCGCGGGGGAGGATCTAAAGCTTCAACGCTCATCTCTGATTATAGTTCAATTAAATTACTCAATAAACAAATGGAATCATTCTCCACCGAACCTTTGACATGTAATCCGTATATCCTTCGAGTTCTTGCTTCAACATCTGTTCCTCACCCAGAACTCTGACGGCCAGAATTACCGTCAATAAAACCCCCACGGCTAATCCGTATATCGAACCAAGCAAGAGTGGACCACCCAGGAACAGCAATGTTCCCCCGGCATACATCGGATGTCGAACAATTCCGTAAAGCCCGGTCGAAATCACTTTTTGTCCACGCTCTTTCTGCATCTTTACAACCGGCGCGGCGAAAGTGTTTTCTCTCATTGCGCCAAAGAGAAAATAAAAGCCCGCCACAAACAATGAGAATCCGACTACCTTCAGCCAGAGCGGAAATTCACCACTCCATCTGTAACGTCTCGCGTCGAGCGGCATTATCGCGTACCAAAAGGTGAAGCCAAGGAAAAAGATGACGAGCAAGATTTTGTCCCACGACTTCTGTTGTTTTTGCACTGGCGAACCAAACCGTTCATTAAGAAGCGCCGGGTCTTTCAGATATAGATAAATGACAGTTCCCAGGCTTCCTAAAAAGAACACTGAAGAAAAGATCCAACCTTCGACCCAACGCAGATCGGCTGCCAGGAAGAATGGTATGAAAACGAAAATAAGCAGGTAGAAAATAGAAAAGACTAACTGCTTCAACGCCGGGCTATCTGATGTAGAGTTCTTGGTCATTCCGAATCACGTAAAGTCAGAATATCCACCGTAAGCATTGCAGTGCAGACATCTGAAGATGTATGCCGTAGGTTCCTCGTCCTTATCAAGCGAACGAAAGTATTCGTCCCAGTCTTCTCCATCGTAACCAACTTCTTCCTTGATGACATTGATCGCTTCAGCGCCGATTTGTTCGAGCTCCTTACGTCCTGCACGTCCCAGAAACGCTCCCGCATCGTTGCAATGTGTAAACCATCTCTCTTGTTGCCACCCACAAAAGCCAGGAGTGCGAAATGCTATTTCTTCGATCGCTTCCTGCGACACGGGTCCCCAGTAACCATAGCCTCCAACTCCTTCCGAATCCGTAAACTCGGCATCGTACTTGTCGTGAGCCGAGCCGTCAGCTATACACCATGGACAAATGCAATCCTCGAGTTCGTCTTCGGCGTAAGGCAACCCCCGGTAAATAAAACCACGGACTTTGTCGCAGCACACACACTTGACGTCGGACGCCTCAACGCTGCCGGTTGCAATTGGGTCGGGGTGATATTTGAAATTTGGTAGTGACATGATTCATTTCTCCCACAGAAATTTGCAGTTGGTGATTCAATCCACCATTCGGTACTTCAGCTTTGCACAAAAAGTTCAAAATCCCACCCACGGGAGTGGGTGGATGGTTCAGATCCTAACAACTTTTTCACCCAATGCCGCGCGCGCAAGCGCGCCCGAGGAGAGAGATACAGCCTTTGGTGGAAAGGATTTGAAAGTATCCCACTCCCGTGGGTGGTATTTCGACCTTTTGTGCAAAGCGCCTCACTCCGATGGACCCTTCCTGTTCGATTCTACGCGTTAACAAGTAGCGCGCCAGAAGAGCTGGCGAGCATCGACAGGAGGACTTTAAATGAATCAGGACATAATTCTAGCTAACCTCGCCGCAGTTGAAACCCATTTCCATAGCGAAGCCACAAATGAGGTAGAAAAGGCGTTGGCGCTGTTTACCGATGATGTGGTCTGGGAATCTCCGGTACGAAAACTCCGCCTTCGAGGAAAGGCTGCCGCCGCTGAAAACTACCGCCGTATGTTTGAGTCATTTAAGGTCGAGGACGTTGTAAATTTGCAGCGGTTCGCAACTGAAGACCGAGTAGTAGACGACAGTGTTATTACTGTTGTGCTTACGGGCAATGGTGTTCTGAACGCACCGGTTCCGATCGGTTCAAGGGCTGAAATTAGACTGTTTCACGTATTCGAAATGCGAGCAGGAAAGATTTCAAGAGAACTCGTGTTTGAGAATTGGCGAGTACTAGAGCCAGCCATCGACCCCATTGCTTTCAATGCTGCGATCTCAACATCCTCACCGTATCATTCACCGCACTACTGAGTGACTCATAGTTCTGTCTGGTAAAGCGCTAGTAATGTTACGCGTCGCCAGTAAGCATCGATATTCCAACGCTAACAGAGCCCATCACTGCGCAATAGATCGCCCATGAACGCAAATTTGGAAAGTCGCGTTTCTGATCTCCTCTAAACGGGTAGAAGGCGAGCGTGGATACAAACGTCGCGACCCAGATTGCCACACTGGGTCGTGGTCCACTGATCACATCCGCGAACCACTCTCCAGCCAGCCCAAACAAAAGCGTCACGGCTAAACTTCCGATCCAAATGAGAGAGTCGCGCGTGTACCGATTCGCACTCGTGCGCTCAATTGTTTTGCTCCTGCAGAGCTTTATCGTGTGCCAACCAGCTAATGTGCTCATCGTTCCAAAGAGAGCAACACCAAGCCAGGAAATATCAGGCTGCCTACTTGCGGCGACAAACGACAAGACTGTAAAGGCGAGTAGACCGAAAAAGACCATACCACTCTTATAAATATCGAGCGTTTTCACTTTCGGTTGGCGTTCAACTTTGGCTGGTCGAGAACAAAGCATAGGTCGACCGTCGCGAACGTGCTTGTCGTTCTCAAGCTTGTCGCTGGCAAGTTCCTCGGTGCGCTGCCACTCCTGCTCACTGATCTGATCTTTTCGCTCATTCATTCGCTCAGAATCGTCGGAAAGGAATTCAGCAATCAGGGGTGAGAAGTTTGCCCAACGCCCAGCTGCGCCTGGTCCAATTATTAGATCTGATGCACTATCAAGGGAGCTGTAATAAATGTTTACGGAAAGCAGACGTGAACTAACTTTCAAATCGTACTGCTCTACAAGTTCATCGGTGAAGCGAAGGATGGCAACGGCGTCTAACTCATCAGTGTAAGCGGCAACCAGGAGCGGCGCTACAGACACTACAATCGCAGCCCGACTGTCGCCGTACCAGAGGTGTTCCTCAATGTGCTTCAGCCAGTACGAACGATCGAATGAAACTGGTTGCTGCGTCCTGATCAGAAACAAGATCCACGCCGGCAGCGAGTCAAATTCTGGCTGGAGTTTGCTGAGCTTCTTTCGGGAGAGTTTCACGCTACCCGGAAAAGACGCAACTGCTTCATCACTCAATGTTTCCATGGCTGAACCTTGCTCAAGAGCACGCGAGCGCTCGGTTTTCACAATCACTCTACGATGAAATGAAGTAGATGCTGAGGAATGGGGGCTAGAGCAGGGATTTATCAAAGGGACTTTGAAGCCAACCCTAGCAGTAACATATTAACAGATGTGGAAGAATCGCTGTCCTGGAAATTTACATGGCTGAGATTCGGTTTGGGTCACTCGTTCAGAGTCGAGGTTCATTTCTCACACTGAGCTTTGAGCTGCGTGAAAACTCAATCTCTCATCCTCCCAAGTAAAAACTCAACCTCTCATTCTCCCCAACCTTTAGGTTGGGGTTCAACGAGCCCCTATGACCTGGGAACCGTTTCAACGGTTTCCCACTTCGTCATTGGTAACCTCGACAAACCGTTGAAACGGTTGCCCTGTCACATTGTCCACCGAAACCCCAACCTAAAGGTTGGGGAGAATGAGAGATTGGGTTTTCAAAGAATCTCTGAATCCTGAGAAGTACATCCTTCAGACTTTTAAGCAAAGCTGGGGAGCTGCTCTAACAGGAGTCAACCTTCACAACTTCCTCACTAAAGCTTCATAATTTGCGAGACCACTTCAGTCGGACTCGCACAAACATAATCGGCTCCGGCCCCCGTTAGTTCATCTCTTGAACCATAACCGTAAGTCACTCCCAGCGACGACACTCCATTCCTGCTGGCCGCAATTACATCGTGCTTGCGATCCCCCACCATCAGTGTCTCGCCAGGAACCAACTCATGTTTGTCGAGTAATTCGCGAAGAATTTGTGCCTTGTCGTCGAGCGTGCCTTCAAGATCATTTCCGTGTATATCGATGAAATGGTGATCGATTGAAAAGTGGTCAATTATTCTTTTTGCAAATACGGTGGGCTTTGAAGTTGCGACAAATAGCCGGTAGGAGTTTGACTGAAGAGCGTGCAGCATTTGTGGCACTTCGGAATACATGGTGTTCTCGAAGAGACCGACGGTGGAAAACCTCTCCCGAAACACGCCTACAATTTTCTCTATGAAAGCCTCGTCCTTCGAATTGCAAATGAGCGCCAAACCCTCTCGCAGTGGTGGACCAATATATGGAGTTAACTCTTCGGCGGGAGGACAAGGAAGATCCAACTTCGCCATAGAGTGCTGTATACAACGAACGATCCCTTCGGCAGGATCGGACAAAGTTCCATCAAGATCAAAGAACACGTTACGAATTTTCATATAAACAGATCAGACAAGTTGATTTCCAATCTCCCAATGATGTCCAAAGGGATCAACTATGCGACCCAGCCTCCAACCATGCCCCTCCGCAACAGGGGCCACCTGTTTAGCTCCCGCAGCAACGGCTCGCTCACACACAGACACCGGATCACTTGTGATCAATAACAAGCGAACCGAACACCCACCAAGCGTCTCCGGACTAAAATTGAGATTTTCAGGCGACTCTTCGGCGACCCAGAACTTTGCGCCCGAGATTGAGAGTTGGCCTACCCCACCGCCAGGAACAGTAAACAACTCGGTTGCATCAAACGCATTTTTATAGAACTCCATGGCGTGGTCCCAGTTTCTTACCGACAAAGTCGCAGTAAGCTCGCAGCTCTCATTGCTCATGATTAATAAATCTCCGCGTTTCAATTTGTGCTAGTGAGGTTATTAACACACAATGCTACGCCATTGATAACGTTGTAGCTGTCTAAGGCGTCTTTTGAATAACCGATCTCTAAACAGAGGAGCTTTCGCGGAATGAACAAATTCTCGCACTACTCCAGGTCTATCTGCCTGGGAATATTCCTGGTCACAATGTTTTTCGGCGGAGTCACCCACACAGCAACAGGACAGTCGAACTCAGCCCCAGCGTCATCTGCATTATTTGAACAGATCTTGGCTCTCGATAGCTCACTATTCACAGCGTTCAATAACTGTGAAATGGACAAGGTTGGCTTACTGTTCACTGAGGACCTTGAATTCTTTCACGAAAAGAATGGTTTGCTTACTACCCGAACCAGTGTCATTGGCGTCATGAAACAAAATCTTTGTTCTCAACCAGGCAATAAGATCAGGAGAGAGTTAGTAAAAGAGAGCCTTCAGGTATTCGAGATCAAAGGATACGGAGCGATTGAGACTGGTGAGCATCGCTTCTACCTAACACAGAAGGGCCAACCAGAAACTCTCGATGGTATCGGCAGGTTTGTACATCTCTGGCAGAACAAAGATGGTGTCTGGAGAATCTCACGCGTGATGAGTTTTGGTTTCCGACCACCAAATTAATTCCGCTACGCAAAGATCTAGCTCTAGCTAGACTTCCCTTCTCCTTGCGCTGATAACCAAAACTGCGCCCAAGATCATCAATATTGGAGCGAGCCAGGGCATGCCCAGATTTGCCACTCTGTGGAGATTAAGAATCGCGAATACAACCGCGGCGATCACGAAAAGGAAGCCGAGACTTCTGCGAATGGTGGGGGTCATTGTTCACCTCTTGTTTTCAAGATTAAGACTGACGAAGATGCTGAATTGTGCGGTAGTTGGGTCAGTTTCAACTCTCTGCGCAACCTCTGCGTTCTCTGTGGTGAGTAAGAGCTGATTCTACCGCGAGAGACGCAGAGTACGTAGAGTACGCGCAGAGCGTTGATAGGATTCCGCCCTACCGAGAGGTAGCACAGAAAACTCTAACCGAAAAAACGCAAAGACACAAAGAACTCGAGGTTTTCGCACGCCTCAGAGTCTTTGTGTCCTTATAGTTTATGGCAAGAAACAACTAGCTAAGAGACAATGTGTTTGCCTTCGCTTTAATGGCACCACGAGTCATCGGTCCAACCACTCCATCTGGCTTAAGAAGATTCTTGCCTTGAAACTCCTTTACCCGAGCGTGAGTCTTGGGCCCAAAGTCACCATCAACATCCAGTGGAAGCGACGCCAGGCCATTCGTCGACTCTGAACCTTGAAAGCGATTCATCGAGTCCTGGACCATCATGACCTGCGAACCTTCCGATCCGAGTTGGACCAGACTGGTCAAACCTCGCACTACATCGACGAGCGGCCAAAGTGAGTTATGTATGTGATCGTAGATTGGTCCAGACCTTTCAAACTCACGGGCTTTTCGCAGCGCGTCTTCAAACGCAATCGGATTGAATGGGTCGGCGCTATTTAGGACCTTCTTGAGTTCGGTTGCGCAATCCTTCCAGCGACCCGGAATCGGAGCGTTTGCCGGACGCTGGAGCACGCCCGCGTACCCATTCAGAGCTGCCGATTGTGAATTGCCGAGTCTCTCAAATAACCCGGCGAGACAGTGACTAACACAATTGATACTGCGGTCTCGCGAGCCTAATACGTTAGCAATACTGAAATCGCCGTCGCCAACATCAAGTCGGCCCTTAAGGTGTTGATTTGCAATAGTTCGTCCAGAAACCTCGAGTTGACCGTAGCCCACTGCTGGACCACCTTGTTGAGGGATGTTCTGGAAGAAACTTTCTTCCCAGCAAATGGCCAGGATAAGTTCCTTGGGAAACGCCTGAACTTGTTCTGTATGAGCCGTATTAACCAAAAACAACATGACAAACGCTGAGTCGATATTATTGAGTCTTGTAATTCGGGATTTATCCGCCTTGGAAATGTTGTCTAAGTCACTCATGGGGTGCGATCTCCTGTGCGACGCTGTTGGGGAAGGGATAATGGCTGTGCGCGTCTCTGAGCATCAGCCCGCCCACCACTTCGAACTCCTAGTCCAAAGTGTTAACGCGGTTTTGGAGGCGGAAGTGGGCCATGGAGATGATGTAATTTTCGTTAGCCAGGCAAGAGACTTGGGAAAAAGATGTTTTGCACGTCTTCTCCACATTGGTGCACCCGCCCTGATGAGGCCACGGGCTTGCCCCGTGGAGATTCTCGTTGTTGCTACAAAAGACTCCACCTCCTTCCGGCGCGCTAGCGCGCTAGGATCAGCCCGAGGCGTGATTTTTAGCAACGAGCGTAAGAGATCACCGGGCAAGCCGATGGCCTTATCCAAGAGGAGCTAGCCCAATGAGGAGATGTAGTCCGCGGGAAAATTCAGCCTGGTAAGAACAGCTCGGAGACGATTTGCATACTCTTCATTTTGTTCGTGAGGCTGCGGCGCTTCAATAAGGTTAAAGCACAACGCCGGCGTCCTTTGACCTTCAAATGTTTGGACCAGTATTGCTTCTGGCCGGTAGTGCTCAAGACCAGGCTTTGAGTAAAGTCGTTCCAGATCAGCATGCGTAATTGAGAAAACCATTCCGTACACTCGACCGCCGAGTGACGGAAGCAATGTCGCCCTTTCCCCAATTCGTAATTCAAAGCCGTCCGCGTACGCGCGCCGTGCATTTTTCGGTACAACGCCGGCTTCCTCCAAAACCTCTACGTCCATAAACAAGCCATAGAAGAAGACATCGACAGTTCGTTCACTCATCTACGCTCACCGCAATTCAACTCGGCCCTTTGGACCATCGATCACCGCAACTAATCCCGGCTTATCAGCGTTCTTCACTAGAAGATCAAGACCCAACTGTTTCAGTATCTGCTCGACTCGATTGGCATCAGGGTGCTCGGCGCGCAATTCAACCAATCTTAGACCCTTCGCTGCTGTTTCCGCTGGATGCGGAGAGCTCCCCCAATCGATGAAGAACGGTACTATTCCGTTCTCGACAGTCGTCCTTGGACTTGTGTATCGCCAGGTGAGTAAAACTCCATCAGGTCTTTTCCTGCTTCCGGATCCAACAACACCAAGCAAAACCCCGCTTTGTTCAGCAGCACTTCGTAGCTGCTCAAGACTTTCGCTATTTGCAGCCCAGGTCACAATTTTGGATTGTTTGAGTTCATCTATTCCAAAAGGACGCGCCTCCCGAGGTGTGGGCTGTTCGGGATCAGGACCAATAATCTCAAGGTACGTTCTTGGCCCAAGCGCGATCAATGCGTTCCTGGTGCCGAGTCCTGGATGCTGGCCACCAGGTGTTGCTCGCACTCCGGTAAGTCGCTCGACCTTGTCGATCGCATCATTCAAATCCGGACTTGCGTACACCAGGTGATCGATTCGCCGAAGCAATTCTGCTTCACCGGGCGACTTTGTGTTGTCATTGATCATCACAGTAGTTAACAACAGAGTGAGGACTATCGTCTTAATCACACATTCCATGGCCATGTTCAAATGTAGGTTTCAAAATTCAAAAAGCTGCACACAACATTTCCGCCAGACAAAGAGTATAACCAACATGAGACAAACCTCGCCCCTTAGACCTTACGGCACGCTCTTATTCTTACTTGTCGTATTTATCTCGACTAACGGTTATGCCCAGCAAACCCCGAGTCCACCCGGCGAGCTCATTGATATTGGTGGCCAAAGGATTCATTTGAACTGTACCGGCTCTGGATCACCAACAGTTCTGCTTGAGAGTGGCACTGGCGACATTTCGGTAATCTGGTCGCGGGTGCAACCTGGCGTCAGCAAGTTCACAAAAGTCTGCAGTTATGATCGAGGTGGCTACGCGTGGAGCGAACCAGGCACTCGTCCGCGTACGTTTGCACAACTTGCCCTCGAACTTCATACCGCACTCGACCGAAAGGATATTCAACCTCCGTACATTCTCGTGGGCCAATCATATGGCGGCCTGGTGATCCGCGGCTTCGCAGCTCGTTATCCTAAGGAAGTCTCCGCGCTAGTGATGGTTGATGCGGTCCACGAAGACCAGCGAGTAGTCTATGGCGGACAACCACACAGGATTCGCGACGGTGTAAAGGGATTGAGTTTCCCACAGCCGCACATCTCTCTGGATAATGAGTTCATCAAACTCGCAAAAGAGAAACCTGCACTACCTGAAACCGCACTGGAGTTTCCGTTGAACCTGATGCCAGCGAACGCCCAATTGGCATGGCGTTGGGCCAACACCCAACCCCTCCTGGAAATGGCCCAGGAAGTCGAGCGCGAATGGTCACCTGAAGAACTCGAACTGATGCACAACCAGCGGTTGAAAGACCGCGTTACTTTTGGCGATCTATTAATCGTAGTGTTAGCGAGGACTGAGGGTGGTTACGCTGAGGGAATGAGTATTTCCGCAACTGATCTGGAAAAGGAGCGCCGTGAGTTACAAGCTGACCTCGCGCATTTATCACGCAACGGGAGATTGATCTTCGCTGCGCATTCCGGCCATAACATCCATCTAGAGGATCCTGACCTCGTTGTCCGTACTATTCGCGAGATGGTTAATCAAATCAGGCGTAGCCGTCGAGGAACTAAAGTCGACCATTCTGTTTAGCAAATTTCATTAGGCCTGTTAGGAGTGTGAGGTTGAAAGTGTCGGGCAAGCCAATCACAGTGCCATCCTTTTTGATGATACTGCGAATGACGCTTACTTTTCTTGGTGGCGAATGCTTACTTGCCACTTGAATCGTACGAAAATCAAAGCGTTCGATTTCCTGCCAACTGCAAGACTCAGATTTATTCTTGTCTTCATAGGTGAAGCCCTTTTCATAAGTACTGAGCTTCGCCGATCTCGTTGCGTACCACTTTCGGAAGTGACTTCTTATCACTGCGCCGATAAGAAACGCGATCAATCCTAATACAACTAGTGCCCCAAGCGGTGATGTTAGCGTGCTCGCCGAATCACCATTCTTCAAAATGGAGACGGTTGAGCCGACAGTAAACACCACTGCTCCGATCACGGCCAAAAACAAAGGCACAGCTAACACTGCGAACAAGAGCCAAGATAACGACGCTCTGTAAACACCGCGTTTAGAACCAAGTTCTCGTTTGCTGTCGATCATCTTGCCTGGATTGAGTTATGGATATTTTATGACTAACTGCCTCATTCTTTTTCTTTTACGTTCTGCTTCGGTTCTTGACCGGAACAAGGCCAGAATGAGAACTCGATGGCGCTCTATTGTTTCGAGAAAGTAATCGGTAGAGAGATTTCCAAAGCGGTCGTTGGCGTCTTTGACACTGTCGCGTTTACCAAACAGAGCATCCGCTTCATCGAAGTATAGGATCCAGTTCGATACCTCCGCTCTTGCCAAAAGTTGATTGAGATTCTTCTCGGTCTCACCGATGTACTTGCTGACAATTGCGTTTAAGTCAACGCGGTAAAGTGTTTTGCGAAACTGCAAGGCAACGTCTTTTGCGATAGTCTCCATACTTGCTTTGGGAATGCCTCCAAAAGTAATCATCGTTGGCTGTCGAACAACGCCTTCTTGTCGTAACTGAGCAATCAGCTGTCGGAACTCATTGTCTTGGTAACTTAGAGTCACCGACTGATCATTTGTTAGAAGCCTCATATCATTGCCCCTCATCACGCCAAAATAGGCCATTCAACCTCTCATAGCCTGCAATCGTTGCTCGATTGATCCGGCGACTTCAACAACTTGATGTCGATTCTCGGCAAACAACCCGAGATCGTCTTCGAGAAGAATCTCTCCAAGTATCTTATCGACGCTGCGTCTCAATCGAGGATCCTCATCCTCGGGTGTTTCTATCCGAGAACCATCAATAGGTATGAAAGCAATTAGATCCAGTAACGCAATCGATTGACTCACGATATCTGCGGCGCAATTTGACAACCTACGATCTGCTCCTGAGCGCTGAAGTTTTTCGAGCGCCAGCATGTACGCCAAATAGTCGACTGGACTTCGTTCGAATACTACGAGATCGTCAGGTTTGTACACGCCTAATCGTCTGACCAGGTATTCAAGTTGTCGCATCAGATCATCGGCAGTCGGTTCAGCCGCAAAACTCTCACCATGTAGTTCCTGAAGCACATCATAGGCTTCTGGCTCATGAACGTAGTTTGGGTGTTCGATCAAGAACGCATCTATAAGCGTGGACTTTCCGGAGCAGTGTGAACCTGAAACCGCGATTCGCATTCGTTTATGATCTGCAACGGTCAGATTTCGTGAGGTTATTAGGCAGACTAGAGATCTTCCGAAACACGGTCCAGTCTGGTCATCTGATTACCATGTGTTAGTTCAAAAGCAATTGTCTTACCATCAGCAACTTCGAACCTGACGCTCGCGCCATCGAAAACAGTTGGTCTAAACGTGGTTTCGTTTAGGGCAATCAGACAGATCGGATCTTGATTGCGAGGCACGGCAAAAAGAGTGTCATCTACCAGTCTTACCTCGACCAGCATCCCCTTTTCGTTTTTGTAGTGGCCCACGTGCGATTTAAGTGCGGACTTTGCGATTGCCGGCGGGGCTATTACACCAAACTCACCAAGTAATCTTTGTATTGCTTCGTTCTTAGTATCACCCGTTGAGGCAAGCACCCAAGCGGTCGTAAGTTGACCGGCAGAAATCCCGCCGCGTTTTAATGCCGACTCCGCCAATTCGATTTGGCCTTCGCGAATCGCGTTCATCAACGATCCGAATCCACTTTCTTGTCCGAAAGTGATCCAAAAGCGATTGACATCACGGATGATAAACTCGCGCATCCCGTAAAACGTATCGTGCAAACCTTCTACGATTTCTACTCGGTCGTGGATTTGCTCGAACATCTTTTCCACGTTGTCAGAATAAACGTACAAATCTACTTCTCTACGCCAGGCATCACTCGGCTTTCCACCCTGATTGAACATGACTTGCGTCGTCCCGAACGAGACTATTCCGAAACTCAATCCGTCGCCATCATCTCCGTATCTAGCCAACACCTCGAAGCCAATGGTCTTGTACCAATCTATCGTGGCACGTACATCGGGTACGTGAATCATCGGTGTCACACGTTCCGGCATTGATAGAACCCCCGTTAATAGTGGTTATGGCCCAACTGGATAGAAATCAACTTCAGGAATCGCCGTTTGCCCGCTCCATGTGCTCACGCCCCCAAACGCGGACGTTCTCCACCAGGGGTAGTACTGAGCGACCATAAGCAGTCAGTGAGTACTCGACGGGAGCGGGAACCTCACCAGTTGGACGACGCTGTACGATTCCGTCATTGACCAGTTCGCGCAATTGTTGGGTAAGCACTTTCTGAGAGATCCCGCTGATTACTTGCCTTAGACCGGCGAAGTGCTTGGGCGACTCAGCTAACCAGTACACGATAATCAGCTTCCATTTCCCACCGATTGCAGCTAGCGCAGCAGTAAGCGGACAGCCTCCAACTGGATTCTCACGTCGTTGGCCGCGGTTACCTAAAGGTGCCTTCTGGATAGAACTCATTGGGAGGATTATATTCCTTCTTGATTAACCACACGACATTTGGGGGTAAACATGATTGTCGAAGTTCGCAGCTATCGAATCAAGCCCGGACGACGAGCAGAGTTTATTAAACTCTTTGAAACACGTGCGATCCCGGCTCATCGTGAAATTGGGATGCAGATACTGGGACCATTACTGGATTTGGAGAATCCGAATAAGTTTGTTTTCCTTCGGAGTTTTCCATCTCTAGAGGAACGGGATCGAATGAAGGACGCGCTGTACGGTGGTGAAGAGTGGAAGAATGAGCTTGAGGGTTTGGCAATGCCACTGCTGGACAGTTACGACGTCATACTTTGTGAGACATCAGCTGGTTTTGTATTTGATGGTCCAAAAGGTTAACAGAGGTGGCCCGCCTAGTTGATGTGCCATGCCTGTAGTTGACGTTAATGGCCCTGCGCCCTCCACTCCGTTAGGAGTGTAATGTCTATAGATCACGAAAGAACGAGGCTGTGCACTCCGTCAGGAGTGCATGTTTATAGATCACGATAGAACAAGTCTCTGCACTCCGTCAGGACTGCGATGTTTATAGAGCACGATGGAACTAGTCTCTGCACTCCGTCAGGAGTGCGATGTTTGGCCGCAGCATGCCCAAGGTTCTCGAGCTTGTGATTTATAGACATCGCACTCCTAACGGAGCGCACGATCCTCTATTCGTCCGCGGGGCTATAAACATTGCACTCCTAACGGAGTGCACGATCCTCTATTCGTCCGCGGGGCTATAAACATTGCACTCCTAACGGAGTGCACGATCCTCTATTCGTCCGCGGGGCTATAAACATCGCACTCCTAACGGAGTGCACGATCCTCTATTCGTCCGCGGGGCTATAAACATCGCACTCCTAACGGAGTGCACGATCCGCTATTCGTCGGCGGCGCTATAGACATCGCACTCCTGACGGAGTGCGGAGTATAGAGTTGAATTTAGCTGAATCAATGTGACGGTTCTGACCTCTAGACCTTAAATCTCGATCTTTGAGAAGCGCCAGGCACCCAGACTTAAAAGTAATATGGCTACTCCAAGCAACACGAGAACATCGGTAGTTGGTCCAAAATGACTGACTCCTATTAACTCCGTTCGCACTCCGTCAACCCCATAAGTCAGAGGATCTATTCGAGTCAGAAACGCAAGCACCTTTGGAAGATTTGTTAGCGGATAGAGTGCGCCCGATAGAAAGAAGATTGGCATGACCAGAAAATTCATCACTAACTGCATGCCCTGCATGTCTTTCAGGCTTGATCCAATCACCGCGCCCAACGCGGCAAACACGACGGCAATCAATGCCATAAAGAGAAGTGCAAATGGAATTGCTTTTACACTCTGAGGCCGAAACCCTGCGATGATACAAACGATAAAGATTAATGAGCCTTGAATGATCGCAATGGTTGCTCCACCAAATGTGCGGCCCAACATTATGAACAATCGCGGCACCGGAGCGACTAGTGTCTCTTTCAAGAAGCCAAACTGACGATCCCAGAGCAATGCAATTCCAGAGAACATCGACGTGAACAGTACCGTCATCCCAATCACGCCCGGCGCCATAAACTGTAAATAGCTACCTTCTCCAGCACGCTGAAAAACAGGGCCCAGACCAAATCCCAGAATGCCCAGATACATCAAGGGCGAGCCGAGTGAAGCGATTATCTGAGTACGTGAGCGCAAGTATTTTTTCACCTCACGCAGCCAAAGAATGTAAACAACGTTCATGTACTAGCGCCTCCACATCCGTGCCACTTGTCGCATTGCATCGGCAGCACTCGCAGTCTCATCCCGAATCGATGTTCCAGTTAACGCAAGAAATGCGTCCTCGAGTGACTCAGTACTCGTCTGTTCTTTCAACTCTTTTGATGAACCGATCGCAACCAGCCGGCCGTGGTCAATCACAGCAATTCGGTGCGCAACTCGATCCGCTTCATCCATATAGTGTGTAGTCAAGAACACTGTAACCTGATCACTCTCGTTCAGACTCTTCACATGAGTCCACATTTGATTTCGACTCTGCGGATCGAGGCCGAGCGTTGGTTCATCAAGAAAAATTACTTTAGGCGTATGTAATAGTCCGCGAGCGATCTCCAACCGCCGACGCATCCCTCCAGAAAATGTTTTGACCAGCGCGTCACGTCGATCCCAAAGTTCAAACAACTTTAGCAAGTTCGTTGCTCTTTCACGGCGTTCCTTCCGCGGAACGTTGTAGAGTACGCCATGAATCTCCAGGTTCTCCCAGGCGGTCAGATCCTGGTCCAGACTCGGATCTTGAAACACAACGCCAAACCGTTTTCGTACTTCGTCGCGTTGTACGGTTGGATCCAGACCATCCAACTCGAGTGTTCCGGCGGTGGGCTGTAGGAGCGTGGTCAACATTTTGATCGTTGTAGTTTTGCCTGCGCCGTTTGGACCAAGGAAAGCAAATATCTCGCCTCGCTGTACTTCAAAAGAGATATTGTCGACTGCAGTTATGTCGCCGAATCGTTTAGTTAGATTGTTTACGCGAATCATCCCCAAGGTATCCTCACCACCCATCAGTAAGATTTCAGGTTTGTAAGCTTTGCACAAAAGTCTAAATCCTACCAATCGGTTGATGAGAAAGTGGTCTAAATAAGTGTAGATTTGTCTGTGAGAATGCGGTAGGTAGAACGCTCGGGTGCTTTTACTCGGACAGGTAAATCCGAACAACGGGCAGAGACTGTGTCAAAAGTCGGACACCACCGGCTTCAGCCGCGTGGACCTCAATTTTTCGCTAGTCAACGCGTGATAGATTCTTTGGGGACACCACCGACTTTAGTCGCGTGGAGTTTCAAATTCTGCCATTTACTTCAGTCGCAGTAGGTCGAAGTTGAAACTCCACGCGACTAAAGTCGGTGGTGTCTCCAAATGGAATAAGTGACCAGGGGTAGGACAAAGTTGATGCTCCACGCGGCTAAAGCCGGTGGTGTCCGACTTTTGACACGGCCTCGGGCAGTTGGTGGATTAGTTCATTGTTGCGTTCACTTTCATGCCTCTGAAGGTTCAGTCAATGTCCCTTCTCATCCAGCTTCGCATTAAGGGCTATCTGGCCGTCATAGATATTCGTCAGAGAAACCTCGATGCGGCCCTTACAATTTTCGCCCGCGTACTCAACAAAAGAACTTCGCGGATCTTTCTGTCCGGATTCAACCACCGATAGCCCGCTGCTCTTAACTTTGGTCTCTAAATCTCGTGCAAGTGCAACCACCAAAGCCGTCTCGTCCACTGTCTCACCAGCATTCACCTTGCAGATAGAACTATCACCACGACTCGCCTGGTATTCGGTTGAATCTCCAAACATCTTCGCAAAAGTACTACCTCCACCGCCTCCACCGCCAGCACAACTTAGACCATAAGATCGATTGTCAGCGACTAGCTGCTTAATGGTGAAGCTATGAAAAAATTTGCTTTCGCGTTGTCGCATGCATCCGCTAAAACTGAGAACAAATGCAATCGTAAGAATCCATATGGGAGTCTTCATGATCACCTTGCCCTACCTCAACAATCTTTTGATCTGGACGAACGAGAAATCCCGCGGACGAAAAAGATCTCTATCGATTTTCTCTTCCCTCCCAGTTTAATGCTAATCTCTTGCATTATGAATCATTCCCCGACCCCCGCAACGTCTCTTATCTGTCCTCAGGGCCCAGATGATCCCCAGGAAAATTCACTACTGCTGGTTTGGTGAAAATCAACTTAGCGATCTCAATAGACGCTGTATCGATAGCTGGCAAAAACAGTTGCCTGACTATGAGTTCAAACTCTGGAATGAAACCAATTCTCCGCTGAACACTGACTATGCGCGTGCTGCCATCAGGACGCGATCATGGGCCAGGTTATCTAACCACGTTAGATATCAAGCAATTTACAACGAGGGTGGTATTTATCTGGATACCGACGTCGAAGTCCTTAAGGACTTCGCCCCCCTTCTAATTGATAAGTGTTTCGTCGGTTTCCAACAAGTGGAAGAGCAAACAGACTGGGTAAACAGCGCTGTACTTGGTGCGCAAGCTGGACACCCTTTCCTGAAAGACTGCCTCGATCTCACGGATGAGTTGTTTGCTCGAAACGGCGAACCACCACGCTCACCCTTCGTCTTAACAATGCTGTTGAAGAGAAAGGGATTGACTGAATACAAGTGTCAGGAACTCGATGGGGTAACAATCTATCCAGCTGAATATTTCTATCCATATCCCTGGTTTTCGAGTTTCTCTCCAGATTGTGTTAAAGAGAATACTTACTGTGTGCACTACTGGGAAGGTTCTTGGGTACAGAATCCCGCACGAACGAGCCGGCAAATCGTGAAACAACTATTGCGTGTATTCGGTATTTAGACTTATGTGGCGTTCATTGAACGGCGGAGATAGAATCTTGGGCCAAGTAAACAACCTGAACCTGGTTGATTCGATCCTGCGTGAGGAGATTAGCGGTACGGCTGGTCAAGTCTAAGCCAAGTTACGAATGATCCAAGGCCGAGACATAGTCTGCATTTCCAGCATCGACTGGGACTTCAACTGGCAGGGGCCGCAGGAACTCACCTCCCGTTTGGCAAGTGCGGGCAACCGTGTTTGCTTTATCGAGAACACAGGGATTCGTGCGCCCCGTTTGAAAGACGCTAAGCGAATTGGACATCGTTTCGGTTCCTGGGCCCGGGCACTTAGTTCACACGGCCTGCGCCTGGTTCAACCCAATCTCTACGTTCACTCTCCTCTGGTACTTCCCCCATTTGGACCAACTTGGGAACGCCGGTTCAATTCGAAGATCCTCTTGCGTCAAGCGCGGCGCGCGGTTCGATCAATCGGAATGAAAGACGTTCTGATAGTTTGTTATCTGCCGACGGATACCACATTCGATTTGATTGAGATTCTGCGAACCCCTAAAAGCGTGGTCGTCTACTATCGCGTCGACAACCTTGCTTTGCTGATTCCGCACCCGGAACTCCTACAAAAGAGTGAAGCGATGCTGATCGAAGCCAGCGATCTGGTATTTGCGAACAGCAAAACACTGGCGGAACTCCCTTCGCGAACTCATAGCGATGTGCATGTGTTTCCACCAAGTGTCAACCTTGAAGCTTTTCCTGCCGTCGCCGCCCCCAGCGTTGTCAGCAATGGCCCGGCAACTTCGTCGAACAACGGATCACACAAGAATGGCAATAATCATCCACGTCATCAGCGAGCTAAAGGGCCTGTCATAGGCTATGTTGGCGCGTTGACCGAGCACGTGGACCAACCACTCTTGACTGAAATGGCGCGCCTCCGACCTGACTGGCATTGGAGATTCGTTGGTCCATGTCAGACTGCTCTCGACGACTTGCGTCAACTACCTAATGTCCAATTCCTCGGTCAACAACCTCACCGACAACTTGTTAACTACATTCGTGACTTCGACGTTTGCATCATCCCGTATAAGATGAGTGCCTACACCAACACAGTAGTACCTACAAAGCTTAACGAGTACCTCGCAGTCGGAAAACCAGTCGTTTCTACAAATCTCCCTTCTGTGAATAGCTTCAACGAGGAACACGGAGTGTTACTCACCAGTAACGAGGAGCCAGGCTCCTTTCTCAAAGCAATTGAAGAAGCTCTGTTATTGCCGAACGACGAGGCATTGATCGCACGACGGCGAGCAGTCGCTGCGTCCGGTGATTGGCAAACGCGTATTGAAGCCATGGGCCAACTCTTTGAACAAGCTTTGGCAGCGAAAGCCGGACAATCAAATCCAAAGCAAAAGGCTGAGGCGAAACGTTCAGCGGCGGGTGGTACGGGGTGAGCTCGGCACGTGTACTCGTCTCGGTACTTAGTCGCAACAGCGCGCAATCGTGCCTCGCAACGCTTAGATCCCTCAGTAACCAAACCTATCCGGAGATTCAACTTCAACTCATCGACAGTGCCTCGACCGACGGCACCGCAACACAAGCAGCTAAGGAATTTCCTTTCCTCGACATAAAGACTCTGAGCAAAAATCCTGGTTATACCGGCGGCTGTAACTTAGCCATTCGTCAGGCTCGTGCTGAGAATTACGACTATGTTCTGCTTTGCACACACGATGTGGAAGTCGACAACAATGCAATTGAGAATTTGGTTGAGACATCGCTCAAGTATCCAAACGCTGGAGTGGTTGGCGGAGTCGAATTCAGTGCGCCTAAGAATAAGCTACGAGCCAGTGGCGGAGGTCACTATTCGAAGTGGTTTTCACGCCAATCGTGGATTGATGAGGAAGATGGTAATGACCAGTGTGAAGTATTCTGCGTTCACGGTGCGATGCTGCTTCTGACTGGCAAAGCCCTTGGTCGAGATGTGTTAATGGACGAACACCTGTTCATGTATTTCGATGAAGCTGATCTTGGCTTCCAATTGAAGCAAGAGGGGTTGAGCGCGGTAGTCGACCGACGGGTGTGGATTCGCCATGCCGGCGGCGCCCGAATCTATACACCTGCGATCGGTTACTTGATGCAACGCAATCGACTCTACATGATCAACAAACATGCAGCCTGGTATCAGCGGGCCTTCTATCTTCTATACTCTTCGCTAGTTGAGTTACCAGCAAAATTTATCGTGAGATCTTTGCAAGGCAGGACACGCTTTGCAACAGCCTGTGTGCGCGGACAAATTGATGGATTACTAAAGCACATGGGTCTGGGCCAAGCCGCTCGTTATTTGGAGGAAGCTTGACGGATTCCGACTCACCTTCGACAGAGAGTAGTAGAACGCCTGCGCGCCGCGGACGTAACTATCTGGCCAGTGTGGTAACCACACATGGCGTCATCATCCTGAGTGTCGCTGTCACCCTTTGGCTAACCCCATTCAGTCTTAAATACCTGAGCCGCTCTGAGTATGCACTGTTCGTGTTCAGCAACGACCTACTGACGTGGCTAATCGTTTTAGATCTCGGCATTACTTCAGGTTTGCGAGCACAAGTTGCGCAACTCACCGGCCGACCGAACAGCGATGCATTAAATCGCCTGGTTAGTACCAGCTTCTTCACACAGCTCGTGCTTTCCCTTGTAATGCTCGTTACCGGGATCGGACTTTCCGTATTTGCTCCAGGTCTTTTCAGGGTTAGCCCCGAACTACAAGGCCAGGCAGCTACTGTACTTTTGCTGTTAACGATTGGATTTGCGATTAACTTTTCCACCCAGACGTTCTCTTCTTTACTCTATGCTCATCAACAGATCCACTACGACAATGCGATTCGGGTTCTGCAACTTGTGGTGCGCACAGTCCTCACGTTTTACCTGTTAATTGCTGGTTGGAAAGTTGTCGCACTCGCAATAGCGAACCTCGCCTCGGTCGCAGTTTTCTCATTCCTCGCAATCATTCGCGCGTATCAAACTGTGCCCGGCCTCTCTATTAATCGCCGACTTGCAGCACCTTCAGTTATGTGGCGTGACTTTAAGAAGTTACACCTTTGGTACGCATTGGGTAACTTTGCCGGTACAGTGATCCAAAGCACTGATCGAATAGTTGCAACGCGCTTACTCTCGCTAGTTTCGGTTGCCACATTGACGTTAACCGGACGGAGTTATGAGCTTGCGTTTCTGTTGTTGACTCCATTAACAGGTGCAGCCCAACCAGGCATCGGGCAATTACTCGGTGCGGACCGGCACGATGCCGCGTTCGCTGCGTATCGACAGTTGGTCCAACTAACAGTCGGATTGGGAACCGTAGGAGCTTTAAGTCTGTGGAGTGGTAACGGAGCGTTCGTGAACCGCTGGGTAGGTGCTGAGAACTACGGCGGTGCAACACTCGATGTCGTGATGATGTGCAACTTGATCCTGGTGACCTGGACCATGCCACAGCGTATGGCGCTCATAAGTGGTTTAAGGGCGCGGCCACAGGCATTGACGCGTGGCTTAGAAGCACTCTTGAACATCAGTCTCTCCGTTTTGTTCGCCCGTCGTTATGGCCTGGTTGGAATTGCGGTGGCAACGACAATCGCGTCTCTTTGCACTTCATTCTGGCAATTACCCAGATTAGCGGCAGACTATTTTGGTGTCGGTCTGGGGAAGCTGTTGCGCACTACCGTCGTGCCGCTAATTCCAGCACTACTGGCCCTTGTCCCGATCGCAATCGGGCTACGCTTATTAGTGGCGGAAAGAGGCGGATTTCTAAACGCAATTATCTCAATGGTAATCGTTGGCGTCTGTGGAATAACTTTGCTTTGGATCGTATTCGAACCAGGGTTGCGGCTGCGAGTTAGACAAACCCTCAGAAGTCTTGCCTCGACCAGTTAACATATTGATATGCGGATTGTCGCGATCATCGCCGCTTACAACGAAGAGCGTTTCCTCGGCACTTGTCTGGACCACCTATTCCGACACGGTGTCGAAACCTACTTAATCGATAATTCTTCCACCGATAACACGGTCGAAATCGCGCGGAGTTTTCAGGACCGAGGCGTTATTGGTATTGAAACATTCCCGCGCGCGACAAACACGTACAACTGGCAGGCGATCCTTCAGCGAAAGGAGTATTTGGCCTCAACACTCCAGTCGGACTGGTTCATCCATCTTGATCCAGATGAAATACGTTTGCCTCCAAATGGAAACCAGACCCTTGCTGAAGCTTTGACCACTGCCGACGCTGGCGGTTTCAATGCCGTTGATTTCTTTGAGTTTACTTTTATTCCAACAAGAGAAGCACCGGACCACGATCACAAAGACTTTCTTCGTTCAATGCGTCACTACTATCCGTTTTTGCCGTGGACCCCACATCGGCTTACAGCGTGGAAACGACAGCCCGTACGAATTGAGCTCGCGTGGTATGGAGGGCATCGGGTTCGGTTCCCAGGGCTAAGAGTTGCGCCAGAGATGTTTAAGATGAAGCATTATCCGTTCTTGAGTGCGTCACACTTGATCCAGAAATACACTCAACGTTCATTCGATCCTTCCGAGGTCAAACGAGGCTGGCACGGTTGGCGGAGCCGCTTGAGTCCTGAGCGCGTAAAGCTTCCATCACAAAATGAGTTGCGTACCTATGTTTCAGATGATGAACTTGATTCATCGAATCCACGCAGCGAAGAGTACGCACAAGGTTGGACCAAGAGACGCGTTTTTGGAGGGTGGTGAGTCAGTGCTGTTTGAAAATCATATCTCATTTAGCGGTGGGTTTAGATGCGTAACTACTGAGAACTCCGCTTCAATAAGGTCGCTACTAGTCCAGTCCAACCTGTCTGATGACTTGCACCCAAACCTTCCCCGGTGTCGCCGTTAAAATACTCATGAAACAGTATCAAGTCTCGCCAGTGTGGATCTGCCTGGAACATCTCCTTATCCGCGTACAGCGGTCTCCGCCCGTTTTGATCGCGCAGAAAGATTTGTCTTAGTCGTCGTGAAATCTCGTCAGCAACCTCTTGAAGGTTCATCAAATTACCCGAATTAGTAGGGCACTCGACCTTGAGGCTATCTCCGTAGTAGTCGTACATCTTTCCCAGCGACTCAATTATTAAATAGTTAATCGGAAACCAGATTGGACCACGCCAGTTAGAGTTGCCGCCAAAGCTAGCCGTGGAAGATTCGGCCGGTTCGTAGTCAACCGTATAGTCTGAACCATTTAGGCTCAACTTGTACGGGCGGTCTTTGTGACAACGAGAGACCGAACGTATGCCAAAAGGAGAAAGAAACTCCTCTTCATCCAGCATGTAACGAAGGATTGAGTGCAAACGGTCTCGACGCACGAGACCGACAGTCTTTCTCCCCTCCTTTCCTGGCGTTCTCAAAGTTGCGATGTCGGTGGTGAGATCTGGACGATTGTTAATGAACCAATCCAAGCGTCTTTTGAAATCCGGAAAAGCTTCGAGCACATTTGCTTCAACGGTTTGGACTGCAAAGAGTGGGGTCAGGCCGACAACTGAACGTACACGCAGCGGAAGGTGATCGCCACTCATAGTATGCAGGACATCGTAATAGAATTCGTCTTGCTCATCCCATAACCCGATGTCCTCGGTGCCGATTTTATTCATCGCGTCTGCGATATGAATAAAGTGTTCCCAAAACTTGCTCGCGACGTCTTCATAGGCCGGAACCTCTCGGGCTAACTCCAATGCGATTGTCATCAGGTTCAATGAATACATCGCCATCCAACTGGTGCCATCCGATTGTTCAATTTGACCACCCGAAGGGAGTGGTTGACCTCGATCAAAAATCCCTATGTTGTCGAGCCCTAGAAAGCCACCTTCGAAGATGTTATTACCCTCGGCATCTTTCCTATTCACCCACCAGGTGAAGTTCAACATCAATTTGTGAAAGACACGCTCGAGAAATTTTCGATCACCTACACCAGTCGCGTTCTTTTCTATCTTGTAAACGCGCCAGGCTGCCCACGCGTGGACCGGAGGGTTCACATCGTTAAAGGCCCATTCGTATGCGGGAAGCTGTCCGTTCGGATGCATGTACCACTCCCGCAGCAGAAGCACCAATTGCTCTTTTGCAAACTCCACATCAACCAGAGCCAGGGGCACACAATGAAACGCCAGATCCCAGGACGCATACCATGGATACTCCCACTTGTCGGGCATGGAAATAACGTCATCGTTGTAAAGATGCTTCCACTGATGGTTGCGACCTTTTCTTCGTTCGGGTGGCGGGGCAGGTGTTTTTGGATCGCCCTCGAGCCATTGTTCAATTACATAATGGTAGTACTGCTTGGACCAGAGCAGCCCACCAAACGCCTGCCGCATCACCAGTCGTTCGTCGTCAGAAAGTCGCGCTGGAATCACCTGGCTGTAGAACTCGTCTGCTTCACGAATACGATCGTTAAAGACGTCTTCAAAATCAGCGCCGAATATCTTTCCAGCCTTCAACTGCTTGTCGGAAAAACGCAGCCGAACTGTTACTGTTTCGCCCGATTTAAGATCGAGTAGATAGTTGGCCGCCGCTTTTGTGCCTACTTGCGACGGATTTACTGCGTCCCTTACCCCGTTAATCAGGTAGTCGTTAATTCCGTCTTTGACATAAGGTTGCGAGTTAGGAGCATTGAAGAGACGTTCGTTGTTGGTCTCATTTTCGGTAAAGAGTAGTTCCGGAGTACCCTCGCAATAAAGCCACCGTTGTCCCAACTGAGACTGGTCCAACTCAATTGCTGAAACGTCAGCCTGGTTGATCTTTCGTAATAAAGGTCTTGGATCGTGGTTCTCGCCCCAGCTCCAGCGATTTCGAAACCAGATTGTAGGTAACAGGTTCAATCTCGCGGTATTGGGCCCTCGATTCGTTGTCGTAATCCTGATAAGAATTTCTTCAACGTCGAGCTTTGCGTACTCGACTACAACCTCAAAATAACGATTGTCGGAAAAAATGCCGGTATCAATTAGATCAAATTCGGGCGAGTTTTTGCCGCGTCGGCGATTTTCTTTCAGCAGTTGCTGATAAGGAAACGCAGCCTGAGGATATTTGTAGAGATACTTTAAGTAGGAGTGTGTCGGAGTCGAGTCGAGGTAGTAAAAGCACTCTTTGACGTCTTCACCATGATTGCCTTCATTGCCATTGAGCCCAAAGGTGCGCTCCTTCAAGATTGAGTCGTTGCCATTCCATAATGCAAGCGCAAAACAAACTAGTTGATGACGATCGCAGAAGCCGGCAAGACCATCCTCGTTCCAGCGATATGATCGAGATCGAGCATGATCATGTGGGAAGTAATCCCAGGCAGTACCGTTTGCGCTGTAGTCCTCACGTACGGTTCCCCATGCACGTTCAGATAAATAGGGCCCCCAACGCTTCCAGTGTTTAATACGCAGACGCGACTCTTCAAGTCGCTGTTCTTCGGCCGTTTGCACTTTGCTATTCGTCAATTGATTCTCGTCGCTAAGAGACCCAAGTCAATAGTCATTGGTCAATCGCCAATGCTCATTGGTCATATATCATTTGAAATTTATCAATTATCATTTGGTCTTTGGTCTTGGGTCTTTGCGGCAAATGACAATTGATAAATTTCAAATGATATATGACCAATGATTGCTTCCTGCCTCATTTTGGACCAACCCATCGCACACCAATGTTTGCCGCCGATCTTAAACGATCCGCGAGTTGTGCTGTGTGATGTTGAATATGACGAATACTGATCAGTTGATGTTCGAGTTTTGACACCTGGTACCAGCTGAAGCCACTCGAAGGATCATTAAGATTCAGCTCTTCTACCGCTTCATCCACAAGGTCATCGCAGTGTTTCCAATACACCAGTACATCTTCTTTGGAATAGGGTTCAGGGATTAGTGATAACGAGCTATTCGGGTCAGGCGGGCCAGCAATGGCGTCTTCGTTCTGAACGTTCGACTGGTGGCGCTCCCAGGGCTTGAAGGCTGCCTCATTCGGTTGAATGTAAAGATGGGCAAAAAACAAAGTGTGATACGCGACTTGCCAGAAAGCATTTACGTGTTCGGTGTTCAGCCAGAGGTCGTCGGGACATCGCTCAATTGATTCCCGCAACATCGCCAGGCCAGCGTGATACTGACTCTTTAGAATTTGTCGCATTTGACCAGTTGTTATCGAGTCTTCTTTGTCCACACTCATCTCCTCGCTCAAATTGCTGCGGCCTTGTTCGTAGCACTTTCATGGACCTGGGGAACAAACCCGCTGCCAAACATATTCACAATTGAAACTGGCGTTAGCACTTGCATCATTTCGCTAAGTGGGACATTAGACACCGGCGCCTTGTAACCAGCAAAGCTCCAGGGAAGTAATTGATTGTTCCAAACAAGGTGAGCAAGGCCTCCACGATTAACAAAAGTGCCGGCCGGTAGTTCACCAAGTTGAGATTCATAGCTCACCTTAGTTCCATCTAAACTCACACGTTGTACGTGGAGATATTCGTCCATTTCATCGGCTTTTAGCAGCTTGCCATTAGACAAAGGTCGATTGCTCTTGGACCAGGCAAGACGGAATTCGTTGTAGCGCTCTCGTCGGCACTCGGCGCAAGGCCGATGACCGGCGGCAAATGAAGTGGCTTCGTCAAGAAAGAATAGTTCGGTGTAACGCCTGGGTGTGAATACAGGTCGCCAACGATTTTTGAAGCTCAGCACACAAGTAATCCAGCGCTTCAGTCGCCACTGACCAGCAAGCTGTCGTGCTTCATTGACGAGTACTCCACGGTTTCCCATCCATGCGCCGCGAGGTTCCACGGCTTGAATTTTCCCGAAAGGATCAACTCGATTTTGATAAGGCATTGAGTTGCTAGATCGCAGTTGGTTACGTCGTACTGACTGCACCGGGGCAATATCACTTTTCAATCGAAGCTCTCAGAATATAGTCGAGGTGGGGAAATTCGCGTTTGAGATATTCGTTACCACCGGTAAATATCGGATCTTGTTTTCCAGCTCGGATTCCGCCTCCGGCCCGCTCCCCAGCTGTTTTATAGGAGAGCTGGATATCTTATTTTAGTTTCATTTCCCTTCAACCTAAATAGTAATGTGGTGGTTTTAGGCCACTGGCTTGTCCAGTGGTGTTTACGCTCGTTGCTAAATCAGCAGGTCCTTGATTTCACTCCTGGGCGCAAGCGCGCTAGAAGAAAAAGCAGGTTGTTTGTAGTAACGATGGTAATCACCACTGGGTAAGTCAATGGCCTTAAGACAGCCGAATACAATCTGAGTTAAGGGAAATGAATCTCCGGCGGGGACGCGCTTTGAAAGGTTCTGAATTTTGACTTGTTGCGATGCTCCCGTTCCGGACTGTCCAAACTAAATTTGATTGATGAACGGATTGATTGTTGCTGATTTACTGCTCAATCAGGGACATTCTAAACGCTGCCATCTCCTCACCATTGCGCACCAGTAACTTGTCTCCGACCAGCACCGGGTGATTCCAAGTCTTACCGTCTATCGCTTTGAACCGCGCCACTTCTGTAAATTGATCAGGCGTCGCTTTGACGAGCACCAGTTCTCCTTGCTCCGACTCCACTAACAACAAATCCTGATCCGCTAACACAACTAGTTGACCATGTCCGTATCGTCCGCCCTTCCACTTGAGCTGGCCATTCTTCAGATCGATGCACGCGATTTCGTAACCTTCGAAACCGAACGCTAAGTCCTTGTGAACAACAAAATCGTTGTAATAAGGATTCAGGTCGTACGAGGTCCAACGCGGTTTGGTGGTCCAGCCACTTGATTCGCGCGCAACAGCAAGACGCAACACGCCAACCTGCGATCCCATACCCGAACCGCTTCCCAGCAAAACATCACCATCGGCAGTAACAGCCGGCTGCACGATGCCATCGCCGTCCCAAGCATACTTCCAAAGGACCGTACCATCAGCCGGCGCCACACTGAGTGCACCTTCTCCATTGAGTAATACGACTTGCTCAACTCCACCTATATTCAAAAGGTGTGGCGAACTGTAACCGCCACGGCCCGTTGGTCCATACCAACGGGGGTTGCCGTTGGCAGTGTCGTAAGCTGCGAGCGATCCTGCCGTTGCTACAACGACTACGTCACCAACGATAAGCGGTGAACTCGAAAACCCCCAACCCGGCACTTTGGTGTTGGTATCGGAAGCTGCGTTACGTTTCCAAATAACTGAGCCATTACGCGCATCAAGCGCGTTCAGGATACCGGTTGCTCCCAACGTGTAAACCCGACCATTGCTTAGAGTTGGTGTCCCACGTGGACCAGCCCCTGCGTTCGATTCGTAGAAGCGCGCCGCGTCCTCATGCTTCCAAACTGGTTGACCAGAAGTGAGGTTGTAACAGGAAACAACCTCATTCTCACCACGTTGCTCTTGTGTATAGACAAGGTTGTCTTGCACAGCAAAAGAGGACCAGCCAGGTCCGATGGGCCGTCGCCAAATCTGGACCGGTGGTTTCTGAGACCAGTTGGATTCAATCCGCACACCACGAACAACGCCGTCGCGCCTGGGCCCGCGAAAGCCCGTCCAGCTTGATTGCGTTTCCGCCGTAACATTCGTGCTCGTAACGGATGGCGGTAGTGGAGCCGTTGCTTCGTTGCCAGCCTGGGCCAGGAGGCGCTCTTCGGGAGTTTTGCTCCAACGCCAGTGGAGATCGGAATTGGCATCGCCGGTAATTCCACCCGTGCGAAGAAGCGTGAAAACTCCGCAAGCAAGCAAGACGGTCGCTACTATCAATCCGCGCCTGGGCCAATTGGCAACTCGACGCCCGACAACGGCGGCAGTCACCAGGGCAAGACTAATCATGGGAATCGAAAAGACGGGCAACATCATTCCCATCATCCCACCCGCAATTGAAGCGTGTACGATACGTTTCGTCAGGTAGACCGCGATAACAATCAAAACGAGCGTAGCCAGGCGATCAAGCCAGGGTAGCCGGCTAAAAAACAACCACCAAACTAATATCGCCCCGGCGCAAATAACACCGCCAAGCATCCCCACGAAGATTGCTTTTGGATAGACAAAAGGCAAAACAAACCAGAAGAACCACTGCAGTATGACTGCAGCAACGCCGGGCCAAAGTCGAAGGGGTTTTGGGAGATCAGTTTGAGCGGTGGACATGCGATTGTGTACGCAGTGGTGGGCGGGTTTGTTTCGCCCGGTTCAGGAAGGTACCTTTTAGTAGCCCGGTGGAATTCTAATGCTGGCTCCTCTGTCGGACACCAATCATTGGTCAATGGTCATTTGACATTTCTGATTTGTCATTTAGTTCTCAATTTCACTGCTATGTTTAATGAATGGTAGGCGGTCACCATAGAAGTCAATCGAATCAAATGACAAATGAGAAATGTCAAATGATCAATGACCAATGATTGGTGTCCCACAGAAGAGCTTGTGCTGTGCTCGCAAAGAAGCTTAAACCCGTCGCATTACCGCGACGAGGTTGTAGTCCCGTTAGGCTTTCTCACCACCGTGAGCTTTACTTCTGACGGATAAGACTTCGAATGGTGCACAGCGTTCCGCGCGATGACGCCCTTCGATTCATCCCAATTCTTTCCGCCTGTATTCAGGTTTCGATCAAACCGCGGGAAATTGCTACTCGACACCTCTAGGCGAATTCGATGACCCGCTTCAAAGTAGTTACTGGTTGTCATCGGTTGCAGAGTTACTTTGTAAACCTTACCTGACTGCATCCAAACATTAGGCCTGTCGTAGCCTTCGCGATACCTCATTCGTTGAATCGTTTCATCCAGGTTATAGGCACGCCCATCCGGATAAACATCTATCAACTTTACGGTGAAGTCTGTGTCTTTCGCATCTGAAGAAACATAGAGTGTGACCTCGATTGGACCACTCACTTCAACTCCTTCACGCAATGGCTCGGTACTGTAGACCAGGACATCCGGACGTGCTTCCATCTTGCTCTGATCAAAAGCGCCGCCAGTGATTGCGTTACCTGTACAACAGACATTGCCACCATAGGATGGCACCGGATTCATCGGATCATATGCAAAACTATCCGGAGCATCATTCGACGGAGACATTTCTGCGAGTACGCCATCGCCATTCAGTGTGTTTGCTTTACCAGCACTTGAGAGGAAAAAGCTAACGGTTTGTGCCCCGCGAGGCGGCCAGGTATCCGACGCCTGCCATTTGTTAATACCCATCGTGTAGTAACGCACGCGTGGCGTCTTTTCGAGAAGCCCATTGTTTTCGCCTTTCAGAAAATGATCAAACCATGCGTAAGTCAGTTCGTCGTAATTCAAACGCGCATCGCCAACACTTCGTTCACCGACGATTGTATCTTCGGTTGCGCGTTTGTAAGCGCAGTGGAGCGTCGGCGCGATGATCGCGTATTGCTGATTGGCGATCTCCGGACTGGCAGTCTTCCGCACATGATTGTATGCGGCCAGATTTGGACCTACTGACACGTCGTACCAGGACATGAACCAAAAACCGGGGATGTTGATCTTCATGTTGTCGTGCCACAACCCGCCCTTGTACCAGGCCGGATCATTAGGCGCGCGCTCTATCATTGCGCCGCCAGTGGCTACTGGCATGTGTTCGGCAAAGATCCCGTCTGGTCCACCTGCAACCTTCATTATGTCTTTTACTGGAAGGGTTCGTAACGCCTTCGACCAATCAACCGGCGGAGATTGTTGTGCCAGATCGAACCTCATCGACGCGCGAATCAGATCCTCCTGCGAAGTATTGGGTGGAAACATTGGCCGCACCTGGTTCTGCTCACCGTAGAGCCACGCGATGAATAACATTTGCACCGCGCCACCACGATACCAGTTACCTTGTTCGAAATACGGGGCCACCCGGCCGACACCAGCTCCAAAACCTTGCGCAATCATCGTTGTAAACGCAGGATTGCCGCCGGCTGCAACCGCCAGCTGCCATTCAGCCGTAGACGAGCAACCAATTGTTCCGACTTTACCGTTGGACCACGATTGTTTTGAGATCCACTTAAGCTCATCGTCGCCATCAGTTAGTGGCGGTCCAAGAATGTCGTAGTTCCCTTCTGAGAAAAAATGACCTCGCTCGTTCATCTCGACAAACGCGTAGCCACGTTTTACCGCATCGAGTTCATTCGTTAGATCGCGCGGTGCGCCATTACGTACATCCCAGAAGTTGAAGTTGTAGGGAGTGCGGACAAAGATCGTCGGATACTTCTTTGAGCTGTCTTTCGGACGATAGACGTCTGTCGCCATTCGCTTACCGTCGCGCATTGGAATCATCAATTTGCGCTCAACAATTGCGACTGCTTGCAATTCATTCTCGATGGCGTTGCGCTTTGCAATTACTTCTGGTGTGACCGCAGCCCGTCCTTGTGAGTACACCGTCTCGTCTGCCGGGCTCTGCAGAACAACGAAGCACACCAACATGACTATTACTAAGATCCAAAGAGTCCACTTCTTCATGCTTCCACTCCTTTGAGAATGATTAGTCTACTAACCTACGATCAATCGCAATCAGTACCGAGCCACTTTCCTCTTGGCCGGAAAAAAAGAACCGCGCTACAAAGGCCAACTCAAGTCGGGGGGGGGATAGACAACTATCGACGCAAGATTGAAAGATACGCACGCCATGGTCCAACTGCGTCATCGTATTGCTTCGACATTACCCTTACGATCTGCGCTATGTGGTCCAGATCGTGTACAACCCACGTTGAGAGCAATTCACTGAGAGTTACCTGACCCAGTTCCGGGTGCTTCCCACGTTTTGCCAGCAATTCTGGAGTCAGGTTCATCTTCTCGAGTTCATTCAGGTTCACCGCTCTCAGCCGGTCGAACTCTGATAGTAGCTCTTTAAGACTCTTGCCCTTCGATTCCTCGAACATGGCGACGCGATCGAATGGCTCGAAAGCGCGGGTTTCGCCAAACTCCAGGATGATTTTTGCACGCGGAATCCAATCGGTGCGCTCGCCGTGGATCAAGTGACCCACAACGTCGATTGGGGTCCACGTGTCAACGCCTTCGTTCGAGATAAGCCACTCATCCGAAAGCTGATTCAATAGCACATTCAACGTCGCAGGTGTACGGCCCAGGATTTCTTTTGCTTGTTCAAGTTGAAATTCCATTACGCAATAAACAATCGGTTAGACGTACTTCCTTTCAATATCCATTAGAAAAGCCTCACTATTTGCAGTTTTTTCCAGCGAAGCTTACTTCAAGTGTCTTCAATATAATCGGGTGGGACGTGGTCCGTAAGCCAAACTCCGTTTGCGGAGAAATAGAACAAATGGCCCAACTGATACATTTTCCCAGTATTGACAAGTAGAACAATCGGCTTACCGTGACGCTTACCTACCTTGAGGGCTGTTTCCTCATCTGCCGACAGATGAACGTGTTGACGACTACCTTTGATAAGACCTTCAACACGGATCGACGACACAAATCGAGTTGCGGTCCCGTGGTACAGAAGATCTGGCGGCTCGATCGCAGGAAGCTCAAGGTCCACTGGAATGGAGTGACCCTGATTTGCCCGTATCATTGATCCATCGGCGCTGATTACAAACCGCTTCTTGTCATTTGTGAGTACAACTTCATCTATCATCGCTCGAGTAAGCGGATGGCCTCTGGCGACCGAGAACTTCAATAGCTCCTCAATGTTGGCCCATCCATTACTATCGAGCGTGAGACCAATCTCATCCGGCTTATGACGTAACACCAGGCTAAGAAACTTACTCAAACTGAACAAGTCCGGTTTCATTCTCGTGAAAAACAACTCGCCACTCATAATCGAACAGCATTCACTTCATAGGTTTTGCTCTTCATCGTGGTCTTGCCCTTTTGACTACTGGGTTGAATAGGCAAATTCCAACTCTCTGTCGTGGCCGAGTTTAACCAGGTAAATGAAATTGCCCCCGGACGGATCTGCCACTTTCCTTTTCCCGACTCGTTGTTGTAGGGATCCCGCCAGGTCACATTTCCATTGGCATCGAAGGTGTAAATCCATAACCATTGAGCCACAGATACTCTCCATTCACCTACCGGGTTTACATCGGGACTATAGCTCTTGGCAATACTCGAGAGAGTTACGCTCGGCAATGAGTCGTTATTGTACTGGTTATTGATCCTGTTCAATCGACCCGAAAGTTCTGCGGCAAAGCTGGTCGTATCCGCTTGTGGAGAACTTGAGATGATCTCGTCTTCTGACTTTCCTTTTCCTTTTAGACTGTTGAGCATCCAATCGATGTGGATATGTGTGAAGTGTTTTCGATCTGCACCATAGTGAATATAGTATTCCGGCTCCCAGAATAATCGATCCTGAAAAATTATTTCGGTCCACTTCATTTCATCCTTTAGATCAATAAAGTTACGAACCAAATTTTCTCCCAGCTTTTTTTCCTTGTCTGTGTCGACACTCTTGTCATACTTCCACGGTATACAGAACAGGATGATATCGAGGCAAACTCCCATCTGATGACGAGGATTCCCAGCGGTTTGCAAACGAGCTTGAGTACTCCCGTTTACTTCAGTGTAGGTACCTCCCAAGAATGGTATTGAGGTTCGTAAAAGGCCATCAAGAGTTTTCACAGCGGGACACGCAGCTCTGACCATAAGCTTCTCCTCTCAAAAACGATCGTAGGGGCGTCTCTCCGTGGGCGCCCCATTTTACGTTAGCTGGGCTCTGACAGAGTGGGGGAGTATCTCCGTGGGCGCGAACTTACTTGAGCAGACTGACAAGGGGGGTGTTCATTTTACGTTAAGAGGTCTCGAACAAGAATGGCGCGCCCCACCCACGGAGGGACGCCCTACCATCAGGCTAACTCGCGGCTGCGTAAACCCAAGCTTGCTCGCCGGAAGCGAGTATTGTCAGGATTCGTTTGTAACCAGCGGGTTCATATTCATCAGCACTGATAAGTTCATCCTCGGTGAGCTCGAAGACCATGCCGCTGATACGACTTTCATCCTTCCCGTTGAACTTCACAATTGCATGATGCGACTTCCCACTCGTTGCGACAAACTCCGAGTCCTCGATTTTGAAGAGCGATTGTTCAAATCCAACGAGCTCACCTGGATGTCCCACGAGCAATCTGCCAAACGTAGCAAGTTGAACTTTATCCTGTTGGAGGGTGCCGTAAGAAAAGAGTAGAGGCATAATGATTAGAATATTTAGTAGCCACTAAGAATTGCTTAACGAGCCTGAGCTTCCTTAATGACTCGCTTTACTCTCGCCGACTGTGTCGCGGTCAAGTCATTCATTCTACTTTCTAAGACTCGGACCAACGCAGTTTTGTTCTTCGCGTTGACTGCTACAAGAATTCGCTCTGAGTGTTGTGGGATGTCTTTGGGCCGGCAAGATTCAAGGTGCTTCAAGAGGTAGGGGAATACCTTCTTTCTATAAGCGTCATTTGTTGACGCTACGATGGCTAAGGTCTTAATGCCGTTGTCGATAGTAATCACTGAGCCGACTGCAATCGCTTTCTGAACGTCTGACAGTCGAGCAAAAATCGCGTCGGCCTTCAATTCCGCGACGGTCGACAAGGCGATCATTGCCCCCCAAACTAGTCGATTGTTTTTAGCTTGAGTTAACTTGATAAAGTCGTCGACATAAGCAGCGACCAATCCAGGATCACGAAACCCTATCTCGTACAAAACCTTTAGACAATCGCTCTGGACGCCTTGATTCTCACTCCAGAGGTTTTCAGCAATCTCTCGAATCCCTTTCTTGTCCTTCTTGCTTGCGAGATCACGAGCGAGTTCCTGATTCGGAACTTCGTCACGCCGGTTTTGCAAGTACGCTATGCGATTTAGGACGGTCATCTCAGTTGGCTTAGTCAACCGGCTCTTCTCTCGACACTATGAACGAGTCTTCTGCAATCAACACTGATTCGAGTTTTTGGAACACTTGTTCGAGTGAATTGATTGGTACTGGCTTGAACCATCTACGAACCGGATTGAGCGGTCGCTCATAATCGACATCAATGCGCCATACGGCAGGTACAACGCCAATCGACTCGTCCAATACGCCAAGTGCAATAGTAAACGTAGCCTCGTCAAGCGTGGCGAGTAGCACCCAACCAAAATCCTCTTGAATAGGCTCAGCAACTGTGACGCCTGCTTCCGACAAATGCGCTCTAAGCCAAATAGCAAAGTCCTCACCAAAACAATTGGGATTTATGAAATTTGGACCAGGTGTGTTGACTTCAAAACGGTCAGTGGTAACCCACAGCGCATGTTGGTCCATTTCAGAATCCTTCGCGACCAAGCATAACCAAGCCGGTACGGAGAATTATCTTTAGATCTAGTAGTAGTGACCAGTTTTCAATATAAAAGAGATCCAAACGCACCATCTCTTCAAACGGCAGTCGGTTTCTGCCTGAGACTTGCCACAATCCCGTCAAACCAGGCTTCATGTCGAGGCGTTTGCGATGCCACAGTTCATAAGCCTCCACTTCGTAAGGAATTGGCGGTCGTGGTCCAACCAAACTCATGTCTCCCATCAGGACATTCAACAGCTGTGGCACTTCATCCAAACTTGTGCGACGCAGTGTCTTGCCAATGCGTGTGATCCGCGGATCCGACATCAACTTATAGGTAGGCTTACCACCATTTCCGACATTCGCTTCAGCACGTCCAGCAATAAACGCGCGTTGGTATTCGCGGTGCAGCTCAGGATCGGCATCAGCCTTCATCGTACGAAATTTATATAAAAGAAAAAGCCGGCCATCCATTCCAACCCGTTCCTGGGTATAGAAGATTGGCCCCTTCGAATCCAACTTGATCAGTAACGCTATCAGTAGCCAGACGGGAAACAGAAGAGCGAAAGCGAGCGCAGCAATAATCAAATCAGACGTGCGTTTCAATAATCGCGTGCCGTTGGAAAGTGGCTCGCGAAACAACCGGATCATGGGTAAAGCGCCGATCTGATCGATCTCAGTTTTACGTGGGACCAGATTGAATAAATTGGGCGCGATTCGGAACTCCACTCCCCGACGACGTCCGCAACGCATCATCACTTCAAACAGCGCATCTCCATTTACTTCGGTATCAGCAATAATTACTTCGTTTGCACCAGAGTCGCGAATAGTTTCAGGCAAACCTTCCAATCGACCAACTACCGGCACTCCTTCGTACTCGACCGCATCAAACTCCGCCACAGATTGCGTATCGACAACACCTATTACCCGATAACCAAGCTCGGGGCGTTCGCGCATCTCTTTTATACAGAGTGCTGCCTCTGGACCACGCCCGACAACGAGGGTCGGTATCAGGTTGATTTGTCGTTTGCGAACCAATGTTTGTCCGGTGCGCACCAGGAATCTGAGTAACGCTGTGCCTATAAGCGCAAGCACAAAGTCGACTACAAACACGCCGCGCGCGTAAGAGAATGACCGGAACTCAAAACCACCACGATAGAGAAAGGCAAGGGCCACAATCAGAAGAGAGCCTATGGCTGTTGCCTTAAAGACTTTGAATCCATCCTCAACAAGCGAAAATTCACCGCGCAATCGATAGAGATCGCAATAACGCAAACTGAGCAGTCGAATTATTACGACGAACAACAGTAACGAGCCGTACGGCGCAAAGCGTTGACTAAAATGAAAACTGTTCGCGATCGGAGAAACGCCTTCACGAAGATAAAACGCCAGCATCATCGACCCAACAGAAATCGCGGCATCGGTCAAAATAACCAGCGCCTTAACCGAGGGCACAATCCACCTTGGCGCTCGACCTGGTACACGCACCTCGCTGGCTGCAGTCAATCGACGTTGTCGCTTCTCGGCACGCATGATTTCTCAGTGATCAAGAATCAGCCGGACCACTTCTTCAAGAACATTTACCGAACGACGCGGGTTGAGAGGCTGCTTCTTTTGAATCTGCAGCTTCGTTAAATCTTCGGCATTTGTTATTCGTTGCAGTCGTCCTTCATCTACTAGTTGTTGATCGACCGCTGCCCACTGACCCGCGAATAAGCTCGCCGCAGGGACACCGAGAGCAGCAGCTTCACGATTAATAGTTCCACCCGCACTGATTACCAGATCACTCGAAGCAATTAAGTTTGCTCCTGCCAACGGCGTTGCTGGGATTATCAACCACGGACGCTTTGAATACATGTCTCGCTGAATCTCATTTCGCGGCAAAAGAATTATTCGCACTTCCTTGTTTGATTGAAGCATCGTCAGTGCTTCGTCAAACAGCGTGTTCTGAAAACGATGGTACAACGCGTCGTGCGCGGGTGGTCTCATCAGGACCAACACATTATCAGAGTCGACCCCGAGTTCACACAGCTGACGGCCAAATGTCGGATCCGGCTGAAAGTCAGCCAGATAAACATCTTCTTTTGTGCCGTTATAACGACGAACCTTCCGTGGACTCGCACCATACCGTTTTAATCTCTTGTCAGGAAAACTCTTCGGAACGATGATCCGCGACGTAAGCCGAAAAGCCAAGTGATTAGCTGGTTGATACTCATAGTCCATGAGTGTCACCGACTTGATACGCAAGGCGCTCGCTGCCAGGATTTGTGAGTACGAGTTGTGACTTATAGCCAGGTCGAATTTGAGTTTGCGCGCCCAACTCGACAAGGCCCAGGCTCGACTCATCAGAGTTCCAGCTTTTGCCGAGACCTGGCGGCCACCGTGGTAACCAACTGCTTGGTGTTCAATACCCGCTGCGCGGGCTAAGGGAAGGGTTTCAGCAAAATCGCGCGCAGTAGTTTCAACTTCATGACCCTCGGCCACAAAGCGATTTATCAACGCTCTGAAGAAAGGTACGTGAGGGGAGTTTGCAAGGTCGATCCAAAGGCGCATGCTAATTCTTTGGTTGCTGGCCTAGTACTTGCCGTCGCGCCGCCACGAATTGCGAATCATCACTCTGTCTATCATTCAACATCAAAGCTTGAGCTCAACAAGTTGACCTCGGCCGAGAAGTGATTGTTCAGCAGCTTCAATCATTGTCACCATTCGTAGTCCGGCAAGTCCATCCGTCTCGGGTTGTTTGCCGGTCTCGAGACAATCTATGAAATGTAGCGCTTCGGTTTGTAACGCTTCGGTGTTGTCGAGACGCGGAGCCCACATGTCACCCGAACGATAACTCACCAACAACTTGTACACATCTTCCGGACCAGGCGTAACGGTGATTCCCTTATCATAGACCTTCAGTTTCTCACTCGGTTCAAGATCATCATAGAGAATCATTTTCTCACTGCCGCCTATTAACGTGTGACGCACTTTTACTGGCGTCAACCAGTTGACGTGAACGTGAGCGATTTGCGCACTGGCAAAAAACATCGTGATGTACGCGACGTTTTCTGGTTGACCTGGAACGTGACTCATCCCTGTTGCCGACACGGCAACCGGTTTTGCTGGCAGAACAAAATCCATAATCGAAAGATCGTGAATCGCCAGGTCCCAGATGACGTTGACGTCGTGCTGGAACAACCCGAGATTTACTCGCACCGCGTCATAATAGTAAATCTGGCCGAGCGCACCCGATGAAATCAGCTCTCTAACCTTGCGAACTGCGTCCGTATACACAAAAGTGTGATCCACCATTAAGACGAGATTTCTCCGTGCGGCTTCGTCGATTAGATGTTTAGCCTGGTCTGAAGTTGACGCAATAGGTTTTTCAACGAGTACGTGTTTCCCGGATTGCAGTGTGGCTAATGCCAGGTCGAAATGGGATGAGACAGGAGTGGCAATAACTACGGCATCAATATCCGTAGCTCGGATAAGGTCAATCGCGTTGGCGTAGGTCTTCAACGATGGGTAAAGCTTTTGCAGGGGTTGCAATCGCGCTTCATTAAGATCAGCGACTGCTACGACGGAGGAACCTTGGGCCGCCATGAAGTTACGCACAAGGTTCGGGCCCCAGTACCCGTAACCAACAACGCCAACTCTTATCATTTTTTTCTCAATTAGTTCTTAGCGATAGATTTTATCTCGGACATCACCAATAACTTTCGCAGGACTTCCAGCAACAATCGCAAAGTCAGGGACGTCTTTGGTGACAACAGCGCCGGCACCAACCAGGGCTCCGATGCCGATCGTCACACCGGCGACGATTGTTGCATTGCTACCGATACTCGCACGCGTTTTCACGGTGGTTTTGACAACTGACCAGTCAGCCTCGGTTTGTTGAGTTCCATCAGGATTAACTGCGCTCGGATAAACATCGTTCGTAAACATCACGCCGTGTCCGATGAACACCTCATTCTGTATTTCGACGCCCTCGCAGATAAAGCTGTGCGACGAGACTTTGCAACGCTCACCAACAGTGGAGTTCTTTTGTATTTCAACAAAGGCACCTATTTTCGTTTCCGATCCAATAGCACAGCCGTAAAGATTCACCAGTTCAGGCTGGAAGATCTTCACGTCATGTCCCAAAGTTACATTTTCTGCTATTGGCATTGTCAGACCTAATTCATTGAAAGTGGCGAACGTTACTCAATTTAACTCTTTGCATAAAGGTCGCATTGGCGGCTTGGCCGCGCTCCTTGCGGAAAGCCTCTGGCTTTTCGATAGCGTCCGTTCCTGCAAAGGCTACGCCTGTTTTCATAAGGAAGGCGGAGCCTGAACATTTTCAATGGACCGCCGGTGCCAAAGGCTTACCGCAAGGGGGCCGGCGTCCGAACTCTGTGCAAAGAAACATCAAGACTCTTCCACTAAACGGGCCAAAGCATAAAGCATCCAAGCTTGACTCCAACGCATATAAGGCTTGCGCACCGTATAGAAACGACGTCGCTGGTAGTAAAAGAAGCCCCGATCGTCTCGCAGATTCTCAATCACCCAACGCGCTACATTCTCCGCAGCTGACTTTGAGTCTGGATCCAAATAGCTGAGCTCAAGGAAAGTAACGATTGCGCTTGCTCCGGCGTGCGCGTCCGCTGGATAAGGGTCGTCATGGTAGTATTTCGGCCAACCCTCTGCAAGAAAGAAGCTCTTCTTCCAATACTTATAGCCAAGCCGCAATGACTCTTGAAACTCATTTCCTAGCGAACATGCTTTGATTACTCTCGATAAAGAAAACAGGACATAAGCCGTGTGAAAATTGTCGACCCATGACTGACTCGGCGCGGTTCCGTAAACCCAGGAACCATCACTTCTTTGTTGATTGATCACAAAGCGGGTGGCGCGTAAAGCAAGTTCGCACAACTCCTTCTCATTCGTTAATGCGCCCACACTTCCCAGTACTTCCGCTGCCAGTAGACTCGCATTAAATATCTTCGTGTCACTATTCGGTGAATAACTAAAGCAGAGTTCGCTTTCTGTATCGACAGGTCGTTGCAAGTCGGTAGTTATGAAGTCACAGACGCTTCGGGCAGTTGCGAGATACAAGTCATCACCAAAATCTCGAGCGGCTTCTATCAAAGCGCGAGCGGCAAACGCAGTGGGCACGATCGTAGGAGAGCCTTTGGGCGCGAAGAAGTTCCGACTTTGCCAATCGAAGTTGTAACCCCAGGTAACTCCTGCGTAACCATCGAGCTTAAGCGTTATTAGATCCTTGAGCAGACTTCTGACCAACGCTTCAGATTCATGGGTACGCATGCGCCGGTGTGCGGCGAGCAATCCCAACGCAAAGAGCGCGATTCCTTTCGAGTTGCGCTGAGCAGGCACACCCGTGACGGTTCGCACATCAACTGGCGAACGTTTTACTAGTTGTGTCCAAACAAATCGAGCGTTGCGGGATTTAACTAGCGGGGTCGACTGGAAGATACGACTATTCAGCGCATCAAAAGGATCGTGTCCAGCAAAGTCGCGTTCAACGCACCATCTGTAGAGTTGGTCATAGGCAGGTCTGAAAGGATCCTGGGTCTGGTTCGAAACATCTTTCATTGGGTGCCGAATCGGTTAACTCGCTCCCGGACGCACACCGACAGTTTCGATTCGCCGTGGGGTTTCGATAAAGCTCTCATGCCATAGTTCAAACATTAGCAGGGTCCACAACTGCTTTCGATGATTCGCGACACCGCCCTCGTGTTCATCCTGAAGCTTGGAAACATAGTCAGCGTTGAAAACACCTGCGCGACGAACTCGTTCGGGTGACAGCAGATCTCTTGCGAGCGGACGGAGTTTACCTTTAAGCCATTCGGCTACCGGTACACCAAAGCCTTTCTTACCCCTACGAGTGACAAACTTCGGAACCAGGTCCTCCACCGCTTTCTTTAGAATGTATTTTGTTTTGTTACCGTGAAGCTTGTAGTTCGGTGGCAACGAGGCGGCAAACTCAGCTACGCGTGGATCCAGAAACGGCGCTCGTACCTCAAGTGACACCGCCATGCTCGCGCGATCCACTTTAGTGAGAATGTCCTCGGCAAGATAAAGTCTCGTATCAACACTCTGCATACGGGTTACCAGATCCGGATTATCACATTCTTCAGCGAACTGCCGGGCCTGACTGTAGATATCGCCATCGGTGGTGGCGAGCGCATTTGCACTAAGAAGACTCTCTTGTTCCTCAGGGGTAAACGATCCAAACCAAACGTGATGGCGCGCGACCGTTTCGTACTTTGTTCCGATGACAAATCTAAGGGCTTTGTAATCGAGCGAGAGATTTTTCGTCTTAACTGGAAGAAGTCGAATTGCTGGTTCGACTACTCCTGTGCGGAGAATCCCGGGCACCCGTTTATAGAATTCAGCCCAACGATGTCCGGCGTACATCGGGTATCCGGCAAATATCTCGTCGCCACCATCGCCGCCGAGAGCAACCGTCACATGCTTGCGCGTAAAACGAGAAAGTAAGTAGGTGGGCACTAATGAGGGGTCGCTGAATGGCTCATCCATCCACGAGCCAATCTCGCCTACAAGGTTCGCAGCTAGATTAGCGCTGAGTCGTTCCTCGTGATGATCTGTACCGAGAAACTTCGCTACACCCCGCGCATAGGTCGATTCGTCGAAGGACGCTTCAGCAAACGAGATCGAAAACGTCTTAACCGCTTCGGAAGAAGATCTGACCGCCAACGCCGCTATTGTTGACGAGTCGACCCCTCCGGAAAGTAAAACTCCCAGGGGTACATCTGAAACGAGACGCATCCGCACTGCGTCAGCCATAAGTTCGCGTAATTGATCGGCAGCATCGCGTTCACTTGGTACGGGCTGTGTGGTTTTGTAGCTTAGCTGCCAGTATTGCTCAACATTGATCTTTCCATCCTCGAGCGTAAGCCGATTCGCCGCCGGAAGTTTGTTTATGCCTTCGTAGATGGAGAGTGGGGCTGGTACATAGTCATAGGAGAGGTAGTAGCGCAACGCCTGCAGGTTGAGTGACGGTCGCACAGCTGGATGAGCGAGAAGAACTTTCGGCTCGGAAGCAAAAACGAGGGTGTTGTCAAAGACTCCCCAGTACAGTGGCTTCTCGCCAAAGCGATCGCGTGCAATCAACATTCGGCGCCGTTTGCTGTCCCACAGCGCAAACGCAAACATGCCATTGAGTTCGCGGACCATCTCATCACCGTACTCTTCGTAGAGATGTGGTAGTACTTCGGTGTCTGAAGCACTGCGAAATGAATGTCCGCGTTTCTCAAGCTCTGAACGAATTTCACGGTAGTTGTAAATCTCGCCGTTTAGTACAACGGTGACTGTCCGATCCTCGTTGTAAACTGGCTGCTCACCGGTCACGAGGTCGATGATGGCAAGGCGCCGCATTCCGAGTGCGGCTCCTCTTGTAACATAGAGTCCTTCCGAGTCAGGGCCGCGATGGACCATGCGCTCACACATTGAATGGAGTAGATCCTGAGCGCCTTCTGCAGGAGGAACGTGAGAATCAAGATTGGCCCAACCGGTAATACCACACATAAGTTAGTGAAATAGTGAAATAGTGAATAGTGAATAGTGAATAGTGAATAGTGAAATAGTGAATAGTGAATCGGCTGTCGTGTTATGAATTTGCGAATCGAGAGGTGAACCAACGGTCGTTGGCGTTACGATCAACTACTTTTGATTCACCAGTTCTTGCCACGATTCACAACTCAGGTTTCATCATTTTCGCGCAAGACTTTGAGACAGTCGTGTAATCATTTTACCGATGTAATCCAAGTCTCCGCTTAACTCTACATAGTCAGTTTCTGTTAAGAAACTAAGGCGTTGAGCAATTACTAGTTCTGCATCAACTTCGCTTGCCGAACCTTGTGAAAATGAAAGGAACTGCCTGAACTCCTTAGTCGATCGTCTCGCAGCCCCTTCAGAATATTGGCTACTATTGATACTGATGCGCGCCGTAACTGCGATGTTAAACCAAATTTCTCCTCCTTCGGAAATCGGTCAGTAACTCTGTAAACTGAAACCACAAACTCAATCGCCTTCTTCCATAACTCCAGGTTCTCGTGAGGTCTCATTTCAGAACTCCTTTTCAATTAGTGAGGTTTCACTACTTCGATTCACTATTCACTATTCACTATTCATATTTCCTATTCACTATTTCACTATTTCACTATTCACTATTTCATTCTCGAAACCCTAGTCTTTCCCTGACCGCATAGATTGGCTTCGACTGAGACTCGTGATAGGTTCGAACCAGCATCTCAGCAAGTAAGCCCATCAACAAAAACTGAATTCCCACCGCAAACAAAACTATTGTCAAAATCGGGAGTGGAGTTTGAACAAAATCAGCCTTGTGAAATATCTTGAGAAATACCGCGTAAAGCCCAGCCAGCAAAGAAATAAGAAACGCTAACATCCCAAACGAACCAAATACATAAATAGGCTTCGTTTGATACGACGCCATGAACTTGATCGTCATCAAATCAAAGACGACCTTGAGTGTTCGCTCGATGCCATATTTCGATTTACCCATCGTACGAGCGTGATGCTCAACCGGAATCTCTGTTACGCGCGCACCGGCCCATGAGGCGTAAATCGGAATAAAGCGATGCATCTCGCCATACAGTCGTACATCCTGCAGCGACTCGTGGCGATAAGCCTTCAACGAGCAGCCGTAGTCGTGCAATGGCACTCCACCAATCCATGAGATCAAGCGATTGGCCAGCATCGAAGGTATCTTCCGCGACACCATTTTGTCTTTGCGGTTTTTACGCCATCCGGATACGACGTCATAACCTTCGTCAAGTTTGTCTAACAAACGCTTGATGTCGGCCGGATCGTTTTGCAGGTCCGCATCCATTGGAATCAGGACTTTTCCGCGTGCGGCATCGATTCCCGCAGCCATTGCCGCTGTTTGTCCATAGTTTCTTCTGAGTGCAACTACTCTGACTCTGGGATCCGACAGGGCAATCTCACGAAGAATGTCCAAACTGCCGTCTGTCGAACCGTCGTCAACATAAACAATCTCAGCGGATCTATTTAGTGATTTGAGCGCCTCGTCCAACTTAACGTGAAGTGGACGTAGGTTTGGTTCTTCGTTAAAAACTGGCAGGAATACCGAAATATCCGGACTGTCATCAACTGAGGGAGCAGGTGTTTGAGACCTCAGCATCTGGTGTTCATCAATTATTTTCATTAAGCATTAAGCTCAATTTGAGCTAATCGGTGCGTCGAGCAACACAAATTGCGGAAACACCAAAGGGCAGATTCAGATGTTTCAGGAGGAACCTTTCGGCACCAAGCAACAAGCCTAGTGGCTTGTTGAGTATTCCAATCGTCAGGTTGTTTTCTGAAGCTGGACGAAACCCGGTAATGCGCATGAGCATGCGTCCAAACAGTATCGGTAAAAAGAAAGTGATGTTTGCATAACTGGCGCGTTCAACTTCAAACCCGGCCTTAGTAACTGCCTCCTTCAATTCCTTGAGTGTGTAACGCCGACGATGGTTACTGATATCGTCTTGAACACCCCAGAGAAACATAAACGCAGGCACAAAAACTAAAATCCTGCCGTCCGGTTTCAGCACTCGATGCATCTCTCGTAGGCCAGCCAGATCGTCATCAAGGTGTTCGACCACATCAAGTCCTGTTGCCAGGTCAAACGACGAATTGTCATACGGGAGTTTCTCCGCTTCTCCCTCTCGCACTCGCTCGAGTCCACGTTGCCGGCAAAAGGCTAGCGCATCGGTTGAGACGTCCACGCCCTCTGCGTCACCGAACTCTCCGAGTAGCTCAAGATTTGCACCGGTGCCACAGCCGACATCCAGAATGTGGGGACGGTCAGCTGAGAAATTCGCTGAAATCCTTTCGAGAAAGCTCTTAATGATGAGGCGACGACCGGCAAACCACCAGTGCTGCCCTTCGATCTGATACATGATCGAATAGGTATGCTGCTCCATTTGCTGGGGTAGCGATTGGTCAGCGAGATTAGCGGAAGTTGCCATTTGTGCGTCAGGTCCAGTCAAGACTCACTGGCATTCTAGCTTTGACGACGGTACCACTCAACAAAGAGTCGTATTCCGTCCTCTATTTGGGTCTTGGGATTGTAGCCAAGGAGCTGCCTGGCTTTGGTAATGTCAGCAAAGGTTTGAGGTACATCGCCGGGCTGCTGCGGTTGCCGATCGATTATGGCGTGCGTGTCCAGTTCACGTTCCAGCAGCGAAATAAGCTCGCGCAGTTCCACCGTTCTCGATTCGCCGAGGTTCACTACTTCGTAGATACTTTTGTCGTAATTTATCGCTGCTGTGACTCCCGCGATGATGTCGTCAATGTAAGTGTAATCTCGCCGAGAAGTGCCGTCGCCAAACACCGGGATCGACTTACCGTCACTTATTAGTCGCGCAAATTTGTGAATCGCAAGATCGGGACGCTGTCGTGGTCCATATACGGTAAAAAATCTCAGGCAGACGCATCTGATGCCGTATAGATGCGAGTAAGTATGGCAGAGCAATTCGCCTGCGCCTTTTGTCGCCGCGTAAGGAGAGATTGGTTGCCGAATCGGGTCGTCTTCACTGAATGGAACCTTCGCATTGATTCCGTAAACGGACGACGACGAACCGAAAACAAATTGCTTGATGCCTTTCTCACGCGCTAACTCCAGCAAGTTTAGAGTGCCATCAATATTGGTCTCACTATAGAGCAACGGCTCCGAAAGTGACGGTCGCACACCGGCCCGGGCGGCAAGATGTACGATACAATCAAAGTCGGAATCAGTCAGTGAACTCTTAAGTGAATCGCGATTGCGAATATCAACCTCAAGAAGCCGGTAACGCGAGTCGGACAAGCGAGCGCGCACATTTGCACGCTTGATCGAGGGCGAGTAGAAATCGTTGAAGTCGTCAATAACGGTGACTTGTTCAATATCAGAGCGCAACAGATGATCGACCAGATGGGACCCAATGAAACCCGCGCCGCCTGTTATGAGAAATTTATTCATACTGTGTTGTAACTAATGTACCTCTTCATTTTGTGGCATATATCCAAAGGTGCCAGCCCCATTTGGAGGCTAGCTGAGACTCAAGCGAGCGCGGTAGGACCATCCCCAACAATGGGATCCAACGTTTATTCAGAAAATATGTGCGCAACTCAACTTTTGAAAAGTCCTTGAACAACTCTTGAGCTTCGCTACGCGAGTAGACGCGCGCTAACGGATTTCCTGCCCCATCAGTGTTTCGACTAAGGAACTCTCCAGAACTCAGATAAGCACTTTCTGCCTTGAGCCGTCGAGCATGTTCTCGCAACGCGTCCTCAGGCTCAGAGGTGACTAAATGTACGAGCTTCACGCCGGCATTCCATCGTAGTAAGCGAACGCCAGCACGCCGCAGCATCGAAATGTTTACACGGTAATTATAGGAATCACGATGATAGAGCATTATGACTGCACGTCCGCCAGGTCGAAGTACTCGATATACTTCTTTAATTGCGCCTGCAGTGTTCGGTGTGTGATGCAAGACTCCGTGGGAATAAACAACGTCGAAAGTATTTTCGGGGAAATCGAGTTTCTCAGCATCAGCAGTGCGAAAAGTTCCCGGAAGATCAAACAGCTCGAAACGGCGACGAGCGAGGTCGACTGCGGCTTCTGTTAAGTCAACTCCAGTGTAATCAGCGCCAGCCTTGGCAAACTGGGCGCCGTCAGTTCCGAGTCCACACCCGATTTCGAGTACACGCAGATTTTCAGAGGTAGCGAAGTTTGCAGCCTGGGGTATGTGCCACTCTTTTTCATAACGGTGCCGTTCAACGAGTTCGTAGAAGCGTCGCGAGCCGGGAGGTGCATCGGCAAATTTGGTTCCGCAAGGATTTGCCTGCCAGAATTCGCGTACGCGCTCTTTAAGTTGGGCGTCTGCCTGGGACATAGAGAGAATGAAGGATAGCAGGTAGTTGGTATTCAGGGCCAAAGCAGTAGCTCACACGATTGTTTTGTGTTAGCTCACACGATCATTTTGTGTTAGCTCACACGATCATTTTGTGGCTGCTCAGGCAAGGGTCTCTCCCCGTGGCTTTTTACGGCTCGCCGGCATTGCCTCAAGAGTACTAATCCCCGCTGGCGACGGCCTAGCCGCCGGATGTGAGGCGGTGGCGAAGCCCCTCCGTTAAATCCGTTAATTTTTTTAGGGGCGAAGCCCCTGGTATGGGGCTAAGCCCCACCTCGTTGTGTCGAATGCTAGTTTAGGCCAGAGGCCGAAACCTTAGGCTCCGCCCAAACTCAATGGATAGCAAGTACAGCGGGGCTACGCCCATCGCCAGCGGGGATCGAGTACTTTTGAGGCAACCTCCCGCTCGGCCCAAACGACGGCTGGATCCCTTTCGCATCTTAACGGACGCCACGGAATTGCTACCTGCACTCCCCAAATGCCCACGGGCTTGCTCAGTGGTTTCTTACGCTCTTTGCTAAACAGGCACTCCCATTAACCGGAGTCTCTCGCGCGCGAGCGCGCCGTAGGTATCCGTTTAGCTTTGGTGTCTTTAGTAACGAGCGTAATGAACCACGGGCAAGCCCGTGGCCTATCGACTTCATTCGTGGCACTCTACTCCGCAATCTCGCGCCTCAAGACTCAGTTCAACTGGGCGAAGGAACCCTGAAGCGCGAGGAATGCGAAGGCCGCCGGGGTGAGGAACCCAAATCCGGCTCGGGACCCCACCTGTCCCGTTCAGTTGACTTTGCCCCCTCTTTCAACTGTGCCGGATTAAACGCTACGCGAGTTGTGCTCGATTTTCTTGCCATTAGAACCAGCCTGCTCATAGAATTCACGAGCCTGGTTAAAGGCAGAAGCGTTTGACGACCCGGCGAATATACTCACACAAAAACCAGAAGTCCTTAGAACACTCTCAAAGAGTTATTACTCGGTTCTTAAGCTACTTATGCCTCATAGCAACAATCTCTGCTACGAATTTGGTCCTTTCAGACTCGACATGGTCCAACGGGTCTTGAGTCGGGCCGGCGATGCAATCTCGATCACTCCTAAAGCCACTGACATCCTGGCCCTGCTGGTCCAAAGTGCAGGTCAACTTATCGACAAGGAATCGCTGCTGAGAGAGGTATGGCCCAACACATTTGTCGAGGAGGGAAATGTCTCGCAGAACATCTTCAAATTGAGACAAGCTCTCGGCGACGATCGTAGCGGTCACAAATACATCGAGACAGTTGCTCGACGTGGTTATCGATTCGTGGCGGCAGTAAAGGCAATAAACAACTCCGCGAACGCGGCTACGGTTGCGGAGACTAGCCTTCGCCAACGGGCACCAAGTGATTCTCCCATACCTGCCCGCCCCATTCTTGCAGTGATGCCGTTTGTTAACGCGACCGGGAGCGACGCGATCGATTACCTGGCTAGTGGTGTGACTGACAGCATCATTAACAATCTGTCGCGCATTTCGAAGTTGCGAGTGATGTCACGCACTGCAGTCTTCCGTTACCAATTCAAAGATGAAGAGCCGCAGGCCATTGGCAAGAGGTTGGGTGTTGATGCGGTACTGATTGGAAAGATTGGAGCTCGCCCTGATGGTTTGAGAATCGTTTCTGAGTTAGTCGATGCGACGAACGGTTGGCAACTTTGGGGCGAGGGCTTTGATTGTGAGGTTAAGGACATTCTGGAGATTCAGGATGAAATAACCAGACAGTTGCTGGTGACCTTGCGGCTGAAGCTAACTGGAGATGAAGAGAAAAGGATTACAGCGCGGTACACGGAAAACGCTGACGCTTACCAATCATATTTAGAGGGACGTTATCACTGGAGCAGGTACACGAGAGAGGGCATTGAGAAGGCCATCGGACACTTTCGCAGGGCCATCGATCTCGATTCGAACTATGCACTCGCGTATGCAGGAATCGTGGATTGCTATTTGAGACTGGCGACTAACTATCTCCCACCAGAAGACTCGATAGTGGATGAAGCTGCAGATCTCATGGAGAGTTCGGATGAGGATAATCGCGAAGGCTCTACGGATTCGATATCGGATTCCGGCGATTCTAAAGTGAAGTTGCGACACGAATGGGATTGGAAAGGTGCCGAGCGAGAATTAAGACGTGCAAATGAATTGAAATCTGACTACCCCGCCGCCCACCAATGGTATGCAGCATACCGTCTTGCACGGAATCTGTCGGAAAGAACTGCGCATAACACAAATGTGAAAAACGACCAGACCGACATGAAGAACAAGATTCCAGAAGTTCGCATGCCGTCTCAGATTCCGACTCTAAAACTGACGCCGAACGAGGAGGTTCAGATTTGTTGCGCGATTAGTCGGGAGCAGATTGACTCCGGAAATTATGATGCAGCGTCCTCGATTCTCGGAAAGTGGTGGGTTTTAGGAGAATGGCCAAAACTCGAGAGTCTGTCTAGGCCGACTCGAGCTGATCTACTACTAACTACGGGGGAACTCGCCGGTTGTCTAGCGAGTGCACGGCAAGTTCCCAAAGGGCAAAAGCAGGGAGAATCTCTTTTGAACGGCAGTATCGCTTTGTTTGAAGAAATGGGGGCCAGTACTAGAGTCGCAGAGGCACGAATGGAGCTTGCCCTATGCTATTACAGACAAGGATTATTTGATCTTGGTCGCAACACTCTCGTCCATGTTCTTGAAAGGTTGCCAACTGACGATCGTGAACTTCGGACGTTGGCATTAATTCGCCTGGCCAGCTTGGAACGGCATGCGGGCCGATTGCAGGAAGCCCTTCGAAGATTGGAATCGGCAATGGACGGGGTCGGGCTACTCGGTCCTTGGGCCACCGCGCGTTGCTATTTGGAACTTGCTTCAACGTATAAGGATCTTGGCGGCTCAGAGAAGAACTTCAGCTATCTAGATCGAGCTCAACAATTCTACAAACGATCACTTTATGAGTTTGAAGCGATAGGTAATCATCGGATGGCTGGGATTGTCGAAAACAATTTTGGCTTCCTAATGCTGGAATTGGGTGAATTCGCCGAGTCTGGTGTACATCTAACCCGCGCGCAACGCATTTTTGATGCTTTTAATGATCGAATACGCCGAGCACAAGTCGACGACACTCTAGCCCGACTCTATCTGGCCAAAGGGGAACTTGGAAAGGGAATGGAAGCGATTGATCGAGCAGTCGATGTAATGTATGAGGGAGATGAGGATGCTGTTTTGGCCGAGGCTCTGACTACAAAGGGAATTGTTCTCTGCAAGATTGGACGTTTCGGTGAGGCAAAAGGTGTGTTAGAAGTGGCGCACAGACTGGCCTTCCGATGTGGCGACATTGAAGGCTCCGTTAGGCCACTTTTGGTGCTCCTAGAAGAAGTGACAGACCATTTAGAACCAAGTGAACGGACTCACTTTCGAAACCGTCTTGAGAGAGCAAACGTTGATTCACTTCAGCCAATTTTACGATCTAGAGTCTCTAAGTGCTTACAATGAATCTCGCGAGAGTTGTAAAAGAGCGATAAATAACTTCGATTCTTAATCGACCGGAAAAATAAATCCTCGCAAAACGCTGACTCTGTAGGGCCCACCGAACATGAATCCGCCTGCATTCATTGGCGTCGGGAATAGCTGCCAGACTGGATAATCCATCGCAAAATCTCCATTTCGGTATGAGTATTGCTCGTTGTTCCGTCGGGAGCCGAATTGCTCCAGTTTTTCGGCATATTGACCGATTCTTGACAAGTGATGGTTGCAGTTTGACAGACCCAGTCAATGCTGACCGATTCAACGCAACCATTGGATCTAAAATAAGGTGGTCGTCGCTGCCAACACTCGAAGCAATCCACCGATGTTGCCGACGATGGAGTTGGTGATACTTACTGTTTCGTCGGTAGTTTCAGTCTCTAATCCGCCAATGTTGCCAGAAACGCTCTTCATGCCGCCAATGTTGCCGGAGACATTTTTCATACCGCCAATGTTGCCTACTGACGAGGTTCGCATGCCTCCGATGTTACCAGCCAGTGCCGTTGTTGTTAAGGAAACGGTTAAGAGTATTGCGCCGAGGGTGGATTTGCTGTGATTCATGATTCTCTCCTAGTGAACAAGTCGTTTGCTGGGTTCATCGGCTTCGGCGGGAGTCGCTTTGGTCGGTTATTCCCGCCGCTGCCGTGTTAATCAAGGTTCGCCCTCCCTACTTACAAGCGACGTACCAGTGACAGATCCTAACTAGGGAGCCAGCGTAAGCATTGCTAAACAAGGACTTATAGGCATTATTGGCGACGGCAAGATATTCAGTCGTCTGCGCTTGAGAGCTGAATACTATGTACACAATTTTGGCCAGATCGGGCTCTAAACTTGTAGTTTATTCAGAAAATCCGCTAAATCGAACTATAGTTAGTGGGATGTATACCCAAGTTGCAGTGGATACTTAATATCCAGCGTCGAATTGAACGGTAATGATCACGAGTAACAAGATCGTCGAGCAAACTTCTTTCACTCCGCTTACTGAGAGCGAACGGGTGGAGGCTTGCTGCACTATTGCTCGAGAGAAACTGGAAATTGGAGACTACGACGCGGGATGCGCGGCATTGCAACCTTGGTGGCATTTGGGATCCTGGCCTAACCAAATCGGCCTATCCAGCGAAGCGTCTGCGGAACTCTTGTTGACTGCTGGAATTCTTAGCGGATGGATAGCAAGCACCAAACGGGTTGAGGGCGGCCAGAAACCGGCTGAAGGACTTTTGAGCGGTGCGATCGCGCTTTTCGAACAAAGCGGTAACAAAACTAAAGTTGCAGAAGGTCGGATTGAACTAGCTTGTTGCTACTTTTGGCAGGGGCTTTTTGACTTAGCGCGATCGAGTCTTCGTTCTTCGCTCGAACTGATCCCGGAAAATGAAATAGAGCTGAAGTGCGTGGGCCTAATTCGTTTAGCCTTGGTCGAGCACCACGCTGGACGGCTGCATGATGCTATAGGCTTACTTAATCAAGCCGAGCCGCTCATCACCCTAACTCGCCCTTGGATCAAGGGTAGATTTCACCTGGAGTTTGCAACGACTTTAAAAGACTTGGGAATTGCGGAAAGCGACTCAAAGTATTTTCGCCGTTCCCTAAGTCAATATGAAGAAGCGTTGGCGGAATTCGAGAATCTAGCTAACCGCAGATACACCGCGATTATTGAAAACAACCTAGGCCACTTACTTGTAACGCTACAACGTTTTGACGAGGCGAGATTCCACCTGAACCGTGCAAGTTGTCTTTTCGAGGAGTTCGGCGACCGAGTCAGACGCGCACAAGTCGATGAAACCATTGCACAGCTACACCTCAGTTCGCGCGACTATCAAGCTGCGGAAAAAACGATCAAGCTTGCCGTAGACACCCTTGAGGGCAGCGGCGAAGACGCCCTGTTAGCAGAGGCTCTTACAACTCAGGGCTTGATCCTTTGCCGCCTGGGCCATCGCCACGAAGCTAAACCAATCATTGAACGTGCTCGGCGTGTGGCTGAACGATGCGGAGACCGCGAGGGCGCGGGTAGAGCTCTGTTAATCCTCATCGAAGAGATGTGTGAGCAGTTGGCGGATGATGAGCGACGGGAGATTGGAGCCCAGGCGAATCAACTCCTGGCCAACTCGCAGCAACACGCGACTCGTGAACGACTCCGCAGGTGTCTCAACACCATCGCTGAGGCTCACACTAAATACGAAGCCCAACGCGAACAGGACATTCACGCTCAAAAAATGGCCGCCCTAGGCGAACTCTCCTTTGGTGTGGCCCATAACGTAAACAACACGCTCACCGGAATACTCGGTCGGGCGCAACTCATCCTTCGCAACAGCAATGACCCCGCAAAAATCGAGGCGGGTCTAGAACTGATTATCAAAAGCGCAGAAGACGGCGCGCATATCATTCGTCGTATACAGGATTTTGCTCGCCCACGTCCGAGCCGTGAGTTTGAGACGGTCTCCGTCGCTGAACTTCTAAAAGACGCTTGCGAAATGACTAGACCACGCTGGGAATCACGTTCCGAGTTTGCTCCCATTCGATTCGCGCTTCACGCCGATTGCAAAGCTTTCGTCAACGGTGATCCAGTCGAGCTTCGCGAAGTACTAGTAAACATGATCTACAACGCAGTCGACGCTATGCCATCCGGCGGCGAAGTAAGACTGTCGACGCAAGAGAGTCGTGATCGAGTTGTTCTCTGTATCACTGACACCGGAACGGGTATGGGACCAGACGTCAAACAACGTCTGTTCGATCCTTTCTTCACCACTAAGGGAAAAGCCGGCACAGGAATGGGATTGGCTGTCAGCTTCGGAATCATTCGTCGTCACGAAGGCACCATTGACGTTGAAAGTGAACCCGGTCGCGGTACGACCTTTAAGATCTCACTCCCAAGAGTTACTCCTGCAGCGTTGCCTCACGAAACTCTCTTACTGAACCCACCTAAGAACTCGGATGAAAGCAAAGTCCTCGTCCTGGTTGTTGACGACGAAACGCACGTGCGGGAAGTGCTCATTGAAGCGCTCGAAGGCGAAGGTTGTGAAGTGTTGTCCGCACAAAGTGGTGAGATCGCGCTCGCGCTCTTCGATCAATATCAGGGACGAATAGATGCGATCTTTACCGACATCGGAATGCCTGAAATGAGTGGCTGGGAATTGGTAACTGAGATTCGCGACCGATCCAAGACAGTTCCGCTGGCAATTGTTAGCGGTTGGGCCGACGCGATTAGCGTCGAGACGCGCAATGCAGTTCAGGCAAACTGGGTCATCGCAAAGCCTTTCGACATCAATAAGATTTCCAGCATCGCTCAAGAGATCGCCCAACGTCGTACCTGCCAGCCTTAATAAAAAACATCGTCTATTCTGACCTGTGCGCGAAATCTCAATAGCAGAAGCGCAAGTATTTTTGGAGAAAAGTAATTTACGTTTGGAGTCAGACGCGGGTTGGAAGAGAACGTGAGAGATTTATTAGGCGCTGGCGCTGAGGTCGTGCCGCTCGAGTTTAAGATACAGGCCGCGACGAGTTAGACCAAGTTCGCGTGCCGCTCGCGAAATGTTTCCGCCGTGACGACGAAGTGCATCGGCGATCATACGGCGCTCCACTTCAGCTAAGGCATCCGCCAGAGTACCGCTGGTTTGAATACCAGCGGTTGGTATTGCTGCTACTGATGCTGCCGACGGAGTTGTCGGAGAACTTGTACGCTGCAACTCAGGCGACAGTTGTTCCGGTGTGATCACCGTACCATCTTCCGCACGCGCTACCGTGCGTTGAATCTCATTACAAAGTTGCCTGACGTTACCAGGCCAATCACTCACCATCAACAGATCAACTGCCTGTGGAGTTATTTGAATGTCCTTACGGCCAAACTTTGCTGAGTAATGATTGATGTAGTAGTTGACGATGGTCGGAATTTCAGAACGTCTTTCGCGAAGTGGCGGAACTCGCAACCGAATTACGTTCAGTCGGTAATAAAGATCTTCGCGAAAACGTCCCTGCGACACCATCTCTTCGAGATCAGTGTTGGTCGCAGCTATGATCCTCACATCAACTTTGCTCGGACGTTGTTCACCTAAAGGCTGGATCTCACCTTCCTGCAGAAACCTCAACAACTTGGGTTGTACATCAAGTGGGAGATCTCCAATCTCATCCAGAAACAATGTTCCGCCTGCTGCGGCGCGAATCACACCTTGTGAATCCGAGACGGCACCTGTAAATGCGCCACGTCGATAACCAAACAGATAACCTTCTGATAGCTCTTTTGGAACCGCGGTACAGTTGAATGGAACAAACACTTTCGCACGACGCGAAGATATGGCGTGTATCGCTCGAGCCACTAACTCTTTTCCAGTGCCTGATTCTCCAGTAACCAGGACTGTGACGTCTGAGGAGCGAATCTTATGGACCTCTTCAACTAGCTGCGTCATTGCCGGGCTCGAATGTATAAACCCTGGCATCAAACTCGTGCCAGCAAGCTCATCCGAGGGTTCATTCTTCCCACCCTTTTGTGCTCCAGCTCGCAAAGCACAAACGTCCATCCCCAATTCAACGACACGCAGCAACGGCTCAATAGCGATCCCCTTCGGTAACGTGGACCGTTCACGGGGTGAAAGGTACATCACTGCCTGAGGAGCGTTCGACGCTTTCAGCAGGATTACTTCCGCATCATTCTTCTGACAATAACGTTCGCGATGTGCTTCATCTTTTAGCAAGTCGAGTTCAGTCGCGATCTTCTGACTCTCATCATTGGTACAGCCCATCGCAATAACTACTCGAGGGTCGTTGTGTTCGCCGCGTTCAGTGATGATGACTCGATCGGCACCGGTTTCCTGACGCATGACAGCCGCGAGTTCACGCAACAACAACTCACGAGACGCAACCGCTTCCGCCAATCTCAAAGTCAGAAGTTGTGTAAGTGCTGACTGTTCCTGACTTCTTTCGGGACTGGCACGGGAGAGATCTCGCAACTCTTCTTCGGCGCGAGAAAGATCAATACCTGCACCTAATTCTCTGAAAGTATTCAGTGAGCGGGAAAGATGTTCACCGGCTCGCTCGGGAAGTATTGCTGCGTAAGCACGACCTAGCTCGAGATGTGCACGGGCTGACCGATAACGATCCCCCAACATATCGAAGATAGAGACACTGCTACCAAAATGTTGGGCTGCAGCCGCGGCGTCAGAGCGGGCCATGTAAAGCATTCCGTAGAGTCGATGAGCCTCACCAGTGAAACCAAGATCAGTTGCGGTGTCGGTCGTCTCCGCAGTAACACGCTGGAGTTCTTTGTCGCAGTCATCAAGATTGCGCGACAACAAATGTGCTTCTGCAGCAATCAAACGCGATTCGCAAATTGCCTGACGGTCGCCAATCTGTTCAGCCAAGGTCAATGCTTCAGCAGCTCGTTCCAGCGCTTTCACGGGATCTGTGATCGCAAGGTAGCAACGGCCAAGAGTTCTAAGAGCCTGGGCCGCATACCACTTGTTTCCGTTCTCGGTGGCCAGGCCGACAGCTCTGCGAAGATAATCTTGCGCCTCATCGAGTTCGCCGCGGAGCATGTGTAACTCACCTAGCGAATCCAGGATCATCGGCACTTTTGCGCCGCGCTCATCTATCTCGGTTGCGAGAGTTAGCGCACGCTCCAACGCCTCCTGAGCGCGGTCCCACTGGCCAATCAGTATTAGATTGATTCCTAGATTATTGTAACCATCGGCAGCATTTGTTTTGTGATCGGTGCGTTCGTAATAAGTAATCGCCTGTTTGAGGTAGTCGATACCTTCCTGCGGTCGCTTTAGAAACCAACAGGCACCGGCCATATTTGCGTAAGTTCTTCCCAGAAGGAACGCTGCTGGCCTATCACCGATAAGCTTGAGAGCCTGTCCCATGTTTGAGAGGCCCGACTCATAGCTACCTTCTTGTATGTCGGCCATGCCCACGCCAAAGTAGGCTTCTGCCAATCCACGCCAGTCACCGCTCTGTCGAAAGTTTTCCAGCGCGCGCTGTGCGTAGTCACGCGCAATTGGATATTCACTAATACTGCGATAGGTGCGGGAAAGTGCGGCGTAGATATGACCAGGATTTGCGGCGCCACTTTCCGAATAGTCGCGCAATGTGGACTTCAACATTGCGATCGCTTTGGGATGATCGCCGTTGTAGTTGTACCCGAGGCCAATTTGGACTCTCAGAAAGCTGATGGTTTCGTCATCTAACTTGGCTCGCGACTCAGTCGACTCATACATGGCGACTGCTGCGAGTGAATCGCGATAATGACCTTGTTGCTCTAGTGCTGTTGCGAGGGCACAGCGCGCAAGTGCAAGTACGGGAGCATTGTTTCGAGCATTGGAGATTAATGAGGTGAGACGATCTTTAGCCTCTCGCGAAAGGCCTTGATCCAAAAGTGAACGGATCTCGTCCAATTCGCGGTGTAATGACTCATGAGACGGACGGGTTCGCGAGCGAAGTCTGACCCGAGCATCTGCCAGATCGACCACACCACGCTCGTCGGAATTATCTTCCTGGGCGGGGATATGAGCCCCGGAACCGACACGTTTATCCATTCATTAACCCTAAAAGCTTAATAGTTCCGAATTTTCATTTACTGCGTTTCGCTAATGGAAGGGACTTACCTCAAGTCTTCGTTTTGAAGACGGCGGCCGCGAAAACCAGGCTGATTCGTGCTGAATTTAACATACGAGACCAGAGCCGTACAGTTAAGTGTTCATTACGGACTAGAAAAACTCCAAGTGCGTCAAAACTCGACACCGCTTCGCACCCCGCAATGCATGGCTCAACACCAAAGTAAGTTCCAAGTGCACAAAAGTTTACGGTGTTCCTAGTACCAGCTTGAACCTGCCTTGACACCCCTTAGGTCGGTCGCTATCATTTGCGTTTCCGTTTGCAGCACGGAACGTCGCCTAGGGGCCATATGTTTGAGTCGCTTTCGGACAAATTAAAGCGAACGCTGAAGAATCTCCGAGGCGAGGGCGTCCTGACGAAGGAACACGTCGATGCTGCTCTTCGGGAGATTCGTCTGGCGCTTCTTGAAGCCGACGTCAACTACAAGGTCGCTAAGGACTTCATCACCTCCGTTCAGGAGAAGGCTGAAGGACAGCAGGTTTGGCAGGAATTAAAACCGTCAGAGCAGGTCGTTAAGATCGTATTTGACGAACTGGTTGAGTTGCTCGGCGGTCAGTCATCGCGCCTTGTATTCACCAAACAGATTCCGAACACGGTAATGGTGGTAGGTCTTCAAGGTTCTGGGAAGACCACCTCGACCGGAAAAATAGCACGCTGGCTGGCAACGAATCAGGACCGGAAGCCGTTGTTGCTTTCCGTCGACGTCTACCGGCCGGCAGCGCGTGAACAGTTAAAGGTTATTGCCAGAGCTACTGGGCAGCAGATCTTTGAATATCCGGAAACTGACGATCCGTTAACGCTCGTGCGGGAAGCACACAAGCACGCGCAGCAAACCGGTTTCGACACGTTAATGATCGATACTGCGGGCCGTCTGCACATCGATGACGAACTGATGGAAGAGCTCGTTACGATCAAGAACGAAACTCATCCGGTCGAGACGCTTTTTGTTGCTGACGCGATGACGGGCCAGGATGCGGTCCGATCGGCCGAAGAGTTTCATCGTCGCGTAGGAATCACGGGTGTGATTCTAACCAAAATGGACGGCGATGCTCGCGGTGGTGCCGCACTTTCCATCAAGCAGGTCATCGGACAGCCCGTTAAGTTTGTTGGCGTTGGTGAACGCTACGATGCGCTTGAACCGTTCTACCCTGACCGGGTCGCTCAACGAATCCTTGGAATGGGTGACGTTCTTTCGCTCATTGAAGAAGTTCAGTCCAAAGTCGACCAATCTGAAGCGGAAGAGCAGCTGAAAAAGCTGCAGAAGAACGAATTCACGCTCGATGACTTTCGTTCCCAGCTTCGACAAGTCAAGAAGCTCGGCTCTTTCTCAAAGATAATGAAACTTCTTCCCGACCAATTGCTTGGCGGAATGGGTATGCCTCAACTGAACGACGAACAGTCGAAGATGATGGAGGATGAACTCAAAAGGACTGAAGCGATCATCGATTCGATGACCTGGCAGGAGAGAAACGACCATCGAATCCTCAATGCCAATCGCCGCAGGAGAATTGCGAGGGGCTCAGGTACATCGGTCGCAAACGTCAACCAGCTAGTCAAGCAGTATGTCGACATGCGTCAGATGATGAAACAACTGACTAGTTCAGGCATGTTCGGCGGCGGCGGATTAAAAGGCAAGATGATGAGAAAGATGACCGGCCTACCGGATATGGGCGGGTTTGAGGGTGATGGAGGGGATTTACCTTCTTTGCCAGGTGGCAGCCCTTCAAGAAAGAAGTTGAAAAAGAAGCGAAAGAAGAAACGAAAGTAGAGCGACCGCCAGCAAGCGGAAGCAATTCGAAGGAGGATAGATTTTGTTAGCTATTAAGTTGATGCGTACTGGCGCCAAGAAAAGCCCGTCGTACCGTGTTGTGGTCAAAGAGAAGCAGTCAAAACGCGACGGCGCGTACCTGGAAAATCTGGGCACTTACAACCCAACGAGAAATCCTGCCGAAATCAAGTTGAACTTAACGCGTGTTAAGTACTGGATTGAAAAAGGCGCACAACCAACCGATACAGTAAATCGGTTGATCAAAGCCAGCGCCAAGGCAGAAAGCGCCGTTACAGCCCAGGCATAAACGGAGTTTGTTTTTAAAGTCAATGCGAGACGCCATTGAGATGGTCGTCAAAGCTCTGGTTGACGACAGCGAGTCCGTAGACATTCGAGAGGTGGAGCAGAAAAACGGCTCCACTTTGATCGAGGTGCGAGTTGCTCCGGGTGATGTCGGCAAAATCATCGGGAAACAAGGCAAAACTATTCGCGCTTTGCGATCCCTGGCTCGAATCGCAGGAGCTAAGAAAGGTCGTCGCTACCTCCTGGAAATCGTGGAATGAGTGATTCGACCGAGGACAACTCAAACGAATTGATTTGTGTCGCTCGGGCAGTTAGGGCAAGGGGGTTGAAAGGCGAGATAGTCGCCGAACTTTTGACTGATTTTCCGAAACGTTTTGATGTTATCGACAAGCTCGTCGCCGTAGCGCCAGACGGTCAGTGCCGCGACGTACAACTCGAGGATCACTGGTTCCAAAATGATCGCGTGATTCTGAAGCTGGTTGATTGCGACGATGTCGACAAGGCGAAAACCTTTGTTGGATACGACTTCGCCGTACCGGAAGCTGAACGGGTCCAGCTTTCAGAGGACGAGTATTACGATTGGGAGCTGGAAGGTTGTACAGTCCAGATCGATCCGGATAAAAAGATCGGGACTGTACGTTCCGTAATGAAGACCGGTGGAGTTGAAATACTGGTGGTCGTTGACGACAACCAGAATGAGTTATTGGTTCCGCTCGTTTCGTCAATCGTCATTGACGTCGACACGCGAGCAAAAGTGATTTTGATTGACCCGCCAGAGGGTCTGTTTGATTTGTAGATCTTTGAGAGCTCCACTCTTTTTAACAAGACACTCGTTGTCTCTGCGAATTGGTCAATGACTATGCTGCGCTTCGATATCATCACGATCTTTCCCGAGTTCTTTCGCGACGTGATTGATTACGGAATCGTCAGACGGGCTCGCGTCGCAGGCCTTGTCGAGATCAACGCCCATGATTTGCGTCAATGGACCAGCGACAAACATCACGTTGTTGATGATCGGCCCTTTGGCGGTGGCGATGGGATGGTTCTTAAGCCCGAACCGATATTCGCGGGAGTTGAGGCGTTGACCGGGTGTAAACAGAAAAAAGAGTTTGGAGCAGATACTCGGGTAGTGCTTTTGACGCCACAGGGTCAGCCTTTCTCCCAAACTCTGGCCCAAGATCTTTCCGAAGCATCGCAAATTGTGGTGCTTTGTGGACGATATGAGGGCGTAGATGAAAGAGTGTCAGAAGCTCTAGCTACGGACGAGGTTTCGATTGGCGACTATGTCCTGTCGGGAGGAGAACCGGCTGCCCTGGTCCTATTGGACGCGATTGTGCGTTTGCTACCAGGCGCGTTGGGAAGTGAAACCTCAGCGGTGTTTGAGTCGTTTTCAAACGGTTTGCTGGATTATCCGCAGTATACGAGGCCGCCCGAGTTTAGAGGAATGAGGGTTCCTGACGTCTTACTTAGTGGGAACCATGCGGAGATTGAACGCTGGCGAAAAGATGCAGCACTGAAAAAAACGCGTCGCATCCGTCCAGATTTATTGAAATAGTTGAATTATTAGAGCGCGAGCGGTTAAAAGAGAGCGTGGAGCTGGTTAGATGTATCGCGGCTCGAGACGAAGGAGCATTGAGAAATGAATCGATTGGACAGAATTGAAGAGACTCAGTTGCGGAAAAACATTCCGCAGTTTCAGCCGGGCGATACGGTCCGTGTACACGTACGGATCAAGGAATCCGAGACAAAAGAAAGACTGCAGGTATTCGAAGGCGTCGTCATTGCACGTAAGCATGGAGGCGCGCGCGAAACGATCACGGTGCGCAAAACCAGTTTTGGAGTTGGCGTCGAGAGAATCTTCCCGCTACATGCAACAATAATAGATCATATCGATCTCGTAAAAAGAGGACGTGTCCGAAGGGCCAAGCTTTATTATCTCAGAGGGCTCCGTGGCAAGGCTGCCCGTATCCGCGAGCGCGATACACGCGGTCATCAAGGCGACGAAGCACAGGCGTCTGTCGCTGGCAAGAGTAAGTAGTATTTGTTGCGCGTAAGCTGCCCACCACAGCTTCGCGATCTCGAGATGGGAGAAACCGATTGCGGATAGCAATCGACGCTCACTCCGTTGGCACAAAGCTCGGAGGCAATGAAAGCTACGCCGTCAACCTGATTGAGGCGCTGGCCCAAATTGATAGTGTCAACAACTACACTATCTACGTAACCACACCCGTAGCTCATGATCGTTTTCATAAACGATGGTCGAATTTTTCGGTTCGAACGACCTTGCCTCACACGCCGTTGATCCGAATTCCCCTTACCTTAAGCGCAGAATTACGTAAGAACCCGGTTGACGTCCTTCATGTCCAGTTTACTGCTCCTCCATTTTGTCCTTGTCCGGTTGTACTGAGTATTCACGATCTCTCATTCGAACATTTGCCTCAAACCTTTAACCGTCGCAGTAGGACCCAACTCCGGTTGACGGTCCGACATTCGGCAAGACGGGCGGCCCAGGTCCTCTCGCTTTCGGAACATGCGCGTCGCGACATCATCGAGACCTACGGAGTTAACGAAAAGCGGATTACGGCAATTCCCTTAGCTGCTCCAGCCCACTTTGGACCAGTTGAGGACGCAAGGGAACTTCAACGAGTGCGACACAATTATGGGATAGAGGGCGATTACATTTTGTCCGTAGGCTCAATTCAGCCCCGTAAGAACCTTGCCCGACTTGTCAGAGCCTACGCCTCTTTGCGAAATAGTCTTCCGAGCGAGAAGCTTCCGAAGCTGGTTATGGTCGGAAAATGTGCGTGGCTTTACGATGAAACCCTTCGCGCTCTGGATGAAACTGGTGTTCGAGATTCGGTGATTCTCACGGGCTATGTTCCAGAGTGCGACCTACCGCCACTCTATTCAGGAGCGATGTGTTTCGTTTACCCTTCTTACTTCGAGGGTTTTGGTCTACCACCGCTGGAAGCAATGAAGTGTGGAGCGCCAGTAATCGTTGGAAATACAACTAGTCTTCCAGAAGTCGTCGGCGATGCCGGATTGAAAGTAGATCCGTATGATGTCGAAGCGATTGCCGCGGGTTTAAAAAGGTTAGTCGCCGATAGTGAGTTGAGACACGAACTTAGGGTCAAAGGGATAGCCAGGGCACGAACGTTCGACTGGAGAGAAACTGCCCGACGTACTTTGAGTGTCTATCAACAAGCCGTTGATGATGACACTGACGTTAACCACGAAGCCCGAAGAGTAGTTTAGTGTCGGGCCATCCAGGCTTGAGTCGCTCACTATGCGCATCGCGATTCTGGGAACTAGAGGCGTACCAGCCAGCTACGGTGGCTTCGAAACTTTTGCGGAGCACCTGTCAACTCGTCTTGTGGCCAGAGGCCATGAGGTAACAGTTTATTGCCGGTCTCACTACGTTTCTCCACGTCAGCTTGAGTACCACGGCGTCAAACTCAAGGTTCTTCCTACCATTCGTCATAAGTACTTCGACACTGTAGTTCACACGCTTTACTCTGCCTTAAGTGCTGTTCCAGAAAGATTCGATGCGGCGCTGATCTGTAATGCTGCGAACGCGCCTTTTGCTCCAATCCTTCGATTCACTGGGACACCGGTTGCAATTAATGTCGACGGTCTTGAACACAAGCGGAAGAAATGGGGCTGGCTCGGTCGCCGCTACTACAAGTCTGCTGAATATCTATCGACGATCCTGCCGAATGAGATGGTCACCGATGCGCAAGTAATCCGGGAATACTACTTAGCGCGTCACGGTTGTCCATCAACGATGATTGCCTACGGAAGTGAAGTTGAGCGACGTCCGAATCGCGACGTCGTGAGGAAATGGCGAGTCGAGCCCAATCGTTACGTCTTATACGTCTCACGACTCGAACCTGAGAATAATGCCCGCCTTGTTATCGAAGCCTTTAAGCGCGTGCGAACCGCATACCGGCTGTTAATTGTCGGCGACGCTCCGTACGCTGAAAGCTATATCGAAAGTCTGAAGGCGCAAGCCCGCGGCGACAAGCGAATAATTTTTACGGGCTTTGTGTTCGGACAGGATTACCGTGCACTCCAACAGAACGCCTACTGTTATGTTCATGCAACAGAAGTGGGTGGCACTCATCCGGCACTTCTCGAGGCAATGGGTTACGGTAACTGTGTGTTGACACTTGCCACTCCCGAGAATATCGAGGCCGTGGGCGAAGCTGGAATTCCCTACATCGACGAGTTTGATTTAGCGGAGAAACTTCAGCGAGTTCTCAGGGACGGATCACTGGTCCAAGCCTATAGAAACAGAGCACAGACCCGCGTTCAGAAACATTACGACTGGGATCAGGTTGTCGATCAATACGAACAGCTCTTTGCACGGATGTGCGGTAAGTCTTTACCAACGCCTGTCAGACCCGTAGCAAAGGAGACTGAAAGAATAAGTGGGCTTGTAAAGCACTAGATTTCGGATATTTCTCTTAGAGAGGTGCCCCGTCGATTTTTCAAATCGGCGGGGCAAAACTTTGCGGTAGGTTCGGGCGAATCAGGGTGGCGTTGCAAAGCATGAGAGTCATCAATCGAGGGATAACTCCGGAGTTGGGGCGGCGGTTATGCGGGCGTATATAAAGCCAATCAAAAATTGTTAAAACCGCTCCAACTGCTTGAAAACACCAAAGTTTCCAAAGAAAACTGGTAGGCTCTTAACGTCCTAACTCAGTGTGTGCGAAATTATACGATTGATTCGTGACCTGTCAAGGACAAAGTTAACTTTTTCGCAAAGCTCCTGCAACAACTCGGTCCGGCTTTAAACAATGGTTAATCGCCAGTTCGGACTTGGGCAAGACGGTTGGCCTGTCTTCTAACTGCTTCCGAGACATTCCGGTTCTTGCCTAGAGTCAACAGATCTTTCGAACGAATGCGCGGTAGGATATTGATCACGGTAGGAATTGGAGTGCGAGGATTTCGTGCAAGATTATGGATTATGGAGTACGACCTGGCCCATGTACGATTAAGTGCTATAAGACGCAAGACTTCATCCGCGATGGACCGCATTGCTGCGATGTTTTCGACCTCATGATCGGTAATTCGAGGATTATTTATAACTGCCGACGATACCATCTTATTCGCATCACGAATTAACACTCCGCGTGCTTCACGATCACCCTTCATTGCTAACTTCACTCTGTCTCGTGTGTTCATAAACATGATGCGCCGGATTAAGGATACCTTTTCAGCTGAAACTTCTTGCCCATCCAGGCGTTCATGCTCAATTATCCGCTGAACATTGGCCAGAACATCCTCTGGTGTTTCTGAAACGAGTTCCTCGTAGCGCTCAGCTGGTAACCACGCATCGTCGAGATCAGCATCGGATACCTCGATGTGCTGTGCGATGATCCATGCATCTTCGAGACTTAGTACACCTCCATCAGCGGTAGTCAGTTCGGCAGCTTCAAAAAATTCCGCCGCGGCCGTCTTACCTTGAGCTCGGAGTTCATCCGCAATCTGTCGCGCGCCTCGTTCTTTTTCGAAAAACTCCTGACGAGTTTCACGCGCACGCCGTTCAGCCTCTGAGCTTCGCGCTGGATTGTTGAGGATGGCCTCGATGAGTGCCGGGAATCGGACCAACCTTTGTTGGTTGATCGCAATTAATTCGAGTAACGACTCTTCAGTTGTGGCAGCCGCCAGGTCTGCCAGAGCATGGTCTGGCGTATGGGTGTTTAGTACCGCTGCCTCGTAGAGTTCATGTGAAGATTCCGGACGCGTCGCCAGGTACGCTAGAACAGTTGGCGGGGTATCGTCCGCCTTGGCGACGATAAGCAGATCATCGTTTGCTTCAGCGTTGAGAGTTTCCGCCGCGGCGTTGGCAATCTCCGCATCATCACTTTGTGTAAGCGCAACCAGGACCTCGAGAAGATCATTTTGCGGCAATGGCAACATGCCACGAGCAGCCGCAAGTCTAGCGGGTTGCGGAGCTGTACCCGCAATAATTGCGCGAACAACTGGATTGGATGAAGTGATTTCGGTGCTCAAGAGAAAACCAACTGTGCGGTATCCTACAAATTCAACTTAGCTGATCAAAAGATGCTTGTCTATAGAACTTTTGTTGCGAAGCTACGGCGGCAAAGCAGACTTTACCGATGACAGCGAATCATGCTGCTTTGGAAAAGTCTGCGGTGATTGAGTTCAATTGAGTTTAATGAGGTCTAAGCTGTCGCGCCGTGACACTTCTTGTATTTCTTACCTGAACCGCAAGGGCATGGTTCATTGCGTCCAACTTTTGGCTGGTCTCTTACTACAGTCTTTATCTTGCCGTCTTCCTCGCCCGCAGGTGCAGCACCCTGGTTTGGACCAGTGAAAGTCAAAGAAGCTGGCCGTCGAGCCATTCGTCTCTGTTGCAACGTCTCGGGTGGTTGTTCGGTAACTACCTGCAAGTTAAATAGCGACCGGATGGTGCTGGTATCAATTCGGTCCAACATCTCCTGGAAGAGATCGAAACTCTGCTTCTTGTACTCAACCAGCGGATCTTTTTGACCGTAGCCTACGAGACCAATTCCCTGCTTTAAGTGGTCAAGGGACAGCAAGTGATCTTTCCACTGCGCATCGATGATATTGAGCATGATAATTCGCTCGTATGTGCGCATTGCTTCCGGACCTATCTGTTCTTCCTTCCTCGAATAACCCTCTTTAAGTCGCTCCCAAATGAGATCGGTAATTTCCTGTGAGGTCAGATTCGGCAGGTCAAGACCTTCCCGGTCAGCGTCGAAATCGTAAATTGTCTTGATCTGAATCTTGTAATTCTCAACTTCCCAATCGTCAGGTGACACGTCGGGATTGAGATACTGCTTAGTCAAATCTGACAAAAGATCGTAGGCCACACCTGAGGTCGGTGGATCGCCCATCAGGTAGTCACGCTGGTCTGGATCTTCCATCAACTGGCGACGCAAGCCATAAATCGTCTCGCGCTGCTTGTTCATAACGTCGTCGTATTCAAGCAGGTGTTTACGTGCTTCAAAGTTCCGACCTTCGACGGACTTTTGTGCAGCGGCGATCCGTTTCGAAACCATCTTCGATTCGATCGCTACACCTTGTTCCATCCCGAGCCGTTGCATCAGGGCTTTCACTTTATCGCCTGCAAAGATGCGCATTAGATCGTCTTCAAGCGACAGGAAAAACCTTGACGATCCTGGATCGCCCTGTCGTCCGGCACGACCACGCAGCTGGTTGTCGATACGACGCGACTCATGACGTTCTGTACCAACGATATGAAGTCCACCGAGACTCACAACTTCCTGGTGTTCATCTTCAACTATCCGTTTTGCCTGGGTGTAGACTTCCTGCCATTGCTGTTCAGTAGCTTCTTCAGGATCAACCTCTTCCTTCTTCAGAAACTCACGAGCCATAAAGTCTGGATTCCCGCCAAGCAAAATGTCAGTACCTCGGCCGGCCATGTTGGTTGCGATTGTTACTGAACCCTTTCGCCCTGCCTGAGCGACGATCTCAGCTTCTCTTTCGTGATACTTCGCGTTAAGTACGTTGTGCGGGACTTTCTCCTTGAGTAGCCGGCGAGCAATCAGTTCAGAATTTTCCACTGAGACGGTACCGACAAGTGCCGGTTGGCCTTTCTCATAACATTCTTTGATTTCCTCAATCACCGCATCCCACTTTTCCGGCAGGGTCCGATAGATAACATCGGAATGGTCTGTCCGAACCATCGGCATATGAGTTGGAATTACAATCACATCGAGTTTGTACGTAGAGGCAAACTCCGCAGCTTCGGTCTCTGCCGTACCGGTCATACCGGAGAGTTTTTCATAGAGACGGAAATAGTTCTGCAGCGTGATTGTCGCGAGTGTTTGATTCTCCTTTTCAATCACGACGCCTTCTTTGGCTTCAACGGCCTGGTGTAAACCGTCAGACCAGCGTCGTCCTTTCATCAAACGACCCGTGAAGTCGTCGACGATAATTACTTCGCCATCTTGAACTACGTACTGGTGATCAAGCTTATAAAGTGTGTGTGCTTTTAGAGCTTGCTCAACACAATGGAGCAGCTCCATGTTGGAAGGGTCGTAAAGATTACCAACGCCGAGGAGTCGTTCTGCCTTGTCAACGCCCTCTTCGGTGAGAACTGCAGTGTGGGCCTTTTCGTCCACGACATAATCGCCAGTCTTCTTTCCATCGATATCCTCACCCTTGTTGAGGTGCGGAATAATTGCGTCAGCGTTTCGATACTTGTCAGTGGCTTCGTCCGATGGACCAGAAATAATTAACGGAGTTCGAGCTTCGTCAATAAGGATCGAATCAACTTCGTCAACAACCGCGAAGTAGTGGCCTCGCTGGACACAAGTGGTGAGGTCAAACTTCATATTGTCGCGGAGATAGTCGAAACCGAATTCGTTATTGGTTCCGTAGGTGATGTCGGCTGCGTACGCGGCCTGGCGTTCGAAGTCATCCATGTCGTTCTGGATACATCCGACTTCGAGACCAAGGAACCGGTGGATTTGGCCCATCCATTCCGCGTCGCGTGAGGCGAGATAGTCGTTAACAGTTACGACATGTACGCCGCCCCGACCCGTCAAAGCGTTCAAATAAGAAGGCAAGGTAGCTACAAGTGTTTTGCCTTCACCGGTGCGCATCTCAGCAATCTTGCCCTGATGAAGAACAATGCCACCGATCATTTGCACGTCGAAATGTCGCATGCCGGTGGTCCGTATACTCGCCTCTCTGACAATGGCAAAGGCCTCCGGCAGGATCTCGTCTAAAGCTGCTCGTTCGCGACGCTTTCGCTCTTCCTTGTCTTTTGTGTCGCTGACAGCTAGCTGAAGCTGTTCTTTGAAAGCTGCTGTTCGGGCCTTCAATTCGTCGTCGGAAAGTCTCTTTACCGATGGCTCCAGGGCGTTGATTTGCTCGACCAGCGGCTGAATAGTTTTCAAGAACCGCTGATTACTACTTCCAAAAACTTTTGTTAAGACTTTATCGAAACCCATATCTAATAATTTGCTCCACAGTAAGTAGTTTTATTAACTAATCCCCACCATATTCGACAATGTTTAATTGTAGTAGACGCGTTTAAGCGAGGCAAGCAACCGACTTTTTAGCTAGACGCCTGGCTCGAGTTGCTTTTTGATGAGATCGACCAGATTCTGACGCGGCATTGAGAAGTTAACCACTATCCTTTTCCCATCCGGGCTCACGTTTGTGTTCCTCATAATTACTTCTTCATCTTTCCCCGCTCGTGAACCTGCGCCGAACACAAGTGCGGCGTTGAGTCCCTTGGACAAAATCCTTGCACTATCAGCTGAAGATACTTCCGACTCAACGGAAGCTTCTACTTCACTTTGTCCCTGCTTAATCGTGAACTTTACTGTGGCGCCCGGATTGTCTTTGCTAATTGGCTTCAAGTAAATAAGAAAACCACTATCATTCAAAGCCGCAACCATTCGGCCAAAAAGATCGACGAGGTTAGGATCGCCTGTCTTTTTAGTGAACCTCGGGTTCAGCAGTTTCCCTGATGAATCCAGTTCGGCTTCAATGACGATCTCAAATGGATTATCAAGATCCAGCTTGCCTTCTTTCTTTAGATCGTTTGCATACTTCGCAAAATCTTTGAGCGCCTGCTTATTAAGCTGATTTTCGTCTGGTAACTCGATATTGTTTTTGGCAGCTGTCTCCTCGAGTTTTTTCTGCGACTCTTCCACTTCTCTCTTTTTGTCGTCAGGGCTGGCCGTTGATTCGGCCACAGCCATAGATGGTGACGCTGACTGCGAAGGACTCGGAGAAACTGAAGGCTCAGGTGACGGAGACGGCTCGGGTTTAACTTTCTCTGGTTTATCAGCTTGAGAAATTATCTTTGGTGCGAAGGGATCGAAGTGAGACGCACCACTCTTCGGATTCTCAGCAGATGCGCCCTCGGGTGCAAAGTAGCCGTCAGGATAACGAAACTTCTCATTGGCCAAAGAGACGAGCTGCACGTCGTCGCTGATGTGGGTAGCATCGTATGGCTTTTCGACAATTCGGGTATTCGCTATCAAACTGGCAATGTTAAAGGCATCTCGAAAAGCTGGTACGTAAACCGCCGACCACAAAAGCACTAGATGCAGTAATAGCGATACACCCGTGAGTTTAGCCAGGATTGGCCATCTGGGGTCGCGATTAACCTCAATATTTTCGAACAACTCAGCCATTAGTAATCAAACGTCTTCTAGATAACGTTAGTTCAGTGCCTTTAGACGCCTTCAACGGCCGACACGTTGTGAGACAGATTGTAACTCTATGCCTCCACATTGGCACTTCGCATGCCAGTATTTGTCCAGCTAGAATGTTCAGCATGCATCGATCAGGTGGGAAACAACGGAACAATCGGGGAAATCGCACCAAAAAACGACACCAACGCAACGTGGGAAGTCCAAATATTCCTACCTCTCCCGAACGTCTATCTAAAGCTAAAGTGAAAACTCCCGACGTCATGCGACTACTAGAGGGAATAGGTACACCTCCTCAGACTCCTTTTAAACCCGATCCGTTTCAGCTCGAAGCTCTCCTGGCACTGGAACAAGATGACGTGTTGGTGACCGCTCCAACCGGTAGCGGAAAAACATGGATCGCCAGAGAGCAAATCAGACGCTTGCTCGAGAGCAATAGAAGAGCCTGGTACACAACTCCCCTTAAAGCTCTTACTAACTCAAAGTACCAGGAATTTACTGATGAATTTGGTTCAGACCGAGTTGGGATCCTTACTGGTGATCGCAAAGAAAACTCTGACGCGCCGCTCATCGTGGGTACGACCGAGATTTATCGTAATCAACTCTTTGACGCCTTACGCGGTGGTAATCAAGTCAGCGCTGATCTGGTTGTCCTGGACGAAGCTCACTACCTCGCCGATGAGGACCGTGGACACGTCTGGGAAGAAGCGATCATTCTTACACCTCCTCGAATTCGCCTGTTATTGCTTTCAGCGACAATTGGAAATGCTCACGAGTTTGCATCCTGGATCGCTGAAGTACGAGATGTGCGTTGTAGTGTAATTGCTGGCCCAGGTAAAAGACCGGTTCCATTGCGGTCTGCGATTTTGTTGCCCGATCAACGTTTGTTACCGCTCTTGAATGAGGCCGGAAAACTGAATCCGGAGATTGAGCGGTTAGTCGAGCAATCGAGAGATGAACGAGAGCGCTCTCATGGTGGACGAAGAAGATTCTAAATGAATAGTCACCTCAATGATTGGTTGGTGCGATGAAGCTGCGAATGCCAGAGATGCCGTCTGCAACTTTGCTCTCGGCGCTTCAGTCGTACAACCTGCTTCCTGCGATCGTATTCATGCCAACGCGTCGTCGTTGTGATCAGGCGGCGTCAGAAGCAGCTCTAACACGACGTGACTCGAGCGAAAAACGTCGTGAAGCGCGGCGCGAATTTATGCGTGCATTTGTAGAAGAGAATCCCGACGTTCGAGGTCATCGGCATTGGGACACGATCATTCGCGGTGGGGTCGCGTCGCACCACGCCGGCCACATTCCGTCGTGGAAGCTCGTGATTGAAAAACTGATGAGCGCAGGTTTGCTTGATGCGATCTTTGCTACAGCAACAGTTGCCGCCGGGGTCGACTTTCCCGCTCGCAGTGTTGTCCTCACCGGCGCTGATGCCAGAACTGGGAGTGGCTGGCGTCCTTTATCAGCCTCCGAACTCCAACAAATGACGGGACGCGCCGGTAGACGTGGCCGAGACAAGGTCGGCTTCGTGGTTGCAGCACCTGGAATACATCAGGATCCGTTACGCATCGCGCAAATGTTACAAGCCGCTCCTGATCCGCTTGTAAGTCAGTTTCGCGCGACCTATACGACGCTTCTTAACCTTCTCGATGCTTTCGATAATTTCGCCGGAGTAAAAGAGATCGCGGAACGCAGTTTCGCGTACCGTGAATCAGCGGAACAGATCCATCAACTGGAAAAGAGTCGCAACGAGAGCAGAGACACCCTCGTCAGCCGGCTCAAATCTTCAGATTGTAATCTTCCAATGGAGGCGGTTTTTGGCTTAGAACGGTTGGTGAGTGCTCGAGCTCGATTACAAGAAGATCAACCTGGAACCCGAGCTGAAATGTTCCATCGTTGGCTTAATGAAGTGGTGAAGCCTGGACGAATAGTCGGAATAGGCAGGAGTGGCCGTCGTCTGGTGATGGTTACAGAAAAGCGAGATGGAAACGTAAGAGGCTTTCGCGAAGATGGGAGTGGGGCTAGTTTTCCATTGGAACGAATCGGGCGCGTTTACCGGCCAGTTTTCCGACTGCGCGAAGAAGATTTCGACGATGCGTTTGATGACATTAAGCGTAACGGCAAGAACGAAGTTCTAATCGAACCGAGGTTAAGAGACGCATACGCCGAAGACGCTGATGCTCTGAAGCTATTCGACAATGCAATCGACAATCTATTACCTGCGGGTCTGGATGGCGACAAACGCGATCGCTGTACTCAGTTGCTCTGGGAATTGCGTGAGACAGCAGAAGATCACGAGCGGGCTGCAAATCGGATCGAGTCGCTACGCGATGCCGTCTGGCGACCCTTTGATCAGCGGGCGCGAGTTCTATCGGTGTTTGGATATCTCGACTATGAGAATGAGAAAGTTACCGACCGAGGGCGTTGGCTTGCAGATCTACACATCGACCGACCACTGTTGGTAGGAGAAGCGCTCGAAAGTGGTCTATTCAATTCCCTCGAACCAACACAATTGGCCGGCATCGTTGCCGCACTAACTGCCGATGAAGATCGTGACTATGGCGATCTGGAGTTGTCAGACGACATCGTTGGTTCTTTGGCACGTTTTGAAGAAATTGGCTTCAAAGTCTCTGCGGAAGAGTGGAAGCACGATATCGAGCCTGCGCCTGAACTGAACTTCTCAGCAGCCGGTGCTGCAGTTCACTGGGCCAACGGTGTCGAATGGTCACAGATTGTCCGTGAAACTCGGGCTGAAGAAGGCGACTTGTTCCGCATGTTTTCACGGACTGGCGAAGCACTACGTCAGATAGCCGGACTACGACGCACTCATCCGGATGCAGCAACGATGGCCGCGACCGTGGCTGATACAATACTCCGCGACCCAATCCGATAGTCCACTTAGGGCAATCCCAAGGTCTGGGTTAATATTGCCGCCACTTTACCTAATCCAGTCATTTATGAAAGCGAGACTATATGTCGACTTCAGCTGCCCCTCAACCATCACCACAACTCTTTTTCCAAAACATCAACGCACATCACCGAACAGAAGCACTTAAAGGTGCCATCGAATTAGAAGTCTTTACCGCGATCGGCGAAGGAAATTCAACCGCCAGCGAAATCGCAAAGAGATGTGACGCATCAGAGCGAGGTACCCGCATCCTTTGTGACTATCTGACAATGATGGGAATGGTGATCAAAGAAAACGATCGTTACACACTTACACTTGACTCATCTGTCTTCCTCGACAAACGTTCACCGGCTTACCTGGGTGGAGCGATAGATTTTCTGTGCTCTCCAATGTTGACGGAAGGTGCGAGACATATCGCCGACGCCGTTCGTAAAGGCGGGACCGTAATGGAGAACGATGGGACCATTGGACCAGAGAATGAGGTTTGGGTGAAATTTGCTCGATCGATGGCTCCAATGATGGCAATGCCTGCCCAACTCATGGCCAAACTGGTTGACCCGGCTGCTGACAGTAAACTTCGCATTCTTGACATCGCAGCGGGTCACGGACTGTTTGGACTTGCGTTCGCTACTAATAATCCTCAGGCGGAAATCACCGCGCTCGACTGGAAAGCGGTTCTTCAAGTTGCCAGGGAAAATGCTGAAAAAGTCGGCGTCTCCGATCGTTACAAGACAATTGAAGGCAGCGCATTTGATGTGGACTTTGGTAGTGGATACGACCTCGTGTTGCTAACCAACTTCCTGCATCACTTTGATCCTCCTACCTGTGAGACCTTGCTGCGCAAGGTTCGTGCTTCGCTCAAGGATGGCGGTCGAGCTATCACACTCGAATTCGTTCCGAATGAAGATCGGGTTACACCCGTTGAAACTGCGTCATTCAACATGGTAATGCTAAGCAGCACTCCCTCGGGAGATGCATACCCATTCTCTGAGCTGAATAAGATGGCCACCAATGCAGGGTTTAGTCACAGCACCCTCCATCAACTGCCACCGACACTTCAACAAGTTGTTATTTCCGAGAAGTAATTGCAGAGCGAGGTGCGTGAACTAATCACGCACCTCGCGAACAAACTTAACCGAGTCAAGGTCTTCGTATGCGCCTCCTTCTCTTTCTATTTCTCTGCCTGACAATTGCAATCCCCTTAAATCAGACGAGACCACCAGCTAGTCAAGCAGAATCTTTAACGGTGTTTCTGCTGAAGCCCGGTAAAGTCTTCGATGGTGAGCAAGCACAACTTCACGATGGATGGGCCATTTTAGTTCGCGGTCAGAAGATTGAGACTGTTGGGCCACTAACTAGTATTAACGTTCCGGCCGATGCGAAAGTGATCGATCTGCCAGGATTGACGTTGATGCCGGGTCTCATCGAAGCGCATTCTCACATACTACTTCACCCTTATAGCGAAACCGTCTGGAACGACCAGGTCGCTCGCGAATCGCTTAGCCTACGAGTCGCCCGCGCCACAAATCATCTCCGCAATACGCTTCAGGCTGGCTTCACAACAGTGCGTGATCTCGGCACTGAAGGCGCCGGATACGCAGACGTCGGACTCAAACAGGCGGTCGAACAGGGCATCATTCCTGGACCACGTATGCTGGTAGCAACCCGAGCGATTGTGGCAACAGGTAGTTATGGACCAAAAGGCTATGCGTCCGAATGGCGTGTCCCTCAAGGAGCGGAAGAAGCAGACGGCATCGACAGCTTGACGCGGGTCGTTCGAGATCAAATTGGACACGGCGCCGATTGGATCAAGGTCTATGCTGATTATCGCTGGGGCACGCAAGGTGCCGCGCCTACGTTCTCACTTGAGGAATTAAAGCTTGCGGTGGAAACGGCAAAGAGCGCCAATGTCCCGGTAGCGGCGCATGCGACAACAACCGAGGGTATGCGTCGAGCGGCTCTGGCTGGAGTAGAAACAATTGAGCATGGTGATGGTGGAACAGCGGAGGTGTTTCGTTTAATGAAGGAGCGAGGTGTCGCTCTCTGTCCAACCTTGGCCGTCGCGGGTGCAAACACTGAACACAAGCGAGTGGTTTTCAAGGCCGCACTTGAAGCTGGAGTCACGATCGCAAGTGGAAGTGACGTCGGAGTCTTTGCTCATGGAGACAACGCTCGCGAGATCGAAATGATGGTTAACTTTGGGATGGCAAACGTAGATGCCTTGAGGTCTGCCACTTCGGTGAACGCGCGTGTGCTTCACATGGCAGACAAGATTGGTCAGGTTAAGCCTGGACTCTTCGCGGATCTAATTGCAGTTGAGGGGGATCCCACACGCGACATTTCAGCATTGCGGCGCGTGAAGTTCGTAATGAAGGGCGGCGTAATTTATAAAGGGCAATAGTGCTATTGCGATGGAGCCGGAGTCACAAGTCTGGCGACAGTGGACAACAACTCGTCAGTCCGAAATGGCTTACCGACAAACGCGTCGAATCCTACTTGCAAAGCTCGTCGCCGATCGGCATCCGCGTGAGCGGTAACAGCCACTAACGGGATATCGGCCGTGACGGTATCTGCCTTGAGTGCCTTAAAAACCTGCCAACCATCGAGTTCCGGCATCGAAAGATCGACCATGATAAGGTCGGGCGGTTGCTCTCGCGCCATACTCAGGCACTCCTGACCATTTTTTGCCTCGCGAACGTGGTAATGCGCTGCAGAAAGCAAGATTCGTAATAGTTCGCGGTTATCGTCGTAGTCTTCAGCGATCAGAATGGTAGCTGACATGTGATTTCGATGGGATAATCACTTACATCAGGAGCGGCTAGAGCTTACCAAACATTGACCATTAGGCAAGTAGTATCGCTCTCAACTTACGATTTTTGGCAAGATTAGCTTTCTCACACCGCCAGGAATGGCAAATTTGTTACCGATTTAGGAAAAACAATTGACTAGCTCAATAGCTGCCGTCCATAATCAGATTCAGAGAGCCCTGCCCCCTTGCGAGGCTCTAGCAAACCCTTGGTTAGAAATCCCTACCTGAAGACCTTGAGGTTCGTCAAAACAACACTACCACCACACGGAGGAACGAACTGTGGTCACCGGACAATTAGAAGACAGTTTGCGGAAAGAGATCGAAAGCTACCTTGACAGTCGCCTGAGCGCAGTCAAGCAAGACATTACGGCACTTCAGAGCCTGCTCAATGAATCGTTGACCGGTTTGTTTGAGTGCCAAAGTGACGTGCAAATGGAAGGCAGCTTAGCGACATCGATTGCCGAACATTTACGCGCAGCCCATCAAGGCGGAATCGAATTAGCGGCGGAAGAATCCTCCCGTGCAAAAGCTTCCAGTGACATGGCGATTGTAAAAGCGGGAATTACCGAGATCAATGACCAGCAGTCACAAGCTGACATTCTCAAAGTCCTTGTCAACCGCGCCACTTCTTTTGGTCCACGCATAGCTTTCTTCGTCGTGAAGGGCGACCAGGCGTCGGGCTGGCGCGGCCGTGGTTTCGAAGGTACAGTCGGTGATCAGTCTATTCAACAAATCTCGCTATCGCTTACCGCTGACACGGTTATTGGAAGTGTCGTGAAATCGTTAGATACCTGGAGTGGCGGGCCTGGATCTCATTCCGAAGATCACATTCTTCTAAATCGGCTTGGTGAAGAACCCGCGCAACGAATTGTAGCGATTCCACTTACGGTTCGCGGACGAGCAGTCGCCGTACTCTATGCCGACTCGGCTGGTCTCGACGCTGAATCAATCAATCTTGAAGCCCTCGAAACTCTGGTCCGTGTGGCTGGAATGGCAGTTGAACTGCTCTCCGTCAAAACGGTGCCAGCAAAGCGAGTCGAAGAAACACCACAAAGACTTGAAGAACCTCAGCCGGCTTATACGCCAAAGAGTGAGTACGCTGACATTCCGGCTCCAAGTGTCGTATCTGACTTCTCAGGCGCCGAAACGATTGAACCAGTTCCACCAGCGCAGCCGCCGGTTCCGAGCGTTGCTGACTTCCAGTTCTCAGATACTTCAGCGGGTAATGAACCAGCCCCTGAGCCTTCTTACGGAGCAGTTGGAGAAGAGCCACCTTCATGGAAACCGGAACCTGACTCTCCGCCAGTGGTTGAGATTGCGCATCCGTCACCAACAACTCGTCGACGGTACGGACAGGACAGCGAATTGCCAGTTGAGGTTTCAAACGATGAGGAGCGTCGACTACACAACGACGCACGGAGATTCGCTCGACTGCTGATCTCCGAAATCAAACTCTATAACGAGCAGAAGGTCGTCGAAGGTCGGTCCGAACACGACTTGTACGACCGCCTGCGCGAATACATTGATCGCTCACGAGAAATGTATGACAAGCGCGTGAAAGCAGAAGTCGCAACCCGGTACGACTACTTCCACGGAGAACTTGTCAGCACACTTGCAGAAGGTGACGTTGCTAAGCTCGGGTCAAATTACCCTGGAGCAACCGTAACGGCCTAGCGATGCACTAATCCTTTCGAATGTTGTTGATCAAGTCGGGTAGTGAGTCGCAACGTGGGTAAACATCGCTTACTTCTGATCCTTATCGGTGTTGGTCTGCTCGCGGTCGCGTCTCTACCTTTCCTCATAAGCGCGAGTTGTCTGACCCGTCAACAAACTCCTGCCGAACAAAAAGCACTCGAGACTATGCGCAGCATGACGCGCAACGATGTGCTACCGTCCGAAGACGTTGTCGCCGGCATTGAATCCCAGTTTCCCAGAACTAAAGCTGCAGCACTGGCCAGAATTCTTCGCGCCAGAATAAAACTCAATGCGAAGGACTACCCCGGAGCAGCCTCTCTGCTCGACGCAAAGATCATTAGCGATCAAACATCGCTCGCTGACTACGCGTTGTTTTTGAGAGGGACCGCATTTGAACAAGCCGGGCAGACAGTTCAAGCTCGCGCCACCTACCAGGAATTATTACAAAGCTACCCCACTTCGTTACGTGCGAGAGACGCAGCATTAAAGGCAGCGAACCTGTTGGTCAAGAGTGGTGAAGCTGCAGCTGTACCGCTGCTTCTAAAAGACTTCGCGCAAGCCGATGAGCCGAGTGCCTTGCTGGCAACAGCCAAAGCGTATGAACTGGTACCCGATCAAACTCGCGCACTTGCAGCATATCGACGGCTCTATTTCTTTAGCCCAGCTTCGACTGAAAGTGTAGAAGCAGCGACTGCTTTGCCTAAACTGGGTTCGACGACATCTCCTGCGACGACTGAAGAAGCAATCACTCGAGCTGAGCGTCTTTATGCCGCCAAAAGGTACGCTGACGCTTTGCCAGCGTACACGGACGCGTTTACAAGATTTCCTCCCACAGCAACCACTGACAATCAACTGCGACGCGGAATCGCAGCCTACAGCGTACGTAAGACGCCCGAAGCGGTAGCAGCCTTAAACAGCGTGCCTACTTCGGCCGGTGAGACTCGCGCTGAAGCGCTTTACTATTTGGCCCAGACGTATGCTCGTGCCAGACAATGGGAACAAGTTCGCGCCACCGTAGAGGAATTGAGACGCTCCTTTCCGAATAGTAACTTCACCCCAAAGGCCTTCGTCGCCGTCGGTCAGATTGCAGAAGACGCCAAGAATCCGACTGATGCCTCGTACTTCCTGCGAGCTGCGGTAAATGGCTTTTCCGCCTCACTAGAAGTTGCTCAGGCCCAGTTCGACCTGGCCTGGGAAGCTCATGAAGCTAAGAATTACAGTGAGTCGTCGAAGATGCTGACGGAACACCTTGCTTTCTATGCCGACAAGAATACCGACAATCGAGGCCGAGCCGGTTACTGGGCCGGCCGGGATTCTGAGCGAGCTGGAAAACTGGCAGAGGCACGTGCTCTCTACGAGGCAATGCAAGCTCGTTACGATGCTAACTGGTACGGCTATCTTGCGAAAATTCGATTGGATGCAATGAGTCGCAACGTCCCGCAAAAGACGTTCGCATCTGATTCGACAATTGCAAGGGCCGTCGCCAATCTCAAAACCGTTACCGTAGCGGAGGAGACTGCGGGCGTCGAAGAAGATACTCGCATCCTGAAAGCCGATCAGCTTTCAAATATCGGACTTGATGAATGGGCAGTGAAGGAACTTGAAAAAGCCGGGGAGAAGCATCCGGATAGTCCGAAGATCAATCTCGCGGCGGCAAAGATTTACCGATCTGACGACGACAACGTACGCGCACTCAATACACTCCGTCGTAGTTTCCCTGATTACTCTCAGATGAAACCGGAAGAGATGACACGCGAAGAATGGGACGTGTTCTATCCGCTTAATCATTGGGACATCATCGTCCAGGAATCTCGCGCTCGAAATCTAGATCCTTATCAGGTGGCTGGTCTGATTCGTCAGGAAACGGTGTTTATTACTCGCGCTCGTTCCTCTGCCAGCGCTTACGGTTTGATGCAACTACTGGTTCCTACTGGCAAAGTCATGGCTCGAAAGTACGGCATTAACCGTGACGTCACAGCCGACTCATTATTTGAACCACGTCTCAATATTCAACTAGGTACAGCTTACTTGAGGGATCAGATCGACAAATTTGGTCGCATTGAGTATGTGGCAGCTGCATACAATGCCGGGCCAGGAAGAGCGGTGGCGTGGAAGGCATCACTTCCCTTTGAGATTGACGAATGGGCTGAGGCCGTTCCATTTAAAGAGACCCGCGGATACGTTCAAGGCGTTGTTAGAAACCGGCTGCAGTATCAGCGTCTCTATGATGAAAAAGGCAACTTCCGGCCGGAGGTTGGCACTCGCGCTGTCACTGCCACGCCACCTGGGAATGACCCATCTGCAACACCGAATCCAAACATTCGCAAGCGTCGCATTGGTGGCGACGAACATGAAGAATAATATAGGCTAACCGCCGACAGTTTCCCTCGAACGAAAACTGCGAGATAACCGAAATGAAAATCGTGCTGAATCGTTTTGTTAGCCCGATGAGGTTGGCACTTGTTTGCCTGGGGTTAATCGCAAACACCTCAGCGCAAACTTCAAAGCCGTCAGCTCTGATCGTCGCGACTGAACCCAATGCGATTGTTTGGATTGACGAAATCCGCCGCGGTACAACTGACGCCGAAGGAAAGCTCTCGCTGACAAAAGTCTCTGTCGGACGCCACACGGTCCGAGTGCGCGCCAATGGTTTCAAAGAGGCCACGACAACGATGCTTCCCGGACGTCGGGCGCTATCAGTAAAGTTAATCGTAACTACCGATCAAGCTGAACTGATCTTTCAGCAAGCCGAAACTGCCCGCGATTCAGCGCGTGATGACGCAGCCCGACAGAAATCAGCGGAGCTCTATCATGAAGCAATAAAACTAAGACCAGCATTTCCTACTGCACAGGTTGGTTTAGCAAGAGTCTTGATGGATCTTAATAAGTTTGAAGAGGCACAAGATGCGATTGATGCTGCGCGTCGTTCAAGGCCTGTGTATCCAGAAGCATCGGCAGTTGAAGGGCGAATAAATCGAGAGCGAGCCTTTACTGAAGAGGCTATTCGATCGTTCCGACGGTCCATTCGTGAAGCGAACGGCTTTCAACCAGAAGCTCATGTAGGACTCGCCCGCGTACTTGAGGAGAAAGGTCAATTTGCCGAGGCAATACTTGAGTATCGCAAAGCAATCGATCAACTGTCTGACAGCGAACCAGTGATCTACCAGATGCTAGGCGCGGCTTACGAGAAGATGGAAAAGCCGAAAGAGACTGTTGCGGCTTACGAGAAGTATTTACAGTTGGCGCCGACGGGAAGTTATGCGGCTGCGATTCGTTCGATCCTCGATCAACTCAAGCGCGAAGCCTCCGGCGAACAAATCATCCCGTAACTTTATTCACGCGAAAGATCTTAGCGCGCGGTGAAATTTTGAACTCACGATTACTGGATTTGGAGTCCAGACCCTTGGGCCATCTTGTCGACGCGCGCATTTGATGTTCGACATGCTTTAGCTTGCCGAATACTCCGCTTTAAGATTCCTTCAGCGTACAAACGACAAGCCAAAGCATGTTGGGACACAAGCCAGAAAGACTACACGATGCTGTACCGACTTGGTTGCCTTTCAAACAGCACGACACAAAGCTGCACCCCAAGTGAATCCAGCCGCAAATGCTGGCATCAACAGGTAATCGCCATCCTTAACGTGTCCCGAGCAAAGAAGGTGATCTAACGCCAACCCCATCGAGGCCGACGACGTGTTACCCGTTCGCTCGAGGACCGAAACGACCTTGCTCATTTCAATACCCAATCCCCTCGCGACCTGGGCCAGTAGATTTGCATTGGCCTGGTGTGGGACCACCCAACTCACGTCGCTAACTCCCAGACCATTGCGTTCCAACAAAGTTTGACTTGCTGCGATCATTTTTCGCGACGCTTGAAGTATGACTGACTGTCCCACCATCCGCGGCGCAAAGTTTTGTATTTCCGAATTCCTACCAAACTCCGAACCGGGACAACGAATGCCAAGATCATCTACGTACTTTCCATCCGTGCCGATAAGCACATCAATAATCTCCAGCGCTCCCAGGCGCGGATCTGCTGAGATGATCAGCGCGGCAGCACCATCCCCGAATAACATCGAAGTTGTTCCCGCAGCCGGTGAGAGATCAAGGAAAGGTGACTGCACTTCCGCCAGGCACAACCCAACGGTCCGAGCTACACCCGAACAAACCAACGCGCGTGAGAGTTGCAATCCATAAAGCGTGTTGCAACAAGCGGCGCGAATGTCGATGCATGGAATCTCTCGCAATCCCAAACTATTCTGGACCGCCGAAGCTGAACCAGGAACCAATCGATCTGGAGTCATTGTTCCGAACAGGACGTAGTCAAGATCACTCACCTGTCCTGCCGCTCGATCCGCAGCGATCCGGAGAGCGGCGGAGGCCAGCGCGCTCGTCGTCGTACCGGGTTCTACCCACCGGCGTTCTCGAATACCGCAGCTCTTGAGAATCTGAGCAGGTTCAAGACCTAGCCAGGAAGATAGTTCTTCGTTCGGGACCGTTCTCTCTGGCAGTTGCGTGCCGGAGCCAGTTATGAATGCTCTCATTTTCAGTTCTGACGCGAAGCCACGTATCGGTCTATCGCTTCAATCGTCCGAAAGTTTGCCGGGACAATTTCCGCATCTGGAATTCTTATCGAACAATGTTCCTCCAGGATTGTGATGAAATCAACCAGCGCAAAACTATCCAGCGTGCCTGAAACAAATAGATCCTGGTCAGGCTCAACGTGATTGGTACCGTTGGTGACAGCGTTATTGTTCAAATAATCAATTACTGCTTGGGGTAACGACATTTTCCTGACTCTCCTAGCGAATAGTGTTTTCTGCTTTTGCCTGTAAGTGTTTACGACTTGAACGGTCACGGTAGTTGTCGTAGTTCTCCATCAGCGCCATGTAAATCAACGTCCCTACCGTTTGAGATCCTTCAGCATTCGGATGCGTTAGGTCAGCACCTACCAAGTGTTTCCGGCCTTCATGCCAACGGGCCATTGTCCCTTCACCACCCATCGCCGCGAACAGGTTGAGGAACGCACAATGTGTTTCCTTCGCAACTCGACGCTGCATTTCGACAATCTTGGGTATAGAAGGTTGTGTGATGACCTTGCCTCCGGGAGCACGCTTTCCCCGGTCCATCGGCGACACGATCAGAATCGATGCCTCGGGTAACGCAGTACGCACGCGCCTGACTACCTCACGAAGTTCGCGATCATATCGTTGCATCTGATCGTCAGAAGCGTACTGACTCTCGTTTGTACCGTAGTTCAGGATTACGAGGTTGGACCGGCGGTGCTGTAACTGTTCGGTCCAGTGTTGTTCGTTCATCGCGGTTGCCAACAAGCCAGCGAAGGCACCGTTTACACCCAGACTGTCGTAGACCACGCCGGAATCGTCATTCTCAAGTACAGCACCAAATAGACGAACATCGCCGTCTATCGTTTTCACTTCGAATGAACCATTGTTCTGGTTACCGCTTACCTTGATTTCCCGGAAGCCAGACTTCGGTTCCGTTCCGGCAGTCGAGACAACTTCGTTTTGGTCATTTGCTCTGATACTGAACTGACCACCGCCCGGCTGTTCGAGGTAAAAGACCTCCATTCGAGTGAACTTCTTTCCGATCGGTCCGTCTCGTACCGGTTCAAAGCGCGCAAAACTACCGGAGCCCCTCGAGAAGAAAGCAACTCCACCAAATCCCAATTCCCCATCCCGCGTTTGTGGATCCATGAGCGATCCGTTGGTCCAACCTCCACCCGAGTCAAAGTTGATAGCCTGATGTCCGTACCAGTCCCATGGTCGATCGATCAGGATGAATCCATGACCCGAGTCACCAAACCGCTCCTGCAAGAGTTGTCTAACTGTGCCTGTGATACCGTCGTTGGTGATCGGTGAATCGCCGTAGTGACTGATACGAGTGATTGCGTGTGCTTCGCGTGCTTCGGTTCGTTTGAGGGAGTTGTTGAAAAGATCCATTGTGTGTTCAGGATCTTCGATCAATTGATCGCTGCATTCGTCGATGGAAGGCTTCAACGAGATCGACTCTGATGTAGTCTCCTCGGGTGCGTTCAGCAGAGTTGCGGAGGCCGAATTTCTTTTGAAAGAGACAAATTCGCGAGCGCTCGGGAGTATTTCCCAGTAACTTTTTCCTTTCAGCGGCAACTTCTGCTGCAGTCCGGGTAGAACAAGCGGCGTCAGCGCCAACAGCAAGACAAGCATCATGGTGCGAGCGGGTTTGCTGACCAATGCGTCGTCTTTATACGGATAGAGACGGCTGAGTAACGATTCAGAAGTTGCCATAAATAAACTGGACCTCGGTTCCTGACACGTAGTAGAGACCAAAAGCGATCGAAAGAACTACAACTGCCTGAGCAGGTGACGGCAGCCAATTCCATCCTTCCATGATTCTGGACATGGCCTTTTCCGGAACCCAATGCGACAAGAATGCGATTCCGAGGAGCAACATCAATGGGGCTGGAAGATTCGCTATCGAAAATTGAAAAGCAGTCAGTCGCTTGAGCACATTCAACACTTGATCAATGCTCTCGGCGCGAAACACTACCCACGTCAAGCAAACAAAGTGGAAGGTCGCGAGGATGGACAACAACTCCTTCCACCTTGTTTGAATGGGTTTTGTACCTGACCGCTTTCGCCTCAAGTTCCACCAATGGCTTACAGCTAGACCAAGGCCGTGAAGCCCGCCCCAAATGACAAATGTCCAGGCCGCACCATGCCAAAGTCCGCCAATGAGGAACGTGAGAATGAGGTTGCGATAGAGGTTAATACGACGCTTCCTCAAACCGCCTAGTGAGATGTAGACGTAATCGAAGAGCCAATTGGAAAGACTAATGTGCCAACGTTTCCAAAACTCCCTCAGGTTTTTTGCGCGATAGGGTGAGTGAAAGTTTTCTGGCAATCTGAATCCCAGAAGTAAAGCGGAACCGATCGCAATGTCGCTATAGCCGGAAAAGTCACAATAGATTTGAATCGCGTATCCGTAGATGGCGGCGAGAGTCTCCACAGATGAGTAGAGCTGTGGTTGATCGAAAACACGGTCCACTAGATTCGCTCCGATCATGTCTGCGATAGCAATTTTCTTGATCAGACCCAGCAGTATGAGAAATATTCCTTCAAGTCCCTGATGACTTTCGAAGCGGGAGTTTTCAAATTGGGGTAAGAGATCTCGCGCGCGAGTAACTGGTCCAGCAATCAGGGTAGGAAAGAAAGCAACGAACGCGAGGTAATCCAGGTAGCGACGAGTCGCCGGAAGTGTCCCGCGATAAACGTCGATGACGTAACTTAACGACCTGAACGTAATGAACGACAGTCCAAGAGGAATGACGAGGTCGTCGATGAGGAACGACCTCGTGTTTAGGTGGAGATAACTCAGGAGTGTCGTAGCGGAGCTGCTGAAGAAATTGAAGTACTTGAAAATGATGAGAGCACCGATGTCAGTTGCAATGCTGGCCCAAAGCAATAGACGTCTCAGATGAGAGTTATTACCGCGTGAGATAAGAGTTGCTGTCAGGAAGTCGACCGTTGAAATACCGAACAGTAGAAGGACGAATTTAGGGTTCCACAGAGCGTAGAAGTAATAACTGGCAAGAAGAATGACAACAACCGAAAGGCTACGCTTTCGGGCGATGGACCAATAGACAAAGAATACGACGGTAAGGAAGAGCCAGTATTTGGAGGTGGCGAATAACATTTTAGGTCGTGCGTTTCCGATGCTAAGAACGCAGACCTGATTTTCGCCAAAATGAAAGAAGAAATTAGCGTTGGATCAACGGTGCTGAGTCAGGATAACCGTAGCGCTGAATGATAGCGTTAACTGCGAGGAACTGTGGATGGCCACAAAGGTAGGAATCAAAAGAATCATTGGTCATATCTCATTTGAAATTTCTCATTTATCATTTGGGTTTTGATTTTTGAGTTTAGGCCTTTCGACCAACTGGAAGATTAAAGACAAAAAAAGGACCTAAGACCTAAGTCCAAAATGCACAAATGAGAAATTTCAAATGATATATGACCAATGATGTTTTTTCTCAGCCATCATTGCCGATTGCCTCAACTGGACAACAACTCATGGCCTCTTCGCATAAGCACTTTTCTTCCTCACTCTCGGGCTGCTTACAGACAAAGGAATAGTTGTTCTCGTCTGATCTAATAAAATTGTCGGGTGCGGTGTCGCGACAGACATCACAGTCTATACACGACGAATCGACGTAGAAGGAGCCACAAACATTCTCCTTAACTTTGTCGCTCTTATCTGGCAATTTCCAAACTCCTAACTCCAAACGTCATCCAGGGGCGGAACTGATTGTCCGCCCCCTTTGTTAATTTGATCTGAATGTTGTTTATGGATGAGTCATCTCTTCCGGCTTGACGTGTTTGTCAAATTCCTCGCCGGTAAGAAATCCCAGCTCAATGGCTGATTCTCGCAGACTTATTTTCTTCTTATGTGCGTTCTTGGCTACCTTTGCCGCTTTGTCGTAGCCGATATGAGGATTTAGCGCCGTCACCAACATCAGCGAATCCTTCAAGTTCTGATCAATCTGCTCACGATTGATCTCTATTCCAGAAATGCAGAACTCGATGAAACTTCCAGTTGCGTCATGCAGCAACCGCACCGAGTGTAGAAAATTATGAATCATCACCGGCTTAAAAACGTTCAACTCAAAGTTGCCTTGCGAACCGCCAAAACTAGTGGCCAGATCGTTGCCAAAAACCTGCACCGCCACCATCGTCATGGCTTCGCTCTGAGTTGGATTTACTTTCCCCGGCATAATTGAAGAACCCGGTTCGTTTTCCGGCAGAATCAGTTCACCCAGGCCACATCTTGGACCAGAAGCAAGCCAACGTACGTCATTCGCAATCTTCATCAACGAGGCTGCCAACGTTTTTAGAGCCCCACTCGCGAAAACAAGTTCGTCGTGAGCTGACAATGCCGCGAATTTGTCCGGATGAGACTTGAACGGTAGTCCGGTTAGCTCTGCTATCTTTTTAGCAGCGCGCTCACCAAATTCGGGATGCGAATTCAAGCCAGTACCAACCGCAGTTCCGCCAATTGCAAGTTCTAAGAGACCGGGCATTACTGACTTAAGTCGTTCGACATCACGACTAACCAAACTGGCCCAGCCTCCCATCTCCTGGTCCACAGTAAGCGGCGTTGCGTCTTGCAAGTGGGTACGACCTATTTTTACGACTCCCTTAAACTCCTGCGCTTTGGCAACAATGGCGTCGCGTAACTCTGAAATTCTCGGGATCAGTTTGTTTAGCTGTTCCGCTCCTGCAATGTACATCGCAGTGGGAAAAGTGTCGTTAGACGACTGCGACATATTGACGTCGTCGTTGGGATGTACTGGCTTTTTGCTGCCCATGACGCCACCCGCGAGTTCAATTGCGCGGTTACTAATAACCTCGTTGGCGTTCATGTTTGTCTGCGTGCCACTTCCGGTTTGCCACACTCGCAACGGAAAGTGTTCGTCGAGTTTTCCTTCGATCACTTCGTCACACGCCTGCACGATGAGCTTGGCTTTTTCCGGCGACAGTTTTCCCAGATCCTCATTTACTAATGCCGCTGCTTTCTTGAGAATGCCGAACGCTCGAATCATCTCGCGCGGCATTCGATCGTCCCCAATGTTGAAATGATGAAGTGACCTTTGAGTTTGAGCGCCCCAGTACTTGTCTGAGAGGACTTCAATCTCACCCATCGAGTCGGTTTCTATTCGTGTTTTAAGTGTTGGTTCAAGGGATTGTTGAGACATAGCCTGATCTTGATCTTGGCTGAGTACGGCACGATTGGCAAGTGGAAACATAAGCCAGGCAGTTTTTGATGGGAATTGTTCGCTATTTCGGGGTAGGTGTAGCCAAAGTTGCATCTTGATGATCCTTCCCAAGGTGGCACGCATCATGCAGCAGTTAAATACAGGACGCCAAACAGCTGCCGGGTGAAACTCGATTCAGCATCGATGTCCGAATCACTCAAAAGGTAGCTGGAGACCTTAGGAACTGCGTTTTTCCGCCTGTTCTCGAGGAAAAAGTTCAAGTGCGGCCGGGGATCGACAATGGTCGATCTTGAAGGAATAGTATCGATATCCAACGGTGTGCGGACTTTATCTATGCACTGATCAATGTTTGTAGTAGGAGGCGAGATCTTTTGAGGTTCGCGGAAAAACCTTTGGGAGGGCTCCCCGGAAGACTTCGGAGGGTACTTTGGCAAAGACCGAATAAGCGTACTTCTGGAAAAACCAAGACTCGTAGAGGCGGTGATGGTAATTGCTAGATCCCATGAAATACCACATGAAAGCGCGCGTGAGAAGGGTGGAATGATAGCCGAGATGGTCCAGACCGGGCGAAACAAAAAAGAGCCCTACTTGAGGTTGGCGGAAATTAATCGTGCAATTACTACCTCGCTGGATTTTGACAAAGTACTAACTCTAATCGTTGAAAATGCTGCGCAATTGGTCGACGCTGACATCAGTTTACTGCTTCTGTCTGACCCCGACCGTGAGCTGCGAATCCGCGCGTCGCTAGGTGTCGACAAATCACTAGTTAGCTCTTTCTCCGGTCGAATGGACGACAATCCTATCAATAGTCTCAGCCGCCTACTTAGTTTGAGCTCAGACTCATTCCTTATTTCAGTTCCGGTAATCGCCAAGAATTCACTTGATGGACTTCTGGTCATCGCGCGTGAGCAACCGCTTGATTCTGAAGAAGAGAGTCAATTATCAGCTCTCGCAGACCAGGCAGCGATAGCTCTTAGAAACGCTCGTCTTTTTGAGATGGAGTTAGCTGAAGCAAATCGCGAGCGTGACGAAACACTGGAGGCCCTTCGTACTTCAAAGTCAAAAATTACATTGCTTGCATCAATAGTCGAGTCATCAGACGACGCGATAATTAGTACAACTCTGCAAGGTGTCATTACCAGCTGGAACAGGGGAGCCGAGCGAGTTTTTGGATACACCGCCGCAGAAGCCGTTGGACAATCCAGCAGCATCTTGCTCTCTCCTGATCGACTCAACGAAGAAACGGCGATTATCGCTCGCATATCAAGCGGCCGAGCCGTTGAACACTACGAAACGGTGCGGCGTCGCAAAAACGGCAACTTGATAGACATCTCACTTACCGTTTCACCAGTGAGGGCTGAAGACGGAACCATCATTGGCGCCTCAAAAATTGCTCGAGACGTTACTGCTCACAAGAAAGCGCTGGAAGAAATCCGCTTTCAAGTAAGACTACTTAGCGCAGTAGAACAAGCTGTAATCGCTACGGATTTGAATGGAACAGTGATCTCCTGGAACTCGTTCGCTGAGACTCTTTATGGGTGGACCGCGGAAGAGGCGGTTGGCAAACCTGTTTTTGAACTCACTCCAGCTGTGTCTTCGATCGAAAAGGCGGAGTCAATTTTTGAGTCATTAAAAAGCGGTAATAGTTGGTCCGGCGAGATGACTCTAAAGCGACGCGACAACTCGGAGTTTCTCGCGTCGGTAACTGATTCACCAATCACCAACGAAAAAGGTGAGCTCATCGGAGTCGTTGGCGTCTCTATTGACATCACTGAACAAAAAAAATCAGAAGAGGAAAGAACACGTCTTCTGGAAGGTGAACGGCTGGCCCGTGAAGAAGCAGAGAAGGCCAATCGCTTAAAAGATGAATTTCTCGCAACCCTGTCACACGAGTTGAGAAATCCTCTTAACGTCGTTATTGGCTACTCCGAAATACTTCGTCGCAGCAATGAGTCGAGAACGGATAGTTTTGTTATTGGAGCTGCAGAAGTTATTCGTCGCAATGCGTTGGCCCAATCGCAGCTGGTTTCAGATCTGTTGGACCTCTCTCGTCTGCAAACTCGCAAGTTGGCGATCAATCGTCAGCCAGTGTCGTTATCAACAATAATCGCCGACGCTATAGAAACGGTTAAGGTCGAGGCTGAAACCAAGAATATCTCTCTGTACTTGGACACCGGCGAAGAAGGACTAATCGTCGAAGGCGATCCGGTGCGATTGGGCCAGATAGCATGGAACCTTTTGAATAATGCAGTCAAATTCACCCCATCTGGTGGACAGATCAGAATCTCACTGGTTCAAGAAAATGGTGATGCGCGATTCACAATCGAAGATACAGGGCAGGGAATCCCATCAGAATTTCTGCCTCATGTCTTTGAAATTTTCCGGCAGGCAGATGGCAGTAACGCTCGTAAGCAGAGTGGACTCGGCATTGGTCTGGCACTCGTCAAGCAACTGGCAGAGTTACACGGTGGTCGCGTCCAGGCAGAATCCGATGGATCGGGAAAAGGCTCGACGTTTAGTGTTTGGATACCAATTCAGCGGGTGGTTGGGCCAATCAAGGCACCCACTAGAAAAGGAACTACCGGTGTTTTGAACCGGAAATTTATTCTGGTTGTGGACGATTCCCAGGAAACGACCGATATGTTGGGGAAACTGCTCCAGCTGGAGGGCGCGCTAGTTCAAACAGCCCGGAGTGGCAATGAGGCGCTGAACCTGGCGCAAAGACAGAAATTTGACCTGGTAATCTCGGATATCTCGATGCCGGAAATGGACGGCTACCAACTGTTACACAGGCTTCGAGATCTACCTCTTATGAAGAAAGTTCCGGCTTTGGCGTTGACTGGTTTTGGACGAAATACTGACGTCGATCGCGCTAAAAGAGAGGGTTTTGCTGCGCATTTCACGAAACCGCTGGATATCGACCGGCTTCTCAAAACCGTCAAAGACCTTACAGGAAAGTAGACAAATTACTTTTCTGTTAATTCCGTGTGAACGACTCGCAGCTCATTAGAGTCGACCCAATAACCTCTAGCCCTGTTTCGGTAAAATTTGGTAGGATGAGTGTGGCCAGAATCCCACGGCCCCCACTCCGGCGTAAGCCTCTCACGTTCAAGTCTCAGGTTTAATGACTCAAGAAATCCCTAACAGAATTGAAGATTGTTCCAGGAATGGTCTCCCGCTGGATATTTTCGGCGAAGCCCTAAACGCCGTCAGCGATAGCGTCTTCTTGTTCGACAAGGGTCGTCGACTGGTATTTGCCAACCCCGCCGCTCGAGCGCTTCAATCGTCCACAGGTAAATTCAGAATGCTCGTCAGATGCTGCGACATGTTTTGGCAAACGGGCGAAGAGTCGAACTGTGTAGTTGATCGCGCACTCGATAACGGTCACAAAATCGAATTTGAGATACCCGCGAAATCCGAATTTGGAACACCTATTTTGTTAACGGTCCAACCACTCCGCGAAGGTGGTGAAGCGACACCAACCGGAGCGATAGTGATGGCACATGATATATCCGCTCTTCGTCGAGTCGAATCAGAGGCGATCGCTCTAAAAGCCTTTATGGCAAACATCGCCGACCGATCGCCTGATGAGATCTATGCACTTGATAAAAAGGGGCGCATCACCTGGATTAATCAGAGAGCCGAAACCGGTAATCCGTTGATGCTGCTTGGACAACGACTCGTCGACTTTATTGCTACTGACTTTCAGGAAATTGTAAGTCTCGGCATTACCAAGGCGCTTTTAGGTGATGCCTCTCAAGCTGAAATTCGTGCAGTACGTCCAGACGAAACTGCGCGTGATGTTGAAGCCTATACATCCCCACTATGGAAAGAGGGTGAAGTCGATGGGGTGTTGGTTTTTCTGCGCGACATCACTGAACGCAAGCGGACTCAGGAGCTCGTGTCACAGTCGGACAAACTACGAGCTGTCGGCGAACTTGCAGCGGGTGTCGCACACAATTTGAACAATTCCTTGACGGTGATCAAAGGTCGTTCGCAACTCTTGCAGATGAAATCGAGTGACGCTGCTGTGCTCAAGAGCCTACATATCATCAATGAGGCTGTTGAAGACGGCAGCAAGACTCTTCGACGCATCCTGGACTTCGCACGACGAGATGCGATTCAGGAATTCAATCCGGTTGAGCTCAACAACTTGATTACTTCCAGCATTGAGATCGCCCAACCGAAATGGCAACAGTCGAGAGCGGCCCAGATCTCAGTGAAAGTTGAGACGAACGATCCCATATATGTGATCGGCGACCTGACTGAACTCCGTGAAGTCGTACTCAACCTTATCTTCAATGCCGTTGACGCGATGCCCCACGGTGGAGTGATGGAAGTAGGGACACGTTGCGAAATAGATTGTGGCTGTTTCTGGGTCGCCGATACGGGGTGCGGCATGCCACCCGAAACGGTCGCGAGAATTTTTGAACCCTTCTTCACTACTAAGGGTAAGAAAGGAACTGGCCTTGGTCTTTCAGCCTCACACGGCATCATCTCGCGACATGGTGGTGAAATCTTCGCGGTGAGTGAGCTTGGTGAAGGAACGCGTTTCGAGGTGCGCCTACCTTTTACAGATAAGATGGCGCGTCCGACTGAATCCTCAAATGAAACCGACACGACCACCGTCAACTGAGTGCAGTGCGGTTCTGAAAGTCTCTCCTCAAGAGTTTTGAGTACAACCTCTTTGGCTAGGCGACTGGGTAAAACTCAACCTCCGATTCACACGGTCTAAATGCTATCCCGTATCCGGTTAAGAGTGCGTTCTAAGATCGAGCAGCCAAAGTCGAAAACATACATCGTCCTCGCCCTGAACAACTCAATTTCCTACTAATTCCGCCCTTTCTGGCACTCAATTCATGGAATGGCGGTTGCTACTGTTAGCAGTGGTATGGCGTGAACAATCGATTTGTATACGCATCAAAAAACCACCAAGGAGGGTTAAGCGATGGGATTACCAAACAAGGACGAGATTGAAGGCAAATTTGATCAGGCTAAGGGAAAAACAAAAGAGGTAGTCGGAAGAACAGTCAACGACCGAGATCTCGAGAGAGAGGGCCAGGCTGAAAACGCTGGCGGCAAAATACAAGAGGGGTACGGTAAAGCCCGACGAAAAGTTGGTGAAGCTATCGAGGATGTAGGCGACGCGATCAAGCGCTAGTCAGCTATCACCCCGGCGAACAAAAGCCTGCAACAGTTACGACTGCTGCAGGCTTTTCCTTTTTACTAAAAACATCAACCATCAATTCGCAGCCCACTGGCTTGCGTTGATAAAGACAAGGGTGCTTTCTCTTCCAGCCTGTTGGCCAGCGTAGTAGTGAATCCAAGCTCAGGTATCAGCCATGAACGTCAGAGACCACTGGACAAGCCAGTGGCCTCACGCTCGTTAATTTAACCGCCGGCTATTCCGCCCGGACGTTTTCAGCGCCCAGCTCGCCAAGCAGCTCTTCAATCTTTTCAACTTCGTCATCAGCTCGCGCTTCAACTCCGATCAGTATTCCGCCACCTCGAAGTCCTGCGTCGTAAACCTTCGCTCGGTATTCGGGTATACCAGCTCCGATAAGTGCGCCAATGACTCCTCCTGTCGCGCCACCAGCTCCTGCACCAGCAAGTGCGGCTGCAATTGGCCCTGCAATTACGAGGTTAATTCCAGGCAAGAAGAGTGTAGTACCGACTGCGGCGATTGCAGCCAAAACCGCACCTACCGCCCCACCCACTGCGCCTCCGATACCTAAACCGTCCGCCGCATGCGTCCTTGTCTGCAATGCAAACTCTTTGCTCCGAGTTGCGTCAGACATGAGCACGCTTATATCGTCACGAGTGAAACCACGCTTCATGATCGCATCGACCGCTGCTTCGGCGCCGACCTTGCTCTTAAAAAGTCCTGTTACAAGTTTTGGCTTAGCCATAAAATCCTCCTCAAAAGAAGTTTCCAATTAGTAGAAACAATCGCAACAGCCGTGCCGAGTCATCGTCAAAGACAACGTGTTACAAACCTTGAGCAAATTGGTGATTGAGGCAGCTTGCGGTTACAAATAAAACACCCCGCGATTCCTACACTGTTTGGGATTAGTACGGCGATGTTAGCAATTCAGCGGATTTCTGTTAGGTTGTGGCTAGTTCCGATCGAAGACCGCGGCCACTATAGGAAAGCTTTCGAGTGAAGATACTCCAGATCAGTTCAGCAACATCATTTGGCGGAGGCGAACGCTACGTTGTCGATCTTACTAACTCGCTCGTTGAAAAAGGACACCAACTCTGGGTTGCTTTACGACCCAACTCTCCTCTGGCAAGACACTTGAATGTATCGCCTGATCGGATCATGGTGGTGCCGCTGCGAAACGCCCTTGACGCTCCAAGCGCACGCGAGTTGGCGCGTATTGTTAAGAACAATGAGATCGAGGTGGTCCACGCACACATGGCACGCGACTATTCGCTTGCAGCTTATGCGGCCCATCGAAGTACATCGACGAAGTTTGTAGTCACCAGGCATGTGCTCTTTCGTCTCAATTCTCTTCATCGTCGCACACTCTCGCGCGCGCTTCGTGTGATTGCAGTTTCGGAAGCAGTCGCACGCGAACTAAGGTCGCACGAATTGGTCAGTGAGCAACAAATCGCGGTGGTACCAAATGGAGTAAGAGTTGATAGATATGAACGAGCCCGTCAGAACTTCGATCGAGCGGCATTTCTCAAGAGTAAGAATCTGCCCATCAATTGCTTGGTGGTAGGAAGCATTGGTGAGTTACGTACATTAAAAAGACATGACGACTTCATACGAGCTTGTGCTCGCGTCAAAGAGAGTTTACCTGATACACAATTTGTAATTGCTGGTATCGATACGTCGAAAACCGGCGAGGTACGGAAGCAACTCAAACAACTCGTAACGGAAGTGGGACTAACTAATCAATTCTATTTCCTTGGTTGGCTGGATGATGCGGATCAGCTTTTGTGCGCAATGGATGTGTTTGTCTCCGCATCGGAGACTGAATCTTTTGGTCTGGTCATCGCTGAAGCAATGGCTGCGCGAACCGCAGTTGTAGCTACAAAAACTGATGGCGCTTGCGAAGTGTTGGAGGACCAGAAGACTGGTCTACTCGTCCCAATCGGCGATGTAAATGAAATGGCTGCCAAGATCACTGCGTTATTGAAAGACGAGACCGGTAGGCAGCATATCGCCAGTAATGCTCAGAAAGCGGTTAAGGAAAGATTTAGCTTAACGAGAATGGTCGACCAGATTGAAGCGATTTACCAGCTTCCTAACGTACATGTTTAGAGACTTGACGAAGGTCGCTAGCTAGAGATTGTCTTTTGCCCCGAAGGGCACAGCAAATTCAATTTAGCTGATCGATCTTCGCAGCAAGTATGAAATCACTTTCGGTCAGACCATCAATCTTGTGGGTCCAAATCGTAATCTCAGCCTTACCCCAGCCAAAACAAATGTCCGGATGATGACCTTGCTCTTCAGCCAGATCCGAGACGCCATTAACAAAAAGCTGGGCAGTGCGAAAATCAGGAAAGCGATAAGTCTTGCTCAAATGGTGTTGGTTGATAACATCCCAGCCGTTGAGTTGCGAATGAAGAGTGGTTATCTGCTCCCCCTGAAGCGGAGGCACACCACCACGACAAGGAATACATTGCTTGCTCGCTAGTTCGCTCATATTTTCTTCCCTCGATCCAACAATCAAGAAGCAATTCCCTCCAACGCTTTCTTGAGAATGGCAATCTGCCCGGCATGATAGAGATCGTGCTGCACGCCACCGTGCAACGTTACATATACACTTGAAAAGTTGCCATCGGGATCGTCAATGACTGGCTGGTCCAACCGAGACTCATCAAACGTTTCAATGGCATTTATCAATGCCTGATGGTTCGCTAGCACTCTTTGCTTTGTCTGGTCCCATGCTTCCTCGCTGGTGTCATCAACGGCTTCCCAATCTTCCGCATCAGTAAGTTGCGCTGGATCGCCTTCGAGTCTAAGTAAACAAGCTCGTTCCCAGGCTCCGATATGTAACACCAACTCCCAGATGGAATGCGCTCCAATAATGGGATATGCCGCAGCCTGAGCAGCAGTGACTCCCGCAAGCAATTCACGGAGCGACGGTCCATGCCATGCTTGACCGAAAAATGCCCGACGGAACTGATCGGCAATTCGATCGAGTTCGCTTGTTCCTTTTTGCTCCTTAGCTTTTGCCATACCCAGTTCCTCCACTTGCGACAATAGTAGCTGTTGCTCCTGAAACATCTTTGCGAGCTTCGTAGGAAGTGCGGCATGTTCTACTTGCTCCGGCTCAAATCCACGCGCTCGTAATTCATGTTCAAACTCGATTTTTAGTTTTGCTAATCGTACTTCGAGTTCTCTTAATCGATCATTATTCCCATGAGACATTTCGCATTTAATTTTACTTGAAGGCACACCAAACCTGCGAACGTCCTATTTGCATGAGCGTCTTTCTGTGGGAGCCCACTTTTTGAGGAACCTGCTTACTTGAATTTGCGAAGCGGCTCATAAAGAGGGTTCCCTCGGAGGGACGCCCTGCAATGTGGCTTGCGAAGTAACCAGCCAACCATATAGTCTTACGGTCATAAGCCTTTACGACTAACACACCTGTAGAAAACAGATCGGTGTTTGAGAAACACCTTCTGAGTTGTGTCTTCATTCGATAGGAGGGTCTGTGGCGGTTATTCGTCCTTTTCGTGCTCTGCGTCCGCCGACCGAACGTGCCAAATCGGTCGCCAGCGTTCCGTATGACGTCGTCAATACTGAAGAAGCTCGCGCGCTCGCTGATGGCAATCCACTAAGTTTTCTTCACGTCTCGCGGCCGGAGATAGACTTGCCGGCTGGAACGGATCTCTACAGCAACGCTGTCTATGACAAAGCTGTCGAGAATTTTAAGAAGCTGATCGAAACCTGTCCTTTGCAAAAAGAAGCCGAACCCAGCCTGTATCTCTATCGACTGGTAATGGGAACGCACGAACAAGTTGGTATCGTGGGCTGCTGCTCAATTGACGAGTACGACGACAACACCATTCGCAAACACGAACGCACTCGCCGCGACAAGGAAGACGATCGCACTCGTCACATGGTCATGCTCCGCGCGCAGACCGGACCTGTGTTTCTGACTTATCGAAAACTTGACAACATAGACCAACTGGTCCAAAACGCGCTTGCGGCCGATCCTCTTTACGACCTGACTGCCGAAGACGGAATTCGACACACAATTTGGCGTATCGAGGACACGGATGGATTGGTCAACGGCTTCAAGGACGTTCCTCTTCTCTACATTGCGGACGGACATCATCGAGCGGCAAGTGCGAGTCGCGCTCGAGCTGAACTTGCGACCGAAAACAAGACTCACACCGGGAATGAGGACTACAACTACTTTCTTACGGTTATCTTTCCAGACTCGCAGCTGCAAATACTTGCGTACAATCGCGTCGTGCGCGATCTCAATGGTCTTTCAAAGGATGATTTTCTGAAGGCAATCAGTGCGCAGTTTACTTTGACCAGAAACGCGGATCCTGCTCCAAAAGAACGTGGGAATTGGAGTATGTATCTTGACGGCCAATGGTATGGATTAGAGTTATCTCCTGAGACGACACTTCCCGTCGGAACGGTGGCACGATTGGATGTAAGCATACTTCAAGACCGACTTCTCGAGCCTATCCTCGGTATTCGCGACATCAGAACTGACAAAAGAATCGATTTTGTTGGCGGCTTACGCGGAACAAAAGAACTGGAGCGTTTGGTTAACGAAGGGAAAGCTGCCGTTGCTTTCTCGCTGCACCCAACAACTGTTGAAGAATTGCTAATGGTGTCTGATGCAGCGGAAATAATGCCGCCTAAGTCGACCTGGTTTGAACCAAAACTAAGGGACGGTTTGTTGATTCACTCAATCTAGAAGTTTAGGCTTTGAGTAGAAACAGCAAAACACACTATGAAAGTACTTATCGCCGACAAATTTGAACAATCAGGCCGCGATGGCTTGCAAGCGCTTGGCTGCGACGTCGATTATCAACCAGATTTGAAAGACGACGCCCTGGCCCAGGCAATAACTAGCGTACAACCGGACGTTCTGGTTGTTAGAGGCACCAAAGTCACTGAACCAATGCTGGATGCTGGTCCAATCAAACTCGTCGTCCGAGCTGGCGCCGGTTACAACACCATTGATGTCCAAGCCGCGTCGAGACGTGGTATCTACGTTTCGAATTGTCCCGGTAAGAATGCGATCGCAGTCGCCGAACTTGCTTTTGCCCTTATACTCGCTCTCGACCGGCGCATCGCCGACAATGTCATTGCTTTGCGACGAGGTGAATGGGATAAGAAAGGCTTCTCAAGAGCACGCGGCCTCTACGGTCGCACACTTGGCTTGATCGGGGTGGGCCAAATTGGTCAGGAGATGATTCCACGCGCCCAATCCTTTGGCATGCCAGTCGTCGCATGGAGCCGCAGTCTTACACCCGAGCGTGCTGCGGCGCTTGGGGTTGAAATCAAATCATCGCCCCTTGAGGTCGCCAAAGCGTCGGACATAGTTAGCGTCCATGTCGCGCTCAAGCCGGAAACGAAACACTTGATCAATGCTGATATTCTCAACGCCATGCCGGAGGGCAGTTATTTAATCAACACTGCAAGAGGTGAGATCGTAGATCAGGATGCTCTGGTCCAGGCGATGAGAACGCGACACATTCGAGTTGGTCTGGATGTCTATGCTCTTGAACCAACCAGCGCAACGGGTGAATTCACTGACCCTGTTGTCAAAGAGGAGAATTTGTACGGCACCCATCACATAGGAGCTTCAACCGACCAGGCGCAGGAAGCAATCGCGGCTGAAACGGTCCGCATCGTTCGCGAATACAAAGAAACTGGTAAAGTTCCAAACGTAGTTAATCTGGCCAGACAAACGCCAGCCACTCATCGCCTGGTTGTCCGACACGCTGATCGGCCAGGAGTCCTCGCTGGCGTTCTCGACGCTATCAAGGCCGAGCATATCAATGTGCAAGAGATGGAAAATATTGTCTTCGAAGGTGCAGCCGCAGCGGTCGCACGCATAAATCTCGACAATGCTCCATCGGCGGCGATGTTGAATCGGATACGCTCTGGAAGTGCTGATATCATCGAGCTGAACCTGATCCAACTGACTCGCCAATGAATACTACTCTGATTACAGGGGCTTCAAGCGGTATCGGTGCCGCTTTTGCCAGGAAACTAGCAACGCGCGGTCGTAATGTTTTGCTTGTTGCTCGTTCAGAAGACAAACTCATAACTCTCTGCAATGAGCTTGGACGAGTTAGCGGCATTCGTGCGCAATACGTCGTCCTTGATCTAACTCAGCCTGATGCCGCCAGTTATCTCCTGGAAGAGACCGGCAAACGACAACTCGAAATTGACATGTTGGTGAACAACGCCGGGTTTGGTTCGATGGGGTATTTCGACAAACAGGACGTCAATCGTGAGTTGGAGATGATCGATCTAAACGTACGCACACTCGTAGAACTGACTCACAGGTTCTTGTTGCCGATGCGACAACGTAAACAGGGGACGATCATCAACGTTGCTTCAACGGCAGCTTTTCAAGCAGTTCCGTTCATGGCCGCTTACGCAGCCACAAAGGCGTTTGTCTTATCATTCTCTGAAGCGCTTTGGGATGAAAATCGAAAACATGGTGTCCATGTTATGTGTCTTTGCCCGGGAGTCACCGAGACCAACTTTTTCGAAGCATCGAAGATGGACCGGCCTCCAATGCGTACCGCACAAACTGCTGAGGAAGTAGTTGATGCTGCCCTAAAGGGATTGACTCGACGTAAGCGACTGGTCATTTCAGGTCTGACTAACTTATTCATGGTTGAGGCCGAACGTTTCGTACCGCGCTCAGTAGTAGTAAAGGTGGCGGGTAAGGCGCTGCGACCTAGATTTGAAAGCTAAAAGTAACCGCAAATGTTTTTGGGAGGATTTGATGACGGAAAGAATTTTTAACTTCAGCGCTGGTCCAGCTGTGTTGCCCGTACCTGTTTTGGAAGAAGCGCAGAGAGACATGTTGAGTTTGCCCGGTGTTGGCATGTCGGTGATGGAAATCAGTCACCGCTCGAAGACATTTGATGACATCATTGGCAGAGCGGATACAGGTCTGCGCGAGTTGATGGGAATTCCTGAAAACTATCACATTCTGTTCCTACAAGGCGGAGCGAGCTTGCAGTTTTCAATGATACCCATGAATTTCCTTCCTGCCGACGGTTCAGCAGATTACATCCTGACCGGAAGCTGGGGTAAGAAAGCACTCAAAGAGGCTAAGCGGGTTGGCGGTGTTAATGTCGCCGCAACTATGGCTGACGGTGGCTTTACTCGAGTGCCGGCACAGGACGAGTTAAATCTAAACAAAAACGCCGCCTACGTTCATCTGACAACAAACGAGACCATTGAAGGCGTGGAGTGGAAGCACGAACCCGAAGTTGGCGACGTGCCATTGTTTGCGGATGCTTCGTCGGACATTTTGTCCCACTCGATCCCTGTCGATAAATACGCTCTGATCTACGCTGGCGCCCAAAAGAATATGGGACCAAGTGGTGTCACTCTTGTCATACTCAGAGACGATCTTTTGCAGCGAATCCCAGACGGTTTGCACACCATGCTCGACTTCCGCACGCATGTCGAAAACAAGTCGCTCTACAATACTCCCAACACCTGGGGTATTTACATCATCAGCCTCGTCTGCAAATGGATTAAAGATAAGGGCGGCATGAGCGTGATGGAACGCGAAAACGAAGAGAAGGCAAAGTTACTTTACGATGCCATCGATGCCACGGAGTACTATCGCGGCCACGCCGATCACGACAGCAGGTCGACTATGAATGTCACTTTCCGTTTGCCGTCTGAAGAATTAGAAAAGAAATTTACTGCGGAAGCAACGGCACAAGGTTTAGATGGGTTAAAAGGTCACCGTTCTGTTGGAGGAATTCGAGCTTCGATCTATAACGCTTTTCCAAGAGCAGGTGTGGAAGCGTTAGTCTCCTTCATGAAAGACTTTGAGCGTAAAAACGGCTAGTGTCCGACATGCTTTAGCTTGTCGGCAAGCTTGATATATCGACTCAATCGAACGAGCCAAGCCCTATGGGACAATGGAAACTTTTACCTTCCGTATTGAATCCGCTGACGTCGATCGGCGTCTAGATGCATTCCTCGCGTCTCAAATTGACAATTGGAGTCGCGCACGTCTACAACGACTGATCGAGTCTGAAGATGTGTTGGTTAATGGAAACGCGTCCAAAGCATCGTACAAGCTTCGACTCGACGACGAGATCGAAGTTGAACTAGCTGCGCCTCCCGCCGCCACGTTTATTCCGGAATCCATCCCCATCGATATCGTTTACGAGGACGATCAGTTGCTCGTAGTTAATAAACCAGCCGGCCTCGTTGTTCACCCTGCTGCCGGAATTAACTCCGGCACCCTGGCAAACGCACTTGCGTATCATTTTCAGAAATTGCCTTCGCAGGGTGCGGGTCAGATTCGGCCGGGAATCGTTCACCGACTCGATCGCGACACTTCCGGACTCCTTGTCGTAGCCAAAACAGAAGAGTGCCTGGAAAACTTGTCTGATCAGTTTCGCGATCGAACTGTATTCAAATCTTATATTGCGCTGGTCCATGGGCGAGTCGATCAGGAGACAGGAAAGATTGACCAGCCAATTGCACGCGATCCTTCGAATCGAACCAGGATGGCAGTTGTACGGAACGGCCGCAGCTCACTGTCCCTTTTTCGAGTTAAACAGCGCTACCAGCGATATACGTTGTTGGATGTTGAGTTGAAGACAGGTCGAACACATCAGATTCGCGTTCACCTGGCGTGGTTAAAACATCCAGTTGTAGGAGATGAAACTTACGGCGGTGGGCGCGACAACACTGTTCAGGATACAACGATAAGAATCCAGATTCGTCACCTCAAACGACAATTCCTTCACGCAGAAAAACTCAGCTTTACGCATCCGCAAACCGGTGACGTCATGGAGTTCAATGCACCTTTGCCTAAGGAACTCGCCAGTTTTTTAGAGTTGTTAGACGAGTGAAGTAATCTACTTCAAAAGTGGCGCATTCAATTTCAGCGAAGCCGGATACATGTGCGTCGGTGAAGCCCGTGGAAAAGAGGGTGACTCTCGGAACGGCGGAGCCGCCGGATGTGAGGCGGTGGCGAAGCCCCGCCGTTAAGTCTGCCTAATATCTGGGCGGAGCCCGTGGTACGGGCATGGCCCACTTTCTTGAGTCGAAGCTAGTTGGGCCATAGGCCGAACCAGGGGCTCCGCCCTAACAGTCTGTGTAGCAACGGCGGCGGGGCTTCGCCGCCGCCTCACATCCGGCGGCTACGCCGTCCCGGTGGTTACCGTATTCTTTTTGGAAAGCAAATAGGACCCTTGAGGAAATTCAAATGGGGTTTACGGTATCGGCTCGAAGCGCGATACAAGCTGTTTGAAGCGCGGGTCGGATCTCAGTCCATCGAACATCGGCTCAATTCTGATCAGGACTAGTCCAGGGTGGCGATCATCAAACGCCCTATTCAAGTATTCGATTGCGCGATCGTTATCCTTCAAGCCGGCGTAAACGATTGCAAAATACAAACCCGAAACATAACGTCGCTGTGACAAGGCTTGGAGTTGATTCAGGATTGCCTGGGCCTCATTTCGTTTTCCAGCCATCGCGTAGGCAAAACCAAGCGACGCCGACGCTTCCGTTTCAGCCGCTATCACTCTGTCTGGTATTGGACCATCCGTTGGAGCTTTAATCAATGAGCGTAGCCCGGCAATTGCATCCGGATATTTTCCCTGCTGCACGTAAGCCAGCGCGAGATAGTGTCGAGCGACCCAGAAGTCCGGATCGTTCTGAAGCGTCTGGTTGTATTTGCTAACAGCGTCGTCGTAGTTATGTTCGTAATAGGAATACAGTCCAGTGTTTGCACCAATGATTGGTGACAGCGGATCAAGGTTGTGAGCTTCTTCAATTTCAGCTTTGGCACGACTAAACTTTCCCATCTGCATCAGATACGAGGCATACCATTGATGCGCCGTCGGGTACCTTGGATTAAGTTTCAGAGCTTGCTGGAAATCACGCTCTGCCCCTAACCAGTCCCAGTCGTACGATAGCTTTACAAACGCCCGCGAGGTGTAAGCTTCGGCGAGAGTGGGATCGGCGTCTACTGCTTTCTGGGCCGCCGCTTTTGCTTTCGGCATTTCGTCAACGGACTTGACGACTCCGATGTCACATAGGAGCGCATATGAATCAGCGAGACCAGAAAACGCGAGTGCATAAGTTGGATCCCTTTCCTCCGCTCGTTTGAAATACTCGATTCCGTTTCGAAATCCCTCTTCATTTCGCCGGTTCCAGTAGTAGCGTCCTTTCAGATAGAGTTCGTAGGCCTCAGCGTCATTGGTATAACGCTTCGCAAGTTTCTCTTTGTCTTCACCTGATAACCGGAGTCGCAAACTCTGTGAGATCTTCTTTGACACCTCGTCCTGGACGGCCAGGATGTCTGCCAAACTACTGTTGTACTCATCTCCCCAGAGTTGTGACCCATCATTCACATCGATCAATTCAGTCTTGATAATCAGGCGATCACCCAGTTTCACTAAACGTCCTGTCAAAACCGCTCCGACGTTTAGATTGCGACCAGCCTCCTGCGGGTCAAGATCACGATTCTTGAAACGGAAAGTGGCATTCCGAGACATGACCTTGAGGTTTGGTAGCTGTGAAAGGCTGTTGATGATGCTTTCAGTAATTCCGTCTGAGAGATACTCAGCGTTTGGATCCTTACTATCGTTGTGAAAGGGTAGAACGGCAACCGAGTTTATTGAAGGCTGGAAGTACCAACGCCAGTACAAAGCTCCTGCGACCAAAACCAGCAACAAAAGACCCAACCCAATGTAAGTAAAACGCGTTCTAGTCGCAGACTTTTGTTGCTGAGTGACAGTTTCCGTTGAGACAGCCGCTGATTCGCCGACGGTGGTTGTTTGCTCTCTCTCGCTTGTCGGTTGACCTGCGATTAACTCGGTCTCGGCAAATTGAGCCGACTTTTTGTTTTGAGAGTCTGGTGGAGTTGAACGCGAAAGATGAAGTTCTTCTCGAAGCTGTTCGAGATCTAGTTTAAGGTCAGTGACTGTCTGGTAACGCTTGCTTCGATCCTTAGCGAGTGCCTTAGCGACTATCCGCTCGAGCTGCCGTGGGATTGCCGCAGAATACTGCAGTAAAGGCGCCGGCTCATGGTCCAAGATCGATACTCTTGTGTGACTGTCCGTTCGTCCTTTGAAGGGCGGTTCGCCGGCCACCATTTCGTATAGGACCACACCAAGACTAAAGATGTCTGAGCGAGTGTCGATCTCATCGCCTTCTGCTTGTTCAGGAGACATGTACCCGGACGTACCGATTATCGCTCCTGGATTTGTTTCCGTGAGTGGGATTGTTACTGCTTCCGGATCGGCAGCGGTTGATTCTCGTTCAGTTAGTTTTGCGAGCCCGAAGTCCAGCACCTTCACAAACCGGTCGCGTACAAAACGATCCTTACGCAACATTACGTTCTCAGGCTTGATGTCGCGATGCACAATTCCATTTTCGTGGGCCACTTCTAGCGCCATCGCGATCTGAATTCCGATACCTAAAACTTCATCCACTTCGAGATGTTCATGCCAAAGTAAAGTGCGTAAGGTTTCGCCTTCAATGAACTCAGTCGCTATGTACGAGTTCTCACCCGCTTCTCCAATCTCATATACCGTGAGAATGTTAGGATGATTGAGAGCAAGGATTGCGCGCGCTTCCTTTCGAAAACGACGAATGCGACTCTCGGGAAGCGTGAGTTCTTCCGGCAGCACTTTTAGCGCTATCTTGCGTCCGTGTTGTTTTGTGTCTTCTGCGAGAAATACTTCGCCCATGCCGCCCTTGCCCAGTCGGCGCAAGATGCGATAATGAGCAATGTATTCAGGTAGCGATTGATTTGTACCTGCGTTGGGGTTATTCGATTCGTCGGGCATGAAGGCGAAAATATTTGCGCGACTACGTCGGGGTTATTGAACGGACCGCGGCATTGTAGCACTCGCCCCGAAAATTGAACCATCAACTAAGAATCCATCGAGATGGGGTCCTACATCGATTGTATCTGAGTAGTTTGCACCAATAACCCTCAGAAAAGGCAACAAGTTCGGGTTTGAACGCATCGAAGCGCCAGTGTTCGGCAGACTCAGGACACCACCTGAACTATAATCCAAATCGTTATGACATCAGTTTTAGCACGTTTTCTGTTCAAATCATTGTCGGCACTTTGCATCGTTAGTGTCGCGAGTTTTGCTGCCATAGCGCAAAACCCAAAACCGTCTCCAAGTCCTACGCCTGGAGCCGAAGATCCCCAGGGATCGATCGTGATTCCTGTTCGCCGCGTACGCTTGCCCATCACGGTGACCGATAAAAAGGGTCAATTTGTCCCCGGATTAACCAAGGATGATTTTTCCGTTCTTGAAGACAAGGTGCCACAGCAGATCGAAACGTTTTCGGACGATCTCTCGTTGACTCTTCCGTTGTATATCGCCGTGTTGATGGATACGTCTCCCTCAACTGCCGGCAAACTCAAATTTCAACAAGAGTCTGCAATGAACTTTATTCAAACGGTCATCAAACCAAGAAGAGATCGGGTTCTGTTTGCCACGTTTGATGATGAGATTACTTTGCTGCAAGACTTTACCGACAAACTCGACTTGCTGGACAAGGCTGTCTTTAGCGTTAAGAAGATGGGAAAACAGACTGCGCTCTATGACGCCATCTGGCAATTCTGCGATGAGAAAATGCGTTCAGTTCCAGGACGTCGAGTGTTATTAGTTGTCAGTGACGGTGAGGACACTTTCAGCAGAGCTACCATTCGCGATGCGATCGATATAGCACAACGAACAGAAACCACCATCTTCGCCATTTCAACAAAGGCCGGCTTTCTGGGTTCGGTTCCTGGAGTCGAAGCGGGAACAGTCCAGGACAAGAAAGATCGTGACCTCCAAACACTCGCAGAGGAAACGGGTGGCATCGCATTCTTTACCGGCGACATGCTTTCGCTCGAACGCTCGTTCACAAAGATCTCAAAAGAACTACGGGCTCAGTATTTAGTAACGTATAACCCAAGCAACAAAAGTTACGACGGAACATTTAGAAAGATCGACGTCAAACTGTCGCAAGGTCACGGGGATCTGAAAATAAGAACGAAGCGTGGTTACAAAGCGATCGCCGACAGTGTTAGACCATAAGGAAGATTAGGAAGTAATGAATCGTTTTGAAGTAAATGTCCGACGGTTGTTATTGCTAATCGCTCTAAGCTTGTTGACGTTATCGTTCGTCGGCACGCCAAAGCTGTCAGCAACTAGCCAGACTAATCAATCAGTACGAAGCGACGCATTACCATCACCTTCGCCAACGCCCCGTTCCAGAGAAGAGTTGCCGCAGGACTCTGACGAAGTTGTCAAAGTTGAAACCAATCTCACCAACATTTTCTTCACAGCCGCGGATAAGAACAAACGCTTCATTAGTAATCTCAAGGCCGAAGACGTTCGCATCCTGGAAGATGGTCAACCACAAGAAGTTTTTACTTTTCAAACAAACATCGACCTGCCACTCTCCATTGCCATCCTGATTGATACAAGTCGATCGGAAGAGCGCACCTTGCCGGATGAGAAAATTGCCGCCCGTGCTTTTCTTGAAGAGGTGCTGCGACCCGTAAGGGACGAAGCTGCGATTGTGTCTTTCACTGGCGAGACGACCCTTGAACAGGGATTTACCGGCAATATTGATCGATTAAGACGCGCCATCGATCACGTTGAGTTTGTACCGCCCTCCGGCTATATCGGCGGCGGTGTGGTGGTGAATGGCACGCCACCAATCTCGGGTACTAATCAGAGCCTCGCGGGTTCCACAGCGATTTGGGACGCAGTTTGGGCCACCTCCGAGGAATTGATCGGTGCATCGGCAGAGCACACAAGGCGGGCAATCATCCTTCTAACCGATGGTGACGACACAAGTAGCCGGATGAAGATGCACGAGGCAATTGAGCGCGCCCAGAAGGCCGATGCCCTGATCTATGCAATCGGGATCGGCGATCGATACACGTTCAATGTTAACGAGGGAGCGCTTCGTAAAATCGCTGAGCAGACAGGGGGTCGGGCCTATTTTCCCAAGCATGAGCGCGACCTTCGAGACGCCTTCGTCCAGATCCAAAGAGACCTGAGAGAGCAGTACCTGGTGGCGTATTCGCCCTCCAATAAGTCCCGAGACGGTTCCTACCGCCGTATTGAGATACAGATAGTGAATCCTGACCTAAAACAGCAAAATCTCAAACTTAACTACAGGTCGGGTTATTTTGCCAAAACAGGGCTGCCCGATCCCGGCCGAAAACGCGGCCCAGAATGACCACCTTTAGCACCTCAGAATTCCCGTAAACCCTAGTAAACAAAGAATGACAAACCTCGGATAAACCTGTTATACTCCGTCCTGCCCAGTGCGCCTTTTTTGCTGGAAAAAGAAGTAACTCCCACGAAATTCAACTACCTGTAGATCCGCGAGATTCTCGGAAATCCCGAGCAAAAGATTTGATGAATACCAGCACCTCAGATCGAGGCAGAGTCCTGATTGTCGACGATGATCGGAGAATACTCGACCTTCTGGTGGAACTCTTGAACCAGGAAGGCTACGAAGTTTCTTCGGCTTCGGACGGCGCAGAAGCTTGTGAGCTGGCTAATTCCTTTGATCCTGACCTCGTTGTTAGCGATGTTGTCATGCCTGTCGTCGGCGGACTGGAGCTATGCCGTCGCCTCAAAGAAAATCCTGTCACGGCAAATGTTCCTGTACTTCTGATCAGCGGTATTCGTAAGTCTGATGATGATGACCTCCTCGGTCTTCACGCCGGTGCTGACGACTATCTCGATATTCCTTTTCGAAACGAAGAGTTACTCGTGAAGGTAGCGCGCTTGGTTGAGCGACACCGGATCGACCGACACTACCGCGAAATCGTCGAACAGGCTGTTGACATCATCTACACGCGCGACATGGATGGCTACTTCACCAGCATCAATGCAGCTGGTGCTCGATTCTTTGGTCTTCCGGCAGCTGAAATTTGCGGCAAGCACTTGAGTGAACTGATTGGGGCCAAAGATGCTGCCTCCCACATCAATGCAATCAAAGCTAATAGCAATGAATCACCCTTACGCACAACCCACATGGTTGCCGATGCAATGGGAGATGTTAGATGTCTCGAAGGAGTAATCACAGTTCAACGTGATTCTCGCGGCGTCGCAATTAGCGTACGAGGCGTGGTGCGTGACATCACCGACCAGAAGGCCGCCGAAGTAGCGCTGAAAGAAAGCGAAGAACGATATCGAAAATTAGTCGAGTTATCGGCCGATGCGATAGTGGTCCATAAAGATGGCCGGTTTACTTATGTCAATCCTTCGGCTCAGAAGCTCTGGGGCGCGTTGAATCAAGATGAGCTGATGGGGATGTCGCTACTTGAGGTGGTCCACCATGATTATCGCGACGCCTTCGAGAGAAGCATCGCCGCGATCGAGCAGTTCCAAAAACCGTCGTCGCAGGTGGAGCTAAAATGTATCAGGCTTGATGGTCTAGTGATCGACGTCGAGGTCACAAGCATACCGTTTACATCCGGCAGCAAGTCATCAATTCAAGCTGTGTTCCGTGACGTAACTGAGCAGAAACGCGCTCGCGAAGCTCTTCGGGAAGCAGAGAAGCGTTTGCGTACTGTGGTTGGCAGCGCGGCGTTGATTCTGTTTGCGACCGATAAGGAAGGCATCTTCACGCTCTGTGAAGGTGAAGGTTTGAGGAGCTTAAAACTCAAGCCTGGTCAACTTGTTGGCCGGTCAATATTTGAAGTCTACGCCGACACCCCGAAAGTTGGTGAGAACATACGAAGGTCGTTGGCAGGAGAGTCGTTCACGGCGGCTGTAGATGTTGGCGAACTCGTTTTCGAAGTACGTTACTCGCCGCTTACCGACGATAAAGACAATATTCTCGGCGTGATCGGAGTAGCGACAGACATCACCGAGAATCGAAGAGCGGAAGCATCGATTCGAGAGAGTGAAGCACGCTATCGAGAACTCTTCGCCAACGCGAACGACATAATCTACACGCACGATCTTGCCGGTAATTTTACTTCCCTCAACAGAAGTGGCGAGCGCCTTACCGGTTATTCCCGAGAAGAAGCTTGTACGATGAATGTGGCTGACGTGATTGCGCCCGAGTATTTGACGCTGGCCCGAGGAATGATCGCGCACAAGGCTTCAGAGAATGTGTCGACTGTTTATGAGATCGACATCATTTCCAAAGACGGACGCCGCGTCAGACTTGAGGTTAGTACGCGGCTTATTTTTCGTGACGGGAAACCCGTCGGGGTCCAGGGTATCGGGCGTGATTTGACTGAACGTAAACGCTCAGAAGCTGCCTTGAAAGAGAGTCAGGCTTTCTTCAATAGCTTCATGGACAACAGTCCGGCAGTCGCATTTATGAAGAACGCAGAAGGTCGATATGTTTACGTTAACAAGCCATTCGAAAGACTCTTTGGACAAGATCTGGAGTTCTTGCGAGGTCGCACGAGTTTTGATTGGCTCCCGCCCATAACAGCTGCAAACACTCACGCTCATGATTTGAAGATTCTTCGAACTGAAGTTCCTGAAGAAATAGTTGAAACGGTTCCAACTGAAGATGGCACCCCGCACCACTGGCTGGTGTTCAAGTTTCCTACTACCGATTCTTCAGGAAACAAATATGTAGCTGGGGTTGGTGTTGACATCAGTGAACGTCGCAAGGCCGAAGAGGCACTGGAACAACAGGCCTTACGCGAAGAAATGTCGCACCGCATTTCTCAGGCCATTCGCTGTTCTTTGGATAGCACGGAGATTTTCCAAACAGCAGTACGCGAATTGGGTTCGTATCTCGATGTCGATCGCTGTTCGTTGTTTATGCGCGATGACCGCGCGCAGTGCGCCACTAACGTTGCTGAATATCACGCTGAGGGTGTGGAGCCTGCGGCTTCTGACTTTGCGCTTACTCACCTGCAGACCCTCATTAGAGCGCTGGACGAGACTGGAGTACTTGCCTTCAACGATGCGCCCAACGACCCACGAATCGCTGACCTCTACCAAAACATCCTTTCGAAGGCGAATGTGGAATCGATCATGTACGTAGCGATTCGGGTTGGTGACGATGTACCGGCTGCGTTTGCGCTCTCAACAACTCGAGGCATTCGAAGGTGGAGTGAGTCAGACATTGCTCTTGCAAAGGCTATCGCCGACCAAACAGGTATTGCGATTAGACAGGCTGAGCTTTATCAAAAGGCTGAGGCGACCTCGACACGCGAAGCACTAGTCAACCAACTGACTATGGCAATTCGTGCCTCATTGAGTCTGCCGGAAGTATTGAGTACTGCGACCCGAGAACTGGGGCAAGCTTTATCTGCCTCACGTGTTCATTTATTTCTTTATGAGAAGGATCGCGAGCGCTCACCACTAGAGCACGAGTATCTTGCGCCGGGTGCAACGAGTATTAAGCACGTTGAAGTTACTTATGACGATCCAATTGGAAAGCGACTTCTTAATTCGAGCCAACCATTGATCGTTGACGATGCCCGGCAATATTCAGATGGACCGGCCGATCTGAGTGAGTATGTGAGAGACCACGCAGAACGTCACGGAATACTTTCTCAAATAAACTATCCGTTGAATGTAAAGGGAGAGTTTCGCGGCGTTCTCTGTATCCATCAAACAGACAGGATCAGGCGTTGGCACGAAGACGAGATTACCCTTGTTGAAGCTTTGGCCGAACGCTTGGCTGTCGGTATTGCTCAGGCGGAACTCTTCGAAATGGTTGCGCGCGGGAAGACCGAATGGGAAACAACGTTCGATGCGATGTCTGACGGAATTTTCATCTTCGATCAACTCGGCGAGCTCAAGCGAGTGAACAGGGCTGGAGCGGCACTGGAAGCTGTACACCCACGTTTGTTGCTTGGTCGCAAATGCTGCGAGATTCTCAGAGGCAGCGCCGAAGACCGTGCCTGCGTAGTCGAGAACGCTATTGAGACGGGACGAAGCGTGACGATCGAAATCACTCCGACCCGACTAAATCGTCCGTTGCTGGTTTCCGTCGAACCTGTACTTGACGAAGAAACCAACAAACCAATTGCGGTCGTCTGTACAGCTCGCGACCTCTCAGAACTCCGCAACGTTCAAGCAGTCGCTCGCGAACATCAGTCTCTCTTAACCAACATTCTGGAGAGCGCGCGCGAATCGATTTATGCCGTAGATCCTTCCGGCCACTTCAAGTGGTGCAACAGTGCAACCCTTAAAGGTCTGGGTTACCAACGTAGTGATTTTATTGGCAGACATCTCTTGGAAATGGTCTTCGAAGGCGACCGCGAGTTGGTCAAAGAGAAATTGAAGGCTGCCTTGAATGGCGCTCCTCAGACCTACGAAATGCGTTACTTCTCGTACGACGGTGCTTTGCGTCATGCACGAGTCGACAACTCTCCTCTCGTGGTTGAAGGAAAGACGACTGGTGTCTTGGGTATTGCCAGAGACATAACCGAGCAAAAGGAAGAACGCGAGCGCGCCGCGCGTGCCGACAAACTACGAGCACTCGGTCAACTGGCATCCGGCGTCGCCCACGATTTCAATAACTCATTGGCTGCGATTCTGGGTAGAGCTCAATTACTTCGTCGTCAGATCGAGGACCAGGCCTTGGTCCGAAATCTCGACATTATTCAAACGGCAGCCGAGGATGCGGCCGCAACTGTTCGCCGCATTCAGACATTTGCCCGCAAGTCTCCGGTGAAAGAGTTTGAGCTGCTCGATCTAGGCAACTTATTGACAGACGCCGTTGAAATCACCAGAACCCGTTGGGAGAATGAAGCCCGTCTACGAGGATTGGAGTACGAAGTCAATCTGGAAGCTGAAGAGGGTCATAACACGTATGGCAGTGCATCCGAACTGCGTGAGGTTTTTGTCAATCTGATCGTCAACGCCGTAGACGCAATGCCACGAGGTGGGAAACTCGATATCAGCTGTCACCAAATAGGCTCGCGACTGCAACTGCAGTTTACTGACAACGGAATGGGAATGCCTGAAGACGTGCGACAGAAGATTTTTGAACCGTTTTTCTCGACTAAAGGCGCTCATGGAACGGGACTGGGACTTTCTGTCAGTCACAGCATCATTGAGCGACATGAAGGTTCGATTAGCGTGAATTCCGAGAGTGGCAACGGCGCAACCTTTATCATCGATCTACCGGCAGTTCTCGCCGAATCATCCTTCGCCTTATTGGAACTCCACGAGGAAGCGCCTACCTTAAGAATACTGGTTGTGGACGACGAAGCTGCGGTAAGAGAAACGCTCGCTGAAATGCTGTTGGCCGTCGACCACGAAGTGGAGCTGGCGGGAAGTGGTCAGGAGGCGGTCCAGAAACTACGTGAAGGAAGTTTTGATCTTGTCTTCACCGACCTCGCGATGCCGGAAATGGATGGATGGGAAACCGCCCGCGCTATCCGCAAACTCTCTCCCGACGTGCGGATCGTCCTTGTGACTGGATATGGACCATCGACCACTCCACCGGAAGGCGAAGAGAACCTGGTCGATGGCATTATCGGCAAGCCGTTCGATTTTGCACAGGTAGGTTCGACGTTAAATGAACTGGCTGTTAGACCAGCCGCCTTACATAACGTGAACGCCTGAGCTTAGTTGAAGTTCATTATTCCCGCACTTGCAGTAAATCCAACTCCAAATCCAACAACGATCGTAGGGCCAGACCACTCGTCTTTTTCAGCCAGCATAAAGCCGGTTGAAGCGCTCGAGAGGTTTCCGTAACGCTGCAGCACATCATAAGAGCTGTGCACTTTTGAAGAGTTGGGTTGCAAATCGAGTTGTGAACAAACGCCGTCGAGAATCTTCTTGCTGCCGGTGTGGATCAAGCAGTCGTCCACCTGGTCCATCTCGGATACTGGCGAGTCTGGATGTTGTAATACGTTCTTGACGGTGGTCACGGCGTAATGGGCACCACGCGAGGGAACGCTGGGTTGCATAAAGTACTGCGGCCGTCCCTTTAGGAACGGGTGAGAGCTGTTGCTGACCATCGTGAGCAGGTTCATATCATTTGGCTGGTCATTGGTCAGATGGGAGATCGGGCCGAACGCGGGTCTACCTTCCTCTTTTCCTACAAGCAAAGCTACCGCGCCGTCTCCGAATAGCATCGACTGGATTACGAAGGTGGTATCCAGCCTCTGTTGTTCGAATTTGTCGGGATCAAGTCTCTGTTCCTTCCTCAATCTTAGGATTTCCCGGAAGCCCCAGTATTCCTCGCGTAGCAGGGGTGCGACGTAAGGAGTATGCGATTCTGACATAACTACAATCGCGAGCTTTCCAGGATTCGCTGCCAAATACCATTGAGCAACCTCAATTGACTTCAGCAAAACAGAACAACCTTGTGCTTGCATACTTACAGTGCGCAGTGAGCGTGAGAGTAACCCGTGAGTTTTGCCCATTACTTCGGAAGCCAAACAGGGCAACATCTGATCAGGTGTATTGGTCGCTGCCACTAACAAACCTATACGGGTAGGATCACCTCCCCATTCGTGGATGCAACGCTTCGTCGCGTTAACGGCGAGCTCCGTAGTTGAGCTGGTTGCATGTTTTTGTTTACCAGATAAAAAGTCGGGGTAGTTTTCCAACGCTGAGAATCTCTGATCTACTCCGAGGGAGTGGATTGTGTTGATTAGCTCAGGCGAAAGTTTGTGCATAAGACTGCCGACCAGGTCAGAAGTCTTGAAAGCGTGCTGTGGGGTAGAGGTTGCCGCTGATAACAGGTTAATCATTGTCGTTTTGCTCCAAAAGAGGGGGAGTTCTCGTTGCCGCGAGGACCAAAACCCGTATCCAACTTGATTTTTCCTTCGACTATCTGGATTACAAGACCTGTGCCGTCGATCAAAGGTGTTTGGAGATCCGGCTAACGTTCTTAGTTGGAGCATTTAACATAAATAAACACATGCGATCTCAGAGGGTAGATCGGAGGGGTGTATAGCTGGTAAGCAGTTAGAGGCTTAATGGAGTGGTACCGAGATATACACTTGACTATTTAGTAACCAAATAAACAAATAAACAAATGAACTGCCTTGCCTCAAAAAAGTCTGAGTAGCGTAATGAGGAGGTTTGCATCAGCAAGGTTATCGGGCAAAGGCAAATGACAATTGAGAAATTTCAAATGATCATTGACCAATGATTCGTCCGAGGATCGATTCCCACCGACAGAAGAGTTTGAGTTGTGTTTGCGAAGCACTTACTGAAGGGAATCAGCGCAGACGGAATCTACCGACAGTGTTTTCACCAATACTGCCTAAGTAGAGTACTCCGTTGTATTCGACTGCATTTGCTATCTGAGCGTAGCACCCGGGTTCACCATTTTGCAGATTCTCAACTACCTTACCTGAAGTATCCAAACCAAGCACAAACGAATAGCGCTTCGGAGCAGGTCTCAGAAATTTCGGGAGGCGGAGCACCATCTTGCGAACAAACGGATAGGGAAGAATCTTGTCGAAGAAGGAGTCACGCGGAGTTACCAGCGCTAACCAAAACCTATCTTTACCGTTTGAAGATATGCCATCAGGAAAACCAGGTAAGTTATCTATGAAGACGTCTGACTGTCCCATCTTCGGACCCTTCAACCAGACTCGCATGACGCGATACATTCCGGTTTCAGAGACAAGCACGTACGACTGGTCCGGACTCACTGCTACTCCGTTCGCAAAATGCAAACCCGGTAGCAACGTCTGTAGTTTCTTAGTATTCGGTTCAAACGATAAGAGACGGCCATTGGGCTGATGCTCCAACAAGTCCTCGGTGAACTTGGTCATTGGAAACTTATTCGACGCCTCAGTCACATATATCGTTCCATCAGCCCCAACATCCAGATCATTCAAACAACCAAAACTTTTTCCGTCGGACTCTTGGACGAGCGGTGTTACCTGTCCGCTCTTATCGATTTGAAGCAAACCTTTCTCAGCGTCGGCGACAATCAGATTACCGCTGCGATCAAAGATCAAACCAAGTGGTCTTCCACTCGTATTTGCGAAGACTCGCGGTGAAGTCCCGTCCGGTTGCAACTGGATAATTCTCCCATCGTCAAAGCCGGCGTAGATTCGACCCTCAACATCGACCGCAGTGTCTTCAGGTCCATGACCTTCTCCCAAACTTAGACGTTGCACTGAAGAAAGCCGAGTATTCTGTTGATATTGACCTGTTAGTGGAGGCGCTAACGGAGGAGTCCAGGCAGCCGGAGCAATAGGCACAGGCGCCAAAAGCAGGTAGCCGACAACTGCCGCGGCCGCAATGACCAGCAGCAAGGAAAAGCGTTTTTTTAGAGACATGAGGATTTGAAACTTTTAGCGTTCGCCGCGAGCAGCCTCAACCTGTGTTTCCAGTTGTACGACTAACCTTTGCACACCAGGCTGGTCCATCGGCTCGATCAGTCGTAAAGCTTCGTCGAGAATACGTCTTTGATGCTCAGGCCAATTCGGTCGACCACTGACGCTGCCTAATTCACCATCGTAAAGTGCAACACGAGGAGGTCGCACATCTTCAACAATATCCTTAACGACTGCGAGTGTCATCGTCGGAATGCCGGCTGATTCGATAGCACGAGCGATCAAACCGCATGATTGATGACATAGTCTCGACGCTGGCACGAGCAGAGCGGCTTGAACTTCGTATCGCTGCAATCGCTCGACAATTCTTGGCGCAAGTTCATCAGCTACCTTTGCCGCGTCCGGAATGAAACCACAAAAACTCCAAAACACGGGATTGAGCTGACCTATAATTCCATTGCGTTCGAACTCAAGGAGTCGTTCGACCGGCAACTCGGAATTTGCATCCAGCTTAACTGCAGCGTCGTCGTAACCCCTGCCCGAAAAACGTAATTCGGAACCATCGACTTCGATTGGTATCTCCCTAAAACTCAAATCTCCTGTAGACGAAGTGGTGTCAAAACCAGGCATGCCGTCGATGTGTGCCCCGGCCGAAGAAATCAAGGCGAGGTTCAACATAGGCAAAGCGCGACGTGCGGGCGCAAAAGGTGCACGCTTGTTCTGCACATAGGGATAGTTGGGTCCAAGATCGTCGCTCTGGTTTGTACTCTGATGCCAGTTACTAAAACGCAGGCGCCAATCGTCGATATCTTCAATTATCTCCACAACTCTAGATCCTTCGCTGTTCAGTTTTTCAGTTGCGCCAGCCACGGGCCATGAGGACAAGTGCAACGAGAGCCGCAATCATAGCAAGCCCGAGCGCGTTAACCGAATAGCCGTGAAGGCTATTGAAGGCAAGTCGCCTTGAATCATCAGCTGGAATCTGATCGATGGGTATCACCATAGCTGCGCGGAGCGCATGCATCCTCGCGGCAATAACCCAGTGGCCAACGGCCGTCCCAAGCGTGACAACTATCAGGCTTAATAGTTCAAGCAGAAACGAAATCCGACCGGTTGACGCTCGTCGGGAGAACCACAAAGTCAATAGGAGAATTAGACCAACGGCGAAACCAGATATATTTACAACAGCCAACGACCGATTCACGATTGCCCCTGCAATTTCGCTTGCATTTGGTATCGCGAAAGACCTCAATACACCAAACGCTGCCGGTGCCACCACCGCGCTAAAGAAAAGCGCCGCACCAAACCAGATCGCTAACAAAACAATTCGAGTGGGACTAATCAAAGTCACTCTTCTTTCTTAATCAAAGTCGTCGATCGTTGGCACTAGACGGATCTTCGGTGGATTGATGTTCGGCATCGTCAATTGGCGAGGGTCAGGCACGCTCAATAGCCATGAAAGCGCGGCATCGAGTTGGGCTTGATAATCGTCGAGATCCAACGACATGAATACTTGTCGACCCAAGAGAGAAAATTTTTCTTTCGATCTCAAATACATCTGGCGCGCCGCGCCAGGACGCCCAATGTCGAGATGATGAAACGCAACTGCCGACTGTATCATTGCCTGTAGAAACAGTTTCTCCTTTGGACCAACTTCGCCCATCCAACGTTCTTCCCAGGCATCGTGGGCCGCGTGAAACTCACCGGCGTTATAGAGATCGATCCCCGCGATGTACTCAATTGGATAAGCAACAATATGTTGGTCGCCGTACGGTTCACGGCTTTCATTTTCTGGCATTGAGTCTTGCAGCAATCACTTTCGCAGCAGTCGCGCCAGATCCAGTTGCAGTGCTGATAGTTAGTGCGACTGGATTTGATATGTCGCCCACTGCAAACACCTGCGACACGTTGGTCTCTTGTTCGTTCGTGACCTTGATGTAGCCATTCTGGTCCAAGGTAACTTGATCGCGGAAAAGCTCCGAATTCGGCTCCACCCCAATCCTTACGAGCACACCCTTAACCGCAAGTTGGAAAGGCTTGAGACTGTCCTTTCGACGAATCTCTACTGCTTCTACTTCGTTATCTCCGATGATTCGCGTTAAAACAGATTCGCGAAAAACAGTAATGCAATGATTCGCTTGTAATCGTTCCAGGAATTCGCGTCGCGCTCGCAACTGTTTGCCGCGGTGCACGAGTGTTACGGTGGCACATACTTCAGCCAGGCTCAAAGCATTCTCCACTGCTGCATCGCCGCCACCAACTACTACCACGTCCTTCCCGGCAAACAAATCCTTGTCGCGTGCACCCGATTCCATAATCCCGCGGCCAAATAATTCTTGTTCACCCGGTATTCCTAGTTTTCGTCTCCTGACTCCGGTCGCAATTATCAAGGCGATCGACTGGAGTTGCTCGCCTGTACGCAAAACAAGTTTCTTTGCATTGACGTCTACTGATTCGATGGCTGCGTTCGTCCATAGATCAAAGTCCGCCTGGTCGACATCCTTTGAAAATATCGTGAGGAGTTCTTCGCCATCGCGTGTCTTTAGGCCCAGATAGTTTTCGATCGGGTTGTGAATACGGTGCAACTGACCGCCAATTTGTTCCTCCGCTTCGAGGACAAGCGTGTCGAGGCCCAATTCGTCGCACCAGAACGCCGCTGATAGACCCGCTGGCCCAGCGCCCATGATAATTACGTCGTGCATTTAGGGATCTCAGACACCCGTTGTGGCTACGCGAGTTGCTGAATCGCTAAGAACCTTTGCGACTTCATCCGGCTTCAACCGCGACTCTGCGAGGGCCTTGTCACGAACAAACTTGATTGCGGATGTTAGTTCGCGGTTGTCGGTTTGCCAGCTTCCAGCACCTGTCTCCATCTCGTTCAACAACTGCAAAGCGCCCGACAAATCGCGACGCGCAATACGTGGACGAACAACCGTTTCGGCCCACGACCAATAGGGGTAGTCGACTCGATAAAACCAGCCGCCGATGGTTGGTATCCCGATCAGGAATAACTCACCACGTGCAAACTCGGAGATGGCTGTAAACGGTGCCGCATGTTTGGTGGGATTGAATCCACTCCCCTCAAAGATGTCGGGTGAAAGAGTGACTATGGACAACTTCGCTTCGGGAATCTCAGTTACGTTTGATGTTCCGCGCTCAAAGCTCTCAAGCGCTTGCGCAATCCGGTTCCACCCGTCGCGCCACAGCGGTTCATAGGCGTCGATATTTGACAGAAGCTTTGCTACCTCAGGGAAAATAAGTTCGTAGGCGCGAGCTTCATCGATCTGTTCATTACCGTTACTCAAAAAGCTTGCTAACGGAGACATGCTGTCTTCACCGGGAACCACCTGGTCTGAACCCTGGATTGCCAAACTCACTCGAATGCCGTCGCGTTTAGAGTTTTGCGAGAAGTCGCCAGATTCAGCCGCAGCAATCAACAAGTCACGAAACTCTAATGCACGTTCGCCGTTCAGTACTGTCCAGCAGGACAAGACTCCATCGGTGTCAAAGTGATTATTTGTTACCAAAACGATGTTATTCGTGAGTACGTTCTTATTTGGCGAAGCGACTAGATTTAACGCAATCTCTGTCGAAGTATCAGCCTTTACTTCGGCCGGTGTCTGGTTTCCCTCCCAATGCGAGAAATGGATGCTATTCGGCACAGTTCCGTCTACTGAAAGCTTCGGAACGTTCTCCAGGGCGTCGGTGTAGAACTCGAATCTCATTTTTGGAAACCTTTCTGAGTTATTGGTTCTAGCTAAAGTGTAACGTATCCTGCGTAGCAGGCTAAATTGAGGCAGACCAAACGTGTTCCCTAACTTGTTCCAAGGCTGAGCAATGCTTAACATGTTAGCGCTTCAAACAAGTTCAAGAATTGAGACGGAGTGATGATGGAAGAAATCAGTGCAACTGAATTAAAGCAAAGACTCGATAAAGGCGACGACCTTCAGATCATTGATGTACGCGAGGATGCAGAGGTCGCGATTGGCACGATCCCCAACTCGGTACACATTCCCCTCGCGCAAATCCTAACTCGCATGAACGAGATTGATCCAAATCGTGAGACCGTAGTGCACTGCAAGATGGGTGGCAGAAGCGCTCGTGCGATTGATGCTATGCAACGCTCAGGCTTTAAAGGGAAGCTGATCAATTTGCGTGGTGGGATAATTGGCTGGTCTAACGAAGTCGACCCTTCGGTACCCAAATACTGAAAAGCTCTGTGCAAAACAATTTCGTCCGGCAGCCTCACCACTGCGTCTAAGTCTCCAGCAAGGGGTTACCGAAACCAATCACAAACGCTTGCTACAGAGACGCTACAGGTGTGCGTTTGCGGTGAAGTGTTGTCTCTCCCTCAATGTCTTGGTCTGTGACCCTAAAATACTTTGAGATGGAGGACCGGAAATGAAATCGTTTATGAAAGTCTTTTTGTTGGTGAGTACGATTTGTATCTCTGCTGCTGCGGCGCTGGCACAGGGAGGGAATATCAGCCCTATTGAACGACGCGAACTGCGTGCGGATCGTCGAGAGATTCGTATCGACGGTAGAGAGATCCGCGGAGACCGTCGTGATATTCGAGGAGATGTAGTTGACCGTCGCAGCGATGTTCGTGAATTCCGACAGGACCGCCGCAATGATGCCCCTCGCAAGGAGTTGCGTGCTGACCGCGCGGAAATCAGGGCTGACACGCGAGACCTGAATCAAAGCACAAGAGAATTAAGATTGGATCGACGTGACCGACGTGGCGATGTGCGCGACTTTCGACATGACTTTCGACGCGCGAGAAGAAACTAGAATTTGAACAAGTAAGTAGTAGGGCAGACATTCCTGCCTGTCGCTGAAGGCGAGACTTAAGAATCGGGAGTTGAAGAAGAGGCGCTTCAACTCTAGAGATTGAGTTTCGATTTCAAGGCAATGGGCAAATTAAGAGGACAGGCAGGGATGCCTGTCCTACTACTTTAAGCGATGATTCTGACTCTTCGCGGGTAATCATCGGAAAACTGGTCATATATCAGTTGAAATTTATCATTGTCATTTGGTCTTCGGTTTTTGAACTTAGGTCTTTGACCTCCTAGAAATTCTGATAAAGATCAAAACCTAAGACCAAATGACAATTGATAAATTTCAAATGATATATGACCCATGATTCTTGACCGAATTTAGACCCACTACTTCTTGGTAATGCCTTCCAACTCTATAAAACGACTAAGCTTTGTGATAACCATCCCCTCCTGACATTCCAGGCGGCAAGCGAGCGCGGGCCGATCAGACTCCTCATTCTGGCCCTCCATCCGATACCAGATCTGACAGTTCGTGCATTCACCATTCCAGCAAAAATCACCATAGGAGATCGTATTGATAGATAGATACTGGAAGCAACGCAACAGTCGATTCTTCTCAGGCACATTCACTCGATCATCCAGTATCTGAATGCTAACCAGTTTTTCGTACGGATCGAGGAGATCAGATGAACATGAGCTCAGGTTGGTCTCTTCAACGCTTTGTTCACTCATAGGCAGCGGCAGTATAATCTTAGCCTGCAAGAATTTGTAGGAAGAATGCGGACCTATGCTATCTGAAACCAATTTAGTCGGGGGTACGTAATTTGGCGGTAGTAATCTATAGCAAGCCGGGTTGCCCTTATTGTCAACAAGCGCGTGAGTTCTATAACTCAAAACGCATTTCGTTTATTGAGTATGACGCACAAAACGATCGCTCTCGACGTGCGGAAATGTTCGCTTATTCAGGTGGCGACCCAACCGTCCCTTGTATAGTGGAAGATGGCGTCTATATAGGCTCGGGCTGGGGTAATCCGCCGAGAGGTTGAACGGTTCACGACTAACCGGCCGTGTGCCGGGTACCACCAAGGTAAAATTGAGTCTCCCTTGAATTGCACTGCCACACCTTCCGAACCAGGCGGAGGCTAGGTTGACAGCGCAAGCAAACCATCCAGCTTGACTAAGAAGGTGAAACATGAGGAACCAAGTCAGACCCCTATTGATGCTCGCGGTTTTCCTGTCGTGCTCACTTATTGCACTTAGCGTTGTAAACTCACAATCGAATGGAGGGACCAGTACTTCTCCGCAACCACCAATGGCTGAAAAGAAACCTAAGACAACTGAAATTCACGGCTACAAACTAATAGACGACTATTTCTGGCTGCGTGAAAAAACAAATCCGGACGTGATGGCCTACCTCCAAACTGAGGACGCCTATACAAACGCGGTCATGAAACCGACAGCTGAGCTCCAGGAAAAGCTATACAAAGAAATGCTTAGTCACATTAAGCAGACCGATGAGAGCGTGCCTTATCGATGGGGTGATTATTTCTACTACACGCGCACCTTTGAAGGTAAGCAGTACCCGATCTTCTGTCGCAAACATGGCAGCGTGACGGCTCCCGAAGAGATCGTGCTGGACCAGAACGAACTGGCTAAAGATCAGAAATTCATGTCCGTTGGTGCATTCGTACCAAGTGATGATGGAAACCTGCTTGCTTTTACCACTGACAATACCGGATACCGGCAGTACACACTGCAGGTCAAAGACCTGCGAACGGGCCAGTTGCTCTCGGAGCGAATCGAACGCGTAAACAATGTCGCCTGGGCCACTGACAACAAAACATTCTTCTACGTGACTGAAGATGCGGTCACAAAGCGTAGCGACAAGTTCTTCCGCCACCTGCTTGGTTCTGACAAGAGTGATCTGATCTACGAGGACAAGGACGAACTATTCGATATCGGAACTTATCGTTCACGGGACAAGGCAGTAATTTTCGTCGAGTCAGGCAGTAAGACTTCAACTGAGGTTTTGTACCTTCCAGCAAATGATCCCGCGGCGACGCCAAAAGTGATCATCCCGCGTACTGCGGAACACGAGTACGACGTGGACCATCGCGGCGATACGTTTTACATCCGCACCAATAAAGGCGCGAAGAACTTTCGCGTGGTCACCGCACCTGTCAGTGACCCTTCTGAGAAAAACTGGAAGGAATTTATTGCTCCAAAAGCAGAGGTCAAGGTTGAGGGTATTAGTATGTTTGCAGACTTCGCTGTTCTCTCCGAATGGGAGAATGGATTGCAGCAGCTCGAAGTCGTCAACTTGAAATCAGGGAAGCGAAATCGCATCTCTTTTCCCGAGCCCGTCTATTCAACCGGACTCAACTCCAACCGCGAATTCAACACGAGTGTAGTGCGTTACAGCTACAACTCGATGGTTACTCCAAATTCGATCTTCGATTACGACATGAATACTGGCAAGTCGACCTTGTTGAAGCAAACAGAGGTGCCAGGGGGTTTTGATCGCACGAACTACACGGCCGAACGAGTCTTCGCAACTGCGTCAGATGGCACGAAGATTCCGATGTCAGTGGTCTATCGTAAAGGTGTGAAGCTGGATGGTTCAGCACCACTGCTCCTTTACGGTTACGGGTCGTATGGACTCTCAATTCCTCCGACCTTCTCGTCGAGCCGGTTGGCCTTGCTGGATCGGAACGTGATTTACGTAATTGGTCACATTCGTGGTGGCGGCGAGTTGGGCGAAGAATGGCGCAAGGCTGGCAGGATGATGAACAAGATGAATACGTTCACTGACTTCATCGCCTGTGCAGAACACCTGGTCAAAGCGAAGTACACATCTAAAGATCGAATTGTGATACAGGGCGGTAGTGCTGGCGGACTCTTGATGGGTGCGGTTAGCAACATGCGTCCCGATCTTTTCAAGGCAGTTATTTCGCAGGTTCCTTTCGTCGATGTACTGAACACGATGTTGGATGCATCGCTACCATTGACGACAAGCGAGTACATCGAATGGGGAAATCCAAATGAAAAGGCTGCCTTCGACTATATGAGGCAATACTCGCCTTACGACAATGTAGGCAAGAAGGCTTACCCGGCAACACTCGTTAAGGTTTCAGTCAACGACAGCCAGGTGCCGTATTGGGAAGGCGCAAAGCTCGTTGCGAAGATGCGTGTAATGAAGACGGATACTAATCCGCTGTTACTGAAAGTCAACTTTGGTGCAGGTCACGGTGGAGCGTCTGGTCGCTACGACTCTTTGCGTGAGACAGCGTTCGACTATGCGTTTGTACTTTGGCAAGTAGGTTTGGCGAACGGCGGCGAGAACTCATCTGCCCGTCTCTAGTTAAGCGTTCGTAGTGGCAAGTGGGATCTCCCAGACACCACCGGCTTTAGTCGGTGGTGTTTCAATTTCTCGCTAAATATAGTTTGTCTTGAGTCTTAGGAAGAGACACCACCGGCTTCAGCCGGTGGTGTCTCAACTTCGGCCCTTTTGACTCTAGGGAAATAACAAGAAATTGAGACTCCTCCCGGCTGAAGCCGGGGTATCGCCAAATCTTCAATCTCGGCTTAGGTTGATGTTGAAGCTCCACTCGGCTAAAGCCGGTGGGGTCGGATTCTTTTTCACAGCCTCGTAAGGTGGTGTCATACAGTTCACCTTGACCGAGGATCCATTCTTACTACCAACTTCTCCGTAAAACTCTGTCCATCAACTGTCAACCGAACTGAGTAATTTCCCGGAAGCACTGCGGGGCGCTGTCCAAATCCACCACCGCCTCCACCACCACCGCCTCCTCCAGTTCCAGCTCGCGGAGCTGGCGGTGTGGGCCGCAGATCCCATAGCCAACGATGCATACCTGCCTCTGCTGATAATGAAGGTGGAGTAGGTCGCCAGAATGCGGGAATGTTCAGCGTGTCAGGATTAACTGGAGGAGGTTTGTCATCACTCGAATACCGGCGCACCAAGTCACCCGCTGGATCGAGAACCTCCAAAACAACCGGGCCAATAGCGGCGCTCTGCAAATAGTAGTCAATCATTGCCCCGTAAGGAGGATTCTCTGCCAGCGGCTCATCTCGCGGCTGCGGAGTGCCATTGTCACTTCCCTGAATCACATTGAAAGCAGCTGCAGGCTTGAATAAAACAACCTTTGCATTCTGCGACTTCTCATCCAGCTGACGAAGGGGAGAGATATTGTCGAGTACCCAGAAGCCGCGACCATGTGTAGCGACAATCAAGTCGTCTCCGTGAACCGCGAGATCGCGAGCCGAAGCCGGCGGGAGATTGAGTTGCAACGATTGCCAATGATCGCCATCGTCAAACGAAACAAACACGCCCAGTTCCGTCCCGACAAAGAGTAAACCCCGTCGCTGCGGATCTTCTTTCACCGTTTGAACGTACACACCTGACGGCAATCCAGTCGTAATCTTCTGCCAGGTTTTGCCTGCATCTCGAGTTCGGTAAACGTATGGTTCATAGTCTTCAAGTTGATGACGTTCGACTGCCGCGTATGCTTCGTTAACGTCGAAGTGTGACGCCTCCATCATTACGACTTTGCTCCACGACGTTACTTCGGGAGGAGTAACATTGGTCCATGATTTACCTTCGTCTGTTGTCAGATGAAAGTAGCCGTCATCAGTTCCTATCCAAACCATTTGCGCTCGCAACGGAGAAGGAGCGATCGTGTAGATCACGCCGCGACGTTTATCGGCCGGAGCATCGGCCGCTGCTGCTGCGTTTAGATTCGACGGAACACCGGGATCCTCTCGGGTCATGTCCTGGCTGATCTGTGTCCAGCTTTCGCCACCATTGATTGTCTTGTACAAGAATTGGTTAGCGAAGTAGAGCGAACGAGGATCTGCCTTTGAAAACACTAGCGGCTGAGTCCACGCATGACGAAACGGACCTGCCCCTTTCTCAGGACTTACGTTTTGTGATTCACCAGTTAGAACATTGCAGCGAGTTACCGTGCCGCCAAATAAGAACTGCGTATGCAAAGGATCTGGGGCTGTATAGCCCGCTTCGCCACCCGCACAAAGCCCGGTCCAATCGCGATTTGATATTTCAGCATGGCTACTTCGCGAAGGCACCCCAACAGCGCCACTGTCTTGTTGAGCACCCGTAATCCAGTATGGAAACCGGTAATCAGCAGCTACGTGATAGATCTGCGCAGTCGATTGGTTGTACCAGGAACTCCAGGTATCGGCGCCATCCTCGGTAACGATAGTTCCCTGGTCACTCGCAGCAATCATTCGTTTCGGATCGTCAGGATTGATCCAAAGTTGATGGTAGTCGTCTCCACCGGGCGCACCTTTGATAGCAATCCAATTCTTTCCTCCATTAGTGGACTTATAGATTGAGGTGTTTTGGACAAACACAGTTTCAGTATCTTTCGGATCCGCCGTCACCTTGTTGAAGTACCATCCGCGTCCCCACAAACGCGCATCAGAAGAGATTCTGGCCCAAGTGGCTCCGGCGTCATTTGATGAATAAAGACCGCCATCCTTAGCATCGACAATCGCGTAAACCCGGTTGCGATTTGTCGGAGAAACCGCGAGACCGATACGTCCCAACCCCTCGGTTGGTAGTCCCTTAGTTAACTGTTGCCAGGTGTTGCCACCGTCGGTTGATTTGAATATTCCGCCACCGGGTCCATTGGCTGGTGCATAAATAAACCATGGTGGTCGTCGCACATTCCACATGCTTGCGTAAATAATTTTTGAATCAACGGGATCGAACGCAAGGTCAATTGCTCCGAGATCGTTATCTTTGAACAGCACTTTCTGCCAGGTCGTGCCACCATCGCGTGAACGATAGACCCCACGGTCAGGATGTGGACCATACACATGGCCTAGCGCAGCGACAAAAACTACGTTAGGGTTCTTCGGATCAACGATGATCCGTCCGATCTGCCTGGTAGCTTCAAGTCCAATATGTTTCCAGGTTTTACCGGCATCTACAGACTTGTAAACCCCATCGCCGAACGAAATGGAGTCGCGCATGTCGGCTTCACCCGAACCAACATAAATAACGTCGCCGTTTGATGGCGCAACTCCAATGGCTCCGATTGACGCTACAGAAGCCGAATCGAAAATGGGCTTCCATGTACGACCTGAATTGGCGGACTTCCAGACTCCACCACCCACCGAGCCAAAGTAATAAACGCTTGGTTGTCCAATTACGCCGCTGACTCCGTTTACACGACCAGCACGAAATGGGCCGACATTGCGCCAGCGAAGTGCTGAGAAAAACTTTGCGTCTGGACCAGATTGAGCCGACGCTAACTCCAAACTTGCGGCCAATCCCATCAAGAAAACTGAGATGATTGCGGCTCTGAAGGCGGTGCGCAGTGCCTTACCTGAGGCCTCGGACATTTTTGCTCTCCTACAAATTGAATACCCTGGTTGATTATTTCAAAGGGAATGGTAAGACCGTTGGGCCTTCATAATACAACGAATTGGCTAACGGGTTGCGACGCAATAAGAGTTGGGGGTTAAATATACCCCCACTCATGTTAAAGGACAGTCGACAATAGGCAGTCTGGTTCAAGCCAGCACCAAACATATTGTCGCGGTGGCAACGAATCATAATGATTGGCTCGACACTGGGGAATTACAAGATCCTCGAGAAGCTCGGAGAGGGCGGTCAAGGTACAGTCTATAAAGCAATAGACTCGAAACTTGGTCGCACGGTAGTGATCAAAGTACTGCCCGCCGAACTTACTTCAAAAGAGGCCAACCTAAAAAGATTCGAACGTGAAGCCCGCCTGGCTTCGTCACTCGATCACCCAAACATTTGCACGATCTTCGATCTCGATGAGATCAACGGCATTCATTTCATATCGATGCAGTTTATCGAAGGGCGTAACGTACGGCAGCTTGTTAACGGTCGTCCGTTATCACTTGAGAGCGCATTATCAATAACGCTGCAAACCGCCGACGCGCTGGCCGCAGCTCACGCGCGGGGAATCATTCATCGCGACATTAAAGCCGGCAATGTGATGGTGACTCCCAGCGGGCAAGTGAAAGTATTGGACTTCGGCCTTGCCAAGTTGTTAGACGAAGAGGCTGCACGTTCGTCCGGAATTCATCACACAGAACTAACCGAGGTTGGTATTCCCTACGGTACAGCGACCTATGCGGCTCCCGAACAGGCACGTGGCGATCGGGTTGACTCACGTGCCGACATTTTTTCTACTGGAGTGTTGCTTTATGAAATGCTGACAGGCAGTTGGCCCTTTCGCGGGCAAACAGCGGTCGACGTGCGACATGCGGTTCTGCACGAGGAACCAGCTAGATTGGCAGATGTGCGACCTGGCAGACTGCCACCTCGACTTCAAGAGATTGTCGACAAAGCACTCGCCAAGGATGTTCGCGAACGTTACCAGAAGATTTCTCAATTTGCCGACGACATCCGATCCGTAATACGCGAACTCGGTTCTGACTCTTTACCGGGTTTTGACGACAGTATCGCGCCCATTGCGCCCAAACATCTCGACTCCGGTGGCCCAGTCACGAGAGCTTTGCGCTGGCTTAAGATCAAGACCGGTGAGATGCCTTCGCCGGTTAGTACACGTCCAAAGGCACAGAGTTCAGACTCTCACCAAAGTCCAATGACGAGTCTTAGCGAAGGTGACCGCAAGAGCGTCGCTATTCTGCCTTTTAAGAATGTAGGGAACGATCATGAGATCGACTTCTATGAATTCTCACTGGCCGATGCGGTAATCACTGAGCTGGCCCGTGTCCGCTCGTTGATCGTTCGTCCATCTTCGGTAATCGTCAAATATCAAAATAGAACAGTTGATGCGTCCGCCGCAGGTCGTGAACTAGTTGTCGATGCGATACTAACAGCGACCTTCCTGCACGCCGGCGAGCGACTGCGAGTCACGGCACAACTACTCAACGTCAGTTCGAGCGAGATTCTTTGGAGCGAGCGCATCGATGCTGATGCGAGCGACATCATCGGTGTGCAAGACACTATCGTGCAGCGAATTGTTGAGGGATTAAGACTCGAACTCAGCCCGGATGAGAAGGTAGAACTCGCCAAAGGTGCAACAGCTGACGCAGCCGCTTCAGAAGAATACCTACGTGGTCGCGACTGTCTCGCTACATTTATCTATCACACAATTTCTCGCGAAACGCTTGAAGCCGGTATTGAACACTTCCGACGCGCGATTGAGATCGATCCCAAATTCGCTCTCGCCTATTCGGCTCTCGGTAGTTGCTATATCAATCGAGTGCTAAAAGCGTTGGGCCAAGCCGGTGATCATGAAAAGGCAAAGAACGCCTTTCGTAAAGCTCTGGCACTCGATCCAAGACTTCTCGAAGCGCGAATGCAAATGGTCTTCATCTATCTGACCGGTGGACAGAAGCAAAGAGCGCGAGCTGAAGTTGAGTTATTGCGCGACGAATATCCAAATGATCCCGGCGTGCAGTTTGTCCGGGGTGTAGTTGCTCGACTCGACGGCGCTTATGATCGAGCGTTACGCAGCTTCGCGCGAATGGCCCGGTTAAATCCAAGTGACCGCGTAGTTGCGAGTTATAACCGGGCTCGCATCTTCATGTACCAAAAGCTGTACGAGGAAGCCTTACGGGAACTCGATGAAGGTGCAGCTCTCGAGCCTGAACACCCGATGATTATGGTTTTCCGGGCCCGCGTTCTTTATTACCGTGGGGAAGTTGACGCCGCGTTGCGAATTCTCCAGAAAGTCCTGCAAACCCATCCGCAAATGGATGGAATGCGGCCAATCCTGGCGATTTGTTTAAGTGCACAGGGGCAGCATACGAAAGCAAATGAGCAGTTAACTCACAAAGTACGTCTGGTAGCAGAAGCCGATTACGATATATCTTATTGGCTAGGGTCGGCTTATCTGCTGCAGGGCCGCCAGGTCGAAGCACTCAGGTGGCTCGAGACGGCAATTCGTTTAGGAAATGAGAATTATCCCTGGTTTGAATCAGACGCGAATTGGACCGATATGCACGAAGATCCTCGATTCGTGGAATTGATGAACAAGATTAAGAGCAACCGCGAACACGGCGGAGATCTATCTGAATGAAAACCTTTGTCGTTGGTGACGTACATGGTCGCTGCGCCCAACTCCTCAATCTCCTCGACATGCTGCCGCGTGATCCGGAATCTGACTCATTGATCTTTTTAGGAGATCTTATCGATCGAGGCGCCGATGCTCCTGGTTGCGTGGAACATGTAGTTAATCTCTGCAAAGAAAACCCCGAAAGAGTTATCTGCTTGCGAGGTAATCATGAGCAGATGCTCATGGATTTTCTCGAAGGCTTCAATAACATCTGGCTTACGCCCGTTGTTGGAGGAGAGCGAACATTCGAGCAGTATACTGGTCGCTCAGTGCGAATCGATTCAGAAGACGATCTAGAGGAGATGCGGAGGGACATGGACCAGTCGTTGCCTGACAACCATCTGGAGTTTATGCAACGAATGCCGTTTTACCACGAGGATGAAATGGCAATCTATGTCCATGCCGGCCTTGACGCGGGAAAACATCCACGAGACAGTTCCCAGCTTTCGCTGCTCTGGATGAGAGACATGGACTTTTACAAGAACTACCGCGGAAAGCCGTGTGTGTTTGGTCACACACCAACGCCACTCTTGCCATTGCGTGGCAGATTGGGGCGGCACGGAATCTATATCTCACATAGCGCGGTTGGTCTCGACACGGGTTATAACCACGACTCCCCATTGAGTTGCCTGTCGCTGCCGGAGTTCAATCTCTATCAAACTTACGCAGATGGACGTGAGGAAACCTACCAGATCACCTCGTTCATGCCTGAAGCGTTAAAGGCTATGCAACGCAAAGCCGGCCTTACATGAGCGGATCAATTGGAACGATTCAAAATATAGTCTGCGATTCCACGAAGTGTTTCTGAGGGTAACTGAAGGTCATCCAGAGCCTTACACGCAGCGCGATGTGCTGCAACGGCAGCGACCTTCGATTCTTCAATGCCATACAAAGCGGGATAAGTTGCCTTATGCGAGCGAGCATCTTTACCAGGTGTTTTACCCAAATCCTCCGCGGTCGCAGTTACATCAAGAAGATCGTCAGTGATCTGAAATAACAATCCGAGCTGCGAAGCGTACTCTGTGATGGCGTTGAGTTGCGTTTCATTAGCACCGGCAATGATTGCTCCTGATCGCGCCGCCGCTACTATCAACGCGCCCGTTTTCAGACGATGAATTTCCTCCAACTCGTGACCGGCTACTTGGCGAGCCTCCGCATCAAGGTCTAGTGCCTGACCAGCAACCATGCCTTTCGGCGTTCCTGACGCGGTCGACAACTCCACTATCAGTGAAACGCGTGTTCGGTCATCTAATGCTTCATGCGTCGCAATTGTGTTGAAGGCTAGAGTTTGCAGAGCATCACCGGCAAGAATTGCGGTTGCTTCATCAAAGCGGACATGACACGTGGGCCTTCCGCGTCTTAAGTCATCGTCGTCCATCGAGGGGAGATCGTCGTGAATCAGCGAGTAGGTATGAATCATTTCGAACGCACACGCTGTTTTTAGCAGCACATCTGTCTCTGCGCCCAACGCTTGTCCTGTCGCCAACACCAACGCCGGTCGGAACCTCTTGCCGCCTGCGAATACACTCCAGCGAATTGCCTGATGTATTTTTTCGGGAGCAATCGCAGCCGAAGGCAGCAGGTTATTTAACTCGACCTCCACCAATGCTCGGTTAGTTGCAAGCAGGCTTTCCAAATCCATTTGACCTGGGAGCAACACCTTAGAAGACATTTTCATCTTCGCCGTTGTTTTCAGTCGACCCGGGATCGCTAAAAGGACTTACTACTGTTCGACCCTGGTTGTCTCGCAGGAGGATCTCGATTCGACGTTCGGCTTGACTAAGCCGTTCCTGACATTCTCGTGAGAGTCGAATGCCTTGTTCGAATAGGTCCAGGCTCTGCTCCAACGGCAATGCTCCTCCCTCTAATTGCTGCACGATCTGCTCGAGTGCTTCGAGTGAGGCTTCGAAGGTACGCGGTTCTGCATCAGTATTCTTCATCGTTCACCTGACTATCTAGGTCTTGCTGGCTTGCGCCGCCCTTTGTTCTTCAAGATCTGCGCCGGCAGGTCCAAACCACCTATCGCCGGTAACTCTTTGATTACGCTGTCAACTACCCGCTGTAAAAGAACGTCGTCTTTGAACTCCGTCACTTTCCAACGATCGTTGTCGCGCTTCAACGTCAATTCCACGGTACGATTGTTTAGTGCGGCAGAAGCCTTTGCTGCGTCGCCATTGGTTGTAATGTTAACGAAAGAAGGTACGGCAACTGCGATCAAGGGAAACGGTTTCGGTTGCGACTTTGAAGCAAATTCCTTGATCTCTTTTGCTACCTCTTCGTGAATAGTCTGTTTTAGCTTGGGCTGCAACGTTGGCAAAAGGCGGTCTATTTGCGACTGCATCGAACCACTCAGAGCGAGCCCGTAACGACCTGCGGCCTTTTCAGCAACCGCCGCAATCATATTCTTAGCAATCTCTTCGTCGTCGATCAGTTTTTCAAATGCCTGTAAATCGTCACGCTGCGCCGCATCGATCAGCAAGGCAACCGAATACGTGGGAGTGGTTTGGAAGTGGCGCCACCAGAAAAACACGCCGACCAACGCCAGGACTACCCCTAAAACGATAAACGTAGCTAGCAGTGCGAGAACCTTGGGCCAGCGACTGGTCTTCGTCGTGCCGCGGGCAATTGGACCACCTGGTGGCGAGTCAAGATTGATGACGATGCGTTTGCGAACAGGTTCATCCATTGGATTTGACCTGGGATCCTGCGTCCTCGACGCGCGTTCTCAGTCTACCTCTTGCGAGGCGCACGTTTACCTCATCCCCAACTGAAACCTTGTCTGCATCACGCAGTAGATTTCCTGCCGAGTCTTGCGCTACTGCGTATCCACGTTGTAACACAGCCAGAGGTGAGAGAGCATCGAGCGAAGCAGCAGCCAATCCCAGTCGCTCCCGTCCTTGCTGTAAACGCACTTCCATAGCGCCTGTGTGACTGGCAGACACAACGTCAAAACGGGCCCGCGCGGTCGCGATTGCGCCCTGTAATTGAGCGGGCGAAATCATCTGGGCCACCCTGTTCGTTCTGTCTCTAGCGTGACGTAATGTTCTGTCCATCAATGTCTGCAGTTGATTGGTGACTGTAGTTGTTTCGCTTTGAGCGATGCGGAGCCGAGTCCGTACCTCAGCAAATGCCTGTGAGAGAATCTGTTCTTGCATTCGGGAGCGCGCGTCAACAACTCTGTACTTTGTCAGACGTACGAGCTGTTTAGATAAACGGTCGAGTGCCGCGCAGAGTTGGTCCTCATGAGCAGCTACTATTTCAGCCGCCGCCGATGGGGTTGGCGCCCGGTGATCGGCGACGTAGTCAGCAATAGTGACATCGGTTTCGTGGCCTACAGCCGAGATTACCGGAATCACGGATTTGCGTATCGCGCGCGCAACTTCTTCAGTATTGAACGCCCAGAGGTCTTCGATAGAGCCACCGCCTCGTCCAACAATCAGGACATCAACCAGATCTTCATGACGACCTTCACGAAGCGCACGCTCGTGAAATTGGTTGATAAAGCGTATTGCGCGAGCGATGTCCGGACCAGCTGAATCACCTTGTACCCTTGCAGGTGAGAAGAGAACATGAACAGTTCGAGTTCGTCTTGAGATGACATTTAGAATGTCGCGAATCGCCGCACCAGTCGGCGACGTCACGATGCCAACTCGACGCGGAAAAATGGGTAACGGTCGCTTGAGCTCTTTCGAAAATAGACCTTCAGCTTTCAACCGGTCGCGAAGTTGCTCAAATGCGATTTGCAATGCACCTGCGCCCACCGGATCGAGCGACTCAACGACGAGTTCATAGTCGCCGCGTGGTGCGTAGATCGAAAGCTTACCCCGCGCACGCACGTGAAGACCGTCAGTGGGTTTGAATCGAATTCGAATGTTTGACGAGCGAAAGCATTTGGCCCTGAGCTGGGCGCTTTCATCTTTAAGTGTGAAATACCAGTGGCCGGACGAATGCTGTTTGAAATTCGAGATTTCCCCCTCGACCCAGACTGATGCAAATCTGGATTCGAGTGTGATTCTGACCGAGTTGGTCAATTCGGAGACGGTCTGTGGTCGTCTTTCGTTCTTATCGAACAGGGCATTAAAGAGAGGTTGATTCATTCAGACCAACAATGATGGATGAATTTTCAAAAGGCAACTATTTACCCTGCTACTCACCCAGCGCAAACCTGAACAACTCATTGAGTTTTTCGATGTCGGCTTTTGGACCAATAGGCACCGTCCTGGCTTCGAAAGTTGCCAGTTCTGACTCAATAAAGGTGTTTAGAATCGGGTTTCTTGGGCCACGATCGATCTCTTTCCCGGATTTCTTTATTTCCAACAATGAGTCAATCGCCTGCAGTAAGCTTTGATCAACTACGATTCTTGAAACCAGTGTTTCAAATTCTACCGGAATGGGAGTTGTCTCCTGTTCGATCCATCTGATAGCAAGAAGCGGTCTCAGCACATACAGATATTTCTTCAACCAGACGTCGTCCTGGCGCAGATACTCCTTATAGTTGCCAACCGCCATATGATAGTAGTGATACCGGCACGCAATCGGAGAATAGAATTCTGGTAGGAGAGCTTTCAGCCTTCGTACAAACTCCTCATTTTTCAAATACACGATCGGCGAGTTGAACCATTCGAGTAATGGCGGGTTCGACTTCTGTAGCAGCCGGAGCGCTTTAGCCAATTCCCAACCGCTGAGGTCCAAATCGTCCACTATTGGACGCTCAACTACATCAGAATCTGCCGCCACATTGATTCGCAGGTACCAATCCTTTTCATGCACGTAAACAAATCGAACGTCGTAATCACTATCTTGAGAAGCAAAACCCCAAGCCCTACTACCTGATTCACAGGCATAGAGGATATTGATTTGCTCCTCTTCTTGAATTTTTTCGAGGGCAGCTACAATTCTTTCGCGGTGCTGGGTCAAGGTTCGTCTCTTCTGGCTTCGTTAAGGATTCGCTAGCCCAACCACTGGACTTAGACGAACGGAAGCTCCATCAATATTTGTTCGTACCCTAACTCGAGGAGGAGTGGAAGGTACTGAGTTAGATGCATAAGTAATCGTGTAAGCGCTCCGCAACTGCAAGACAACGTCTTCATACGCCTTCTGAAGATCTTCCAGTCGCTTAATCGGATAATACATCCCGCCCGACGCTTGGGCCAGTTTACGTCCTTCATCCTCCGCACGAGTTGTAAGGGTTAGGTATCTGGTCCTTAACGGATCAATTGTTACCTCGGGTCTTGGTACGCTGCCTTCTGGTATTAGACCTGAAGGAACATACAACGGGTAGACCAAAGCTCCAGATTCACTTAGCGCTTCCAGGATCGCTGGAAACGGGACAAAAGATTTGTTGTCGTCACCGTCAGACATGACAACGATTGCGGTTCTTTCGGCACGCAACTGTTTAAGGGTGTAACTCAACACATAGCCCAACGCATCATAAAGTGCCGTGCCGCCTCCAGCATCTATCTCATCCAACTTACGAGACAGGAGTTGTCGATCGGTCGTGAAGTCTGAAATAACCTGGATGTCGTCGCGAAAACTAATGATTGAAATTCGATCCTGAGGACTGGTGGTCCGAAGAAAGTCCCGCGCCGCCTTTCGAATAAAATCCATTCGTTCAGTAACACTTCCCGAAACGTCGAGGAGTAACACGAGATTGAACGGCTCATTCGCCGGCGATACGTTAGTCACTGTGCGCTGCACTCCGTTTTCAAAAACCGTAAAGTCAGCCGCTCTCATACCTCCAATCGCACGTCCATTCCTGTCAGTGACACTGGCATTGAAGCGCAACAGCTGTGGCGTAACTCGACTAACTATTTGTCCTGGAGGAGAACCTTTGCGGAGGCTTGGTTCTTTTTCAGGTGGTGGAAGTGTCTTGGCGAAATCGCCAAACATCTTCGGTGAAACTTTCCGAATTGCTTCGACGAGCTGACTATCGCCACTACGAACGATGGCGCGTGCGGCTTCAGTCAATGGACGCTCGCGCAAATCGGCCGGAGCCATTGTGGGGTCCACATTGAGCAGGACCACTCCTCGTTGAGTTCTAAAATCGAGAGCTACTCGTTCCTCTTTCTTCGCGTCCTTTTCGCCAAGCTTTCCAGAAAGCCGGAACCAACCACCAGCTCGTTCTTTGACTGGCGGCAACTCAACATCGCTCATATAACGGGGCCGGCTCGCCTCCCAAACAAAGTCAAACTTTAATGCGTCAAGAGGAACATCGGCATGTATCGTCCCAGTGTCGGTGCGCACATCAGCTGACTCCACATTCCCAACGATGTCTACGGCACCAGCAAGACTCTCTATTTCGACTTTTGAGCGTACAGGGATTTTGACAACAAGATCGATTCGATCCTGGTCGCGCCGCGCCTTTACGTCGATCTGTATACGACCTCCTTTCGTGTCGGAAGTCACGTCGCTCGGATCCACGGGAGCACCAGCCGATGTCGCTTCTATGGTCACCTTCTTCTGTTGCTCTTCGGAGGCTATGACGCTGACGCGGCCGTTTTGGTTCTTTATTACCACTGAAACGTTTTCAGGAGCGTCTAGCTCGCGTTGGAGGGATTGCGCGAAACCAACTGTACTAACACCGGTTATGAAAAGCAGTGCTGACACAAGGGTTATTGCAGTTTTTGGTAGTGAAATGTACCGGAAACTCCGGAAACGGTAATTCTGGTAAGACATCGCGACCGATCTTGCCCGCCGAGCGCCGAAGGGTCAAGTTAAGGCTTGCCCAATTCAGAATCGAATCTTCAGGAGCGGGCTTTGCACACAATGGCAACGTGCTTTTGCCCCCAAAGGGGCAAAGCCTCAAAGCCCATGGTTGCCGCTTCGGCTACCCTGGGAACTGAGTCAAGCGAGTTACCAACCGCGCCGCGGTTGAGTCAGTGGCTAGAGACGGACGCAACCCCGACGAGTCGGGGTTGTAAGATTGGCGTTTGCGTTCTTTCCCAGGGTAGCCGTAGCGGCAACCCTGGGCTTTGAGGCACTGCCCCTTCGGGGCAAAGCAATTTATGCGTCAGATATGTGATTACCGTTGAAACGGTTCCGATCAAGGGCCAAACTCGACCCCCAACCTAAAGGATGGGGAGAATGAGAGGTGGAGCGCGTGGCTCGGGTAGCTACGGCTCGCCATCCGAGCACGTTACCAGAGAGGGCCGACCTGATGCCATTTGGCTTGCCAATCGCCCCTGATCCGCTATCATAGCGAGACCCAAACAGTCAGCCCCTGTCAGCCCCCGTGGATCCGTGACTTGAGTGTTGTCGCTCATTTCGATGAGGAGGCATCGTTGGCACAAAGAGAACCAATACGGGAAAACCGGCTCTACATCCACAACTTCGTCAAGCGCGACCCGCGTGCCGGACTCGCCGAAGATGTGCGTATTGGATTGACTGGCGATCGGAAACGATTCCTCCCCAAATACTTTTACGATGACTTAGGGTCGCAACTCTTCGAAGCGATCTGCCTCTTACCGGAGTACTACCTGACGAGAGCTGAAAACGAGATTCTTGAAAGATATTCTGACGAGATCGCCGCGGCCGTACCCGGTCACAAGACTTTAGTGGAAATGGGAAGTGGAAGCGCTTCCAAGACCCGACTCGTCATTGAGGCGATCCTAAGAAAACAACCAGACCTCTGTTTCATGCCGGTCGACATTTCGGCAAGTGCACTCGAAAGTAGTTCGCGAATCCTACTTCAATCCTATCCTCGTCTCAGAATTGAAGCTTATGCTGCAGATTACTTTGTTGGTCTCTCGGAGCTTGGTAAAAAGCAACGAGGCCGTACTCTTGCGCTCTTCCTCGGATCCAACATAAGCAACTTCGAACAGGACGAGGCTCTTCGGTTTCTTCGAGCAATGCGCAGCGTGCTCCATAAGGGTGACGCATTGTTACTGGGAGCTGACTTAAAGAAGGATCAGAAAATACTCGAAGCCGCTTATAACGATGCACTAGGTGTCACCTCAGCTTTCAACCTTAATGTGCTCGCGCGCATTAATCGTGAGCTTGGTGGCAATTTTGATCTAAGAGCCTTTCGACATAATGCTTTTTACAATGAAGCGCGGTCGCGCATTGAGATATACATCGAAAGTCTCGCTTTTCAGACGGTTCGCATTGAGAAACTGGATCTCGAGGTCGAATTCAGCGCTGGGGAACTGATTCATACCGAGAATTCGCACAAGTATGATCTAGCCAGCATAGCCGAACTGGCATCATCGACAGGCTTTGATTGTTCGAGAACCTGGTTTGACGACCAGGAACGCTTTAGTAGCAACTTGCTACTCGCAGTCTGATCCCGGCAGATGACGTCTCCCCACGACAAGCCGCTAGTTGAATTTCAAAACGTTAGCTACACCGTCCAAAACGCCGCAGCTCCGATCATCAACAACCTGGCTCTAACAATCAGACAAGGTGAGAGCCTGGTTTTACTTGGTGAATCGGGTTGTGGCAAAACTACAACCCTAAAACTCATCAACAAACTACTCTCGCCCACGTCGGGTCAAGTTCTCGTTGAAGGAAAGTCGACGACTGAGTGGGATCCGATCGAACTGCGCCGGCATATTGGTTACGTCATACAAGAAGGTGGACTCTTTCCTCATTTCACAATCGAAAGAAATGTAGCCGTCGTGCCACAGTTATTGGGCTGGGCCGAGACGCGTTGTCGCGAACGAGCTCGCGAGTTACTTAACCTGGTTGGCCTCGATCCGGATCGATTCGCGAATCGTTACCCGCGGGAGTTGTCAGGCGGACAAAGGCAGCGAGTCGGTGTTGCGCGGGCTCTAGCGGCGGATCCGCAATTACTCCTGCTCGACGAACCTTTCGGCGCGCTCGATCCGTTGACGAGAGCGAATTTGCAAACGGAATTTCGCAAGCTTACAGAGAGTCTTAATAAGACGGCGGTGCTCGTGACACATGATGTGCGTGAAGCGTTAATCCTGGGAGATCGCGTGGCGCTTATGCACGCTGGCGAGATCGTTCTCTTAGAAAAACCCGCTACCTTTTTGACGTCGAAAAACGAACGGGTACAGGCTTACCTCGGGACTTTGAAGTTTGACTTGAATGCTGACATGGTCAAATGAATTTCTGGCAATTTCTACAACAAAATTGGCCCGAGTTGCTGCTTTTGATAAGGCAACATATTAGTCTGGTCGCAACTTCAATTCTGATCGCCATTGCGATTGGCGTTCCAACTGGCATCCTTCTCACGCGTTATCGATCACTCAGTAGTCCAGTTCTCAACCTCGCAAACGTAATGCAAACCATTCCAAGTCTGGCACTATTTGGTTTTCTGATTCCACTGCCTTTCATCGGAGGTATTGGCCAGAGTACGGCACTCATTGCACTCGTTCTTTACTCGTTACTACCAATTATCCGTAACACAGTAACCGGAGTACTAGGCGTCGAGCCGAGCGTCAGGGAAGCGGCAGTAGCGATGGGAATGACCAATAGCCAACTACTGCGACAGGTTGAGTTGCCACTTGCAATGGGTGTGATTATCACCGGCATTCGTGTGGCAACAGTAATCGCTGTAGGCGTTGCGACAATTGCTGCGGCCGTCGGAGCGGGAGGACTCGGCGTCTACATCTTTCGCGGGTTGCGTCAGTACGACAGTAATCTTCTGCTCGCGGGTGCGGTCTCAGCTGCAGTACTCGCACTGGTCTCAGACTTCCTGCTTGGTCTGGTAGAGCAGCGGTTCAGTCTTGAAACGAACCGGCGCCAAATCAGTACTGTTCAAAAAGTTCTCCTTGGAGTCATCGGTGCTTTGGTTGTCTTCGGCGTGGTCGCGGAAATTCGTACAAGTAACAATAAGGCTGGAACGCCCACGAGTACGACGCGTGTTGTAATCGCGTCCAAGGACTTTACCGAGTCGTCTTTACTGGCTGAAATAATGGCCCAGTTGCTGGAGTCACGAGGAGTCTCAGTTGAGCGGAAGTTTGAACTGGGGGGAAACTTACCTCATGAAGCCTTGTTAAGCGGACAAGCAGACATCTACCCTGAGTACACTGGAACGTCTTACACTGCGATCCTACGGCACGCACCAATTAGCGATCCACGTGTTGTTTACGACCAGGTGAAGCGGGAATATGCGCAAAGGTTTAAACTCGAAATTAGTCAACCGCTGGGCTTTGAAAACACGTTTGCAATGCTCATTCGCGGTGAGGATGCACGAAAGCTAAACCTCAAGACAATTTCGGACGCCAAGCAGTACGCATCTAAATGGCGGGCTGGATTTGGTCAGGATTTCATGTCACGGGCTGACGGATATCCCGGTTTCTCGAAGGCTTACGGGTTTAAGTTTGGAGAAGTTCGTGAGATGGATCTCTCACTTACGTATATTGCACTCGCGTCGCGGCAAGTCGATCTCATCGCTGGCAACTCAACAGAAGGGCGCATTGAGAAATTGGACCTCGCCCAATTACAGGATGATCGCCATTACTTTCCACCTTATGAAGCTGTATACATAATCAGGCGTGACACGCTCATGCAAGTACCACAGCTTCAGGAAGTGCTTGGGAAACTGGCGGGCGCGATTTCTACATCTGAAATGCGCCACCTTAATTACGAAATTGACGGCAACAAACGCGATCCGAAAGACGTTGTGAAGGAATGGATTGGATCAAAAAAACTGTGAGAGTTTGGGGAGGGTAACCATGGATCTACTTCATATGGATCTACTTCAAATCGTAGTTTTGCTGCTAGTCGCGGGTGTTTGTGGCGCTATCGGCCAGGCGATTGGTGGTTTTACGCGAGGCGGATGTTTGGTTTCGATTGCGCTCGGCTTTGTTGGTGCGCTTATTGGGATGTACCTCGCGCGCTTAATGAACTTACCTGAGTTTCTACCCGTCCAAATTGGTACCACAAAGTTCCCAATTGTCTGGTCCGTGTGCGGGGCGGCATTGTTTGTGGCGTTCATTAGCATGTTGACTCGCCGCAACCGCTAGCCCTCCAAAGCCAGGTAAATAGGGCAGTCAGGAAGGGCCTAACTGCTGTCAAACTTGTCATATTTCAACGCGCCCCCCGGCTCAACTTTCATAGCCCTTCAACTCAAATCGTATCTACCGCTCTTAAGGCCACGGGGCTTGCCCCATGGTTGTTTACGTTCGTTGCTATAGGGAACTGATTTTTTCCTTCCAGCGCGCTTGCGCGCGCTGAACTGAAATTCAAGGGAAGCTATTTAGCAACGAACGTAAAAACCACTGGACAAGCCAGTGGCCTAAAGAACTCTATAGCCTTTTAATAAAAAAGATGCGTCACCAAAGGGTGACGCACCTGCTCGTGCTGGATCTCATAACCTAATACATCTCTGGATCAACTGTCTCCGCCACCACCTTGATGAACCGGCGGATCTATGGCGCGGCTCGCCTCTTCATCGCTTTCTGGGGCGCTGTCGTCACCACCACCACCCTGATGAACCGGCGGATCAATCGCATTTTCTGGGTCTTTGTCTCTATCGTCTACCATCTTCACCTCCTAAGGTTTGGGAGTACATCAATTCAAACGTTTGTAAAATTCCTGAATATCAGGACGTGATGCGTAGGTTGCGAACGCTTCATTTCCCCAACTCTGTTGCAACCGTACACAAACTTCTCTTGCTCGTGCCAACTGTTCGTTGGCTTTGTCGTTCTGACCAAGTCTGGAACTAGCTCGAGATGCAATTAACCACGCTCTCCACTCTGACTCCAATTGGCCCGAAGTCTCAAATCGTTTCTCAACGTCAAGTGCAATCTGCAGAGCGCGCTGTGCATCACCAGCTTCGAGGACGGATTCAGCCTGGGCTAACATAGCGCGTGAGATTAGCGTGATGTCGCCACCCTTTGTCGCCATGCTTACCGCGTCTTCGCAGAGTTTGGCTCCTTGCCTTGCCTCTCCTGACGCAGCCTTCATTAACCCCAGTGTAAACGTTCCTTCGATGAGAGTATCGTGAGATTCGGTGCCCGCAAGTGATAAAGCTTCGTTTAGTTTGGGCCGTGCTTCTGAAATGTTCTTTTGACTCAGCGATATTTGAGCGTCAATGAGTCGCAGCGCAGGGACCAGCGGTTTTACACCATTCTCTCGCTGACTGGCCGCAGTTAACACCTCAATCAGAGACTGTTTGGCCTCATCGTAGCGACCCAAACGCCAGAGTATGTTCGCCTTGTTTGCCTGACCGTAGGCAGCAGTTAATCGATTTCCGGCCGACTGATAGATTTCCAGCGCCTTGTTGTACTGCTCAAGCGCGACCGGATAATTCTCCTGTTCGAAGAGTACAGCTCCTGTCTCAGCGTAAACGTCAGCGAGTGCGGGTTGACTACCACCTTGTTGAGCAATCTTAATTTTCCCCTCGAGCGCTCGTAGAGCAGAAGTGTAGTCACTCTTCCGCCGGTAACCTCGCGCAATTTGAGTCAAGCAATAAGAAACGTTTCTGGGATAGTTACCTTGCTGAAAATAGGTGAGCGCTTGTTCGACGAGTGGCAGCCCTTCATCTAACCTTTGGGTTTGAATGTAGAGTCCACCAAGATTTGAAAGCGCGATCGCTTCTCGACGTTTACTCTTTGCCGTTCGAGCTAAGTCCACAGCTTGGAGGTAGTATTTCTCTGCGTCCGCTGTATCGCCGCGATCGTGAAACGAATTTCCCAGTTCAATCAATCCGCCGGCAGCCAGACTTTCCAGATTACGTTCCTGTGCAATCGCTACTGCTTGTTGAGCCTGGTCCAACGCCTCGGCTGTTTTGCCTTGTACCGAAAAGAGAGTGCTCAACTCGATTAGAGATCCAATCTGCTGGGCCTGATTCCCCAAAGCCCTGGCCGCTTGTAGAGACTGGTCAAACTGTTGTTCAGCTTCTTCGTATCGACCTTTTTCCCGATACAAAATTCCACGCTGGCGACGTACTTCGTTGACGCCTTCATTGTTAGTCTCAGCTGTGTAAAGTTGTTCGGCCTTGTCGAAAAATTCTGTGGCCTTTGCTGTGTCCTGCTTGCGATTGTAGACAATTCCGCCTCGCAGAAACGCAGTTGCATATTGCCCATTGTTCACGGAAATTGACTTAAGGTAATTCTCCAGCGCCTTATCGACATCTCCGTTATTCTCATAGGCATACCCGAGATCCACATAGACCTGCGGGTCGTTGGGTGAAAGACTTGCTATCTGACCGTACGACTTGATGGCACTACTAAAATCACGACGAACGGTCGCAGTTATCGCATCGAGATAGAGATTGTCGAGGGGCGAAAGCGACGAACGATCCGCTGCCAGCAACTCATCCTTGGCTTTGTCGGTATAGTCTAACTCCGCGAAGGCCTGGGCCAATCTGGCGTGAGCCAGCGCATAGTTCGTATCGATCCCGAGAGCCTGTTCCAACGCTTTGCTGGCCTGATAATAGGCCCCGTTTCGCAGGCCATCAGTACCGCGTTGATACCAATTTAGTGCGGCTGCCGTGGGTTGGTAGTAGGAACGAGGCCACCAGTAAATTAGGGCCAAGAGTGCAAGACACGTTAGCGCAACAGCTCCTATGATTGCGGTTAGGGAGAAACGTTGACGTCGCAACGATGTTGAAATGGTTGTTAGCGCATTAGTTGGCCAAGTCTTCTGTGTGGTTTTCGCGCCATCCCGTCCTGAAACCACTCCACCCGCATCAGTCAACGTCGCGGACACTAGTTTCAGGTCGTTGACCATGGCCTCGGCAGACTGGTAACGCTCGTCAATATTTTTTTCGAGAGCCTTCATTGTTATTCGATCCAGCTCTCTAGGAATGTGCGAGTTTAACTTTGCCGGGTTTGTAGGCGTTACGTGAATTATCTGAGCGCCAATCTCGAGGAGACTCGCACCAGAAAATGCTGATTTACCAGTCAGACATTCGTAGAGCAAAGCCCCCAACGCAAAGACATCGCTCCGACCGTCAACCTGTTTTCCTGTTGCCTGTTCCGGCGAAAGATAAAGTGGTGTGCCTACGATCACATCACTTCTAGTCTGAGTTGAGTAAAGCGTATCGGCGTCTAAGTCGACTCCGCTGGTTACTTTTTCAAAGAGGTGTTTGACTAAACCAAAGTCCAGTACCTTTACTTGGCCTCTATCGCTGATCACAACGTTCGAAGGTTTAACGTCACGATGAACAATTCCATGTGCATGAGCTTCTGCCAACGCTTCGCCGATTGAAGTCACAATCTCAACCGCGCGTCGAAGCGTAAGGCCTTCATCCAGAATTTCGTTTAACGGTTTTCCGTTTACAAACTCCATCACGATGAATGGTTGACCATCATCGGTCTCACCATAGTCATGAACAGTCGCAATATTTGGGTGGCTCAACGCTGAGACGGCGCGAGCCTCACGGATAAACCTCGCTCGATAGTGATGATCGGTGGAAGTGAGGAACTTGATTGCGACGCGCCTGGCCAGGTGTTTATCTTCGGCTAGATAGACGACCCCCATGCCACCTTCCCCAAGCTTGTCCACAATTCGATAATGGGAAACTGTCTGGCCGATCATGCTCAATGGAACCTTAGAGCGCGAGTAAGGGAAGAAAGTTCAATAAGAAGAGGGTATCGGGATTACTTGATTCTGGGCGTTCATGTTGTTGGAAGCATTCTCCGCCAAAGAGTTTGTAAATTCAAGCGGGGTCGGGTTTGGACCAAAATTAGGTTCCGGATATCCATGAATCCGGATCCAACCCAATTCAGGTGAGAGTGGTCGCGCGAATTTTTGCTTCCTGGGTCTTGCGGAAGTCCTGGAGCTTACGCCGCAACTCAGGACGCTTATTGGCCAGAATTGCAATGGCAAACAGCGCAGCATTAATTGCACCGGGCTTTCCTATGGCGAGAGTTCCGACTGGAATACCACCGGGCATTTGCACGGTCGCGAGTAACGAATCAAGACCGTTTAGCGCGTCGCTCTTCATCGGCACACCCAGGACTGGCAGCGTGGTGTGGGCGGCCAAAACGCCTGCCAAATGTGCAGCACCGCCGGCAGCGGCAATTATTACTTCAATTCCACGTGATTCAGCGGTTGATCCAAACTCCGTGGCCAACCCGGGCGATCGATGCGCCGAGATCACCCGAGATTCATGAGCGACTCCGAATTGGTTCAGAGTTTCGTGAGCGTTTCGCATGGTGTCCCAATCTGATTGACTGCCCATGATAATGGCAACGAGAGAACCGCCTGCCGATTTCGAGTTACGAGTCTTACTGCCTGTCTTACTTGCTGCCTTCTTCGTCGCCATCCTTCATCCTTTGCTAACAATTCAGATTCGAACAAACTTCAGTCATGGACCACTCGACTATTGTCCTTGATCGAGTGAGAATCCGCGTTCCCCGTCAAAAGTGTAGAGGTTCTCAGTCTTGATAAAGTCGTAGCCAGCATCGTCGACTCGCTTGAGTAATGAAATCAATTGCGAATGCGTCACCTTACCACCATCGACATCCGCAAGAAACCGGCAACGCCAATGATCCGAGCAGAACGTTTCGGCATGTCCATCCGGCCATACCTTGACGCCGCGATTACTAATCATACTGAGCTTGACGCCATCACCACTCTTTTGCTGTAGCGCTTCACCAAGATCGTTCGCAGTTCCCTGGGTCCAATCGAGGAAAACATCAACGCCTACTAACTCTTTCTTCGGAGCAGGCTTGCTTACACTCGCTCTCGCCGCGTGGGCTTCCGGTTTCTGATACTTGGCGGCTTTGAGGATCTGCGGGCTTTGACCAAGACGTTGAATGACCGCGTCCGCAAATTCCTTAGTTCCTACTTTTTGTTTACTGACTTTCTCATCGTAAATATCGTAGGTGTGCACACCATCTTCGATTGTGCGCAACCAGGCGTTGTGAACACTCTCCGCCGTATCCGTTAAGCCAAGATGGACCAGCATCATCACGGCGCCTAGAAGCAGCCCGGAGGGATTCGCTAGATTCTGTCCAGCACGACGAGGTGCCGAACCGTGAATAGCTTCAAACATCGCCACGTGCTCACCGATGTTTGCTGATCCCGCCAGTCCGACTGATCCAGCGATCTGGGCAGCAACGTCTGAAAGAACATCGCCGTAGAGATTTGGCATTACAACCACATCAAAGGCTTCTGGTGTGTCGGCCAGTTTTGCCGCTCCGATATCGACGATCCAGTGTTCATTTTCGATGTTCGGATATTCAGCCGCGATTTCGTCGAAGATCTTATGAAACAGACCGTCAGTCAGTTTCATGATGTTGTCTTTAGTGAAGCACGTGACTTTTTTGCGATTGTTCTGTCGCGCATACTCAAAAGCGTAGCGCACGATCTTCTCGGAGCCAGGGCGAGAGATAAGCTTAAGACACTGCACCACCTGATTCGTTTGGCGATGTTCGATGCCGGCGTAAAGATCCTCTTCGTTCTCTCGGACAACGACGACGTCCATTTTCGGGTGCTTCGTATCGACGAATGGATGATATGAAACGCACGGACGGACATTCGCATAAAGACCGAGAACCTTGCGCACGGTCACGTTAAGACTCTTGTAGCCACCACCCTGCGGAGTTGTGATCGGCGCTTTGAGAAAGACCTTTGTTCTGCGTAGCGAGTCCCACGAACTCGGTTCAATACCGGAAGTATTTCCTGCCAGGTAGACCTTCTCTCCGATATCGATTGTTTCAATTTCGAGTGGGGCAGAAGCTGCTTCAAGGATACGGAGGGTCGCGGTCATTATTTCCGGCCCGATACCGTCGCCATGTGCGACAGTGATGGGTATAAGTTTCGACATCAGTGCTAGGCCTTTCGAAGTTCTTGGGTTTAACGAGAAGCAGGGAATATAAGACAAAGCAAGAGAACGGGCAATTGGGCAGATCTCACGGCTTCCAAAGTTTAAGGCGAAATTGAAATCTCAGGAGGCTTTTCGGACCCACAAATACTAGGCAAGATAGTAGTTAAATCTCGACTCTAAAACTCGTCGCTTCGGAGCGGGAAAAGCCCAGAAAACCTAATAAACACTAATAAAACGATAATAGAACATCTTGAACCAAAATATCCTTGACGCGTTTCAAAGCTCGAAGGCATACTTTTCTTACCAGATACCTGCTCTCGCGCATCAATGGTGAATGCGCCTGCCCGTGATCGAATAGGCGACGAGGTTCGGCTGAGGAGAGAGTGAGGCAGTTGTCAACTTAGTTAGAAGCCGCTCTCAGAGATTTTTTCAGAGCACCGGGTGCGTCGCAGCTCGCCGAAAGTATCGGCCCGTCTCCCCCGAACTGGATCAGCGAATTCCAGCAAGCCCGCGCTTCCCTTCAAACAAGGATAGTAAGAAGAATGCCTACAAAACTATACGTCGGAAATCTATCGTTTCGTACTACGAGCGATGAGCTGCGCGAAGCTTTCGCGTCAGTTGGAACAGTCGAATCAGCTTCAGTGATTGAGGATCGGGAAACTGGTAGATCGCGGGGCTTTGCATTTGTCGAGATGGCCACACCTGAGGAAGCAGCTGCGGCAATCGAGGCATTTAATGGTAAGGATTTTGGCGGTCGCAATTTGACGGTCAATGAAGCCAAGCCAAGAACGGACCGAGGTGGCGGCGGTGGTGGTGGTCGTGGTGGTTACGGTGGTGGACGCGGCGGCGGCCGAGGTGGTTATGGCGGCGGCGGCGGACGCGATCGCGACAACGATCGCTTCGAACGCGAGCCACGCTGGTAATTTTGTAGGACGGCCCTTCCGGCCTTCCCTTCTTAAGTAAACTTTCTCAATTGTCGTTTCCCAAAAACGAAGGGTGGTTCTCTGTGGCCACCCTTCGTTTATTTGCGCAATTGCGGTCAGGAAGACGGCAGTTCCCTTAACGTTCCCCTTTTTATCCAGCAGCGTCTTTTTAGGCCACTGGCTTGCCCAGTGGTGTTTACGCTCTTTGCTACAAAGAATGAGCTTTCCCTACCAGCGCGCTTACGCGCGCGACTGAAATCAAGAACTGGTAATAGCAACGAGCGTTAAGAACAACTGGGCAAGCCAGTGGCCTATAAGACAGGCCTGATACGATTTACATTGAGGGAAAACTGAAGGTTGAGCCGGCCGTATATCGCTTTCTGTGCAAGGCCTGTTATTTAGATTCTATCTTGGCTTTCACGAAACATTGGGCCACGGAGTGCCGCCTACTTTCTAGCTTCGGGTTTAATTTTGAGCGACAAACGTTCAGTGCCACGCATGACTTCGATTGGATATTCTTCACCAGCTTTCATTTCACCTAACGCGTAGGTGTAGTCATAGACGTTCTTCACATCCTTACTACCAATCTTTACGATGCGGTCACCGGCCTTCAATCCAGCTTTTGCAGCAGGTGAGTCTTCACGAACTCCATCAATGAGCAGTCCGTTTCCACTGTCGGCGTAGTTCGGAATGGTGCCCAGATAAACTCGAAAGCCCGTCGCGCGTCCTTGTTGAGAATCGCTCTTGGCCACTGTGTATGTGAGTCGCTTATCTGCTGCATCAAGTTGGCGAATTATCTGCGCTACAAGACCAAGTATTCTTGCCTCGTCAACGTAGTTAATTTTGTCATACGTATCGGAAGGTTTGTGGTAGTCGTTGTGGGTTCCAGTCCAGAAAAACAATACCGGAATCTGTTTAGCATAGAAGGAAGAATGATCACTTGGGCCATAGCCATCTTCCTGGAGCGTAAGATCAAAACTTTTTCCCGGAGCGACCGCTATAAGTGATGGGACTTGCATTCCGGAAGTTGGGCCACTCCCAGATGTCGCTGAAGCCGTCATCGATTGAGCGGCATTCTGTGCTCCCAACATTTCTCGCCATTCTTTTGCTGTTCCCACGCCGCCAATGATCAGCTTCCGGTCTTTCATACGGCCGATCATGTCCATGTTGATCATCGCGACGGTATTGCCAATAGGAACTAGCGGGTGATTCACATAATAATTTGAGCCTAGTAATCCTTCTTCCTCTCCACTAAAAGCCATGAAAACAATCGTGCGGCGCGGTTTTGGTCGTTGACTGCTAAGTAAGCGGGCGAGCTCAAGTACTCCTGCTACACCAGAAGCATTGTCGTCAGCACCATGATGAATCTCGCCTGACTTTGGTGCCAAACTTCCTTCACCGCCACGTCCCAGGTGATCATAATGAGCACCGATTACAATCACTTCATTCTTGAGCGTGCGATCAGAACCATCGAGCACCCCGATCACGTTATAAGCTGGCGAGTCTTGCCGGACTAAATCGACGGTAAGACTGGCCATCAGGTTTGCCTGTCCCTCGGTTAGACCACTCTTAGCTCGTTTTTCCAAATCTTCAAATACCGACCGGCCACCGATTTTTGCCTGCGAAACGACTACAACCGGCAGACCGGCGTCACCCGCGCTATTGTCGTAGCTCAACTGCGACAACCGATCGTCTTTCAGATTCGCTTCACGCGAAATGATGACCAACGCCTTCGCGCCGGCATTGCGCGCAGCGACCGCTTTCCAACGCACTCCTTCAAAGCGTGCGAATTGACCATGTGGATTGTCACCGTCAGGAGTTCCTGCCAACGCTACCGCTATGTTGCCGTTAGCTTTCTTATCGGCGTAATCGTCATGTTTAAGTTCAGAAGCGGTGATGCCGTATCCAACAAAAACTGTCTGCGCTGACTGAACACTCGCGTTCGCGGAAAACCCGAGAGGCATCCAATCGTCGCCCACACGCAAACTGGTATTTCCTAGTGTCAAAGAATTGGCAGGGCCCAGTTTTACTCCGGCGACATAAGGAAACGACTGCAAGTACTGCGACATCGCCACGCTCAATCTCTGAGAGGCACCTGCCTTTTGCAACGCCGGACGCAGGCCAGCACGCGAAAACTCTCCAGCGATATATCGGGCGGCGTCGACGGCTCCCTGAGTTCCAGTCCGTCTTCCGTTTAAAGCGTCGGACGCGAGATAGCTAACGTGTTGTTGAAGTTTCGCGACATCAGGCTCAGTTTGCGATGTCGTCTTTTGCTGAGCGATGACTGCAGCTGTGGCTATGACAACCGCCAGGAGCGATAACGTGAACTTGTTAGTCTTCATATTGCCCTCTTTTAACTGAAAGACTTCTGGAGTGAACTACGTACTATTCGACCCAGTCTGCTATGAAGACGTTCGTATCGCCCTGTTTGGCTGCATTTCGATTCGACGCAAAGACAATTTTCTTGCCATCCGGAGAAAACATCGGAAACCCATCAAACGTCTCGTTGAACGTAATCCGCTCAAGACCACTACCATCTACATTGATCTTGTAAAGATCAAAGTTTCGACCTTTAGCATCGTCCATATTTGAAGCAAAGATGATTCGCTTTCCATCAGGAAAAAAGTATGGACCAAAGTTGGCTTTGCCGTTACGAGTAACCTGTCTCTTATTCGATCCGTCAGCATTCATTACCCAGATCTCAAGTGTCGTTGGACGAATCAAGTTCTGTTTCAAGAGATTCAGATAGTCGGCTTTCTTTTGTTCAGTCTCGGGATGAAATGCGCGATAAACAATTTGCTTACCGTCATAGGACCAGAATGGACCACCATCGTAGCCGAGTTCATTGGTCAGCCGTCGCACATTCTTACCGTCCGCGTCCATAGAATAGATATCGAGATCGCCATCACGCATAGATGTGAAGACCAACTTCTTACCGTCCAGCGTGATCGTCGTCTCGGCGTCGTAACCAGGTGTAGCTGTTAATTGTTTGATATCCGTTCCATCTGACTTGGCAGTAAAAATGTCGAAGCCTGGATAAACCGCCCAAACGTAGCCTTGTGAATAGTCCGGACGCGGTGGACATTGCTTATCCGCAAGATAAGTCGAGGAGTAGAGAATTCGCTTGTTTGCGGGAAATATGTAGGAACAAGTGGTGCGTCCCTCACCGTTGGACAGCATCTTGACGTCAGAACCGTCGACGTTCATTGAATAGATCTGATCGCAACCCCGTCCATCTCTCGTTGACTGAAAGATCAATTTTTTGCCGTCGGAGGAGAAATAAGCTTCGGCATTCTCGCCCCCAAAAGTCAGCTGCTTTAAGTTTCGCAGGTGCTTTTCATCGGGTAGAAGCTGGGCTGGAGTCTGCGGAGTCATGGATCGCTCTGTCAAAAAACCTATTGATAGGCCAAGCGAAATGACAGTTAGTGATAGGAGTAACTTCATGTGTATCTTTTATGCAGTTTTTGAAAACCGATTTGGAGTGAAATCACGCTTGCGCGTTTGAAGCGATCAACCCGTCAGCTTTCTCAATTTTGGGCGTCCGTCGTCGACGCACAATTAACAACACCAGCGAACCGATTCCGACAATCAGGCTGATCAACTGCGACGTCGAAAGGCCAGTGAGTGTTGTTAGCCCGAGAATGTCCCCACGCGGATCATCGCGAACAAATTCTATTGAGAATCGAATAATAGAATAAAGCAAGGCGTAGGCAAGAATCACTTCGCCATCAAAACGCTTTCGTTTATGAAGCCATAGCAAGAACAGAAAGACCAGGGCCATCGAAAAAGACTCATAGAGCTGAGTTGGGTGAAGATAAACGTTGGTCGGAACTCCCGTAATCTCGTGACCAAGTTCAGTGAACTTAACACCCCATGGCAAAGTAGTTGGTTTACCCCAGCAACAGCCGGCCGAAAAACAACCAAGCCGACCGAAGAAGTTTCCAATTGCGATTCCGGGTGCGCAAGCGTCGGCTGTTTTCCACCACGGTAAATGGTACCGCTTCATCAGAAAATAGCCTGCGATCACCGCACCAATCAGACCGCCGTAAAACACACCGCCTGAACGAAGAAAGTCTAACGAGAATAGCTGACTTGGATGATCGCGATACTCGGGCTCGGTAAACAGCATCAAGACTTTTGAGCCAACCAGTGACGAGAGCAGCATCCACAAGCTCAAGTCGTAAATTCGTTCACGCGGTAAACCATCCTGACCCGCTAGCCGTACCGCAATTAGAATGGCGCAAAGGAATGCGATAGCAAGAAAGACGCCGTAGGTATTGACGGGGAAATTACCGATGTGGAAAAGCTCTGGAAACATTTAGATTGAAACCAAGTCCAATGTCAGTGGTAAGTGGTCCGTTGTCAGTGGTCCGTTGGTGGTAGGTGTTAGGAACAACTGGCAACGGACCACTGAATAGTTAACCGCCGACCACTGACTACGGACTACTGACCTTTCGGTGCGCAAATATCAAATCAATTGCCAGCAAGAGTGCTCCTATCGTTATGCTAGCGTCGGCAATGTTAAAAGTCGGCCAATGGTAACTTCCTGCGTGCACTACGATGAAATCTATTACGTAACCAAGACGAGCCCGGTCAGTTAGATTTCCCAGTATTCCCGCCAACAACAGGGCGCAAGCACCTAGCACACGATCATCGCTACTCGGCGTTCTAATGAAGTAGTAGAGCACGGCAATCGCCGCTGCGACTGCGAGTACAACGAAAAACCAACGCCCAAATGCCCCACCTTCTTGAAGTTGCCCGAAAGCTATACCCGGGTTTTCCGTGTAGATGAGCGCCAGAAAATTCTTGATGATCACGCGATCATCGCCAAACCGTAGGTTACGCACTGCCCAGGCTTTAGATGCCTGGTCAGCCATATAAATTCCAAATGCAGCTAGCAGGTAACCCGCTCGCCAGGCAAACCGCGAACGAAGAGCAGTAGTGGGAGTCGCCTTGTTAATACTTGTGTCCACTAGCTGGCTGGTTCTCTTTCAATTTCCTCGAGTGCTGCAACGCAGCGCTCGCACACCGTCGGAAATCTCTCCGACTCGCCAACCCTGACAGAATAATTCCAACACCGCTCGCATTTTGTTCCATCAGCAGCGGAAACTTTGATGGCTAATCCGTCCTTACCTGAATCGACTAATTCAACTTGAGATACGATAAACAGATATCGGAGTTCGTTTTGATGTCTCGTCAAAAGGTCCCGGGTGGATCCAGAAGTCTCAAGAGTGACTTTAGCTTCCAGCGAGCTGCCGATCTGTTTCGCTACTCGCGACTCTTCCAAGGCTCGTAAAACTTCATCGCGAATCTCAAATAGCTTGGCCCAATTAGACAGCAAACCTTCCTGCTCGTCGTCGCTCGCCCGTGGAAATTCAGCCAGGTGCACTGAAGGTTCCGCTTTATTGGGTATGTTTTCCCAGATCTCGTCGGCCGTGAAAACCAGGATTGGAGCTAGCATCCGAGCAAGACTATCCGCAATTCGGTATAGCGCTGTTTGGGCTGCACGTCTCGCCTTATTTCGGGGGGCATAGGTGTAAAGCCGGTCCTTGATGATGTCGAAATAACGTGCCGACAACGTTACCGTTGCAAAGCTGTACAAAGCCCGATAGACCGCGTGGAAATCGAATGCCTCATACGCGACCATGACGTTGGCGATCGTGCGATTAAGCTCCGCCAACGCCCAACGATCGATCTCCTCAAGCTCATCAGAACCTACGCTGTCGCGATCCGGATCAAAACCGTGCAAGTTCCCCAAGGCGAACCTGGCCGTGTTTCGCAGCTTCCGATAGCCATCACTAACCCGTTGCAGGATCTCGTCGGACGCGCGCATATCATCAAAGTAATTTGACGACGCACACCACAACCGGATGATCTCAGCACCAGACTGTTTGATCACCACATCGGGCTCAACGGCGTTACCTGCCGACTTGTGCATTGCGTGGCCCTGGGCATCCAGCGTCCATCCGTGAGTAATAACGGTTTTATATGGCGCATGATCGTGCGCCGCCATTCCCACGATTAACGAAGAGTTGAACCAACCTCGAAATTGATCGCCACCCTCAATGTAAACATCTGCGGGCCAGCACAGCCCGGGACGATTCTCCAAAACAGCGATCGACGAAACTCCGCTATCGAACCAGACATCGAGAATGTCGGTTTCTTTGGTCCATTCGTTCGCTCCACATTCTTTGCACGTGTAGCCCTCCGGTAATAACTCTCTCGCCTCACGCGTATACCAGGCATCCCCCGACTCACGCTCAAAGATATCGGCTACGTGATTTATCACCGCCGGGTCTGCTACCGCTTCGGTACACTGCGCACAATAGAAGACCGGGATCGACACACCCCAAACTCGTTGTCGGGAAACGCACCAATCAGGTCGACCTTTCAGCATGTTTCGCATCCGATCAACGCCCCATGCTGGAACCCAGTTCACTCGCTCAATTTCAGCGAGAGATGATGCCCGCAGTGAGTTAGAGGGGTCTTCTGGCAGGTTATCCGTGTAATTTGAACGATCGCGTCCATCGTCATCCTTCTCGAGATCACGCTCCACCAGACTCTGATGGGCCCGGTCCATGGATATGAACCATTGTGGTGTGGCTCGGAAGATGACGGGATTTTTACAACGCCAACAATGCGGGTATCGGTGTTCGTATTTCTCTGAGAAGAGCAGCACTCCTTGCTCTTTCATAAACTCGACGATCTTATCATTTGCATCAAACACTCGTTGCCCGGCAAATCGTTCAACCTCAGGAGTGAAGCGACCCGCATTATCGACCGGACAGTAAATCTCCAGCCCGTAACGTTTGCCGATCACAAAGTCATCGTGTCCGTGACCAGGAGCCGTGTGAACGCAACCAGTGCCTGCTTTGCTGTCTGACTTTTTATGAGCCTCACTTACGTCGAGCTCCGTTTCAGCGTCAGCTTCACCGCCGAGAGTAACGTGTTCACCAACCATCAGCAGCGATGGCCTATCAAGCCATGCGTGACCACACTCCATCCGATCAAGTCTTGACCCGGGAAAGCGTGCCAGGACCACTGCTGGAATTCTTTGTCCGTCAGCGTCACGTTCGCTTAAATCGCATTTAGCTGCGACAGCTTCAACTAAGTCACTCGCGACGATATAGACTTCGTCTTTGTGTTCGAACGCTGAGTACTCGAAGTCCGGGTGAACTGCTATTCCCAGGTTCGCTGGCAAGGTCCACGGTGTTGTGGTCCAAATAATTACAAAGACCTTTCGTCCTGCGAGTGCCGGGTCGATCTCAGCCGGATCCGTCCGTAAGGGAAACTTGACATAAACAGAAGGGCTCGTGTGTTGGTAATACTCAACCTCCGCTTCCGCAAGTGCAGTTTGATCCTTCAGGCACCAGTAAACAGGACGCGCGCCTTTATAGACGTAACCCCGTTCTACGAAACGGCCAAACATCCGAGCTGTTTCCGCTTCATAGTGGTTCGACATTGTCAGATACGGTTTGTCCCATTCACCTAAAATGCCCAGACGTTTGAAGTCTCGAGTTTGCCCCTTCAAGGCGTTCTCGGCATGTTGGCGGCAAGCTCGACGAAAACTCTCGACGCTGAGATCGCTTTTCTTCTTGCCCTTTTCCTCAAGCGCCTTTTCGAGGTGCTGTTCGATCGGCAAACCGTGGCAGTCGTAGCCCGGGACATACGGAGCGTCAAAGCCCATCATTGTCCGCGATTTAACGATGAAATCCTTCAGAATCTTGTTCATCGCCGTGCCGAGATGGATGTCGGCATTGGCGTATGGAGGTCCGTCATGAAGGATGAACTTTGGAGCCCCTGCGCGAGCGCGGCGGATCAGTTGATAGAGGTCAATTTCAGACCACTTTTTCAACCGGGCCGGCTCGCCTTGAGTCAGGTTTGCTTTTTGTGAAAACCCGGTCTTAGGCAGGTTTACTGTTTTCTTAAGGTCGAGTGGGGTTTCAGTAGACATAGAAAAGTAATATTAACAAAGGATGTAAGAAATGGCTTTGAGGCGTTAGGGGCGTCATTCTGTTTTGGCGTCAGTCTCTGGTTTTAGGTCTTTGACTTTTGGCTTTTGGCTTTAGGCTTTGGTTTGAAATCTGAGATCTCAGATCTGAGAGCTCCGCGCCTTAAAATCTAAAACCCGAACCATCTCCGCTTTGGATGTTATGGCTCGGGTCCGTGAAATCCGCTTTTCAGATTTAGCTAACCGATAAACATTTCATCCTCAGCGTAGGTTTGATTAATGGGCTTCGGAATCGGGGCCACCAGAACTTCGAGGCCGCGCCGGAAGCCCGCCATAATCGCAGCCAGCTCGCGCGCTGGCTCGATAACCTTCGATTGTATGAAATCGGTAGTTAGCACAACCTGAGCGTTAGTTCGGTCGATCGTACGACTGACCAGTTCTACCTTATCGCGTGCCTCGACAGCCGTATCACTGACTAACGCCTTCAACTCAACGACCTCGCTCTTGATGATCGCCAGCGAATCCGAGAGGTGCATCGTCGCTGTGGACAAATGGCCCGAGACGGCGTTGAACTGCTCGGCAATCAACTTACCCTGGATTGCGATCTGTTTGCCCTGCTCGCTTATCAACGTAACGCGTTCAACAAGCGGCTCCATTTTCTCTTCCATGCGACTGACAGAACGTACCGCACGGTTGACGAAGACTGCGATTGCAACCATTGCGATCGCAATCACAACGAACGACAAGGCAATGATGACCATAATCCAGAAGAGCGGATCGTTTGGTCTTATTTGTAGGAAAGCGAGCAGACTCATTTGACAGTTTCTAGCGTCTTAGTTTGCTTTCTCTCCATAGTTGGGTGCAGCTTCAATGCGGCCTGACATTTCAGTTTTTCGCTTTTCTTCCTGATATGCCTTCTTGCCAGCTTCAATTGCTGCTGCCACGGTGCCGGTTTGTCGTTGCGCGGCTTCGCGAGCCGTTTGGGCCGCTTCACCAACTTTTTCAGCTGCCTGAGAGTAGAGTTCGGAGGCGCGTTCGCGGGTGGATTCGTAGTACTCACCGGCGCGATCTCCTAACTGCTGGGCTGCCTCACGCGAACGATCGATACCCTTCCGCGTAGCATCGGCGATGTCGCCCCGCAGTTCCTGACCTGACTTCGGTGCAAACAATAAGGCTAAAACTGCGCCGATACCGCCACCGATTAACAAATAGGTCAAGCGAGTAGAGATGTTATCGCCACTATCTCTCCGAAAATCGTCGTATCCCATTTCGAGGATCCTTTCATTGAAAGCGAAGCACCATTACTTCGCTGGTTTCGTAAGATTTACGAGGGAATTATTTCAACTTTGGACTATAGCAAATGGTTGAGAGCGTCGGCAATAAGAAGGAGGGATGGTCCAGGGGTGGAGAGTAGCCAGAGGAGCGGAAATCATTGGTCATTGGTCATTGGACATTTATCAATTGTCATTTGGGTCTTTGGTCTTAGGTTTTTGGTCTTTGAGGTTCAGCCCTAAGTCCACAGCTCAAAAACCAAAGACAAAATGACAATTGACGAATTTCCAATGACCAATGATCAATGATTTTTCTCTTCGCCCGGGCCGCCGTTGTACTGCTCCAACTTCCGGTACAAAGTTTTGCGCCCAATTCCAAGAGCCCGAGCTGCGTGGGATTTGTCGCCACGCGTGTAATCAAGCGTAGCCTCAATTGCCTGACGTTCGATCTCCTCCATCGACGAAGGAACAGTCACCTCAAACGTAGCGGTGCGACCTTCACTTGCCGCCTTGGCACGCTCGACTTTGATCCGGTCACGTTCCTGCAACGCAATCTTTGTAATAGCTTCGGGCAGGTCGTCCAGTTCGATCTGTCTACCGGAAGCTATGATCACAGCTCGCTCAACTGCATTCTCGAGTTCACGTACATTGCCGTGCCACTCATACGTTATTAATGCCTGCAGGGCGTCCTTCGAAATCCCTGAAATAAATCGACCGGTCTTTTGTTTGTAGTGTTCGATGAAATGAATGACCAAAGGGTGAATATCTTCCGGACGATCTCGCAAAGGCGGCAAAGTTATGGGAAAGACCGACAAGCGGTAAAAAAGATCTTGTCTGAAACTCCCCAGTTCAACCGCACGCTTCAGGTCAACATTCGACGCAGCAACAACTCGAACATCTGTCTTGATGACTTCACTGCCACCAACTCGAGTAAATTCTCCGTCCTGCAAAACCCGCAACAATCTTACCTGAGCTGACAAACTCATCTCGCCAACTTCGTCAAGAAACAAAGTTCCGCCATCAGCTTCTTCGAATCTGCCGCGTCGCAATGCACGCGCATCGGTGAAGGCGCCCTTCTCATGTCCGAAGAGTTCTGACTCAAGCAATGTCTCCGGAATCGCCCCACAATTTAGCTTGACGTAGGGTTGATCTTCGCGCCCGGAGTTAAAATGAATCAAATTCGCAAGGAGCTCTTTACCCGTTCCAGACTCTCCTTCGATAAGAACGGTTGTTTGTGTGTCGGCCACACTCAACGCCAATTCAATGGCCCTGCGGATGGCGGAAGTTTGTCCGATGATCCGGTCTTCGCCATAGCGCTCGTGAAGCGCACTACGAAGATGCATGATTTCCGCCGACAACTGATCGCGCTCGAGTGCCGTACCTATTTGGTCAGCAATTCCTTCAACCAGAGCCACCTCATGGTCCTGGAAACCTTCGCGAGCCTCACTCCAAACGAGTCCCAACAATCCAAAAGTTTGACCTCCAACGCGCACGGGCGCTACTAGTGCGGCTCTACCTCCGAGCACCGAGTTGAACATTAGCCGGATCGGAAAGGGCAGATCAGTTTCGATCAAACGCAAGGTTTTGCCCTGCGCTAGAACTTCAACCATTGCCGGAAAAGCAGTTACATCCAGGGATTTTCCGTGAGCCTCGAATAAACCCTGAACCGAATCTATGGCGGCATCGGGCGCCGCTTTGAAGGCGGCAAGAGTTATTCGACTGGCGTTTGGATCGAGTACTCCAAGAGCTGAGTAATCAGCTCCCACAAGAGCAATCGCTCGTTCAAGAACCAGCGACGAAACTTCACGAAAGTCTGAACGCGCGTTTAGGGCATTCGCAATCGAGAGTAGCGCGCGTTTGGTCTCGGCCTCACGCTCCTTATCAGTAAACAACCTCGTGTACTGATAGCCAACTGCGATCTGACCTGCAATCGATTGCAGAAAAGAAACTTCATCGTCGAGCCATTCGCGCGGCGTTCGCGTGGTATGCAGTCCAACTAATCCCAAAACGTCGTTCCCGAGAGTTACCGGAACTACGAGGAGTGAACGAGTGCCGAGACTCGCAGCAAGGAATCGTACCTTTTGGTCCAATCCTGTTGCAGACGTATCGTTAAAGCGAATCGGTTTTCTAATGTCGACATGCTCTGAGAGTTGCTTGAGGTCGAGCGGAATTACTGTGCCCAGACTCGAAGGAACATCACTTGAGGCGCGCCATTCATGACTAATGCGCAACTCGCTGGCTGAAGTCAGCTGAATAACGTCGCAGCGATCGACGTTCATCATCCGCCCCAATTCAGAGACAATGACGTTGAGGAAACGATCGAGATTGATAGTGCTCGGCAAAGTCATCGCGAGGCGATTAATAATCCCCTCACGAGCTTCGTGCATCTTGATCTTGCGTTCTAACGAAAGAGATTGGGCGCTTTCAGACATTTCATCCAACACAGGCGGCTGGAGAGTGAACTCTGCTCTGTGTGGGGCTGATCATAGTCGAAGGCCGATGTAAGTTGCAAAGCTTGGATCGGATCATTGGTCATTGGTCATTTGACACTTCTCAATTGTCATCTGGGCGTTTCGTCACGGGTATTTGGTATTAGAAATTTGGTCTTTGTAATTTTGGGCTGTGGTCTTCAAACTTCAAAAGTCCAAAAACCCAAATTCAAAGACCAAAAGTCCCCATATGACAATTGAGAAATGTCAAATGACCAATGAGCAATGATCCGGTCTAACGTCAAAGGCTCGGAGCCCCAATGCTTCAGATTGCACCGCTGTTCAGCTGGCCCGTATAATTCCTAGTGATAGAAGGAGTAGACTTGATTAAATGCCCATTTACGAATATGAGTGCCAGAAGTGCAAAACCCGAAGTGAAGTATTCCAGAAGGTAAGCGATAAGGCGCCCACGAAGTGTAAGAAGTGTGGCGGAAAGCTTGAGCGCATGATATCCGCTCCAGCTATACAGTTTAAGGGATCGGGCTGGTACGTTACCGACTACGCCTCAAAGGCAACTAAAGCTGACAGAGCGGAATCCGAACCTGCGGCAGAGAAGAAATCAGAAAAGAAGAGTAAAGAGAGTTCCCCTGCTAAGAAAGCTTCCGACAAGACTTCACCCTCCAAAGCTTCAAGCGGCGACTGAAGTCGTAGCCGGTGTCAGATCATGCGGGTGCTAAGTGCCTCAGCAAATCTCTCGCGAAGGCTGAACGCCACCGTTGTGTGTGTGGTTCTCCTTTCCGGATCAATTGCCCTTTCGGTGTTCGCGCAGTCTGGTGTTAGACCAAATGCCACCAGTGGAGGTGGTGTGTCTGTTGGCGTGGTCGCAAAGCGTGAGGATAATCGTCCCACTCCGATCACCAGCAAAGAAGTTTCCGTTTACGACAACGGAGTCGAACAATCAATAAGGAATTTCACCATCGATCCCTCACCGGCCCGTATCGTACTTTTGGTCGATAACTCACTCAGTATCCGCGCCGACGTGGACAAGCTTGAAGCAGCAGCGCGAGAGTTTGCCTACGAAATTTTCGAGGGCGATAAGTTGTTGATTGTCGGGTACGACGAGCAAGCCGAGATCGTTTCAGATTGGACTGACGATGCAAAATCGATCGAATCGTCGTTGAAGTTGTTCCGCAAGAAGGGTCAGCCTCACTTGTTCGACGCAATTAAAGCAGTAGTTGAGGAAGCACTGCGTCCACTCACGGGACAAAAGCGAATCATCATTGTGATTAGCGATGGGCTCGATCGAGGTAGCAAAGCAACGTTCGAACAGACGCTGGCGGAGTTGCAGTCAGAAAACATCATGGTCTACGCGGTACAGGCTATCGACCGCACGCGTGGTGCAATTCGACGTGACGTGCCTAAACCAAAAGTTGTGATTGATAAATTGGCTGAAGGCACTGGCGGGCAGATTTACTCGATAGATCAACCATCAGACGCAGCTAAAGGCATTTGCGATGAGCTGCGAAAGAATCGCTACGTCCTATCTTATGTTCCGTCGAGCGCGCCTTTCGGGCAGGCAAGAAGTTTGCTCGTCCTGGGCAACCAAGGCATCACCATCCGCGCCAAATCTATGCAACAACCTAACTAAATGTCCGACAAACTTTAGTTTGTCGGAATGGCCGGTAAGACTCTGTCAAGTGGCAATTCGTACTAAAGTTGAACGACAAGCTAAACCTTGTCGGACAATGCTATCTCCTTCTCGAGTACAAATAGAACAGCCCACCAATTATCAGTAGCACCATTGTCTCCATGAAGATGAAAAAACGCGGGACAAAAGTTCCGTCTTCGAGGTGTGAGTCAGAAAAAGCAACCCAGGTCCCAAGAATCACGCCACCTACAATCCATACCAACTGTCTCTTTGCATCCCACATTTTCCAGCACTTCGCAGACCTGAGACTATTTCAAGGCGTCCGACAGCCAATGCATGATGTTTAGCGCATACTGCTTGTTATCAGTGCCAGGCACGTTCATACCCATCTGGAATTTTTCCTGGCCAGATATCTGGGCAGAGAGCATGGCGGCTTCTCCTTGAACCAAAACTCGGCCCTTACCCAATTTCAAGGCGATCGCTTGAGATCGGCCAGCAGCCGATGTCGAAGTAGTTCCCTCACGATCGGCCACGTCCCTTGCGGAGTCTGAGAGTTTGAGAATACTGACGCTGTCGGTTGGTCCTTTCAATGATTGACCAGTGAAGCTCATTACTTTGTTGATTCGTTCGGCGCTTCCACGGCCTTCAGTGATCGTGTGCTCACCGAGGAGTTTGTTTTCACGCGAGAAGATTATGAAGCTTGGCTGTCCAGTCAACGAGTGTTCGGGATCGCTTGTGAATGCGTCAGCCATCTCGACCCCAAACGCTTTTGCCAGGTTCTGTGCTGCACCACCAAATGGCGCGTGGTCAGCAATCAAAAGCAATGAGCCGCCGTCTTTAACCCAATCGTGAACTACCTGACACTCCTCATCTGTGAAGGCCGTTTTATTCGCGCCCTCGTCGTCCATCTCTTCCGCACCAAGCGCATTAGCAATGACGAGGACTTTGAACGTGTCGAGACCTGCTTTTGTAAACGGCTTCCGGTTGCGAACGACTCGGTACCCATCGTTCATTATTAGATCCACGAATGGCTTGTAGCGACCGTCAGCGGTGTGAAAGTTGTTGTGCGCTTCATCAAACATCACACGTGGTCCATTCTTGGAGTAGACGGGATTCGCGACTGAAACATTGAACTCCGGATCGGCCATCTGTTGTGCGTTGCTCGAGAAGACCAACACAAGAACACATAGACTCGAGAGCAGAATTTGCCTTGAAGTCATAGCAATCAAAGGTATGCAGTTTTTTAGAGAAGCCTCACATGAGGCGATTTGGGGATTGAAATTCAAACTCGGGCTCGAAGCTTAGCAAGTCGTTCTGCTGCCCGGTTGAGTGTTTCATCACTCTTACAGAAACAAAAACGCACTTGCTGTTCGCCTCTTTGTCTAACGCTATAAAAGCTCGAGCCTGGAACACACGCAACACCGACCTCTCGAATTAGATGACGAGTAAACTCAACGTCATTCGAAAATCCAAAGTCAGAAATGTCGGTCATGATGTAGTAAGCGCCATCCGGCACAAAAGTCTTGAAGCCATTCTCTTGCAGAACCGGAAGCAATGCGTCGCGTCGAGTGCGATACTCATTCTGCAGCGCTTCGTAATAGATGGGCGGTAATGACAACGCATAAGCACCTGCTGTTTGCAGAGGAGCCGCGGCACCAACTGTAAGAAAGTCATGGACCTTGCGTATGCCACTCGTAATTTCAGGTGGTGCAATACAGTATCCAACCCGCCAACCAGTCACAGAGTATGTTTTGGACATCGAGTTGACGACGACCGTTCTTTGCCTCATTCCATCAATTTGGGCCATCGAGATGTGTTGGATATTTGCCCCGGTTCGTGGGTAGATGATGTGTTCGTAGATCTCGTCAGTAAAACATAGCGCGTCAAACTCCTGGCAGAGTTGAGCGATGAACTCCATCTCATCCCGCGTGAAGACTTTTCCGGTCGGATTGTTTGGATTGCAAACGATGATGGCTTTTGTTTTGTCGCTGAATGCCGCGCGCAACTCGTCGCGATCGAAACTCCAATCCGGAGCGCGCAACGGAACGTGACGCGGGCGCGCATCGGAGAGAATCGCGTCGGGTGCATAATTCTCGTAATAGGGTTCGAAAACCACCACCTCTTCACCCGGATCGACGGTCGCCATCATCGCGGCGATCATTCCTTCGGTCGAACCGCAGGTGACGGTGATTTCAGTTTCAGGATCTACATCGAGTCCCAGGTACCACTTTGTCTTCCGAGAAATTGCATCCCGGAAATCCTTGGACCCCCAGGTGATTGCGTACTGATTGACATCGTCGGCAATCGCCTGCATCGCCTTTTGCTTAATATCGGCGGGAGCGGCGAAATCAGGGAACCCTTGTGACAGATTTACAGCACCATACTTCATCGCCTCACGAGTCATTTCGCGGATCACCGACTCGGTAAACGAATTCGCTTTTTTGGATACGTGACTGGCTGTTCGGGTTGAGGGTGTTGTCATCTTTTGACCATCTCAACAACGGAATAGGACGCGAGAACGTATGCTCTCACAGGGGTATTACTGTGGCAAGCACGGTTGACCGGAAGCCTCTCGCGCTGCGATTTATGAGGGATGAATGCTGGATCAGCTCTTGTCGCTACGATACTAATAACCTTGCTGCCAGGGTTCGCAACCAACCTTAATGGCCAAATTAAGTCGGCGCAAACATCACAGGTAGAAAATTCAGCGGCTTTGTCGAAGTTCTTCGAAGCACTGGACCAGATTAAGAGCGGTCGTCGACTCGAGCCGGTTCGCATCATGCACTTTGGTGACTCACACGTCGCAGCGGACGTTTTGACGCGGGCCATTCGCGAAAGATTTCAATCTGACTTTGATGATGGTGGACCAGGATACATTGTGCCTCGAAACCCCATGTCCACACGTCGACAGGGCGTCAGTACAGGTGCAACAGAAGGTTGGGTAATCGAAGGGATTGGTGGCCGTTACTCACTCGACAGGATCTATGGCCCGTCAGGTATAAACCTAATGACAACTCGGCCGGGTGAACGAGCCTGGTTAGCTGCAAACTGCAATCATTTCGAGGTGTATTTCGCACGCCAACCAGGCGCGGGGAAAATAAGTATTACGGTGGATGGGGCAGATGTTCTTGACCACCCCATTTCGACAGAATCGACCGTGCCTCAGCTTGATTCTGTAAACCTTGATCTCCCGCAGGTTGGTTTTCATCGACTTGAGCTCCGGACTCTTGATACAGGCAAAGTCCGACTTCTTGGAATAGTTGCCGAAAACATATCGCCTGGGATTGTGTACGACGTGTTTGGTATCAACGGTGCAAAAGCAAATCGAATATTGTCGTGGAACGAGAAAGCCTTCGAACAGGCCGTCAAATTACGTGCTCCTGATCTGATCATAATCGCGTATGGAACCAATGAACTTACCGACCGCGACTGGACAGCAGCTTCGTATACAGAGGACTTGATCCAAATTGTAAAGCGCCTTCGAAAAGCAGCGCCTGGTGCTTCGATTCTCTTTTTTGCGCCACCCGATCGCTCTGACGTGTTTGTTCGGGGAAGATTACAAACGATAACCAACTTGCAACGACGCGTGGCTTTGTCGAATAACGCTGCGTTCTGGAGTGCGTTCCAGGCAATGGGCGGATCGGGCTCAATGAATCGATGGGTGACTCGAGGTCTGGCGCAACCTGACAAGGTCCATCTCACGAGGGCCGGTTACGCGGTTTTAGCGAAGAGGTTCTATGAGGATTTGCTACAGGTCAGAATATCAAGGAAGGTGGGACGCAGCTTTGAAGAGTAAGAATCATTGGTCATATATCATTTGAAATTTATCAATTATCAATTGGGTCTTTGGGCTTGGGGCTGGGGACTTGGAGGAGCTTGGGAATTGGACTCTTAGGTGTTTATCTATAGTCTTTGGCCGCAAATGACAATTGATAAATTTCAAATGATATATGACCAATGATTGTTTTTTATGCCACCACCGCTACTAGATAATCACTCTGACGATGCCGTCCTCCACTTGCACTTCATAAGTCTTGATACGTTCAGTCACCGTCAAACATTCGCCCGTGCGTAGGTCGAATTCCCAGCCATGCCAAGCACACTCAACCACGTAGTCACATACCCTTCCATCGGCGAGAGAAGCCCCGCGATGAGGACAAGAGTTGTCAATGGCATAATATTCGCCACTTACATTGAATACCGCTAACTCCCGGCCGTCCGGAAGTTCAGCGAGAACGCAACTACCCGAACCTAGTTCGGTAATACTGGCGACGCTTATACTTTGCGCGGCGTCATTGGTTGGGGGTTGTTCAGGCTCAGTATCGAATGATTGCATTTAATGAATGGTAACAAAACACGTTTTGCTCAACCAACGAAGTCACAAATGGAGTGCCACCGCAAGCAAGAATCAAACTGTCATAACGTTCTTACTGTGCGGCGGTTTTCACTCTCCCGGCCGATGAGTGATTTAGGATAAGGAGCTGATATGAAACGAATAGTGTTGCTAATTTCATTACTGGCAATTGTTCTGTCGGTTACGGTAAACGCGAATGCCAGTGAAATAACCATACGGGGGAAACTCCAAAAGACTGCTGAGGCCGGTGGTTGGGTAATTGCCTCAGAAAAAGAGAAGTATCTTTTGCTGAATGCGAATGTTTTTCAGAAGGAGTCGTGGTTTAAAGAAGGCGCGACCGTGGAAGCAGTCGGTGAGATTAAAGACGTGATGACGACTTACATGGAAGGAAAGCCTTTCGAAGCGAAGTCATTACGTCCTGTAAACCAGAGTTCGGCTTCCGTCACGAGTGACGAGAAGCGACTCACTCGAGTCCTTGTAAATGGCGACTCGATTGTACAAGCACAACCCGACACTGCAATTGTCACAGTTTCGGTTGTTACTCAGGGCAAGCGCGCCATTGACGCGCAACAAGAGAATGCCACGAAAAGCGATGCAGTGGTTCGCGCGCTAAAAGCTGCTGCCGGTCCAGGCGCCGAGGTTAAGACGAGCGGGTATAGCCTACAGCCTCAACGGATATACAAAGAAGGTCAACCTCCAACGATCACAGGTTACGAAGCTCGCAATAGCGTGACCGTGACCCTATCAGATCTGACCAAACTCGGTCCGGTCATCGACGCAACGAGTCTTGCTGGTGCAAATGATCTCGGCGGAATCTCTTTTACGTTGCGACAGGATCGCCCAGCTCGTGATCGAGCGCTGACCGAGGCCACGCTAGAAGCAATGAGTAAGGCAAAGGTAATCGCGCAAGCTCTCGGTGGGAGAGTGATACGTATCGTGGAAGTTCAAGAGGGTGGTTACATAAGACCACCTCAGCCTATGTACCAGGCTGAAGCAATGATGGTGAAGAGAGACGGTGTTTCAACCCCGATTGAAGTTGGTTCGCTCGATATCCACTCAAGCGTTCAGCTTGTGGCTGAGATCGAAGCGAACATGTAAATAAACAGGTCCCCGATTTACCGAGCAAGAGTGAAGCGCTTGCTCAGTCAGCCCCCTGGCAAATCATCTTTGCTATGTCGCGTTTCGGTTAACCGGCGCGATATAGCAATTTCTTTCCGAGCGAGGAGGGCGCAATGAACCGATACAGAGACGATTTCTACGACGACCGTGAGACCTATCCCCGTCGCGAACGACTTAGTCGCGAACGATTTAGACGAGAAGCGTTGGGAAGTTATGACGAACCGTACAGCAGTCGGGACGAATTTCGTAACAGACCTGACTACAACCCTGGACGATTTGGGGAACGCGCTGAATATGACTACAACGAACCAAGGTACAACACCAGCCGCGATGAGTATCGCGACGACCTGCGACGACGAAACTCACTGCTCGACGTACGTGGAGATCTATCACCGCGCAATTCTAGAAGCTACTATCCTGAGGCCCGCTCGCGTTTACGCTGTCGTGACATCATGACGAGAGATCTTGCGGTTGCAACTCGCGATACTACGTTGCGTGAAGTCGCATTGATGATGAAACAGGAAGACACGGGTGTAATTCCAGTTGTTGACTACGACTTGAAGGCAGGTAACGGCAAATCGACGGATCGAGATCCGGATTCCAGAACATACTCGCGCGGCAAGCTGGTCGGCTTGATGACCGATCGCGATATAGTTGTGCGAGCCGTTGCCGAGGGTAAAGATTGTAATGCTTCCCATGCGGAAGAAATCATGTCGACCAGCATTCACACGGCAAAACCAAATGATCGAGTCGTCGACGTAATACGAAAGATGGGAGATAAGCAAGTACGTCGGATTCCCGTTACAAACGAGAATGGATACCTCGTTGGAATGATCTCGATGGCCGACATTGCCGTTGAAACACCCGAAGATCAAGAATTGGGCGAGGCGTTGGAAGAAATTTCGAAAGGCTCATCATTTTGGAGCCGCCTCTTCAGCTAATCACTTTTGGTAGTGCGATGACTTGTCGACGTTTTGGCCCAGAATTACGGATGCCACAGCGGCGGCAAGTCCTCGTGCGCCGAGACACTTTTCACAGACTTCGTTTTCACTTATGCTCTCATTATGCGAAATCCTGATTTTGAGTTCTCTCTGATCCGTCCGGATCGGCGGGTAAAGCCGTCTGGCAGGTTGTGGAATCCTTCCGCTGACGTCTATCAATCATCGGAAGGCTGGATAGTAAAGGTCGATCTCGCTGGCATCTGTTCTGATGACCTGGAAATCGAGATTCGTGAATCCTTGATGACTCTCCGTGGGTGTCGTCGCGATACGCACTACCGAGAAGGCTTCACCTATCATCAGATGGAGATCACCTATAGTCGTTTTGAAAAGACGATCCAGTTTCCAGCTCCCATCGAAGGCGCAAGTATTGCGCGCGATTACAGCGATGGTTTTTTGATCATTCACCTGCGTCGCTAGGCTCTTTGTTGACGCGTAAATCTAGGAACTGGGTTAATTGCCATGACGGAATCTTCAGAAAAAGCACAACCTCCGGTTGAAAGCCCCACGGCGCAAACCGAATCTGGACCGAAAGCAGAGTTGCAGCCTCGAGCTCCAATCGCTACCGAACCCTTTGAGATAGCGGTACTGGCGCTGCAAAACCTTACTCTCTTTCCTGAAACCGTGGTCCCACTTGGAGTGGGCCGACCACGTTCAATAGCAGCTGTCGAGGCGGCGCTCTCAACCGAAGAAAAACTTCTCGCCTGTATCACTGTTCGACCGGACAGTACCGATGACACTGACGCGTCAGCGACGGATGTCTACGACGTCGGCACACTTGTGATGATCAAGCGAATGGAAAGAGTCGGCGACACGATGAGAATCATCGTGCAGGGAACCGAACGCGTCAAAGTCAAAGAGTGGAAACAGTCCGATCCTCATTTACGCGCCATCGTACAGATCCTGCCCGAACCTAAGATTGTCGATCCGGAACAGGTTGAGGCAGCGAAACGAAACCTACAGCAAATGATTCAGGAAGCGCTTTCGCTCCTGCCAAATGTTCCTCCTGAGGTAAGACTGGCCGTACTCAGCTCAGTAGATGCAGTCAGGCTCGCTTACTTTCTTGGCTCGATCCTTAGTCTCGGCGTCGAGGAAGAACAAAAGATGTTGGAGGCTGACACTGCCGACGAGTTGCTCAACTTAGCGCACGCAAATCTCGCTCGTGAACTTGAGATTTTGCAGCTTCGCTCCAAGATTGCCTCCGAAGCGCAGTCAGAAATGGACAAGGCTCAGCGCGACTATGTTCTGCGCCAGCAGATGCGGGCCATTCAAAAAGAGCTGGGTGAGGACGAAGGTGGTGAAGCGGCGGAAGCGGAGCTCCTCAGAGAGCGACTGGAAAAGGCGAGTCTTCCTGAAGACGTACGAGAAGAAGCCGAACGAGAGTTAAAACGACTCCAACGTTTACCTGCAGCAGCACCTGACTATCACGTAATACGTACCTATCTTGAGTACGTACTCGAGTTGCCGTGGCTCAAATCATCTGAGGACAAATTGGACCTGGATGAGGCGCGAAAGATCCTTGACGAGGATCATTACGGTCTCGAAGACGTCAAGGAACGTATCCTGGAATTTCTCGCGGTCATTAAACTTCGTCCGGAGACCAAGAGTCCGATTCTTTTGTTTGTTGGACCACCGGGAGTTGGTAAGACATCTCTTGGAAGATCGATTGCGCGTGCTCTTGGTCGTCAGTTCGAGAGAATGTCGCTTGGTGGTGTACGTGACGAGGCGGAATTGCGTGGCCACAGACGTACGTACATTGGCGCGCTGCCCGGTCGCATAATCCAATCAATCCGACGTGCCGGAGTTAATAATCCGGTCTTAATGTTGGATGAAGTCGACAAATTAGGTAACGACTATCGAGGGGATCCCTCCGCGGCTTTACTCGAGATTCTGGATCCGCAACAAAACAACTCGTTCCGCGATCACTATCTTGATCTGCCGTTTGATTTATCAAAAATCTTCTTTATTGCAACGGCAAATCAGTTAGCTCCGATCCCGGCACCTTTGCGTGACCGAATGGAAATAATCGGTCTGGCAGGTTATAGCGACAAAGAGAAACTGCAGATCGCTCGTCGTTATCTTGTTCCTCGGCAAACAACTGAAAACGGCTTGAATGGTGCGCAGTTGGTGATTCAAGACGACGCGATTGAGCTAATCGCAGCACGCTACACTCGTGAAGCTGGTGTAAGACAACTGGAGCGAAACATTGGGAGTATCGCACGGAAAGTTGCGTTGAAAATTGCTCAAGCGCAAGCAGAAAGTGTGACGGTTTCGGCCAATGACCTGCGTGAGTATCTTGGACCACCGAGGTTCTATCCTGAACAGGCGAGGAAGGAACTTCCAGCTGGCGTCGCAACCGGTATGGCCTGGACCGAAATGGGCGGGGAAGTGTTGTTCATCGAAGCAACACTATTACCTGGCGGTCGCGGCCTGACCATTACTGGACAGCTTGGGGAAGTCATGCAGGAGTCAGCGAGAGCAGCGCAATCTTACCTCTGGTCCCATGCCGCAGACTTTGGTATTGACGCAAACTTCTTCAAGGAGTTTGGGGTCCATTTACACGTTCCAGCCGGCGCTATTCCGAAGGATGGTCCAAGTGCAGGAGTCACGATTACGTCCGCGCTGGCGTCGCTTTACACAGGGCGCAGAGTTCGACCCGATACGGCCATGACCGGCGAAATTACTTTGTCAGGTCTTGTTTTCCCTATCGGCGGCGTGAAGGAGAAAGTTCTCGCCGCACACCGAGCGGGCATCAGACGTATTCTGCTTCCGAGTCGAAATGAAGCTGATGTTGATGATATTCCAGAGGATGTAAGAAAAGACCTTGAGATTATTTTTGTCTCGAGGATTAGTGAAGTGCTGGATGCCGCTTTGGAGGTGTTGGTGTCGAATCCACCTCCGTCACCTTTGCTGGTGGATAACGCTCAGGGAAGTCGCCGGTTGGAGCCAGAAGCACTTACCGTTAAAGAGGCTTAAGTCGGAAGATTGGTCATATATCATTTGAAATTTATCAATTGTCATTTGAGGCTTTGCCCTTGAGCCTTCGATCTTGGGGTTGTCCCAAATGATAATTGATAAATTTCAAATGATATATGACCAATCTTCTGACCAATCTTCCGTCTTTTCCTGACTCTACAAGCTCACGTGATTGAATACTTCTCACTTGAAACGCCTTAGGCCACTGGCTTGTCCAGTGGTCCTTAACGCTCTTTGCTAATTAGCTTCTCTTGATTTCATTCCTGCGCGCGCAAGCGCGCCTGAGGGAAAGCGAATTATTGTTAGCAACGAGCGTAAAGAACCACGGGACAAGCCCCGTGGCCTTATCCCTTCCTCACTGCAAATACACAGAAAAGACTGCATTCTCGATAGGCAATTGTGCGTAAACACTATGGCAGCGCTTCGATGTTGACATAGAACTTAAATGTTCCAGTCACTTGCACTCCCAATAGGTACTGTACGTTCACACTCGCACCCGCTGGTAACGGCGTTCCCAAAGTTATAGTTCCCGCCGACATCGTACTGTTAATCGCTCCTCCATTTGGTTGAGCCGGAGGCGCTTCTAACGTCGTGCCTTGCACAGTTATCGTGCAAGGTGTTGCAGGCGAACCATTCGATGCAAGGCAGGTGGCGGAATCATTCACCCCACTAACAACGACCGATCCTGACGTTAATGCCCGAACATCTGCGATTCCGCCCGGAACTGGTGCTGAGGTGATATCAACCACTCTAAACCGCAAGCGCGTCACCGGCGCTCCAGTGTTATTAACAAACCGCCGTCTAATGGACAACGTACCGCTGGCACCATTTGTAACGGGTGTTAGATCACGGACGCGATTTGGTGCCGCTCCGGCAGGTACTGTCGCGTCGAGGAAGAGTCCTGGAATCGTAGAGTTCCTCAAGAGCGGTGACGCGAGATTCTCTGGACCAGGAGCACCCAATCGCTGACCAGCTATCGTGTTCGCTCCAGTGGTGTCGGCAAACAGGAAGTCAGTGGCGTTGTTGTTTTTATCGATTGGGGTACTACTCGGACATCCTCCAAAGATTCCCGGATTCCCACCTTTGCCACACGGATCACGTTCGAAACTGTATTCCAACGTACTGACGCCGAGCGCAGGTAGCGTCGTTCCTTCTCTTAACAAGTCACAAACACTACCCGTGTTTGATCCAAACCCGACCGCATCCAACGCAGTCGCAGATGAGATGTTGCCAACGTCAGCTGTACTAAAGATCGCCACGTTTGCATCTGCCTCGAGATTCGAGGTCATGGTCTGATTACCCGCAGCATTTGCAGCCAGGCTGTAAGCCGAGCCAACCACGAGGTAATGCCCCCTGGCAGGAATCACGGTGCCGTTAGGAATCGTGGCTATCAGAATCGGTGTCGCATCGCAGTCCGCACCTTTTTTGTATAGACCATAGCCTGCGCTCGCATCCGACGCTGCAACGTTAATTGGTGAATCGGTATTGTTGTAGAGTTCGACGAAGTCATCGTCAGGACCAGCTGGTCCCGAAGTACGTAACTCGCTTATCAAGAACGTACCCGCAGTACCAGCCGGAGTGATCGTGCCTGTAGCTTGATTGTCGACAATGTTACCGCCTGTAGCGCCCGTCAAGTTGAGTAGCAACGTCTCGTCAGTCTCCGAGTTGTCCGGATCAGCAAGGATCGTCACGGGCACAGCCTTGATTTGCTGTCCGGGGGTAAAGTTAACAGAGCCAGCAGCTATTGGAGTGTAGTCAGTACCTGGAGTTGCAGGATTTGCACCACCCGATGCCGTCGCGAAGTTTACGGTCACGCCACCAACCGGTGCTGGAGTTGAGAGCACAATCGTGAACAACATATTCGCTGTTCCCGACGTTGGCTCCGCAACGCGCGCATCTCGAACCGAGACATCCGGAGGTAGGTTGCTCACATCGTGTTGCTCAGTATCCGAACTTCCGATGAAGTTTGTATCACCAACGTAAGTCGCAGTGATGGTTCTCGTACCGGTTCCATTGAGAACCAGGGCACAACTACCAACAGCTACCGTTCCCGTACAAGTCTCAGCGCCACCACTCACCGTAACGTTAACGTTTCCTGTCGGCGTTCCAGCACCAGGCGCCACAGCGACGACTGAGAAGTTAACCGTTACGCTTTGGCCCACGCTTGATGGATCTGGAGCGTCAGAGGTGATCGTCGTAAGTGAGTTTGACTGATTGACCGTGTGACTGACACCCGCTGAAGTACTGCCGGCGTAATTTGTGTCGCCAGAGTATTGAGCCGTGATTGTCTTTGTGCCCGGCGATGTAAAGATGATGCTGCACTGACCAGTTGCGACTGGAGCATTGCAACTATTGACGCCGTCTGACGCCGTGACTGTTCCAGTCAGTGGCGCGCCCAATGTGCCTGGAGCGCTAACAGCAACACTCCACTGAACCAACACTGCTTCACCCACCACGGAAGGAGTGCCGGTTAATGACGCGTTATTAGTAATGGTAGTTACTGTGTTGGCCTGATTGACCGTATGCGAGGCCGAGGCCGACGTACTACCATTGTAGTTACTGTCACCTGCGTACTGAGCAGTCAGTGATTTCACTCCCGCAGTATTGAACGTGACGTTGCATTGTCCAGCACTGACTGCCGCAGTACAGCCGTCAGTACCATCAGTCACTGTTACATTGCCTGTAAGTGCAGCTCCCAAACTACCAGGCGCGTTAACGGTCACGCTCCAGGTCACGGTTACAGCTTGACCGACAACAGATGGTGTACTCGCAAGACTCGCTGCATTGGAGATCGTTGTCGTTGTGTTTGCCGGATTGACCGTGTGTGCCGTAGTTGTAGAAGTACTGCCGTTGTAATTAGTGTCGCCAGCGTATTGCGCCGTCAGACTCTTATTACCTGCGGTAGTAAATGTGATGTTGCACTGTCCGGCACTGAACGCCGCGCTACAATTATTAACTCCATCACTAACGGTTACATTCCCGGTTAAAGCAGCACCTAGACTTCCTGGCGGATTAACAGTGACGTTCCATTGAACCGTAACGGCCTGACCTACCACCGATGGTGAGATATTGATGTTGGTGATGGAGGTTGTAGTATCGGCCTTATTTACCGTATGGGGCGTGGCAGGCGTTGAAGTACTACCGTTGTAATTGCTATCGCCTGCATAACTAGCAGTAATTGATTTTGAACCTGCAGTTGTGAAAGTAATGGCGCATTGGCCCGCTGTAATTGCAGCGGTGCAATTGTTTGTTCCATCGGAAACTGTAACGTTTCCTGTCAGTGCCGCTCCCACACTTCCAGGCGCATTGACTGTGACATTCCATTGAACAACTACCGCCTCACCTACAACAGAAGCAGTTCCGAGCGCGACTCCATTTGTGATTGTGGTAGTAGTACTTGCCTTGTTGACTGTAACTGTATTGCTCGAATCCTGGTTGCCTTCATTACTCTCAACAACGCTATCGTTTGGATCAACGCGCGATATTCCACCTCCACGCGGATTCGCGTAAGGCCCTACGACATTAGCTTTCGCTGAAATGTTTACCTGAAACGATCCGCCGACCCCAATCGTCACGGCACCATTCGCAGTACAAGTTAGATCTTTCGAGCCATTGATAGCGCAGTCAACTGTGCCACTGTTGAGCCCGCCCAGGACAATGCTCGGCGTCAATACTGTGTAAGAAATGTCGACACTATTCGGTAGGTTGTCGAGCAATATGGTCTGCCCGTTTAGGAAGTTGGCAACAGCGTCTCCTCCGTTGTTAATAGTTTGAGTCCAGGTCCAAGTTTGACCAACAACTGCAATGTTACTGACATCGTTTGTTTTCGCAGCCGTCAGGTCTGGACACTGAACTGTGACTAGCCCCGCAACTGGCTGACTATCAACTGTGGCCGTCGCCCCACCGGCACCACATGAAGCACTGTTCGTTCCTGCGGTGAAACCGGTTGTTGCAGTTCCAAAGGGAACCGTAGCCGTACCTCCGCCTGATGCACCTAATCCAGTTGTTGTATGCGTGTAAGTAAAGCTATTCGTTGTCACCGAAGTGATATTGAAGGTCCCGTTGTAGCCAGGTTCACTAACACCTGCGATCGTGACACTCTGGCCCACCGAGAATCCGTGAGCAACCGTGGTCGTAATAGTGACGCTGCTACCTGCTTCGGTTGCACCGGTCGGAGCTGCTGCGATATTTCGCACGGCTTGAATAGATGTTTGTGTGTTGGAAAGAGCGCCTTTCAAAACGTTGTTCCAGATGACTGGAAGACCTGCCAGCGAAAAGAGATTACTCGCCGCGATGGGAGTGTTCGCGGAGTCAGTCAGGAAACCGGCAGTTAAGGTTGTTGAGCCTCCCAGCAAAACGGCCGCTGGACTTGCGGTATTTCTGAGTTGCAGAGACTTGGTGACTGTGAGACCTAACAAATCATTTGCTGCAGGACCAGTATTAACTCCCCACCAGTTATCATCGGCATTAGCTGTACCGCCGTTCCTAAAGATGCCACGACCGTTCGTGACCGTAGTTGTCGTATTGTTAATCAACCGATTGAAAGTGATGTTGGTAGTACCAGCATTTGCACTGATTGCCCCGCCCCGTCCCGCAGCATTTGTAGCTGTATTGTTGGTGAAAGTTGAACTTAGGATGTTTTGGGTTCTAGAGGTATTCGAGATGGCTAAAGCACCTCCATCTCCTCCACCAGTAGCTTGATTGGCATTAAACGTCGAGTTGGTGATGGCCGAGGCCGTACCCGCACTAACGATCGAGGTAAAGATCGCGCCCCCTGCAGGGAAACCGGATGTCACCGCGGATGTGTTGCTAGTGAATGAAGTGTTGGCAATTGTTAAGTTGCCAGTTGAGCATTGACCTGACGCGTTTGCCAGGTTGTAAAAGATTGCTCCACCCTGGCCCTTAGCCGAATTCGTAGCTGAGTTGGCTGTGAAACTGGAGTTTTGAATAGTTAGCGTACCGCATTGATTGAAGATTGAGCCGCCCTGGCCAAACGTCGCATCGCTGTTAGAGTTGTTATGAATATTTGCATTGTTGATGGTGGTAGTCGACGCGCTGCTGCCGCTGTCAGCTCCAGTAAAAATTCCGGTGAAGGTTCCACCGGAAACCTCGATATTCTGCAATGAAAGAGTAACGATCTGAGGGTTCAGTGCCGCGTCTGCGAAACCAGTAGTAATTACGTCGTTGAGATTGATTGTTTGATTAATAACCGGCTTGCCACCCGTTCCCATTAGCGTTGTATTGGTATTCAGTGCGCTGCCGATTTCGAGATCGGGCAAATTAATCGTTCCCGTTGCGGCTGGCGTATTTGGATTGTTGACGCTGAGATTGTAAGTGCCTGCAGGCACAATAATCGTGTGTGGACCAGTTGTGCTGTTTGTCTTAAGAACTGCTTCGCGCAAACTACAGTCGCCCGCAACGCCATTGCACTGGTTCGCAATTGGGCTTCTAGCCGAGTCTGTAGTCGTGTTTATGGTAAGCGTCAGTGGAGCGAGAGGAAGAAGTTGAGCCGTTGATTGTCCTGCTCGTAGCACGACGAGATCGCGCTCGCCATTAAATTTTGGCGCCATCGTCAGCACGGCTACCGGAGCTGTGTCACCTGCCAAAGCTGTTGGCACATGAGCGCCAACCTGCAAATCTCCAGACTGCTGTTCCAACCCGGAAGCTACTCCTACAAGGATTCTTACCTGGCGACCTGACTTATCGAGCAATACCAAATCTTCAGCAGGACGCGACGAGATTCCAGATTTTGTAAGGAGCGACTGTGAACCCCGCTCCTCAAGTTTCCCGACCTCGCCGTCCAGTTGACGCACGATGTTCCATCTTTCAACCCCGCCTGGCTGCCATGTAGGCTTGGCCATTGACTCTCTTATCTCTTCTTCACGTCTTGTTCGAATTAATTGCCGTAACTGGTCTTGTGTAGTTGAATCAAAATCCACTATTGGATATTGCTTAGCGGTCGCTTGCGTTCGCTGCAGTAATGCGACCTGGCCCGAGGCGGTGAGCGCCGCGATATCTGACACCATCTGCCCATCCGCAAGGAAATCTCCTGTGACAACGCTCAGGACATTCGCTCCAACATCGATTACTTCAAAACGGTCTCGTAGATCTGACGCGCTGTTACCAGCCGATGAACCTGGTCTTTGACCATGAATAATCAACACCTGGCTTCCACTGGCCACAGCAAGATCAAAAAATGGATCTTCGTCCATCAGGCCCAGAGATAACGCCGTCGCCGAAGCCGCGAGTGGAGTAATCGTCGGCGTTGCAGATAATCCCTGTTGGTTTTGATCAAAAACGGCGATAGCTGGACCTTGTGGTCCATCGATCGCCGCAATCACCGCTAGCCAGCCTGTACTGTGACTAAAAGCACCGGCCGTCAGAGCACTTACAGTTCCTGGCATTTGAAGTTTCTGAGCTGGACCGAAGCTTCCGTGTCCATCGCCTGATATGAGGTAGAGGCCACCTCCTTGAGCAGCTGTCAGAAGATCTTTGTGCCCGTCATCGTTGAAATCGCCGGTCAAGATCATGTCCGCGCGTTCGGGAATTCCAAACGATCCAGTGGCAGTCAGTAGGGATGGCGGCAGCTGTCCCGCTGCGGCGCGATCAAAAATAGAGTTGTCCCTTGGTGCGAAGGCGTCAACATTGCCTCGCTGCAACATGATCATCCCGGCTCGACCCGTGTCGTACCCCGTCAGCAGATCGGGTGCGCCATCTTCATCGAAGTCATCAGAAGCAAGCGATAGCGCTCGCACCTGAGATTTAGCTGACGTACGTTGTATTGCCTGTGAGGTGTTGATAGACGTCGCCTTGCCGAATTGCAACTTACCGGTATCCCGATTGACCCGGCCGATCGCTTTAGTCGACTCCGATGTCGCAGAGTCGCTCATCGCAAACATCGCCAGCACTGCATAGGCTATCAGTGCGATTAAGACGACTGGGGTCGACTTTAGAGCGGTGTTAATAAACGCCGAGTTGTTTCGCATTCGATAAATCGGATTGATTACCGGCCGAGGCATCGTTTTGATCTCCTTGTTCAATACGGTTCTTTACAGACAGGGTGAGGGTAGATTGCAAAGGGCTAACGCCACAGGAACACTGCTGGTGTTCGATACGCCGAAATCCAGGGATGCAGTGTTTATTACGCATCAATACGGTCGAATGAACACTCGACACGAAGTTCGCGCCAGTATCGATTGACTGACGGGCCACTGAAGTGACTAGTTACCACAATCGCGAGCTGTCTCGTTTGTGATGGTCCAAGCCGAGTTTTCAGAACACGAAACGATCTTTGTAATAAAACAGCCGTCCTGATCTTCGGCAACAAGCTTAATGTTGGTGGCCTCGCAGCTCAGATTACTGAAGGTATGCGAGCCACCTGCTGATATGGTTGAGTTGTTGAGCTGATCCGGCCCCCAATTGTCTTCATTTGATGGAGACAGATAGAAGTGTCGAATTTCACGGTTCGAACTATTCGTAACCGTTACAGAAATTACTGGTGTCGTGGTAGCTCTTAAGAGCAGTGGTGTTGCTGCTAGAGCTACTAGCACAAGACAACCAAGAACTAACCTGCTGCGTACCCCGAAATTTCTAATCATTGAACTACTGCCTTTCTTTAAAGGGCCTTAGGAATTCAAGTTGTCACTTAGATATCGCGTAGACGTATTCGAGCCTTAAGTCTCAAGGACAACTGCTGTTCACTGTGTTGTGTGGACCATCGTCAACTGCAGCGCTACCGTTCTGGCTCTTCGGAACAGTTACTTTGGCTGTGGCCGTAGTGACATGACCAAAGGTATCGCGCACTCTGAAGGTGATCGTGTAGACGCGGCCATTGAGATTACCGTCGCGTTCCGCCCGTAGTTGAACTGACTTACAGTCTGGCGCAATGACAATATCGTTTATCGTCGACCCATCAGCCCCACTCGGATTGTCGTCAGGCTCATCACTTGTTACCTGAGCAATCACGACGCTGTTGATATTCACACTCGGGTCACAAGCCGCACTTGCACTTGCGACCAGGTCAGTAACGTTGATCGTTTCGTATTTATGATTCGGCGGCCAAAGCGAGATCGTTTGACCATTCAACGTAATTACCGGAGCAGATGAGTTAACCGTCAGGTTGGCAGTCTGTATGGCTGAACTGCACGCGCCAGTGGTTTCGACGCTATAACCTCCGCTATCGCCAGCCTGACCATTACTGATACTCAAGGTGCTGGTGGTCGCAGTATTGACGATGGAGACTCGACCTCCGAGGCCGCCGTTGTTCAGAACGGTGGCGCCTTTTTTCCAAACAAAGCTGAATGGACCAGTGCCAGAAGCCGTGGTCGTAAAGGTTGCTGTCGAACCTTCACACACCAATTGATCATTTGGCTTGGTCGTTGCGGTGTTTTGTTTGAATGTGAGTATCGCAGCAGTTGTTGTTGCGCTGCCGCAAGAGTTTGTAAACATCGCGCGATACTTGTTGCCGTTCTGACCAGAAGTAGCTGTAAAGGTCAACGTCGGGCTGGTCGCGCCGGGGATGTCGTTGAACGTACTTCCACCATCGGTAGAGACCTGCCACTTAACAGTTGGCGATGGGCTTCCATCAGCTGTGGCTACAAAGGTCGCCAATCCGCTATCGCAGACGGCCTGGTCAGTTGGATTCTGAGTAATTGTCACCGACTTGTTTATGTCGGTGGTCGCATTCTGTACGCCGTTGTCCAGCGAAGCCGAAACGATTGCTGGTCCTCCCGTTGGGCCATTAAGAGTGCTGCTGGCAATTGAATTAGCAATTGCAACCGAGGCGGGTGTGACGTTAGCGCCGCCTGGTCCAGATACAACGGCGAATGTGACTGTCAGTCCATTAAGCACGGATGGCGAAACAGTTGAGTTGGCAGAATTCTTCGTGAAGTCCGCGGTCAGAACGGTACCGTCGCAGGCTGGAGTGGCAATGAAAACCAAATCAAGACGCGGACTGGTCGTAACATTGAGCCCGGCGGAGGTATCGCAGCCCGATGCGCCAGGAAAGTCGTCACAACCCCACCAATTATTAGTCGCGTCTATTGGGGACGACCCCTGGCTTGCCACACCAGTACCCGTTCCAGTAGCAGTGTTGTCTTTGAATCTCGATAAATTGACTAACAACGTTCCGGCGCCGCCGGTTCCAATACCACCGCCTTTGGTGGATGTGCCTGTCGCGTGATTGTTAGTGAAGGTTGAGCCTGTTATCGAGTAAGTGTTTTCACTTCTGTTTGGACCAAAGAAGGCGATTGCACCTCCAGCAATATTATTGTTTGCACTTGCAGTGTTGTTTGAGAACGTGGAATTGGTAACCACAAAGTTACCGAATGTTCCGGGAGATCCATTGCTATTGGGCAGATCAAAAAAGACCGCACCTCCCTGAAACGATGCGGTGTTGCTGGAAAACGTCGAATTGGTGATCGTTAGATTGCCGGTTTGATTGAAGATGCCGCCGCCCTGACCAAACGGGTTGCTGTTATTGTGTACATTGCAACCGCTAATAGTTGTGTTACTCCGTCCACTGGTATTGTCGACGCCGGTGAAGATCCCGCTAAACTGGCCGCCAGTAATTTCCAGGTTTTGCAATGTCAGCGACACGGCAACAGGAGTAAATCCGTCCGCCTGAAATCCGGTTGTGATTACATCATTGCCTGCAACCGTCTGCTGGACCTTTGGCATTCCACCAACGCCAACTATGACGGTATCCCGGTTCGACGTACTGCCAACTTGCAAATCAGGAAAGCTGATTGTTCCCGTTGTAGCCGGCGTGTTCGGGTTATTGACGCTCAACATGTAATTGCCGGCCGGTACTGAGATTGTGATCTGTCCCAGTGCGGCTGTGTCTTGAGTATTAGCATTAAGGACCGCGCCGCGAAGACTCGACATCTGGAAAGGATCGCTGGCCGTACCGCTACCTCCGTGTACGATGGCGTCTGCATTATCAATAGTTCCAGTCACCGTGTAGAAGATCCCTGGCGGAGGCGAATTAAAGAATGCTTTCGAATTTTTGCGCGCAAAAACTGCTGAACTTCCAATCCCAACAAGCATCAAGCCCATCATGAAGACTACGAGCACACGGATAGCTTGGTGGGAAACTAAACTCGTCATCGGTTGACCTCCGGCTTTGTGAGACACTCCTACGTTAGAGTTGAGCGAGGTGATCAGTTGTCTAACAGCTGTAGAAACTACTGAGCTTAATCAGGTTATGGCTGATTTGGCGGCTGGCTCGAACAATCCAAAACTCTTCAATTGATTAAAGACAGCGGCGTTCATTCTTGATTGGGCCAACAGCTCGGTTGCAGCTAAAGCTGGTGAATATGATTGCGTTTCCTGATGTTGACCGTTTGCGAGAGTGGTGGACCAATAATTGGTCTTTTCGGTCAACGTAAGTTTGAATTCGAGACTGCCCTGTTTGTTTGTAAAAGGTTTTATTCTGTAAACGGTCGTGGACCAACTTGAAGTTTGAGTTGTAGCGATGTTCACTTCTGGAGCTAGTTCTACTTCGGCCCAAACCGCAAAGGAATTCACATCATCAGTATCTGCGTTGGCCCAACTTGCGCCAAGTTCAGTTAGGTTTGGTGATTTGGTCACTGTGTTTAGATCAACCCGCACGAGATCTCGTGTAGGACCAACGATCTTCAATCTTTGCTTGTCTACCAAACCGACCGGTACGTTAAGAATTAGCGATTCAAAGTAATCAAACTCGGCGGAAATTCTGTCCGGCAACTTGGGGTTCGACTCAAGGTGAGCCGGTGCAACTACCAACGCCACTTCCTGCGGGATCAGCACACCACCCGGCTTGAGAAACCTCTCGCGCGCGTCGATCATGATTTGGACGATGTCTTCGTCAAAAACCAGGTGGCCAATAGTCTCAGAGATAACTACGTCGAAACGGGTGTCAACATTGAGTTGATTGGATCGTGCATTAACAACCTGGACGCGATCCGCAACGCCATTTTCGTGAGCGAGCGTTCGAATAAGCCCGATCAGCAGTTCTTCCTGCTCTATCGCAACGACATGTTTGGCGCCCAACTTTGCAGCAACAATGGCCCACAGTCCTGTGCCAGATCCAATATCCAGTACGAATGACTCCGAATTCACAACCTGCTTCAGTGCTTGAAAGAACGCTTCATTGCGACTCCCATCCTTGAGTAGGGACTCGTGAATATTCATCAACTGGCAGGCGTGGTTATAGAGCCGAACCTCTGCAGCGTCAGAGTCGAATTGAGTAGCCAAGTTGTTGTCAGCCGGTAACGTTTTTCTACCTCTTCAGGTTTGCGGCCCTTTAACCTCGCGGTGGAAAGACTCCCTGGAGCGCGATGATAAAATTCAACACCAGGTACGGCGGCATGTTGTTGTGTGGAAGACTCGAACCGCTAACAGAGAGCGCCAACGGGTTCATCAAAGTGTTTTGCGCAGTTGAGGCGGTATGCTGATTGATGGTGGCGCGTCGAGATCCTGACACCGCCCAGACGTTACCGGCGGGACTCGTCGAATCAGCTGCCGCGTCAGTACAACGCACAGAGTGCGCGTGGGCTGGCATGTCAGTCTGAATCAACGTGACACTCGGTACGCCTGACTGTTCGCCAAGAAAACGATCGGACAACCCTGCGCCCTGGCCTGCACCTAGTGGCGCACTACCTTGAAGATTGGGTAGCGCGAAAGTACTCTTGCCGTCTCCGCCATAGAACGTACCTAGCAGAGAAAACAAGGCCGTATTTTGAGAAATTGGCATTAACTGCCCATTACATAATGCCCAGCCTGTCGGGGCAAAATTGCCTGTGAAGATTCTGATCTCTGCAACGAACGGATCCATTGATTTTCTCCTTGAATCAGTTTCGACTCGGGAAAATTCCTACTAACGCAATGACAAAATTCAAAACGAGTAGCGGTGACAAATTGTTATGCGGCTGACTTCCTCCGACGTTCGTAATTGCGTTTGCCCGCATAGCGTTATTCGCAGTTGGTCCATAAACCTGCTGACCACCGCTCGCCGGCAAATTGCCGACGGGAGTATTCAAATCAGCCGGCGCCAGGCTCGCATTTACCAAGTGGTTATGCGCGGGCATCTCTGAATTCGTCACTGTGTGGTTTTCTTCGCCACCTTTTTCGCCCAGATTGAATCCGTCTCCAAAATGCAAAGGCGTTCGCCCTCTCAGATCGGGAAGAGCAAAAGTTGTCTGTCCGTTTCCACCATAGGTTGTTCCCAGGATCGAGAACAACGCCTGGTTTTGGTTGATAGGAAGGAACTGTCCATTGCACATGGCCCAACCCTTCGGAGGAAAGTTAAAAGCAACTATTTTTACTTCGCCAAGAAATGGTGTACCCACGGTGGAATCTCCTTTTTATTCGGCGCGATTGGACGAAGCGCTTTCAAAACGCGACTGTCGGAGTGGCTCGTTGAGCCGCGGCAACTAGGTGTTATCAAGTCTGAGAAGGAAAAATTCCAAAAAGAGAAATGATGAAGTTGATTGTCAAGAACGGCAGCATGTTTTCGTGCGGCTGACTGCCTCCAACAACACTCGCCATTAAATTGCTCATATTCTGATTAGGGTCGACGTTTGCATACATGAGGTTCGATGTCGTCGCGTTGGCCGCCGGCACCTGATCTGTGGGGGTTCCGGTGTTTCCCGCAACATCACTACAAAGTGCCGAGTGCGCGTGAATCGGAATCTGTTGCGCCGTTAGCGTGACTGCTTCAACTCCGGTCTTCTCGCCAATTATGTAAGTAGAAGTTCCCGGGCTCTGACCATTATGAACCGGCACACGACCCTGAAGATCGGGTAGAGCAAAGGTCTCCTGACCGTCACCTCCGTACGTTGTCCCAATAAGTTGGAATAACACATCATTCTCAGCTATAGGCATTAGTTGCCCCTGACAGAGAGCCCATCCAGCCGGGGCGAAACTTCCACCAAACATTCTGATTTCACCAATGTAGGGGTTGCTCATGTTCCTCTCCTTTGAAAATCTTCCCGCTAGACCAACCGATTAAAGACAGCTTCGTAATAGATGCCGTTCGCATCCTGACGGATGGGAACAATCATTAAATCGAAGGAGCCCAATACATCGTGGTCCAATCGATACATCCGTTGGGGTAATAGCAAATCTGCAGGTCCCTGAAACTCAATTGAAAAAACTTGCTGACGTTCCCGGGTTGCCAACTCGGAGACGTCGGTCAGTAACAGTTCAATCGGAGGCTGATCTTCCCCCACGCATCTGAACCTCGTATTTAGCTGTGGAACAAAATCGTCCCGATTAAGTTGCTCTAATACAGTTTTTGTAGCGGTATCACTCATGGGATTCTATTAGTCGATCCTCCTGCCGCAGTCTCCTTTGCCGTCCCTGTTTCCGGGCGCCACTCCATCAACCAGTAAAACCCATTTTCTACTTTTTGTTTGAACCCCATCCGCTGGTACAGCTTTAGGGCCGGATTGAAATTTTCCACATACAAGCGCAAAGGCTTCTGTGTCCCTGACGCCTCAACTTGTAATTCTCTAATCAGTCCCGAACCGATTCCCAGATTCCGGTATTCAGGTAACAAGGCAATATCGATCACACTGATTTCATCATCAGTTCTTTCAACGATTAGACGACCTACAGGCGTTTCGTCTTTAACTATGACGAGATACTGAGCATCCGGGCACTGAAATAAGTAATAGTCTCGCTGCGCCTTGAACTGCATCTGCAAAAATGTCTGCTTCTGCTCATCATTCCAGTCGACTAGAGTCAACTCCTGCTCTCGCGTGCTTGCATACACGTCGAAGAGAAATGTCTCGTCATCTTTACCGGCAAGACGCTTCGTGACAGCCATAAGACAGGCTTAGGACTAGCTAAATATGGATGATTGCTTCATATAGCCCGCTTCCGGGCTTTCCAACAGGCACAATGAATAGAACAAAAGGCTCGCGTTGGCCGTGCTCCAAAACGTAGGTGCCCTGTGTCAAAGCTAATGAGTTATTGGAATCTCTGAAGAATAGCGAAAAGTTTTCTTGACCGGGAATCTTAGCTGCATCTTTGGTCACTTGTTTATGATCTCTGATTCTTGTCAGAGTTACATTGACCCGTTCGAGAGCACTGGCATGAATGCTGAACGTAGTATTGAGAAATGGAGTAAACGATTCTTTGCTATAAATCGAGGCACCCTTGGAAGAGGCAAACAAATCGATATTCGGTTGCGCAGTCGCCGCTGCGGCCTTTGAGACAACTCCTGACGCTCCTGCGCAGGCAATGGACAGCGCACCAGCTTTAAGGAATCTACGACGAGACGTAGCCATCTTGACGGGCCTCCTGATGAAGGATTTGGAAGTAACCACACCTGTATCTCATTCGAGAAACAAGACAAGCCAAAACGAATCATGAAGCTAAAACGGCAGGACCCTAGAGCGGGGTAGCCCTTCTTCCCGAACGGGTTGAACGGCTAAAGGGTCGAGGAACTCATCGCGTCTGATGGTGCTCAACAAAGACGCGCGTGTACGAACTATATCTCTAAGTCATTAGGAATACAAGAAAAGTTTCTTTTGCAAGTGATGCTTCTGCGCACAAACTTCGTCGAAGATCTTGGACCATAAGAAGATGAGGCCCATGTCCAACTAGAAACTTTTTATTGAAGGCACGCTACTTTTTGATGTGACTTTTTAGGTCGAGGTTACGGATTAAGCGGTGAAGGTAGTTTGGATGCACTCCAAGCGCTTTGGCGGCATCTGTATAATTGCCATCTGCCTGTTGCACCGCCTGGAGAATGATTTGTTTCTTGGTTTGGGTGACTGCATCATGGTACTTCAGTGTCCCATTCGCGCCTACCGATTCACGCTCAAGAACCGCTTCCGGCAAATCGTCGGGCAGAATGGTGTCGGTGGTTCCAAGCACGACAGCTCGTTCAATAGCATTTTCTAACTCACGTACATTTCCCGGCCAGTCATAAGCCGCTAGTCGCGTTCGTGCCTCCGCGGAAATCCCGTGTAAACGTCGATTGCATCTGACGCTGTACTTGTCAGCGAAGTAACTGGCGAGCAAAGGAATGTCTTCTCGTCGATCCCGCAAGGCTGGCATTTCGAACGATACAACGTTGAGGCGATAAAAAAGATCCTGCCGAAACTGACCGGCCTCAATTGCTTCTTCGAGATTCTTGTTTGTCGCTGCAATGAGCCTGATATCAACCTTGATCGTGGCCGTACCGCCAACTCGTTCAAATTCCCGCTCTTGAAGCACGCGAAGCAATTTCACCTGCAGGAAAGGCGAAAGTTCGCCAATTTCATCCAGGAACAGAGTGCCTCCATCAGCAATCTCGAGCCGACCCTTTTTCTGCGATTGAGCGCCAGTGAATGCACCTTTCTCGTGTCCAAACAATTCGCTTTCGAGTAGCGATTCCGCCAGTGCCGCACAGTTCACGGCGACAAATGGTTTTTGCACTCGCTTACTATTCCGATGAATCGCTCGGGCGGCTAACTCTTTTCCTGTACCGCTCTCGCCTTCAACCAGGACGGTCGAATCGGTGGGTGCCACTTTTGAAATAAAGTGGTAAACCCGTTGCATGGCCCCACTCTCGCCAATCATGTTGTGTTCGATATTGACATCGGCCAGCAGCCTTTGATTCTCACTTTCAAGCCATTCGAACTGTCGCGCGTTCTCAATTGCAACGGCGGCAATTCCTGCGATCGCCGTGACGAGCTGTAGATGGTCCTTATTAAATTCATGACCACGGACACTTGTATCGAGATAAATCACTCCTAACTTGCGATCGAGCATGATCAAAGGCACACACAATACCGATACCGTCTTTGCCTCCACTAAACTTTCGCTTGCAAGACTCGCCTCTATCGCATCACTTGCGAGCATTGCGACACCGTCTTTTAAGACCTGTTGCGCGATAGTTTGACTGATGGTCACAGTCGCATCTTTCCCACTAATTCGATCAAGACCAAAGACATTGCCGCTCAAAAGCGACTCCTCTTCTGCCAGCACGATCGCACCATGTTGCGCTGGTACAACCTCAAAGAGAAGTTCGAGTAAACGTTGCTGTAGTGTTTCAAGTCCACGAATTGCGTTGATGGTGGTACTTATCTTCATCAACGCACTGAGGTCACGGGCCATCAAATACAACGCGTCCTCAAAGCGAACTTGAACGGTAGAACCGCTGAGGATTTTCTGATCGTCAAAGCGAATCAAGCTGGATTTCGAAGTACTGCCATCTTCCGTGGTTAGAAAAAGAAACTGTGACTCGCCTATGCGAACTCGATCACCATGTTCCAGGACCCGGGTTTTAACCGGCACGTCATTGACAAAGGTTCCGTTCAGACTATCCAGGTCAGTGATAACGAGCGTTTCTCCCTGTTGCTCGATGGTTGAATGGCGACGCGAGACTGAGGCATCTGCAATACAAAGACTTGCCTTGGTCTCACGACCAATCACAAAAGAGCCATCTTTGATCTGGATGATGGCACCTTTGAGTTTGCCGGATATGGCCGCAAGTCTTGCCTGCATTTTCATATTTTGAGAGGTCTGGTTTTTCGTTCGTAAAGTCTACGCGCAGGAAAGCTCGTGAGCAACAAGAACCTTCAACTTATTAAGAGGCTATCCGACCGGATAAGAGCCTATCTGTTTGGATAGTAGTTTGGGGCCTGTCAGTCTGGTGAGTAGAACCGCATCCTTTGTTTTGCTGAACACTTTGCGATTTTGGTATCGGTAAGCTCTTTGGCACGGTTGTCGCAATAGCCTCCCCAACAACAGGCAATTAAGCCTGGCTGCCCGAAAGAAAGCTGAGGAGGAATCATGGCAAAACAACTTACAAGAACACTCACGATGTTGGTGGCAACACTCTCGCTCTTCGGCGCGGTTGCTTCAGCGAATATACACGCCCAGAGACAGACAGCGAATATCCCGTTCGATTTCGTCATAGGTGACGAAACTATGCCCGCCGGCGAATATAGCGTTGACTCAATCACTAGCACTGGCGAGACATTGAGAGTCCAAGGCGCCGACAACGAAAAGAGCGCCGTGCGCCTATCCATCGCCCTACGACAATTGGAGCCGGCTAACAAAGGCAAGCTGGTATTCCGCAAGTATCAAGATCAGTACTTTCTTACCGAAGTATGGACCGCTGGCGAAGCCACAGGTCGCAGGGTTCTGAAGTCATCGCGCGAGAAAGCGCTAGACCGTGATATCGCAGCGCTGCCAAAAGACGCCGCGAAGTCTGAGAGAGTTGAAATAGCGTTAGTACTCCACTAAAGCGAGCACTGACCAATCCGAATGCCCGCGCAGGAAAGTAGCTCGTGCTCGGTAAGTAACACGCGACTCATTCCTGCTCAAAAGCCAGAACGGCGATCCAACGCCCTCGGATCGCCGTTCTGGTTTTGTGGTAAGCAAAATTATTTTCAGAGTTAAGGAATTATTCGCCAATTGTTGTTCGGTTGAGACGGCACCATTTTCTTTTTCTCGACCCACTCGATGATCAGCTCGCGTATTTCTTCACTCGACCGCAGTACAACTTTCGCATCCTTGTACATGCTGTAACCACCGCCGCCATTAACACGATAGTTGTTTGTTGCTAACCGGAACTTCTGATCAGGTTTTACCGCCACACCTCGAAACTTGAGGTTCTGAATTCGATCTCCAAAAGGTTTAGTAATATCCAAATCATAAGTAACACCTTCGGCGATATCGAAGTTGTAAGCAGGAATCTTGTCGTTAATCAATTCTGCTGGTGACTTCCCCGCCTCATATGGTCGAAAGTACCTGGCCGAATGCTCGAGCGCCGCTTTCAGCTGTTGCCCTGTCACCTCCAACACAACCAATGTGTTCTCGTAAACATACAAACCGGCGATGTCTCGAACTGTAACCGGCCCCTTTGCGATCCTTGCTTCGGAGTTGAAACTTGCAACCATCGAAACGTCGGCCTTACCCGCATCAAGTTGAACTCGTTGAATCAAGTCAAGTATTGCGGTGTCGCGGAACCTCGCCTGCTTAGCAGTGAGTTCTTCTGGTGAATCTCCGATCACTCGGGCCAACCACGCCTGTGTCTCGCTGTCATACGGCTCGACCAATTTCACAATCTCGGGATCTGGTTCAACTTTGTCGTCGGTCGGAATAGTTCGAGCCGCCTTGGCGGAAACGCGCCATCCGCTTCCAGTCTTCTCGAGGTAAAAGTCCGCACGCGCCAGGTGACGTCCCCAATAATTAGCTTGCGTAAGTAAGACACCGTTGATGTAGAGCGAAGGTACCTCACGATGTGTATGTCCCATGAAAATGGCGTCGACGCCGGGGACTTCTTTGGCAATGGCTATTGCCTGATTCTCTTCGGGTACCTGATCTGGATTCGCTTCTCCAGTGCGCAGATCCTCACCTAATCCCATGTGCATGGCTATCACGACAAGATCTACCTTCTCCTGGTCGCGCAAGATTGGAACCCACTTCTTTGCTTCAACTAAAGGTTCGTGAAACTCGAGCCCCGCGTAGTTCGCCGCGTTATCCCAATTGGGAATTCCTGGTGTGGTCAAACCAAGAATACCGATTCTCACTCCACTGACTTCCTTCACCAGATATGGTTTGTAGTGAGGCTTCTTAGTAGCTATTTCGTAGGTATTCGCCGAAAGCCAGGGAAACTTCGCTTCCTTCCGAGCCTTTTCCAGCACCGTCAATCCGAAATTGTATTCATGATTTCCTACGGCCATCGCGTCGTAGTTCAACGAGTTCATTGCCAACATCATCGGATCGATCGGTTGGTTGTTCTTCTTGGCATGAAACGACTCGAGGGGAGAGCCCTGGATGGTGTCGCCTGAGTCAATCAAGACAACGTTCGGCTGTTCGCGACGTATCCTTTTAATCAAAGTTGCTACCTTCGCAAGCCCACGGTTATCAGGTTTGTTGGTGTAATAATCGATCGGATCGAGATTTCCGTGGAGATCCGTTGTACCGAGTACCGTAATTTGGACCCGCTGATTACTAGTTTGAGGTAATACGGCAAAGACAACCGTCAGGAGGACAAGAAGGGGACCAAAACGCGGAAAGAGTTTCTTGTGATTCATGTGAGGAGATTAACTGAAGATACGAAACTGCGACAAATCGTGGGCCACTACGGACGCTCTGCGTTGTTTACAAAGACTTCAACTGCACTAGACTCGTTCACCTTAACCTCATGCAACTTGCGAAAGTTCGTACGCGCATATTCGATCTCATCTTTATTTTCGAAGTAGGTTCGACCTCGTTGCACGATCGCGTAAACAGGACCGGACGCATTCCTCAGGTCGAAGTCGGTCGCCGAGATTGGATGTGAGTTCAGATCGGTCCGCCCGTAAAGCTCGAGGTAATGACGGGACACTCCAGGCGTTTCATGTGCGATAGTTGCTCCAGGCGGAGCCTGTTCGCAAACATACTTAATGGCCTCACGGAGTCCGTCGTCGTAATACTCATCGTGCGGAAAATAGAAACCCGCCTTTTCCGGGGCGAATGCGTTGGTGTATAGAGCGTAGTGAGGTCCATTCGCAAGCGCGATTCCTGCCGGTGCCAACACGAAAAGAGCAACTGCCATGCTGGAAAAAACTATTGGTCCATGTTTCCACTTTGGAAATTGAGATGTCAGCCACGAGACCAATGCAACTACACCCACGGCTGCCAGCATATAGACAAAAGGCATGACCGACAGTGTGTACCGCAGCCACTTACCACCCACTAACGAGTAAGGCACTATCCAAAAGAAAAACATGAAGAGTAAGAACGCGTAGCCTACTTCGCGTCGACGTTTGATTGACACGGCTAAGCCGATAATCAAGCCTGCCAGAATCATTATTGGCACTTTGACCATGAGGAAGAGAACATAAAAATAGACTGGCGTTCCCCAGAAGGGCGAGCTCGACATATTGTTCTTATACAAGCGGCCAGCAAACAAATAACCTGAGTGTGAGAGCAACCGCTCACCCATGTACTCATTCAGGTATAGCCAAACCTCAGGCAGTAAGATTGCCGGACTCACAACCAGGAAGACTAACGCAATAACCATAAAGAAGAGGCCCGGCGTTCTGCCAGTCGGTTCCCCTGGAACCGCTGTTCGCACATGAAAGTTGTGATGGAAAATCATATTAAGCCCGAGGTAGTGAGGAAAATATTTCGAGGCGATCATCAAACCGAATGAAACAGCACTGGCGAGATAGTTATTGAGTCTACTTCGAGTTTGGGTTGGTGATATTTGTTTGGCCCGTACAAAGAAATAGAAAGCAAACAACATAAAGAAGACTAGAAGTGAATCCTCTTTACCAATTCGATTATGAGTGATCGCGTTTATACCAACGGCCCAGAAGACGGCGGCAAGCAGCGCGGTCCAACGATCAAAGAAGACAGCCGTAAGAAGAAATATAGGTATTACCGTCAAAGCCCCTATCAGGACATTCGGCAATCTCAGCGCAATTTCCTGACTATTAGTGGGAGCGCTGCGAAGCGAACCCCACATCAGCATTTTCATTATCATCGGATGTTCGGAATTCGCCGAGAAGTCGCCACGCTCGTATGCTTGGATCGCATCGAGTTTGTTCATCTCGTCTTCGGCAAGGCCAATCTCATCAAGCCGGTTAAGCCGGAGACCGAAACCGAGGACTATGAGAATTGCCAGGGTACAGATGACGGTCCAATCGAGGGTTAAGATTCGACTAGACCAATCAGAGCGCAGGCCGGGCAGAAAACCTGATCGGTCGTGGACATTGACCAGGGGCGAGGAAGAACTAAACTTGAAATTTCCGGACAAGAGCAAAATCCTTTGAAATACGAGCGGCAAAATAGACCATAACTGTCACGGATTATTTACGTTCACGGTGAGGTCTATCAATATCCGTGCCTCTCAGTGGTAGCTGAGAGCAAAATGCTTTATGGTAATACCTTGATTCATAACCGCCAGAAGTCGACTGCTTTTGTCAGAAAAAGGTACGGGCCAACTCGCTAATTTATGGATAACTTAGTCACGTCAAATATTCGCCAACGACCCATCCGCACACTCGTAAGCGTAACTGGTATTGCACTTGGTGTGAGTTTAGTGATGTTGTTCACTGGACTTGCGAGGGGTATGTCAAACGACCTGCAGCGCAGAGCCTCAAACGTGCGAGCGGAACTCATATTTATGAGACCCGGTGCAGTTCAGATCACAGGGAGTACGGCAAACCTGGATACCGAATATGCATCGAGGTTGAAGGCTATCGACGGAGTTGAGGAGGCGTTGCCGGTGATTCGCTATATCTTCCAAGGCAACAGAGGTTTCGGAATTGAACAGATTGATGGCGTTAACTGGGAGCAATACTCTCGGATGAACGGGATCAGCATCTTGCAGGGAAGTGCTCCTCAGTCACCAAATGAAGTCGTAATTGATGAGACGAAAAGCCGCAATAACAATCTCAAAGTTAGCGACAAAATAAAGCCGTTTGGAAATCAAGAGTACCGAATAAGCGGCATCTATTCCCCGGAGTCTGGTGCAAGAGTAAAGATGCCACTCGAGACGCTGCAAAGTGAGTTGGAATCACCCGGAAAATGCACTTTTATCTTCGTCAAACTGCGCGATTCGGAACAACTCAATCAGGTGGCGGCTCGCATCGATAAGGAACTCCCCGGCAATACCATTCAACCGACGAAAGAGGTCTTCACCAGCATCGAAAAAAGCATTCCTTATCTTGGAACCTTTCTACGAGTTCTGGTTGGACTCGCTGCCATTGTCAGCGCTCTCGTTGTCATGCTCGCCATGTACACCACGATTACTGAACGAACGCGAGAGATTGGAATCCTAAAAGCAATGGGTGCTTCGCGCAGTTACATCATTGGTGTTATTGAAAAGGAAGCAATTCTGATCAGCGTGATAGGACTCGTGGCAGGTTTCGTGGTTTCGCTGATAGCTGGATATGTAATCCACCGTTTTTATGGTTTGTTGTTTGAATACAGTTTGTGGTGGACGCTGACGGCCGCGGCAATAGGTCTGATTGGTGGGGTGGTCGGCGCACTATATCCTGCAATCCGAGCTTCAAATCTTGACCCGGTGATGGCTTTGGCTTACGACTAAGTCTTCACCGAGTGTCCGACTCGTAAGTCCGGTGATGGTGCTTCGAGTCCACGAAAAGAGAAGCCTCGTTTAAGTAGGAGTACGACTCCAATTGTGCTCCAGAAAATATCGCGACCTTTTCTGACGATAGCCAAAGTAACACCTGTCGCTTTAGCCAAACCCAGCACCTTTGAAACCTGGCCTGTACCTCCCTCGTCCACTCCGACGCGTAGCGGAATGAATTTGAAAGCTACGTTAATTACTCGATTCACCGACTCGAGGATGAAGGCCTGTTTCAGGGTTGGCGTCACGGGACTGATAAAGGAAAGCGTTGTATAAATTTCAAGTACGCCCGCCATATGAAAAGTCAGTTCCAATGCAAGAATCGCAATGAATGATCGGCTGCTCTTCGTGTAGAACCCGTAAATCTTTTCCTCGAGCAGTTGTGCTTCCGGTTTCAACTTCGTCATCCACTTGCGAGCAATTCCATGAGAACCAAGAAAACTTACTGCTCCACTAAGAAATTTGGCTTGTCCTCGAACGACGAGGTAAATAAGCGGCATCAGCAGGAGCGTAGTGATAAGCGCGCCAATTGTTGCATAACGAAGAGCTTTGGGTAGAGCAAAACTCAAGAGCAGAGTTGTCGTACCGATGAAGATAAAGAACGCCACAGACAAGCTGTAAAAGATATTTTCAATTGCCAGTGCTGAGAGTCCGACCATGAACGGCAAACGGTTCTTAACAAAAACCGCTTTCGAAGGTTCACTTACTGCCGCACTTGCTAGTGGAACGATGTTTCCCAGTGCATCGCCCATCAATCGTGCCGCAAGGGCGTCGCGAAAGCGTAGTTTGAAGGGCGGTTCGACACATCTGGTCCAGGCGATCGATCTCACTATGTGCCGAATACTTGAGATGGCGAGGATAAGAAGAAATCCCAGACCGAGGTTTTGAATTCCGGTGATGATTGCAGACACGCCAGCGCGTCGTACGAAGTAGGTAAACAGAGCCAACCCAATTAAACCGAATAGTATCCCTAACGGCGCGAACCTTCGCGCCCGAGGCGGACCGGGAGCGGCATTAACACTGCTGTCAGGCATCGAGTAACGGTACCACACGTGGTTAATTTCAGGAGCAATGTATGTGCCTGTCCTAATCTGTCACTTTTGTTCGCATTAGAGACGAATTCATCGCAGCTGTACCCGACACTGCGAGTCTTATTCTGACAATTGCCCAAAAGAATGACTTATTGTCCATGATTTACGTTTCGCCTTTTGCCTTTTATGTTTTGGCTTGATTATCATGCTGCTGCCAACAAAGAACGACTTCTCCAAGCAGGTAAAGATGAGTCAATCCCAAACAGCCATCGAGCAACTTACAGGTAGACCGCTCACTACTCTTTCTGAAGACGAGCAGATGTTCCGCAGCAGTGTGCGCGAGTTTGCTGAGGGTGAATTGCGGCCGCGCGTCGTACACATGGACGAAGCAGCCAAGATGGATCCGGCACTCATAAAGCAGTGCTTTCAACTTGGGCTGATGGGTATAGAAACTCCCGAAGAGTACGGTGGTGCTGGTGCCAACTTCTTCACCGCCATTCTTGCCGTTGAAGAACTCTCGCGCGTTGACGCTTCAGTCGGCGTGCTAGTTGACGTGCAAAACACACTCGTTAACAACGCCTTTATTCGGTGGGGTACCGCAGAACAGAAACAGAAGTATCTGACACAGCTTGCGAGTGCGGATGTCGGGGCGTATGCGTTGAGCGAGCCGTCCTCAGGATCGGACGCGTTTGCTATGCAAACTCGTGCGATCGATAAAGGCGATCACTACCTCATTAATGGCCGGAAGCTCTGGATCACAAACGGCATCGAAGCGAATATCTTCGTACTCTTCGCAAACGCCAATCCTGATGCGGGCTACCGCGGTATCACTGCATTTGTACTCGAAAAGGGTTTTGAAGGATTTTCAATCGGAAAGAAAGAAAACAAACTTGGTATCCGCGCCTCTTCGACGGTCGAGTTGATCCTGGAAGATTGCAAAATCCCGAAGGAAAATGTTTTAGGCGAACTCGGTAAGGGCTACAAGATCTCCATCGAAACGTTGAACGAGGGACGGATCGGAATTGGTGCGCAAATGATTGGCATTGCAGCAGGCGCACTTGAGTGTGCCATTGCTTACACTGCCGAGCGTCAACAGTTTGGAAAATCAATCAATCAGTTTCAAGGCGTGCAGTTTCAACTTGCGGAGATGGCCACAGAGCTGGAAGCGGCAAGGCTTATGGTGTACAACGCGGCCCGTATGAAAGACGCCGGATTGAATTTCGTGAAGGAAGCCGCGATGGCTAAGCTTTATTCGTCGCGAGTGGCAGAACGGGTCAGTTCAAAGGCGATCGAACTCTACGGCGGCTACGGCTACGTGAAAGATTATCCGGTTGAAAAATACTGGCGCGACTCAAAGATTGGTGCGATTTATGAAGGCACCTCAAACATGCAGTTGCAAACAATCGCCAAACTGATAATAGGTAAATAATAATGAGTGCCTCACGGATTGAGCTCTTCAAACAAATGCTGGTCGCGGATCCAGCGAATACGAGTGTGCTTTTTGGACTAGCCAAGGAGTATGAGAAGGGCGGACAAAACGAAGAGCTGATCGAAACGCTAATTCGGTATCTGGAAATTTCAGATGATGAGGGAAACGCGTACGGCATGTTGGCAAGCGCCTATGAACGAGCTGGCCATACTGACAAAGCGCGTGAAGCTTACGAACGCGGTATCGACACGGCCCAACGACATGGACATCCCGGAATGGCCGAAGAATATCGTCAGGCCTTAGCTGGTAACTATGAACACTGATACTAAAGTACTGAAGCTGGTGCGCAAATCTGCTTCTGATGAAAACGAAGCAACACACGAGATAGCCGAGACTCCAGTGTCTCGACCAACTCCTGTTCAAACACCCCAACCGGCACTGCAAACCGCCGCAGTTGCACAAAAACCTGTCGCAGTAAACAGGCCGACTGCCGTCAGTAAATCAGAGAGTCACCAACTACCCGATGACAAGACCCTCATCGAGATGTATCGCACGATGTACACGTCGCGACGTCTCGATGACAAAGAAATCCAGCTTAAAGGACAGAACAGAATTTTCTTTCAGATCAGCGGCGCGGGTCACGAAGCTGTACTCGTTGCAGCAGGTTCGGTCCTGAAACCCGGTTACGACTGGTTCTATCCGTACTATCGTGACCGTGCGCTTTGCCTGCAATTGGGAATGACTCCACTTGAACAGTTGCTTGCAGCTGTAGGTGCTGAATCGGATCCAAATTCTCACGGACGGCAAATGCCTTCACACTGGGGCCATAAGAAACTGAACATCGTTTCTCAGTCGTCTCCCACCGGCACGCAACTGTTGCAGGCCGTGGGTTCGGCCGAAGCCAGTTATCGCTTTCAACTAATTCCTGAATTGAAGAATGTCCTCAAGGGTTTTCACGACGATGAAGTTGCTTATGTTTCGCTTGGAGACGGAACGAGTAGTGAGGGCGAATTCTGGGAGGCTTTGAACACCGCTTCTAATCTGAAACTGCCGGTTGTCTTCCTGCTCGAAGACAATGGTTACGCGATCAGTGTTCCGGTTGAAGTACAAACTGCGGGAGGCGATGTCTCCAAACTGATCGAAGGTTTTCCGTCACTCTATCTCCAGAAATGTGATGGCACTGACTTGCTTGAATCGCTGGAGACCATGCGACGGGCTGTTGACTATTGCCGGCAGCGTAAAGGTCCTGCACTAGTTCATGCGAAAGTGATTCGACCCTATTCTCATTCGCTCTCAGACGACGAAAAGCTGTATCGACCCGACGAGGAGCGCACCTCAGATGCGGAGCGCGACCCCATTAAGAAGTTTGGGGCTTTGCTAATCGATGAAGGAGTGATCGATCAAGCGGGACTCCAAAAGATCAAGAACGAAATCGATCTGGAAATTAATGAAGCGGCTGATCAGGCACTCGAGAGTGCTCAGCCTTCCGTCGAGACCGCCACGAAATACATCTTTTCGCCGGACGTCGATCCGACGTCGAGTGAATTCGATACTGAAGATGACGTCGAACTCTCTGGCAATGCTGGCACGATGGTAGATCTACTTAATCGCTGCCTGCATACTGAAATGGCCCGGGATCCACGCATAGTGGTATTCGGTGAAGATGTGGCTGATTGTTCGCGCGACCAGTACCTGGAGACTGTAAAAGGCAAAGGCGGCGTTTTCAAAGTTACGGCAAATCTACAGAGAAAATTCCGTAGCGCTCGCGTCTTCAATTCACCACTTGCTGAGGCAAACATTGTCGGCCGCGCAATAGGAATGGCAGTTCGCGGTTTCAAACCGGTGGTTGAAATCCAGTTCTTCGACTACATCTGGCCAGCAATGCATCAGATCAGAAATGAGCTGGCGTTGATGCGTTGGCGTTCGGGTAACGAATGGAAAGCTCCAGTGGTTATCCGAGTGCCGATTGGGGGCTATCTGAAGGGTGGCGCTGTCTATCACTCGCAATCGGGCGTTTCAACTTTTACTCAAATCCCCGGACTGCGAGTTATTTATCCATCAAACGCACTCGCTGCTAACGGGCTACTGAGAACCGCTATTCGATGTGACGATCCAGTTTTGTTTTTGGAGCACAAACATCTCTACCGGCAGGCTTACAATAAGTCGCAGTATCCGTCTGATGACTTCATGATTCCGTTTGGTAAAGCAAAGAAAGTAAGAGAAGGAAATAACCTTTCGATTATTACCTACGGAGCGCTGGTGCAACGTTCTCTAGTGGCGGCAAAACAGGCAGAGCAAGCTGGTATCAGTGTCGAGATTATCGATCTGCGCAGTCTGGTTCCTTATGATTGGGACGCAGTGGTTGAGACGGTGAAGAAAACTAATCGGGTAATTGTCGCACACGAAGACTCGCTGTCGTTTGGATATGGCGCTGAGATAGCGGCGCGAATTGCAGATGAACTGTTTGAGTATTTAGATGCACCAGTGAAGCGAGTTTGTGCACTCGATACTTTTGTCGCATACGCCCCGCAGCTTGAGGATGCAATACTGCCGCAAATCAGTGATGTGGGTAAGGCGATTCAGGAATTGAATTCTTACTAGTACTTGTATTTAGTGCTTTGTGCTTTTGTACTTTGTTCTGTATTCGACGTTGCTGTTTCAGGTCCAAGCAGCGAAAGAAAAAACAAAGTACAAAGCACCAAGATCAAAAACCCAAATCCGCTACTCGGCCAACCCCATAAAGATCGCCGTATCCACACTCTTAGGATTTCCCAAAACTACAAAGCGAATGTTCCGCATGTACTTCTGCGATACTCGCTGTACATCAGCAGGCGTTACTGCAGTTAGCTTCTCAAGGAAATCCACCGAATTACGCCAGCCGCCCCCAATCAACTCGTATTGGGCCAACTCACCTGCCTGCGCGGCGTTCGTTTCCTGTCCGAGATAGTACGTGGTCAGGTACTGGGCCACGACTGACTGAATGTCGTCGGCGCCCACCGGCTCATGCTGCAAGCGAGCGATTTCATTCAACATCAAACGAATTGATTGATTTGCATCTACCGCTGTTACGTACAAGCCACCAACATTCGCTGCTTGTGTCCGCAGAAACGCATCAGGAGCGTAAGACAAATTCCTCTTAACTCGAACCTCCTCAAATACGCGATCCCGCAAAAGCGAACTCGCGACGCGCATCGGATAGATATCCGACGAGGTTAAGGAAGGCGCGGCAAAAAGACCTTGCACATAATTCGTTGGGAGCTCGCGCGGCGTAACATCCACCGATGATTTACTGAAGGTGAGTCCAGGTACGGGATCAGCTTTGTAATTCCCGCGCGGCAATTTCCCTACTGTGGTCGCCACCATATCGCGAACGTCCGCGACATTGAGATCGCCCACAATCACCAACAGGAGTCGCGAAGTCTCCATCATTTTGTCGTGGTAACGCCGCAAATCGTCTGGCGTTAGTTTCGCGATTACTTCCGGCGTCCCATTGCTATTCAGATAGGGATGCCCGGCATATGCGACATTGTCCTGCAATTTCTGTAAGTAGACATCCGGGTTATCAGTGTCGTCGCTGAGAGACACAACCATTCGGTCTCGCACAAGACTGACGTCGTCAGGTGTAAACGAAGGACGAAGGATGACGTCTCCAAAGAGTTGCCAGGAGCGAGCGAAGTGAAATCGAGTACAACCGAGTGAAAGCACTGAGTAGTCGTAATTGGTGCTGCTTCCGATTACCGTTCCCATTCGGGAAAGCTCACTGCGCATCTTGTCACGTGGAAATCCGGTTGTAGCTTCAGTTGAAGCGCTTAACATCAGTTGCTCAATACCGGCATTCTGCGCGTTCGAATTTGCGGCGCCTCCACGAAGAAACAGCCCGGCCGCCACAGTCAAGCTTCCTTCACGTCGCTTGAGCAGGACCTTCAGCCCATTGACATCAAATTCACTGACAAGTGCCGCTTGTTTAGCAACTACACTCTGTACCGTCTGTTGATCAGGACGGGGAGTTAACTTGCCTTGCTGACCCGCAAATGACGCATCGCGTCCACCGAAGACGGTAATTGAAATCAGCAAACTGCCGAGCACAACCCGACGTATCCAATTATTAACTGGGAAGTTCATCCGTTTGTTACCTGCCTGCGTCACTAAATCATTCATGATGATTGCTTTCTTCATTGGCCCATCAACTCTTCCGGCTGAATCTTGATCTTCGCCTGGGCATCGCCCGACATCAGCGCCAGACCCACATGCGGTTTACCTTGAATATAAGTTGTAACGTAGCGACTAATGTCGGCGCGTGAAGTTGCGCGCAGACGAGGCAAGTATCCGCGGAAGTAATCAAATCCTGTCGACGCCCACCAGAAGCTAAGCGTGTGTGTGTAGTCGCTGGTTTTCTCACGTGAATAGAGATCGTCGGCTTCGAGAAGTGCTTTAGCACTCTCGAGCTGTTCGTCGGTGTAATAGTCCTTGTCGTTGAAGTGAGAAATCTCTTCGTAGATAGCCTTAATTGCGGCTCGCGCTTTGTCCGGCGTGGTTTGAGCTATTATCTGAATCGGACCAACGTTCCGTTGCGTGTAGTAACTCAGGTCGATACCAGTAACAAGTCCAGTGTCAACGATGTTCCTCTGAAAGCGAGAATTTGGCTGTCGCAAGATGAATGAGAAAACATCCGCAGCGTAAGTAGCAGGATTGTCTTTACCGATAGAAGGACCATGCCAGCCAATGTTGATAATCACATTTTGTACCTGTGAAGTAATGACGGCGCCTTCACTCTTTGTGAGTGGCGGATGTTCCATCAGCGGAAACTCAACAAAAGGATCCTTCTCGCGTCGTGCCCAATCACCATAAAATTCCTGCGCCATCTTGAACACTTCTGCAGGCACAACATCGCCAGTGATGACGAGTGCTGAATTATTTGGCACGTAATAACGCTGCTGAATTAGTCTCATCATCGCGGTTGTCGCTCCGCCAACTGTTTGGCGACTTCCGAGAGGATTCTTGCGGCTCGTGTATTTGTAAAAGAGCCGGTTGTTCATTTCCTGTTGGAGTGGGAAGAATGGGTTCGACTCGTTGCGGTCAATTTCTCCGATCACTACCTGTTGTTCACGCGCGAACTCACGTTCATCAAAGAGCGGATAACGAGACGCGTCTTTCATGAACTGCATAGCTGTCCGAATGTTCGGACTGGTAGTGGTGAAGTAATAGTCAACTACCTCTTCTCGAGTTGTACCGTTATAAGCGATACCCATCTGACCGATCGTGCGCAGGTAATCTTCTGCATTGGCGATCGCACGATTCTGTTTAAAAAACATGTGTTCGTAGAGGTGCGACAGGCCGTTTAACTCGGGCGGTTCGGTGTAAGAACCATTCTTAACCGCAAGTTCGATTGTGACCAAAGGAACTGAGTGATCCTCCATGATGATCACTTCAAGACCATTCGCCAGCGTCTGACTTATTAAGGCAGCTTCTGGTATACGGGTTGGGCTTGGTGCCGCGGCACCCTGGCGAGGTGCGGCCGTTCGTGGCGCTGACTGTTGAATTGCAGCATTCGAAACGGCTGCAGATTGCGCCAACAAACAAAACAGAAGCGAGATAACTAAAAGGCTTCGTTTCACAGAAATCTCCGGTGGTCTAGACTTTTCATTTCTGGGAATGATTCCCAGGCCTGTTCGATTCTTTGGGGAGCTAAATAGATGTCAACTGCCCCTGAAACATTCACGGCGCCCGAAGGCGCCGCCTCAAACGAGGTTAGCTTGCCGCCGCGAAATAAACAAATGGTAATTAGGATTGAACTTAAAGGAATGTCAAAAAGGGGCGATTTTGTGGTCAACAATCCAGAAAACCAGACAAATCTGCGATACCACTGCTACGGTCGCGACTCGATAATAGGATTGACTCGCTATTTCTTGCCTACGAGCGTACGAGCCTTCTTCCTTAATGCTGTGCGGTATGCTGCGGCGTCTGTACCAGCCGCGTTTGAAAGCCAGTTGATCTTAGGGGTTCCGCTCGGAGTGGTTTCGCCGGTCATGAACATCGAATAGGTACGTTTGTCGTTGGGAACAAACAACACGAGGCGCTTTTTACTGCGACTCTCTTTCGAATCTCTTCCGGTAAAGAGTACTTCTTGATAACCATCCTCATCTGCGTCTAAGAGTTCCGCCGACCAACTTGCCTTTCGGAATCCGTCCATATCCAGAGAGCCTTGAGCGCTGACTCGATACTTTCCATTCTTTTTCTCAAGAATGAAAAAATTTGTGCTCCCGGATTTACGCTGGTTATTGATTGCGACTATAGATGCCCCGGCATCTGTGTCGAGCAACTCCACTTCACCTAATGAACCACTAGCAAATCTTGCCGCGATCTTCCGTGCTTGTTCGATCGAGATCTGTTCCCGAGCGGGTTCTAACTCGACCGGAGGCTCCTTTACCGGCTGAGACACTGCTGATGCAGTTCGATATGAGACGGGAGTCATCTGCAGTTGCGACGCAGCAACTGGTGCGACAAATTTTTCTTTTCTGGGTTCCGGTGCGCTCTCACCGGTGTATCCCCAGGCCAATAACACTCCAAAAACTGTTACCAGAATTAAAGGTGCGCCAATGCGAAACAGAACGCTCTTCCCGTGATTTGCTGCAGCGACCATCGATGAAAGCGGTTCCATGTCAGGCAGCGTACGCTCTGGTTGTACCAAACTTCTTTCCAATTGCAGTTTCGCCATCGCTGCAGTCCGCGGACGATCCTCGGTTCGCTTTGCTAGTAACGTATGAACGGCCAATGCCAGCGGGCGTGGTATGTCTTGACGCAGTTTTGGAAGTGGTGGCGGCGGGGCCGTCGCCTGCTTTACCAGCAAGGCTGACTGAAGTGGATCAACGAATGGAGGACGACCAGCGAGCATTTCATAGACCAGCACGCCAAGACTGTACAGATCACTGCGTGCTCCAACCCGCTGTCCAAGACATTGCTCTGGCGACATGTAACGAGGAGTGCCGACGAGATGACCTGAGCCAGTACTCGCATGTGTTGCCGTTGAGTCTGCCGATGACGCAAGCACTTTCGCAACACCAAAATCGAGCACACAAACTCCACGCGCTCCCAACATGATGTTTGATGGTTTGAGGTCGCGGTGAACTATTCCGAGCCGGTGGGCCTCTTCGAGTACGTCGCAAATCTGAGTAGCAATTTCAACTGCGCGCGATGCTGAGAATCGACCTTCTCGACTAAGTGCTTGTGAGAGCGTTTCACCCTCGACTAATTCCATCACGATGAAGTGGCGGCCGTCGGGGAGACTTCCTGCGTCGAAAATCATGGCCGCATGCGGATGTCGCAGCTTGGCCATAGTTCTGGCTTCCCGCAGGAAACGATCCGAGACATCACTGTCGCCAACCAGTTCCCGCTTGATGATTTTGACTGCAACCGGACGTTCGAGCCCAAGGTGGGTTGCGAGATAAACAGTGCCCATGCCACCTGTTCCAATCTCGCGTTCGATTCTGAACCTACCAGCTATAAATTGGGGGACATCCATACTGACCTTCCTTCGGGTTAAAAAGGTCCTTCGTCGCTGTGTTACATCTACTGTAAGAGGAGAAACGACGCCAATGCGCGTTATTAAACTTGGATTGTTTGTTGTCCGGGGGAAGAGACCTGTTTGGGTTCCGGCGCTAGTTTAGCACCAACCAGTGATTGGGTGGAATAGCCGCCGTACAATTTCGGCTACCCGGCAAGGTTGGGGACGGGGGCTACTTGTCCAAACCTGGGTGGGCTGAACCCACGACATTTGGAATCCAAAAAGTCTGACCGTTGACCTCAATGCTTCTGAGTCCGTGCTTCGGTAAGTCCTTTTCTTTTAGGCCCAGAAAGGTGAAGTGCGGCAAGTCGCTGATTACCGTTTGAAACCAACCATGATTTGCCATGATCTGTCGCACGCGTGGATTCTCAAACTCATTCACGTCAAACGCCAACATTGCAATGTGTTGAGAGGTACCGGGAGCGGCAATCGAATAGAGAATCGACTTTGACAGGTCTTTACTAAAGTAAATGCCAGATTTTTCGAGCTCGAGCACTTCAGCCACTTGTTGCGAAAGCGGCAACGCCTTAAGACGAGCAACCTGATCGGCGGTCAGGCGTCCCTGGCCCAACCAATAGTCGAGCGCCGGTTGAAATCTTGAGTTCCACAAACGCAGACTGTCTTCGTAATTGCGTCGAGCAGCCTCCGCTCCGTCCCTCGGAGTAATATCGAGTCCTTCCTTTTGAGCTTCCTCGCGGGCCTTTCGAAGCTCCTTCAGTGCGGCGGGCTGGAGTTCAATTTCGTCGTAACCCATGAACTCGGCTTCAAAACCAGCATCGTTCTGAAACTTTGCCACCTGCTCCTCATTTGCAAAAACACAAAGCGGCGGAGGCAGCACTTTCTTGGTGGCTATGTACACTGCGCCATATTCTTCAAGAATGCGCCGGGCGACTGGATCGGAGGGTGGACAGATACTCTCGACAGTGGTTTTTCTTTTTTTCAGAGCCTTCTTGAGTGCATCATAAAAAGGAACAGACTCCTTACCATCAAGTGACTCTCGAATTGTCCTTACGGTCATTTTTGGTGCTGCTGGCCTTTTCCAATACTCCGGTTTGCCAGCAACGACAACCAGAGGACAGATCAACAGGAAGACCAGGAATATCAGGATCGCACTTAAGTATTTAGAACGAGGGGTTATCAGTACAGAAGGGTTTTCGGTTGGATTCCCTAATTTGGCGATGAAAACCTCGATGCCGGAAAACATGAAAGCGAGTTCCGAAACTACCCCTGATCCCGAAGGGATGATAGTTGCGCCTGATCGTTATGGTCAACTGCTAAGATCCTAACTTCGATGGTGCGTCCATCGGTGGGTTTGTTGTCTGCTTTTAGGCCACTGGCTTGCCCAGTGGTCCTTACGCTCGTTGCTAAATCGCTTATCTTGATTTTTCATTTCTCCGTGCGCAAGCGCGCCGGAACGGAAAAATGGAGTTTCTTGTAGCAACAAGCGTCAACACCACTGGGCAAGCCAGCGGCCTTAAAACACAAAGTAGAGTGTGCTACTCTCACCGGAAGAGAGATGAAAAAGGCTGAACTCCTCATAGAATTGGTCGCAACCTATCAAAAACACGGATGGGAATTAAAGGGTGCGCTGATGCGACCTGATACGCGACGTGAGTTAAGCGTGCATGAAGCGGTGATGCTGGAGTCGCTGGACATCAAAGAAGACATCCTCGATGCGCTGTGGTTCTCGCGCCCTTCACACCAGGGTCGCGAAGCGTGGGAACTGCGACTGTTATCAGAAACTCAGTATGCCTTGTTTGAAAACTTCGAGGTAGACGAGACTGAGGAGCAACGCATCGAGATGCGTCAGGAAATGGAAGCCCGTCTAAAAGAACACGTGATCGGACACTAGAGTCGACTTTACTGCCGGCCCATCTTGACGGGGATTTCTATTTTCTCCAGTGGACCAGCATCTTTGTCCCCTCGCATCACGACTACCTTCACCGTGCTGTAAGGCACAGCTCGCCGAACGCGCATCAGAAACTCCTGTCTGGTCCGAATAGGTATCTTCTCGAATTCAATAACTATGTCGCCTTCTTTGATGCCTGCGAGATCGGCAGGACGACTGGGAAGAATATCATTTAGTTGGACGCCGTAAATGTTTGTTCCTGGAACTGGCACCCGTTTGGCATCACCGTCTTCATAGCCAAACTGAGCTCGCCCCTCCGGGCGTTTTTCAAAGAGACCATTCAAACGTCGGGTCTCTTCCCGAGAGATGGTAGTTAGCTTTGTAGTCTTCTTAACCCCATCCCTCAAATATTCGACGTCGACAGTTTTTCCGATAGGAGTTTTCTCCATCAGGTCGTTAATTTGATCTTCATCGTGAATCTGCTGACCATCGAACATCGTGATGATGTCGCCACCAACTAAACCAGCTAAATCAGCAGGGCCACCCGGGATATCAGTGAAATCAAACGTCGCCCCCTCCTGGTTCTCAGCATCTTCGAATCCATTTACACCGACAAACGACTTTGGCTTGGGAATCGCGATCACTCTGGGACCAGATCTCATGGGAGCGACCAAAGCGGTGAACCCTGCGGCTCCTATGAAGAAGACCAACATGGCAATAAAAATCCACGCCATACCACTAATTCTTTTTCGCTTCTTTGGCGGCGCCGATGGTATCGCTGAAGCACTCGACACGACCTGCCGGTGAGTGTTGTCGAACCGGACGGTCTCAGTGTACTCGGCGAGTCCCTCTCCTAGTCGGAACCCGCAGTTACGGCAAAACCGTAACTCTGCTGGCATCGCTGAGTGACAGTTCGAGCAAGTGGTCAAATTGAGTGGAGTATCGACTGGCATCGATAAATCAGGATTCTTTGACATTGGAGACTCGCCGTTATTTGAGTTACTTGAAGAATACACGACATTGGCTATACGCCAAATGTCTGGTTGCGGTTGCATCCGGCTGTCCGGGGATGGATAGCCTGTCCCAAAACCCCGGAGATTCTAAACTATACGCTTCTTCCGAGGTGCCAAATAACCCCGAATCCTCCGGCAGGTAGGAATTACCAGACATCGTGGCACGATAGCTGCTGCGGTTCAGACGGCTACAACATTAGCATTAGACAATCCGACCCCGAATTAGGCACTATGGAATCTGAAAGCACGGGGCCTGAAGGTTCAGGCGGTTCGTGTAGGAGCTGAACAAGAGTGGAAGTGACCAAAGCACTTGCGGCGCTTGCGCCGCTTTACGGTAAAAGCAATGTGGAAATCGTGACTACCGACGGCAGACGGATCAGAGGGATAGTTCACAGCATGAAAACCACGCAAGCGCTAACTACACCAAGTGTTAAGATTCAATGTGCGAACGGAGAAATCGTAAAAATACCTTTTCCCTCGATTGCGGAGATAAAAGACCATAATTGACCAGTATTTAAATCCATTGTTGAGCTTCTCGCCTTTACAATCCTCATCGCGTATAGTACGCCGTTCTGAAATCATGGACATTGGATCTGGAGGTTTTTAGACAGTTGGCATCGCCATTGATGATCGAAGATTTTGGTAGTCGAATCGCAACCGTGTGGTCGGAATTGCGACCGTCTACTCGCGTGTTGGTGGAGCGCGCTTTGCAAGCTACTTCCACTGGTACGCAACCGGCTCGAAATTTCCAGTACGACGGCCGTGCTGACCTGGAATTAAGTCGCTTTCTCGCGGTGCTCGACGATCGAGCGTCAGACAAAGGTGAAGCGCTAGATGCTGAGACAGCTAGCAAGGTTAGAAAAGTAGCGGAAACTTGTGCTGCGGTTTTGCAGGAGAAAACGGAATCCGCTGAGGTATTTGCGCAACTCGTTCGTCGCGCAGACATGCAACGCGACTACAAGCGAATCGATATCCTGGCTGACGCATTAAACGCACGATTCCCGCCAAGCGAAATCTGCGAACTCGCACGATCTGAAGACATCATAGTTCGAGAGTTGGCCAACGAGACACTGGCCCGCTTCCCAGTCTCCGTTCTGGCAAACCTACTTAGTGATCCAGTTGACGCAGAAATCGCGCGACAGGCGTTGCGGCGGCAAGTAGTTGAGTATGGTTCAGAGGAAGCCCGGCAGATTGTGAACGTTCTCGACCAGGCTGACGAGCTTTAGGTTAGGATTTGATTAATTCTTTCCCATGTCGTGAAGGCGTTTAACCACCTGGTCGATTAACCAGTTTGGCGTTGACGCTCCAGCGGTAACTCCCACTCTCTCCACACTTTCCAAGTCCGCAGGATTGATCTCCGCCGGTGTTTCAATCAGAAAACTCTTCGCACACTGTTCCTGACAAACTGCCAGTAACTTGACACTATTCGAAGAGTGTCGACCGCCAATCACATAAAAAGCATCTACTTGTCCTGCAAGGGCACGAGCCGCGTCTTGCCTGTCACGAGTGGCTGAACAAATAGTATTCACAACTTGCGGTTCAGTGTCCGCTTTCTCACGAACCGCTTCGGCTACTTCTAGAAAGGTCTGCAGCTTGATTGTTGTTTGCGAGACCACGAGAGGTGAGCGTAACGCCGGCAGTGTGGCTACTTCTCCTGCGTCGCGAACTACATAGGTGTTATTAGGAGCATAGCCAACAACTCCTATCATCTCTGGATGGTCAGGATTGCCAGCGACCACTACGTCGCGTCCGACTCGAGCCGCTCGTTCAGCAAGGTGTTGGACGCGAGTTACAAACGGGCAAGTGGCATCGATGACCTTTGCCGCGCGACGCTCTAAGTCCATTTGTACCTGTGGCGTTACACCGTGAGCCCGAATTACTGCAGTTGTGTCTGCATCAGCTTCGGCAGGAGAATCGATAGTCGAAACTCCTTGAGCTCCAAGCCGCTCCATTTCCTGGGCGTTGTGAATCAGTGGTCCAAGTGAGCGTATTGGCCGAGCGCCATCCTGAACTGCTTCTTCAACCATTTCGACGGCGCGTTCGACGCCGAAGCAAAACCCGTATTCATCAGCAAGTAGGACTTCCATCAGCTTAATTGGTGTTACGAAGCAGGGTCAGAAGCCGCGTTGTGGGAACATTTCTGTTGCCACTCTTCGCGGAGTTTATCGCCACCAGTAACACGGTCGTCGATCCAGGAGATTTCAAGGTCGACGCATTCGCGAACTTGACTTAAAAGAGCTTTCTTCAGGTCGCCCAGAGCATGTGCTATGTCTCGGGGCAGAATGGCATAGGAAATATTGCCGAGATTGTTTAATCCGTCGCAAACGGCTTCAGATACGCGATTTACAGGGTCTCGAGCGTCTTCCATAGGATTTCGTGCCTCCACTTTAACCGCCTTCCACACAGAAGCTTGCGGCGCATTGATTCTACCATCAATAGCTTTACGCAGGCACGGTAACAGAGGTTCCAACCCGCAGGTCTAAAGACTACTAAGCGGGATCCCTTGAAAACGGACTGTATGAAGTTTAGGCCACGGGCTTGTCCCGTGGTTGTCAACGGTCGTTGCTAGAAAAGAAGACGCCTTTTCTTCCAGCGCTTTGCGTGCAAGAATGAAGTCAAGAATGAACATTAGCAGCGAGCGTGAGCAACCACCGGACAAGCCAGTGGCCTAAAGCTTGATTTGCTTGACCCTGGGTCGCAAGCCACATTTAATCGCTCCGGATTACGACGGCAACCCTTTACGCGCGATGTCTTCCATGACAACGCAAAAGCGATCAAGTTCTCCAAGGGTCGTGTATACATTTGGTGTGATCCGGATTCCTTTAAACTCCTCATGAACTATAGGAGTCGTGAAGATGCGATATTTACTAAATAGATAACTTCCTATCGCCGTTGGGTCGATTCCTTCAATTTTCACATTCGCAATTGCGCACGACTGATTTGGATCAAACGACGTGTTGAAACCAACCTTGGGCACGTTCTTTAATCGATTCATCCAATAGCGCGAGAGGTATCTGAGTCGCTCTTCCTTGCGTTTCCCGCCGATGCCGTTGTGAAAGAGCATTGCCTCACCAATAGCCAACCGAGGCGCAGCAGAGTGAGTGCCAATCTCCTCAAACTTCCGAATATCGTTTGCTTGCTTTGACTCAGCTGCCATGAGCGGCCAGATCTTTTCGATCTTGTCGCGTTTGACGTAGAGCAATCCGGTGCCCTTTGGTGCATACAGCCACTTGTGCAGGCTAGTGCCAAAATAGTCACAGCCAAGGTCCTTCGCTTTAAAATCAAATTGCGCAAACGAGTGTGCACCATCGACGATCGTCTCGATTCCTTTTGATCGCGCTAAATCGCAAATGGCTTTCACGGGAGTGATTTGACCGGTGAGGTTGATTTGATGTGAGACCAGAACCAACCTTGTATGATTTGTGATTCCTCTTTCATAAGCAGCAGTAATCTCGCTGACATCCTTAGGGGGAATCGGAATCTGAATAAGTTTGAGCACCAACCCTTCGCGACGTTCACGTTGCCGAAGCGTAGTCAACATTCGCGGGTAGTCCTGAGTCGTTGTAAGAATCTCGTCTCCCGGCTTGAAATCCATCCCCGTGAGAAGTATTTCAAGCGACTCAGAAGCATTACGAGTGATGGCGATCTCCTCGGGGTGACAACCAAACACCTCTGCCAGTCCTGTGCGTATCGTCTCTGACTGAGGTTCAAGTAACTGCCACATCGTATAGGCCGTGGCGTCTTCCTGTTGCCAGATGTAGCGTACCAACGCCTCAGTGACGATTCGAGGACTCGGCGAAACGCCGCCATTATTTAGATTGATGATCCCTCGCGTTACGGTGAAAGAGTTTTGAATGACGCTCCAATAGTCTTCGTCCATCGCAACCTGGACATCGGAAAGTCGTGAGACTCGTCTAGTTGCATCCTCAACCTCTTTGGCAAGAGCGTTGATCGAGGGGAATGCCATCGTGGCAAGTCCGAGTCCTTTACCAGTAAGCGAAAGAAAGTCGCGTCGAGAAGCGTTCATACTTCCTCCTTGGACTGCCGTGAGTTGTGGGTTTCTATTTCAACCTCACTTAGCCTCAAAAACAATCTCGCCGTTGATAACTGTCATCACACAACGAGTCTTCAGGATCTCCTGCTCAGGTATCTTCATAATGTCTGCGGAGAGAATTGTGAAATCCGCGAGCTTTCCTACTTCAACTGAGCCGCGGAGTTTCTCTTCAAAAGCCGCGTACGCTGGCCAGATCGTAAACATCTTGAGTGCCTGGTCGCGTGTAACTGCTTCTTCGAGATGCCAACCATCACCAGAAAATCCTTTCGGATCCTTCCGTGCAACAGCTGCGTAGAATTCGATCATTGGCTCACCGCGTTCAACCGGCGCGTCTGAACCTCCCGGGACAACAACACCCGACTTAATAAAACTCTCCCACGCATACGCACCGGCTAAACGATCAATTCCCAGACGACTAGGAGCAAAGAAAAGATCACCGATCGCATGCGATGGCTGCATCGAAGGAATAATTCCTAGTTTGACAAACCGAGGTATATCAGCCGGGTTTACAATCTGGGCGTGTTCTACTCTCCATCGCGGCAGCGACACTTTGCGCTGTGCTTCGGGAACCGCGTTGAGCGCAGCTTCATACTCATCAAGGATGAAGCGATTTGCCTTGTCCCCAATCGCATGTGTTTCGACTTGGATTCCCTGTCGCAAAGCTTCGACAAGCATGGGCCTCAGATCCTCAGCTTTCACCGTTAGAAAACCGGCGGTATCGTGAGCGTCTGAGTAAGGAGCTAAGAGCGCCGCGCCGCGCGACCCAAGCGCCCCATCGGAAACTACTTTGATCGTTCTCACTGTCAGCCGATTTTGAAACTCGCCGAGGATTGGGCCATCCTTGATAAGGCGATTTGCGTTCGGACCTGGTCCATACACAGCTTTGTAAATACGCAGCTTGATCGCATTTACACTGTAGAGTTTCTTAAAGATCTCGACTTCGTCAAAAGTTCCACCAGCGTCCTGAATCTGGGTCCAGCCCAGTTCGATATCGCGTTTTACGCCTAACACAACAGCTTGTTCCGCATCTTCGCGAGTGCCAGGAGGCACTCGACGTCGAACGATTCCCTGAGCCGCATCGAGGAGCATTCCGTTTGGTTCTCCCGTCTGTTCGTCTTTCGAGATTTCTCCTCCGAAGGGATTGGGTGTGTTTTTGTCGACATCGGCGATTTTGAGAGCTGCACTATTCGCGACTGCGCCGTGTCCATCGGCCCGACCAAGGATTACGGGGTTATTAGGAGCGACCTTATCGAGATCCCAGCGAGTGGGAAAAACTGGTGGCTGCCAATGAGTTTCGATCCAACCACGACCAGTTACCCACTCGCCGGGCTTTGCTTGGTCGACTTTAGCCTTTACCTTCGCCAGAAAGTCTTCAAGACTCGTGGTACCTTCGAGATTGAGCGTCATTTCCCGCATTCCGACGCCCGATAAGTGCTGATGTGAATCGGTAAAGCCAGGCAGTAGAGTGCCGCCGTGAAGATCGACTACCCTTGTATTCTTGCCCACGTATGCTTGTGCGGCACTATTTGAACCAACGAACACAATTCGATCTGCCTTAACCGCAACGGCCTCCGCTTTAGCTGCTTTATCATTAGCCGTATAGACACTGCCATTCTTAAAAACGATATCAGCCGGCACTAGGCGTTGTTGGATTGGTGGCAGTCCAAGCACAAGCACGCTCAGGACTATGAGCAGAAGTTTCATGATGTCCCCCGATTGCTTAACTGAATTGCGGAGTTCTTTACTGTTGGCGAGCGAACGGTTTTATATCACAAATGTGGCTCATGAAGCGCTTCGTAAGAAGTCTTCCAGTTGCTGCTTGGTAGGTAATGCGGTTCGCGCGCCGAGTGCTCCACACTTCATGGCTGCAACCGCGTTACCAAACTTTGCACTCGTCTCCACGTCCTCTCCGCTCAGCAGACCAAAAATGAAACCGCCATGAAATGCATCACCCGCACCAGTTGTATCTTTGCAACCACCAGGCGCTTGGAAACCAGGTGATTCAATAAACCGACCATCACAATAAAGAATGGCGCCAGCTGCACCAATCGTCATTCCTGTGATCGCACAACCAAATCGTGTGTGGAGTTCAATCAACGACTGGCGCCGATCAACGACACCGGTAACGCGACGAGGAAACTCTTTCGACCCAATCATCATGTCGATAAACGGAAGTAACTCGGGCAGCCCGTCGTAAACGTTATCGATGTCAGCGGAGACTATCGTGCCCGAGTCTTTCGCTACTTCTGCTAGCCGAACACAAGCTGGAGGATCATGAGCATCCAGATGTAGGACTCGACCCCTTGAGCCAAACTCGGCTGGAGCGTCGGCTGGTTGGTAAGCAAGGCGATCGTCGCGATCCCAGACGATTGTTCGTTCACCACTGCGAATGTCGATAGTGATGAACGCTATCTGGGTTGAAGCTCCTTCGACCATCTCCGCGCAGTCGACATTCACGTCCTCCTCCTTAAGAGTTGCGAGACCAAAGTGTCCCTCCGGATCGCTGCCAAAGCGGCCGGCATAGGCAGTTTTGAAACCCAAACGTCTCAAGGCGACCATTGCTGAAGCCGTTTGGCCTCCCGCCGATTGTTTATGCGAAAGGAGCCGCATTTTTGTATCAAAAGCAGGATACTCAGGCACAACAATCAAATGGTCGACGGCATTCAATCCGAATCCCACCGCATCAAATGTTTTGTCTTTCGGGAGTTTTAGAGGAAATCGCATGCGATTCTTGGCGCTCGTCTAATATCCGGAATGCAACTTTGAGTCAAGACTCTCCAGGGAGATCATTTGACTGGCAGGCTACAATTCTTTAGTAACTTATATTGTGTCATTAGAGCAAAAGCTTAAAGAAATTCCCGCGTCACCGGGCGTCTATCTGCACAAGGATTCCGCGGGAAGGGTAATTTACATCGGAAAGGCCAAAAACCTCCGCAACCGGGTACGTTCGTACTTTCAAACTCGCCCCTTCGATCGAAAAACAGACGCACTCGTAAGGCAGATAACCGATCTAGAGTTCATCGTCACTGACAACGAAGTTGAAGCACTAATCCTCGAAGCTTCACTCGTTAAGAAACACAAGCCGCGTTATAACATCAAACTTCAAGACGACAAGTCGTATCCGCAATTAAAACTTACCATCAGCGAGCCATTTCCGAAGGTGGTTATCACTCGACGAATCCAAAAAGACGGTTCGCTCTACTTCGGTCCTTTTCTACCAGCGAGTTTGGCACGCCGAACGATCGACGTCATAAACCGTACCTTCCAGCTTCGCACCTGCGATATCGAAATTGATGGTAAAGCCCCACGACCATGTCTCGAGTATCACATCAAACGGTGTCTTGGACCATGCGTTAAAGGCCTGTGTACACCCGAACAGTACCAGGAAGCAGTTCGCGACGTTCGTTTGTTACTTGAAGGCCGCAACAAGGAACTGGCAGACACTCTCGAAGGGCGAATGATTGAGGCTTCAGAAGATACTCGCTACGAACTGGCCGCAAAATATCGGGACTTGCGCAAGACTGTGGTCCGACTCTCCGAGCAGCAGAAAATGGCTACGACCTCGGAAAGCGACGTCGACATTTTTGGCTACTACCGTGAAGGACAGCGTCTTGCACTCCAACTATTCACGATGCGCGAGGGTCACATCGTCGGACGTCGAGAGTTCTTTTGGGAAGACTTGCCATATGATGAATTTGATCCTGCCGAGTTCTTAAGCGAAGTCCTGGCCCAGTACTACGCATCGGATTATGTTCCACGAGAGATCCTGGTCCCGGTCGATTTCAACGACCGCGTGCTGCTCGAGAAAGCGCTTACGAAACGTAAAGGACGAAGAGTAAAGATTTACATTCCTCAACGCGGCGAAAAGCGCGACATGATCGACCTCGTCGACAAGAACGCAAAGCTCGCTTTTGAAACAAGGTTCCGCATCCTCAAACCCGACATGAAGCAAGTGTTGGAGGAGCTGCAAGAAACGCTCGAGCTTCCACGTTTTCCGGCGCGAATTGAGTCGTTCGATATTTCTCACATACAAGGCGCCGACAATGTCGCCGGGATGGTGGTGTGTGAGAACGGGAAAATGAATCGTTCCGACTATCGCAAGTTTCGAATTAGAAGTGTCGAAGGAGCTAATGACGTAGCTTCAATGAAGGAAGTTGTGACACGACGTTATCGCAGGTTACTCGACGAAGGTAAACCGCTTCCCGACTTGATCATGATTGATGGCGGAAAGCCCCAACTCCACGCAGCTGGTGAAGCGATGAGCGAACTGGATCTTGAAGCGATCCCGATGGTTGGAATCGTCAAGCCACCACAACGTCATAACGATGTTGCCTACCTACTCTTGAAGGGACGCGAAGACGAACCTATTTACCTCGATCCGCATTCGCTAATTCTGCGTCTGTTGCAGATGATACGCGACGAGACACACCGGTATGCGGTGACTTATCACCGCAAGCGCAGAGAACTGCGCGACTTTAGTTCTGAGCTAACTGCCATCCCCGGAGTCGGAGACAAAAGGAAAGGCAGACTCTTGCGCCACTTTGGCTCGATTCAACGCATCTCACGAGCAAGCGTTTCTGAGTTGACTCCGTTTGTAGGAAAGAAAACAGCGGAAGAGATCGCCGACCACTTCACGAGGCAACGCGAATTAGCCGGAACACAAACTCAAGATAGTTCAACGAACGCGAGCGCTTGAACCTAAGCTGTAGGTTCACCTTTCACACCCACAAAATCGTAGGTAACGTGTAGCCGCAAGGCTCCCTCAAGTATTTCCGCGCGCACGTCCTTCGCTTCAGCTTTGACGGAACCATTCGCCGCTTTGACTGGAACTAACAACGACAACTGTCTCTCATTTACAAGCACGAGCGGGTTTACGCGCTGGTTGATTGCGTTTTGTACAAAGACAGTTACAAATGCATTCGCCATTGGCGCTACTCCCTCGAGATTTACGCCATCGACTTTCACGTATCCGTAAACAGTTTGTTTCGGTTGATCAAATTGCAGTTGAATACTCGTCTGAGCCCATCCCTTAAACTGCATGCAGTTTCCCATCAAGTTGTAACTGCCGCTAAAAACCATTGGCGCTGCGATGCTACCGGCTTTGAACTGCACTCCTGTCTTTGCCCCGCTGCCCTCGGGAAGAATCGTGATTGTGTTTTCACAACCACCTTGAAATAACGCCGGAGTGATTGTCTCCACCCCGGCGTCGTTCGCTTGCGAAAGTTTGAATGTAGGGGAACCCAGACCAGAGAATGTTGTGCCTAGTACTGCATCAACAAACCCCTGGTCCAAGCTCACCGTAACCGTTCCAGGAGGATCGCCACCCTTGTTTGGAGCCTGCATTTTAACGCCGGGTGCGGAACCCGCACGAGGAGTACCCAGAAAATAAACGGCAGCACCGCCACCCAGGATAATTCCCAACAAGAGAATTAGAACGTATTTCATCAAGCCTCCTCATTGAGACGGACTAGTCGCGGGCGAAGTTGTTGGACTTGGAGTCGGAACATTAGACCGCGCGTTCATATTGGTTAGCAACGTCCTCAGAACGGCCGCGATGGTGTTTGTTACAGCATCGATTTGCGCTCTAACTTGTTGCGGCGGCACCTCATTCATCCCCGGTGGGATCTCGAAGAGCTTTGGATCGACCGTGGTAGAAATGTTTCGCATTTCCGCAACTACCTTAGCCGACTTGACCCCCTGGACATTTCCACTTGCCTCGCTGAACAACTCAGCCTTTAGCGGCAGACCAGTATCTTTATCAACGTAAATAAACGACTCCGTGTTCACTTGTCCTGCTGACGTATTTGTACTCGCACTCTTCGCATATCGATATTTCAACGCCGTTCGACCGTTAAGCGATTCTTCTCCAACGGATTCTACCCCCTGCAGTTTGTCCAGATACGCAACCAGCTGACCCGGCGTCATCAGTTTATGTAACTGGAACCCCGTAGCCTCCTGAGTCAATTCAGCGTATTGCTTGCGCGCTGGTGCAATGGCGTAAGGTTTTCCCGCGTGTTCGAGATAAATCAAGTCTGAGCCGTCCGGCAACTTAAACGATAAGTATCGATCGTCACCGCTTCGAGCGACGTCCGCTGATAACGAAGGAATGCCAATAGTCTTGTCGCCACCTTCTGTCTCTGCCGAAAAAACAAGTGTCGCCCGGTAGGCGTCCGGCTCTCGCGCCGCAATCACGGCTAGCGGTTGTGTTGTTGTATTCGTATTTGCGACCGTGACGTTTGCATTGCTCGACACGTTCGTATTGACATTGGTCTCACTCACAGCCGCTCGTTGACATGCACTCATTGCGGCAACCAGTAATGATAGTAATAACAGTGAGTAGTAGACCGGCGGCCTGACGTCGGTAGTTTTCATTTCTCGCTCTCCGAAGATTTATTGCGCCGGTCGTGCCGGCGATCTATGGAAAGGGGCTAATCGAGGGAAGGCACATAGAATAGCACGTACAACGCTCCGCGTCTTAGCTGGTCAACCACTAAGATTGGTTGGGTTGGGTGCGTTTGAAATATTTCTTACTTTTGTTGACTTTGCGGGCCCAATTAGAATAGAAGCGCGTTGCTCTTTAAACGTCATCTCGGGGTATCAGCATGAAACACATTCTTTTCGTTCTAATGATCGGCGTGGCGCTGTCTCTTTGTAATCTGACGAACAAACTAAAGAGCGCGTCCAATTCAAACTCGAATAGCACAAGCAGCACGGCGTCGAATGACGGAATCGTCGCCGAACCTGGCACTCCTACCGCAGCACAAACTGCCGCGTTAGCTGGCGGTCAGGAAATCAAGTGGGAGCAACAAGGTATGTCATGGACCGTTCCGCCTAAATGGACCGAGTCGAGTAAAGAATCAAAAGAATTTATCTGGCGTTCTCCAGGCGGTGGCGATGCAGCGAACTTGATCGTGAGCATCTCGCCGATGGACGACAGCTTTCCCACTGATGTGAGTATCAAAGCCTTTTACGACGGAGCAAAGACTCGGGCCAAGAATGGCGAAGTTGATGAATTGAAGTGGGTTGAGATTGATGGTCTCAAGGGAGTCCTCTTCCGCGAAGCGAATCCAGAAAAGCCAGACGGCTCCAGACGACTACAGTGGATGGTGTATCGGAAGTTTACGGGTCAGGTACAACTCGTCAACTTGATGTTGGCTACTCAAGGCAAAGATTTTGAGCGCCACAAGGATGCGATGTACGGAATTCTTTACTCCACCAAGATAACCCACTAGTTTCTTGGAGATCTGAGATCTCAGAGGTGAGATCTCAGCTCTCTCTCTCATTTGCGAATATAGTTCCGGTGTACCCACGCATCCTTCTTCAAGCGATCCCTTGTCTCGAAGAATATGTTCTGGTCACTTTCCCGTGTTAGCAGCTTCACGCGTTGCGTCACTTCCTTCTCCGCTGGCGCAGCCTGTTCAGAGTCGATCATAAACGAAAGAACTGCGTCATCTGAAACTGCATCAACTTTGGCGTCCTTCTGTAACTCTGCCACCGCCTCAACCGCATTCGCCTTCAGCAACTTGGGCCACAACTTGGCAAAGAGCTCATTAGACGCATAAACGTCCGCGCTATTAACGTGTCCATTGATCGCAAACGCGTATCCGATCACGTCAGTTTTATTCTTCACTATTCCCGACAAAGCAGAAATGTATTCCGCCGTTGTCTCCTTGACCTTCTTGTTCTCAACAGAAAGCTCCAAACTCGAACGCGATTCTGTGGCATTAACCAACCCGCCGACGTTTTGACTGAGTTTGTCCTGTGCGACAGTGACGTTGGCCCACACGGCTTGTTGGGAACCCTCTTGTTTCGCCGCAAGTTTTAGACTCTTTGTCGATACGCTGTTTTCCGAGCTGCTGAATTGACCCGCCGCTTCGTTGCCGCGTTTATTCCAGCGCCCTGACTCTACACAGAAGGCCGCGATTGGCATTCTTTCTGATTTTGGAGGCACTATGAAATCTACCGAAATCATTCGATCCTGCTCACCGCCTCGAACAATGTCACCGGCTTGAACGTAGACGTCTTCGTTCGAGACATTCTGGATGGCGAGTTCATTTACGTTCTTAGTTTCAAATACCACTACCTTCTTTTGCGCAAGCGCTTCCTGGAGAGTTAGGAAGTTGTGACCTTCAAGCTGACCTTTCCCATGGACCAGGAAGATGGTGAGGTTCTTGTGTGTGTAAGGTCCTGACAACTTGTAGCTGGTTGGCTGACTCTGGGCGTTGCCACCCGGTTGGTCCACACCCGCTGGTTTGGTTTGGGCAAATGCGGTAATGAGATAACCCACCGAGACAGCGAGCAACAGTACAAAGACTGTTCCAATGACAAAAGACTGTTTTTTCATGGTCGTACTCCTAGCAGCCCGGCAAGACACACGTCATGCTGGATGAGATAGCAGATTGGTGATCGGGGAGACGACTCGTGGGGAGTGAGTTAACAACCTACCCGTGTTCGATTGGTACTACTAACTGAGTTCCGGGGAGACGCTGGCAGTATGAGAACGAGTGTGTGGGAGACTTCTTGCATGTTGAGACGAAAGGAATTTCGACTTCGTTGCCCGCAAGAGTGAACGAAGGTCCACAAATTCGCATGACAACGAATTTGCCAAGGACATTTGTGAGCCTGGTTAAGCGCGAGACTTAATTATGCACCGTCGGAGCGTCTGCGTGAGGAACAAAACAGCCGCGGCAGCGAGCTTCGTACTTATCAGCAGCGCCCACGGCGACAAGCTCTTCCGACTCAAACGTCCTTTGTGAATAATTTGCGGGCTGGCCGCACTTCATGCAGATCGCATGGGTCTTAGTAATGTATTCCGCGATGGCGAGCAGTTGTGGCATCGGTTCAAAAGGCTTGCCGGTGTAGTCCTGGTCGAGACCGGCGATGATTACTCGAACACCTCTACGGGCTAGTTCATTCGCCACGTTCACAAGCTCATCATCAAAGAACTGGCCTTCGTCGATTCCTACTACTTCCGTATCGGGCTCAACGCAGGCCATGACTTCCGCGGCACTACGGATGTTTGACGACTCGTGACGCATCTCGGAGTGAGACACAATATGATTGTCTGAAAACCTGGAATCGATGTTAGGTTTGAATACTTGTACTTTCTGACGAGCGATCTTCGCTCGCCGCAAACGTCGAATAAGTTCTTCTGACTTACCGGAGAACATCGATCCTGCAATAACTTCAACCCATCCCGCACTCGATCGATGCTGTGGTGGGGGCTCATCATGATTTACTTGTGCTATTAGTTCGTCCATTTTTTTCGTCGGTATCTTTAGGGATACAATTTTGGATTATAGAAAGGCGCAAACGCTGCAATCAAAGCTAATTCAAAACTCATCGAACGCGTCACTAAATCGCGGGACAGAATTCCCCAGGCACCTTGACGGCTTCTGATGTCGCGTCCACCCGTCACTTCGTCAATAACTTCCCCTAACTCTCGACGTCCATCCACTACACGTGTAACTAAATCCTGCGGAACCGAGATTGAAGGGGCAGCTCCGAAAGCACTCTTCTGACCATCAGTCGCATAAGCCCAACCTCGGAGGAACGTATGCCATTCGCCTTCGATGGAGACCGAATGGAAGCCTCCTTCAAGACCCACATAGATGTCTGCTTCAAGACGCCGGGCCTTCAACGACTCCAGGGCTCCAAGCGCTCTTTCACGTGCCCCTTGCATCAAGTGCCAGTCCGTCAGTGGCATCGCCGGAACTGTGGTTTCAACTCGACGCGCCACCACATTTACTTCTGACCAACCAGGATCGATTGTAGCGATACGCGAAACGCTGGCACGTACAGCCATGATCTTCGCCGCGCGGTCCGATCCTATTGCGATTGTCTTTATTGACACTGAATACGTCGACGGTCTGCGGTTTCCGGCCTCGGGCGGGCCGCCTGAAGTCTGCGAAGCTGAAGCGCGTGAGAGGCTATAACATAGTTATGTAACTCGTCAAAGCAGCAGGCAAAATCGGCTGCTTGACTTTGCTTTGCTGCGTTGCTGTAATCAATTTTCTCCCCAGACTTGTACATGTGAAGACTCGATTTTGGAGTTGATTTGATGTCGATCGAAGAACTTGTTTACGACTGGAATACGATTGAGCCGAGCCTCGTCGCACCCAAAAGGCATATCGGACTGGACGACGAAACTCTCCGCGATGGATTGCAATCACCTTCCGTGTCGGAGCCTGCAGTCGAGCAAAAGGTCGAACTACTGCACCTGATGAATGCGCTAGGTATTGATACTGCAGACATTGGATTACCAGGAGCAGGCGGCACCCATGCTGCAGGAGTTGAACGACTCGCCCGGGAGATCGCAGAACAAAAGTTGACGATTAGAGCGAATTGCGCCGCTCGTACACATCGAAACGACATCATTCCGATCGTCGAGATCTCTCAACGGGCAGGCATTCCCATCGAGGCATGTACCTTCATTGGATCTTCCAAAGTTCGGTTCTTTGCTGAAGACTGGACACTGGACAAGCTCTTGCAGATGACCGAGGAGGCAGTCTCCTTCGCCGTGGGCCAGGGCCTACCGGTCATGTACGTGACCGAAGACACGTCTCGCGCAGCACCTGAGACCATTCGAGCACTATATACAACCGCGATTCAGGCAGGAGCGAAAGCTGTCTGTGTTTGCGACACAGTCGGTCATTCAACTCCAGATGGCGCGCGTGCGGTGGTTAGTTTTGTGAAGAGCATAATCGAGGAACAAGGCGGAAACATCCGTCTCGACTGGCACGGACACCAGGATCGCGGCCTCGGTGTAATCAACTCATTGGCGGCCATTCAAGGTGGCGCGGACCAGGTTCATGGTTCCGCGCTGGGAATGGGAGAAAGAGTTGGGAACACGCCATTGGATCAGCTGTTGGTAAACCTCAAACTGCTGGGTTGGATCGACAACGACCTTTCGCGTTTGGGCGAGTACTGCGAAACCGCCGCTCGTGCATGCAACTGGACCGTACCTGTCAATTATCCGGTCTTCGGACGCGATGCGTTCCGCACCGCAACCGGTGTACACGCCGCGGCAGTGATTAAAAGCTACAAAAAAGGCGATCCACGATTGGCCGACATCGTCTACTCGGGTGTACCAGCTGGCGAGTTTGGCCTGGAGCAGGTCATTGAAATTGGCCCAATGAGCGGTAAGTCAAATGTGATTTACTGGCTCGAGAAACGGGGAATTGAGGCAAGCGAATCACGCGTAAATCGAATCTATGATCGCGCTAAAGCGGCGCATGCTGTGCTCGAAGAAAACGAAATTATGGTGCTTGTCTGATCGATGTTCCGATTCGCATTACTAAGCGCAGTTCAGAAATCTGTTCCTTACCATGTCGTCCACACTCAGAACACCCCCATTGTCAGCTGTTCGCGAGATCGTGAACGCTCCTCGGGTGGTTTCCGCGAGTTCCTACTTCAAGGAAAGCGCGGACGCTATCACCGATGAGCACATTGAAATCTGTTCTATCCCAGCGCCACCATTCGGAGAGCAACAACGGGCCAAGTATCTTCAACACAAGTTTCGCGAGATCGGGCTGACGGAAGTTAACATCGACGAAGAAGGCAACTGTCTGGGACTTCTTCGAGGACGCTCACTTTCACCACTGGTTGTCGTGAGTGCTCACCTCGACACCGTCTTTTCATCAGACACTAATTTCAATGTCCGTCGTGAGGGCTCGCGACTATTTGGGCCTGGAATTTCGGACGATGGCTGCGGTCTTGCGGCCTTGATTGCAATTGCTCAAACACTCAAGCAGAACAAAATCGAAACCGAAGGTTCGCTGTTGTTTGTTGGAACGGTCGGCGAAGAAGGCGAGGGTAATCTGCGGGGTGTACGACACCTGCTAACCACTGGATCCTGGGCCAATCGCGTGGATCTCTTCCTGAGCTTCGACGGACCAGGCTTGGATCGAATTACGAATCAGGCTCTTGGTTCGCGTCGATATCGAATTGAAATCACAGGCCCGGGAGGACACTCCTGGGGCGACTTTGGATTACCCAATCCCATTCATGCTCTCGGGCGCGCTACATCGAGATTGGCTTCTTATCCGGCGCCAAAAACTCCTCGCACTACCTTCAACGTGGGTCGAATTGAAGGTGGAACCAGCATTAACTCGATTCCCAGCTCCGCCTCGATGGACGTAGATCTTCGATCCGCTGATGAATCAGAACTGCGTCGGCTCGATGCCTTCTTTCGACGAGCAATTCGCGAGGCCGCCGACGATGAGAATTCGCACAAACGTCCCGGTGATCCGAGTCTGGACCTGAAAATTCAGCTAACTGGTGAACGCCCAACTGGTGAGACCCCAGCAAAGTCGTTTTTGGTGGAACTCGCTCAGGAAGCAACACGACTGCAGGGCGTTGAGCCTCGACTCGACCAATCTTCAACTGACTCAAACCTCCCAATGTCAATTGGTATCCCAGCCATTACGTTGGGAGCCGGGGGCACTTCAGGCAGCTCTCACACGCTCCAGGAATGGTACGAACCAACCGACAGATGGAAAGGGTTAACCCGAGGACTTGTAGTTATCCTCGGTGCAGCTGGACTGAATTCCACTACCTAAAAAGCAAGAAGGGAACGAATCTCTTCGTTCCCTCTTTGCAACGCCCGAACCGGCCCTTCAGTTAATAGGAATTGTAACGGTAGCAGAACCACCCTTGCCCGGTGGGAACCGCTTTTGGCGAGCAATGCGCAAAGCATTTGCGTCGCCACCCGAAGCTTGTGTAACGCGACCAGACTCATCGTAGGTGACGGTCACAACTACTCTCTTTGCATTCGACTTGGGTACGTTCGCAGACTCTCCTGGCGGAGCGGTAACTCCGGCTTCTGCGTTTCTGGCTTCTCGAGCTTTCCTCTCTTTTTCACGCTGACGCCGTAATGCTTGAGCTGCCGCGTCCTCCACAGGGGAACTCGCACTCGCTGCCTCAGGTTGCTCAGGCGAGGGTGTTTCGGTTTGACTACTCTGTGGCGCGGGTTGCGGTACAGCTGCACTTACAGTTGCGGCTGCCTCACTCTTTTCTCTGTGATACCAACCTGCTGGAACTCCAATCGCTGCCACACTCGCCGCTATTGCTACCAAAATCGCACCGATGAATAGAGGTTTTCTACTCCCTGATTCGCGAGTGAAAGCAAGGAAGCCTGGTCCAAATGATTTGTGGATCTCACTCGGGTTCTCTGTTGTTGCGTCTTCCAGTTCGTCGGGCTGCGGAACAAAGCCCTGAGGAAACGCAACGCCGGGAGAGATACTCTCGTCGAGTCTGCGTAAGCCTTCGAGAACAACCTGTGTCCATGGTTGATTAATGGTTCGATTGACTGGCTCGGCATCAACGCTGAACTCAAACTCAGCATTGGGAAGCGTCAGAGCATAATAGACCGCATCGATTCCATGGAGGACGCCTATTCGTGCATCTACGACGGAACCCGCTTGAAGATAAAAGTAGCCCGCACCATTTGGGTAAAGAACTTTTAGTCTTCCGCTCTTCCGCTGGTTGCAGAAGAACTCTATTAGCTCTGAGAGTGAAAGGTCGCTGAGGTGTCCAGTTAGTGCCATGAGCAAGTCCCTTCTAGCAGATAGGCAGGTTGGAAGAGTTGGAGAGAATGGCGCGTCATTTCTGACGCGCCACTAGAGGTGAGTTACGGAACCAACGCAAATTTGTAGTTGATCACACCCGAGACCTTAACAGGTTGACCTGAAAGTTTGGTCGGAGAAAACCTCGCTTTCAACGCAGCCTGTACAGCAGCATCTCGCAAACTCTGTGGCCCACTCGAGGCCACGGCCGACACTACTTTGCCGGTTTCATCCAGGATCACATCCACTGAGACAACTCCTGCTTGCCGCATTCTCTTGGCTGCTTCCGGATAATTCGGTGTTGGTAATGAGAGCGCCGTTCCGTTCAGAACACCACCGGAGACCGGTTTCAAAATTGGTTTTGGTCCAGGACTCGGTGGTGGTTCGGATTCCATGTTAACAACTGGTGTACTTTGTTTCGCCACGACTCCAGAGGTCTTTACTTCAACTGGTGGTGCGCTTGATAAGTTGTTTGCATCAACTGAAGCGGTTGGCAACGAGGGCGAGGTAGTTCGGGTGTTAGAGTTGCCGGCAGCATTATTTGATGCCTTCGGATCAGCTACAGGTTTCACCGGCGTATTCGTCGGTGCTGAATTGTTTGGTTGACTCGTCGATGCGGGCGACTGGACCATCTTGACCATGTTTTCATCGAGGTAATACATGATCATTCGATAGGTTACTTCTGTCGGTTCAAACGTTAGTCTGCCACCATCGACCACAGCTACTGACGTGGTCATCTTGTTCCAGTTTCCGGCAAAGTCGAACTCGTACTTGTAAGTCTCTTTGCTTATCAACGTGCCATCGCTGTTCAGCAAAGTCATCTCACTGATGTTTCCTTTTTCGTCGTACTTGTAGACTTCCTTCCCCGTCAACGTGGCACCAGCAATCGGGAAGTACTGGTTCTCAACTTTATTTCCTTTGATGTCGTAGGCGACGACTTCTACTGTGACGTGTTTAGCCTCAGCCGACTTTCCGTCCATGGCTGAGAGTTTTGCGACTTCCGTTCGCACTCGACGTACAGGCCCAACGAGTCCGTCTCTGGAACGATCACTCTCAACGGGGGCAGTTACCGGCCCTGAGTTGCTCCCAGCTTTTGCGGTAAGGTTAGTTTGTGCGCTCGCTGCAGAACTCATCACCAGCAGGCAAAGAGCGATGTGACTGATTCGATTCGCAATTCTAGACATTGTTTTCTCCCTAAATTCGCTGAGGCAGGCCAATTCTGGAAAGACTCACATAGTGAGGTGGGCAGGTCTAACTACAGCCATGTCGGGCCGCCCGACAAGACACTCGCATGATACTTTGGTTAAACGACGTTTGTCTAGTACCAACTATGGCTATCATTTGCTGGCGTGGGGTTTCTGGGCGGGGGAAGACTCTTTGCTATCGCCTGCGAGGGCGAGCACAAGGCGATCAATGAGTCTAATGGCGTTACCTTGACTGGCGTGATCATTGGAAATTATTGAGAAAACAAGAGATTTCCCGTTTCCAGTGGTGAGATAACCTGAAAGAGCGTTGTCGTATGTCAGCGCCCCCGTCTTCGCCTGAACTCTCCCCATTAAGGAAGGTAGCCGTCCACCGAGAGTTCCATCAGTGCCAGCTACGGGTAGCGAGTCTAGAAATACCTGTCCGGAATTCGTGCGTCGCATCGCAGCCATTAGTTGAGCGGTGGCGACTGGAGTTATCAAATCCAAACGTGAGAGTCCTGATCCATCATGGAGGGCCAAATGGTCGGACCTGATGCCAGCTCGGGCTAGCCACAATCGGATGATTCCAACTCCAGCCTCATCGTCACCACGTTCTCGTCCTCTCGGTTCGCTCTCAAAAAGAAGCGCGCGACGTTCATGGCCCAGGGTACGGAGAATCAACTCCGCATAGAGATTTACACTTAGCTTGTTCGTTACCCTGACGATTTCACCAAGTGTCTTCCCCGACGCACTAGCCAGTTCCACCATTCGTTGAGGGTCGAGCCGCTCTTTTTCAGGAACGCGTGAGTCACGTGAACTGATCTGACCGTCAACTGTGATTCCCTGAGATCTAAGTGCTTTGGCGAAAAGTCGTGCGGCCCACAGAGAAGGATGGTGCACCGATAGACTCACGCCATAACCACGTGAACCAGCAGGGAATTCTCCCCAGACGTTTACTTTGTTATCAGAAAGACCGCGATTGATACCAATTCGATATGAGGCACCACGTTCTACAGTCGCGACATTGTTGGTTACTTGAACGTAGCCGTCGTCGTCGGAAGTAGTGACGATGGGTTGCTCACCTGCTTTGGTTGGCGGAGCTACGCTGACATCAACTGAGTTTCCATTAACAGAAAGTGCGGAGGCCTCAGCTCCGAAGTACCACTGAAGGTCGTTCCACTCCCACCCTTCTCCAACCGGGTTGCCACGAAAGTAACTCTCATCACCGACGACATTGCCCCGAACTCGTTTGACTCCACGATTAGCCAGTGAGCGCGCGAGCTCTTCGAGGGAGTTGTTGTTGTCAGCCTTATTAGTCGCAACCAGATCAGGTGAACCTCGTCCGTAGAGAATCAAGTCTCCGTTGATCGTACCCGAAGGATCTGGCTCAGCCGCTGCATACACCGACGTGCGCCATCTGTAGTCAGCACCGAGCAAATCGAGAGCGACCGCCGTTGTGTACACTTTCATGTTCGAGGCTGGGGTAAACAGTTTGTCACCATTCTTCTCGTATACAAGTTTTCCATCATTGAGTGAAATCACTGCAATTCCCCAACGTGAGCCACTAAACTCTGCGCTACTCAACAGCGCGTCAAGTGTGCGACCCAGATCGGGATCTGCATGTAGTGTCAGTTGTGGGGCAGGAGATTCGCTTGCGGAAGCGATGTCGGAATGCCCTGGTGTCGTCGTTGCAGGACTGGATGAACACCCGAAAAGAACGAGTTGTAATGAGAGAATTAGAGCTAAGGAGATTCGAGACGTTGTTGGACCCATGAGCGTTCGTCAACGTCCTTCTGATTTTGAAAACAACTGATCTGTCCTACTGCTTGCTAAAGACTCGTGTGCATTCTCATAAACCTGCGCCACCGAGATATCTTTGATGGTTGGCGCGCAAATAATACGATGACGATCACCGACTGGCACAAAAGTATTTGGCGTTGGTCGATCCAATAACACTACCACTGAGGTACCCACTGCCGCAGCGATATGCATTGGACCTGTGTCGTTTGAGATAAAAAGAGTCAAGCGTGCCTGAGCAGATGCCAGTTGTGGAATCGTAAGACGATCGAAAAAGATCGTCGTAGCCGGAAACATTGCTCGCATGTCAGGAATTAACCGAGCTTCCTCCGGTCCAGCGAAGACTATCACTCTTACGCGGTCATTTCTAATTAGATAATCGGCAAGTTCTGCAAAGCGTTCGAGCGGCCAACGTCGTCCTTCGTGTCCGGCGCCTGGAAATAAACCAACCAGCAGAGCACCCGACTGCGCTTTCTCTTTCTTCAATAACGACTCGACATTGGAATCGCCCGCCGCACTCGTCCTCAAATATGGTGTTCGAGTCAGATTCTCCAACCCAAGGGGCTTGAGCACATCTAAATATCTGTCAACCGCGTGACTTGTGGTCGCTTCAGGTGGAGGTTTTGGCTTGAAGTTCGCCAGGTAATCGAGCGAACGACCTGGACGATGGGAATAAAGTCGATGAGGAGCGCCCGAGAAATAACCCAGCAGATTAGTTTCGGAAAGGCTATGGAGGTCTATAACAAAGTCAAACTGCGCCTTACGAACGTCGCGCACCAGCTTGATAATTCTTCCAATGGAAACCAGTTTTGGTCCATCGCGAAGTGCTACTCGATCTACTTCGATCGTCGAATCGGCGTAGCCCGAGAGTCTGACAATTTCACCCCCTGGCTTTCCAACCGCGACAGTTATGCGAGCCTCGGTAAAACGCTCGCGAATACCACGCAACGCGGGCAGACTCAAAACGACATCTCCGAGTTGGCCAAAATCGATGACGAGAATGTTGCGCGGACTGAATTCCACAGAGCTTTACACGATGTGCTGGTGATGAATGCCAGAAAGCTTTTGCACGGGTGCCAATTGACGAATATCCTCCAGCGGAGTTTTCGACGCGTAGCGTCGATTGAATTTAGCCCGGCTTTTCAAAGCCGGGAAGAGCGCAAGCTAGGTTTCACGTCGCGTAGCGACGTCTGGACCATCCATTCAAACGTCGCTACGCGACGCGGAACAATGGGCGTTCAGGATCCGGCGTTAAAACGCCGGCCTAAATTCAACCGTCGCTACGCGACGCGACCCGAACCGTCAGTATCGAGGATCTGAACCAATCTTCCACCAATCACCATCGACGGACCGGACCTCGAGCGAGCGTCTAAGGTTCGCGAAGATCTCTGCCGGTCATTTCCAGCGGCTGGTCAACTCCAAGGAGTCGCAGCATTGTCGGCGCCACATCTTCGAGTGCGCCACCTTCTCTGAGTTTCGAGCCAATCGAATCTTCGTCAACCATAAGAAAAGGGACCGGATTGGTGGTGTGTGCGGTGTGTGGAGAGCCGGTGAGCGGATCAATCATCTGTTCCGCATTTCCGTGGTCGGCCGTTATCAAAGTAATACCACGTGCTTCCCGAATACTCTTGGTAATCCAACCAAGACAAGTATCGACATACTGGCATGCCTCAATCGTCTTATCGAGCTTGCCGGTATGACCGACCATATCAGGATTCGCGAAGTTAATTACAAAGACGTCTGTTTCTCGCTCATCAATCGCACGCAATACTTTGTCGGTTACTTTGAAAGCCGACATCTCCGGGTGCAAATCATATGTTGCGACTTTCGGCGACGGGACCAGTAGACGTCGCTCGCACGGGAATTCCTGCTCTATTCCGCCGTTGAAAAAGTACGTTACGTGCGCGTACTTCTCCGTTTCAGCTAAGCGATAGTTTCTAACGCACTGTTGTCCCCAAACTTCTGACAGCACATTGCGATGTACCCGAGGCGGAAATGCAATTGGAAGCCCAAACGTGCTGTCGTAAAGCGTGAAACAAACAAACTCTATAGCCGGACGATTGGGAGTGGGGAACTCGTTGAAGTCGGGAATGGTTAGAGCTCTTGTTAGCTGTCGCGCTCTATCAGGTCGAAAGTTGAAGAAGATTACAGCGTCGCGGTCTTTTATCGTCGCTACGAGATCCCCAGTTTCCCTGACGATGGCAATTGGCTCCACAAATTCGTCCGTGAGCCCACGTTCGTAAGAACTTTGGATCGCAGCTATTGGATCTCTTTGACGCTCGCCGATTCCCTCTACTAACAGGTCGTAGGCGCGTTGAGTCCTTTCCCAACGCTTGTCTCGATCCATCGCGTAGTATCTACCAATCACGGTCGCGATTTCACCGCATCCGAGTTCGGCCATTTTTCTTTGGAGAGCGCCGACGTACTCGCGTGCAGAAGCGGGCGGCGTATCGCGCCCATCCAGAAAGCAGTGAACGAATACTCGCGGCACACCTCGATCTCGGGCCATCATCAAGAGCGCGTAGAGATGGTTAAGTGATGAATGAACTTGCCCGTCGGAGATCAGACCCATCAGATGCAAGGCGGTGTCTCGAGTCTTAACTCCGTCCATTGCCGCTGCGATCGACCGGTTATTGGGAAACTCGCCCGTCTCAATTTCATGATCGACTAACGAAACATCCATACGGATAACTCGACCCGATCCGATGTTCAGATGGCCAACCTCGGAATTGCCCATCACTCCTGCTGGAAGCCCAACGCGACTACCGTGCGCCTCGAGCAAGGTATGTGGATACTTATTAATTAGCTCGTCGTAAAAAGGAGTGGTAGCGAGTTCAATCGCATTTCCTTCGCGTGCCGGCGAGTAGCCCCAGCCATCTATGATTATTAGAGCAAGTGGACCTTTAGTATTGTTCAATCGTCACCTCAATAATTCACTGCTTCGATCGTAAATCTCCATCCACCGCTTTGGGTCGTCCAGCTCTCTAAAACCAAACTGTCTATAGAGCTCGTGAGCGTCCTTCGTAGCTAATAGCCAACGTCGCAATCCCTGGAGCTCGGCATGAGAAGTGATAACTTCAACCAGCCATTTTCCGAGACCTTGATCACGATGGTCCTCAACTACGAACACATCAGCAAGCCACGCAAACGTCGCTTTGTCCGTCACTACTCGAGCAAATCCGACCTGGTTTCCGTGGGTAAAGATGCCGAAGTTAAGAGAGTTGTCGATCGAACGGATAACGACTTCTCGCTGGCGACCCCTGGCCCAATAGGAATGGTTTGAGAGATACCCGAAGACAAAGTCGACATCGATTCGCGATCGATCGGTGCTGATTTCGTATTCGCCCCTTTTCCAGTGATTGTTCATCGAGCAGGTTACTTCTTTGCGGTCCGAGCCTTACGATTCCCGCTCGACTCCCGATTAACTCCTTCAATTTGATAAAACGCACCCTTTCCTGGATAACGAGACACGCCACGAAGATCTTCTTCAATGCGTAACAGTTGGTTGTACTTTGCGATGCGATCAGTACGTGACAGCGATCCTGTCTTTATCTGACCCGCATTCGTCGCAACCGCCAAATCAGCGATAAATGGATCTTCAGTTTCACCGGAGCGATGAGAAATGATTGCTGTCCGACGATTTCTTTGCGCAAGCTCGATACAGTCAAGCGTTTCTGTCAACGTACCAATCTGGTTTACCTTGATCAGAATGGAATTCGCGACACCGAGGTCAATACCCTTTTGCAAAAACTCGGTGTTAGTTACAAATAGATCATCACCAACAAGTTGTACGCGTTTACCGATCTCGTCTGTAAGCAGTTTCCAACCCGTCCAATCGTTTTCGCTCATACCGTCTTCGATAGAAACAATTGGATACTGATCACACCACGATTTCCAGAATGCCACCATCTGATCGCTGGTGAGTTTTCGCTTGTCACTTTTCTTAAACACGTACGCTTTTCCATCGAAGAATTCACTCGCAGCGGGGTCGAGGGCGAGATAGCAGTCGTCACCTGGTTTGTAGCCGGCCTTCGTGACTGATTCGAGTATCGTTTCAATCGCTTCTTCATTCGAGCGTAGATTGGGCGCGAAGCCACCTTCGTCGCCGACGCTGGTCGCGTAGCCTTTTTTCTTGAGTACACTCTTCAGCTCGTGAAAGACTTCAGTGCCGATACGCAGAGCTTCTCTAAAAGAGGTTGCGCCAACTGGAACAACCATGAACTCCTGAAAATCAACGTTGTTATCGGCGTGGGCGCCTCCATTGATGATATTCATCATGGGGACAGGAAGCGTGCGAGCATTTGGACCACCAAGGTATTTGTAGAGTGGCAACTCCTGTTGCGCTGCCGCAGCTCGTGCCGTAGCGAGGGAAACGGCCAGCAAAGCATTCGCACCGAGTTTGGATTTTGTTTTCGTACCGTCAAGCTGGAGTAGTGCCTGGTCCACCTCTGCCTGATCGAGTGCGTCGTACCCTTCAAGTGCAGGCGCGATAATCTCATTTACATTCCGGACTGCCTTTAACACACCTTTGCCGGAAAAACGTTTCTTGTCACCGTCACGCAGCTCAACTGCTTCATGCTCGCCAGTGGAAGCTCCGGAAGGTACAGCTGCTCTTCCCACTTGACCGTCAGCGAGTAAAACCTCCGCTTCAACTGTCGGGTTTCCGCGCGAATCCAAAATCTCGCGAGCTACTACCTGCTCGATCCAACTCATGCGTTAGCACTCCTGATACTAGTGATTGATTAATTACCGGGCAAACTTTAGCACGTTGTTGTACCAAAGTTCAGGTGTCGGACCTCGTTCTAAAGGTTGAATCGCTCTACCCTTTAGCCGCTCCACTCGCGCCTACGAGACGAGCTTGATCGATAAATTCGAAGGGTGGTGCTAAGGGTTGGGAGAGTTAGCCGGCCCTGGTGGCGGAATCGGCAATTCCTTGCTCTGTGGCTTCGTCCGCACTTGCGAGTATCTCAAGCTTTACGCGCATGACACGTCGACGCTCAACGCGATCAACCTCAAAAAGTAGTCCGTCGTATTTAACTTCTTCGCCGGGCTTCAATACGTGACCAGCTTCCGTCATCAAAAAACCACCGACAGTTGTATAAGCTTCTGACTCAGGCACAGAAAGCTTAAGACGGCGATTTAGATCGCGCACGGCAAGTCCACCGGCTAGCAAATACTCTTTGTCAGACACCTGGGTGATCTGTTCATTCACCTCTTCATCATGCTCGTCTGAAATCTCACCCACGATCTCTTCAAGCAAGTCTTCAAGTGTGATAATTCCTTCCAGGCCACCGTGCTCATCTACGACAAAACCAAAATGCATCTTTGCTTTCTGCATCTGCCGCAACACGTGTTCGAGTCTTGCGGTGTCAACCACATAGAGTGGTGGTTGCAAAACCTCGTCGAGCCGAAACTTATCTGGATGAAGCAAGTAAGGCATGACGTCTTTACTGTGTATAAACCCAATAACGTCGTCAAACGACTCCCGATAGACAGGTAGTCGTGAATACCTGTATTGCTCAAAGGCCTTCGTTATCTGCTCCAGTGAGCAGGTATTTGGAATTGCCGCCATCTCTGTACGAGGCACCATTGCTTCGCGAACAACCGTGTCCGAAAACTCAAAGACGCGATGTATCAAACGTCGCTCTTCAGCTCGCAGATGACCACTGTCGCGCGAAATGTCGACGAGTCGACGCAACTCGGCCTCTGTGTACGTCGACGCATGCTCGTCTGTGGCCTTAATGCCAACTAGTTTAACTGTACGTGCGCTGGCCCAATCCAGGGCTCTAATCGGTAAACTAAAAACGCGATAGAACAACTGCAGTGGCAAGGTGATAGCTAGCGCAACTCGCTCGGCCAGCGCCAGTCCGACCAACTTGGGTGCCTGTTCGCCAAGCACGATGTGCAACGATGTAATTATTGAAAACGCGATTGCGAATGCGATCCCATGTCGCAACGTATCCGATAAGCCGGAGAGTGGGCTTTCGAGAAGTCTTGCGATTGCTGGTTCACCGATCCAACCTAGAGCCAACGAAGCGAGTGTGATGCCCAGTTGGCAAGCTGACAGGTAAGCGTTGAGATTTTGCAGTTGCAACAATAGTTGCTTGGCAACGCGACTACCACCGGCTGCAAGCATCTCTATTCGCGAGGCCCGCACACCAACGAGTGCGAACTCCGCTGCAACGAAGAAACCATTGGCAGCGACAAGCAGGATTACAGCGATGAGTTTTAGTACGGCGGCGCCACCCGTTTGGGAAAACCCTGGGGAGCCCTGAGCGACAAAGAAAGCGAACCAGCTACTTGGTAGATCGTCCATCGTCAGAAGGGCGAGTAAGGATCGCCAATTGTTCCTAACCCTCTAATTCGAGGTACGAAATCATAGCACGGGGACACCCGTAAACAAGACCTGACGGCAGGCACAGGGGTAACCCGTCTCCACTAACCTTTGAATGGATCCAGGGGAAGAACCCAGATTTTCTTAGTGTCCCGTCGCAGCGCCCGCGGCACGAGCTCTTGCTGGTCGCCTGTCGTGTTTACTGCAGGCACGAGCAATCGCCTGGTCGACGCGAGGTTCGATATTGCACTCCGGTTGCCGGCAAACTGCCGCCAATTCCGAGACAACGAGGTAGCGTGACCGTTCGAGCATGCGCTGTTCGCGGAAAGAGAGGGGTTTGAGATTGCTCAGATAGGTAAGGTGCTTAAGAACATCGGCAACTTCAAAAATATCGCCGGTTCGCATCTTTTCTGAGAAGTCTTTAAAACGATCCTTCCAATCATTCGCGGGGGAAGAAAAATCATCTGCTAGTGCTTTGAAAAGCATGTCACATTCACCCGATGAGATTGGAGCTCGGAGGCCAACTTCTGAAGCATTTGATACGGGAACCAAGACCAGGGAGTTATTAGCAGCCAGACGAAGCGTATAGAAAGGTAAAAGAGTAGCGCCTATTTGCTTCTGTTCTATCTGCTCGATGGTCCCGATTCCATGGTTCGGGTAAACGACTTTCTGGCCGACTTTGAAGCCCACCATGCACCTCCATCGATTGTGAAAAATCAGACTGCGCCGCACAACGCAAATCTATAGGAGAAAATTTCCGAGCGACGCAGATCGCGTCGAACTCAAATTGGTAAGTACTTGAAGTCTAACAAGGGGTCTTTGAGGGCGTCAAGGTTTCCCGGGCAGCGGCAAGGTAATCCTGAAGAGGAAACGAACTTATCCATCATTATTGGTCAGGAAGGATAACAACAGTTTCTGCTACTTGAGCGTTCGTGAGACTGACTACTTGTTCTGTACTGCTTGGTTGTGTTCCTCCTGGGACTTTCAGCGACACCATTAGACGATATGTTCCCGCCGGAAGACTTTCAAATAGAAACTGGCCTCGACTGTCTATCTGACGCCGCTGAACAAAAGTCTGATCTCGAAACAAATTAACCATTCCAGTGGAGCGCGGCGGTATCTCACCACTCGCAAGCTTGACCGTTCCACGTAACGAAGAACTCGCAGTAAAGACCAGTAGGAGATCTGAAATTTGATCGCCAGCCTTCAACTCAATCGGCTGGTTCTGCACAACACCCGAAACGACGATGCGAGAGAGTATGAAAGGCATCGACTCACCAACTTGTGAAGGAGAAGGCGAAATCATCAACTTACCGGGTATAAGCCCGTTCACGCTGAAAGGTTCTTCAGAAGTGATTGGAACACTCTTGCCGCTGACTCGTTGCCCTGTGGCTGGAATGGTCAAGACGCTAAGACGCAAACCGCTCAACTTACTTATCAAGCTCTTGTCATTCGTCCCTTCAACCTGAATCGTGCCCGAAATTGCGGCGGTTCTAGAAGCCTTAACTACGATCCCCTCAACGTTCTTATCTTTGATCTCGAAATCGGCGGATTGGCCAAAATAATCCTGATTTGCAGCTGGCGTCATCAGATTGTAAGAAGGAACCGAGATTCGGTAGGTACCAGGCGTTAGACGATCTATGAGGAACTCGCCTTTAGCATTTGAAAAGTTCAAGCCGCTGATTCCACCCTTCAACTTTCCATTAACAACAATATCAATTCCACAACTGATATTTGCGACGGGCCGTCCAGTCTGTTCATCAACTACCTGCCCATTAATTGAGTAAGATTCTTCAATCGGGCCAGCCTTGATATCGATATTCGTGAACTCGCTTCCGGGTTGAACCTCAAACACTCTGGCCTTTGCTTCATCAAGTGTGTCGGGATAGAAACTTCTTCGATATGCTGTTGCACCTCGATTGCTCGCATACGACGTAATAGCGTCCGCAGCTGCTACGCGGTATCTGCCCGGCGGAATGCCGTAAATCCGATAGAAGCCCCGGTCATCTGTTAAGAACCTAATTGGACGTGGATCAATCTGAAATTGTGAATTATTTGGTTTTGCGTTTTCCGGTAACAGGCTAACCGGGATTTCTATCACGGGTTGGTTGTCCCCGGTAGTAACTTTGCCGCTTATCACTCCTCCTCGCTCCACCTTAAAGTTCACATCACTCAAAGATAGAGTTGTCACAGCTAAAGGTTGGAGCTGTTGTACTGGTCGACCAGCCCGTTCAAGATAAAAACCTGGAGCATTCAGTGAGATATAATAGTTTCCGGGTAGTACGTTCCTGATTTGATAGTGCCCATTGGAATCCGTCCTGGACAACTCAGTCCCTGCATTGCTGGGTTCTTGATAAGGCTGCTTCCAGATATAAACCGCGCAGCCTCCAATACCTTTACCGCGATAGGTAACCTTACCGCTGATTGAAAATCCCACTTCAGTGTTTTGTGTCGACTGAGGGTGAACGCTTGCTGCACAAAACAAAACGAACAATGCGCAGCAGCTCAAAGTCTTGATCGTTTGCAGCCTCATTTACTTAATGGTGAGCTTGTAATCAGAAAGGTTCTGACAGGGTTTTAGGACCAGCTCATCCTTCAACGTTTCGGCAGAACGGCGAAGTTGGATTCGCGCTTCAGAAGTGGAAGGCAGTCGCAACTTTTCAACAGTCAGATCTCCCTCAATCTGAGTTTTGGTTACGACCCAGTACTTACCTGGCGGGAGACTGCCCAATGAAAATGTGCCATCGGTTGCCGCCTCGACAGTAAAGAATCTCAGTACATCATCCGCTTTTTCTTTTTCACTCGGAACTAGATACACGTAGTTCTTGTCCGGTAGAGTTGCACCTTCTGGTGCAGACAATTGACCACGAACTGAAGCAGCTCCTTCACTCAAAACGACGTTCAGTCCTGTGAGTCGATCACCAGCTTTAACATTAAGCCAGTTTCGAGCGATCTCCGATTTAGTATTTGACGTCGGGGTTTTCGCTCCAGTGGAAGGAGCGGATGGACTCGCAAACGAGATGGAATCAATGTACCAGTAACGAGCAAAGAACCGCGGATTGAAAACATATTGACCGGCCCGGACACTTCGCATCACGAAGTTTCCATCTTTGTCAGGTGAAGCGACATTTGCGGAACGGAAGAATGGAGTGCGGCCATCGTTGTCAGTCTTCTTTACATTTCGTTTTAGTTCTACCAACGTCTCAACGAATTCCGGACGCCTTTTTGCCTTGCAATCGGGAACCTTCGATGGTTCAAGCAAAACACGACCGGTGATTGTTGCTAAAGGTTTCGGTGTGAGCTCGATACCTGTCACATCTGCGCCTTTTACACTCACTCGAAGCGGATCAGAGTAAGTTACCTCCATGATGACGGCTGGTCCTGCATTTGTTACCTGGGCGATGATATCGTAATCGCCATCCGCAACCCCGGTAATAGCAAAGCCGCGAGTACCAGGAATCTGGAATGCATTTCCAACGGCCACACTTCCATCGCCGGCTGGAGTTAAGACAACACTGGCATTCATCATGTTTGGCACGACCACTTTACCGCTTATGGCGTGGCCCGATTCTCCTCGAAAACGAATATCGACCAGGCTCTCTTCACCGGCCCGCACAGGCACTTCTGCTGCGTTGTCTCGTGTCGATGACGGTGCGTACGTCGGAGCGTCGGTATCGTATGGACCAACTGAGAAGGCGCTGGGAGTTCCGCCGCCAGCGAACACGAGGTAAGTACCTGGAACTAACCCGTACATTCTGTAAATACCCCGGTCATCAGTCGGTCTCTCACCCACCCCTATCGTTGGTTGACCCTTCTGATCGCGAATCCTGTAAGCGCGAACTCGAATTCCAATTACCGGTTCGCCAGCAGCATTAGTAACAGTTCCGGTAATGACGCCACCTTTAACCATCTCCAATCGAACCGTGTCGCCAACACGGTAATAGACGGGTGGAAGGTCTGGATCGCCCGGCAAAGTTGTGTAAGCCGGAAAGGACGCGCTGATGGAATAGAGGGCAGGATCCAGCCCACTGATTTGAAAGTTACCCTCGTTGTCACTGGCCAGAGTTCTCCCCGCCGACATAGATCCGAGAGTCCTCAGAAAGACCGTAGCACCGCCAAGTGGTTGTCCCGACTCGCTGACTACTCTTCCGTTGATTGATCCGCTTCGAGTCTCTTCTTGAGGTGTTTTGGAAACTGACTGCTGTCCGTTACTGACTGATACAACACATAGCAGTAAACCAGCAATTCCGAGAATGTACTTATGAGCATGCTTGAGGATCATGGTCCAACTTCCGGTTAAAAGGATCTTATGGATTAGGCGTAGCGCCCATGTCCACCGTGAGCACGATGTCGGTGACTCCACTGTTTGCAATAGTGACCTGCTGTTTGATTGGAGGACGCGGTCTGGTACCCGGGGTACCAACGGTCACGTGGATGTCATAGTCACCAGCGGGTAAGTTTTCAATCAGGAAATGTCCCCTGCCATCAACTCGAACGTAAGGCATGTTTGACGTTTGCTCTCCTGTCCGAGTAATTCTGACGCCGATCCTTGCATTTCCAGGCAGGGGGCCGTTGGTTGCGTTCACCACTCCTCGAATAGAAGCCGTGCCATAAGTCACCACTATTCGTACGCCAGTGACTTCTTCGCGATCTTTAATCTCGACTCCACGTGTCTGGACCACTCCGTCGCGCTCAATGCGAGATACCTGAAAGCCTTTTGAACCGGGGTCATTGAAATAGTCACCCACTTCAAACATAGCCAAACCGGCACCTAAGCCAGCAAGACGAAAACTGCCGTCAGGAGAAATGGTAGCACTGGCGAATTGACCAAATTGATTTGATCCTCGAGCGGGTTGAATAGATGCGCGAATAGGCAGTTGATTGATTTTCGCGAGTATGGTCTTGTCTTCGCTCTCCACAACAACACTACCAACGATCGTCGCACCCCGAACCATAGTGACGGTTAAGCCAGTGATGTCCTGATCCAAAACCTCGAACGTCATTGGCTCAGCGCGCAGTTCAGCCCCAGGTTCAGGCATCACGAACGGTGAGTATTTGCCTGGAATTAGACCGTCAACAAAAAACTCACCGTTGGCGTTCGAAACGATGCTCATGCTTACAAACTCGGGTCTGTCTGACCGCGCTCGCTGAAGTGCAAATCGGGTGTTTGGGACAGCTGATCCTTTTTCCGCTTCCACAATACGACCACGTGCCGAGAATGTTTGCAGTGGTCTTCCTAGAGTAATGTCGACATTTGTCGCCTCAGAGCCCTCACCAACCTCAATGATACTCGCAGTGGACTGATCAGCAGCGGCATCATAGAAAACTTGCTTGAACGAAGTGCGCGTCGACATCACACTTGGGCCTGATCCTTCTTCAGGACGTCCAGCCGCAACTTTATAACGTCCTGGCGTGAGCCCAAACATTCTGTATATGCCCCGGTCGTCAGTGCTGGCTGCGGTGGTTGGTACGATCGGCATCTGAGGTTGCTGAGCTCTACGTTCGAAGACTTCAGTGCGATAGACCATGACTTGTTGCTGCACCACAGGTCGTCCATCCGCGTCTGTTATTTTCCCTGTAATCACGCCCCCTCGGACTAATGCAAAGTTGATGTCTTCAATTTTCTCCGCTACGCCCACTATTACTGTCCGTCTAATCGGGTTGCTGGCATCAGAAGCAACGTACGACGGTGCTGCAGGAAGCACTTCATAACTTCCGGGAACTACTTCGGAGATTCTGTAAGTACCATCCGGGTTGGTCGTAGCGCGTGGCAGGACTTCGTATTGATTTGTTCCCGAGGGTTCGCTGGGACGCAAACAAACAACTACTCCGGGTGCAGGCTTGTCTTTTATTGTTACGCGTCCCGCGACAGTGCTATGCGTCGAAGGCTTTGTTTGAGACGATGCAGAACCCGAGGCCAGAACGAAATTAACGAGAAGGATACTGACGAAGACAAATCGAGTGGCGGGCCTCATCAAGGTGTACTCCTTTAACAAGGGTGAGTTGGGCGGGCCGAATGATATCCCAAGACATTTCAGTGCGCCAAGGATTTCACCGGCCAACTTGAAATCTATCACGCTAGTGACACGACTCAACTGGCTCTTGGTTCCTTATTGTCGGATTTGCTTGTAACAAATGTCCGGTGTACCAACAGCGGTCCACTGAGGACAACTTCACTCCCAAACGAGTTTTAGTGCGTTACGATGACGCTTTGAAAATGTCAGTCGCTGGGTGTTGTCAGCTTAACTTGCTACTGTTAGGATCGCGTTCGCATGGCTCTCCTTAAAATCACCGACGCAAGCGGACGCCAGTGGCAGTACAGTTTTTTGCCTCAGGCCATTTGCACAATCGGCCGCGCGCCTGACAATTCAGTGGTTTTGGATGATCCTCGTGCCTCACGCTATCACGCGCACATCAATCAAGTGGACAACGGCACGTTCACGATCGTCGATGGCGTTGTAATTAATGGACAACTCCGTCGCAGCGCAAACAAGGTATTTGTAAATGGCGAAGCAAAGCTGGAACAACAGCTAAAGAGTGGTGATCGAGTTACGATCGGCGCGAGTACGATCCGGTTTGAACAGCCAGTTGAAGAGCGCACCACTGACGTTCGTTACGACGATAAGCCGCTGGGCCATACCCAGCTCCTAATCTCCGCAAATGACGTGATGAGTACGGTGCTGCGATCGAAGGATGAAGTCGTTGCGTCGCCTTCGAGAGACAAGGTGTTGGAGTCTCTACAACGAAAAGCAAATATTCTTAGTGCGCTTTATGAAATGAGTAAGACTCTGGGTTCAGTGTTTGACTTGAATGCGATCTTTGCCAAAGCAACCGACATAATTTTCGAGTCAACCCCGGCCGATCGAGTAGTAGCACTGCTCGCGGACGTAGGCAGCGATCCAAATCTAGAGGACGTTATCTTAACGCCGATCGCGATGAGGGCTCGCGACGATAAGTTAGAGGCTCATGCGAGGCGCCTCTCCATAGGAAGAACCATTACGCGCAAGGTGATGAAGGATCGCGTAGCTCTACTCTCTCAAGACGCCGCCGCCGATGAACAGTTCGCCGGTGTCGACTCAATTGTGAGCCAGGGTGTGCGCTCAACGATTTGTGCCCCACTGGTCGCTGAAACTCGCGTACACGGTGCGTTGTACGCCGACCGGCTCGATCCTTTTGCAGCTTTCAAACCTGACGATCTCGAACTTATCAGTGCAGTTGCTGCGCAAACTGCTATCGCCGTCGAGAATGCCAGAGCGCACGAACGCCTGGCCCGTGAGGAAGTTGCCCGCGCAAACTACAGCAGGTTTCTCCCCGAGTATGTGGTGAAACAGATGCTGGAAAACCCCGACTCTTTCAAACTTGGAGGCGTCAACCAAACCATCACGATCTTATTTGCAGACATTCGCGGCTTCACACGTATTTCAGAGCATGCGCCCCCCGAAAAAATCGTGAGCCTGCTCAATCGTTACTTCTCGGCTATGACGGATATCATCTTCGCGCATGGGGGCACCCTCGATAAATATCTCGGAGATGGACTCATGGCTTTGTTTGGCGCGCCAACCGCGACGCCCGATGATGCGTCAAATGCATTGAACGCGGCGGTGGCGATGCAACGTCGACTGCTCGGTATAAACCAGGAGCTACGTGACGAGGGATTGGCTGAAATTGGCGTAGGCATGGGCCTACACACGGGGAGTGTTGTTGTGGGTTACATTGGATCCGAACGTCGTTCGGAATACACGGCTATCGGTGATACCGTAAACACTTCGTCGAGATTGGAATCTAACGCACTGGGTGGCGAGATCTTGATAAGCGACGCGACCGCAAAGGCAGCACATAGTCGCTACAAACTTAAACCACGAGAGCCAATCATGGTTAAAAACCGACAACAGCCCGTAATACTTTGGGAAGTTGACTGGCAACGAGCAAGTGGGACGTTCTAAAAGAGTCTGTTCAATTGGTTTGCTTTAGGAGGTTGTGTGGTGAACTGGCACGGACATATCTCGTTGGTCCGTACTCGTTCACCTCATGTTTTTTCTAGTCTCCGCTCACGCGTTTGAATAGGCGTCGAGCTTTGCTTTGGTGATTTATGTCTTTTATGGGAAGAACGGGATCTTTCATCGGACTAAGCGCGCTTCGTAACCTCGTGTCTGACTCGATGGCCATTGATATGGGTTCGGCCAGTACGATCGTCGCAGTCCGAGGTCGCGGAATCGTGATTGACGAACCGTCAGTAGTTGCAGTTAACAAGGCTACCGGGGAGTTCGTTGCCTTTGGGAATGAAGCGGCCAAGATGCAGGGCCGGGAAGCGCGGGACATCACTGTGATTGCGCCACTCGTCGATGGGGTTGTGGCAGATTTCGAAAGTACCCGCGCGTTGTTGGACCACTTTGTAAAAGAAGCCAGAAGTGGAATATCTCATTTTAGCCGTCGGGCAATCATGAGTGTGATTTCTGAAGTCACACAAGTAGAGCAACGAGCACTACTGAGTGCCGCTGAAGAAGCCCGCATCAGTCGCGTCTATATGATTGAAGAGGGCCAAGCCGCGGCTATTGGCGCCGGCGTTCCAATTAACGACGAACATGCCTCGGCCGTTGTCGATGTTGGTGGTGGCAGCACAAACGTAGCAGCTATTGTCAGTGGATCGATTATCGCATCGAGAGCAGAAAGAATTGGCAGCTCGGATATTGATACCGCGATCATGGACCGGTTACGTCGTCATCGTGGTCTCACAATCGGCATTCCTTCTGCCGAACGTCTCAAACTCGAGTTGGCCTCGGCGATTGAACCGAAGGATCCCAGTAAGAAAGTAAACGTACGTGGTCGAGACGTACAAACCGGTAGCCCAAGCGCAGTTGATATAACCGCCAATGAAGTTTATGCAGTCACGTTGCCAATTGTTCGTCGCATCGGTGAAGAAGTTCGATCGATGCTTACTGAACTGGCACCCGAGGTGGCCGGTGATATTTATGACCGGGGCATAATACTGACCGGTGGCGGTGCTTTACTCGATGGACTTCCTCAATACCTGCAAAGAGAACTCGGTCTCGGCGTTCGAGTCTCCGAGGATCCCCGTTACGCGATCGTGCGCGGACTTTCTCAACTCTTTGAAGAGCCGCTACTTCTCCGCCGTGTCGCGCGAACTGAAGCACATCCCCTTATGGACAGTGAGGCAACAGCGTTCGAAACCTAATTAGGCCTGAATGTCCATGAGGCTTTTCGATTTCTACAAGCGACAAATTACAGTTGCACGCATCTACGGCATTCCCGTGCGAATTGATTATCGCTGGTTTGTCGTGTTTGGACTGAGCGTCTGGCTGATCGCCGTGAACTTGTCTCGCGGAGGAATGTGGGTCGGACGTATCAGTTTACTCCCGGTGAGTGCTGGCGCGGCCTGGATACTGGCAATCGTTGCTACTCTTGGACTGTTTCTCTCGGTATTTGGACATGAACTTTCACATGCCTTAATGGGACGAGCCGAAGGAATCGATATCGAGGAGATAGTTCTTCATCCGTTTGGGGGCTTGGCTCGACTACGAAATGAACCAGACAGTCCCAGAGCTGAGTTCAGGATTGCGGTAGCTGGACCAGCAGCCAGTTTTCTGTTTGCGGTAGTTGGTTTTGGGTTGATGTTCCTCGCCATGATTCCCGACTACAGCACCGTCGTTGGACTGTTGTTCCTGATCAGTTCGGGAAACCTCTTGCTCGCAATCTTCAACCTTTTTCCAGGTTATCCCCTTGATGGCGGTCGCGTCTTACGTGCGATTCTTTGGCGCAAGACTGGTGACATCCAGGCAGCTACGAGAATGGCCGGAATTTGTGGCATGCTCATAGCCGCTATCTTGATCATCTTCGGGATCTACATGGCCATCGCCCCAAATTTTCACTCGTACTTCATGGGTCTGTGGTCTGTATTGGTTGGCCTGTTCCTCTTTGACGCCGCATACAGTGTCGTGAAGCATGCGCGTAACGAAATGCAACACGTGGTTCGCGAAGCGATGTCGGCCCCTTTCTCGATCGAACCTGAGATGTTGATCAGTAACCTCATAGATAGCGTACTCCCACTGCACCGGCAGGCTACCTTTCCGGTGGCTCGCAACCAACGGCTTCACGGCATCCTTTCGCTTGAAGATCTCAAGTCACTTCCACGAGAACGTTGGCACCTGACAAAGGCTTCGGATGTTATGCGTCCCATCGCTCCAAGATTTTTTGTTGAACCCAACGCAACGTTGGATTTCGCCCGCGAGCTAATGAAACGAAATGGTATCGGTTCATTGGCGGTGGTTGGTAAGAGTGGCGAGTTGGTTGGTTTTCTACACAATGGGGAATTCAAACGGCGTAAACGCTCAAAGGAGCGACGCCCGCGGACCACGTAGGATTCGTTCGGAAGACCTCAAGCGACGTGAGATCGATAATCCCACCAACGGCAGTTGGTGGATAGTTCAGATCCTTTCTTCTTGCAAACCTTCTTTTTCCTCCGGCGCCGCGTTTGAGAGGCCAACTCTCTGTAGATAGGATCTGAACCATCCACCCACTCCCGTGGGTGGGATTTTGAACTTTTGCGCAGAACTTCTCACCAGTAAATCCCTTAAGAGTGGCTCCTCCTTCTGATTGTGAGGGCGAATTGTCACCTCGTGTTGACTTACTGATTGATCGATTGTTTGGTTGGTGAAAACGTCAAACCCAGCTGAAAGCCTAGTCAATATCGGTTCGTAGACCGAAGGAAAATCAAGCCACTTTTTATTCAAGGCACAACTATTGCCAGTAAAGTTTTTTTTCGCGATAATCCAAACGGAACCAACATTTCCTAGCTGAAGGATTCGTGAATGCTGGCCGTACTGGGCGCGCTCTTTGCCAACGGACTAATAGCTGTGCTGAAGCTGGCGGCGGCCATCATCACTGGTTCGTCAGGCATGATGGCGGAAGCCCTCCACTCGATTGCGGACACAACCAATCAGGTTTTTCTTCTGCTTGGACTTCGTTTTTACAAGCGTCCGGCTTCCGCTAAGCACCCCTTTGGTTACGGTAAGGAACGGTTTTTCTGGTCTTTCATAGCCGCGATTTTCATATTCGGCGTCGGATCAACCTATGCCATCTACGAAGGTATAGAAAAACTTCGACACCCTCATGCCCCTTCGCATTTGGAATGGGCATACGCGGTACTAGCGATCTCTTTCCTCCTGGAGACGGGCTCAATTGGCCTGGCAATTTACCAGGAAGTAAAAGAAGCACATCATGAGGGGCTGGGTTTTTTCGATTACATCCGCGAGTCGAAAGACCCCACAGCTAAGACAGTGCTCTTTGAAGATTCTGCTGCTCTTGTGGGCATCTTGATCGCGGCAGCAGGACTTTTGCTGACTGAGCATCAAGTTGGCGGCGCTGTCGGTGCTTATTGGGACGGTGTTGCTTCGATTGCGATTGGGTGTGTACTTGCAATCGTTGCGTTTGTGCTAGCGCGTTCTTCGCGAGGTTTGCTACTTGGTGAAGCTGCTAATCCTAAGAGCGTACAAATAATTCAGGCGGCAATTGAAAGTCACCCGAATGTAGAACGAGTTGTCGAGCTACTGACGATGCATTTAGCGCCAAAAGAGATTTTGATAAACGCTCACGTCAAGCTTCGTTCCGACCTCGTTACGACCGATATTGAAAAAACGGTCGCGGAGATTGAAGAGCGTATTAAGAAAGCAGAACCAAAGGTCGAACGAATTTTTCTGGAGGCTTCTCCAGGCAGTTGAGCTCTACTGAATTCTGAGTGCGTCTGAACAACTTAACGTCGCAAAGCCGTGAACCGCAGGCACACAAACTTTAAAGACCGAAATGCTGTTGCTACTGCCATACACCAAGTACCTAAGCCGGGTCATTGAACCGCGAAATCTCGCGGACATTGTTCTGGTCTTTTTGCTTGTGTATGCAGTTTTGAAACTCTTACGTGGAACACGCGCTGCTCCAATGGCTGCAGGGATTGCGGCTATCGTTTTCCTATACTGGCTCTCAATCAAACAAGATCTGGCCACGCTCGAGTTTGTCCTCAGTAATGGACTGCTCTATATCGGTATTGCAATCATCGTTCTGTTCCAGTCGGAAATTAGACAGGCACTGATCACGTTTGGGAATCGATTTCGAGTCCCGTTTACGCGTCATCGCGGTCAGTTTGGCGAAGGGGTCTATGACGAGATCGTTCTGGCTGCCACGACCCTGGCTTCGACAAAAACCGGCGCCCTCATCGTCATTGAAAGAAACGTTGGCTTAAAAAATGTCACTGATGGTGGGGTACAGCTTGACGCTGAACTAAGCTACGATCTGCTGGTAAGCATCTTCAATACGTCGAGTCCATTACATGATGGCGCGGTCGTCGTTCGCCGACACCGTATCGCTGCTGCTTCGTGTTTCCTGCCTCTGACTTTGAATCCAAGACTCTCAAAAGATCTTGGAACACGTCATCGGGCGGCAATCGGTGTCACTGAGGACACAGATGCAGTCGCAGTTGTCGTGTCAGAAGAGACGGGACTCATTTCAGTGGTCCAACGCGGTGAAATCAAACGTGGTCTTGATGCTACTCGGCTGCGAGAGGCCATCCTGACCGCTCTGGACGCTGTTCCCAAGAAAGAGAGAGAGAAAGAAAAAGACAAGTCAAAACTAACTGAGCCCGACACGGACACTGAGGAGATTGCTCCTATATAAGTAACTAATCAACCGCTGGAAAGTTATGCCGTTTCAAGACATAGACGACGATCTGTCGCCCGAACCAAAGCGAACTTCGAGTGTAATCGAAAAGCTCTTTCGCAAGATCTTTGTCGAGGACTGGAATCTAAAACTCCTGTCGCTGGGGATTACGCTCGTACTGTGGCTTGTCGTCACCGGTCAAAATGAGCCAGTAACTGCGCACGTTAGCGTCCAACTAAACTTCATTCGTCCACAATCACTGGAAATTAGTAATGATCCACCAAAGACGGTCGACGTTATGTTAACCGGCAGTAGAAATAAGCTTGATGACCTGAGTTCGCTCGACTTGGTCGCAACAGTCGATATCAGTGACCAACACGCCGGAGAGCGTGTCCTGCGGCTCGCGGACAAAGCCGTCATCGTGCTTCCGCAGGGAGTTAAAATCGACGGATTTCAGCCCAATGCGTTACCAGTAAGATTAGAACCAGTCATAGAAAAGCAGATCCCGGTGCAACCTAAGATTGAAGGAAAACCAGCGGATGGTTACGAAGTGTATTCAATGCGCGCGATCAAGAATTCAATCGCGGTGCGCGGTCCAGCTAGTCGAGTTTATGCGCTCCAGGATGCTAAGACTGAAACGATCTGGCTTTCAGGTAACAAGGAAAGTTTCGTAGCTCAGAATGTGGCGATTGATATTGCCGATCCGAAAGTTGACCTTGTTGATCCGGTTGTTGACGTTGCGGTGGAAATTGGCGAAAAACGAATCGAGAAGACATTCGCCGGAGTTGAAGTCACAGCGGCTTCAGGAGAAACAGTCCAGCCGGCTACAGTGTCAGTAACAATCCTCGGCCCGCCTTACATCTTGAACGACTTGAAGGCAACCGACCTGAAAATCATGTTGAATTCTAATGGTGATGCACTTGAACCAACGCTGGTCGGACCCGACAACAGTCAGGGAAAACTAACACTGAAGACAGTCAATCCTGCAAAGTTTACAGCCGTCAAATAACTTCCGGAACCCTTTACTCCTGATCACATGAAAGCCCTTTTTGGAACCGATGGAATCAGAGGAGAAGCTGGTAAATTTCCTCTCGATGAACCCACCATACGAACAATCGGATCGTCGTTAGCCCGCTACCTCAAAACTTCTCTTGGATCTGCTCCGAGGCTCGTCATTGGCAGAGACACAAGAGAATCAGGTTCCTGGATTGAGCAGGCATTAATAGAAGGTGCGAAAGGCGGTGGGGCTGAATGTCACTCTGCCGGAGTGATAACAACTCCCGGAGTCGCCTATCTGACAAGAACCTTACCTGCGGATGCAGGCGTTGTTATTAGTGCCTCACACAATCCTTACCACGACAACGGAATCAAGATCTTTTCACCATCCGGTCAAAAAATTGCCGACACAGTTGAGCGCCAGATTGAGCGAGATATTCAAAGCGGCGAGATAGTCCCAGAGAGTTCAACGTCCGCAACCATCTCGTCAGCTACAGACGAGAAAGATTTGAAAGAGCGTTACCTAGACTTCCTCTCGGGCGAGATCGGCAAAGGACTAGATCTAACCGGTCTTAAGATCGTTCTCGACTGTGCTAATGGTGCGAGTTCGGAGCTTGCTCCAGCACTCTTTGAAAAGCTGGGCGCGAATGTCGTTGCAATAAACCGTACGCCAGATGGTCGTAACATAAATCTCAACTGCGGGTCGCTTCACATCGACTCACTGCAGAAAAAAGTAATAGAGGAAAAGGCTGACCTTGGTGTGGCGTTTGATGGCGACGCAGACAGATCGTTATTCGTCGACGATAAAGGCGAGTTTGTCGATGGTGATGGCGCACTGTGGGTGCTGGCTGGCCATCTGCAAGATCACGGTCAACTACGGAACGATACGGTCGTTGCCACAGTCATGAGCAACATCGGACTCGAGATTGCTCTTCGAACCCGAGGCATAAAGCTGCTCCGGACGGATGTTGGCGATAAGTACGTGCTCGAAGAGTTACTTAAGGTAAAGGCCAGTATTGGTGGTGAACAGTCCGGTCACATCATCATGCCTGACCTAAGTCTCGCAGGTGATGGGATGATCACTTCTCTCTGTTTGGGGAGGGCATTACGCGACACTCAAAAATCGCTCGCCCAGTTAACGGCCGGTTTTCAGCGCTACCCGCAGGTGCTAGTCAACGTTCGCGTGCGTGAAAAGAAGGACTTCAATGATTTGCCGAGCGTTCGCGTTACGGCCAAAGGCGTCGAGGAACAGCTTTCGCACAATGGAAGATTGCTCCTCCGGTACTCGGGAACCGAGCCGTTAGCGAGGATAATGATCGAGGGGCAGCAACAGCGCGAGATAGAGTCGTACGCAGCGCAAATCGCCGAGGCAATCTCTCGAGAAATCGGCGTCTGATTCTCTGCTCTACGTGCAATTTCTACACGCGTCCTAAGAAAAATCTACACTATTTTCGAACTCTCGAATCCTTGCCAATTCCTTTGTTTTCCACGCTTTTGCGCTTTCACTCAGCAAAGTCAAAGCTATCTCAACTCGACCAAAAACTTTCTTGCACGGCACAAGCGTTGCGATGTATATTGTGGGGCAAGAGAGACGGTTGGTGGATCCTCCGTCTCAAGTGGTTGCTGGGGTGAGGACAGTAACCACGAATATGGATGGGGG